>Ga0308167_1000110_pt1 | contig 198628 bp, 168 predicted proteins | sample PhyCR1_2_FD_202138 | JGI IMG/M metagenome (GOLD analysis project Ga0308167, IMG submission 202138) | Phyllosphere microbial communities from UC Gill Tract Community Farm, Albany, California, United States - DLSLRC.R1 | ecosystem: Host-associated > Plants > Phyllosphere > Unclassified | place...
TGCCCACAGCTCGTCATCGATGATAGGTGCTGACATTCCTTGATCCGTTGTTCAGGCATCCAAGGTTAACCGTTTCACGGGAAAGTAAACAGCCCCTCCGGGCTCTTTTTGAACTGGCCTTTAAGAGTGTTGAGAACGTTCTTACCTGTAGGATATCTTATCAAGCAGACGGTACAGCATTCCATACCGCAAGCAGAGGGGCATCCTTGAGGACGAGTTTGGTCAGATTGAACTGGCCCTTGCGAATGCAATGCATCAATTCGATGCCCGAGATCGTTACCACGGCATTTCTGAACCGTTTGAAGCCGAGCATCACGTTCGTTCTCGACTTGATGTTTCGATGGTCCTGCTCGATCACGTTGTTCAGGTACTTCGAGGAGCGGACCGTCATGCCTTCAAGCGGTAGGTCATCGGTCTTCATCTCCCGCATCGCACGGTGCGATGCTGGGTAACCATCGCGCGTGATAGTCTCTGGTGGCCGACCCTGGTGCCTGATCGCCTTGCGAAAAAAGCTTTGGCTGCGACTACATCGCGTTTGGCCCGGAGTAAGAAGTCCACTGTCTGAACATCTCGATCAACCGCCCGGTACAGGTAGACCCATCTGCCACGAATCCTTATATAGGCCTCATCGACTCGCCACGAGCCACCTGCGCGGATCGCGATGTGGCTCCAGCATTTAACGAACTCCGGGGTAAAGCGTTTCACCCAGCGCATGATGGTGGTGTGAGCCAGCGATAAACCGCGCTCTGCCATCATTCCCACTAGATCGCGTAGGCTGAGCTTGTAGCGAAGGTACCAGCGCACGCACAGAACGATGATTTCTCGATCAAAATGGCGACCATCAAACAGCCCCGGCTTGTCTTTGCGCTTGCTCGTCATCGATCACCCGATTGTTGGGCTCAATACTTTAACCGATTCGCGCCTACTATTTGCACCCAAGCTGTCTTGACGCGGGTGCTCGGGCTGACTTGGGAGTGACCACCACATCACAGCATAAGCATGGAAGTCCGGACGAACTACTACATGCTTAAGCCGCAAGTCGGGCAAGACTCCCATGATCTTTCACAAGATCCCATTGCATCTTCTTGCGGATACTTTCAAGCGCTAACGCATCAAACGGGCTATGCCGGTATGCCTGACGCGCACGGCAATCGGGCACTCGCACCGACGAAGTGCATCCGATGCAATTTCATGTGCCAAATCGGGTCATCTAACGAACGAAATGTAGGGCGTTGTTGGCAACTGCGTCAGCTCGGACTATTCCCTTGCTTGAAAACAGATAGATTCGCGATTGGTGGCACCATGCTTGCTTAACGTGACGCAAACATAACACCCGTGCTAAACCTTACATTAAGCTTATAAAAAAACATCCTGATTAGGATTGCTGTTTATCAATTCATTATGGGAAAAGTAAACGATGGTTGTGTTCGGTTCGATAAAGCGACATACCTTGATCCACGCACTCGGCGTCACATGCATGGCCTGGTTTCTCGGCGCTAGCGCCTATGCCGCGCCAAAGGCGCCGGTGCGACAGCCGGTAAAAGTGCTGATCGTTTCGATGTTCGGCCCAGAGGGAAAGGTCTGGCTCGACCACTTGGGTAAGACGCGAGCTATTCGCGTCGCGGGTTTGTCACCGGACTACCCTGATGTGCATTGCACGCGGGATGATGTCTGTGTGCTTACCACTGGCATGGGGCACGCTAACGCAGCCGCATCAATGGCTGCATTACTGTATTCGGGGCGCTTCGACCTGCGCAAGACGTATTTCCTGATCGCAGGAATAGCTGGAATCGACCCCGCACAGGGTACGCTTGGCTCGGCCGCATGGGCGCGCTATCTCGTGGACTTTGGCATTCAATGGGAGATCGACGCGCGAGAAATTCCGGCGAATTGGCAGTCGGGCTATCTCGGTATAAATACAAAAAGCGGCACGGAAAAACCGCCTCTGGATTATCGCACTGAGGTGTTCCAGCTCGATGAGGCTTTACTGCAGCGCGCGTATGCTTTGTCGCGCAACGCGGTGCTGACCGATAGCGTGGAGGCGCAAGCCTATCGAGCAAAGTACCCTGGTGCGCCGGCCAATCAACCGCCAAGCGTGATCCAGTGCGATACGCTGTCGGGTGACACCTGGTTCTCGGGAACTGCGCTCGGACAGCGTGCGCGAGACTGGACGAAACTGCTGACGGATGGGCGAGGGGTGTATTGCACCACGCAGCAGGAAGACAACGCGACATTCGAGGTGATCAAGCGCGGCGCCGCGGCGGGATTGGCCGACACCCGACGTGTTGCCGTGCTACGCACCGGCTCGGACTTCGATCGACCGCCGCCAGGTGGATCGAACGTCAACAATTTGCTGGATTACCAGCAGCAGGGTGGTTTCGTGCCTGCCGTCGATAACCTGTATCGCGCGGGGAAGCCGTTGGTCGACGCAATCGTAAAAGACTGGCCGCATTGGAAAGACGGTGTGCCTGAGGATGACACATCATCCACCCCGTGAGTGGACAACTGACGTCCACTCATTCATGGCAGGTACGTTGCCCGAGCGTGCGGCTTCGCCGCGCTCGCCTTTTCTCTTTTTCGATGCGAGCACGTTTTGGATATTCTGCGTAGTTTGGTGGGCATGGGTCTGTTGTTGGTTATTGCTTATGCGCTGTCCGTCAATCGGCGGGCGATCCGGATGCGTACTTTATTGGCTGCAATGCTGCTCCAGGTTGCGGTTGGCGCGCTTGTATTGTTTCTGCCGCAGGGTAGCGCGGCGCTTTCGAGCGCGGCGCGCGGGGTCAACGACGTGTTGGAGATGGGTAACCACGGCGTGTCGTTCATGTTTGGCGGGCTGGTTGACGACAAGATGTTCCAACTCTTTGGTGGTCACGGTTTCATCTTCGCGCTGCGTGTGCTGCCGATGATCATTTTCGTGACGGCGCTGATCGCGGTGCTGTATCACATCGGCATCATGAAATGGGTCATTAATGTTGTAGGCGCGATACTCGGCAATCTGCTAGGCGTGAGTCGTATCGAGGCGTGTTCCGCCGTTGCAACAACCTTTATCGGTCAGAGTGAGATCCCCGCATTCGTCAAGCCGTTCATCTCTCGTATGACCGGCGCGGAACTGTTTGCGGTGATGTCGAGTGGCATGGCCTCGATTGCCGGCTCGGTCCTTGTTGGCTATATCGGTCTGGGTGTCAAGCTTGAATATCTGCTCGCGGCGTCTTTCATGGCAGTTCCTGGTGGCCTTTTATTTGCGAAGATCATTTTCCCCACCACGGAAACCAGCACTGCGGATTTCACGCACCTGACGGCGGGCGAACACCGCTCGGCGAATGTAATCGACGCGGCGGCGTCCGGCGCGATGACCGGTCTACGAATCGCGGTGAGCGTGGGGGCCATGCTGATCGCCTTTATCGGATTGATTGCGCTGTTGAACGCCATGATTGGCAACGTCGCGGGTCTGTTTGGCTATTCGAATTTGACAATGCAAGGCATTCTTGGCCATATTTTTTCGCCGCTTGCCTGGCTGATTGGCGTGCCCTGGCAAAACGCCCAGATCGCAGGCAATTTCATTGGTGAGAAAATGATTCTCAATGAGTTCGTCGCCTATGCCGACCTGTCGCCGTATTTGAAGAGCGCCAATGACGTCCTCGCCGCGGGCTTGACGGTACTTGATCCCCGAACGATCGCCATCGTCTCATTCGCCTTGTGTGGTTTCTCGAATTTCTCCTCGATCGCAATTCTTGCTGGCGGCTTCAGCGCCGTCGCGCCCGAACGTCGCGCCGAAGTGACGCGCTACGGCTTGCGAGTGGTCGCCGCGAGCACCTTGTCAAATCTGATGAGTGCGGCAATTGCCGGCATCTTTCTGTCCTTGCATTGACGACAGAATCAGTAAGCAATAGTCGGTATTGACTGCGGTACGGACAACCGTCTTTCCTGGTGCGGAACATACATCAACAATCAGCACGATTATTTCTTGCTATCGGAGAACACGTATGCGGGCTATGAAACGTGTATGCGAAGTAATGTGGGCACAGTATTCAGAAACGTCTGTCAATATCGTGCGGACCGCGGCGTCCGGTAGTTTGCTCGCGGCATGCGCACTAGTGTCGGCCCCGTCGTGGGCAACAGGGTCACCCGATGACGGCGGCAACGCCGCCGAGGCTGGCCTGCCTGCAAGCGATACGGCAAAGAATGCATCACCGAATACGGTGCGCGCGTCGCCTCACGAAAGCGCGGAAGGGAAGCAAAATCCAGACAGCGCGGCGCCGCTTCCCGCGATTGCCGAACCGGCCGTTGAGAATCGACCCTGGCTACATAACACGGTCAGTATCATCAACAGCAGCCTGACGCGGTTTGGACCGTATCGCACCGGTAATACCTATCTCGAATATGAATATTTTGGTACGAAGGGACCGTTTAACCTCTACGGCTACGTGGATGTGTTGAAGGTATTCAATGCGGGCACAAAAAATACGTCGGGGCTCTGGGACCAGGGGCCGCCTTTTTTCAGTGAGCAGGAACCCCGTGTCGCGCTTGATACGCTTGCAGGAAAAGCGTTTCGCTTTGGCCCTTTCAAGCATATCTATCTGGCGTCAGACTGGATTTATGAACAGGGAGGAAGCCGCGCGGACGAGCAAAATACTCTATATATAGGGCTCGGTACCGACATCGACACGCACACGCCCTTTTCTCTTTCGGCGAACCTCTACGTCAATCGTAATTGGCAGAACTATGGCGCAGCTAACGAGTATTCATGGGACGGTTACCGTTACCAGATGAACTACTTCTATCCGATTGGTCATTACCTGGGGGGCGACTGGAGCTATTCAGGCTTTTTCAACTATGACTTTGGATCACGGCTGCAAGAGAAAACGGGAGGTAACACGCGCACTGACAACGCATTTGTCGAGACGAACGCCCTGATCTATTCCTATCAGCACTTACGTCTGGTAGCGGTGGCCCGATACTTCCACAACGGTGGTCAGTGGAGCGGCTCGGTTTTGAACTTCGGTAGCGGAAATTTCCAGAATCGCTCTACGGGTTGGGGCTATTACTTCGAGGTTGGCTATCAGTGGGGGCGGATTTGAATGGGGGCTCCGCTAACTCTCCCAATGCAATATGCTGCAGTAGCATGATCGTCTTCCCATCGACAATCTGCCCGCGGGCTATCGCCGACAGTGCATCGTCTATCGTAAGCTCTATTACTTCGATGTCCTCGCCCTCGGCTTCCACGCCGCCTCCGGGACTGACCCGAGCCGACGCATCGTATTCTCCCGTGAAAAAGAAAAGCTTTTCTGTTACGGAACCAGGGCTCATGTAAGCCTCGAATACCTTGCGAACGTGTTGCACGCGATAGCCTGTTTCCTCCTCTGCCTCAGCCCTGATGCGTTCCTCCGGCGACGCGTTATCAAGCAGGCCGGCTGCGGTTTCGATCAGCATACCGTCGTGGCCGTTCACGAAAACGGGAAACCTGAATTGGCGTGTCAGTATCACCGTCCGTTGGGCGCGGTTAAAGAGAAGGATGGTCGCGCCGTTGCCACGATCGTAGGTTTCCCAGTTCTGCCGCTGCCAGGTTCCGTCGCGGCGACGAAAATCAAATGTCGTTTTCTTCAGCACATACCAATCATCCGACAGCGTCACCGAATCGATAATACGTACGCGGTCGCGTGTTGGGGTCATGGCACTCTCCTTCTGTGTTGAGTGCTTTTATGATATCGTGCAACTTCATGCAATATCAAGATAAAACGTGCAAAATCATGCTGACGTCGCAGCGGAAGAAATTGATACTCGATATGCTCGCGAAAAACGGGCAAGTCCTGGCAGGAAACCTCGCCGGGACATTTGAGGTATCGGAAGACACGATACGACGCGACCTGCGTGAACTTGCGTCGGAAGGCTTGCTTCAGCGCGTACACGGCGGAGCGCTCCCCGCTTCGCCTGCCGTCGCGCCATTTTCAGCGCGTCGCGCGATGGACGCTTCGGGAAAGACGGCTATTGGGCGTGTCGCCGCATCGATGATCGCACCGGGTCAGGTCGTCGTGATTGACGGGGGCACTACTTCCGCGGAGTTGGTCCGGCATATCCCGCACACACTGTCGGCTACCGTCGTGACGCATAGCCCAACAGTCGCCGTCGCATTAGTCGATCATCCGGCAATCGAGGTCATCATGATTGGAGGCAAACTTTATAAACATTCGATTGTGAATGTGGGGTCCGCCGCTATTGAAGCGATGTCTCACATTCGTGCGGATCTTTACTTCATGGGCGTGACTGGCGTGCATCTGACCGAAGGGCTCAGCACCGGCGACCTTGAAGAGGCATATGTGAAACGCGCGCTTGCCGCGCGCTCTGCCGAGACAATCGTCCTGGCGTCGATGGAAAAGCTCAATGCGGCGTCGGCTTATGCTATAGGCGACGTGACGCTCGCGCAAACAATCATTGTCGAGAGCGACACGAGCGAAGCATTCTCCGCCGACTTGGAAGCAGCAGGTGTCAGTGTTGTTCGGACCTAGCCTACACGCCACCTATCAACGAAGCGCGGCCAATGGCAAGCCATCGATCTAATCGACAAGATCGGGAAAATTGAAGGGTATTAGCAGCACGGTGTCGTTGCGGGAATGAGCGACCACCAATTTAAAGTAGTGATGGTCGAAAGCGAATTCGAATGGCGTCGCCGCGCTGATACTGATGAGACGTTCGTCGTCCTCGACGTGGCGTTGCGTATCTATTTTCGCGGCGCGTCGGCGGACGATGGATTGATCGTGTTGCGCGCGGGTTAAATGGCGGTGGTACCAAAGGATGTCGAACACAAGCCTCGCGAAAACAGCGAGGTAAAGCTGTTATTGATAGAGCCACGCCGGGTTGTCAACGCCGGTGATGGCGCGACGAGTGACCGAACGGTAGAAAATAACCAGTAGATCTGATCATGCTTGCTGCTATTTCGTGATGAACCGCTCATGGGGATGTCGAATCGCGCCCGCATATTATCCGACGAGTTGCCGCGGCAGCATCTTGTTCCTTTCATCTTGATAACTGGAGATGCCATGGACAGCTGCATTTATTCGGTAAGAGTTACGTGTCCTCGCTTGCTTGCAGGAACATAATGCAGGTTTTCCTCTCATTTTTACCATTTATATGGAATGCATAGGCGTTTCGTTTTTATGGAACGCTGCGTGACGCTTGAAGAATGGTGGTTTCCCTAGTCATTATCAGTGGTGTTGCAGCAACGACCGCATTCACTTCTATCAATTTTCCGCGGCTGCGTTACAATTTTCGCAACTGGCAAGCCGCGGGTGATGCCTTGTGTTCATCTTCGTGAATGTGCCATGCATTGCATGTCGCAGCGGTGCAAATATCGGGGTACTCGTTGCCAAATTACCAAATTTGGTTTCGGAGTGGGCTTCATGATGAACCGCCGCGAAGCTATGCCACGCGCAATGGCTTTTCCCCGCTAGGTGACGCGGCGATTTTTTCGAGGCTCTGGAAGCCTGATGGGGTTAACCCGTCGACTACGAATGACTTACGAAAGAAGGAGTCTGGGCAGGTTTCATCCGAAATGAGCGGATCGCGAGACCGTATCATCGTAGGCACATCGACCCAGTCGGCACCGTATAAGAATTGACGTGCCACGCAAGATCGACGGGTTTGCGAGACATGCGCCGCCCGCGTCGGACAAGCAGTCATGCGGGAATAGTATTTCGGCATACATAATATGTATTACAAGAAGGGCTCTCATGCCGTTTGCATGTTGCCCCGCAAAAAAGAGAAGATTCGAATGACAAATATTTTGAGAAAACTACGCTTGCGGCGGAAGTTTTTCTTGCTTGGCACGATAGCGCTTGTCCTTGTTTCGGCGCCGACAGCGTTTTACCTGCGCGAGGCGAATAAAGCGGTGGCACAGATCAGGCACGAGATGGACGGAGTTGCACCCGCACAGCAATGGCTGGCCGTGTTGCAGGCGATACAACAACATCGCGGGCTAGCAATAGACCCTTCCGCAGGGGCGGCCCAGGACGAAAAGGCCCGACAGATCGACCAATTGCTTGATACGTTGCAGAAGTCGCTTGCAACAACCGATAATGCCGAACTGGTTGCCGCACTCGCCGAGGTGCAGCGCGATTGGGCGGCAGTGAAAGCCGATTCGATAAAGACGCCGAGGAACGCACTTGAAATCTATAAGTCGCACACGGCGTTGTTATCAAAGATGTTTGATGTAAATGACCTTTTGCTTGATAACTACGAACTCAGTCTGGACTCGAACCTGGACAGTTATCAATTGATATCGGGATTGCTGATTGGGTTGCCCGCCTCATCCGAAGAACTTGGAAAACTACGTGCTCGCGGCACCGCGGTCCTTGCGGCGAGCACGATTACGCTTGCCGACCGCGAAGCCATCCGAAACCTGATCGAACGTGCGCGCGAGCATCATCAGGAGATGACGAGATCTATTGGAAAGGCGTTCAAAGCCGATCCTAGATTGCGCGATCGTTTGGGCATGGCTTTCAAGACCGCCGTGGATCAGGCTGATACGGCCATCAAGATGGCCGACGACAATATCGTCAATGCCGACTTGGCCACACTTAGTGCAAGCGACTATCGGCGGGCGATGACATCGGCAATCGATGCGCAATTTGCGTTCAATGCTGTGGGCGTCACGGTATTGCGTGAATTGCTGGAGACGCAATTCAGTGACTTACGTCGGACCGAAACTATTTTACTGTTGTCGATTTTCGGAATTGCCTGTTTGGCAGCGTGGTTCGCGCGCGCCATTGTTCTGTCGATAACCCGTCCGTTGGATCAGGCGCTGGATGTGGCGCGGCGTGTCGCGGCGGGCGACCTTCGATCCGTTGTTGATGTAGAAGGGTCCGATGAACTCGCGATATTACTTACCGCATTGCGCAATATGAACAGCAGTCTCTCCAGTATTGTTGCCAATGTACGCCAGAATGCCGAGACGATCGGTGTGGCTAGCCGCGAAATTGCATCTGGAAACGAGGATCTGTCCAGCAGAACCGAGCAGCAGGCGGCGTCGCTGGGAGAGACTGCCGCATCGATTGGGCAATTTGCGACAGCGATCAAGCAGAATTCCCACAGTGCTGCCGAGGCGAACCGGCTGGCGCAGGACGTGAGCGGATCAGCCACGCAGGGTGGGGTGGCAGTCGACCAGGTTGTGGAGACAATGCAGTCCATTGCCACTCGGTCCGAGGAAGTCACGCAGATCATCGGGGTTATCGAAAGCATCGCGTTCCAGACGAACATCCTTGCGCTAAATGCGGCGGTTGAAGCGGCGCGCGCCGGCGAACAGGGGCGTGGGTTTGCCGTGGTGGCAAGCGAGGTGCGCGCGCTCGCCCAGCGCAGTGCGAGTGCAGCCAAAGAGATAAAGACACTGGTTACCGCCAGCGTCTCTCAAATCACCGAAGGCTCGTCTTTGGCGCAGCAAGCGGGCGGCCGTATTCATGCACTGGTTTCTTCCATCGGACGCGTCTCGGCGGTGGTATCCGAAATTGCCGCGGCGAGTACCGAGCAGGGCGTTGGGGTTGAGCAGGTCAACGTGGCCGTGAGCCAGATGGACAGTGTGACGCAGCAGAACGCAGCGCTGGTAGAGGAGGCCGCTGCGGCGACGGCAAGCCTGCAGCAGCAGGCGCAGGCACTTGTCGAAGCGGTAGCTAAATTCCAGTTGCCGTCTGCGGGACATTCGTCTACGGCCGACGACGGTAAGCACAGGGAAGCAAGGATTGCCTACGCAACCGCTTGATAGGTAACTACGGATGTAAATGGTCATGCAAGTCGTACGACTTAGCAGTGCTGTACCTGTCTCCTATGTGAACACAACAGCATGGCCTTATTTTTTTTGTCCCCTAAAGACGTTCGACGATAAAGAAAGTCCAGTCTTTGCCGTAAACCATTGGCATGGCATTACGCCATTGGAAAACAAACAATCCCTACGAAAAAAATAGCAATCATGATGGATTTATCCCGTATAAAAGTAGGAACAAGGCTCGCGTTGGGTTTCGGCGCGGTCCTTTGCGTGCTTCTGGTGGTTGCCATCGTTGGCGTGGTCAAGCTAAAGCAACTCAATGATGCGCTTACGCAAAGTATTGACTTCGGTACGGCTGAGGCGAACACCTTGTCACGGGCACTGAACGATGCTCAGGATGCATCGTCCGCAATGCGTAATCTTATTATCCTCACTGACATGCCGCGCATGACCGTGCAGCAGGGCATTTACGATAGCAAGATGAAAGACTACTTGCAGGTCGCGAAGCAGGCTCACGCCCTCATGGAGAAGGACCCGCAAAAAGACGCCCAGAAAGATGCGCTACTGCTCCAGGCCGCCGAAAGTCGGCAAGCCGCTATTCCGCTCGTCGATAAGGCAGCAAAGCTCGGCTTGGCGAATGATCCTGCAGGCCCCGATTTTCTGATGAACGAGGCAGGACCCGCGCTTGATCGATGGACCGGTTCGCTCGCTCAGTTAAGAGATTATGTAGTGAGCCAAGGGGAAATCCAGGCCGCGGCTGCGCATGCGACGTACCGCTCTGCCAGGGTTGCGATGCTCTCGTTGATTGCTGTTGCAATCTTGGTTGCGCTAACTGTCTGTATCTTGATCGTGCGTAGCATTCAGCGGCAGCTTGGCGGTGAGCCGGATCTCGCGGCCAGCGTTGTCGGGCAGATTGCAGACGGCGATCTTACGGTCGATTTTCTGCTGAAAAACAACGACGCTTCCAGCTTGCTGTATTCGATGCAGGTCATGCGCAACAAGTTGACATCGACGATTGGTGGCATTCACCAGGCAACGGAATACATTACAACTGCATCGCATGAAATTGCTAGCGGAAACGCCGAGCTTTCCACGCGTACCGAACAACAAGCGGCATCGCTGGAGGAGACGGCTGCAAGCATGACGCAGCTGACTGAAACGGTCAAACAGAATGCCGATAACGCGCGCGAAGCCAATGCATTGGCGACCAAAGCCAGCGACATCGCCGATGCCGGTGAGCAATCTGTTCAGTCTATGGTCGGCACTATTGGCCGGATCAGCAGCAGCTCAAGCAAGATCTCTGAAATTACAGGGGTCATTGAAGGCATTGCCTTCCAGACAAATATCCTTGCGTTGAATGCCGCTGTTGAAGCCGCGCGTGCCGGTGAGCAAGGCCGCGGTTTTGCGGTGGTTGCCAGCGAGGTCCGCAATCTGGCTCAACGCTCCGCCGCTGCAGCCAAGGAAATCAAGGAAATGATCACCTCTTCCGTGACGACGATTGAGGCAGGTGCTTCCCAAGCAACAGAGGTTAGCGCCACGATGGCCCAGGTAAAGCAAGCCATCAAGCAAGTTTCCAATATCGTCGGGGAAATCAGCTCCGCTTCGGAGGAGCAAAGTCGTGGCATTCAGCAAGTGAATCAGGCGGTAGGTCAAATGGACGAAGTAACACAGCAGAATGCCGCGCTGGTCGAGGAAGCCGCCGCAGCAGCACAGTCACTCGAAGAGCAATCGATCAAGCTCAAGGACGCGGTTTCGGCGTTCAAGGTGGGTGCGATTGGAAGCCAAAGGCTGACGACCTCACCAGGCTCTGTGAGAAAGCCAGCATTGGCATGGTAGCAGTCAGCGTCGGCTGGGCACTGTCAACTTGGGGAGCACGGACAGCACAAGGTCAGGGAGCGAGTGCCGGTCAGAAACCAGTAGACCGGTTTTGGGTGATGTTGGTAAATTTGCCCCACGCCTCGAACTGGGCTGCGAGTTTTTTGCGATGAACTGACGCGCGCAGCTGATGGCGCTTGAGCGTGACATGACATGTTGACGGATCGGCCCGAAGCACTATAGAAATTTCCGAGTGCGTGTCGGGCTGCGAAAACCGCGAATACGTCGTTCGCGTCCGCGTGTAGGTTGGTGGCGGTTCTTGGCTCGGCCGTTGAGGCGAGCAGCCGCTTTTGACGAACACGTGTTTCACATTCGCTAGATCCGGAATCTCGGCTTTCGCCGCCGGAGAGCTGCGCAGTTGATCGGTGACGATCTTGCCCGGTACCGGGTTCGAGCGCAGCACACGCCGACCCCACGCTCGAAAAGCAATTACGCAGTGTCACGCAGACTTAGCTGGAAGCGGAAATACCAACACACCGCGCAGCTGATGACCGAAGGTGTGAAGCGATGACTGGTATAGAGCGATTTTGGTTTTTTTCATCACGACATCTTACGTCGGTTTTCCTACGGCTTGTTTACTTGAGCCAGCGCTACGGTGCGGCGGCATCGATGCGCTGTTCGATGCGGCCTGCGGCGGCGTAATTCCCTACACCGAGATGACGAGTTCGGTGTATTTCAACAGATGCCGGTCCGAAGTTACCAATCTCAACAGCTCCGACATTGCTTGCGCAACGAGAATGCACCAGGGCTAGCCATCAGAGACTATCACGCTCGATGGTTACGCTGCCTCGCACCGCGCGGTGCGGGGGATGGAGGCAGATGGCCTGCTTGCTTGAAGGCATGACGGTCCGCTCCTCGAAGTGCCTGAACAATGTGATATAGCAGGCCCATCGAAACATCGAGTCCATAACAAACGTGATGCTCAGTTTCAAACGGTTCAGAAATGCCGCGGTAACGATCTCCGGCATCCAATTGATGCATCGCATTCGCAAGGGCCCGTTCGATGTGACTAAACTCTGTCTCAAAGATGCCTCTCTGCTTGCCGTATGGAATGCTGTTCTGTCTTTTTGATAAGACATCCTACATGTAAAAAAATTTCAACACGCTCACCTATTTGCACCAAAACCGCTTCGTAGGCTATTTTTATTCGTTAGAGGCACCTATCCTTCGGTCTGACGGTCAGCGCGCGCATGCCTGATGCATAGTATTGGTGAGCTAACCGCTAATACTTCAGCTTAACTGGCTGGCTACATGCACCCATGATGCGAATCTCGTCGAAATCTGCTGAGGTATCTCCGCCAAGGAGCAGCGCGCCATCGAATTCGTCCGAAGCTGCCGCATCCGAGCCGAAACGCCGTCCGTTGTCGCTACCGACTTTTGAGGGATTGGCATGCCTTCCCGCATGCGCGCGGATGCCTAATGCAACGGACATTCCGACGCATGCGGCTGCAACCGTGCGTTCAATGCCACCGCGCCGGGATATTCGTACGCTCGTTACAAGTTCGTCGCCCCCCGCCATGCCGCGCGCCGAAAGGTCGACTGTGTCGGCGTCCGGAGCATTTGCGGTGTCGCCTACTAATCCCCCCGAGCGGATGCTGGAACGGATCGACCGGTTGATCGGCGCCACCATCGATCCCAAGGTGGCTAACGAGATTCTCGCCGACGCTGGCGATGCCAAGAGTCCAGTTACGTTCGACGGTTTCGGCAGGATCGAGGATCTTGCGCCACTGCACCATATATCCCCGGCGCTGGTTACCATGCTCGAGAACGCGGTAATCAAACCGCTGACGACGACGAACGCTCGCGGCCCGCGCGAGGCACCGCGCGCCGAACGCGACATTCTGGTGCGCGCGATGCATCTGCTCGGCATGGAGCGCAATCCAGTCAACCAGGCGTTGCTCGTCGATGCAAAAAAGCTCTTCCTGTCCAGTGGGTTCAGCCGTCTTGCGGTCGCAGCATTTGTCCATGACGCACTCGCTCGCGTTGGCGACGACGTGTTGCTGCACGATCAATTCACCAAACTCGCGGCCGAAATCGCGAAGCCGGTAACCGTCCCGCAGCTCGCTGACAACCTGTACGGCCGCACATTCGAATCGTTGCTGGTAGAAGATCTGGTACGCTGGCCGCCAAAAAACGTTTTACGCGTCTCACGTGAGCTCGGGCACGGTATTGTTGAAACAATGGAGTCGTATCCGCCTGCCGTGTTCAATGAGCTGGTGAGCATACTCCGCAGTGACGTGCGGCCTTGGTTCGGGCTGTCGCAGTCGATGCGGAACTTTTTGGATCACCCGACGATGGACACGCTAAAGGCATGTATGGCGGACACCTCGAACGGCATTGAAGCAATTAAAACTGTCAACGTCGCACAGCGCATGGTTTTGGCGATTCACAACGTGTCTGAGCGCGGTGAAATAGAACGTCCCGAGTGGTACCGCCGATGCTTCGATTTCTACTGCGATTTCCTTAGCACACAAAAGCCCGGAGGTAAGTCTCAACTGTCCGGTGTGCGCGCGCAGGATCCGGGTAACTGGCTGCACTATCAGCCAAACGCCGCCAACACGAAGAGTCCTTGGAAAGGACAAAGCTGGACGCACAGTCGCGTGGTCACTCCGGAACGTCTTTCCGCTTTCGAACAGGACGCCCTCGCGCGCGGCCAGCCGATCGTCAACGGTGCGTCAGGCCAGACCGGCATGGTAGCGTCCTTTGGTCACCATCTCGGACAAAGTCGTCCGCAGTTGTCACAGCGAGACTTGCATTTGACGATCATGATTTGCCTGGTGTTCAACGGCGGCCACTCGACCGAGGAGGTGCTGTTCGCGCTCGACGCGATCAGGGATCTACATACACCGGGCAGCGAACCGCGCGGTTTGCCGGAAGATTTTCGTGGTGGGTATGAACTGATCGCGGAACTAGCGGACGGCAAGGCGGGCAAGCAGATGCTCAGAGACCGCATGGATACCGCTTTGGAGCGAACCGTTGCCTATTGCGCGAAGCATGTTGTCTAAAGCGACCCGAAAATGAGACGGGATCGGCGCTTTACGTTGTCCCGTGCGTTGATCTTTCGCACCAGACATTCGCGAAAGGCTTTGTTGTTTGTCATCGTTGATGACGCCCCCGTTGCTTACAATCTTCAGTCAGTATGAAACCCATAATTGGTACAGTAGCTAACGTTGCTGGTATAACGCAATCGGGGAATGCTGATGTGAACCCGGCAGAAGCGGCAGCACGGCCCGGGTCGCCGCGACGGAGCCGCACTGTCCACTTAGGTGGTCTTTCTGGTTTGTTTAAGGCGGCGAACTGTGCGCTACCGCGAACCGTTCAGGGCGCCGCGCCGGGCCCAAGTCGCGCTATTCCTGCAATCGATACCCCGGGAAACACCACGATCGCAAACTTGTCTATTGCGCGGGAAGTATTAAAGGATATCCGAACGACGTATTATAAAAGCCCGAATTTTAAGTCCAGCAATAAATGGCGAACCAAAGTCGATCAGGAATTGGAAGTCGCAAGGTTGAAGGCGGCCAGCGCCAGTTTAAGCCGCTTGCGCGGCAATAGTTTGCGAAACCTATGCGACATCGAAAATGCAACGGCACATAACTGCGGTGAGTTGTCGAGGCTGGCGATGGAAAGGCTATCTGGCAGGAATGTTAAGGCTGCTCATATCGTGATTGGTGGGTCCACGATTGCACATGCTTTTGCCGCTATTCTGCCTTATGGGTGCGCGGAACAAAAAATTTGGGAGCGCGATATGAGTAAATGGGACGAAGGCATAATTATCTGCGACCCATGGTTGAATATCGCTTGTCCTGCTCCAGAGTTCAACAGGCGTCTGATTGAAAAGCTGAATAAATGGGATGAAGCGGGAAAGCGAATTTCTCACGAAGGGCAGTGGCTTTCTGCAAATGACGAGAAATTGAGGGACGCTATCGTCGCCGGTGAAAAACGAACACGCATTGTGTCTTCGCCGCCGAGGGTGCAGGGATTCCACATAAAATAGACGTATTGATAAAACCCGTTTGACCGCGTTGCGCTGTATTTATGAATATCTTTTTTGTGCTTAAGGCGTAACTGCGTGGCGTCGGGAGAATGCGCACGGGTCTGGCCGGTTCGTAACTGACAGGTGGCAGAGCTCGCGTACTTCGAGAGGGGCTCTCTTCCAATCCCCAGCATGCCACGCGCATCAAATATTCGCTGATTTCGCTTCTTTTTCGCTGGCACTGCAACCTCGCGTCTTTCCAAGGGGGACTATGAAGGTATTGGGCCGATTTTATTTGTCACCTTCAGAAAAGGATAGCCGACCATGAGTGCCATCAGCTTTTTTCGCAGCAGGACACAGCACGCTTCTTCGAGCACAGATGCCAGCACGACAACGGCCTCTGCGACCAGTGGTAAGCAGGCCCCGGCGAGCGGTGGCAGGAAGGGCCTGTCTTTTCCATTTTCGCTACCACTCTTGACAAATCGCGGCCCGAAGTCCTCGGCGGCATCCGCTGCGACGTCGTCGATGCCGCCTCGCAGTGCGCTCAAGCGCAAGCCACTTCCCGAGAATTCCTTGGTGAAGCTCATGCACGCCGAGCAACAGACGGAACTCACGACCGCATTTCTTCGTCATGCGGAGCCGGGACATGCTCTCAAAAGCGTGGGGTTCGCCGAACAGGCTAAGGTCGTCGATGGGGCCGGTAAGCTGAGCAGGATAGCCTCCAAACGATTCTCCACACACAACGTGGTGGTGGATTCTTCGCCTGAGTTGAGGAAGAGCAACACCGCGCGACGGCGGAATGCACTGTTTGCCGCGCAAAATCTCTCCATGCTCGTAAAAAGCCATCCTGCGGGAACCTTTGACTCCAGCATCCAGCAAGGGATCGTGCCTCATGAAGCACTGGAAGGCGCCGACCTCGGCAATGTCGATCCCGCCGATGTGATCCACGAGTTCCAAGAACTGCAGAAGACGGAGAATCAGAGTCTCCTGTACGAGATCGCCAGCAGTCTGAAGGCACTCGGAGCCACGTCTGCTGACGAGGCGAGAGAAATTCTACCCGGCATCTTGCAGAACACGCATGTTCAGCACGCGGACTATCACGAAGCCGATGAAATCCTCGAGGAGCAAGCGTCTCCAGCGGAGACGCTTAGGGCGGCGTTCGCCAAGCTTCCGGAGCGGCTGCGCGGGGACGATGTCATCGAGATGTTCGAGAGTCTCGGTCGGCCGCATCCTCGAGAGGTGATGGCTGCGAAGGGTGAAGCTTACCTCGATACAATTGACGAGCGTCTTGCGGAAATTAACGCCAGAGGTGAATGAACCATCGTCCTGTGCGTGCGCTGGTACCTTTGCTACAAGTTCAGCCTACGCGATCTGTTGAAAATGATGGCTGAGCGCGGTTTATCGCTGGCTCCCACGATGGGCTGGGTGAAAGGCTCTACCTCGGAGTTCGCTAAATGGTGGCGCCGCATCGCGATCCCTGCGGGTGGCTCGTGGCGGGTCGATGAGACCTACATGAGGATTCGTGGCAGATGGGTCTACCTGTACCGGGCGGTTGATCGAGATGGCCGGACAGTGGACTTCTTACTCAGGGCCAAACCAAAGTAGCCGCAGCCAAAGCTTTTTTCGCAAGGCGATCCTACACCAGGGCCAGCCACCAGAGACTATCACGCTCGATCGTTACCCTGCATCGCACCGTGCGGTGCGGGAGACGAACGCCGATGGCCTGCTGCTTGAAGACATGAAAGTCCGGTCCTCGAAGTATCTGAACAATATATGGTTGAGCAGGCCCATCGAAACATCAAGTCGAGAACGAACGTGATGCTCGGTTTCAGGTGTTTCAGAAACGCCGCAACCGCGGGCGCGATCATCGCGCAGACTCAGGCCATGCTCAGACAACTGCTCCAACGAATGTGCGATGGCAGCAGGATGGTTGTGCGTGAAGATGCCGGAAGCTTGTGGCGTTCTTTGACGAAGATCATCCCGACAACCAACGGTGTTGAACCTTGAAGCAAAAGTGAGCTGGCACTAACCACTACGCAATTCGCTGCATATAACCGGGCAGATCGGGATCGGGTAGCACTGCGAGCACCTTCAACCGTTGACGCGTTCGCGTTTCCCCGTGTTGCAGGTGCGTCGCCAGCGCATTGCAAGCGGTGTCGAGATCGTCATGCAACAGTGCCAGAATAATGTCCCGATGCTCCGCCAGCGTCCCTGGCTCCGGATGTAATCGAAACGCATCGTAGAATGCATGGTTGACGATCAACGGCATGTGCGCATGACTGATCGTGGCAACCAGTTTGGGGTTCGGTGCGCCCGCGAGGAACGTGTCATGCAACGTCGTTTCAAGTTTGTGCAACGCAACCGCATCAACGGAATCGGGAGTTTCGATCGCGCGCTCGACATCGTGTAGTGCCGCTTCCAGCTGCGCACGCGTTAAGGATGGCGCACCTGCTCGCAACGCGGCGGGCTCCAGCAACGCGCGCAGCTCGTAGTCCTGACGCACCGCACGTGCGGTGAGCGGTCCGCATAGCCAGTGCGAATATGCGGATTTCTCGACCAGCCCGCGATCGCGCAACCGGTTCAGCGCTTCGCGAACCGTGCCACGACTTACGCCGAAAGCCTCGGCGGCATTGCTTTCATCAATGCGGAAATGCCCGAACACAATACCCAGTGAAATGGCGGCTTCGAGCGAATCGTAGATGCGTTCGCTGTTCGAAGGAATGTCGAGCGGTTCGAGCGGGCGGTCGAAACCGAGCGTGCTTTCCGAGATAGGCGCGCGTAGCGGCTCCGGCACGCTACCATCCGCATGGGCGACAAGATAGCCGCGTCCTTCGAAGGTATGGAGGAGACCGTCCCCGTGCAGCATTTCGAACGCCTTTCTGACCGGCACGCGACTCGTGCCGAAGATGCGCGCGACGGGGCCCTCCAGCAACACCAGGCCCGGCGCGATGTTGCCAAGCGCAATGGCCGATTTCAACTGCTCATGGATCACGCGATAGCGTAAGCGGGTATCGGCCTCGAGCGGCACGTCCGGAGAAGCTGTCGGGAAGGCACCGGTGGCCTTGCGCGGCGGGGTCGGCCGACGAATATCGGTGTGCGGGGTGGGCGAACCTGAGGATCGGGAAGCCCTGGCGTGTCTTGTCATCTTCAACGAACGGTCGCCGTCAGCACCGCATGAACTCGGTCCAACGGCGCACGAGGTAGTTATGCTCATCCATCACCGAATCCCATACCGCAATCCGGCTCATGCGTGCGGCGTAGCTGCCTCCATCCCGCCTTTGACCCATCGGAACCAGATGCGCGGATGTGGGTCCCGGGAGATCCGTCGGCGCCTGGGCACCATCGTACCAGTACGCCCATTCCGCATCGCTCATATACGCGCGCGAGCGCTCCGGGTGGGAGATATAGAAACCCTGGCGCGCGACCGTGGCGCCGGCCCAGCCGTCCAGCCACCAGTTCAGATACGCGTAAGCGGCGTCCAGCACCCGCCCTTGCGCGAACCGCGATATGCCGATGCCGCCAAACCACGCGCGATATCCCTCCCGAGGCTGGGCCAGGCGAAACTTCAGGCCAGCACGCGCCAGTTCCACCGTGGCCGGCGACCAGATGCTCTGAATCGCTACCTTGTTGGTGATCATCAGTTGCGCGGCTTCAGCGAAAGTCGACCAAAAACCCGCGAAATGCCCGCGCCGCTTGAAGTCGATCAGCGTTGCAATCAGCCCGTCGATTTCCTCGATGCTCAGATTGCCGATGTCGTCGAAGCGCATCAGGCCACTCGCCTGGACGGCAAGTGCCGCATCGATCGCGCCGATCGCGGCATCCGCCTGCAGCGCAACGCGCCCGGCGAGTTCCGGCGCCAGCAGCCATGCCCAGCTTTCCTCGCGGTCCGTGAGCAAGCTCGGCATCGCGTCCTGCAGATACACAAAGCTGTCCACGTTGTGCGTAAGGGGCAGCATGCTGACGCGCCCGGTCGGCGTGTGCGAGAGCGAGCCGTCGGCTTGCACATACAGACGATCGGCGGGGACGCAGCCCGCGCTGCCGCGCGCATTCGCCGTCGTCCGCGTGTTCACGCGGCCCATGCGCGCCGTGAGCGGTGGCGTATTGATGTCGTTCCAACGAGGAATGCGCGCCACGTCGATAGGCTGCAGTGCGTGGGTGGGCCACAGGCAGTCGATGCTGTGAAACCATTGATCGTACAGATCGTACCTGTCGGGATGCATGACGCCTTCGCGTTGCACGCTGCCGCCATCCTCGACGATGAAGCGAAGCCGGATGCCCAGATCCTGTTCCGCACGCTTGCGGATGTGTTCCTGCAGCGTCACCGTCGTGCCCAGCACGCGCAACTCGACTTTGGGTGCATGCACCGCGGGGGCGGAAGGACGCTGGCGCACTGGATTCAACGGATCGTTTCTGCTGTGTGAAGATGCCGACGAAAACGCCGGTACGAATCGACTACCGCATCTCGCGACAGGCCTTGCACGATGAACACGAGACGCGATTTGTGCATGTCTGCGGGATCGTCATGGATGCTGCCAGGCCATGCATCCAGATGCAGCACAGGATGTACGAGATGATGCACCGCATGGAGCACGACTGGTCGCGTCGCGCCGGCAAGCGCAAGGAGACCCTTGACCCGGGGAATGCTATCACCGTGGCGCGACAGCAGCAATGTAAACCATAGTGTGAAAACGGCCCAGTCCACTGGTTCTTCAAATTCCATGCAGAACGCGTCAAGCGATGCAAAGCCATCGTGATGCGTTGCCGTTGCATCCAGCCGCGCGAGTGGGTTCGCCAGCGCTGCCGCGTCATCCTTCGCCGTCCTGGCGTCATGCATGCCGGTGCGTCGGACGAAATCCGCGAAGTCGTGCGCGTTTGTCGCCGGGGCCAGCACAACCGCCGCACCATCCGCACGCGTGCGGTGTGCGATGTGCGCGGCCGGATTCAAGCGCGTGAGCGATTCGTGTAGCGTATCGAGCGCATTTTCATCAACAAGGTCCGTCTTGCTAATGATGATCCGGTCAGCCGCCGTGACCTGCGCGAGCCACTCCGGATACTGCGCGCGTTGCCGCACGGCGTGGACGGAATCCACAACCGTGACAATCGCACTGATCGAATAATGACTGGACACCACGCGGTCTCCCAGCAGGGTCGCGACGATCGGTGCGGGCGTTGCAACTCCGGTGGTCTCGAGCACGAGGCGCGAGAATGGCGGCACCTCGCCACGCACGCGCCGGGAGAACAGCGACGCCAGCGCATCCTTTAGCTCACCGCGAATCGCACAACAGACACACCCGTTGTCGAGCAGCACGGTTTCCGTCTCCACTTCGCCGATCAGCAGATGGTCCAGGCCGACCTCGCCAAACTCGTTGACGAGCAGCGCCGTATCCCGGGCGGCGTCGCCCTTGAGCACGTCGGCCAGCAACGTGGATTTGCCGCTGCCGAGAAAGCCCGTGACGATGGTCACCGGAATCACGTCGTACGCAAGGCTCATGACGACTCCTCGTCCGCGAACAACGTCAGCGGATCAAGTGAACGGCCGAGCATCGCTTCCGCAGCTTTCCATATCTGCATGAAATCGTCGACGATAACCTGCGCACCGGTCGGAGACGACAACACGAACGACTGACCATGGAAATCGGACAGTGTCAGCCGGAAGCCTTCGAGCAGGCGGTTCGCATGCGCGATCTGCACATAGCGTTGCTGCCGCGCGCTCGCGCCTTCCCCCGCCGCCACCGTGTTTGACCAGTGGCCGCCGCCGCCAAACAGTCCACACATGCCGCACATCGCACTCTCCCGCTGTGGTCAGGGCATCACGTCGCCGGAATTTGGCCCCAGGGTCTGCCCGACGAACAGATTGCCGCCAGGATCGGATGCGAGCAGAAGCGCCGTGGGTGCGACTTCCTCGGGACGGCCAAAGCGCCGCAACGGTAGCTCCTTCGATTTCATTTCCTTCCACGATGCACTGATGCTGTCGACAAGGGGTGTCTCGATGGGGCCGGGCGCAATCGCGTTCACGAGCACGTTGTCCGGCGCGGCCTCGATGGCCAGCGACTTCGTGAATCCGATCACGCCGGCCTTGGCCGCCGAATAATGCGTGAGCTCGGCACCTCCCTTGATGCCGAGTTGGGAGGCGATGTTGATGATGCGTCCCCAGCGTTGCGCGGTCATTGCAGGCAGCGCGCGACGCGAGCACAGAAACACGCTACGCAGGTCGATGCGTACCATGTCGTCCCACATCTTCGTACTCAGGTCGGTGCAACGCGCCTGGGTCAGTATCCCCGCGTTGTTCACGAGAATGTCGATGCTGCCATACATCTCGATGCAGCTGTCGACGATGCGATTTGCGCCCGCCTCTTCACCGACGTCGGCGATCACCGTGTGCACGTGCGCGCCGTATGCGCGGCATACATCGGCTTGCGCGGAGAGGCGTGCTTCGTTGAGATCGGCGAGCACGAGCTGCGCGCCCGCTTCGGCATAGGCGAGCGCGATCGCCGCGCCGATACCGCTCGCGGCGCCCGTTACCACCGCACTGCGGCCATCGAGTGAGAATGTTGCAGCCATGGTTATGTCCTTGTCCGATGAATCGGGCGAATCAGATTGGTCAGCCTGGCCACCGTACGGTCAACCCGCCATCCGCGATTATTGACTGCCCCGTGATGTACGAGGCGTCGTCGCTCGTCAGATAGCGGATCAGTGCGGCGATCTCCCGCGGGCGGCCGATACGTCCTAGCGGAATACCCTTCGCCGCTTCGCGCAGGCCGTCGGGGCCGAGCGAGTTCACCGCGTCGAGCGACTGCGGCGTTTCGATCAGGCCGGGAATGACCGCATTACAGCGGATGCCGCGCGGAGCGAGTTCCATCGCCACCGCACGGCACAGGCCGGGCACGCCCGACTTCGCCGCCGAGTAATGCGTGTGGTTCTCCCAGCCGTACACGCCGCCCGCGATCGACGACACCGCGACCATCGCGCCGCCGTCGCGCATGTGCCGTGCCGCTGCACGGAAGGTACGCATCACCCCGGACAGATCGACGTCGAGCATCTGGTGCCACTGCGCATCGCTCATGTCGGTGAGCGGCGATGCCCGCAGCAGTCCTGCATTGGCGACCGCGTAGTCGAGGCACCCAAATCGTTCAAGCGCCGCCATGGCGAAAGTTTCGACCTGTTCCGCGGACGTCACGTCCACCGCGTGCATCAGGCACTGGCCGCCCGCCTGTCGGACCGCATGCGCGGTGGCCTCCGGATCGTGCGGGTCGCCGGGGAAATAGCCGCCCACCACTGCGACGCCAATCTCCGCATAGGCCACTGCCAGCGCCTGACCGATGCCGCTTGCCGCTCCTGTTACCAATGCTGCTTTCACGAAACGCTCTCCGGACAGGTTAATGGGATGCGGCGGGATTCACGTGCCGTGCGAACAGGATCAATACCCCTGACAGGAAGCATGGCAGCGCGCCGAACCACAGCGCCGCATGTAGCCAGTCGCCGCCGTGATTGAGCATTGACGTCACGCCGACGCCCGCCAGGATCGCTCCCACCGGACCCATCGCGTGAACGATGGAACTGCCCGTGCCGCGGATCGTGGTCGGGTAGCTTTCGCCAATGAAGAACAGCGCCGCCGAATACGGGCCGATCAGGAAGAACAGCCCGAGGCTGTAGAGCGCGACGACCACCGCCGAGCTGCTCGGTCCGAACAGCATGGCGGCGAAAGAAAGGCCGCCGAGCATCCAGCCTATCGCAAGCGTATTGCGTCGTCCGATCTTGTCGCCGATGAAGCCGTGGCTCAGATAACCGCAATAGCCGATCACATTGGACAGGACGAGAATCAGCAATGAATTCTCGAACGACACGTTATGCACGCGCGTCAGAACCGTCGTGCCGAGCACGCTGAAGACCTGGATCGCGGACCAGTTGAGCAGAATGCCGCCGCCCAGTACGAGCGTCGCGCGTAGCGCGCTGCCGCGAAACGCTTCGGCCAGGCCCGCGCGGCTGTGCGCTTCATAGTCGACCCCATGTGCGTGGGCCAGGCTGCGTGCTTCCTCGCCCGCGCCCGCTTCGCGCAGTTGCTTGATGCGCTTATTCAGCAGGAACTGCGGACTTTCCTTAAGACGCCGTGTCATGAAGAAGATGATGACCGCGGGAAACGTCGCGAATACGAAGCAGCCTTGCCAGCCAATGCGCGGCAGCAGCAACGCCGTCAGGCCCGAAGCCATCAGTGCGCCGATCGGCCAGCCGCCCTGTACGAGACTGTAGATGAAGCCCTTGTTGCGATTGAGCTTCGGGTCATTGGCGGCTGAATACAGCTCGTTGAGATAAGTCGCATTGACGGTTTCCTCTGCATAGCCAAGGCCGGACAGTGAACGGATCAGCACGAGTGGTACCTGGCCCATCGCGCCACCCACCACTGTTAGCCCCGAGCACACCGCCGCGCCTGCAACCGTCCATAACAATCCTGCCTTGCGTCCGAGCCTGTCGAGTAACGGCCCGATTGCAAACGCGATCACCGCAGTGCCGATCGCGACCAATGTGGCAATTTCCGCTTGCGCCGCCGCGTCCCATTGGTAGTGTTTGCCGATTTCGGGCAACAGCGTGCCGAACAGGATGAAGTCGTACACGGCAAAGACCCAGGCGAAGAATGCGACGACCGTCGCACGCTTCACGTCGGATGGCAGAATCGCCTCCAGCCGGAAGTCGGATGTGGAAAGCGGACTCTCTTTTATCTTGGCACTTTCTTGGAGTTCGGAGGGTGACATGGTCGGGGCAGGTCTCTATCAGATCATGCGGTTGAGGTCAGGGCTTGCGAGGATGACGACGCAGAAAGTCGTCGGCGATTTCATCGCAGGTGCAAAAGCGCACGCCTTCGTGCTGGCGGAAATGCGCGATCAGGCGTTCGAGCATCAGCAGAACCTGTGCGCGACCGGATACGTCCGGGTGAATCGTGATCGGGAACACCGCATAGTCGTGCTCGTGATACACCCAGTCGAACTGGTCGCGCCACATCTGCTCGATATCGCGGGGGTTCACGAAGCCGTGACTGTTGGGGGCTTTCTTGATGAACATCATCGGCGGCAGATCATCGAGATACCAGTTCGCGGGGATTTCCACGAGATCGGTTTCCTGTCCGCGCACGAGCGGCTTCATCCAAGTGTCGGGATGCTTGCTGTAGTCGATCTTGGTCCACGAATCCCCAACGCGAACGTAGTACGGGTGGTAGTCGTTGTGCATCAAGCTGTGGTCGTACTTGATCCCCTTCTTCACCAACAGTGCGTTCGTGACATTGCTGAATTCCCACCACGGCGCGACGTAACCCGTCGGCGGCCGGCCCGCCAGTTGTGTGACCAGCTCGATGCTGCGATCGAGCACGGTTTCTTCCTGCTCCGGCGTCATCGCGATCGGGTTTTCGTGGCTGTAGCCATGGATGCCGATCTCATGTCCCGCTGCCGCGACCGCCTTCATCTGCACGGGGAAGGTCTCGATTGAATGACCAGGAATGAACCAGGTGGTGCGGATCTTTTCGCGCTCGAAGAGCTTCAGCAATCGCATCGACCCAACCTCCCCAGCGAACAGGCCGCGTGAGATGTCGTCGGGGGAATCCTCGCCGCCATATGAACCTAGCCAGCCGGCCACCGCATCCACGTCGATACCGAATGCGACCAAAATTTCCTTTGCCATGCGATGTTCTCCTTCGGGTAGTTCCTGCGCGAAGCAACCGTCGCCTCGACTCTCAGGGCGACGGGGTTTTCCTGTCTCCGACGCCGCGTTTGGCGGCTGCGCCAGCCGGTGCGACGACCAGATTAAAGTCACCGTTTTCGTATAAATGTACGTCGTCGACAACATACGTTTACGATGGCAACATCAAAAAAAAACAGCAATGCAGGGATTACCCTTGCTTGCCGTGCCGGTTAGCAAGACAACACGCCGATACCGGTTTCATTTCAAGAATCAATTTTCCCGAGAGCGGCCAACTGATTTCGCCAAGGGAACGGCCGGTTTTCAGATTGGCGGGTGAAGCATATTGGGAATCGGCATGGCTCGTTCTTCCGCGAAAAGCACGGTGTCCCAGATTTTTGAGATAAGTAAAACCCCTTATTTTTCAGCTACCCGAACAACGGCACAGTGCTCGACAAAATGCGGATCGCATCAACGCGAAGAGTCGTCTCTGCCGATCACCCTTAATTTCTCCTTTTTTCTGCCGTAATCCGTGGCGGTGAATCTGAAGCCAGGGTTTGGGTCGTGCCGTAATGTCGCGGCAGAAGCCCCAATTCGCGCAACGCCTTTTAATTTTTCACGGAAACATGATTTCCTCACTCAGAACCCGCATCCTGATCATTTCCTCTGCCATCGTCATCGGAGCGCTCTCGCTCTCGGGCGCAACGGCCTACCTCACGGTACGCGCCAACATAATGGAGACGATCGCGCATAGCTTGACGGCCCTGGCCGGCGCCAATGCGCTCGCTATCGACAAATGGGTGGCTGCCAAGACCCAGGCCGTGAAAGTCACGGCAGAGGAGGTCGAGCACGGCGATCCGCGAGGTCTGGTCAAGCATATGAGTGCCGCCGATGGTTTTCCGATAACCACTGTTGGGTGGAGCGACAAGACGTTTTTCTCGACGAGCAGCACCACACCCAAAGACTACGACCCAACTGCGCGTCCTTGGTACAAAGCTGCCATCGCGGCTGGTACGGTGATGGTCACGAAGCCGTACGGCGACTCGTCGACGGGGGTGCCCTACGTATCTTTTTCCGCGCCGCTGATGCGTAATGGTGAAGCGACCGGTGCATTGAGCGGTGCCGTGCCGCTCGAAGGTGTGCGCGAAGTGGTGACTGCAGTGCATCCGACTCCCTCAAGCCTTGCATTCGTCGTGGCGCGCGATGGACAAATCATCGCGCATCCGGATGCAAGCTTGATTCTGAAGCAGGCCTCCACTATCTCGCCTGCGCTTACGCCGGATGCACTCGCTTCGCTGGCGCAGGGGGGCGCGCCGATGGAAGTCGATCTGGGCGGTGCCGCGAAACTCCTCAAGGCGCAGCCGGTGCAGGGTACCGACTGGTATCTGGTGATCGCGCTAGACAAGGCGGAGGCAACGACAGGTCTTACCAATGTCCTCAAAGCGCTCGGGGTGTCGATGGTATTGCTGACGTTGGTAGCGGTGGGCATTGCCGCGTTCTTTACCGCGCACTCGTTTCGCAGCCTCTCTCAAGTGCGCGATGCCATGGATACCATTGGCTCCGGCAGTGGCGATCTTACGCATCGCTTACCGGTGGTCGGCCGTGACGAGGTGTCACAGATTTCCGCGTCGTTCAATGCGTTCGTCGACAAGATCGGCGCCGTGCTTCTGGACGTGCGCGCCGGCGTCGAGAACATGAAAACCGCGACCAATGAAATCGAAGCGGGCAATCGCGATCTGTCGCAACGTACGGAGACGTCGGCCTCCAATCTGCAGAATACGTCGGCGGCCCTCACGCAGTTGACCGCCAGCGTCAGGCTGTCGGCTGATTCCGCGGTGGAGGCCACGCGGCTGGCCACCTCGGCGAGCCACGCGGCGGCGCGCGGAGGGGAAGTCGTGACGAGCGCGGTTGCCACGATGGAAGATATCGCCCGGTCATCGGCGCGTATTACTGAAATCATTGGCGTGATCGACAGTATCGCGTTTCAGACAAACATCCTCGCGCTGAACGCGGCGGTCGAAGCGGCACGGGCCGGGGAGAATGGCCGTGGTTTCGCCGTGGTGGCTGGCGAAGTGCGTACGCTGGCGCAGCGGTGCGCCACCGCCGCCCGCGAGATCAAAGACCTGATCAAGGCCTCCGAGACCAGTGTCAGTACGGGGGCGCAGCGCGTTCAAGCAGCCGGCGTGGCGATGCAGGAAATTGTCGCTGGGATCGATCGGGTCAATCGCGTCATTGGAGAAATTGACGGTGCAATGCGCGAGCAGAGCGCGGGCATTGGCCAGATCGACCGTAGTGTCGCCGAGATGGATCAAGCGACACAGCAAAACGCCGCGCTTGTCGAGCAGTCAACCGCCGCTTCGGCAACGTTGAACGAGCAGGCGCATGGATTGTCCGGCGTCGTGGCATTGTTCCATTTGCGCCAGCCTGATCCGGTTTGACCTGAGACGCAAGGGCCGATCAGGTGGAGGCAGAGACGATCAACATCATGGGGCGCTCCTGTTCCTCGATCAACTGGGGCATTTCTTTAATCTGTTTGGGTGTTGGCGCAAACTCCTCGACCTGACGAATGTCGAAGCCCGCGTTGATCAGCGTATTCAATGTCGTACCGAGTGTTCTGTGATACTTCAGAACACCTTCGGCAAACCAGTTTGTCCGGCGTTCGCCTTCGATCGCATAGTCATTGACTGGCCAGGTCTTGCGACCTGCGTCGTCGTTGATCCAGCGCGCATGGGTCGACGCCATGAAGATTGGATGTTCAATCGTAAAAACGAACCGTGCACCGGGAACAAGTGCGCGATGAATCACGCGTACGAGGCGATCAAAATCCTGGATGTAGTGCAAGGTCAGCGCGCTGTATGCGAGATCGAACGCTTTTTCGGGAAGATCCAGCGCATCGAGATCGGCGATACGATACGTGATGGCGGCATCTGCGGTATTCGCAGTGGCGTGCGCGATCATATTCGCAGATAAATCAAGTCCGAGGACCGAAGCCGCGCCCTGAGTCCGCATCCATCGCGATGCCCAGCCAAAGCCACATCCCAGATCGACGATGCGCTTGTCTTTCAGATCAGGCAGCAAGGCCTGGATCGCCCGCCATTCGGGGGCGGCATCCAGTCCATGCACCTGCCGGGGAAGCTGGCTGTAGCCGGAGAAAAACGTGGGGTCGTCGTAAATATTCTGCGCCATGTGTTGTCACCGGACGGTAGAGGGCGAGGCTTGCCGCAACAACCTGCGTTGCATGAAAGGTGGCTTCGACCGCCAGTTGCAACACGTCAATAGCGGATGGTATACGACCTGACGGGTTGTGATCGCTTGCGCGTTGGATCCGTGACGAATGTACGCGACGCCTGAATCTAAAAGATCGCTTTACTAAACCCGCATTACACAAACACGCGACACCGTGGCCATTCGCGATCGACCGTTCTGATGAGAGCAGGGCAGAGTGTGCTGGCAATTACTGGCTGAATTGTATCGGTACTGTACTTGAAGGAGTCGCTACAATCAGATCTCGGGTTGCAACCATGTGCCAATGGCCGACCACCGTTGATCGAAACAACCACCGCGTGATGCCTTTATGCTTCAAGACACCTTGATGAGTGCCCTCCCCGCCGCGATGTTATTCGTGCTGGTAACGTCGATTACGCCGGGTCCGAACAATATGATGCTGTTGGCCTCAGGCATCAACTTTGGTCTTCGGCGCACGATGCCGCATATGGTAGGGATTAGTCTGGGCGTGTCAGTCATGATGCTGGGGGTCGGCTTCGGACTGGGGAAGATGTTCACGCGCTTTCCTATTCTTTATCCCCTGCTCGAAGCAGGCAGTGTCGTCTATCTGCTGTACCTGGCGTGGAAGATTGGAACGTCCGGGCAGATAGAAACGCGAAAGGGCACGCCACGCCCCATGCGTTGCTACGAAGGCATGGCCTTCCAACTGATCAACCCGAAAGCGTGGATGATGGTCCTGACGGCTGCCACGACCTTGCATCTGAGCAACGACGTCGATATCAATGCACGATACATGGCGCTCGTGTTTTGTCTTATCGGTTTTCCATGCATCTTCTTGTGGGCTGCATTCGGTACCGCGATGCGGCGTGTACTGTCGCGTCCGAGCTGGGTCAGGACGTTCAATATCGTCATGGCGCTGGCCCTGGTGGTAACGCTTTATCCGGTGGTGTTGAAGCTGCTGGCGTAGTTCGCGCGGAGCAGGGACGCGATGAACACGTGCGACCAGTCTACAGTCGGCCGGGCAGGTGCGACATCATAGTGTCGCTGGTGCTCTTTGCTTCCCGGTGACGCCGGAATCAGTCGTTCCTGTCGGGGTAGTCCCCCCGGTCGAATGAGCGTCCCTTCCATCTAGCTATTGCCGCGGTCGCGGCCGGCTTTCCTGCCGCATGCAAGCGCAATCGCCTTTGCAACATCGTCGATATTCGCAATGGGCAATCCGGTACCAACCCGGATATGCGGTATGACATTTTGATAGAAGCGGTCACCAGGATGCACCGCAATGCCACGTGCAGCCAATGTCACCAACGCAAAGCGTTCGGATTCGACCGGTACCCAGACGCAAAGACCGTCTTCACCCGCGGGGCCTGGCAGGTTCACGCCATGCCGGGACAAAGCGAGCACGAGGCCGCGCCGACGCTGTTTATATGTTTCTTTCGCAACGGCAAGCTGCTGTTCGGTAGCGGGGTCGCATAATAAAAACGCCGCTGTCGCCTGCAGTATGCGGCTGGTCCACCCCGCGCCGAAGTTACGATATGCCTGAATGCCGTCGGCGATCTTCGACGGTGCCGACAAGACGGCAAGTCTGAGGTCCGGCCCGAACGATTTCGAGAATGAACGGATGTGCACCGTACGATCGGGAAAGCGACCGCCTAAAGAGGCGGGTGGACGTTCAGCGATTTCGCCAAGGCCATCGTCTTCAACGATGATCGTTTCGTTATCACGCAATAGCGCGGCCAATTCATCGAAGCGTGCGGCGCTAACGCCTGCGCCGGTTACCGAATGCGTGCGAGGCTGATAAAAGAAAGCGACAGGTCTTTGCTTTAACGCTGCTGCCAATGATGCTGGATCAGGACCGTCGGCGTCACATCGTACCGGAATACGCTGCGCACCGAGTTTATCGAGGATATCAAGGATGCGTACGGCGGTTGGATCTTCGACTGCGATCGGCGCACCAGGTAGCACCACCATCTGCAACGCCAGATAAACCGCCTCGAACCCGCCGTTTGTTGCAAGCAACGCCTCGGGGACAAATGGCCAGCGTGGCAGCATGGCGTCACGCAATACGGTTGTTATCTGATCGCGTTTATAGCTATTCAGCCCTTCCGTACGTGCCGCGTGCATCAGTGCCGGCCCGAGTTCCGGTGCCAGCGCAGGATCGGGCAGCGCCATCGATAGCTCGGCCACGATGTTCTCGCCGAAGTTGCCGATGCTTTCAAATCGGGCCGGGCGCTGGGCGCCTTGGTCACCGCAGACCCAGATACCTGTGCGTCCGGCACCGCTGACCAAACGATAAGTCCGTAGTTGTTTCCACGCTCCCGAGACAGTTGCCGGACTTACGCCCAGCGCTTCCGCCAAGTCACGCACTGGCGGAAGTTGCGTGCCCACCGGTATCGCGCCCGAGCGAATCAACCCTGCCGTATCCACGGCAATGCCCTGCATGGTTCGCCGTTCTATCTGCGCCGCCAGCCAGGCGATCGTCATATTCATCTGCATGTGCACAAGGCTTTATCGACAATTTTTGTACAGTAACAAAAAAGATATTGTATCTGCGTTTTTGTTCAAATTAAATGAATCACATAACGAGACGCTTCTACGTTTTGAGGGCGGCAGTGAATATCAAAATTACGTTGGCGGTAAGGGATTGGGACTATTACATGCCGCTTGCTCTGGGTGAGTTGAAACCGGAAGGGTTCGAGCTTGAATTAGTCCGGGTTGGCACTTTGCCGAATGATCTGGCGACGCACCCACTATACGATGCCGGAGAAATTTCGTTCAGCCGCTACACGCAATCAATTGCCGCACATGATCGGAGCCTGTCCTGCGTGCCGCATTTTTTAATGCGTGGTTTCCGTCAACGCTGTGTCATTACCGCAAAGAACGCACCCTTTACACGGCTTGAAGAGCTGCGCGGAAAGCGGATTGGCGTCACCGGTTGGCAAGACTCTGGTAATACATGGACGCGCGCGTTGTTGCGACGCGCCGGCATTGATACCGACGACGCGCATTGGTACGCCGGCCGCTTGACGGAGGCCCATCCGATTGTCGATCGCCTGGGACGCTATGCGCGAACGGGCCGGATTGAAGCCGTGCCCGGTGAACGGCCGATGGATGCCTTATTGGCGGAAGGGGGGCTCGACGCGGTGTTTACGCCGTTCATGCCGCCAGGGTTCTTCGATAAGGCGTCGCCACTACGCTTCTTGTTGCCCGACTTCCGTGCTGAGGAGCTGCACTATTTTAACGATGTTGGCTATATACCCGGGATGCATGTACTGGGCTTCAAACCAAGCGTGTTGCAGGCGCACCCTTGGCTGGCATCATCGTTGAGCGCGCTTCTCGATGAATCGGCGCGTATCTGGCTGGAAAGACGGATGAAATATGCCGATACCACGCCGTGGTTGCTCGACGACATCCGTCGTACCGCCGACGATTTGCCAGCGGATTGGAATGTGAATGGCTTGGAAGCGAACCGCCGCATGATCGATGACTTCGTTACAGAGATGGTCGAACAGCAATTGATCGAGCGTCGCGTGAGTGCCGATGAACTGTTTGCTCACAAGATGTAACGGCAACGTTCGCACTTGGAAAAATCCTTGCATTGATACTTTTTAAGCACCGGAACACTTCAGATGAAAGCTGCCATTGGACAATATGCCGTTGCGGCCGATGCGGACACGAACGCACAGATTTGCCTCGATTTCATGATGCGGGCAAATACTGAAGGAGCGGACTTGCTGGTGTTGCCCGAGGGGGTTCTCGCGCGTGACATTGCAGACCCGGACCTGGTCCGTCGTGCCGCGCAGCCGCTGAATGGACCGTTTGTTTCCACTCTGGTGGCGGCAAGCCGTAACACGGCGATGACGACGATGATGACGGTGCATGTGCCCCAGGTGGGCGATAGCAACGAACATGGCGGCAAGGCATGGAATATTTTAATTGCCATCCGCAACGGCGAGATCATCGCGCGGTACAAAAAGATTCACCTGTACGATGCCTTTGCAATGAAGGAGTCGGATAACGCGGCACCAGGTAACGAAGTGCCCCCTCTGGTCGACGTCGCAGGTATGAAAGTGGGCCTGATGACGTGCTATGACGTACGCTTTCCAGAGCTTGCGCGCCGCCTTGCCGTCGACGGTGCGGATGTCCTCGTGCTGCCTTCGGCATGGGTAAAGGGGCCCATGAAGGAAGCGCATTGGGACGTTCTATGCACGGCTCGGGCGCTTGAGAACACCTGCTATATGGTGGCGTGCGGCGAATGCGGCCCGCGCAATATCGGCGCAAGCATGATCATCGATCCGCTCGGCGTCGCCATTGCGCGAGCAGGTGAAACGCCGACGCTGCTGTTCGCCAACCTGGACCAGGCGCGGATCGCGCAGGCGCGGGCCTCTCTCCCTTCGTTGGCTAACCGCCGATTTGCAAAGCCGGAGCTTGCATGATGCCAAAGATCGCCATGCCGACATTGCCGCGTGCGGTGCGCAAATGCATGATGCAAGTCGCGCGCCTGGCCGCGTTCACCGCCCTGAGCCGGACAGGGATGCTATGCGCTGCCGCTGCGCCGGCGGCGATTCCTGTGCAGCCAATGGATGCGGCGCTGCATGCCCGCTTGCCAAAGGATATTCAAGCTTCCGGCGCGATGGTCTCGGTCAATGACGGATCTTTTCCGCCTTATACGATCGTCAAGTCGGCGCACGAGTTGGACGGTGCCAGCGGTGATCTGGCGCTCGCTATTGGCCAGACGCTTGGGGTCGCCATAAAGTATGAAGCGGTCAGTGGCCTTTCCACATTATTGAGCGGCATCAAAGGTGGTCGTTATCAATTTGCGATTGGTCCGATTGGCGACTACCCGGACCGCGAGAAGATCAACGACTTTGTCGACTTCGTCAAAGAGTACGTTGTTTTTGCGGTGCCGAAAGGAAACCCGGAGAAGATTACCTCGCTGGACAGCGCGTGTGGCAAGCGCATCGCCGTAATGGCAGCCGGCTCCGCCGAGAAGGTCATGCAAAATCAGGTAAAGGTTTGTGCCGCCGCGGGAAGACCGGCACCGACGGTGCTGTCTTATACGGATCAACCCTCTTCCATCCTGGCCGTGCGCTCACATCGCGCCGATGCATTCTTTTCCTCGCAAGCGCCGTTGACGTATTTTGTGCAGCAATCAAATGGAGCTTTGGAGTTGACGGGTGTAGGGCAGTCCAACGGTTTCCACGATATCTACCAGGCGGCCGTGGTCGCCGCTGGGTCCTTTGTTGGTGGACACTATCCAGAAACTGATCGACAACGGCACCTATGGCGCGATCATGCGTAAATGGGGTCTGCAAAATAACGAGATAAAGCAGGCGGGTCTGAATTTACCCGGTAAGTTGGTTGAAAAAAATGGCGACTAACCTGGAACAGGCGACATTGCGCGACGTGCGTGGTGCCCATGCGCCCCAACCATGGGGGCGATGGCTCAGCTGGTCGATCGCGGTCCTTGTTGGTATCAAAATTGTCTGGGTGCTGGCGGAGAATCCCAACTTTCAATGGCAAGTGGTCGGGCACTATTTAGACGAAGCATCGATATTGCGCGGACTTGGCGTCACCTTGGCGCTGACGGCCATTTCAATGGTGCTGGGCACAGTGTAATAGGTTTGGCGCTCGCGATCGCGCGACTGTCAGCCAATGGTCTGGCACGCAGCTTGTCCGGGACCTACATCTGGGTATTCCGCGGCACGCCGTTGCTCGTGCAGTGGATATTTTGGTACAACATGTCGACTTTGTTTCCCCATATCGGGTTTGCGTTTCCATGGGAAAAAGAGGCGCATCTCTGGAACACCAATGATCTGATTTCTCCGCTGACAGCGGCTATCGCAGGTCTGGCGTTGAACGAAGCGGCGTACATGGCCGAGGTGATCCGCGCGGGCTTGCTGTCGGTTGACAGCAAACAGATGGAGACGGCGCAGGCATTCGGCATGAGTCGTACCCGTGCTTTATGGCGCATCGTGATTCCACAGGCGAGGCGATCGATCATCCCGCCTACGGCAAATCAACTGATCAGCATGATCAAGGCGACATCACTCGTCAGCGTGATTGCCATGAGCGATCTTCTATACGCCGCGCAGACGATCTACAACCGCACGTTCGAAGTCGTGCCGTTGTTGATCGTGGCTGTGGTCTGGTATCTGCTTGTTACGTCGATCTTGAATATGTTCCAAAAAATTCTGGAGCGGCGTTTTTCACGCGGGCATGTAAGCAATGGCACGACGGGAAAGGGAAATGCCTAATGAACCGTGACGCAATGAGCGAACTGAAACCTGCTACTCACGCGAATGACACGCCCTTGGTACAGATCAACGGGGTGCACAAACGCTTTGGTGATAACGAAGTGCTGAAGGGTATTGATTTTGACGTGGGCCGCGGTGAGACGGTTGTCCTGCTAGGGCCGTCCGGATCGGGGAAGTCCACGTTACAACGCTGTATCAATCACCTGGAATCGATTGATGCGGGCAGCATCCTGGTAGGTGGCGAGCAGATCGGTTTCAGGCTCGAGGGCACCCGATTGAAGCGTTTGAGTGCGCATGCCGTAGCAAAGCAGCGACGTCGTATCGGCATGGTTTTTCAGGGATTCAATCTTTATCCGCATTTGACCGTGCTGCAAAATATCATTGAAGCACCGGTTGGCGTGCACGGCGTACCGCGTCATGAAGCGCAGCAATTCGCGCTACAACTTCTCGACCAAGTCGGGATGAGCACGAAAGCGCATGCCTATCCACGTGCGCTGTCGGGAGGGCAACAGCAACGGGTGGCTATTGCGCGCGCATTGGCAATTCGTCCGGAGTTGATTTTATTCGACGAGCCCACGTCGGCGCTTGACCCGGAGCTGGTGGGAGAGGTGCTGGGCACAATGCGGCAACTTGCGAAACAAGGACTGACAATGATCGTGGTCACGCACGAAATCGGCTTTGCGCGCGACGCAGCCGATCGCGTGATCTTCATGGATGACGGGCTAGTGATAGAGCAAGGTGCGCCGGGCCAGGTTCTGTCGTACCCGCAACATCTCAGAACGCAGTCTTTCTTGGCGAGGTTTGTAGGCCACGCGGGAGCCGAGCCTGTTCGGTTTTTGTAAAGCGGCAGTGATTGCAAGTGCGTGCGCACCCGGCCCCAGCCGTCGATTCAAAAACGATAGCCGAGATACGCACCAAGGCTCACGGGTGTACGGGTCCCGACAATCGGGCTGTCACTAATCTTGTTTGGCAGATAAGAGACGCTTGCGCGTGCTCCCACATTCCAGTGTTTCGATAATTGATAGTCCCCGCCCACGCCGAAACTGACATCCGCGATGCCCGCACCCGGTGAGTACTGCGCGTACCCGGAATTGGCGCTTTGTGTCGCGCTGATACCATAGAAGGTCTTGTTCGACTGTGCGCTCGCCCAGGTAATGCTCGGACCGGCATGGAGTGAGAATTTCGACGTCACGGAATACCTTCCCTCCGCACCCAAGTGAACTTGTGTTCCTTGGTCCTTGCCGCCGATATCGGTTGTCACCGATGCTGTGACGGCCCACCAATCCTTGGTGTATCGACCAAACAGCGTTGCATGGGCGGTTCGATCAATATCACCGAGACCGTGAAGCTTCTCCGAATCATCCGATACTTTCCGGGGACTGAAGAAGTCATACGAAATCGCTATCCCTGCTTGCCAGTGGGCATCTCGGTAAAAATAGGCGCCAATGCCGAAGGGAACCGTCGGGGCGCCGTCGTAGGCGCCGATAAAGAAGCGATTGTAGCTGGCGTTGAACACCGGGGCGACTCTCGTCTTCTTGTCACTTGCACCAGGATAAGTTGGCGAGGTCATTACACCAGCACCAAGAGCAAAAGACCACTGATTACTAAACGCCTGCCCATTGGTTGACTGGGATTCATTGGCATCTTCCGATTGCGCGATCGCATTTGTACAGAAGAGAGCTAGCAATGAAGCAGCAGAGATTGTGCCGATACGAAACGCGTTGTAGCGAATGAAATCCATTTTTTCGGGAAAGAAATCGCTGCATTAAGACATGCTTGACAGAGGGCATCAAGCAACTCGAGTACCAGTCGAAGAAACCGGCCCTGGGTAAAGGGCGCGCCATGCGGTGATAGGCAATGCGTGGTCGGATAGGCATTCTTGCCCGCAGCTCGCATTGTTTACATGCCATGAAATCGCATTGACTTCGCCACGCAAGTCGACTTCCGCAAGGAGGGTCCGATCGAATGCGGTACCAAAGAAGGTGCGTATTAGGTTCGAGAAAACGCCGTTGGGTGATACGACCGTTTCTGCCTGATGGCACTGTTTCTTCCATGAAAAAGCACTTATCAATGCTTTGACATGCTTTTCATTATGAAATGGGATAGACAGCTAGGTCAAAGATTATTGCGTTACAAGCGGGCCAGGACCGTTACCGTGCCTTCCCGTCCGTCAGGCAACAGCAAATCGACGTCGAGCGCACTCATGTCTTCGATGATATTTTTACTGTACCATCGAAAAGAATGTTGTCAGTCGCGAGAATGATCAAGGTGCAATTAGCATCGATATTGTAATTATTCCGCTTGGTTTTTTTGAGAGATAAGGCGACAAGAATTCTTCTGTTCCAGAAAATAGGAATATCAAAATGACGGGAAGCATGCTGCGCACGACATTCGAAGATCGATTGATAGCCACGGGTGGACGCCCTGCGGGATTTGATTATCTGCGGATCAGCCTGGCTGTTTTCGTTATCTTTTTTCACAGCTTCGATTTGTGCGCAGGGTACAACGTGATGTTTCACGATGCGCATGGTATCTTTCGGCCGCTTGACGCCGCGGTACTCCCGATGTTTTTCTCGTTAAGCGGTTTTCTCGTGGCAGGGAGCCTGGAACGAAGCAAGACGCTGATTTCGTTTCTTGGTCTGCGTGTTATTCGCTTGGTTCCTGCTTTACTTGTCGAGACCGTCCTTTGTGCTTTCATCATCGGATCGATATTCACTGATCTATCCTTGTCACACTATTTTTCCAATCCTGAATTCGCGCGCTACTTTCTCAATATAATAGGGGATATTCACTTCTTTCTTCCAGGCGTCTTTTCTAGCAACCCTTTCCCGCATGTCGTGAACGGGCAGTTGTGGACTATTCCCTGGGAGCTTAAATGTTATATCTCGATTGCGCTTCTCTCACTTATTGGGGCAACACGTAAAAAAGGTGTGTTCCTCGCCATTGTCCTGTCTGCGAATTTCATCCTGATAATCCACCATTATTTTTTCAGTCACAACCTCGCTGACCATTCAATCGCGGATGGTTCAGTGAGTGGCGAGCGGTTGGTATTTTCGTTCCTTTATGGAATCTTGTTCTATGTCTACCGTTCAAAAGTAATTTGGAATAAGTATTTGTTCGTGGCGATTGCTGTCGCGATCCTTGTCGGTAGTTCGATGCCGTTGGCATTCTGGGGAGACTCGGTGACGCCGGGGTTGTTTGCTTACGTAACCGTGTACTTGGGTTTGCTTGAACCTCAGCGTTTGAAAATCATCTCCTCAGGTGATTATTCTTACGGGATGTACTTGTATGGGTTCCCGATTGAGCAAGCGATCATTGCAACGCTAGGCAAGGGCGGAATGCATTGGTATGTCGTTTTCCCGCTTGCGATATGCATCTCCGCGGTGTTGGCATATTTCTCCTGGCATGCAATCGAAAAACACGCGAGCCATCTGCGTCCCTGGTTGTTTGGGTTTGAAAAACGGGTAGTGGCAAGGTTGGCCGATTTTCGTCGGACCAGGTTGGCGGGAGGTTCTGGTGTAGACACCGCACGGAGGGAGTGAATGCGGAGAGCGATTACGGGTTTATCCACGCCTGATTAGCATGCATTGCCAACGCGCATAAGGGCATGTCAAGCGAACAAGTCGTTAAGCGAATGCCTTGCAAATGTTTGTTACTCAAACAGACCGGCTTATTGGACAGACTTGGTCCCATTATTGAAAATTAGTTCAAATTGGACGAACGTAAAGATTGTAGAGATGTCTGATGCTCGTTACATTAAGTGGGCTGCCCGCGACTGGAAAGACGACACTTGCGCGGGGTCTTGCCAGGAAAATCGCAGCCGCCTATGTGCGGATCGACACGCTTGAGCAGGCCTTTATCGCATCCGGTAACGGTTCTCCCGACATCGGACCGGCTGGGTATATGGCAGGATATGCAATAGCCCGTGATAATTTACACTTAGGGATCGACGTTGTCGCGGATGCTGCAAATCTACTGGATATTACACGACGTGCCTGGAGGGCAGTGGCGCACGCAACAGGTGTCCGGCATATTGAAGTCGAACTGGTATGTTCCGATAAAGCGCTGCATCGTGAAAGGGTCGAGCAGCGAGTCGCCAATATTTCCAATCACGCTTTGCCTACGTGGCAGAGCGTGATTGACCGCCCGTGTGACGTCTGGGATGTAGATCATCTGGTGATTGACACAGCAAAAACAACAGTCGACATGGCGATTGAAAGCGTGATCCAGACCCTCTCTTTACCGTCTGGTCATTACCGTGCGCGATGAGTTGTTCCCGGCCGTTTAGGGTTGCCGTGCCGGAAGCGCGCCGATTCTCATATCGTCCGCGGTTCTTATCTAGCGCCGCCGACGGTTGCGTTGTCATACGCCGTCTGGGCAGCGGAAACGGTATCCATGTTCGATTCCGCCCAATGTGCCAAAACAGTGACACTCTCAATCAGGGTGCCACCCAAATGCGTCAGTGTGTACTCGACCGTGATCGGCTTGGCCTGGAAAACGGTGCGCTCCACCAGCCCGTCACGCTTCAGTCTTTTCAGTGTTTGGGCAAGCATCTTTTGCGTGATCGATCCCATATCGATTTCTTTAAGAAACACACGGTCGCGTCTTAAGCAGGTCATGCGTCCTTCACAAGATCGGGCTCCCGCCACGGACGGGTCAATCCTTGTCTGCCAAAGCGGGTGAGGTTTCGTAGCAGTCGTAAATCGCGAATGCTTTTTACTTTTTGTCAGTCAGTTGCATCCAATTACCATGTGCAAATGCGGCTTTTTCGTGTTCCGCGAGCCCGCAATGCGCCAAAAACCGTCGGGCGTCATGGCCGGGACGATATTGGTAAGGAAAGTCGGTTGAGAACAGCAGCCGATCAACGCCGACAACCGCAGCGGCACGCTCCAGGTAATGCGGCAGAAACATCCCGCTCGCCGTGACGTAAAGATTTTTCCGCAAGTAGCTCGCGATCGGTTGGGCCAGTTCGGATACCCTGTCCATTGCTGCCAGACGTTCAGCGTAGAAAAGCACCACCTCCCCCCAATGACCGAGAATGACCTGAAGTTCCGGCATGCGATCGAACGTGCCGGCGAACACGAGACGAAGGAATTGAACGCCCGCGTCATAGTGCCAGCCGAGGCCATAGGTGGCGAAAGCCGCGTCAAGCTCCGGGGTGAAGCCCGAGTAGTAAGCGGCTCTCACTGCGGCATCAGGCACGCGGGGATGGATCAGTATTGGCATGCTTAGCGATTGCGCCATGTGGAATATAGGGGACAGGCTCGGGTCGTCGAGATGGCGCGCGCCGACTTTTCCGCACAACACCGTCCCCTTGAAGCCCAATGTCTTGACGCAGCGCTCCAGTTCGAGAGCCGCCTCGTCCGGCATGGACACGGGTAATGTGGCCATGGCCTGAAAGCGTGTAGGATGGTGCGCAACCACTTCGGCAAGCGCGTCGTTGGTTCGCTGGGCGATATCGATGCTTTCCCGTCCAAGGTCGTGAAGCGCTGGGGTCGTCAATGACAAGACCTGAATGTCCAGTCCGGTTTCGTCCATCAGCGCGAGTCGATCTCCCGCGAGATCAAGCAGGCGCCCTTCGATCGAGCCGGAATGAAACGCCACGCTCGGATCTGTCGTATCCAAGGCGAGGGCGTGCCAAGCGTCGCGAATTTCCGACGTCAGAAAATGTTCTTCAATTCCGATCAGTTTCATGGCTGAGTCTCTGATTACCAGGGCAAGGTGTGAATTATGGGATCGCGGTACACGAGCCCCGGTTTTCCCGATAAACGGGCATGGAGTGCCGTGATCTGTTCGTCTTCAAAGAGGTCGACGGTCTCGACCTCGACGCGGCCTGGGTTCTGTTCGGCCAGGTCATCATGCGGTGTTGTCCGGTCGCCGACCGGACGCGTGGTGCCCGCGACGTGCCACGCCTTTTTCACGCGTTCAGCAGCCATGCCGTGCCCGAGTTCACACGATGCACCGATGAGCAGGATCGCGTGGGCGTTATGGCCGTTTCCGTATTTCATCAAGGTTCTTTTAGATTGGATTGCCTTGATTTTCGTGCGGGAAGACGCATTGCACCAGACGCGTGAGATGCAATAATAGATTGCATCGGAATCAACGAATAATTACCGCGGAGAACGACGCGACATGCAAGACGTGGACTTGAATCTTCTTACCGCGCTGGATGTCTTACTCGCCGAGTGCAGCGTGACCAAGGCAGCGCACCGACTCGGCTTGAGTCCATCGGCCATGAGCAGGACGCTTTCGAGACTGCGGGCCGCGACCGGGGATCAACTGCTGGTGCTAGCCGGGAGGACGCTCGTTCCAACGCCGTATGCCGAGCAATTGGGTGAGTACGTCCATGAACTTGCCCGAAACGCGAGAGCCGTCCTTCAGCCCGCTGGCAGCGCATTGGACGTCGCCACGCTCAAGCGGACGTTCACGATTCGCGCGAATGATGGCTTCGTCGACCTGGCAGGCGCATCGCTCATGGCGGCCATTACCGAAACCGCACCCAACGTCCGTATCCGGTTCGTATCGAAGCCTGACAAGGATGCACGACCACTTCGCGACGGTGTGATTGACCTGGAGGTCGGCGTACTTGGAACCGCCGCCCCGGAACTTAAGACGCGGTTGCTGTTTCGAGATCGGTTCGTGGGTATCTGTCGAGTAGGTCATCCGCTTTTGACAAAAGTGACCGCAAAACGCTACGCCAGTTATCAGCATGTGGTCGTGTCACGAAAACGGCTACCTTTCGGCCCGGTGGACGATGCGTTGGGCAAGCAGGGTCTGCGCAGGACCATTGCCATGGTTGCACTCACCTATGCCAACGCGTTGCAGATCGTACGCGGCTCTGATCTTCTTGGGCTCGTCCCGCATTCATGCCTTGGCAGTGCCTTGCTGAGCGGTCATGCCGATAGTGCGGGCGTTCAGTGCTTCGAACTCCCCGTACGAACACCCGAGATCGCGGTGTCGGCCATTTGGCATCCCCGCCTTCATGCTGATCCCGCTCATCGCTGGCTGCGCGATACGCTTTTTGCCATTTGCAAAATTACTGTCCCATGAGCCGATCACTGCTACACGCTTTGAAGACCAACTGATCGACGATGGTGCGAATGGCGGGATCCTGATCGGCCCGCTAATCGTAGTGTACGTTGCCGATAATCCAGTTCCATGGTGGGTGCTTGGAACGGTACGGCACCGGGTCTCGGCCATCCGTGCCATCGCGAGGCAAAATCACCGGCAATGTGCGGGCGTGGGGCAGTGCAGTTCGGAGGGGCGTGACTCGTGACGATGCGTCTGACGAAAAGTGGTTTCAATGCCAATCTATCCGTGCATGTTTGGCAGGCAAGAGAATCGACATACGCGTTGACAACCCCTTTTTGAGATTCTATTTTATTGGAAATGGTATCCAGGAAAATGGCATAAGATGGACGTCAACCTGGTTATTGGACGGCGACTGCGAGGCCTTCGTGACGAACGAGGCTGGTCTCTTGATGTACTTGCTGATCGAAGCAAAGTGAGCCGGTCCAATATATCGCTCATTGAGCGCGGGCAGAGTAGTCCGACGGCAGTGGTTCTCGACAAACTCGCGACGGCCCTCAGCGTGCCGCTTGCCTCGCTGTTCGAGCCAAGTGCCGTACCAACCGCTGCGCCTTCCCCTGTTTCGCGCGCTGCTGAACAATCAGTTTGGACCGACCCCGCCTCCGGCTACATTCGACGCCGCCTGTCACCTCTCTGCCCCTCGGCAATCCAGTTAGTGGAAGTGAACTTTCCCGCTGGCCGATGCGTTAGCTACGATTCCGGCCCGCGCGAGGTGGATATTCAACAACAAGTCTGGATCCTGGAAGGCGAAATGCATATCACGGTAGGTGAGACGGTCTGGCGATTGGAGCCTGGTGACTGTCTCGCAGTGCGGCTTGACTGCCCTACGGTGTTTAAGAATTCCGCCCGCAAGGCTGCCCGTTATCTTGTTGCGCTGACCACCCTGTATCCCAATGAACGGAGAAACGGATGATCGAGAATATTGTCATAAAGCGTGTCGGGGCGAACGAAGCCGCGGCATGCGTTGAAGCCCTTTCCGATGTGCTTATCGACTGCGTGGAGGGAGGCGCATCGATAAGTTTCATGCTGCCATTTTCCAGGGGAAAAGCCTTGCGCTTCTGGCAGCAAGTTGCCGAGAGCGTCGCACGCAACGAATGTGTGTTATTGGTCGCCGAAGACGGCGACGGCCGGATCGTGGGAACCGTGCAAATGATTACGGCACAACCGGAGAACCAGCCGCATCGCGCCGATATCGCAAAAATGCTGGTGCATCGAAGTGCGCGCAAAAATGGTATCGCGCGGCGACTGATGGCAGAGATTGAACACGTCGCACGGGACGAGAATAAGCGGGTGCTTGTCCTCGATACCGAGACGGGAGGCGACGCCGAACGGCTATACCGGCGCGCGGGCTGGCAGCGCGTGGGAACGGTGCCGAATTATGCGTTGATGCCAAATGGGGCGTTCTGTGGAACGACTTTTTACAGCAAAGAGATCTGATTCGTCAGAGCAGTCGTCCGTCCATACGGTCCCACCTTTCATTGATGACGGGACGGCATCGGCTTCGTCCGCCCTGGCCCACGCAGTGATAACGATATTTCCGCGTATCGGCTTTCCTCGATTGCTTGGGAGCATCGTTCGTCTGCGTTTCATGCGATGTCCACGCAGGGTTTTATAAACGTGGTTTTGGTATAGGCAAGGGTGAATCCGGCGCGTTCAGCATTCCGTGCGCTGACGTTCGCCGGCCTTGCGGTAACGAATGCCAGACGACATCCCATTCGCTTTGCCGTCAGCAACCTCGCGTGTAGCAGTCCCAGTTGCGCTCCCTGCCCGCGATAGGTCGGAAGGGTGCTGGCGATATAAAAATGGGCGATCCGATCAGCGCCGATTTCCAAGATGCTCATTCCAGCGGTCGCGATGGTCACCCCTTTCAAGCGTGCCGCGTATAGCAGGGTGTCGGTTCTTGCCACGGCTATTCGCGCAAGTGTTTCCAGTAAAATGGCTGGGCGCGGGACAAGCTGTTCCGCAAACCCGGCCATTGAATCTTTGATGAACGTTTTTTCGATTTCGTTCCTGTCGTCGATCACTTCAATAGCATCATTTTGATATGCCACTGCATCATGGCGCGTAGGTTGGCACACGTATGTGTTGCTGAGTGCCCCTGTCGTATAACCACGCGCTTCCAATATTCGGCGTGCGCTTGCGTCGGCGTGCGGACAAAGGTCGATTTCCACATCAAGCTGATTGATTGCGTATGCTCTTTCCAGTTGTGCGATGCCTGCCTCGGATACGGAAGCCCCCATGCCAAGTCCTGTCACATGATTGAGTTTGCGTCCAAAGATGTTTTCGGTGAATGCTGCTATGCCACCCGCTAATGCGACTACGCGAGCCCGGTCGCGGCCTGCGAGATTCCAATAAGTTTCTACTTGTTCCTGCAGATGGCGCGCTTCCGCTTGCTCCAGTGCCAGCGCGACTTCCGCACCCCTGAGCTGCAAGGGCGATAACGACGGCGTATTGAAATACATCGGATGAATGTCGTTTCCGGAAATAAGATCTAATTTCGCATTGGATGTGAATGAGAGTTGGTGTTGGCAAAGCGCTCAAGCGCGTGCGGATGCACTACACCGCCAGATTCGTATCATAATGTCTTGCCAACGTCCTGGGCGCTAGCGATGAAAATCCTACATCCTCCGATATGCAGGCATCCGGGCGTAACCTTGCGGCAGCTCGAACGATCCGACGCGGCAGCCTGGTATGCGTATCTTCGACTCCAAGTGGTATTCGAACATACAAGTTGGAATCTCAGTTCTGAATGCGATCTGTTGCCGCTTTTCGATAATATCGAATCGTCTGCGCCGCAGTCCGATCGAAGGCTTGCGATTGTCGACAGTGGATCATTGGAGCTAATCGGGACGGTGGGTTTCCACACCGTATCGGACATCAATAAGACCGCGGAAATTGCGTACGATCTCACGCCGACAATGTGGGGAAAAGGTATTGCACGTGCCGTGTGCGCCACCGTCACATCCTGGGCATTTGAGCACCTCGGCTGGGTGAGGGTGCAGGGTACGGTGTTAGAGACGAATAGGCGTTCTCAAAAGGTCTTGAAGTCATGTGGATACGCCTACGAAGGCCGACTCAGGGCGTATCGCATGGTACGCGGGACGCCAGGCGATTTCGCTCTCTTCTCGCGGTTGGCGACAGACTAGACGTCGAAGTCCGGCTGGATAAATCGCCGGTAAGCAGTTAGCGTTGGCGATAAGCGAGAATCCGACAGATAACGTATTCCTTCCACATGGCGCCCGCCTGATATCGCTTGGGGGGGCGGTCGAGCCCCATCATGGACCGGACGCCGCGTGCGCACCATCTCGCTTGACAGAGGCGCTCGCCGCAGCTGCATGATATTCTCTTTAAAAATCAATGAATTAATTTTATTCTTCGCGGGTTTTGAAATCTATTTTCAGCAGACCTCCTCGCGGTCCACGCAATGGCAAGTTGCAATTCTTACCGTGGTCCGAAAAAGACCGGGTGTCGGTTGTAACCGTCCACTGTCTCTTAAGTGCCCGATATCACCGGTGTTGTCTTGCCGTCGATCCAGGTTCTATCAAGCAAGCGCTATAATCCGGTTGACGCGAGGGTTACTACCCGTTCCGTGGGCACGTCCATTGAATAGTCGATATAGTGATTTGCTTGACAGGGCTCGGCGTCACTCGGTGCCAAACCGGTCCGAAAAACTGTAGGCGCCCCCGTGGCTTATATGTGACAAGGCCTTGTCGAGTTACAGGTTTATCTAGGAGAATCAGCAGCATGGGAGTGCCCATTTCACAAGCTTGGACGGTGGCAACGTACGTTCTGAAGCAAAAGCTCATGCGTCGTGCCCGTTACCCGCTCGTCCTGATGCTTGAGCCCCTGATGCGCTGCAATCTCGCGTGTGCAGGCTGCGGCAAGATTCAATATCCCGCGCACATCCTGAAGTCGCAACTCACGCCAGAAGAATGTTTTAAAGCAGTGGAGGAATGCGGCACGCCGATGGTGGCTATTCCAGGTGGTGAGCCGTTGCTACACCCGCAAATGCCTGAGATTGTCGCTGGCCTCGTGGCGCGCAAGAAGTATGTGTATATGTGTACGAACGCACTGCTGTTGGCCAAGCAGTTGCATTTGTTCAAGCCGAGTAAATACTTGTCTTTCTCGGTCCATGTCGATGGTCAGCGCGAACATCACGATTTTTCCGTGTGCCGCGAAGGCGGCTATGACATTGCCATGGAAGGTGTGCGTGCAGCGGTAGCCGCCGGTTTCCGGGTGACGACGAACACGACCTTGTTCGATGGTGCTGATCCAAACAGCGTGCGCTCGCACTTCGACGAGATGATGACGGCGGGCGTGGAAAGCATGATGGTCTCGCCGGGTTATACCTACGACAAGGCACCCGATCAGGCGCACTTCCTGGGCCGCGCACGTTCGAAGAAGCTTTTCCGCGCCATCCTTTCGAATCGAAAGAAAAGCTGGCGTTTCAATGCTTCTCCGATGTTCATGGAATTTCTCATGGGCAAAAAAGATCTGACGTGCACGCCTTGGGGAATGCCGACATACAGCATCTTTGGATGGCAAAAGCCATGCTATTTGCTGCAGGATGGCTACGCCGACAGCTTCGATGAACTGATGGAAAGTGTGAAGTGGTCACAGTACGGTACCGAAAGCGGTAATCCGAAATGTGCGAACTGCATGGTCCACTCGGGTTATGAAGCCAGCGGCGTGAATTATACGTTCGGCTCGTTCAAAGGCCTGTTCCAGACGGTCAAGGCGATGCTCTTCGACAAGTACGAGGACAAAGGAGCAAACGATCTGCTTGCGACGTGGCAAACCAAGTCCCACGAAGTTCCCATGGTGTTCGTGCCCACAGCGCAGCGTGCCGCGGCAAAAAATAAGGAAGGTATCCTCGCGGTTGACGCCACCGAGCAAGCTGTTGCGCACGTTCGCCCAGACGAGCAAGAACACGCTGCGGGCACAGTGCACGAACGTCTGGAGGGTTGGACGCCGGAACTGACGACGGAAGCCGAAGTGCGTGACGCGATCGAGAAAGCCTTCGATTATCGTGGCGATGTCACGATTACCCGTAAAGACGGTTCTGCCGTCGCGGGTTATCTGTATGACCGTCAGTACAAAGAGGCGTTCAGGGAATGCTTTGTTCGCATCATTCCACTTGGGATGCAGGAAAAAGAAATCATTTCCTATATGGACGTACGCGCAATAGCCTTCACAGGCAAAGATACGGCCGCAGGAAAGACTTTCGAGAATTGGGTAAAGCGCTATTGGGAAAAGAAAGCCGCCGGCGAAAAGAATATCCAGATCGAACCGGAATATCTAGGGGACTGAGCGCCGCGTTTGTCGAATGCCTGCCGATGAGCGGGTCGATACGTAAAGCGTTTCAATCCGCGATCGCAAATAATGGCATTTAACCTTGCACCGTGGATTGAAGCATGGGATAGGTGAATAAAAAGAAATGCAGCGCATTTACGCCGAAATGAACCATTATGGCGGTTCGAAGACCGCCGAAATGATAGGCTAGCCCATATCCAACGCCGGCCACACCACCTACGGCCGCCCACTGCCATCCCTCGAACAGATGGGCCAATCCAAATAAAAAGGCGGCTGTGCTTATGGCAAGCGCACTTGCGTAGCGGTGGTCTTTGAAGAGACGCGCGAGACCGGCCTGCAAATAGCCGCGAAACAGTGCTTCCTCGGCAAACGAAACGAGGAGCAGGTTATTCACAAGAAAAAGCAGGCTGTCAGCGGGAGATTTAGGCGCCCACGCAACCAGTTCGAGCCACGTTGCAAGGGAAAGGCAGGCCGCTGCCGTGATGACCAGCACGACCATGCCAGATAATATCGCGGCGCGCCAAGGGCGCTGTAATTGAATCCATGGCAACACGAGCACCAACCAAAAACCAATCAACGGTTTGTCGAGGTTCAAGTACATCGCGAACGGCACAGCATCCGCTGTGAATCGTTCCGGTCCAATGACCCGTGAATTGTGAAACCCGGGCAACCAATGCACGCTGAGTGCGATGGCGACAACGATAAATAACACATGGCCGGCATATCGAACGTGGGTCAGGCGAGGCGAGTGTACGATATAGGCGGCAAGCATCAATAACGCGAGGGGTATGAATGCCGCCAAACCGAGCAAGCCATCCGCCAGTGCCATGCCGTAGCCAATGACGAGCAGGGAAAAACTCAGCCATCGATTGCGCGATAGTACCGTTACCGCCGCCGCAACAAAAATCACGATCCATGCGACATCATGCATACACGTTTCCGGTGCCCTAACGCTAAGAAGCTAGGTTCGTCGCATCGCTGTTGTGGGGGAAGGACCGAAGCATAACGCGATTTCGTAACGAATAGGGTTTGGGGCAGCGATTTTTGGTCCACGTTTTCGCAAATGGTCCGTGTCGAATGCAGCCAACCGCGCGCGGCGGTTTTTTCGTCGTTCAGGCGAGCCATTAGCGCCTAGTTGTCAAAATATAGACCTCCGAACAATAGCGGATCAATAGCGCATACCACCGGAATCATGCCGCGAGGTCGATTCGTCTTGACTGCCCTTGCACCAGTAATTCGCTTACGCGCGGTGTACCCCGCGCGATGATTTTGCCGCGTCGGATGACGAAGAGACGGTTTGCCTTCAGGCGAAGCGCCTCCAAGGGGTCTCTGGCTTGCAGTACGACGAGATCTGCGTTGCACCCTTCCGCAATGCCATAGCCGTCCAGACCGATTGCTTTCGCGCCGTTGACGGTCAACGCGTCAAATATGCGTTTCCGGTCCTCTACGCCGGCCATTTGCGCCACGTGGATAGCCATATGACCCACTTCCAGCATATCGGCGGCACCCATCGAGTACCATGGGTCCATCACGCAATCATGTCCGAATGCGACATTCAGTCCGGCGTCCATCAGCTCTCGAACCCGTGTCATACCGCGACGTTTTGGATAGGTATCATGGCGCCCTTGCAGCATGATATTGATCAACGGATTGGAAATGACCTGGATGTCCGCCTCTGCCATTAATGGGATAAGCTTGGAGACATAATAGTTGTCCATCGAATGCATTGAGGTGAGATGCGAACCCGCCACGCGTCCTTGGAGGCCGAAGCGTATCGTTTCACTTGACAGTGTTTCAATGTGGCGCGACATCGGATCGTCGGTTTCATCGCAGTGCATGTCCACCGGCAAGCCCCGGTCAGCTGCGATGCGGCACAACGCCTCCACCGATGCAGCGCCTTGCGCCATGGTTCGCTCGAAATGCGGGATGCCACCGACCACGTCCACGCCCATGTCAAGGGCCCGGTTCAACGCGTCGACCGCACCTGGCGACCGGTAGTACCCGTCTTGCGGGAACGCGACAAGTTGGAGGTCGATATAGGGTGCGATCTTTTGTCGTACTTCGAGCAGGCCTTCGACTGTAATAAGCCGTGGATCGCTTATGTCGACGTGACTGCGGATATGCAGCAGGCCTTGCGAAATGGCGATGTCGCAGTATTTCAGTGCCCGCTCGACCACAGCATCACGCGTCAATGTGGACCGAAGCTCGCCCCAGAGCGTGATGCCCTCCAACAGCGTCCCTGACACGTTCATTCGTGGTGTTCCCATCGACAACGTCGCATCCATGTGAAAGTGCGGGTCGACAAACGGCGGAGAAACCAGTCGACCTGTCGCGTCGATGTCCTCGCCGGCCTCTGCGGCGATCGATGGCGCGATTTTAACGATCTTCTCATTGTCGACCGCGATGTCGATGCCAGTACGGCCGTCTGGAAGTGTGGCGTTACGAATGATAAGGTCGAAGTGCATCGGCATGCTCCCTCTGTAACGGAAACCTGGAATAGTGTTGTCATTATCGGGCAAACACCAAGGTTTAGGACGATGGGTCTGATGTGTGGCGGCGCTTGTCATCGTAAGTTCGTGCGGATACCCGTCCGCCGCACGCCGCAAAAATCGCGCGCATAACGAATTGTTCGTTCGTGGCAGGTAATAGTGCATGAAAAGCAGGCAGCGCGCTGCTAATCTCCAAATCATTTCCATTCAAAGGGAAAAATCATGGACGGCGTTCGCGCTTCGAACATCGGTATGAATGGGGCAGGTACCCCGGTTGTGCCGCTTGTGGACGACAGCACGCGCGCAAGACAAGAAGATAGGGAAACGCCCGATGATTTTTTGCGGGGCGACGAAGAACGCAGTCGCCATATGGCGGAGGCGGCCCTTCTTCTTCGGCAGAGACCAACAACAGAAAGACTACCGTGGTTTCTCGCTGGTTTCGACTTGTTTGATTTGCCGCGGGACGTTATTTTTAGCATTACCGGTTTTTTATCGGTGTACGATTTTTTCCGGCTGGCCCAGGTCAGCGTTGTCGCCCCATCCATTATTCGATCCGATACGAAGACGTGGGAAGCAATCAGGGGTGCCAGGGACGGCCTGGGAATCTGCGCTGCCTTGCAGGCGATCTTGACGGAATATGACAGCTGGCAACCTGCATTGCTTAGGGTGCTTTCACGGAAAGTACGAAAGATCGAAGTACGCGACCGGGACGCCTTGAATGCACAATGGGAACGCGCGATCACCGTGGTGCACCAGGCAGATACATCCCGACTGAGCGACGACGCACGTGCGGCGCGTACGCGGGACTTGCTGATCAGCGCCTGGTATGGCGTCCAGGACCCAGGAGGATGGCAGAGGAGCCGAGGAGTGAATATCGCTCTGACTTTTCTATGCAGGTTGCCAACTTCCTGTCGCCCGTCTGCCTTGGAGGAGATGCTGGCGGAAACCGTGCTAATCGGGGACATGGCGGAATTGCCGAAACCGTTCGCTCGTGGCGCGCTTCTGGATAATTTCTGTGGTGGAATGGGAGAAAATTCACCTCGTTGGTCAACGGGCTTAATGGCGTTAATGAGCCGCAGATTGCTTCAAATAGCGGATCAATGCAACATCGCCGAGCGGATGCATTGCGACTTTGGCGCGACGCAGGAGCAGGGCGTTGCGTTGGACGACATCCTGGTCAGTGTGATCGCGCGGTATCCAACATTGCGGAACTGGCAAGCGGCAACGTGCCTGTGCGACAGATGGCGATCCGATGACGAAGCGTTTTTGAATCGGGTACTCAAGCGTCATGTTGTCGAGATCGCGCCATTTTTACGAAAAAACCTCGACATTGACGATGAGAGGCCACGCGACAATACGCTACGTTGGGCCTTGGAGGCGTGGCCGAGACTGCAACCCCTGTTTTCCGGGCTCGAAGCCGACACATTAAACGCGTTGGGTTCCGATCTAGATAAACAGTGGGTCTTTTGGCGTTTCTATCATCAAACCGACGTCGACCAAATCGGTGGAGACTGGCGAGGAATCTGTGCTGCGGTACGAACGCAAGCACCATGGCAGACGCACCCGGTATTGATGCATCGTCTTGCGAATACGGTGGGCCTGCACGACACGGTCGCCGGCAATGCGATGTTCGATCGCGTCGTCACAAGAGGCGCTTACGAACGACTCATTGGAGAGTTCGCCGTCTGGCGTGACGAGGTCGTGGCCCAGTGTCGGGCCGCGAATCAAGTAAAGCTGGCCGCACGTGCCGACGCCGCGCTCATCCAGATGTGGGCAAACCTGGTCTTGAGAGAAGACAGTGGGGTTCGATGGACGGTCAAGCAGCGTATCGGAAAAATAGCCGCCCATGTTTTTAGTGCCATACCGATACGGTACTGGGGGGACGTATTGGACACGCTGACCTCCCTTCCTCGGGAATTTTACACGGACGTGGCGGACACCAATGATCCAGAACACCGGTTGCAGCTTCATCTTCTTTTCGACGACACCGCCCTTCGTATGCGAGTGAACTTTTTCCTTCGCGATCCGGCCTCGTCAGCCGTGGCGCCAAGCGATACGTTTTCGGCGGTCATTGTCGAGCAGGTTGCAAAGATCTGGGAAATTCTTCCGGATTGTATTGTCGCGGGAAAAGCGGGACTGGTTACGTTCTGCGATCGATTTGATTTGCGTGATATATATCGCAATAATCTCGAATGGGCAATCTTGCACTATCATGTTCGCCGTATTGCAAAAGGCGAATTGGCAATCCCTGATGCGTACCGATTATGCGATGACGACGAGCAAATGCGAGCGTTGCTCGATGATCTGATCTGGCAAGAAATTCTTCGTGATTTATTACTCGCGGGGGTTAAACGAAATGCCATCGTTTCAACCTACGGTGCACTTCCTCCGACGCTGGACGAAAAGTTATCCGTATTTTTAGTCACCGTTCCGACAGCCCCGGTAGCTATTGCAAATCCAGGTGGAGAACGCCTTGAATATCTCGATTTCAGGATGAAGGAGGGCGCAGACGACGATAACTTGATTGACGTAGACCCGCTGGCGGCACCCCATGATGCGCTCGGTTTTCCTCCTCTTCACTTTTATTTTGATCAATAGGACGCTATTACAATAGCGGGCCGTGGCGTATCCGCAGCACATCGACGATCTATTGGTGTTGGGGCTGCTTTTTTAAATCGAATGAAAAGAGATGGACAAGCGCCGCGCCGCGGATAACGTCGGATTAACCAACGTGGTCACCGCGCCATGGTGCTATTAAGTTTATTTAAACGCGTGCCTTTAGCCACTTCGCTTTTTGGTGACATCGCGTTTAAATGTAATGTCGTCTATTGTCCGACTTCACATCAAACAGATTCAGGGCCGGGTTGGCGGAAATGTCCGTACGTGCGGCGAGGATGGCATCAACGTCCACTTTCCCTCGGGGCTGCGCCTTGAAGACCGCAATCATGGCAGGGGTAACGTCTTCGGGATACAGCGTGGTTACGTCCCTGATTGCTTTCCAGACTTCCAGCTTCTCGCCGAAGCCGTTGCCTTTCAAACCCAGGTCGCTGCCGTCGGTCTTGAAAGCCGAATACGCAATCTCCTCCGGGTTCTTGCTTTTGCTCAAACCGCTGTAGCTTGCGTTGGCGCCGCCATACGTAAATAGATTTCGTACCCAAATCGCAAAGCGCCCCAAAGTGGATGTTTGCGCCTGGTGATCTGCTTTGATCTTTGAGCGTGCGTCAAACGCCTCACGTGCCAGGTTATCGCCAAAGCACTGTTCCTTGTCGTGAAATTCCTTGAACTTTGTCTTGAAACTGTCTTCGTAAGCCGAAGTGACGCCATCGTTGTAGCTGTTCCGGACATCGGCATTGCTCAAAGGCGCCGCTTTGGTGGAGGCAGGAGGCGCATTTTCTGTTGTACTCGGGGCCCAGACAACTTCGGGGCCTTTGCTATCAATCATGCTCATTGGGTAACCTCATATAGACTAGTTTTGAGCCGATTAAGTGGCCAAAGCATTGCGATAGTTCCAACTGTCGGGCAACCGTTTCACCGTTACTCACGTGACCTCTGTTCGCCGCAGCTACGTGACCGGCATGATCTTCCGAGCACGTGGCTGCTCAGCGCAATGGTGTTACGTATGAATGTAAAAATGAGGGTCGTTGAATATGCTGTTTCGCAAAACGGTAAATATGCCTCACTGCCTACAACTGATGCGTGCTGTCACATCAGACTAATCGAGCAGTCTATATTATCGACTACGAATCAAATATGATTTGAAAATATCCGCGTATATGCGAAAGTGCCCCGCTTGATGGGATATCGATGCCAGGTTCGGTCTCATCGGACACGTCGTACTATCTTGAAGGAGTTGATCATGCGGGTTTTCGTAACAGGCGCTGGAGGATTCATCGGCGGCGGTATCGCTGCGCATTTGGCTATGCGGGGCAATCAGGTCAGTGGACTGATTCGTCGTGCGGAGCAAAAGCGGATTTGGAAGCACTTGGCATCACGCCGATCCTAGGTAGCTTGGAGGATACCGGTTTGCTGATCATGCAGGCCGCGGCTGCGGATGCCGTAATCAATGCTGCGGACAGTGACCATCAAGGTGCCATTGATGCGGTACTCGCGGCTTTGGCTGGCAGCGGAAAGGCCTTCCTGCACACGAGTGGTTCAAGCATTGTGGGTGACGCGTCCGGTGGCTTGCCGTCGGATGCGATCTACGATGAGGACACGTTGCCGATGCCCACGCCGGACAAGGTTGCGCGCGTTGCCATCGATACGAAGGTGCGCGACGCCGTGCATCGAGGTGTCCGTTCCGTGGTGTTGTGCAATACGCTGATCTACGGCCATGGCGTGGTGCCAGGCACACGTAGTGTGCAGTTGCCGCGCCTCGTCGGACAAGCGAAGAAGAGCGGAGTCGTTCGACATGTGGGTCCTGGTGTGAATCGGTGGTCCAATGTACACATCGATGATGTTGCCGAACTGTATGCATTGGCGCTGGAGAAGGCAGACCGCGCGCCCGGCGCGAGTTTTTTCTTCGTGGAAAGCGGTGAAGCCTCGTTCCGGGACATGACGGCAGCAATTGCCACCGCGTTGCACCTCGGCGTTGCGCAGGATTGGCCGCTCGATGCTGCAAAGGAGGAGTGGGGGTACGAGATGGCGTCCTATGCACTGGGCTCCAACAGCCGCGTGCGAAGTAAGTACACTCGGTCGCAGTTGGGCTGGCAGCCACGCAGGACGTCGGTGATCGATTGGATCATCGGCGAGATGGTCGCGACTTGACGGGGCTGCGTTTGATGCGGATCGAACGTTCAGGAGCGGGGGGCAAATTTGCTGAACCCGCCATTCTTTGAACACTTGTCAAACGGCCCGCAACGTTCGCAGTAAATCCTGCCAGTTATTCCGCGTCATTGCATCGAACCAATTATCGTGATTCGCCGACGGCAACAGCAGCAACTTGCTGGCTGTATGCGCGTTGGCAAAATGGCGAGCGTGATCCACGGGAATGAGCGTGTCTTCCTGCGCGCCCACGATTACCAGCGGTCCGCGGTAATGCGATACCGCGGCGATCGAATCGAAGTCATTGTGCAACAACCAGCGTACCGGAAAGATGGGATATTTTTCAGCGGCGACATTAGCGAGCGAATCCCACGGTGTGAAGAGTACGACCCCCGCAATAGCAGCTTCATTGCCTTGCACCACCTGCGACGCCATGCCGGCGCCGAGGGACTCCCCGACCAGATAGACCGGACCGCCCCATTTCGCAAGCGCAGTGGCCAGCGTTTCGCGCGATGCGGTCAATGCCGCGCTCATCAGGCGCGGCCCTTGTCGGCGGCCGTGTCCAGGATATTCGGCAATGATGACGCGATAACCAATATGAGAAAATACATCGGCGAGCGGCAACTTGTTTTCCGCCGATTCCTCATTGCCGTGATAGACAATGACGGTGCCGCGAAGCGAGCGTCCGATTGGCGTTACGATGTAGCCGGCGTATTGATCATGCGCACGCCACACATCGATGCTTTCAGCGGGATGTGGCACCGATCGCAAATCCGGTGCATAAGGCGTCGAGGGCAACAGCATGCGGTCCTGCATCAGGAACAGGCCGAGCCCCGAGGCTAGATAGATGGCAATCGCCAATCCTACGACGTAAGATATTAAACGCATGCCGCCACTCACTTGTTCTGGGTTTCAGATCTCTCTCCGAGTATAAAGTCAACAGGATGGATATGCTTTGATGCACGATTCGGCCTGGCGTTCTGGTACTTCGCCGCCAAGGTGCACAGATACGAGTCGGTGGACGCTTTCTATTGAAAGTGCGATGATTGTCGACGCCGTTGCCGCCCCACCCGCTGCCTTGATATCCATGTCGATCCGGACCGTGTTGACTCGTTGCCTTTTGCCGATTTGTCTCGGATTGCATGGCATTTTCTGCATTGCAATCGAGCCTGCTTCAACAGTGTCCGCATCCGGTGCAACGACATTGCCTTTGGCTGCAGCGGGAGACGTAGAGGAAGTGCCCGGCGCATCGAGCGCGTCTGAGCAAAGGGGCTTTGCCACGTACGCAAACGCTCGATACGGATATTCAATTGCGTATCCTGACGATTTACTTACGCCCGGAAAGGAAGCGGACGACGGCGACGGTCTCGCATTTTCGGCCAAGACAGGCGGTGCACGCGTCGCGGTGTGGGGCCGATACAATGCGACCGATGACACGCCTGTTGCATTGCTCCAAGGAGAGGAAGAGGGGGGCTTGCAATGGTCAACCTGCCAGCTACGAAGTCAGCAAGCGCGATCTTGTCGCGTTTTCGTGCAAGACGGAAGACAACGAAATTGTCTACGAGAAGATGATTATCCGCGACGAGACGCTGGCTGTCGTATCATTCACGTACCCTGTAGCGGAACAGGCGCTCTGGGGGCCCATCATCACGAAAATGGCAGGTTCCCTGCATCTCGATTAGCGTGACGCGAGCACCTATCAGTGTGACGAGACGAACTTGGCGTCGGCAAACGCCGGCGGCAGCGCGAAGGTCGTGCGCATGCGCCTGGTTTCGGATGCCGGCGTCGACCCGAAAAGGCGCTTGAACTCGCGGTTGAATTGCGATGGGCTGGCATAGCCTACCGCGTGACTCGCTGCTTCGGCCGTCATGTCCTGGCGCATCATCAGTAACCTCGCCTGATGGAGTCGAATCGATTTCACGTACTGCATTGGCGAGGTATGGGTAATCGCCTTGAAATGGCTATGGAACGTGGGCATGCTCATGCCTGCTTCATCGCACAGCATCGTCAGATTGAGCGGCTCGGCGTAGCCCGCGTGAATGCGCTCCAGCGCGCGCCCTATTTTCCCGAATTGGCCTCGCATTGCCAATGCGCCTCGCATGGCATTGCCCTGGCTGCCGGTAAAGACGCGATAGTAGATTTCCCGGACCAGCATCGGGCCGAGTATTGCCGCGTCTCTGGGGTGCGCCATTGCTTCCAGAAATCGTAGCACTGATGCACGCAGCGATGCGTCCATCGGACTGGACATCATCGGTTGCGGCGAATCCTGACCTGACGGCATGTTGTGTGCGTCGATTTGCAAAATCAACTCGGCGGCGAGTTGGAAATTCAGATGCATATAGATTGCCAGTAGCGGATGCGCCTGTGTGGCGTCCGTTTCCATCGAGAACGGCACGGGTACGGCCACGGACAAGTAGTGCTGTGCGTCGTATTGATAGATCCGATCACCAAAAAATCCACGCTTCGTGCCCTGGCAAACAATCACGATCCCAGGATCGTAAAGGACCGGTGTGCGGGTCAATGGACGGTCGGATCGTAGAAGACGCACATCTGGTAGTGCGGTCAGGTTGTACCCTTCCGTGGGTGCTAGCGCCTTGAGTAGATGGACCATCCGGCATTGTTCATCGATGGCGGTGCCTGACGCGACGGGATCTGTCGAGGAAGATGCGAGGTGCGATATCATAGGAATAGGCAATAATTCTGTAGAATCTGGTCTGAATGCGCGCCTATGATGAGAATACCATGCAATTTATTTCATCAACGCGAGAGGCAATGCATGGGATCGGGTAAAACGATTTTGATCACGGGCGTCAGCAGCGGGTTCGGCCGCGCGTTGGCCGAAGAGGCGCTGGCCGCAGGCTACCGGGTCGTGGGCACCGTGCGGACTGAGGCGGCAAGAACCGACTTCCAAGCACGCGATCACAAAGCCATCGCTATCACGCTGGACGTCACAGAATTTGCATCGATCGATGCCGCGGTGTCGGGCATCGAAACGTCGGTGGGCGCGGTGGACGTCCTTGTCAACAACGCAGGCTATGGTCATGAAGGGGTGATGGAGGAATCATCGTTGGAAGACATGCGCCGGCAATTCGACGTGAATGTGTTCGGCGCGGTCGCAATGATGAAAGCGGTGATTCCTTATATGCGACAACGACGCCGTGGTCACATCCTGAATATTACGTCGATGGGTGGGTTCATCACGATGCCGGGTATTGCTTATTACTGTGGCAGCAAATTCGCATTGGAGGGCATATCCGAAGTAGTTGCGAAGGAAGTGCTGCCGTTCGGCATCCACGTGACGGCGGTGGCGCCGGGATCGTTTCGTACCGATTGGGCGGGGCGCTCGATGCAACGAACCGCGCGCACCATCCCGGACTACGACGCGCTGTTTGATCCGATCCGCAAAGCGCGCGAGGAGAAAAATGGGAAGCAGCAAGGAGACCCCGTAAAAGCGGCACATTCCATGCTGGCGGCGATTGAAAGTGAAAAGCCGCCGGCGCATCTGTTGCTCGGAAGCGATGCGCTGGCGCTTGTCAGGGGCAAGCTTTCGACGCTTGCCGCGGAAATCGATGCATGGGAGGCCGTCTCGCGATCGACGGATGGTTGAGCATGTGCCGAAAAAGCGTAACCTCGGCAAGGGCGCAATAGGGTGAACGCGAGCGCAGTGACGCCAGTCATGCCAGAATGTCGGCGCGGGGGATCCCGCGACAAAGGGGAAGGCACCCGTTCCTGCCCTTCCCAGCCCTTTCCTTGACGTCGTCTGTAGAGAACAATGCCGCACATCACACTTGAACTTTATCCTCGCGAATTGAGCGCGAAAGAGAAGCACGACATTGGCGAAGCGCTTGCTGATGTATTGAAAAAGCATCTGGGGTCTTCCGACAGCGCGATTTCGGTGGCCATTGAGATGATTCCGCGCGAAGAGTGGAAGGAGAAAGTCTATGATCCGCGTATCAAGGCGGTGATGGACACGCTGGTTCGCAAGCCAGGCTACGAGCTATAACGGCTAACGTTCCAGAAAACAATCGCCGCCCGTGCAGGCTGCGATTCCCATTCGCGGTCGTGCCACGTAACGCGTTGAACCATGTCACGGCGTCCTCGTCGGTCGGAATCCGCATGGGTGAGGACGGATCGGTCACGGCTCGCCAGACCGCTTCCGCGACGTCCGTCGATAGCGTGGGTGACTTGGGTCGCTTGCGCCCAATCGGCAAAGACTGCTTGCGCTAATGAGGCGTACGCTTCCGCGAGTACTTTCAATGTTGCGTTCGCTCGCTTCGTGGGCTTGCCACCGATGCGTTATGCGAAGCAGCAGATGGTGCGGGCGCAGGTGCTCTCTATATAGACTTGCATGTCAAGCCGCCGAACGGTTAGCACGTCGGCTGCTTTCAATCACTGAACAGCGTTGCATTTCAGCATTATATCGATTGGCCTCATCAACGCTTTAACAACGGTTGCGTTGCTACGCTTTGTTTTCCAATCAACGAAAGGAAAACGGAGCGAGATATGGCCTTTTACTATTACACGCCGTATAGCTGGAGTACCCGGTGGAATGCCGGGGGCGATAAGCCTGGCGATCCGTCGGCATTCGTGAACAAGCCGTTGTCGGGCGGTGCGTTCGACGGCTACGACGCGAGCCGGCTTGTTACTAATCAGGACGCTTCCGGTCGACGTTTTAAGTTTTTTATTTTTCAAACGAATACCACCGGCTATAAAAGCTTGGTTATCCTTAATGCAGACGGTATTCACTGCTATAACGTGATGATGCCACACCAGCAGACCGGCACGTATCTGACTGATAAAGCGCTATGGGGCGCGCCACCGGATTCGCCTTCATCTTTTTATAACGGTAAGACACTGAACGAGCTGACGGCGTTGGCCTGGCGTGGGAACGGGGCCAATCCCGTGATCGAGATCAATGTCCGGCAATGGAATGCGACCGGCGGACAGCTGGTCATCCAGGACGCGTGGGGTTTTCACCTCTTTAATCTTGATTCCGGGGGGTTTTTCGAGTATCGGAATGTCAGGTTGAATCGCGGCCCCTTTGACGGTGCCTACCAATCGGAACTCTGGTTGTATCGTTCCACCAAACTGGATACCCCAACGTTTATCCGCGCGTCCATCAGTTCGTCGACCTACCGTGATTTGCAGTTCATGACAAAAGATGGCATCACCGCTTACGACTTCGAAAGCGGCAATTATCACAGCACTGTGAATCCAACGCTGGTGGGCGGCGCGCTGGACAATCAGAAAGTAGGAGATCTCATCGCCAAAGGTCAACTGGTCAACCAGACATGGCAAGACTACGTCGTGTTTAGTGACGAGCCCTTATATGATCCGGCGCGAATTGATTTCTGAGAGAGAATGTCGTTGCTGACGTAACGGCGTGACGGACTCCTGCGCCCTGGCCGGGGCCAAGTATGGGCGCCAGGGGTTCCGTCGTGGACGATTGCGCATGTTGCGCTTGCGAGACCACGGCACGGGTTCGCCCATGTCGTCCTGCTTTGGTGCATTTTTGTGCAAATAAATAGTGTCTCGAAGAGAAAATGCCAAATCCGTGATTTTCGGGGTGTCCGGATCTGCCTCAATGCGCCAATCTGGTGCGAATTTGCTGGCACATATCTTGTATTCGTAGGTGCGATAACGCGGCGATGCTATGCCGGACATGCACAATATGGAGACAGGCATTGGTTCTCTTTGCGCCCACACCGGTCAATAACGTGCTTTCGTGCTCGCTGTCATGGCGTGTTGCACGTGGCAATAAAAAAAACAGAAAAGATCAAACGTAAGATTTCACAATAAATTAGTATTGCTATGTAAAATATGAAAATGCAATTGTGGTAAATGCTGATTAACGGTTATGCTCTGCTGTCACGGGAACAGGCAAGCGAATCAATCCGCGCGGGGCGGATCTTCTGAAACTTTCTCCCATTTTAGTTACCTCACGACGGTCGTCGTGCACTCATCTGACCGAAAGGAAAGCAATGGACAAACGTGCGTTTTTAAAGATGGCTTCCGCAGCAGGCATGACAGGCGTTGCCGCACAGATTCCGGGCGCGTTCGCGCAAAGTGGCAGTGGCCCGATCAAGGTCGGCATTCTGCATTCGCTGTCGGGTACGATGGCGATTTCCGAAACATCGCTGAAAGACGTGGCATTGATGACCATTGCCGAAATCAATGCCAGTGGTGGGGTGATGGGACGCAAGATCGAACCCGTTGTCGTAGACCCGGCATCGAACTGGCCGTTGTTTGCCGAAAAAGCGCGTCAACTGATCACGCAGGATAAGTGTGCGGTCGTGTTTGGTTGCTGGACCTCGGTGTCGCGAAAGTCCGTATTGCCGGTGTTCGAAGAGCTGAACGGCCTGTTGTTCTATCCCGTGCAGTATGAAGGCGAAGAGATGTCGCGTAACGTCTTCTACACGGGTGCGGCGCCGAACCAGCAGGCAATCCCTGCGACGGAATATTTGATGAGTGCGGAAGGTGGGGCGGCAAAGCGCTTCTTTCTCTTGGGCACGGACTACGTCTATCCACGCACGACAAACAAGATTCTGCGTGCTTTCCTGCATTCGAAGGGTGTGCAAGATACGGATATCCAGGAAGTTTATACCCCGTTTGGCCATAGCGATTATCAGACCATCGTCGCGAATATCAAGACGTTTGCCCAAGGCGGCAAAACCTGCGTGATCTCCACGATCAACGGCGATTCGAACGTGCCGTTCTACAAGGAACTCGGCAATCAGGGCCTCAAGGCGACAGATGTGCCGGTGGTGGCATTCTCGGTGGGTGAAGAGGAGTTGCGCGGTATCGACACCAAGCCGTTGGTGGGAAATCTAGCCGCATGGAACTATTTCATGTCACTACGTAATCCGGTCAATACGAAATTCAAGAAACAGTTCGCGGACTGGGTGGCAAAGAACAACCTGCCTGGCGGAAGCAAGCGGGTCACGAACGATCCGATGGAAGCCACCTATGTCGGCATGCACATGTGGCGCCAGGCGGTGGAGAAGGCCAAGAGCACCGATGTGGACAAGGTTCGTACGGCAATGATCGGGCAGAAGTTTGCCGCGCCATCGGGTTACACGCTGGAAATGGATGGTAATCACCATCTGCACAAGCCGGTAATGATCGGTGAAGTTCGCGCCGACGGCCAATTCAACGTGGTGTGGCATACGAAGGGCACGATCCGGGCGCAGCCGTGGAGTCCATTCATTCCAGGTAACGACAAGAAGCCGGACGTCGTTGCACAAGCCACGCCAATTGCCGATTTGATGCGTCGGTTGGGCTGATTTGCGACCTAAAGCAACAAAGGCATTTTGATGGCACGAGGCAGGCGTGAACCTATGCACGCCTGCCGGTTATCTCAGCAGTGGACGTTGGCCTGACTCATGCTCGAATCCCACATTTCGTCACGGTGCGTTGTAGCATCAAACGCGACCGTGATATTGCCGTTTACTGCGGCACGTTCTTTTCTTTCCCGTTCTGTTTTGCGTGTAGCACGCGACGTTATTCTATTGCTCGCCGTGGCGACGGGAAGCGGAACCGCTTTTGCCACCGACGCCTTGCCCGCCGCTTCGACGGCATCCACGGGCCTTGCCGCTTCCGTGGTGGCGGTGCGGGATGCGTCTGCAGCAACCGGCACGACCACGCATGCGCTCATGGAGAGTGATCTCGCACCATTGGCTGGCGATGACTTCGACGCCAAGGCTGCGGCGCTCGCACAATTGGCATCACGTGCCAGCCACGATCCAACGGCGAGTCGCTTGTTGCAGGCGCTTGCGAAGGATAATGTCTTTGTAAATGACAGCAATCGCATCTTGTTAGGCGATGGCGATAATTTCCGTGATGCGTTGACCGATAAGGCAGTCAGCGCTGATGAGGCGGGGAATGCGCAGCAGATCACGTTGCCCAATGTGCTGCGGGCGCGCGTCGATGGCTTCGCGTCCGCAAGCCGTCTGACGTCGAGTGATCCGGCGGTGCGCGGCGCGGCGATCGATGCGATGTTGCGCAATCCCGACCCGGGTGCCGCGGCGCAAGTTGATGCAGCGCTGGCATCGGAGCACGATCCCGTATTGCATGCCAAATTGGAAACATTGTGGGCCATGACGGCGCTGCACGATCCAAGCGCCGATAAACGTTTGAAGGCGGTACAACTGATCGCGGAGAACGGGCGTATTGGCGGTCTGGAGATGTTGCGTCCGCTGACGCGAAAGACGGCTGGAGGCGCCTATACCGAAAGCGATGCCCGTGTCCGCGCGGCCGCGCAGGACGGTATCGACCGACTGGCGTCGATGCAAAAACGCGCTGAAATTGCAGGTGTCGTCTTCGCTGGCCTGAGTTTGGGTAGTGTCTTACTATTGGCGGCGCTGGGCTTGGCCATCACTTATGGCTTGATTGGCGTTATCAATATGGCGCACGGCGAGTTCCTGATGATCGGGGCTTATGCAACGTATGTCGTGCAAAACGTGTTTGTCAAATACCTGCCCAATGCGATTGAATGGTATCCGATACTCGCGGTGCCGGCGTCGTTCCTGGCGGCCGCGGTGGCCGGTGTTGTCATCGAGCGACTGATCATCCGCCACTTGTACGGTAGACCACTGGAAACGTTGCTGACCACATTTGGCATCAGCCTCTTGCTGATGCAGGCAACCCGGATGGTGTTCGGCGCGCAGAATGTACAAGTGGCCAACCCGAGCTGGATGAGTGGTGGTATCGCGATAATGCCGGGACTGATCTTGCCCTATAACCGGCTTGTTATACTGGCTTTCTCCGTGGCGGTGATCGTGCTGGCATGGGCGGTGTTGAACCGGACGAGACTCGGTCTGTATATCCGCGCGGTGACGCAAAATCGCCGCATGGCCGCTTGCGTCGGGGTACGCACCGCGCGCGTCGACTGCTACGCATTCGCTTTTGGCGCAGGCATTGCCGGACTCGGTGGTTGTGCACTATCTCAAATTGGCAACGTCGGTCCGGATCTTGGCCAGACTTACATCATCGATTCATTCATGTCCGTGGTCCTCGGCGGCGTAGGGCAATTGGCGGGCACGGTGATTGGTGCATTCGGATTGGGCGTTGTCAGCAAGGCCATCGAGCCGTTCTGGGGAGCGGTGCTTGCAAAGATCTGTGTGCTGATGCTGGTTGTGCTATTCATTCAAAAACGGCCCCAGGGCCTGTTCGCCCTGAAAGGGCGCAGCGCGGAGGTGTGATCGATGGTGCCCATTTCCGCTGCATCATCCTCGGTATCGGCCGGGGAAGGGTTTGCACTGGGTCTGCCCGAGCGTGCACGTTTGCTGTCACGTGCCGGTTGGGTTGGCTTGCTCATCGCCGTCTTGCTCGTGGGGGTTGCCGCGCCATTTGCGGCATTATCGGCACCTGAAGGCAGTGTCTGGCATTTGTCGATGTATGCGATCACGCTTGGCGGCAAGCTGATGTGCTATGCGATTGCGGCGATGGCCTTGGACCTGGTGTGGGGCTATTGCGGTATCCTTAGTCTCGGCCATGGTCTGTTCTTCGCCTTGGGCGGTTATGCGATCGGCATGTACCTGATGCGTGCGATCGGCCACGAGGGCAAGTACGGCAGCGACCTTCCGGATTTCATGGTGTTTCTGGATTGGCACGCTTTGCCCTGGTACTGGCAAGGCACGCAGCACTTGCTCTATGCCATGCTGCTCGTCATGTTGGCGCCGGCGTTGATTGCCTGGATCTTCGGTTTCTTTGCGTTCCGCTCACGGGTCAAGGGCGTCTATCTGTCCATCATCACGCAGGCGCTGACATATGCGGCCATGCTGCTCTTTTTTCGCAATGAAACCGGTTTTGGCGGGAACAACGGTTTCACCGATTTCAAGCGCATAGCGGGTTTTCCAATCACTGATGACCATACGCGCGTAGCGTTGTTCGTGCTGACGTTCGCGGTGTTGATCATCGCTTTCCTCGCGTTGCGCTGGATCGTTAATTCGCGGCTGGGACGCGTTGTGACGGCTATTCGCGACGGTGAATCGCGACTGATGTTCCTGGGCTACAGTCCGCTTGCCTACAAGCTGTTCATCTGGACACTGTCCGCGATCTTGTGCGGTATCGCTGGCGCTTTGTACGTGCCACAGGTTGGCATCATCAATCCCAGCGAAATGTCGCCGGGCAATTCGATCGAGATGGCGATCTGGGTTGCGGTGGGTGGCCGCGGTACCTTGATCGGGCCGATTATCGGTGCAATCGCGGTGAATCTCGCCAAAACGTTTTTCACCAACGCGTATCCGGAATATTGGCTGTTCTTCCTGGGCGCAATCTTCGTGCTCGTACCGCTTCTGTTGCCCAAAGGCATCGTCGGCTTGGCCGGTGTATTCCGTAAGCCTGCCCGCTACGGCGGTGAAGGCACATCGCCTGGTGACGAGCGCATTCAGGGTGGTGGCGACACCGTGACGCGAGCGGGCCACGGCACTTCGGCAACGCAGAGGAGCAAGGTGTGATGACGGATATCACAAAGGAGCCGGTGTCCGGCGCGGCCGCCAATATGACGTCTGGTCTGGGGCATATCGTAAAACCTGGCACGGTCGATGTGTCGCATGGCCCCATCCTTTACCTTGAGGATGTCAGTGTCAGCTTTGATGGCTTCAAAGCACTGAAGCAATTGACGTTGTCGATCGATGCCGGGGAACTGCGTTGCGTGATCGGCCCCAATGGCGCGGGCAAGACGACAATGATGGATGTGATCACGGGCAAGACGCGTCCGCAGAGCGGGAAGGTGTTCCTTGGGCAGACGCTGGATTTGCGGCGCATGGACGAACCGACAATCGCGCGTGCCGGAATCGGTCGCAAATTCCAGAAGCCAACGGTATTCGAACAGCATCCGGTCTGGGAAAACCTGGAGCTGGCGATGAAATCCGATAAACGCTGGCTGGCGGCGTTGCGCTCGAAACTCGATCAGACCGCGCAGGCACGCATCGAACGCGTGTTGTCGACCATTCAATTGGAAGCGCAGGCATACACGCTGGCCGGCTTGTTGTCGCATGGCCAGAAACAGCGATTGGAGATCGGCATGTTATTGATGCAGGAGCCGCAATTGCTGCTCCTCGATGAACCCGCGGCCGGCATCACCGACGACGAAACGATGGCGCTGGCCGCGTTGCTGGAAACGCTGCGGGGGCAGTGCTCGATGATGGTTGTGGAGCACGACATGGATTTTGTCGCCGCACTGGCGGGAACGCACGGCAAGGTCACAGTGATGGCGGAAGGCTCGGTGCTTGCGGAAGGCACGCTGGACCAGGTGAAGCGTGACGAGCGCGTCATTGAATCCTATCTGGGCCGATAGCGACAATCGAGGAGCGGCAATGCTGGAAGTAGCGGGATTGAATCAATACTATGGCGGCAGTCACATCCTCCGCGACGTGACGTTGCATGTGCCTACCGGCAAGCTCACGGTGCTGCTGGGCCGAAATGGCGTGGGCAAGTCGACGCTATTGCGTTGCTTGATGGGTGTGACCCCGGTGAAGACCGGCAGCATTCAATGGCAAGGAGAAGCATTGGAGCGGTTGGGAACGCCTGCGCGTGTCGCGCGTGGTCTCGGCTATGTGCCACAAGGACGGGATATTTTTCCGCGACTGACAGTGGAGGAGAATCTGCTGATCGGCGCTGCCTCTCATACCATTCCCAAGCAGGTACCTGAGCGGATTCACGCGTTGTTCCCGGTACTCCACGACATGCGGCACCGACGTGGCGGGGATTTATCGGGCGGACAACAGCAACAACTGGCGATCGGCCGGGCGCTGATGGGCGAGCCGGAACTATTGATTCTCGACGAGCCGACGGAAGGCATTCAGCCTTCGATCATCAGCGATATCGGACGGACGCTACGTCGATTGGTCGACGAGTTCGGGATGACGATTCTGCTGGTGGAGCAATATTATGAGTTCGCGCAATCGCTCGCGGATCAATATTGGGTGATGCGGCGTGGAGAAATCGTCGCCGGCGGTACTGGTGCGGAAATGGTGGATCACGGTGTACGGGAGATGATCGCGGTCTAATGGTTCCCGCGTCCAAGCATAGGTTGAAGAGGGTGAAAGGGCGTCCACATCACCTCATCGCCCGCGGCAACCTTTGCCATCTTGCAGGCATCGTGGTGAAGACATTTGGGTGGGAAAGGCGTTTGCAACAGGGAAGAAACAGCGGCTGACTTACTTCAGCGCAGGAGCATGGGAGGCAGCTAGCACGATCTGGTACAAAAAGCGCGTTGGAGCAGGCGGCTTCGTCGCCTGCCACCCGATGCTAGAGAAAGCGAACGGCAAAACGACGTCAATAACAAAAGCACGACCGGACAATTTAAGACAGCCCCGCAACGGCGGATAGTGCGGTCATGATTATGTTAAATTATGGTGTGATGCTTGGTTGTCAAGCAGGAAGTGCCCGGAAATGAGACGATTGTAGAGATAACGCCAGTCGTCATCGGCTCGACCTACACGGTCTGGTAAAAATTTCAACGGCCTTTTTGCTCCTCTTATTGGCATGATCATCGACAACGCCGTTTCCAGCCCAGCACCTGCTGGCGGTGAGCGCGCGCCTCCGAACGAGGGCGCGGGACCGATCATCGCGCAGTCCACGGCTAGCATCGGCGGCGTGCTGAAGGCTTTACGCGTGCGAGAACGGGAGGATGATCCCTTTTCGCGGATCAGCCATGAGATGCGCGCGATCGTAGACCGTGACGGTATGATCGTCGATGTGAACCGGACGTGGGAGCGCACTCTCGGCTGGCTAGCCGAAAACGTCATCGGTCGGTTGTTATGCACGCTCGCGCATGCGGATGACCGCGACAGGTTGTCGCTAGCACTTGATGATCTCGAAGACGACGGCGCCACGCAAGAATTCGAGAATCGACTGCTGTGCGCCGATGGCACCTACCGACTCGCCGCATGGTCGGCGATGCGCAAAGGTGACTATCTGTACTGCGCCGTCCGTGACATTACGGAACAGCGGGAGCGGGAAGTCGCACTGCATGATTCGAAGGATTTCGCGCGGCTGGCGTTGTCCGCGGTCAATGGCGTGGGCGTTTGGACATATGAAGTCGGCAGTGACTGCTTCTTTTGTGATGCGGCCATTGCCGCCCTATATGGTATCGATCCCGCGGAAGCTGCTGGCGGCATCAAGCGCGTCCGTTTCCTCGCGAATGTGCATCCCGATGATTTGATCGCTTTACGCAAGACAATGACGGGCGGCCTGATTCGCCGCGGCGATCTCGAGCTTGAATATCGAATCTGTCATCCTGATGGCTCGACGCGCTGGGTGCTGTCGCGTGGACACACGTATTTCAATGACGATGGCATGCCCGTGCGCCGCACCGGCGTCGGGCTTGACATGACGTCGCAGCGACTGCTGGAACAGCAACTGCGCCAGAGCCAGAAGATGGAGGCGGTCGGACACTTGACTGGTGGTCTCGCCCACGACTTCAACAATATGTTGCAAGGCGTATTGGGCCCGCTCGAATTGATCCGCCAACTTCTTGCGCTAGGCAGGCTGTCCGAGTTGGATAGATTTATCGGGATGGCAATGGGTTCGGCACGCAAGGCTGCGGCATTGACGCATCGTCTGCTGGCGTTCGCTCGTCGACAACCGTTGGCACCGCGGGCCGTGGATGTCGCGCAGTTGATCCCGACGCTGACCGATCTGCTGCGACAGTCAGCCGCCGAGAAAATCGAGATCAGGCTGTTGCCTGACAGCCAGCCCTGCCGTGTGCGATGCGATCCGCATCAGTTAGAAAGTGCGCTGCTGAATCTTTCGATCAACGCATGCGATGCCATGCCGGATGGCGGGACGCTGTCAGTCGAATCGCGCATCGAAGAAGTGAGTGAAGCGATGGCCCAATTGCATCAGGATGCGCACCCGGGCCGCTATGTTTGTATTGCCGTAACCGATACGGGCACTGGCATGCCGCAGCATGTCGTCGATCAGGCGTTCGAGCCGTTCTTCACAACGAAGCCGTCGGGTCGTGGGACGGGATTGGGGCTGTCGATGGTACATGGTTTTGTGGGGCAATCGGGCGGCTTCATGCGTATTAATAGCCAGGTCGGCAGTGGCACGATCGTCGAACTGCTTCTCCCTGAAGTGTCGACCGACGACGGGCGAGGCGATTCCGCTGTGGAAGAGCGCGCCCATCATCACCTGGGGTCCGGCGAAACAGTGCTTATTGTCGACGACAACGCAACCATTCGCGAATTGCTCGGCGTTCTGTTCGAGCAATCCGGGTACCGGACCTTATCTGCACACGATGGTTCGTCGGGACTCGCCATACTCTCGTCTGACGAGACGGTCGATTTGGTGGTGACCGATGTCGGCTTGCCCGGTATGAATGGGCGTCAGATGATCGATATTGCCCGCGAGTTGCGGCCGCAGTTGCCCGTACTGTTCGTGACGGGCTATGCCGAGGTGGCAACGGCCAATGGCTTCCTTGGCGAGCGCATGGAGATGCTGCCAAAGCCCTTTTCATTGGAAGCCGTGATTGTGCGCGCGCAGAGCATGCTGCAGAAACAGGGGGAAGGTAAAGCGGCCGCGCAAAGCGACGTCGCGTCCGGGATGGCGCCACTCGCGGTTCAGGATCGTGAAGGCCAGAGCACGCACCCGGACAAATAACGCAGCAACGGCAGCACATCACTGATGCCTCCTGTTTCATAGGCCCAAGTGTATTGTCGCCTGGCGTTATCGCTCAACCTGAACGGTACAGGATGTAACTCGCGGCCATGACGATCATCACGGCGAATACGATATTCAAGACGCCGCGTAGTTGTGCAAGCCGCGTGGCGGCGCGCGCCCCGATCCATCCGCCGACCACGCCTCCCGCGACGAATTCCAGGGCGATTTGCCAGTCGAGCTGTCCTGATATGGCATAGTTGGCGGCGGTGGTGAGGCCGAATGAACCAACGGCGAACAGGGATGTACCGATTGCCTCGATAATCGGCAACCTGGCCGACAGCATCAAGCCCGGGACGACGAGAAACCCCCCGCCAATCCCAAAAAATCCAGACAAGCTACCAGCACCGATGCCTGTGCAGCAAACGCGGCCATAGCGCACAGGTGCCGCATTCGCCGCGCACGTTGGACGCGATTGACCTCGCAACATCAGAACGGCGACGAACAGCATTAACATCGCAAAATAAACGATTAATCGCTGTCCATCGATCTGTTTGCCGACGCTGGAGCCAACTGAGGCACCCAGCACGCCACTGGCCGCAAATGCGAATGCGGCGCCCCATCGCACGCTGCCACTGCGTGCATGCGGGATCAAGTTCAGATAAGCATTCACGGCGACGGCGAGTGCCGCGGTGCCGATGGCGATGTGCGGATTATTCAAGCCCACGACATACAACATCAATGGTACGGCCAGGATGGAGCCACCGCCGCCAACCAGACCCAGCGCAAAGCTGACGAACGCCCCGCAGACGGCGGCGGCCAGCGCTTGAGCGGCGCCCCCACCTGTTACCATCAAGGACGGAATCAAGATAGACATGCGTGCCTTGCGTGCATCAGTCTTGTTGGATGACGGTGTTGCTTGCGGCAACCGTCGATTGACCGCAGGCAAGATTCGCCGGCACGGCGACGTCCATCAAGACAGGATTCGGAAGGTTCAGTCCGGTCATAAACGCCACGTATTCGGCTTCTGTCTTACCCGCCAGGCGCGGATTCCAGCGCTTTTCCTCGCCGATCGACGATGCGGTCATGCCCCTGTAGTCGTGACCCGGGTAAATGAGCGTGTCATCGGGCAGCTTGAACAATTTGTTGGTAATGGAATCCCATGACCGATGCGGATCTCCCCCTTGAAAATCAGTTCGACCGCTGCCTCGAATCAGCAATACGTCACCGGTAAAGACGGCGCGTGGCTGCTCGGGCCGTAGCACGAAGCTGAATGACTCATCGGTGTGGCCGGGTGTATAGATCGCCTGAAGCCGCACGCCGTCGACATCGAGTATTTCGCCTTCATGCACGTGTCGGCTGACGCATTGGGCATGGGTGCGTTCGCCCATGACGGTGGTGCATTGCACGGCATCCCGGAGATCACCTAGCGCAGTGATGTGATCGGCATGAGTATGCGTGTCGATCGCTTGCACCAGTTTCAGATCCAGTTCCGTGATCAATTGAAGGTATTGCCGTAGATGCTCCTTGACCGGATCGATGATCAGCGCTTCGCCGCCGACGCGTGATGCCAGCAGGTAGGTGTAAGTGCTTGATGTGCGATCGAAGATTTGTCGGAACAGCATGATGACTCCTACGACAGTTCTATATTACCCTAAAGTATATGATTATATTTTATAATAATAAAGAGGTTGAGCTGTGCTTCCGTGTGATGTGGATGTTTCCAGCCAACGTTCCTGCCGGTGCCGGCTCTGCGTGGTCGAGCCGATCTGGTTGTGTAGTTTGAGGCCAAGCCGGGTCGCCAGATCAGGGGGCGATGTCGTCATTTGACAGCAGCGGGCAGGAACGGCATGGCAGGCGCCTCCGCCGTTCCTGCCCGCTTGTCGGAAATTACCCTGGACGTGCCGATCGCGAATTAACGGATTATTTCAGGATAAGTACAATGGCCTGACTATCTGTCGGAGTTCGTCGATGAAATGCTTTGCCTTCGCGCGTGCAGTGGCATGCGTTGCCGGTGTTCGTACGGTAGCGCCAGCGCGCCTTTCCATCCTTCGCCTATGCGCTGTCATACACTCAATTCCTACCGTCTTAGGCACGCACACATTGCGGGTGCATCGCGGCATCGTGCCCATTGCGACAGTCGTCTTATTGAGCGGAGTATGCGCGCCGGTGACCGTGCGCGCGGCATCGATGCCTGCTGTCGAGGCAAAAAACGGCATGGTGGTGACATCGCAATCCCTGGCGACCAATATTGGCGTCAATATACTGAAAATGGGAGGTAATGCGATAGATGCGGCTGCCGCTGTCGGCTATGCCGAAGCGGTGGTCAATCCGTGTTGCGGCAATATCGGCGGCGGCGGGTTCATGACGATCCACCTTGCGGATGGCCGCGACCGTTTCATTGATTTTCGGGAAAAGGCACCGGCTGCCGCAACGGCGAATATGTACCTCGATGAAAACGGCAACTTACGCAAAGGAGAAAGCCTGTATGGCTATCGTGCGGTGGGTGTGCCGGGTACAGTTGCAGGTCTTGATCTGGCGCAACGCACCTACGGCAAGCTGACGCGGCGCCAAGTGATGGCACCGGCGATTGCACTTGCACGCGATGGTTTCGTATTGACTCGCGCTGACACCGATATTCTCGATACGACGGTGGCCCAATTCAAGGATGATGCCGAAGCACGTCGTATCTTCCTGCGTCCGGACGGCAGTGCGCTGCAACCGGGTGATCGTCTGGTGCAAAAAACCCTGGCCCGTACGCTCGAGCGTATCTCGCTGGAGGGGCCTGATGCTTTTTATCACGGCGCGATTCCGCAATCCATCGAGGCGGCATCGGAAAAGAGCAACGGCTTGTTGCGCGCTTCCGATTTTGCTGCTTACAAAGCCGATGATACGGAACCGTTGCGTTGCAGCTATCGCGGTTATACGTTCATCTCTTCACCACCGCCCAGTTCCGGTGGCGTAACGATGTGCGAAATTCTGAACGTACTGGAAGGCTATGACTTGCGCGCGATGGGCTACGGGTCGGCCGCGGCGTTGCATGTGATGACGGAAGCGATGCGCCATGCGTACCTGGATCGCAACACCTTGCTCGGCGACCCCGCATTCGTCAACAACCCGCTCGACAAGTTACTGAGCAAACGCTATGCGGCGGATATACGTTCACGGATCGAAGCCGATAGCGCAACGCCGTCGCAGACCGTCAAGCCTGGTGACGGCCTGCATGAGAAACCCGAGACGACCCATTATTCGATTGCCGATGCCCAGGGCAATGCCGTGTCCACCACTTATACGATCAATGGTCGATTTGGTGCCGTCGTGATGGCGCCGAATACGGGCTTCTTCCTGAACGATGAGATGGATGACTTCACGACAAAAGTTGGCGCACAGAACCTGTATGGTTTGGTGCAGGGCGAACGAAACGCCATTGCGCCAGGGAAACGACCGCTGTCGTCGATGGCCCCTACGATCGTGACGAAAGACGGCAAGGTGTTCATGGTCCTGGGCTCGCCGGGCGGCTCGCGAATCATCACGATCACGCTGGAAACGGCGCTAAACGTCATTGATTTTGGGATGGCACCGCAGGCAGCCGTCGACGCGCCGCGAATCCATCAGCAATGGCTCCCGGATGAAGTGTATTACGAGACGCAGGGTGTATCGCCCGATACGTTGGCGATCATGAAGAAGATGGGCTACAAGATGGTCGAACAGACCCCATGGGGTGCGGCCGAGGTCATTCTCGTTGGCTTGCCCGGCACAAGCGTCGTTTCGGAAGGCGCGAGTTCCGGTAATGATGCGGGTGTGTCGGGAAAGGTGCGTGTAGGGTGGTTGTATGGTGCAAACGACCCGCGTCGACCGGCCGGCACGGCGGCAGGATATTGATCAGAAGCGCCGCGATGCACGCCGCATGACAGCGCAAATGTCACCGGCGTGAGCGTATCGCCTGACAGTACTTTTCCATCGTGCCGTCGTGCAGGTGTCGTCAATCCCCGGTATGTTAGACACAAGTGCAGTCTAGTTACCCAGGGATGAATTTCTCCCGCCCCCATATGGAGAAATGCGATGAGCAAGCGTGTTGCGGATGTCATTGTGGAAACGTTGCAGGCAGCCGGAGCACGGCATTGCTGGGGCATTCCAGGCGATACGTTGAATTACGTCACGGATGCGATCCGTCGTAGCGAGATTGAATGGGTTCACACGCGACACGAAGAAGTCGCCGGGTTCGCCGCGGGCGCGGAGGCCATGCTTGCCGACCGTCTGACATTATGTGCGGGGTCCTGCGGCCCGGGCAGCCTGCATTTCATCAATGGTTTGTTCGAGTCGCATCGCAATCGTGCCCCGGTGGTATTGATCGCAAGCCAGATCACGCGCGACGAACTGGGCTTCGACTTTCCACAGGAAGTGGATTTCAAGCCAATCTATGATACGTGTAGCGTTTTCTGCCAGGAGGTGCGCAGCCCGGCACAAGCAGGCCGCGTGGCCGCCATGGCGGCACAGGCGGCGTTGTCAAAGCGCGGCGTTGCGGTGATTATTCTACCGGTGGATGTATCCAGCGCGGAGGCGCCCGAGGCGCCGCCATTCGCCGTGCATCGTGCCGCGCCCGTTGTGCGGCCGAATGATATCGAACTGGAAAACATTGCTGCCATACTCAACGCCGGAAAGAAGATCACCGTCTATGGCGGCTCCGGCTGCGAGGGTGCGCACGCGCAGATCATGGCGTTGTGCGATCGACTGAAATCGCCGTTTGCGCACACGTCGCGTGCCAAGGATTTCGTGGAGTATGACAATCCCTACAACGTTGGCATGACAGGGATTTTCGGAATCGCTTCTGGTTATGAAGCTGTTTCTGAATGCGATACTTTGCTCTTGCTCGGCTGCGACTTCGCGTGGCGTCAGTTTTATCCGGAAAAAGCCCGCATCGTGCAAATCGACATCGATGCCACCCATTTGGGCCGTCGTCATCCAATCGAAATAGGCGCGGTCGGGGACATCGGCGCGACACTCGACGCATTGCTGCCACTGTTGATGCCGCACGAAGACGCGCGCTTTCTCGAACATAGTGTCAAGCGTCATGAGAAGGCAAAGGCCCAGTGGGATTCGCGCGCCAAAGTGGGTAGGGGAGGTGCGATTCACCCGCAGTATCTGACCTCGGTGATCGATCGCCTTGCCGATGATGATGCCGTATTCACCGCTGACTGCGGTTCGCCGATGGTCTGGCTGCTACGTCATACCCGTGCGACCGGTAAGCGCCGCACTGTTGTCAGCCTGACGCATGGCACGATGGCGAATGCCATGCCGCAGGCACTTGGCGCGAAAAAGGCGTTTCCCGATCGACAAGTCATTGGTCTCTGCGGGGATGGGGGATTGACAATGTTGTTGGGTGATCTGATCACGGCGGTACAGGAAAAGATCGATGTGAAGCTGGCGGTGTTTAACAATGGCTCGCTCGGCTTCGTGGAGCTCGAACAGAAGGTGGAAGGCTTGCTGGACGCATACACGGACCTGAAAAATCCCAATTTCGCGATGGTCGCGGAAGCGATTGGAATCTATGGGCGCCGTGTCGAAAACGCCGAGGCGCTGGAAGACGCGGTGCGCAAATGGTTGGCGCACCCCGGCCCGGCGCTTCTCGACGTCACGACCGATAGGATTGAGTTGGTCATGCCGCCGGTTATCGAAAAAGCACAAGTATTCGGCACCGCGCTCTATTCGGCAAAAGCCGTCATGGGCGGTCGGGCGAAGGATGTCGTCTCCATGATCAAGGACAATCTTCTGAGCTGATGTGCTGGACTGGCAAGATCACTTTCTGCCAGTGGCTCTGCCATTTTTACTGCATCGTAAGGCGTAACAATGTCGTGTCGTAACCCATGGCGACGACACGACTCATCAGGACCGCGATGATGTGCTCATCTGGCACAGCCTCTCTCGTCAACAACCAGAGATAGCGCCCACTCGGTTCGCCAACGATGGACCATTGATAGTCGTCGTCATGATCTAGGATCCAATAATTGCCGAGGTAGAACGGGCCGAAGAACGAGACCTTCAGTTTGGCGTTACGGCTGCCAGCAACAATTTTTGCCTTACCTTCGTTGCGGTGCGCGGATGGGGCATCGGGGTGACAGCCGCACGTGTTGACAACGCGCAGCATACCGTCGCGTGTTGGCCGATACTCCGCCGTCACCCGTTCGCATCCTTGCTCAAAGCGATTCTCGTAGCGCGCCCATTCGTACCAACGCCCTGCGTAACGCGCTATATCGACCGGCTTCACGGGTTGCGGCACGGCCCGGTTGCCACTGGGGCGTGCCGACTGCCAGCCGCGCCATGCACCGTAAGCGGCCAAGCCGCTCAGCGCCAGCGCGGCAAATGCTGCCGTTCCCAGCACGGCCGGTGAATAAGGTGGCCGTGCCGATTCGCTCAGTACATGCTTGCTGCGTCGAAAGTCCATGGCGGATTGATTGCGCGCCTGAGAGCGCGGTAGCGACAGGGATTGGGCGCGTCTGGCGCGCGTACTACGATCAAACACGGGTGCTCTCCTCGATACTTCAGTCGCGGTATTCATTTGAATATTGTTCTAAGGGCACGGCAACCGCATTGGGACAATGCGTGTGGCGACCTGGGAATACAAATAAGCATTTCTCATGCCTGACGGCGCTTCTCATGTTTCAGGATTTCGCGGGCAGGAGAGGGGAGTCGCTTTGTTCGCAATGCACGAGACAACCGGCGTAGTGCGGTAATAAAAACTGTGCAGTTGAACCTTGCCGTGTACATGCAATCATGTGCCGAAGCCGCATGTTGCTGCTGCGCATGCGCTGTAGGAGGTCTCGAATTGACCTTGGCAACCGCATTTTCACATTAGGCATACAGCCCGCAATCGTTATTCGAACGGGTTATGAAAATTCGAAACGTCATTTTGCAATCAACTTCTAAAATCGAGTGCATTTACTACGTTCTTTATCGCACTAGCGTATTGTATGAAATAGAACCGTGCATAAGCGTTATTGGTATTTTTCTTACGTTAACCTTGCATCTCGTTGCTGTCTAGTGCAGCAAGGGTGTTTGCCACTACTGCCGCGCCCTGTGATATGGGCGTACGCTTTTTTCCGAAGCCCGGTAGGATAATGATCAGAAGTGCATAGAAACTCAGACAATATCATTATTTCGAAAAATGGCGGTTCGTTGCTCCATTGGGGCGCCCCTACCCGTCTGCGCGCGTCCAGCGTTCCGCAGATCGTCCGGTTTATCCAATATTGAAAAACGAGGTTCTCATGAAGAAGGAAGCGCCTTCCGGCGTGCCGCGTCTTCTCAGCGTGATTTTTGCCGTGCTTACCGGGCTGTATCTGCTGGCCGGTGGCGTCTGGTTGTGCATGATCGGAGGGTCGCCGTATTACGCGATTACGGGGATTGTGATGCTTGTAGTGGCGGCGATGCTGGCGAAGCGGCAGGGGGCCGCACTTGTCTTGTACTCGCTGCTGTTGCTTTGCACGACAGTCTGGGCCGTCTGGGAGGCAGGCTTCGATTTCTGGGCGCTGGCACCGCGCCTTGATGTGCTAGTGATCTTCGGCGTATGGCTGGTATTGCCGTTCGTGTATCGGACGCTGTCGAGCAGTCGGAAACGGCCGATGTTTGCGTTGATCGGCAGCATCGGGGTAAGCGCGGTGGTATTGGCGTATGCGGTGCTCAATGACCCGCAGGAAATCAACGGTATATTGCCGCAACAAACGGCTTCCGCGGCGCTCTCCTCGCAGGATGGCGTGGCCTCGGGCGATTGGCCGGCCTACGGACGTACGCAGACTGGTACGCGCTATTCGCCTTTGCGGATCATCAATGCCGTCAATGTAAGGGATTTGAGGGTGGCGTGGACGTTCCGTACGGGCGATATGAAGCGCGCGTCGGACCCGGGTGAGATCACGGATGAAGTGACGCCGATCAAGGTCGGCAATTTGCTGTACCTGTGCTCTCCGCACCAGATCCTGTTTGCATTGAATGCCGCATCGGGCAAGGAAGTCTGGCGATTCGACCCGCACTTGCAGACGAACCCCAGCTTCCAGCACGTAACTTGTCGCGGCGTTTCCTATCACGAGATGACGGGTGCAGCGGCGATGGGTGGTGCGGTCACGAATGCGCCTGCTTCAGGCGCAATTGCTGTCGCGGCACCCATCGCAAGTGGGCCCACGGTTCCCATTGCCGACGCAGCGGGGTCAGGCGCCGCGATTTGCCAGCGCCGTATCTTTCTACCGGTCAACAACGGTCATCTTTACGCGCTAGATGCGGAAACGGGGCAGTTATGCCCGGACTTTGCCGACAAGGGAGACCTGAACTTGCAGGCGGGTCAACCGGTTACCACCGCCGGACAATATGAGCCGACGTCGCCGCCAGTGGTGACCGACGAGGTGATCATCGTGGCCGGTGCAGTCACGGATAATTATTCCACGCGTGAGCCATCCGGCGTCATTCGCGGTTTCGACGTCGAAAGCGGCAAGCTGGTGTGGGCATTTGATCCGGGTTCCAAGGACCCGAACCAGTTGCTGCCGCCAGGCGGGCACTATTCGTTGAACTCGCCCAATTCCTGGGCGCCGGCTGTCTACGATGCCAAGCTGGATCTCGTGTATCTTCCGATGGGGGTGAGCACGCCGGACATCTGGGGCGGCAACCGCACTCCGGAACAGGAGCGCTACGCCAGCAGCTTGTTGGCGTTACACGCCTCTACCGGCAAGCTCGCCTGGTTCTACCAGACCGTACACCATGATTTGTGGGATATGGATCTGCCGGCGCAGCCCACCCTTGCCGATATCACGGACAAATCCGGCAACGTGGTGCCCGTGGTGTATGCCCCGGCAAAAACAGGAAATATCTTCGTGCTGGACCGTCGTACGGGTGCACTCGTCGTTCCTGCTCCGGAAAAGCCTGTACCGCAGGGCGCGGCCGCCGGCGACCATGTATCGCCAACGCAGCCGTTTTCCGAACTCACCTTCCGTCCGAGCAAGAAATTGACGGGCGCCGACATGTGGGGTGCGACAATGTTTGACCAGTTGATGTGTCGCGTGATGTTCCATCGCCTCCGTTATGAGGGTACATTCACGCCGCCTTCGGAACAGGGTACGTTGGTGTTCCCGGGCAACCTGGGCATGTTCGAATGGGGCGGGCTGGCGGTGGATACCGATCGTCAAATCGCCATCGCGAATCCTATTGCATTGCCGTTCGTCTCACAATTGGTGCCGCGTGGACCGAATAATCCGATCGCGCCACCAGCGGGTGACAAGGGCGGTCCGGGAAGCGAGTCCGGCGTGCAACCGCAATATGGCGTGCCGTTTGGCGTGAAGTTGAACGCGTTCCTGTCGCCGCTCGGTTTTCCCTGCAAGGAACCGGCCTGGGGTTACATCTCGGCAGTTGATCTGAAGACCAACCAGATCGTCTGGAAAAAGCGTATCGGAACCGTGCGCGACAGCTCGCCGATACCATTGCCTTTCAAGATGGGGATGCCAATGTTGGGTGGGCCGATGACAACTGCCGGCGATGTCTTTTTCATCGGGGCGACCGCGGACAATTATCTCCGGGCATTCAGCACGAATACGGGTGATGCGTTATGGCAGGCCCGCCTCCCCGCCGGTGGCCAGGCCACGCCGATGACCTATGAAGCGGGCGGTAAACAGTTCGTCGTTATCGCTGCGGGTGGACATGGATCGTTCGGTACAAAGCTCGGCGATTACGTGATCGCATATGCATTGCCGGATGCGAAGTAACAGTTCAAGGCACTCGTCGCGTGCCTGCGGTTCCCATGGACAATAACCACGCGCTTGGTCAAGGGGGGGTGATTGACCAAGCAGTCACCGTGCTTGCCGCCATGTTGAATGCCGTGATGATCGCGACGCAACGAACCGTTGCGCGAAATTCTGCCGGAAACGCGGCGGATGTGCGCATTGGCATCGTTTTTTTGCCACACGCAATAAATTGCGGTGAAGTTTACCGCCGCGTGTAGACTCGCAGTTTCGAGCGCCGTTCCGTCGATTTTGATCAGATTGCCGAACACGGGGCCGCGTTTTCGCGTCGCCGGGCGTTCTGATCATGGCCGCCTTCTTGCTTCGTGCCTTCATATAACATGCATGGGTCTTGCTCCAAGCGCCCAGCTGTCACTGGAAACGCCGACAGTGCGACGATCCGGGCCTCAAAACCTGCCTTGTTTACAGATGCACATGAATAGCACGAATACCCGCGTATCAACCGGACTGGCGGAACTCGACGATATCCTGCATGGCGGCTTGCCCCCGCGTCGGATGTATCTGGTAGAGGGTACCCCAGGAACAGGCAAGACGACATTTGGCTTGCAATTTCTGCGCGACGGCCTGGAAAAGGGTGAAAAGGTCCTGTACATCACGTTGTCGGAGACCGTGGAGGAGCTCGACGAGGTCGCGCGCGGGCATGGATGGTCGCTCGATGGCATCACGCTGTTCGAGTTGGGGGAGTCTGGCGCCGCGATGCGGTTCGACGACAATCAGTCGATCCTGCACTCGTGGGAAGCGGAGTTGACCGAGGTTGTGAAAATGATCTCCGCGCAGGTAGAGGCGACGGCCCCGGCGCGCATTGTTTTCGACAGTTTGTCTGAACTGCGTTTGCTGTCGCAGGAGCCGCAGCGTTTTCGTCGGCAGATCCTCTCGCTGAAGCAGTTTTTCGCTTCTCAAAACGTGACGGTGCTGCTGATGGGCGATATGACCGCACCCAACGGCCATAACCTGGATTTACATAGTCTTGCGCACGGCGTGCTGACGATGGAGCGTCTGGCACTTGATTTTGGTATCGCGCGTCGGCGTTTGCAGGTGCAGAAATTGCGCGGCAGTGCGTTTCGCGAAGGATTCCACGATTATGCGATCCGGAAGGGAGGGCTGAAAGTGTTCCCGCGCCTGATTGCATCGGAGCACCATGTCATGTTTGACGACAACCCGCTGGCCAGCGGCCATGCGCAGCTCGACGCGCTTCTGGGTGGTGGTCCGCTACGCGGCACCAGTACGTTGATTACCGGTCCGGCCGGTGCCGGCAAGACGACGTTATCGCTTCAATATATCGCCGCCGCATGCGAACGCGGCGAGCGCAGCGTCGTGTATGAATTTGATGAACGGATCGGCACGATGCTGGTCCGAGCGCGTTGTGTCGGCATCGACCTCCAGCGGCATATCGACTCGGGGATCATGCATATCCGCCAGATCGATCCCTCGGAAATTTCTCCTGGGGAATTCACGACGATGGTGCGTTGCGAGGTGCGGGAGAACCGTGCCCGGGTGATTTTGATCGACAGCCTGAACGGCTATGTCTCTGCCATGCCGCAGGAAAAAGAGCTGGTGCTGCAACTGCACGAATTGCTGTCGTTTCTGAATCAGCAAGGCGTTGCCACTTTCCTGATCGTCCCGCAAATGGGGTTGGTTGGCAGCATGAGCGTGGGCACGATCAACATCAGCTATATTGCAGACGCGGTCATTCTGCTGCGCTTCTTCGAAGCCAACGGACGTGTGCGCAAGGCGTTATCCGTTATCAAGAATCGTGGAAACCAGCATGAGGACACGATTCGTGAATTGGTCGTCAGCACCGCCGGCATCGACATCAGTGCACCGTTGGTGTCTTTCAATGGCATCCTGACCGGCACGCCGACTTATACTGGCGCGCCGAGTGCGCTCATGCTGCAAGAGCCAGAAGACGAGGCACGTGGTCGATAATGGTTCCCTTTTCGCGACAGGTCATTGTTCTGGCGCCGTATGGTCGCGATGCCGCGATCCTTACCGATATTCTTGGTACGCTGGATATCGATCCGGTGGTGTGCCCTACCTCGCAGTGGCTGCTGGAACAACTGCATGAAGCGAGCGGTGCGGTGCTGTTGACCGACGAAGCCTTGGCCAGCATTGATCTGGCGGCACTGGAAAAGCGTCTTGATGCGCAGCCGCCTTGGTCGGACATTCCTTTTATCGTTTTGGCGCGACGTAGCCGCGCTGATTCCTCGATCCAGCAACGGCTTGCGGCACGCTTGCCGAAGCGCATGACGAATGTGGTGTACATCGAGCGCCCGATGAGCGCGCTGGTTCTTGTCAGCGCCATTGAAGCCGCGTTGACCGGCCGCCGCCGCCAATTTCAAATTCGTGACGAATTGGTCGCGGTTGCCGCGACCAATGACCGGCTGCGGCAGGCCGAGGCGCGGCTGGCGCGCAGTCACGAGGAGTTGGAGCACGTCGTGGCCGCGCGTACGGCGGAGCTCGAGCGGACCAACAACGAACTGCGGCATGAGGCACGTGAACGACAACGCGCGGAAGAGGCATTGACGCAGGCGCAGAAGATGGAGGCGGTGGGGCGGTTGACTGGCGGCATCGCGCATGATTTCAATAATCTGTTGATGAGCTTGAGTGCCAATCTCGAATTAGCGAACAGGCAATTGGATGCGGGTCACCCCGCCCATGGATTTGTTGCCAATGCCTTGGGCGCGACGCAGCGCGGTACGCGTCTCGCGAGTCAGTTGCTGGCGTTTTCCAGGACGCAGAAACTTACCTTGCAGCCAGTGTGTGTCGATCAACTGATTCAGGAATTGGCGACGCTGGCGCGGCATTCGCTCGATGCAACGCAGGAGATGCGGTTCGTGCCAGGCGCGCCTGGGGCGTATCTGATGGCGGATCCGAATCAGCTTGAGCTGGCCATTTTGAACCTGGTCAGCAACGGACGCGACGCCATGCCGAAAGGCGGACGCATCACGATCAGCACGTATGCGCCTCGTGACAACGACTTGCCTGCCGACTTGACGCCCGGTGACTATATCGAGCTGTGCGTCAGCGATACGGGCGTGGGTATCGCACCGACGCTGGTGAATCAGGTTTTTGATCCCTTTTTCACGACAAAGCCGGTGGGCAAGGGGACGGGTCTTGGCCTGTCGCAAGTCTGGGGTATCACGCATCAATGCGGTGGTGCCGTGAAGGTGCGTAGCACACCGGGCGAGGGCACGGCATTCTGTCTGTTCTTCCCAGTGGCCGCCGCGCCGGAGTCCACGGAAGCTGTGCATCCGGCCACGCTTATCGCCGCGAAGGCAATGCAAGGAGTAGGTAGCGGAATCAAGGTATTGCTCGTCGATGACGATGACAATGTCCGTGATTCATTGGTCGCGGGTCTGGAGAGTGAGAATTTCTCGGTGACGGAGGCATCCTCGGGCGTCCGCGGCCTCGAATTGATGACTCTGGCGCGGCCCGATGTGCTGCTTGTCGATTATTCGATGCCGAACATGAACGGCGCTGATCTGGCCCGCGCCGCGCAGAAGTTGCACCCGGAGTTGCAGGTGCTGGTGATCACCGGCTACACGGATACAGCGGCGCTGGACGGCATTTCGAATGCACGTGTTCTGCACAAGCCGTTCGCTTTGACGCGGCTGAACGACATGATCCTGGCGATGGTCAGTGGCGCGGCGCAAGGCGTTTGAGGACGGCACGGCTTCAAACGCCTCGCGCTAATCCTGCTGCGATCCTCAGTCGTTCACGGCTGTGCGCCAAGTGCATGCGCATCGCTGCGCGGGCGTCATCGGAATCGCGGCGTACGATAGCCTGCTCGATCAGCCGGTGTTCCCGTAGAACGTCTCGTAAAAGCGCGACGCGATCCAGCGCGGCGATTTCCCTCGCCGCCAATTGCGAACGCGGGCTCACGCCACGGCCCATTTGTTGCAGGACATCCAGGAAATAACGATTGCCACTGGCGGCCGCGATTGCGGAGTGGAACGCAATGTCGTGCGCCACCACGTCGGTGCTCCCGTTGCATAGTGCTTGCTCGAACTGATCGAGCGCATCTGCCATCTGCCGCCGATGCGCATTGGTGTGCCGTAGCGCGGCGAAAGCCGCCGCCGCACATTCAATTTCCGTGCGAAATTCAAGGATGGCAAATGCGTCCACGAGCGTTGTCTGGGGAGGAGAATCAAGCATGACCGCCCGGGCTGGCGGCGCCAGAACGAAACTGCCCACGCCATGTCGCGTCTCAAGGGTCCGCTCGGCTTGCATCCGCGAGATTGCCTCTCGTATCACGGACCGACTTACCGAGAACCGTTGCATCAAGCCGTTTTCGGTGGGTAGCCGCATTCCTGGTCGTAACCGGCCATCCGATATGTCTGACATCAAGGCGGCAAACACCTTATCGGTCAGTGAAGTCATGACTTCTTCCGAAGAAGACCGAGGCGACCTTGTTTCTCGGTCAGCAGCACGCGCCAGCAACGCCGAGAATAAAGTAAATAGTTATACGACATCGTATAATAAGTGGGTGTATTTAAGACATCATATCGCGCATTTATAGCTGTTCGATTGGCTTAAAGCTCAGGGTTAACGCGTCGTTGGCCGAAAAAGTCAAATTCGCTACAATCGTTGTCGGACAACAGAAGTCATGTCACACATTCGAGTACGCCTGCGATGTGCTACCACAGGCTGCGGACCTTTCGCGCTCGACACAAGACAACACGCGAGGATTGCCAGATGACCGCCAACACGATCGCCGCAAAGGGCGCACCGACCATTACTGAACTGCGGGTCGTCCCGGTTGCAGGACGCGACAGCATGCTGCTCAACCTGAGCGGGGCACACGGTCCCTTTTTCACCCGCAACATCGTTTTGCTGAAGGATAGCGCGGGGAACACCGGCGTGGGGGAAGTACCGGGCGGCGAAAAGATCCGGCAGACGATTGACGATGCGCGTGCGTTGCTGATCGGTCAGTCGATTGGCGACATGCGTGGCCTGCTGAATAAGGCGCGGATTGCGTTTGCGGATCGCGACGTAGGTGGTCGCGGCTTACAGACTTTCGATTTACGTACGACGATTCACGCTGTTACCGCACTGGAATCGGCGCTGTTGGACTTGCTTGGACAGCATCTGGGCGTGCCGGTGGCAGCGTTATTGGGTGAAGGGCAGCAACGCGACGCAGTGGAGATGCTCGGCTACCTCTTTTATATCGGTGATCGGCGCAGGACACCGCTCGATTATGCAACGTCGGCGAATCCGGCCGACGAATGGGAACGCCTGCGCACCGAGGAAGCCGTGACGCCCGAGGCCGTGGTCAAACTGGCCGAGGCCGCGCATGCACGGTATGGATTTAACGATTTCAAGTTGAAGGGCGGCGCCTTCAGTGGCGACGCGGAGATCGAGGCGGTAACCGCGCTGGCCGAGCGCTTCCCTGATGCACGGATCACGCTGGACCCGAATGGTGCTTGGTCATTGGCCGAGGCGATCCGTCTCTGTCGAGACCAACATCACGTGCTGGCCTACGCGGAAGATCCCTGCGGTGCCGAGGACGGTTATTCCGGACGTGAAGTGATGGCTGAGTTCCGGCGTGCGACAGGTCTGCCGACAGCGACGAATATGATTGCGACGGACTGGCGTCAAATGGGCCATGCGGTGCAGTTGCAGTCCATCGACATTCCGCTGGCGGATCCCCATTTCTGGACGATGCAGGGCTCGGTACGGGTTGCGCAAATGTGTGCGGACTGGGGGCTGACCTGGGGCTCGCACTCGAACAATCACTTCGATATCTCGCTGGCGATGTTCACGCATGTGGCTGCCGCCGCGCCAGGCAAGATCACGGCAATCGATACACATTGGATCTGGCAGGACGGGCAGCGCCTGACGCGTGCGCCGTTCCAGATCGTTGGTGGCAAGGTTGTCGTACCGCAAACGCCGGGACTCGGTGTCGAAGTCGACTACGACGAATTGGAAAAAGCCCACGCGCTGTATTTGCAGCATGGTCTGGGTGCGCGTGATGACAGCGTCGCCATGCAGTATCTGGTGCCGAACTGGCAATTCGATAACAAGCGCCCCTGTATGGTGCGTTGATCGAAAGGCAGCGATGTTTCTCTATTCCACCGTACGCATAATGCGTGGCGGTGGGGCTTGCATCGACATCGCTATTTTTACGGTATCCAGTACGCGCTGCGTGATCAGCTGTGCCGACGTCACCGTGTGCTGATCGCTTTCCATGCGGTCCGCGATCTGAATCCGTTCTCTCCCCACCGCTAATATCGGCAATCGGCTCGACATCGATTGGGCTGCCGCCGACGCGTCCTCCCCCAGACTGACATCCTGCTGCGTAACGCTGTCCATTTTCGCCATTGGCTGCTTGATTTGTTCAATACAATATGGGCTTATCGTCCACCCAACCCGGACGGTATATTGCGGCACCCATCTTGCTCGCAATAGCGTGTCACTTTCGTGACCGCATTCGAAGTAAGGATGTTGGTCGGGAGTGCGATAACTTCGATTACCGAATGGATTCACGCGACCTTTTCTTTCGCCGCGGTCTTTTTTCAGATGTTCACGCACTGAAATGTGTCTTCCATGCACGGTATACGACGTGATTCCCGGGCACTGAAGGGCGAATCAGATGCTTGTTTCATTTTGTAACATATTATGGATTTTCTATAAAAATCATACCGTTAAATCGGACGTAATGACGGTAATAATTGTTTTTTAAGATACGGATTCGGTCGAACTTTCCTTTCATGGCAGTATCCGTTCGTAACGGTCTTCATGCGTGCACGGGCTCAAGGAGCGGGGTGAATTGCCGTTAACCCTGGTATCGCGCATGCTGGGTATCCCACCCGAGATCGTTTTTCCTCTCTTTCACGCCATGCTTCAACGACTGAGTTTGTCGCGCGGTCTACTGACCGTGCTCTGCCTCTTTTTTATTCTCCAGGTTGTGACGATTTATGTCGGGTTCGTCGCGCTGACACGGGCGCATGACGATGTAGGAAATCTGTCCAGCATTGCACTCCGGCAAGTCAACGAAATCAACAACGCCACCCAGCATCTGATGGATGCGCGGATCAATCTCTCCCGGGCAGGAACGCGGATGATCGGTGGTAAGCCGGAGCCACTCGATATTGTCGGCCACGCGAAAGAGCAGCTTGAGGCGGCAGGGCAGGCATTCGATGCATTCTCGACGGCGCCGAAAATCGATATGCAGAACACGCAGCTCGCCGATGGATTGACGGAAAACTATCGCGCCTATCACAAGGCGCTTTCCGAACTTGTCGGCTATCTCGACAACAACAACTTGCAGGCTTTCCTCGATCAGCCGACGCAAGGGTTTCAGGATCGGTATCTTGCGACGCAGGGTAAGTTCGTGGCATTCGGCAACGAGGCCAGTCAACGTTATGTCGAGGCGGTGGACGCGCGTTTGCGTGCGTTTCGCCTGATTGGCGGCGCGATTCTGTTGGCGCTGGTGGCTGTCATCGCGATCGTGTTCGCGATGCTGCGCCGCCAGGTCGTGCAACCGCTCGACGAAGTGGGCGCGCATTTCCAGCGGATTGCGAAGGGCGATCTGGTGACACTCGTTCCCGAGCGCGGCACCAATGAAATCGGCCGGCTGTTCGCTGGGTTGCGGGCGATGCAGCATAGCGTTGCCGGTACGGTGCAGACGGTGCGCGACACGGCCCATGGTATTAATCTGGGCGCCGACGAAATTGCCACTGGTAACGCGGACTTGTCGGCGCGGACCGAGAGCCAGGCCGCATCGCTAGGCGAGACCGCCAGTCAAATGGTGCAGATCACCCAGACCGTGCGGCAGAACGCCGAGCATGCGTCACAGGCGAATGCGTTGGCCAGTACCGCGCTGGATGTGGTCTCCGGCGGCGCGCGGGCAGTGGACGATGTGGTAGCGCGGATGCGCGACATTGCCGCCAGCTCCGCGCGGATCGGGGAAATCATTGCCGTGATTGACGGCATTGCGTTTCAAACCAACATCCTTGCCTTGAATGCGGCGGTGGAAGCTGCGCGTGCTGGCGAACAGGGGCGCGGTTTTGCGGTCGTGGCGGGCGAGGTGCGCGCACTGGCACAGCGTAGCGCGCAGTCGGCGAAGGAGATCCGGTCGTTGATCGATTCTTCGGCGGAACAGGTACGGGACGGATCGGAGCGTGCGGGACGCGCTGGTGCGACGATGAAGGAAGTCGCGGATGCCATCGCGCGTGTTTCCCACGTGATCCGTGAAATCAGTTCGGCGTCGCAGGAGCAAAGCGAGGGAATCGATCAGATCAACCAGTCTGTCACACAAATGGACGAGATGACACAACAGAATGCAGCGCTGGTCGAAGAGGCCGCTGCTGCCGCTGCCTCCCTGCATACGCAGACACGTCAGCTCACGGACGCTGTCTCGACGTTCCGCCTGACACACCACGCTTGACGCGGCGCTGAATAGGTCTCATCGCCGCGTCCCGTTTCCTCTCCCGGCGAAGGCGGCGGGCGCCGCGCCCTTCCCACGATATGCACGCCATGCGCCGCGTTACCTGCGCGTTACGTAACACGTAACGCGGTCATGACGTCCGTGCAGCGTCGCAAGAAAGGGGCGATTACGCTGGGCTTTGGCAGAGCAGCGTGCGCGTACCGTGCCGCGGATGAAGGGGTACATTGTTGTTTTTGGGACGCGGCGCGTGTGCAGGGCATGTCCCTGATGCGTCTCTGCCTGTTTTCCGCTATCGTCGGATACAGTTGGTCTGGCCGGGATGGTGTGAGGAAGATGTTGGCGCATTTTCGCAAGCAGGCGTTATTGTCGCGCCTTGCAGGGACCGTGCGCGGCCAGCGGCCGTAAAGATCGGCTTCGTGCCGACGCAAGAACGAAAGCGAGTAGATTGTGGACGAGCGTGACGTGATCAGGGATGTCGGCGAGCAGAAAAGCGCGCTAGGGCATCCGATGAATGTCGCCGCTATACGTGCTATTGAATATGGGCCGGGAGCTGCTTGGTCATCGGCGATGCGTCTTGTCTGTTGCCTCTTGAGCAGTGTCCTGGTATTGGGCGCATGCTCGAAGGGAGACATGCGCAACGATAGCGACGTGCCCACGACCTTGCAGCAGGCCCGTTCGCGGAGCGTCCTGCCTGGATTTACCCTGGAACCGGGCGAGAGTGCCTGCAAGGAAGTCGGGCCCGCGCCGGAGACCCTGCCGGATGCGGAAAGCATCATCTACCGCACCGCGTCGAATCGGCCATTACGGCTGTTCGTGTTTCAGCCGGCGAGACCAAACGCGGTCCCGTCGAGCGCCATCCTGTTCTTCTTCGGCGGTGGCTGGCGCAGCGGCTCCGTCACGTCATTTGTCGATCAAGCTCACGCTTTCGCAGCACGAGGGTATGTCTCGATCATTGCCGATTATCGGGTCAGTTGCTGCGATGGCACCACGCCGCTGTCGGCGGTGGCGGATGCGCGCGCCGCCTATAAATGGGTCAGGAGACACGCTGGCGAATTGGGTATCGCACCCTCACGCATCGTTTTGTCTGGCGGATCGGCAGGAGGACAGTTGGCGTTGGTGACGGCGATGGAAGCGCGCCCCGAAAAGAAACCTGCGGCGTTGATTCTGTTCAATCCGGTTGTGGATCTGGTCACGCCGGCGCGATGGTATCTGAAGCCGCTGGCTCGGCAGATTTCCCCGAGCGCGTTATCGGTGAAGGCATTGCCTCCTACCATGATCTTCCACGGGGAGAACGACCGCCGCGTTTCGATCGAGACGGTGAGGACATTTTGCGGGCGGGCACGTGATGCGGATGCCATCTGCAATGTGCAAGCGTATCCAGGCGAGGATCACGGATTCTATCGTCGTCACACGCCGTTACCGGTAAAGACGCGCGAGCCGATGCAAACTGGTGCCGCGCCGATGCTGGCCGATAACGGCGTTGATGGTCATGTCGATAACGCCAATGCCGGACCATTCGACGATACGATCACGCGTGCGCTGATTTTTCTGCAACGCCAACTGTCGCCCTTGTGATGTTGCGTTCGGTCGTCGCTTTGCGGAGCAATCCGGTGCGCACCTTATCCGCCGCGCCTGTCGGTCACGACTTTGCCCGTGGTGGTGTTGATCGATGTCACGACCATGGGCTCGCCTTCGGCGCGAACGGTGTGGGGCGGCTGCTCGTTAAGCACGGCCCAGAACATGCCGATGTCTTTTACCGCCTCCATGAATTCTTGATATTGTATAGGCTTGACCACGTAGGCGTTCACGCCCATTTCATAACTCTTGAGCAAGTCCGCTTCGTGTTTTGACGAGGTCAGCATCAACACGGGCAAATAGGCCGTGCGTTTGTCTGCTCGAATGGCCGCCAATACTTCGTGGCCGTCGACTTTGGGCAATTTCTTGTCCAGGAGGACGAACGCTGGTAGATCGTCCCGTACGTCTTTCCAGGCGGCGCGCCGGAACAGATAGTCCAGTGCCTCTTCACCGTCGTTGACGGTCACGATGGGGTTTACGAGGCGACATTTTTCCAGCGCCATCGTGATCAGTTCCCGATCATGCGGGCTGTCTTCCACAAGCAAAATTGGCTTTAGCATCAGCTTTCTCTATGTACGTCCTGGCGTTCAGACTTGCTTCCTGGGAAGCTCGACGACAAATGTCGAGCCGTGTCCCGCACCATCACTCTCGACAAGCAACGTCCCGTGATGTGCCGCTACTATCGTGTTGGCAATCCACAGACCGAGTCCGAGGCCTCCGGCCCGTTCCGTCCCGATGCTCGCTGCTTGATTGAAACGATCGAAGATCCTGCTTTGCGTGTCCTTGCCAATGCCGATTCCGGTGTCGTGTATCAAAAAACGTGCGGTTTTCTCGGTGATTGCCAGGGATACGGTAATCACACCGCGATCGGTAAACTTGATTGCGTTGGTCAGCAGATTGAAAAACACCTGCCGCAGGCGTGTTTCGTCACCCAGGATCATGCAGCTTGCCTCGAAATGGGTCTCAAGCGCGAGCCCTTTGGCTTCGACATTTAAACGGACATCCTCCACCACGCTCTTTGCCACCGGCATGAGATCGATGGGTTTCAATGACACGTTGAGCTTGCCATTGATAACTGCGCCGGTGTCGAGCAGATCTTCGACCATCGAGCTGAGTTGCCGCACATTGCGTTTTATAACGTCGGCCGCTTTAGAGAGGGCAATGTGATCCGGTCTGTCGAGCAGTTGCGCCCATGAGCCGATTGCGTTCAATGGTGATCGCAGTTCATGACTGACCGCGCTCACGAAGGTGTCTATCGAATTTACGCGATCCTCGCTGGCGCGACGCGCATCGACTTCTGCTTTCATCCGTTGCTCGTTTTCCAATTCCAGGATTTTTCGCGCCGTAATGTCCAGTGAAAAGCCGCTCAGGCGGTTTGACGTTCCGTCATCGCTCTCTGGAAACTTACCGCGAACCATCACCCACCGCGTTTCACCGCTTGGCCAGGTCGTACGATATTCGACGTCAAACGATCCCCTACGGTCCAAGGCGTCTTCCAGGACCAAGCGTACGCGATCACGATCCACTGGATCAATCAACTCGTTGAGCAAGTTGCCATTAGTCATCAAATAATCGGATGGCATCCCGTAATTGGCTTTGCACTGCACTGTGCAATCAATGATCCCGGTGTTGAGGTCCAGCGTCCACGCGCCCACGCGTGCAAAAGACAATGCCTCTTTCAAGGCTTCGGTGTCGGTCTCGGATTGGCGTTGGGCGTCAAGCGCCAGACGCTGGCGTAGTTGCGCCTTGGACCGAAGAATCGCTTGTTGTTTTCGATGATCGATTTCTTGGAGATAACTGACCGTCACGTCCTGCAGCCGTAGGATATAGCAGGTTTCCTGAATACCTGATCGTCGAGATAGCTTTCTTTTATTGGCAAAAATTTTCCAATAGCGTGGCTCACTTGCCGCCAATGCGCCTGGCAAGGGATATACCAGCGGCGAGGTCTCGGCGGTCTCGATAAACTGTAGTCTTGCAAACAGTCCCGTCAGCAGGTTGTCTCGCCCCTCTCGTTCCGTCGGGGTTCCATGCTGGTTGATCTCGTAAATACTGCGGCCAATAATGTCGGCGCGTGTTTGACACGTCAGAACGCAATACCGCGCGTTCGCGGCGATGACGTGATAGCGGTCGTCCAAGACGAGATACGCGTCGATCAGAATATCAAACGCGCTGAGATCGTTAAGCATGTTCAGGAATGTTGGGCCAATTCGTTTCTTTCCTGTCGCACAAGCAAAGAGCGCCGACAAGGCGCGTGACGCCATTATGGCATCCAGAACACGAAAAGCACCAACACACTTATCGGGATACCACGCCTGACATCTTCATCAAAACGCAGATAGGGCCTTCGACTTCAGGGAACTCCGCTTAAACTCGCTTCGATGGTTGCATCGTCTATCGTAGTGGCGTTGTCCGCTAGCTGAAGGCGGGCGGTAATCGGCACGTTTCGTGATGGATTATGCCGACTCGGTGCGATTCCGGCCGGATGCCTTTGCGCGGTACAGCGCTTTGTCGGCGCGCTTCATCAGTGCATCGACGTCGCGCTCACCGCGCGCTCGCGTGACCACGCCAATACTCACGGTAAAAGGGGTTGGCATGCGGCCCGACGTTTGCTTGAAATCCTGTCTTTCGTATCGTTGTCGTAGGTCATCCGCGATGCGGCGTGCGAGGTCAGCATTTGCGCCGGGCAGCGCGGCAACAAATTCTTCACCGCCCCAGCGCGCAAATAGATAAGGTTCCGGCGTCATTGCGGCGCCGGTCTCCCCCAGCGCGCGTAGTACCTCGTCACCGGCATCGTGACCGTGACGATCGTTGATGTCCTTGAAGCGATCGATGTCGAGAATAAACACCGAAAGGTCATCATCGGTGGCTAATATTTGCTCGACGAATGCCAAAAACCCCCGTCGGTTCGGCAAGCCTGTCAGGGCATCCGTCGTCGCCTGCTTTTTCAGCAGTTGCATAAGACGAAAACGATCCGAGATGTCGCGGACGACGGCCATGAATTCCGTGGCACCATTCAACTCAATTTTGGATACCGCGATTTCCACCGGGATGATGGACCCGTCACGATGCTGTCCATAGACGCTATTCGTGTCGTCCATGCGGGGCGGTGTGGCTTGTCGGACCCTGGGTTGATAGGTGTCCGCGAATTGCTGCACTTTCCGGGGATGTCCGGCGCGAAACTTTTCGGGTAACAGCGTGACGATGGGACGGCCCAGTACTTCGGCCGACGTATAGCCGAACATATTTTCGGCTGCGCGATTGAACAACGTAATGTTGTGCTGCTGATCCATGGTCACGATCGCATCGTAGGCCAAATCCACCAAGGCCTGATAGCGTGAGGTGTTGTCTTCCGGCGCGGATTCCGGCTCCCGCGTTGCGGCGGCGTCTACGCCGGTCACAAGAACCTCGGTTACGTTAAGACGGTCCTGCGCTAGCGTGATTGGCTTGAGCGAAAGGCGCCATCGATGTGGGCCTTCTCGAAAATCGTGTGTCTGCTCACGTCCGTCGGTTTCCTTGCCGATAAAATACCGGACGAGCGTTTCACGAAACGCGCGCGGCGCGGACGTGGGCATGAGCGTATCGAACGGAATCGGGAAACCTGGCCTCGCTGCGTCCGTCCAACCCACCATCCGGAAAAATGCGTCATTGCAGGCGGTAACAACAAGCGTGCCGTTATCGTTGCGTCGAATCATGGCGACGCAAAGTGAAAACCCATCCATGGCCTGGTTTGATTTGCGGGACCCATCGGACATAAGGTTACCTTGCAAAAACCTTACTTCATCTCAATATATATCGCGTGAGTAATTGTCGCATGGCGGCTCGCCACGCCAATTTAATGCGAGGCGATACCGGGCCGTTTTGTTGTCGCGGGACCGCAGTAGACGAGGAGCGGGGATGCCTGCGCCGTCTTTTCCTTATCGTCGCTCACAAAACCGCTATCGCTGGCAGTGGAACAGTTTGTCGACGGCGGGGGGGGGGGGGGGCGCAGGAGAGAGCGGTTTATTTTACTTCGGTGACAAAATTTTCACGGCTACGGCGTACTTTCTTCAGGTTTACCAACCAATCGCCTTCGGCCGCACGATAGCCCAACGGTAGCATGACGACACTGCGCAGATGCTTCGACTTCAGATCGAGGATGTCGTCCACCGCTGCCGGGTCGAAACCTTCCATTGGTGTGGAGTCGACCTCTTCGAACGCGGCGGCGATTACCGCGGCGCCCAGGCCGATGTAGGCTTGTCGTGCCGCGGCCTGGAAATTTGCTTCCGTGCCGCGATCGGCGACAATACCGAGCAGCATTTTGCGGTAGTTTTCCCAGCCTTCATTCTTGAAGCCTCGTACGTCGTTGGTCAGGTCGAACATCATATGGACCCGCTCTGGGGTGATGTCGTCCCATGCCGCAAACACGAGCAGGTGCGAACAATCGGTTACTTGCGCCTGATCCCATGCCACGGTACGGATTTTCGCGCGAATCTCGGCGTTGCTTACGACGAGCAATTCGAATGGCTGCAACCCGCTGGACGTGGGTGCCAGACGTACGGCTTCGATGATCCGTTCCAGCTTATCCGCAGGTACGTGCTTGCTGGGATCGTATTTCTTCGTTGCGTAACGCCATGTGAGTTTTTCATTCAGAATCGTCATTGCCGTCTTCCTTCGTTGTGTATCGAAATTTTATACCATTCCCATCCACTTCTCGGAGGGACGCTGCGATGCGATACGAATGGGAAAACCGCCTCGAGAAATCGGGCGCCTCACGTGGCGCAATGAGAAAGAAGCGGCAATTGAAGTAGGGTCATTGCACGTGTCGTCGACCTTGTCAGGTATCGGCACGCATGTGGTAGGCACTCGTGGTTTCGGATACGATATAAAACCCGAGTTTTGCATATAGATGTTGCGCGGGATTCACTTTAAGAACCTGTAGCGAGACCGGCATGTTGTCACGCGCTGCCAGGGCGAGCACGCTACGGATCGCCGATGCGCCGATACCTTGATGCTGATACTGCGGCAATATCTGGATTTGCGATATAACCCATTGCCCGTCCGATCGGTAAGCCTTTAGCAGGCCAACGTCGACCCCGTCGCGCTGGATAATCCGGGCGTCTTCGAGATGGAATCGGATACGTGCCAGGTGTGCTGCTTCGTCAATCGCTTGCCCGGCTTTTCGAAGATAGCGTGTCATTGTCCGCGTTCGTAGCGCGAGCAGGAAGGGCTCATCTTCCAATGTTGCAGCGCGTAGTGAGAAGTGGACGGGTTTCATCAGCGCACCTTTTCCATGTGCAGACATCGTCGTGGCTCACGACAACTGATGTATTTTATCTTGGCGGATGACGTGGTCCATTATTCGCCAGGTAAGGTCCACATGCGGAAGGGGATGATACCGAAGGCATCATTCCCTTCTATTGGCATCGCATCACGCGCCGCGGTTCTTCGCCGCGCGCCGCCGGTTACTCATGCCAGGCAAGCGGTTAGGGTACCTTTTATTGATCGAGCGTAATCAGGCCGCTACCTTGAATACGGACACCAACTCACGCAGTTGGGCCGCCTGCGATTCCAGCGAGCCCGCCGCCGCGGCCGCTTGCTCGACCAATGCGGCGTTCTGCTGAGTGACCTCGTCCATTTGCGAGACAGCCTGATTCACTTGCTCGATACCGCGGCTTTGTTCGTCCGATGCCGCGGCAATCTCGCCCATGATATCCGTCACGCGCTGGATCGCAGTGCCAATCCGATCCATCGAGTCACCCGCGCGGCTGACCAGATTCGTCCCGGTCTGGACCCGTTCGCCGGATGTTTCGATCAGTTCCTTGATTTCCTTCGCGGCTGCTGACGAGCGTTGCGCCAGCGAGCGTACTTCACCCGCCACCACAGCGAACCCCCGACCTTGCTCGCCGGCACGCGCTGCTTCCACCGCAGCGTTCAGCGCAAGGATATTGGTTTGGAATGAGATGCCTTCGATCATGCCGATGATATCGGCGATCTTGCCGGAACTTTCGTTGATGCCTGCCATTGTTTCCACGACCTGAGCCACAATCTCGCTGCCTTCCAGCACCGCATCCCGTGCAGTTGAAGACAAGCCACTCGCCTGACGGGCGTTTTCGGTATTGTGCCGTACCGTTGCGGTCAGTTGTTCCATGCTCGCCGCGGTCTCCTGCAACGACGCCGCCTGTTGTTCCGTGCGCGACGACAGGTCGTTATTGCCGGCGGCAATTTGCTGGCTCGCGGTAGCGATGGCTTCGCTGCCGGAACGCACCGAAGACACGGTTTGAACCAGGCTTTCCTGCATTTTTGAGAGACCACCCATCAATTGGCCCATCTCGTCGTTGCTGGCTGCGGCGATGCGTGCACGCAAGTCGCCCTCGGAGATCGCATCGAAGTGTCCCAGCGCCGAGCGCAGTGGCACGCCGATTGCGCGACCCAATGACCACCAGGACCAGATTGCCAGCAGGACCCCGACGATCATTGCGGCAATGGTGAAGTTCATTACAATATCCATCGTCGACGTCGCGGCGTTATAGCCATTCTCGGCTTTCGTCGAAAGGAACGTATTTAAATCTTCCCGGGATTTCAATAATGCGGCATAGTTGGTGGCAACGTTGACCATCTCATCGGAGGCGCGCGCCGCATCATTGTTGCGCAAGGAAGCATAGACAGCGTCATATGCCTTCTGTAGCGCAATTCGTTTTTCCTGCATGGCGGTGGCCAAAGCCAGCGATTCCGGCGATTTCTTGATTGCCATGAATTGGCTCCAAGCCTTGTCGGAGTCGGCGCGCAATGCCAGGCCTGCCGAGATGGACTCTTCCATCTTCGGGTTACCCATGCTGGCCATCGCGCGGCGTGCGGTCGTGCGTTCCTGGGTCGCATTCAGCACGGAATCACCAGTATAACGGACCGCCGGCATCTGATTCTTGAAGGTGTTTTTCAGCGCGGCATTGGACTGATTCAAACCATAGATGCCCAGGCCGCCAATGGCGACAAGCATGATGGCCAGCAGACCGGAAGTGAGGCCCACGCGGGCCTTGATCGAAAGACTCATGACACTCTCGTTAAATGGGTCGGAAGGCGGCATGGCAAATGTGCGATGCCGCAGGGACGACCGCTATAACGGCGGCGTGGTCGCGGGTCGGAGTGGCAGATTGTCGCACTCCGGGTGAATTCGTATTGCGCGTGTGCGCGTTCATCAGCCTCAGCGGTGTTGAAAAGCGTCGCATGAGGCAGCGCAAGATGCACGGAAGCAGGGCGTATACGGCTGATGCGGCATACGTGGCCGTCTAGTAGGAACAGCGTTTGCGTCAGCGCAAGGGAGTTTTTCTCAAACGCGCTTTTTGGAGGCCAAAGATGAGTGACAACACCGTCCGTAATCAATTCGAGATGCGCAACCCGCTGACGCAATATCCGCAGCCACCCTTTAATCATCAGGTGCAAAAGCCACCTGGCCTGGCCGCGAAGATGCAGCCCCAGCCGGACCACGGTGAAAACAGCTATCAAGGGTTTGGCCGGCTGGCCGGCCGCAAGGCGCTGATCACGGGTGCGGATTCCGGTATCGGCCGCGCGACCGCCATCGCGTACGCTCGTGAAGGCGCCGATATCGTCTTCACCCATTTACCTGAAGAAGCTGAAGAAGCAAGGCAGGTGGTCGCCTTGGTTGAAAAAGCTGGCCGCAAGGCGCTTGCCATCAGCGCCGATCTGTCTAAGGAAGAGGTGTGTAAAAACGTGGTTCGTCACGCGGTGGAAGCGCTTGGCGGACTTGATATCGTTGTGAACAATGCCGGCCGTCAGACCGCGCAAGCATCTATCGCCGATTTGACAACCGAGCAATTCGAAGCGACCTTCCGCACGAATGTGTTTGCAACCTTCTGGATCAGCAAGGCCGCGCTGCCGCATCTGCCGGAAGGGGCGACGATCATCAACACCGCTTCGATCCAGGCTTATCAGCCGTCGCCGAACTTGCTCGATTACGCGCCGACGAAAGCGGCTATTGTCGCTTTTACCAAGGCGCTGTCGAAACAAGTCATCGGCAAAGGCATCCGTGTGAACGCTGTCGCACCGGGTCCATTCTGGACCGCGTTGGAGCCGTCGGGCGGTCAGCCGCCGGAGGCGATCCCGGATTTTGGCGGTCAGGTGCCGTTCAAGCGCCCGGGTCAGCCGGCCGAGATTGCGCCGATGTACGTCCTGCTTGCCTCGCAAGAGTCGAGCTTCATCACTGGCGAAGTGATGGGTGTAACGGGCGGCCAGACTTTGCCCTAATGGCTTAAGCCGGTGTCGACCGCTTCATATGCGTCATCATGCGCCGAAGCGCGCATCGAGCGACGCATCGGCTGAAACGAATGCAGGGCGCTTGCTCCCGTGACAAGGCATGAGGAAAATTGTTCAAGACAACGAATGGGTGGTTGTCGATATACGGTCAATCGTCGTTGCTCGGTGGAGGCGTCTCCACCCCCTTCTTTACCAATTTCGACGACGGTCTGGTCCGACGTTTCGGGAGTTTCCGGGCCGGCCCGGCGGACGGCACGTGGGCCGTCGGCAACGTAAGCGGCGTGCTAACGGTGACCGCGCCCAGATCCGCCAACTGATCCATATAGGCCAGTAAGTGCTGTAGATACCCTGGTGCGGTATCTTGCATCAGCGACAACGCCCGATGGACGAGGCTGCGGGAGTTCAGCGGCCCTGCGTTTTCTGGTACATATCGCAACGACCGCCGAACCTGTCCGTCCAACCGCAGCACTGCCCACACTTGCCGGAAATAGGGCAGTACCGGCATCTCCGGATATCGTAGCGACGCTGCATCGTGTGTCGCTTCCCGCGTCACCTGCATCGCGAGCACGAGCGGCGAGGTCCGATTGTCGAGGTGCTGGGTCAATGCCCGCAGCGCGTCAAGCGCTGCGGGTTGCGCCGCTACGTTTGTCGAGGCTGCCGTCTGTGGCGCATCGTCGTCACGGTGCTCACTCACGTGCGTTCTCCGGCGCGTTCGCGTTGGACGCCGGCCGAGGCACGGCGGCAATTTCCACGCGACGATTTTTTGCACGGCCTGCATTGTCGTCATTCGAGCTGACGGGTTGCTCCGAGCCGAATGCGGCCGCAAAGACCGATGCCGCGGGGATACCGGAATCAATAAATGCGCGTGTGACCGTCAGCGCCCGTTGCGCGGACAGTTCCCAATTATCGACGAAACGTGCATTGCCCGCGCGGCGAACTTGGCGATCGTCCGCGAAGCCACTGATCATCAGGATCTCATCATGCGATTGCAGATACGCGGATAGCGGCGGGACCAGTGACTTCAGCAACGCGCGTCCTTCCGGTTGCAACTGGTCTGAGTTCACTTCGAATAAGACACTGCCGTTTATGCCGATCCGTCCGTTAATTAGCGTGACCCGCCCGGCCGCCAACGGCACGGCAAGCGCCTGCTCCAGGGTCTTGCGACGTGCGGCTTCCTGTTGCCGATGCTGCGTTTCCTGCGTCAGCTTGGCCGACAACTGCATTTGAACGCCGACCACGCCGACGAGGATCAACACGAAGGCACCTAGCATCACCGACATCAGGTCGCCAAAAGCGGCCCATACAGGCGTGCCTCCGCCGATTCCCTCTTCTATGTCGTCGTTCATGTCGCGGCCGCTCCGGTTTCCGCCACGTGTGCGTCATGGCCGCGCTGGGCCGCGAGATGTTGCAGGTTCTCGATGATTTGCTTTTGAGACAACATGCTGAGGTCGATAACCTCGCGTGCTTGCGCGACGTAGTAACGCAGTTGCTCGTCACCTCGCGACATCGATTTTTCCAACGCGCCTTCCACACGCTCGAGATGTGTGACCAGGGTGCTGTTTGCGGCGTCGAATTGCGAGACGGCACGCTCCATTGTTTCGCCCAGGCTGGCGACTTCGGACGCGCCCTTGTTGATGTTCGCGGCGATGCTGTCGAGCTTGCCGGTCTCGTCCGCCACGCGTTGCGCAAAGTCCGTGGCAATGCGTGACAGCAGATCCGACGAACGCCCAACCAGGGTGTCGATGGCCGTGCGTTGTTCGGTCGCCGCGAGATTGACGCCTTTCAGTAGCGTTTGTAGCGTATCGAGCAAGCGTGCGCGTTCGTCGAGGGTGGCGGTGTCACGCGCGACGCTCTGGGACAGTTGCTCGCGCATCTCGCCGATCACGTCGGCGGCCGCTTTCGGTGCTTCCGACGCGGTAGCCGCCAGTTTCGCCATTTCAGCGATGACGCCGCGTGCCTGCTCCGCACTTTGCTCGGAGATCGTCTTGGCTGTTGTCGACAAGGCATCGCAGATCGCTTGCTGACGCTGTGCCGTCTCGGCCGCGGTGTGTGCCCATTGCACGCGCAGTGTATCCGTGACCGATTCCAATCCGGCGCGCCACGTTTCCAAGCGCGCGGTTTCCTGATCACCAAGTTGCCTGTGCAACGTGGTGTGCGACGTATCCAGGCCATCGAGCAGCGACTGCGCGCCGGCGGTGAATGCCGCGCCTGCATCGGTCAGCGATTGGGCATGCCGGGCGGCCAATTGTTCGCCAACCCGCGCTTGTTCTGCTACCGTGTCGCGCCAGGCTTGCGCCGCATCGCTCACGCTCGTACCGTATTGCGCGGACAGCGTATCGAGCATCTCGCGGGTGCGGGTCTCGAAGTCGTGCGTGAAGTGGATCAGGGCATCCTTCAGTTGCGCCGCCTGTTCCGCTCCGGCGTGCGTGTGCGCCTGCAATGCGTCTTGCCACAGCTTGGCAACCTCGGTTGTCGAGCGCGTGAAACCGTCCGTCAGACCAGCGAGCTGGTGTTGTACTGCATCACCAACCGTGCGTTGCAAGGCGCGCATCTCGCTGCCGATGCTGTCGAACGTGGCTTGCGCCACCGGTTGCAACGCCGCGCTGGCCGCTTGCGCACCGTCGGCCACGCTCCGGCGAATTGACTCACCAACGGAGCGGGCCAATTCGAGATACACACGCTCCGTATGCGCGTGAAACGTCTGCTGCTGCGCGGCCTGCCGTTTCTGCGCTTCAAGCTGCTGCTGTTCGAGCGCCGCCATTGTCGCTTCAAGACGCGCGACGAGCGCGGGCATCACATCGGCTTGGCGTTGTAGCAATTGCAGGGATGCGTCGCGTTGGTGGCGTTGCGAGAAAACCCGCAATGTTGTGGCGATCCGGCCGTCGAGCACGTGCATGATCTGCAGACGTTCGCGGCGGCATAGCGCGGCAAGCAAGCCGAGCATCGCGGAGGCGGCCACCCCCGCGATCGATGTGCCAAACGCAAAACCCAGGCCCCTGATCGGTGCGCCGAGCGAGGCGCGGATCGAATCGATATCGGTGGCATTCGCCATTGCCGCGCCTGTACCGCGCAACGTGACCACCATGCCCAGCAACGTGCCGAGCATGCCAAGCAATACCAGGAGCCCGACCAGATAAGGGGTCAGCACCGGCCCTGGCAATGAACCGCGCTCCCCTTCCACGCGCAGTCGAACCGCGTGGCGCAGCGACGCGGGCAACGGTGCCAGCCACTCGTCCAATCCAGCGGGGGCGGCCTGCAGCACCGAGACACGCTGTGCCAGCGTGGCGCTGTCGCGGCGATAACGGTCGAGCTCGAACGCGCCGCCGGCATAGCAGGCGGTGATCACGAGGGTCATCAGGAAGGCGAGGGGACTTGCACCTCCCTGGCGCAAATAGCCGACACCCACCCAGCACAACACGGCCAGGCCAACGAGGAAAATGACGTAATGGAGACGATATCGGGACATGGCGTCCTATTCAGCTAAAAAAGTGTGTGCGTGCAGCGCTGCAGTGAGGCCGTCGATCGGCTCGAAACGCAAGGCGAGTTCGGCGAGCATGACGCCGCGCATCGTGTCGCGAAAAACATCGACCCAGGTCCGTGGCGCGCGCTGTGGGTTGTGGTGTTCAGGTGTAGCGTCGTCGGGCATGCCGTCCGCGCCGTCATGGGCATTGGCATGCAGTCGACTAAAGTAGCGGCCGAGTATATCCGGGACGCTGGCCAGCAAAGCGCGTTCTTTCCGGGACAGCGCATGTTCGAGGACGGCATCGACCGCGGCCAGGCGTGCGCCATCGACGGAACCCGCGGCAAGCGCTTGCCGCAGATGTGCCCGCAAGTGGGTGATGCGCGTTTCCATCGATTGCTGTAAAGCCAGGCAGCGTTGCCGGAAGAACGTTTCCTCCAGCGCGACGTCGGAAATGAAGGCGGATGAGCTCGGCGGCATTGCGCCGGGCGACGCGCCAACACGCGCGTGGATGGCGTTTCCAGCGCCGATTTGATGGCCGCCACCGGGTGCCGTGCGCCTGTCGGAAGCCGTCGCGGCGGCCGTCCGGCGCGGTGCAAACGCGCTGTCCCCGGTGATGGTGTCGATCAGTGCACGGCGTACCTGGGCCGCCATGGCAATATCGGGATGTGCACCTCCCGGCCGTGCGGCGGCATCCGCGCGTGCGGGTGCACCCATCGGCGATGAAAGCGCCGACGACAGGCCGATCGCGTCCGTCCAATCGAGCCATTGGCTCAATTGGTCCGACAGCGTCTGGGCGGATGCGGAAAGGGGGGCATGCACCGGGCGAGCTTGAAGGTCCGCCAATAAGCGGGCCAGCGGCGGGCCGCCCGGTGCTGCGCGGGGAGGGACGTGCACGGTACCGGCTACAAACGAAAAGCCGGTAGTTTACACGCGGATCACGTTGCCGCCGTCGCTTCTTGCGCAACGCCGGCTATCAATGCGTGGTCAATCAGTGCCAAAAAAGAAAATTGGCTTCTATGCCAGGTACTTATGGAACCATGCGATGGTTCTGTCCCAGGCCAGCGTTGCCGCTTTTTCGTCGTATCGTGGCGTGGTGTCGTTGTGAAAACCGTGGTTGACACCAGGATAGATGTACGCTTCGTACACTTTGTCGTTTGCCTTCAGGGCTGCCTCGTAAGCCGGCCAGCCGGCGTCGATGCGCTGGTCGAGTCCTGCGTAATGAAGCAGCAACGGCGCCTTGATGCGCGGGACATCCTCAGCCTTGGGCTGCATGCCGTAGAACGGCACAGCGGCTTTCAGCTCGGGATAGGCGACCGCAACAGCGTTTGCGACGCCGCCGCCATAGCAGAATCCGACGATCCCGACTTTGCCGTTCGTCATGCTTGGCTGCAGCATGAATTCGACGCCGGCGAAAAAATCGTTCATCAACTTGGTTGGATCGACCTGGCTTTGCATGGCCACGCCCCGTTCGTCGTTGCCTGGCCAGCCGCCCAGGGAAGACAGGCCGTCCGGCGCCAAGGCCAGATAGCCGGCCTTGGCCACGCGCCGCGCCACATCCTGGATATACGGGTTCAAGCCGCGGTTTTCATGGACGACCACGACGCCAGGGATCGCCCCGGCCCCCGTGCCCATCGCCGATTGGGACTTCGGCCGCACCAGATAGGCGCGCACGGTCCCGTTGCCGTTGGGCGAGGGATAGGTGATGTATTGCGCCACGATATCCGGATCGTCCGCTGAAACCTGATTGGCGAGCGCGTAGTCAGGGGTCATCAGTGACAGGACCGTGGCGGCGGTCATGCCTCCCACGGTGTATTTCGCGGCGCGGTCCAGGAACATCCGCCGAGTAATCTGGCCGTGCGCGTAATGGTCATAAAGCGCCAATAGTGCAGGATGAAAGTCTTTCGCGGTCAGACGAGGCATGAATCACTCCCTTTATCGTTTTCGAGGAAATCCAGGCGAAGCGCATTGCGCGTTCCATGATAAAACGGACATACCGCCTTATTCATGCGCTATTGAAAAAACCGCACGGTAGGTCCCGTCTATCACCAAGGTGATTTAAGGGACATTGACCAATATGGGCGGGCGCCGCATGCGACAATCAAATCTTTGACCGTCGACCCTATCGCTCATGTCCTTATCCGCGCCGCAGTCACGCCACCCGATGGATGTCGAGTGCGCGAAAGAGCCCATTCACGTCCCGGGTGCCATCCAGCCGCATGGCTATCTGGTCACGCTGGACGCGAAAGGCTGCGTGGCGCAAGTTAGCGACAATATTAGGCAGTGGTCGGGAAAGGCGGCGGCGGAATTGACGGGCAGGGCGCTCGCCGAGGCGCTCGGCGAGCGCCCTGCGGCGATGATTACCGATGCCTTGCCCCGCCTGGACGAAGGGGCGACGATGGTACTGGGTGTGGTTGACGCGCCCGCGTTTGCCGATGTCGATGCCGGCGTGCGTGCCTTTGCGCCGCAAGGCTCCCCGGGCGCCGCGGGGGGCTGGTTCGTCGTATTGCATCAGTGCAATGGCGTCCGTATTGTCGAGCTGGAGAAAGCCCAACACCAGGGTGATCTGTATAACGCGATGTATCCGCTAGTACAGGATTTTCTGTCCGGTTTGCAGCGTGCCACGGAAATTCGTGAACTCGCTGAATTGACGGTCGATCAAATATCGAAAATTACCGGTTTCGGCCGCACGATGGTCTATCGTTTCGACCATGACGGCCACGGTCACGTTATCGCGGAAGCACTTCCAGGCGATCTGCCGTCCTATCTGGGCCAACGGTTTCCGGCGTCCGACATTCCGACGCAGGCGCGCATGCTGTATCAACGCAATCGTATCCGCCTGATTCCAGATGCCGATTACGTGCCGGTGCCGCTGGTTCCCGCGCGGCATCCGGAGAGCGGCGCGAATACCGATTTAACGCTCGCGTCGCTACGTAGCGTCTCGCCGGTGCACCTGCGCTATATGCGGAACATGGGCACCACCGCGTCGATGTCGATGTCCATCGTCGTGGGTGGAAACCTATGGGGTCTGATTTCTTGCCACCACGATACGCCGCGTATTCCGCCTTTCGAGGCGCGTACCGCGTGCGCGCACATCGCGCAGATTCTGTCGCTACAGATCGAGGCGCGCGAGCTGCAGTTCGAGGCTGCCCATCGCCTGGCGTTGCGAAAAATCCTGTCGGCGCTGTTGGCTCAGATGGCCAAAACCGATAGTTTTGTCGATGCGCTCGTGGCGGATGCGGCCGATTTGCTCGCATTTACCGCCGCCTCGGGCGCGGCAATTGTTTTCGAAGGCAAAATCACGCGCCTGGGACAAACGCCGGAAGAGCGGGATATCGAGAGGCTGGTCGACTGGTTGGTCGAGCAACCGGACGACATCGTGCATACCGATTGCGTGCGGCAGGCATGCGACTGGATGCAAAACAGCCCGATTGCCGGTGTGCTGGCGGTGTCGCTATCGAAAGTGTTCCGGAATTATGTGATATGGTTCCGCCCCGAGGTGATCCAGACCGTGGAATGGGCCGGTGATCCAAGGACGAAACTGGCCGCGTTATCGAACACGCTGTCGCCCCGCGAAAGCTTCGAGACGTGGACCGATATCGTACGCAATCAATCGACGCCATGGTTGCCCGCGGAGCGGGAGATGGCGTTTGAATTTCGTACCGCGATGCTGGGGATCGTGTTGACCCGTGCCGAGGAACTGGCGCAATTGGCCATGGAACTGAGCCAGGCGAATCGTGAGCTCGAAGATTTCTCATATACGGTATCGCATGATCTGCGTGCGCCGCTGCGCCATATCCACAGTTTCGCGGCGCTGCTGAGCGAGGTCGACGGCGGCAACTTGAGTCAACGCGGCCATAATTTCGTCAAGCGCATCCTGACGTCTTCGGAATTCGGTGGCCGGTTGGTGGATGATCTGCTGGCGTTCGCGCAGATGGGCCGCGCGTCGCTCGATGTGCATGAGTGTCCGTTACGCGCGATCGTTGACGACGTGGTGGCGGGCGAGGCGCGATTGGCGGCGGAAGGCCAGCGGAACGCTGATCGGCCGCGAGAGATCCATTGGGAAGTCGGGGATTTGCCGACGGTGGAAGGCGATGCCACCTTCCTGCGCCTGGCATTGCAGAACCTGGTCTCCAACGCGGTGAAGTTTTCGCAAAAGGTGGCGCAGCCTCGGATCGAGATTGGGGCGTTGTCACCGACGGACGTGCCGCCCGACCACGCGGGACAGCATGTGGTGTACGTCAAGGACAACGGCGCGGGTTTTGACATGAAGTATGCGGGGAAGTTGTTCGGTGTCTTCCAGCGCTTGCATACGGACGACGAGTTCGCCGGCACCGGGATCGGGCTGGCACATGTAAGGCGCATCATGGAGCGGCACGGCGGCAGCGTCTGGGCGGAGGCGGCGCCGGGGAAGGGGGCCACGTTCTTCCTTTCCTTGCCGCACCACTATCGTGCGCAGAGCGGTGTGCGGGAGACGCCGGCGGCGGCGGTTGCGCGACTGGCGGCGACGGGAGAATTATCCCCTACCGGCGGTGTACGCAAAAGTGACAAGAAAGATGCATCAAACCAATAATTAAACAGGGAATCGCGAGGTGACCAGATGTTGAAGCCGATCCTGATCGTCGAAGACAGTGCGAACGATCTTGAATTGATCTTGATTGCGCTGGAGAAAAGCCGCTTGGCGAATCCCGTGATCACCGTTCGTGACGGCGTGGAGGCGTTGGAATACCTGCGCCGGGAAGGTGCCTGGGCGGAACGGGACGATGAGGATCCGGCCGTCGTGTTGCTCGACAAGAAACTGCCGCGCATGGACGGGCATGAGGTGATGGCGGCGATTCGCGGCGACAAGAATCTGCGTCATACGCCGATCGTCATGTTGACCTCTTCGCGCGAGGAGCAGGACCTGCTCGACAGCTATGAGCTTGGCGTCAACGCATACGTCGTCAAGCCGGTGCAGTTTCACGAGTTCATGAATGCCGTGAACGATATCGGGATGTTCTGGGCGGTGCTGAACGAACCGTCCCCGCGTCCGATTCGACAAGCGAGCGATGGCATGCAGGTCACCGAGATCGATCGTGAGAGCGGTGGCATTCGCACCACGCGTCGCGACCCCGAAAACTGATCCACGCGACGGGGCGATAAAACCCCCGATGCACCGGGCATCCTATTTGGCAGCGCCGGAGCATCGGGGGTTTTTCGTCCGCCGGCTTTCTTCGGGCATGCCGATTGCGCGTGTCCGCTGCAAGCGGTATGGCGACGCTCTGGAAGGCGTTGGCGTGTGAATCGATCGATTACACCACGGGGGAGGAAAATACGATGGCCTGGCTGAAGACACGTGACGGTATCCGCTTGCACTACACCGACCGAGGAACCGGTAAGCCTCTCGTACTCCTTCATGGCTGGTCCTTCAGCGGCAGCGTATTCGATCCGGTCATTCCCGCGCTGACGGAGAATGCGCGCGTGATATCGGTGGATCTGCGTGGACATGGGGAATCGGATAAACCGCACCACGGCTATCGTGTATCACGCCTGGCGGCGGATCTGCGCGAGTTGATCACTACGCTGGATCTGCGAGAGGCGACGCTGCTGGGGTGGTCCGTCGGGGGTGCGGTTATCTGGAGCTATCTTGAATTGTTCGGTGACGAGCGTATCGCCAAGCTCGTGTTGGCACAGCAGACGCCGCGGCAGTTCGCCGCGCGGGATTGGAAATGGGCGCATGCGCAGTGCTTCGATCCAGTGAACCTCGCGGTCACCATGACGATGATGCAGGCTGACGTGTCGGCATTCGACAGGCAAAATATCGCGGATTGCGTGCATCGCGCAGCCACGGCGGATGAACGTGCGGCCTGGATCGCCCAAACGTCGCGGTGTCCGATACACGCGCGCGTCGCCTTGATGACCGATCATGGCCAGCATGACTGGCGCGATTTCATCCCGACGATATCGCTGCCCACGTTGGTACTGGCTGCCTGCAAGGACCCCGTTTTTCCGGCGGAGGGTGTGGCATGGGTCGGGAAGCATATACCGGGCGCACGAACGGTATACTTTGAAAACAGCAGCCACATGCTGTTCCACGACGAGCCGGAACGGTTCGTCGAGTCGGTGCGGGAATTCCTCGGCGCACCGTAACGTAACCCCGCACTCGCCTTTTCATGATGCCCTTCCTGGATGCGCCTGCCTTGCTCGAGATTGCGCGCGCCGTACCGCTCTCATCTGCACACCCCGTCTCCATTTCGTGCGGCTGCGCGAAATCGTCGCTGGCCGGTTGGCAATCGCAACCCCTTTCCTTCGATGAATCGACACTCGAGGAAATCGGTACATTGATGCCGCCCGGCGTGGATGAGCCGAGCTACGAAGAGTACTTGCCGGGCAGCACGACGTATTGGGCCGACGATGCGCCCATCGCGCCGCGCCATTTCCCGTATAACCGCTCGGGGGTGTGGCGCTGCCGGGCCTGCGCCTCGGTGTTCCTGCGGTACACGGAAGGCGGGGGGTATTTCGTCGACCGTCGTATCCGGGCGCTCGACGCCGCCTTGATCCAGGATGTCCCGCTTGAGGGTGTCTAGCGCTGGTGTCGTGCTTTTTCCAGGGGCCGTCGATGAAAACCGGGCCGTCACGCGCGTGGCGGACCCGTGCGTGACGGAACCTCGATACAATGCGGTTTTGCCCGTTTGCCGCCACGTTGCGAGGATCCCGCGTCATGAGCCGACCGCTTAGAATCGATTTCTTCTCTGATATCGCCTGCCCGTGGTGCGCGATCGGCTTGTCGTCCCTATTGCTGGCGCTGGAACGTATCGGTTCCGAGGTGGATGCGCGGATCGTGCTGCATCCGTTCGAGCTCAATCCGGACATGCAAGCGGAAGGTGAAATGATCGTGGACTATCTCGGGCGGAAATATGGAAGGACCCCCGCGCAGATCGCGGAAATGCATGCAATGATCCGGGCGCGTGGTGCGGAGGTTGGTTTCACGTTCGGGCCGCGTGAATACGTCTATAACACCTTCGATGCACACCGTCTTTTGCATTGGGCGGGTATCGAGAACAAGCAATTGCCGTTGAAGCGCGCGTTGCTGCAGGCGTACCATACGGACGGCAAACCGACGAACGACCCGGAAGTGCTGGTGGCCGCAGCGGTGGCAGTGGGGCTGGACGCCCTGCAAGCCCGATCGGTACTCGACAGCGGCGCCTACGCCGATGACGTACGCGCAGCGGAGCGGCAATCGTCCCAGCTCGGAATTTCATCGGTGCCGTCGCTGATTTTCGATCAACGCTATCTTGTCACCGGCGGCCAACCGGTTGACGCGTTTGAACGTGCGGTCCGTGAGATCGCCGCCAAAGCGGCAGAGGTTTAGCAACGAATGGGATTGCCGTATTATTGGTGGGTCTTCCGACGCGGGTGTGCACTGACATCGTCATTCTTCGTGCTCGCGCTGATTGGTTGGGTGGCCTTGATCGGCAATCGGGCATACCTGCATTTCCTTGCAAATGCGTTACCGATATGGGCAATGCTGTTTGTGGCTTATGCGGCCCGATACAAGATCAAGCAGACGTATTATCGAGATGTGTTGCGGCGTGCGGGCGATGAACACGCCTCTTCGAAGTGACGATGATCGCCCTATCCCCAGCATATCCCGCAAGCGGCTTACGGAAAAGGTGATGCGCTGTACGGATGGCTAAACGTTATCCTGCATTCGCAAAATTTTTAAGAGATCACATAGATGACTGATTCACTCGAAAAATTGATCGACGAGCGCAAAGCGCTTGATCGAGAGATCGAACGGCTTCGGACCGAAACGCGCCGGGCGGCATTGGCCGAGGCCAGGGAATTGATTGCGAAATACGAGTTGATGCCCGTGGAGGTCGGCTTCAATCTCAAATCAGTCACGGAAGCCAAGACATCGACCCGTCCGCCCGTCGCGCCGCAATACCGCGATCCCGACACCGGCGCGACGTGGTCCGGCCGCGGCAAGCCGCCCCGGTGGATCGCCGGCAAGGATCGGGCTGCATTCAAGCTATGACGCCATGCGGTGCGGTGCTGTGCGTAAGCCGTCCTTCCGTCATGGTATCGATCGATTTGGCCATGATATGTGGTCGTGGTACTTGGTCGTGGCACTTCACAACCGTCGTGCCATCGATTGACGATGGGTTTCCAGGTGCATGACAACGCGTTGCAGGAGCCGTTCCGCTGAACCAGGTTTGTCGACAAAGCGGCAACCTGCAATGTAAAGCGCCTCGCCTTTGGCGGTTGTCATGCAGCGCGGCGACATGACTTCCAGGTTCACCGCCACGGAACCGAAATGCCCGAGTTCCAGTGTCACATCATGGAGCATGCTCCCCAGCACGAATTTGCCATGGAGCCGTTCCGGGGTTTTCAAGGCGATACCGCCTAGTGAGATATCGTAGAGTTCGAGCTGGAAGCATACGCCATCCGGCGCAACGCCGACCACGTTGAATGGCTCGGTCGCGGGAACCTGTACTCTGAAATGCTCTCGTCGCTGTGCGAAAAACAGCGCTGATGGGAACGACACCTCAAACGCAGGCCGCTCATCGAAGTGCACCTTGATCGCGCCATTGGTCGTGAATCTCGTTTCTATGGTGCCCGGCAAGCTGGAGAATGACAGCGCGTCCGACGCCAGCAAGGCGATATTATCAGCGTCCACGTTGCTTGCATCAAACGTGAACCGGCCTTCTCGCGAATCGACGTCCAGTACCCGCAGCGTATATTGACCGCCGCCGTCGAATGTCACCGTCATGCGATCGTGATGGGACATCAGATTGCGCAGACACATGGCGATCTGTAGCGGATGACGATGCCAATAGTCGGCGTCCACGATCGGCGCGGAAACGGGGGCATGCAGGTCTGCGGCGGCAATTGCCAGGGCGGTAGCCATCGTGGTATCCGTTTATCCTTGAACCGTTCTTGGGCGCGTCCGTCCCCGGTGCAACCGGGACGTTCGTTGATCCGGAGCGTCGAATGGTTCGGATAACGCATAGAGCGTGCCTGCGTCGCTCGGAGTCAGGCATAGCCTTGCTGGATGGGGCTTTCAAGGTTTCGCGGCGCCCATCGGCCCGCCTCCGGCGCTGTGATGTGAACAAGGGTGCTACGTAACGGCACCCACCTGTTACGGTGACCGCCCCTGTCAACGGCAGCCTGAAGCTGATAGGCGGAAGGCGCATCTGGATCCACCCGCGCATTGCTACGTCCTGGTTGCAGCATGCCGGATTCAGCCATGTCGTTCTGCCGCGAGATTGCACGATTCGCGCGCGCATGCTCCCGCATTCTTCGATTATCGGTACAGCCGTTTTCGGCGGCATGCGCCTGGATTCAAGGGTCATGAGATTCGTCCGACATCCCCCAATCCACGATCCACCATTGCTATTTGCTCATGACCGATCTGTCTTGCGGTGATAATATCGGTTTCTGTTTCAGTGGAAGGGACGCAGTGGATGCCCGTGGCGCGGACGTGCTATCGATCGTCTGGCGTCGCTTCGCCCCTTCCTGCCTGATATCACCGGTAGCGAAGAGGATCGATGGGACGTAAATTTATTCGGAAAGACGACAGGACAAATGCCGATGGCGTTGTGCTGGACGGTGTGGGTGAGTCGTCTTTTGCAGGCCGACCGCTTGCCTATATTGGTGCACCGGTGTCGTGTCCCGCCTGCAAGACCCAGGGCGTCATCATCAGCGACGGCGCGCCGCACACGATGACGATGATGGGCAAGCAAGTGGCATTGGAAAACGACTTGTGCCAATGCCAATGCTCGCCGCCGCCGACCCTGTTGGCGTCGCAGGACATGGGCTCGTTGGGAAACTGAACGCCAATGCTATTTCCGGGTATCAGTGCGCCTTCACCCGCAATCTGAACGCATGGAGCAATGGCTCGGTATAGCCGCTGGGTTGCGCGCGCCCTTCGTGAACCAATGCACGCGCTGCGGCAAACGCGAGCGACGCATCGAGATCCGGCGCCATCGGCTGATAATGCGGATCGCCGGCATTTTGCTGATCGACCACCGCGGCCATTCGCGCCAGCACGGCATCCACCTGGGCCGCCGTCACCACCCCGTGTCGCAGCCAGTTGGCGATATGCTGGCTGGAGATTCTCAATGTGGCGCGATCTTCCATCAGGCCGACATCATGAATGTCCGGTACTTTCGAGCAGCCAACGCCCTGGTCGACCCATCGTACGACGTATCCCAGAATGCCCTGCGCATTGTTCTCGAGTTCGCTGTCGATTTCCGAGGCATGCCAATTCGCCGACGCCACCACCGGAATCGTCAGCAAGTCCTCCAGCAGCGCCGCGCGTGAGGCGGCCAGCGATTGGCCTTCGAGTGCGGCCTGCACCGCCTGTACGTCGACCATGTGGTAGTGCAGTGCGTGCAATGTCGCGGCCGTGGGCGAGGGCACCCATGCGGTGTTCGCGCCAGCTTTCGGTTGCGCGATCTTTTGTTCGAGCATCGCGTGCATCAAGTCAGGCATTGCCCACATGCCCTTGCCGATCTGGGCACGGCCCCGCAAGCCGCACGCCAGTCCGACGGCAACGTTATTGCGCTCGTAGGCCGCGATCCATTTGCTGCCCTTGATATCGCCCTTGCGCATCATCGGTCCCGCTTCCATCGCCGTGTGCATTTCGTCGCCGGTACGATCGAGGAAGCCTGTGTTGATGAAGGCCACGCGTGTGGCAGCTTCGGCAATGCATGCAGCCAGGTTGACGCTGGTGCGGCGTTCCTCGTCCATGATGCCCATCTTGATTGTGTTACGCGGCAGCAAAAGAAGATCTTCCACCCGTTCGAACAGTTCGCGCGCGAAGGCGACTTCCGCCGGCCCGTGCATTTTCGGCTTGACGATATAGATTGATCCGGTCCGCGAATTGCGCGGTACATCGGCAGCGTCGCGTGGTGACGCGCTGTGGGACGCATCGCGCGCGCGTCGATAATCGGGCAGCGCGCACAGTGTCGTCATGATGGCATCGAGGATGCCTTCCGGAATCTCGTTGCCGTCGGCATCGCGTATTGCCGGGTTCGTCATCAGATGCCCGACGTTACGCACGAACAGCAGGGATCGCCCGTGCAGCGTCAACGGCGTCCCATTGGCGCCGATGTAATGGCGGTCCGGATTGAGTGCGCGAGTAAAGGTCTTGCCGCCTTTGTGTACCTGTTCCTGCAATGTGCCGCGCATCAGACCCAGCCAGTTGCGATAGAGTTGCGTCTTGTCTTCCGCATCGACGGCCGCCACCGAATCCTCGCAGTCGATGATCGTCGTCAGCGCTGCTTCGACGACGATATCCTTTACCTGTGCCCGATCAGTGCTTCCGATGCGATCCGTTGCATCGATCTGGATTTCGATATGCAGGCCATGCTGTTTCAGCAATATCGCCGAGGGTGTATCGGCCGTACCTTGATATCCAATGAAATGCGCCGGCGATGCCAGTGGCGCCGCGCCTGTCGCCAGATCCGCCATCAAGGCGCCGTCGACGATGCGGTAACGTGTCACGTCGGCATGCGAGCCCTTGGCGAGCGGCACCGTATCGTCGAGAAAGCGCCGGCCGTAGGCGACAACCTGTGCGCCGCGCGCTGGATTGAAGGCGGTGCCGCGTTCGGCGCCTTGCGTCTCCGGGAGCGCATCGGTGCCGTACAGCGCGTCATAGAGACTACCCCAGCGTGCGTTTGCCGCGTTCAACGCATAGCGCGGATTAGACAGCGGGACGACCAGCTGCGGGCCGGCCTGTTCCGCGATTTCCGTGTCGACATCGGTTGTGACGGCTTGCACACTTGCCGGCGGCGGGACGATGTAGCCAATCTGCTCCAGGAAGGCGTGATACGCGGCCATCGACGCGCCGGCGCCAATCGGGCCCGGATGCGCCCGATGCCATTCGTCCAGTGCCGTTTGCAGGCGATCGCGTTCCGCAAGCAAGGCGCGGTTCTTCGGTTGCAGGTCGCGCACGATCGCGGTCACGCCCCGCCAGAAAATCTCCGGGGCGATGCCGCTGCCGGGCAGGGCTTCGGTTTCTACGAACTGGGCGAGGACGTCTGCGACGTGCAGGCCGTCACGAAGGGAAAAAGAGGCCATGGCGTACTCCATGCGGGCGGGTCAGGTGAGCGGACGGGTGACGAGCGTGAGGCTCGCGTGTCGCGGCGGTGACGATGATTCTGGCGGCGTGCGCCGCGATTGTCGATGGGACGTGGTACTGGTCCGACCAGTTTTTTCGATGTAGATCAGGCTATCAAGCGCTATCATGGGCAGGGTGGTCTTACCAGTGTAACGCCGCGCCCGCGACTGACCGCGGCCCGGGAATGGACAAACGATGATGATTCTACCTGCCACAAAGACGCGCCCGGCACAGGATAGCCTGCGTGGTGCAGACGGCGACGAGACCACCCAGGTGGCCACCTCGGTGGCCACGCGGATCGAGCGCCTGATCGTCGATGGTGTGCTCAAGACCGGGCAGCCGCTACCGTCAGAAAGACGGCTTGTCGAAAAACTACGCGTCTCCCGCACCGCGTTGCGCGAAGGACTGAGCGTGCTGCGCGCACGAGGCATTATCCAGACCAACCATGGCAAGGGCTCATTCGTCGCGAACCTGAGCGGTCGTGCGGAAGCATCGCCGTTGATGTATCTGCTCGGCGCACAACCGCGTACATTGTACGACCTGTTCGAGGTGCGAAGCCTCCTCGAGACCGAGGCGGCGCGATTGGCCGCGCTCCGTGGCACGCCGGCCGACCATGTGATGATAACGCGGCGTTATCAGGAGATGCTGGCCGCCCATGACAGTGATGTCACATCGTCGGAACATGCGCGGCGGGATCACGCTTTTCATCTCGCGATTTGCGAGGCATCCCATAATCCCGTGCTGGTGCATACGCTGAGCGCGCTGACAGACCTGATGCTGTGCTCGGTCTTTGCCTGCGTTAATAATCTCTATCACCGCGATCCGTACAAACGAGCGATCGACGCACAACATATGGCGTTATATCGTGCGGTGATCGACAAGCAACCGGAACAGGCCGGCCAGGCGGCGGCCGATCATATCGCCAGTGTCTGCGCCAGCTTGAAGGAAATCGAAGAGGATGAGCAACGGCTCGTGCGCGCGACGTTGCGCCTGGAAGGCTGGCAGTAGCGCCGCGGGCCGCACGCGCATTGATCGGAGGGGCCTGGGGTTGCGAGTGGAACGACGCGACGATAGCAACTGCTACGCCCGCAGGCTGTAGTGTAATAATAAACGCAACATTTCTTGGACGTGGGAAGGATGGGCATCGTGGCAACGCAGCAACCGCGTTATATGCAACTGGCGCAAACGTTGATCAACGAGATACAGAGCGGGCGTTTCCCGGTGGGAACGACAATACCGACAGAGTTTGCGCTTTGCGACCAGTACGGCGCGAGTCGATCGACCGTGCGGGAGGCCGTCAAGCAACTGGTGCAGTTAGGTATGGTAAAGCGCCAGGCTGGCGTGGGCACCACGGTGACGGCGGTGGACGCGGCGGGCAGATACAAGCAGGTCATGCAGCAGTTGAGCGATCTGCAGCGTTACAGTGCGGATACCGTATTGCAATTGAAGCAGAAACGGATGGCCGAAATCACCGATCCAATACTGTGCGAGCAATTACAGGCCACGCCGGGTGACAGATGGCTAAGGCTGGACGGGTTACGGCGCTCGACGCAGCACCCGGACCCGATCTGTCATACGGAGGTATACATCCACCCGGCGTATCGCACGCTAATCGGATTGGAGGAGGCGCTTCAGACCCCGATTTTTTCGATGATCGAAGGCCAATTCAACGAACAGATCGTGGAGGTGGAACAGGAAATACGGGCCGTGGCGCTGCCCACCGGTACCGCGCGGCAGCTCAACGCGAAATCCCGTGATCCGGCGTTATGGGTGCAGCGGCGATACTTCAATCGACGCGCCGAGGTCGTCGAACTGGCCATCAGCATTCATCCGGCCAGCCGGTTCAGTTATTCCGAACGTTTCCAGCGAGGCTGGAAGGGCAGTTGACACCACTGATATCGGCGTGCTTCGGGCACCGGGCATTGCCCTGACCGGCTCGCCTCGGACAGGGCCGAGCAGGTTTGGCGACGGCATGCCCCACGGCACCGTGGTAGCGGCCTAGATGACCGCGGGACCGTTCGGGTGGGTGGGTTCTCCCAAGGTCAGCATTAAACGGTTCGCCCAGGCGAAGATGGCGATCGAGTGCGTCAGATCGAGAATTTCCTCGGCCTGCAACCCCGCCTCGCGCAGCGTCGTGATCGCCTGTGTGTCGAGCGCGGCAGGCGCACGGGTCAGTGCAATGGCGAATTGCACGATGGCTTGTTCACGCGGCGAGGTGCCTGCGCTTTCTGGATCGGCATACACCTGCTCGATGCTGTCCACACGCTTGGCCAACTGCCCGAACCGCTGCGCATGCACCGAGGCGCAATAGACGCAGCCGTTGATGCGTGACACGACGGTGGCGCCCAGCTCGCGTTCCGCGCGCGACAGGCCGCCGTTGCCGTACATGATGGCGTTGAACACCAGCGAGCGTTGGCGCAGGATTTCAGGTGCATGGACCAGAAGCAGGTAATAGTCGGACGTCTTGGCCTTCGGATGACTTTCCTCCAGCACCTTGATCTGGTCTGGCGAGGCGCGGTCCAGCGGGACCGTATCGGCCCATGCCTTCCAGCCCAGCGTGTCGAACGTATAGGTGCGGCTTTCGATCAGGTCCAATGGGGCGGGAGTGGGGCGATAGCTGCCGTTCGCATTGTCGCCCATCGCATTGACCATTGCGACGACGCGCGTCTGGTATGCCACGAAGGCAATCAACTGCGACAGCACGACGATGGCCCGGGTGGTGAACCCGGCCTGCTGCAGATGCTGGATATGGTGTGGCTCGGCAAGTACCGGCGCATCGGCAAGCAAAATGGTATGGGTGGCAATCGCGCCGAAGCGTTTTCCCGCGATGCGGGCCACGTCGTTGGCACCGTCGGCGCGTACCGACGCGCTGGACGGTGCGGATTCTTCCGGTGCCAGCGCATCGAGGGTCGCCATTGCGGCCTGAGCCGGTTCGTTGCCGTCCATGACGTCAATGCGACGGCGGTAAAGGCCGGCAACCGCTGGCACGCCGCTCAATGAAGCGGCATACCAGGCGGCGAAGAGGCGCTCACCGACGCTGATATCGTCGATCGCCGGGTCGAACAGCGCCAGTTCGCTCAGTTGTGTATGGCGTGCGATTTTTTCACGAGCGTGACGCATCTGGTATCGGGCGTCATCGGGCGTCAGCGCCGTCACCAGATCGATGGTGTCCCGCGACGGGTCGTAAAGACTGTCCGATGCAAGCGTGGCCTGCTGATTGTTCGCGGTTGTGTCTTGCGCAATATTCGAGGGGGTCATGGCCAATTCCAATAGCTGAAAAATCGCGCCTCCAGCGAGGCAGGGTCGGTCACTTTATTCTGCGCGGATTCAACGCGGGCCGTCGTCCGCGACATACGGTTGCCATTCGTCGCCCTGCAATTCCGGCGTCGCGTACGCTTGCAGCGCCGCGTAGTGCGCTTGTTGATCGTCCTGAAACAGCCGCGACACCACATGTTGTGCCAGTCGTTGCGCCCCAATGCTGATCGCCGGGATGTCGCCCGAGACCTTTCCGGCGCTCAGGCTGGCGGCAAAATTAAAGCAATGGATGCGGGACAGGCCTGGACAAGCGCCAGGCACTTTTTCCTGGAACGAAAAGTCCTCCGCGAGATCCGGCGATTCCGCCAGTTCCTGGTCCTGCTCGTCTTCCGTGGGGGTGAAACGGTCCTGCCACAATCGGATATGCGGTGCGATATCCGCGAGTTCCGGGCGCGCCGACAAGCGTGAGTGAAAGCCCGTCCCGAAAATAACGAAATTGACTTCGATCGGACCACGGGCCGTGTCGATCCGCACACCGGTATCCGTTTCTTGCATCGACGCAATCGCGCTTCCCACACGGAATCGTGCATTCCGAAAGCGTGAGACGCGCAGTACGCTGTCTCGTGGCGGAGGTGTTTGCACCTTGCCTGCGTAGTGCAAGATGCGCCACTTCCACTCGGATTCCAGTGCCTCGAACCCGTATGCCAAGCCGGGGCTACTGATGCCCGTGAGGGCGTTGACGCGCGGAATGTCTGGGCGCCGGATCACCATGTCGACGCTGGCGGCGCCGGCTTCGAGCGCCGTCGCGGCGTTGTCGAAGGCGGACGCCCCGGCGCCGATTACCGCGACCCGCTTGCCCACGAGTGCCCCGAAGTCGATCGCATCGGCCGAGTGTGCCCAACGATGGCGTGGCAATGTATTCGCGAGCGGCGGCACGGCGGGCCCCCCTATGCCGTCGCGCCCGGTTGCCAACACGACGTGACGGGCAAGGACCGTCCACACACGACCAACCGTGGCGTCTTCGGCGTTCGCATGCGGCACCGGGTCGTCGGCGGTGCAGGCGCCACGCGGGTCGGTCGCCGATGGCGGCGTCCGGTCGTGTGTCTCCGTTGTTGGAAGGATTCTTTCAAATGTTAGCGCGACCACGCCATCGCCACGCGGTTGTATTCGGCGCAACGCCACGCCATTGTCGATCGGCAATTGGAGCACATCGCGATACCACCGCAAGTATGTCATCCATTGTTCGCGCGGAATCTTGTCCAACGCTTCCCATGCGGCCACACCGAACTGTGCTTCGAACCAGGCGCGGAAGGTCAGCGTCGGCACGCGCAGTGCCGGACCGGTCAGCACCTTTGGCGAGCGGAGCGTGCGCATGCGGGCGAAGTCGACCCACGGGCCTTCGCGACCCTTGGCCGCGCGGTCATAGGCTTGGCGATTGTCGACGCCGAGAAAGTGCAGCTCCGCGGAAAGCGCGAGGCCCGCCATGCCGCCGCCGATGATCACGACGTCGCGCACGCGCGCGCCATCTACGAAGCGAGGCGGAATCCAGGACGCCGCCGGTAATGCGAGCCATTTCAAATCTTGCGCGAGGCGCGCCTCCAGCGCCTCAAGACCGGCGGGAGGCGGCGCGTCGAGAGACGCCTCTGCGTTGGCGACGACGGACCGGGGCAGCGTCGAGGGGGCTTCATGGGCGGTGGGTGTGGATGATGTCATCATGCGTCCTGCTAATAAGTCCTTCATTGCCTGCCAGTCGATTTCGCCGCGCGGCGCGCGATCGATACGCCGTCGTTGCTGATCTGTTGCCGTGTGTCGGCGCCACGGCGCAGGGTTGTGCGAATGGGCGCTTTGCCCCGCGTCGATACAGATCGATCCTGCTGCAGCAATGCGTCATGTGCATCCGCTGCGTGAAAGGTGACGTGCCGCAGCAGTCCACGCGCACTGTCGTGCAGTGCCTGCAGCAGGCGCTGTACGCTAGGCGACTGGGTCCGGCCGGCACGTGTGACCACGGCAAATAGGAAGGGAATGCTTTCCGCCAGCGCCCGAATGTGCACGCCATTGCCCTGATGGCCGATTGCGGTGGCAGGATCGACAACAGCGGCCATGGCGCCCGTGCGGGCAGCCATCAGTGCGTTCGCGCCGCTGTTCGATTCGAGCCAGATGGCTGGGGTCACGTGTGCACGGGCGAACGCAGCGTCAATCCGGTGACGCAAACGATGCCGGTTGGCCACGGTCGCAAGCCCCACACCATGCAGTGCGCGTAAAGGCACCGGTGGCAGATCCCATAGCCCATTCTCTTCACGCTCGGGATCTGCCACAACCGCCAGCGGGTGACCGGGCGGAAGCGCCAATACGCATGGCGCTTCCGCTATCCAATGGACGTCAAGCCCGTCATGGGCGACCGGTAATGTCGTCAACCCGATATCGGCGTGATCCGTCAGTACGGCATGGACAATATGCTCCGCCGATTGCGTCCTGACCTGCCAGCGAGGCATCGCAATCGCGTTCGCAGGCGTCACGCGTCCGCATGCCGCTCCGCCGTCGCTGCCGCGGGCCTCGTCTTCGAGTACCCGACGCAATGCTTCAGGAACGATCGAGGTGCCCAATGCCGACGTCGCCGCCAAAGCGATTGGCCGTTCGGTGCCATTGCCGATCGCCCGCGCACGTTGCGTGATCGCTTCCAGACCGACCAGGGAACGCTCGACTTCCTCGTACAACAGGAATGCTTCATGCGTCGGCGTGACGCGCGGACCATTTCGGGCGAACAGGGCATAGCCAAGATCCGCTTCCAGTTCCTGGATTTGTCGTGTCACCGCTGGTTGCGACCGCGCGAGCAGCTTGCCGGCGCCGGTAATGCTGCCGACCGACATCACGGCGGAGAACGCTTCCAGTTGATGCAGTTCCATGAAGTAGAGATCGTGAGCAAAACGGGTGAAGCGTGACAAGAGGGTCGCCGTGCTTGCCGATGTTCGACGCCCGTCCCTACACGTGCCGTCTATCGAAAGACCGGTTCGTGACGTGCGCATAATACGGCATGGGCGTGACGGCGTGCATCATGCGATTTACGAATTCTAGCGCTGCAAGAATGCAAAAAACATATATTTATTTGCGATATCCTTAGATCACTTTCGGCAGAAAGCGTCGCTTGCCGTTGCGGGAGCGCGGCATCGATTTGGCGCCCTGATGCCGGACCAACATGGTCATGACGCGTGGACGAGCAACGGGTAACCGTGTCGAATAGTTTTTTAATTCAATGATTTGCATATTTTTTGAGACGGGAGCGCAAATACGGCCCGCAGCGGGCGCATGTGAAGGCGGGCAAACCGTGTCGCGCCGTGGCAGTAGTTTTCGAGGCGCGCGATGACGCGTCATGCCAAAAAGCAATATGCATATGCCGATTGCTTCGTTGTTGTCGAGAAACGGGCTGTGATTTCATCGCCAGCGAGAGATTTTCCCCTGACCGATGTCCACCGGTGTGCGGCGCCAGGCCGTAATGACGCGACCGGACGGACAGACGAGCACTGACTAACGAGGACCAGACATTGATGGCTATCCTGAAGAATATTCGCTTGGCGTCACGCACCGGTGCCGAGTCCCGCGGCCATTCCCACGGGACGCAACGCCGGCTGGTGAGGACTTTGTTGGCGGTGGTTGTCGGCGCGAGCGTGCTGGTCGCGGTGCCGGCCGCGTTCGCGCAGACGCCGGCGAAGGTGAGCGGCACGCCCTATTTGTTGGGCGTCAGCGGACCGTTGACAGGCCAGGATGCCCAATACGGCGAACAATGGAAGCGCGGTTTTGATCTGGCGTTGGAAGACGTGAACAGCAACGGCGGCATCAAGGGGCGTCCATTGGCTTATGACTTCGAGGACAGCCGCAGCGACCCGCGTCAGTCGATTGCCATCGCGCAGAAGTTCGTCGGCAATCGGGACATCCTGATGGAGCTGGGTGATTTTTCCAGCGCGGCGTCGATGGCGGCTTCGCCAATCTACCAGCGCGGCAAGCTGGTTCAGTTCGGGTTCACCAACTCGCACCCTGATTTCACCAAGGGCGGCGACTACATGTGGAGCACGGCGGTGACGCAGGCGGAAGAGCAGCCGCTGCTTGCGCACTACGCGGTCAAGGATCTTGGTTTCAAGCGCATTGCGGTGTTGTACCTGAACACGGACTGGGGCCAGACCAGCAAGGCGATCTTGACGAAGACGATCGAGGCCGATGGGGCGAAGGTCGTGGCGGCTGAGGGCTATCAGCCCACGGACAAGGACTTCCGCGCGACGCTGGTGCGGATCAATGCCGCCAATCCGGACGCGGTCGTATTGATCTCGTATTACGCCGACGGCGCGCAGATCGTACGCCAGGCGCGCGGTGCCGGGTTGAAGCAACCGATCGCGGCGGTGGGGTCGATTTATTCGCCGAAGTTCCTCGAATTGGCGGGCGAAGCCGCCAATGGTGTTTATACGCAGTCGAACTTCTTCCCGCAGGATCCGCGGCCGAACGTCCAGGAGTTCGTGAAGCGTTACAAGGCAAAGTACAACACGGAGCCGGGCTTTTTCGCTGCCCGGGCGTACGACGCGGTGATGGTGGCGGCCTACACATTGCGCGAAGCAAAGGCGCCAACACGGCAAGGCGTACATGACGAGCTGGCCGTCATTCGGAATGTCCCGAGTGTGATCTACAACCAGATTACGTTCGATCCGGCCACCCGTCGGGTGGCGGGTGCGAACACGATCTCGTTACAGGTGAAGGACGGCAAGTTCGCGCTGTGGGACAAGCAGCCGGCGCATCCGCAGCCTTGAGCACCAATGGCGCATGCGCATCGTCACCTGCCCGCGACGTCGCGGGCACGCGCGCTTCATGCCGCATTATCTGAAAGCTGACGGATACGGAAACAATGACTGCATGGCTCGACTACACGATCAACGGTTTGATCGTGGGTAACATCTACGCGCTGCTGGCGGTGGGGCTTGCGCTGATCTTCGGCGTGTCGCACCTGATCAACTTCGCGCATGGCTCGGTCTATATGGTCGGCGCCTTCGTCGGCTGGCTCTGCCTGGTCAAGCTGCACTTGCCGCTGCCGGTCGCATTGCTCGGGACCATCATCGCCTGCGGTTTATTGGGCATGCTGATCGAGCGCGTGGGGTTGCGGCCCTTGCAGGGCGCGGCACGCATTGCGCCTTTGCTTGCCACCATCGGCATCAGCTTCGTGCTTGACCAGTGCGGGCAGTTGATTTTCGGGCCGGACCCGCGCCCGGTCGACAGTCCATTGCCGAACTGGCATCTGCATATTGCTGGCGCGACGTTGGGTTCGCTGGACATCCTGATCGCGGCGATCGGTCTGGTGACCGCCGCGGTATTGTTCTGGTTCTTGCGTTTTACCCGTCTCGGCTGGGCGGTGCGGGCCGCCGCGCAGGATCGCGACGCGGCCAAGCAGATGGGTGTCAACGTCAATGCCGTGAACCAGGCGGTGTTCGCCATCGCGTGCGCGCTCGGCGGTGTCAGTGGTTTATTGGTCGGCATGTACTACAACACGATCGATCCGGCGATGGGCTTTCAGGCCACGTTGAAAGGGGTCGTTGCGCTGCTGATCGGTGGCCTGGGTAACGTGCCGGGCGCCATCGCGGGGAGTTTGATCCTGGGCCTCGTGGAAAGTTATGGCGTGGCGCTGTTCGGCACGAGCTATCGTGATTTGTTCGCGTTTGGCTTGCTATTGGTTTTCTTGATCTGGCGCCCGAATGGCTTGTTCAGCCGGGGCCGCGGTTTGCCGCCGGAACCGCTGACTGGAACGTTTTTCCCAGCAGGGAAAGCCGTCACGTTACGATGGCCCGTAATGCTGATGCTGGTGCTCATCGCGGCGTTCGTGCCCTGGGCGCCGGTGGGCGGGAGTATTGATTACATCCTGCAAACATTGAGCAACGCCTGGTTGTATGCGGTGCTTGCGCTGAGCCTGACATTGATCGCTGGAACTGTGGGACAGATTTCATTGGGGCACGCGGCGTTGCTGTTGATCGGCGCGTATGCATCGGCGTTGTTGTCAAGTAACCTGAACTGGTCACCGGGCCTGACGATTCCGCTTGCGGGCTTGATCACCGCGGTATTGGGCACGTTGCTCGTTTATCCGGCGTTCCGCCTGCGCGGTCACTATGTGTCGATTGCAACGCTCGGCGTAGGAGAGGTGGTGGGTCTGGTCATCTTGAATTGGGATGGCCTGACACGTGGTCCACTCGGTGTGACGGGCATCGCACCGTTGTCGGTTTTCGGCGTGGCGCTGGACAGTCCGCGCGCGACCTACTGGTTCACGTTGGGCGTGCTGGTTGTCCTCGGGTTGATCCAGGTTCATCTGCTCCGCTCTCATCTCGGCCGGACCTTGCGCGCGGTGCGCGAGGATGAAGTGGCGGCGCGGTCTTATGGCATCAGCCCGAATCGGTATAAGGCGATCGCATTCGGTTTCGGGGGCGTGCTGGCCGGTATCAGCGGCGGCATTTCCGCACACTTGTACAGTTATATCAATTACCAGACGTTCGATTCGCAGGTGTCCATCCTCGCATTGACGATGGTGATTCTGGGTGGCTTGGGGAATGTGTTTGGCGCGGTGTTCGGTGCAGTGGTTTTGGTGGCGTTGCCGGAAGCGTTCCGCTGGGCAGCAGACTACCGGATGCTGATCTATGGCCTTGTCCTGTTGTTGCTGGTTCGGTTCCGGCCGCAGGGCCTGTTTGGCGCGCGCTGAGGGAAAGGATGGCCACGATGTCAAAGGTAATGCTTGAGGTAAAAGACGTGCGCCGCCGCTTCGGCGGGGTGACCGCGGTTGACGGCGTCAGTCTGACGCTGCATGAAGGCGAACTGGTTAGCGTGATCGGACCGAACGGCGCCGGTAAGTCGACGCTATTCAATCTGATCACCAATCTGGATTCGCTCGACGAAGGCAGTGTGCATTTCGTTGGGGAGGACATCGGCCGGTTGAAGCCGGAAGCGTTGGTGTCGCTCGGATTGGCCCGGACATTTCAGCATGGGCGGGTGTTCGGCAATCTGACAGTATTCGACAATGTCTTGATCGGCGCGCATTCCCGTCTACGGGCGGCGCGCAAGGGCTGGCCGTTGCTTGGCGCGATTGCGGAACTGCTTCGCGCGCTGGTGTCGTCCGCGGCGCAACGGCGAGAGGAAGCGGCCTTGCGTGAGGAGGTGAAGGAGATCCTTACTTTTTTTGGCGAGCGCTTGACACCGCGGATCGAACAGGCGGCGCATAGCCTCTCGTATGCGAACCGGCGGCGTGTGGAGATTGCAAGGGCCCTGGCATCGCACCCGAAGGTATTGCTGCTGGATGAGCCTACCGCGGGGATGAACGAAAGCGAAACCGCGGAAGTGCTTGTGCTGATTCAAAAGCTTCGCGAGCGCGGCATCACCATCCTGTTGATCGAACACAAGCTCGATATGGTCATGCAGTTATCGGATCGGGTAATCGTTTTGGACAACGGTCGCAAGATCGCCGAAGGACGCCCGAATGAAGTACGAAACGATCCACGCGTCATCGAGGCTTACCTCGGGCATCGGCATGTGGGGGGGGCGCAAGCGGGGCAGGCAGGGGTCGATCGGCAAGGCGGGTCGCGCGACACCGGCGTCGACGCCGTATTCGATGACGCGCGTTTCACAAAGGCACGGGCCGGGGAGGACGCCGTATGAGCGACGTGATGTTGAAACTCGAACATATCGATACCTTCTATGGCCCGGTGCAGGTGCACTTCGATGTGAATCTGGAGGTGCGCAAAGGCCAGATTGTCAGCTTGCTGGGTGGGAATGCCAGCGGCAAGTCGACGACGATGAAGATCGCGCTCGGGCTGCACAAGCCACGCAAGGGCACGATCACGTTCGATGGCCAGTCAATCAATGACCTGACCACGCCGCAAATCATCCGGCGGGGCATGGGGTCGGTGCCCGAGTCACGTCGCTTGTTCGGTGAGATGACGGTGCGTGAGAATCTGCTGATGGGCGCGTTCACGCGTCGCGACCGCGCCGAAATCGACGAAGACTATGCCCGGATGCTGGATCTCTTTCCGCGCGTGAAAGAACGGTTGACGCAGAAGGCGGGCACCTTGTCCGGCGGCGAGCAACAGATGCTGGCGATGGCACGCGCGCTGATGAGCCGGCCAAAGATGATCTGCATGGACGAACCGACAATGGGGTTGTCGCCGCTGTTCGTCGACAAGGTGCTGGAGATGATCCATACGATCAACCGGCAGGGCGTGACGTTCCTGATGGTGGAACAGAACGCAAGCCTGGCGTTGGAAATCGCGCACTACGGCTATGTGCTGCAGACCGGCAAGGTTGCGCTCGAAGGCAAGGCACGGGATCTGTTGAACGACCAGCGCATCCGCGATGCGTACCTGGGCGGTGGAGAGAAGGCGGCCCTGTAGCGAGGCGAGCGCATGGCGTCGTTTTTCGTCGCCATTACATCATTGCCGTGACAGCGTCGTGTACGGCGCACATGCGTTAAATGTTCTGCATTCGCCTGTTGACCAGTCTCCCAAACCATCAGTACAATCGCGCCATCTTCACGAAAGGGGCGGATGCCTTGGACAGTTGCAGTTGTCGATCTTCGATCTGTAGTGCTGCCTGATTGGCAGGACACCTGGCTCCCTTGCTTTTTCCTTACGCCACTGTCCCGCCAAATCTGGTGGACGGTGCGCGCCGTAGTTCCGATGGCATTCCTGGTCTAAACCTGGGTCCTTGCCGATTCCCGGATTCTCTCTTCGCGCTTTATCGATACCTGTCTCGTTTCCTGGATACCGTCCAGATGAATCGAGCGTTGTGTCGTGCACCCTGGTCGTCGTGCATCGTCGTCTTCACGGACCTCGCCATGCAAGATCGTCGATGCGCAGCGTTCATCGTTTCCTTTTGTTTTTGTGAAGTTTCATCAACCTACCAGGAGCGGCCATGACCGACGGTGACAGTAGTCCCATACCGAACGTTCTGCCCTTTTTCTCAATGATTGAGGAAAGCCGCTAGTCCGCGTCGACATGCCGTCTGGTACCGGGAGTCTCCTGGACCTACGTCTGCAGCGACGTCGCCGGACTACAGGCTTTCCGGCGATAGGCGTCTTGCATGACGCTAGGAGCACCATGATGTTCTTCGGCCTGTTGGTTTCACATACCTCCGTGTCTGCTTCGTTTTACGCATCGGCCCTCACCCCGGCCGGTGCCGCCGCCGACTTTCCGGCACGTGCCGCCACGCTCGCGCACGCGGCCTCTTCCGCGCGCCGTGCATTGGACGACACCAAGCCGCGCCTCCGCATTGCCGTTCGCGCTTCCGGCAATCCCGCCCAAGACGCTGTGGGAGTTCGTTGATGTCGTTCCGTTTCCATATACCCCCGGTGCCGCACGTATCACGCGTGAGCGGTACGCTGCGTGGCTTGCTGCCCAATCGGTGGGATGCCTGCGCCTTTCCGCTGATGCTATGCCTGATTGCGATGTTTGCCGTCGGATTCCACGAAACCATGGCGCCGGTGTCTAATTTGCAGACCCAGGCCGTCTCGCTCGATCCGTGGAACCTGCCCGAATACGCGTTGCGCACCACGCTCCGAATGCTGGCGGCGATGGTGGCGTCGGTCGTCTTCGCCTTGGTCTACGGCGCGATGGCGGCCAAGAGCCGCCGTGCCGAGAAACTGCTGGTGCCGGCGCTCGATATCCTGCAATCGGTTCCCATTCTCGGTTTCGTATCGTTGACGGTGACCTTTTTCATCGGACTGTTTCCCACGCGCGTGATGGGGGCCGAGCTGGCGGCCATCTTTGCGATCTGGACCAGTCAGGCGTGGAACATGGCATTCAGCGTCTACCAGTCCTTGCGTTCGGTGCCGAACGATCTGGACGAGGTCACCCGCAATCTGCAAATGAGTGGTTGGCAGCGTTTCTGGAAGCTTGAGGCCCCTTATGCAACGCCGGGTCTGATCTGGAACATGATGATGTCGATGTCCGGCGGGTGGTTTTTCATCGTCGCGGCGGAAGCGATTACGGTGGGCGATCATACGATTACGTTGCCCGGCGTGGGTTCGTTCCTGTCCTTGGCGATTGCACACCGTAACCTGGCCGCGGTTGGCTGGGTGGTCGCCACGATGATCGTCGTGATCCTGGCCTACGATCAGTTACTGTTTCGCCCGCTGGTGGCCTGGGCCGACAAGTTCCGGATGGAGAACACCAGTTCCGGTACGGCACCCCGTTCCTGGGTGCTCGACTTGATTCGCCGCACACGGCTGATCCGGCAAGCGTTGTTCCCGATGGCCTTGATGCTTGGCGCCATCGCCCGTTGGCCGATGGCCTGGCGTCCGGTGCGTGGCAATGCGCACCTCGACGCGGCGCGCGACGTGGTGCGCGCCGCGTCGCGGGAAGCCGCTGGGTCGAAGACCATCGATGTGCTCCGCCGTTGGGCGATCGGCAAGCCGGGCGATATTGTCTGGGCCTGCGCGCTTGTCGTGCTGACCCTCTATGTCATGGCGCGGGTGGTGCTGTTTGTCCGGACCGGCGTCACCCTTGACGAGGTGTTTCATGTCTTCGGGTTGGCGCTGATCACGATGGTGCGGGTGATTGTCCTGATCGCCTTGTCGTCGCTGATCTGGGTGCCGGTGGGCGTATGGATCGGACTGCGGCCCGCCTGGGCGGAAAAGATCCAGCCGCTGGCCCAGTTTCTGGCGGCGTTTCCGGCGAACGTGCTGTTCCCGATCTTCGTCGTCGTGATCGTGCGCTTCCACTTGAACGTCGATGTCTGGTTATCGCCGTTGATCGTGCTCGGCACGCAGTGGTACATCCTGTTCAACGTCATTGCCGGAGCGACCGCCTACCCGAACGATTTTCGCGAGGTCACCGCCAACCTGGGCATCCGCGGCTGGCAATGGTGGCGTCAGGCCATGCTTCCGGCCATCCTGCCGTATTACATCACGGGCGCGATCACGGCCTCGGGTGGTGCATGGAACGCGAGCATCGTATCGGAATATGTCGAGTGGGGTAGCACGCGTCTCTCCGCCCATGGTCTGGGTGCGTATATCGCGGAAACCACGGCCGCCGGCGATTTCCCGAAGATCATTCTCGGGATTGCGATGATGTCGATCTTCGTCGTGGTGTTCAACCGGGTGCTTTGGCGTCCGCTTTATGTGTACGCGGCGTCACGCCTGCGGCTGGATTGAAGGAGATAGAAAAATGAATACACCACATCAAAACCGTACCGCCGCAGCGTCGATGTTGCTCGATCCGCCAGTTCTCGAAGTCAAGGACGTCACGCGTGGATTCGGCGACGTGAAGGCCGGTCAAGGCGACCGCCTGGTGCTGGACGGGGTCAACCTGGCACTGCATGAAGGCGAGGTCGTTGGATTGCTGGGTCGTTCGGGCTCGGGCAAGTCGACGTTGTTGCGCATCATCTCGGGCCTGATCGCGCCCACCAGCGGCGACGTGACATACAAGGGCAAGCCGTTGAAGGGCCCCGCGGAGGGCGTGGCGATGGTCTTCCAGACCTTCGCGCTGTTTCCCTGGCTGACCGTGCTGCAAAACGTCGAGGCGGGGCTCGAGGCAAAAGGCGTCGATGCCCGTGAGCGTCGGCGCCGTGCGTTGGCCGCGATCGACTTGATCGGCCTCGATGGCTTCGAGAATGCCTATCCGCGCGAATTGTCCGGCGGTATGCGGCAACGCGTCGGGTTCGCACGCGCGTTGGTCATCGACCCGACGATCTTGTTGATGGATGAACCATTTTCGGCACTGGATGTGCTGACCGCGGAGACGCTGCGGACGGATTTGCTGGATCTCTGGTCGCAGCGCAAGCTACCGATCAAATCCGTGCTGATCGTGACGCATAATATTGAGGAGGCGGTGTTCATGTGCGACCGCATTCTGGTGCTGTCATCGAATCCGGGTCGCGTGATCGCCGAAATCAAAGTGCCGTTCATGCATCCGCGTAATCGCCTGGACCCGGTGTTCCGTCGTCTGGTCGACGATATCTACGCGCGCATGACCAGCCGGGCCGGCGATGCGGGCGGCAAGAAGGAGTTGACGTTGGGCAGCCGTTTGCCCACGGTATCGACAAACTTGATGGCGGGGTTGATCGAGACCTTGGCGGCCGCGCCGTACAACGGTCGCGCCGATATGCCGGAAATTGCGCGCTCATTGCAGCTCGAAGTCGATGAGCTGTTCCCGGTTGCGGAGCTGCTGCAGATTCTGGCGTTTGCCGATGTGCGTGAAGGCGATATCATCCTGACGGCATCGGGCCGTGCGTTTGTCGATGGCGATACGCAGGCACGCAAGCAGCTTTTCGCGGAGCACTTGCTGCGTCATGTGCCGCTGGCGACCCGCATCCGGGGTGTGCTCGACGAGCGGCCGGGCCATCGTGCGCCGCGTCTGCGTTTCGCCCAGGAGTTGGAGGACGTGTTGTCCGACAGCGCCGCGGAAGAAACGCTCGACACGGTGATCGACTGGAGTCGCTACGCGGAAATCTTCTCGTATAACGACCAGACCGAAGTGTTCAGCCTGGCTGACGTCGAAGGCTGACCCGAGTCGCGGTGTCAGCCGGTGCAGGACGTCCGGCATACCCAAGAATGGATATGCCCCCCGGCGTCCTTCTACTGGCCGTCGATGTCCGCCACCACTCGCGTGGGGATGCCTGCCAGCCTGATCGTCGTCCCCAATCGAGGATCCGCTGGCGCGATAAGCACTCCCTCGACATGCCGTCCGCGCTCTGCGAGCACGGCGCATTGCAAGATGTCATGTTCTTTGTCGCCATACGCCGTTATGGGTACAGCGCTTGAAATTGATAAGCGGCTTAGACTGTCGAGCAGTCGCGTGGGATCTGGTTTCGCATCGCTCTCGGAGCGTCTCCCGGGAGCGCACTGCAACCCGGACACGACATCAAAAAATCCTGTCACGCCCATCTGACGCACTTCATCGTCGAGCTGTTCTTGTTCCGTATTGCTTATCAGAATAATACGGTTGCAAGGGGTTCGCTGTTTTTCGAGAAAAGTGAGGGCGCCGCCGCAAAGCATCGCGTGTGCTGTAGTGGAAGGCGTTGATTCAAGCAGTTGATTGCAGGGTTGCTTCAACCATGCGCGCGCATCGTCATCGCGCTGATTAAGAATTGCTTTTGTCAGATTGGCTTTTTCATGCAACGTCGTTTTGGGCAACGTGCAACTGAGAAAGTCCTCGACAACCGATTTTTTCGATGCGCTCGCATGTGTGCTGCAATAATGGCGGAATGCGTCGTGGTTCATCGCGAGAAGTGGGGCATGTTCATCGTGCGTTGAATAAGAGACGCAACCCTGTTCCAGCGCGAGACTTGCGCTCAGAAGAGGTGGGATTTCCTCTGACTTATCTCTTGCTACCTTGCTTATGGCGTGATGTAGCTGGGCGTGATGCGTCCCATATGCATCGTAAATACAGTTATCCCAATCCATCACGATGACCTTATCGATATTCACGCGTATCCCCTTGTTCGAGGATGTAAGGGCGTGCAAATATACTAATCCAGCGTGATGTCTCTATAGATGCACGCGCATCGCGCTTTAAGCGTCGAACTCGCCGCTCGCTCTTGCTATCCAGTCCAGTCCCACGTCGCTTTCGTTTTGCTTCACCCCGTTTCGGATATGGCTGATTGTGCCATCGGTCGCAAACAGGCGAAGATGACGTTTTCAAAACGAAGTTGCGATCAGATGCATAGTCAGTAATGCGTGATGATGTGGCGCCTAACAATACGCTACTACCCGCCTGTCGCAGTCTGCTGCGACAGGCGGGTACGAAGGAAAAAATCGTTAGCTCATCGTTGTCCTGTCATATCCATTGCTTCCGATAAATCAATGGATGGCGCGACGTCTTTTTGGATAGGGCATGAAACACGCTGTTGCATTAAAACTGACTGCATTCATCGCGGCGGTTATCCTTTCATTCTTATCCGGATGTCGATCGGAGCGCGCGACTACCACACCATTGGAATCGGCTTCCGATCCTGCCAAGGCCGCGATATCCGAGGTGGCCTCATCGTCTTCTCCAGCGTCTTCGACAAAAGCGCCAGCGGTGTCGGCACGCGCGACGCCCAGCAAGCATGATGGCGCTGGGAAAACGGTAAGCGTGCTCCGTTTGCAGCCGCGGGTACTGCCGATCTCCATGGTCCTGCCTGGCCGCGTACTGGCCTATGAAACGTCCGATGTACGTCCCCAGGTGAGTGGTATCGTTCAGCGTCGTTGTTTCGTGGAAGGGGCATTGGTGAAGGCCGGACAGCCACTTTACCAAATCGAACCCGCACGCTACGAACTGGCGTATGAACAGGCGACGGCAGCCCTGGCCGGTGCCCGCGCAGCGGTACCGTTGGCGCGGTCGACACTCGCACGGGAGCGTGGCTTGCTCGCATCCGGTGCGACAAGCCGACAAGTGCACGATCAGGCGGTGGCGACGCTGGCACAGGCAGAGGCTGCACTGGCGTCGGCGCAAGCGGCACAACGCCGAGCGCGACTGGATCGCGACTTCGCGGTCGTGCGTGCGCCAATTGGCGGTTATATCGATCGATCCAACGTCAGTGCCGGCGCGCTGGTGGTGGCGGAACAGGTTGAGCCGCTGACGCGCATTCATCGGATCGACCGGGTCTACGTCGATTTACGTCAATCGTCTGAGCAGTTGCGGAGCATGCGCCGCACGCTTGAACAGTCCGGTGCCCTGACCGGCAAGGCGTCGAAGGTGACGTTGACGTTGTCCGACGGCGAGCCGTATCCCCAGACCGGGCGTCTGGATTTGACGGAATCGCGCGTGGCGCTCGATACGGACACCGTCGCGCTGCGGGCCGTGTTCGACAATCCGGAGCGCACGTTATTGCCTGGCATGTATGTTCGCGCAAATGTGACGGCGGGGACACTGCGAGATGGCTATCTCCTGCCGCAACGGGCGGTCAGTCGAAACGCGCGCGGCGAACCGTCGATCTGGGTCGTCGTGCATGGCAAAGCCGAGCAACGCACGCTGCCACAGGCACAACCCTATGGCAACGATTGGCTGGTGAACGGCGGGATCACCCCTGGCACGCTATTGATCGTCGAGGGGGAGATGCATGTCCGTGAAGGCGCGACCGTCGCCGTGGAAGAAGTGCGGATTGATCCCGGAAGCGGGCTCCTGGCGTTGCCGGCAGGGATTGAGGGGCAATCCTGATGGTGGGTGTTTTTATTCGCCGCCCGGTGCTGGCGTGCGTACTGGCGTTGATCGTTTCACTGGTGGGACTGTTGGCGATGCGCGTGCTTCCCATTGCGCAATATCCTGAAATTGCCCCCGCGACCATCGCGATCTCCGCGTCGTATCCCGGCGCCGATCCGCAGACGCTCGAGAATGCGGTGACGCGTGTCATTGAACAGGGGATGAACGGGCTTGATGGCTTGATGTACATGTCATCGCGTTCCAGTGGCCAGGGCGGAAGCGACATTACGTTGACCTTTGCGCAGGGCACAAACGCGGACGTGGCGCAGATGCAGGTCCAGAACAAGCTGCAACTGGTCACGGCGCAGTTGCCTGCGATCGTGCAGCGTACCGGCTTGCAGGTGACCAAGGCGTCCTCCGATTTCCTGATGGTGGTGGCTTTCGTATCGACCGACGGAAAACGCGATGCAACGGATCTCGATGATTACGTCGGCAGCGCGATGAGCGACGTGATACGCCGCGTGCCGGGCGTGGGCAATATCCGCCAATTCGGTGGGAGTTATGCGATGCGCATCTGGTTGGATCCGCATCGCATGGCACGCTACGCGTTGAATACCGACGATGTCGAACAGGCCTTGTTGGCGCAAAACGTGCAAATTGCCGCTGGTGAACTGGGTGCGCATCCTGCCGTACCGGGTCAGCAATTGAATGTAACGGTGACCGCGCGGGGGCAGTTGCGTACGCCGGAGGCATTCGGCGCCGTGATCGTAAAGCGGGCTGATGACGGTGCGATCGTGCAGTTGAAGGATGTTGCCCGGGTGGCAATCGGTGCCGAAACCTATGCATTCGGTGTGCGTTATAACGGCAAGCCGACATCCGGGATAGGTATCAGCCTTGCGACCGGCGCGAATGCGGTGTCGACGGCTAGTGCCGTGTATGAGACGCTCGATCGTTTGCGAGACGCCATGCCGCCAGGCGTCGAGGTTGTCTACCAATATGACACGACACCCTTCGTCAAACTGTCCATCGTGAAAGTAGTGCAGACACTTGTCGAAGCGGCAGTGTTGGTATTTCTCGTGATGTGGCTGTTCTTGCAGAACCTGCGCGCCACGTTGATCCCAATGCTGGCTATTCCGGTGGTGCTGCTTGGCACGATGGCCGTGTTGTCGGTATTCGGCTATGGGATCAACACGTTGACCATGTTCGCGCTGGTACTGGCGATCGGCCTGCTGGTGGACGACGCCATCGTGGTTGTTGAAAATGTCGAACGGGTGATGGCGGAGACCGGGCTGCCGGCACGGGGGGCCACCGAGCGATCGATGCGTCAGATCGGCGGCGCCTTGGTGGGCATCACGGCGATCGTGTGCGTGGTTTTCGTGCCGATGGCATTCATGGCCGGTTCGACCGGTGCGATTTATCGGCAGTTTTCCGTCACGATCGTTGCGGCAATGTTGTTGTCCTTGGCGGTGGCGTTGACGTTGACGCCGGCGCTCTGCGGTGTGTTGCTGAAGCCGGGGCATCAATCAAGCGAAAAGGGGCGTTTTTTCCGATGGTTTAACGCGGCATTCGATCGTGCGACAACAACCTATCGCCAGGGCGTGGTGCGGGGTATTCGACACACTGGCCGCGTGCTGGTCGTGTTTGTCGTCATCGTCGTCTGCGTGGGATGGTTGTTTGCCCGCTTGCCGTCGGGTTTTGTACCGGAGGAGGATCAAGGCTCGCTTTTTACCGTGGTGCAACTTCCGCCGGGCGCTGTCACGGACCGCACGCGCGCTGTATTGGAGCGCATCACCGATCATTATCGGGAGAATGAATCGGAAAACGTCGAAGGCGTGCTGACAGTGGAGGGGTGGAGTTTCGCCGGGAGTGGCCAGAACATGGGGGCTGTCTGGGTCAAGCTACGCGATTTCGGTGAACGCGGCGGCGCGGCCACGCGCTCTGCCGCTGCGGTGGTAGCGCGCGCCAATGCCGTATTTGCAACATGGCGCGATGCACAGGTGTTCGCGCTGTCGCCTTCGGGTATTCCGGGAATGGGGACGTCGAATGGCTTCGACATGTATCTGATGGACCGGAATAGTGAAGGTGGCGCGTCGCTCGACGAGGCGCGCAAGACGTTGCTGCTTGCCGCGGCGCAATCGGACGTATTGAGCCATGTGCGTTTCACGGGAATGGACGATGCGCCGCAATTCACCGTGGATATCGATTACGCAAAAGCGCAGGCGCTCGGTGTGCCGATCGAGCAGATTCATCACACGCTGTCGTCGGCGTGGGGTGGTCGCTATATCAATGACTTCATTGACAGAGGGCGGGTCAAGCGTGTGTTTATCCAGGCCGACGCGCCATTCCGCATGCAGCCGCAGCAACTCGATCAGTGGCATGTCCGAAATGTGCAGGGCCAGATGGTGCCGTTTTCGTCGTTTGCCAAGGGGCGTTGGACTACCGGACCCGCGGGTCTTGCGCGTTACAACGGCAATAGCGCGGTGCAGATCGAGGGTAGCGCGAAACCGGGATACAGTTCCGGGCAAGCCATGGCTGCAATGGACCACCTGATTGCCACGTTGCCTGCAAGGTTTGGGCACGAATGGACGGGGCTGTCGTTCGAGGAGCGCTTATCGGGGAACCAGGCAATCGGCCTTTATGCGATTTCCATCCTGGTGGTTTTTCTATGTCTTGCCGCACTGTACGAGAGCTGCTCAATACCGTTTGCCGTGCTGCTCAGCGTGCCGCTTGGCGTTGCCGGGTCCGTTCTTGCGGCGATGGCATTTGGCCAGAGTAATGATGTGTATTTCAAGGTCGGTCTCCTGACGATCATCGGACTATCAGCGAAAAATGCCATTCTCATCATCGAATTCGCGTTGCAACGCCAGGCGGCCGGACATGCGTTGCTGCGGGCGACGATCGATGCCGCCACGATGCGCCTACGTCCGATTCTGATGACATCGATTGCGTTTATCGTTGGCGTGCTGCCCTTGGCGATTTCGCGCGGGGCGGGTTCCGGCGCGCAGAATGCCGTGGGCATCGGGGTCATGGGCGGGATGATCGCGGTGACGGCGCTGGGGATTTTCTTTGTGCCGGTCTGCTATGTCGCCATTCGGTCGTGTTGCCGGCGGAGGGCATCATGAGCGGACGCGGGAATGAGAAAAAGGCGGGCGTGGTCGTGTCATCCGCGCAATGCGTTGCACCGCGGCTGCGGGCAACGGCGCCGTCGCGCGGCGGCCGGGCGATTGGTGTGGGTTGTCGATTGAGTGCCATTGCTGGTTTGGTCGCTTCGAGTGCCTGCACGCTTGGGCCGGATTACCGCCGCCCGGACGTCGCGGTGCCGGCGCAGTGGCGTAGCATGGGCGCGGCGGACGTCCGATCCGGGCTGGATGATGGACAGCGCGCCCTGCGCCAGGCGGTGGACGACGAACATGTCATGCACGCGTGGTCCCTGGCACCGTGGTGGCAGAGGTTGAACGATCCGGTGCTCGATGACCTGGTTGGCGCGGCACTGGCGCGTAACCGCGATCTCGCCATCGCACTGGAAAAAGTACGTGAGGCGCGCGCGGCGTACGGACAGGCGTCGGCGCAACCCTGGCCCTCGTTGTCCGCGACGGCGAGTGGCACACGCCAGGATCAACCGTCGATGGTAATGGCGTTCGCGGGCCCCGGTGCGGGGAGCGGCGCTGGCTCCGGCGGGCAGTCGTCGCTCTCGGGTGGACCGATATCGTTTCTCCAGGCCGGATTGTCAGCGAGTTGGGAGGTAGATCTCTTTGGCGGCAATCGACGTGCCGCGGAAGCCGCACGCTATGGTCTGGACGCCGCGCATTGGCAGCACCGGGCGACAATGCTGGCATTGGTGGGGGATGTGGTCCGTTACTACACGCAAGCGCGCCTTGCCCAGCAGCAACATGCGATCGAGCGCGATAACGCCCGCACGCTCACGCATCTCCTGAAGCTGACGCGTGCGCGTTGCGAGGCGGGCACGGCGTCGCGTCTGGAAAGCCTGCGCTTCGATGCGGACCTGCGAACCACGCAGGCCCGCATCATCGCGCGGGCCGTGCAATACCGACAGGCCGAGCACGCGTTATCGATGCTCACCGGCGAAGCGCCTGGCACCTGGTTGCCCGCATTACAGGGACCGGATGATCTGGCGGACGTTTCGTCCCACGCCTCGATGTCGACACAGACGGCGGCGCACGCAGGTGTCTTGCCGCCACCTCCATTGCCATTGCCGTCCTTTCCCATCGCGGTTGCCGTGCCGTCTTCCGTGCTGTTGATGCGTCCGGACCTTCAGGTGGCGGAACGGCAGTACGCGGCGGCGACGGCGAGAGTCGGCGTGGCGCAAGCGGAGCGGATGCCAAAGGTCTCTCTGGTCGGCTCGCTCTATTCCATCGGTTTGCGTCCCGGTGATCTTGCCCGTCGCTCGTCCATTGGCTGGGGGATCGGCCCGCAGATTTCGTTGCCGCTATTTACCGGCGGGCGTTTGCGCGCGGCGGTGGACATGGCGATGAGTGTGCGTCAGCAGGCGTTCCTGACCTATGAGTCGGCGGTGTTGACGGCGTTGCGGGACGTAGAGGACGCCGTGGTCGGATTATCCGGCGCGATTGCCGAAGCGGACGCCGCCGAGGCCGCGGAAGGCCGTTATGCGGAGGCTGCGCGTCTCGCCACGTCACGTTTCGAGGCAGGGGCGGATTTGCAGGACGCGACGTTGATTGCCAAACGTGACCACGCTGCATCGCGTACTCGGCTGGCCGACAGTCGGGTGGCAGTGACGCTCGCCTATATCGGCTTGCAGAAAGCACTGGGCGGCGGGTGGGACGGACGGGCAGAAGCGGCCGACGCTCCCGATGCGGAAGCGCCTGCTGCGTGATGCATTAGCCTTGCCTGCAGAGGCCCTCGCTGACAATGAGGCAGGACCTGACGAATGATCCGGCAACGTGCTTTGCAACAGAAAATTTAAATTGAGATACTTATGGCGTTAAATAAAGGAAGCTGCGGCCACTCGCCTGTTTGCGACCGTCGCTTCCGTCCATCCCTACCAAGGAAAACAGATGTCTGAAACCCACGCCCGCCAGTCCTTGTTGCCGACCTTCCTGATGGTGGACGACGCGCCAACGCCGGTGGGGCCGTTTTCCCACGCCGTCGAGACCGATGGGTGGGTGTTTCTGACCGGGCAGATGCCAACCGACCCGGACAACGATGCCACGCCGTTGCCGGAGGGCGTGACCGCCCAGACGCGGCGCGTGATGGACAACTTGATTTTGGTCTTGCACGGCGTCGGGCTGACGCTGGACAACGTGGTCAGCGTGCGGATCTACCTGACTGAATTCGAACGAGACTACGCGGCGATGAACGAGGCCTACAAGGCTTATTTCCTGCCGAAGCCGCTGCCGGCCCGCACTTGCATCGGCGTCACCGGTTTGGCACGCAAGGCGGTGGTCGAGATCGATATGGTGGCGCGTCGCCCGTGACATGGGGCGCCGTGGGTTCGCGTGGCGTAGTAGTGCCGTGGGTCCGACGGCGTTTCGACGGCAAGCCGTGGGCATCGGGCCTGCGCCTGAGGCGATCGACTCCTAAGGGCTGCGGTGCACCGGGGTCGAACGCGTCCGATGGCCTCGCCAGGTTACTCGGTGGTGCTTGGACTCCAGAATGCTTGCCGTACGCCCGGGATGGCCGCTAATTTCTGTACCAGCGCATCCAGCTCGTCCCCATCGACGGAGGTTGCCACCAGCGTGGCTTCAATCTCGATCTCATCCTGGCCGAATGCATGCAGGTCGAGGTCGCGCGTGGGGTGGTCACTGTTCTCGAGCGCATCCTCGAGCATTTTCATGACCCGCTTCTGATGCAGGCGCTCGGCGATCACATGCACGGTATTGGTGACTTCGACCGATTCCACATCCAGCGGCTTGCGATTGATCGAGTTGACGATCGGCCGCAACAGTGTGTTCGCCGCAAGTACCGCCAACGTCCCGACAAACGCCTCGCCGATCAGGTCCGCGCCGGCCGCTGCGCCCACTGCCGCTGATCCCCACAGGGTGGCCGCTGTATTCAAGCCACGGACATTGCCTTCCTCTCGCATGATAACGCCCGCGCCCAGGAAACCGACGCCTGACACCACATAGGCCAGCACGTGTACCGCGCCTTGATGACCATCGAGACGATTGGCCATGTCGACAAAGACCGCCGCGCCGACGGCAACCAGGACGTTCGTTCGCAGTCCCGCGGTGCGCTGCCGATATTGCCGCTCCAGGCCGATCACGCCGCCTAGCAGGAACGCGGCGATCAAGCTGATGCAGGTGTCGAGCAGCGAATCGATCTGAAAGTTTTGTATTGCTTCCATAACTGTTTTCCGCCGTGCTGCCGTGTTGCAGGTGCCCTGGGGCCCCCGTTGAAGCGCACGATTATAGCGCTCGCGTATGACAATGCGCGCCACGGATTAGCGTTCTGGCAGTCTCAACATCTCTGGCGCATCGGCAGGTCTGGATGGCGGTTGAAAAACAGGGCTGTTCGCGTGCCAAGGCGGCATGCTAATCGCACGCCGCCTTGGCACGAACGCGATTGACACAGTGCGCTTTTATGGCGTCACATGCGGGTGATGCTGATGCCAATGACGTGCGATGTGATCGCGGCGACAGATCCAGACTCTGTCGTGTCGTGCAACGTGATCGAGAAATCGTTGCAACGCGATGAACCGGCCCGGCCGCCCGAGCAGCCGACAATGCATGCCGACCGACATCATCTTCGGCGTGTCCGCGCCCTCGGCATACAGCACATCGAAGCTATCGCGTAAATAGACGAAGAACTGCTCCGCGGTGTTGAACCCTTGTGGCGTGGCGAAACGCATGTCGTTGGTATCGAGCGTGTATGGCACGATCAATTGCGGGACAGTGCCCCTTTGCTGCGTGCGCACGTTCGTCCAGAACGGAAGGTCGTCCCCGTAGTAGTCGGAGTCGTAGAGAAACCCCCCGTATTCCGCCACCAGTTGTCGTGTCTGTGGGCTGTCCCGGCCGGTGTACCAGCCGAGAGGACGGCTGCCGGTCAACCGGGTAATGGCTTCCATTCCCAGCCGCATATGTTCCGCTTCCTTATCGCGTGGCATATCCTGATAATGGATCCAGCGCCAGCCATGACAGGCGATTTCGTGACCCAGTTCAGTGAACGCACTGGCCAGATCGGGGTGGCGTTCCAACGCCATCCCGACGGCGAAGACGGTCAATGGCAATCGACGTTTCTCAAATTCCCTCAGGATGCGCCAGACGCCGGCACGTGAGCCATATTCGTAGATCGATTCCATACTCATGTGCCGCGCCGGATAAGACGCGGCGCCAACGATTTCAGAGAGAAACTGCTCGGAGCCGGCGTCACCGTGGAGGATATTGTTCTCGCCGCCTTCTTCGTAGTTCAGCACGAATTGCAGCGCGATACGGGCATCGCCCGGCCAACCGGCTTGCACCGGATCGCGGCCGTAGCCGATCATGTCGCGAGGATAAGCGTTAGCGTGCATGGCGTGTCTGTTCCTGTTCGGATTCAGCGCCATATCGTATCAGGCGCCGATTTTTTTAGGAAAAGAACGTATCCGCTGCCGTTATCTGTGCAGGCGGACTAGTCGGAAGCCGAACCCACGTCGCCACGCGCACTCGCTGCCGCTTCTCGTATGCAACCGCCCAGATAGTCGAGATGATCCATTGCCGCGGAGGTCAGTGCGACTTGTTTGCGGCGACTGTCCGTTGTGTCTTGCAACGTCAGCCACCCTTTCGTGCGCATGGCCTGCAGGCGACGAAAGACGCGTGTAGGCGACCCGAGGCGAGCAATACCGATCAGATCCCGGACACACAGTCTTTCGTGCGCACCTTGACGTAACGCGACGGTAATAAAGATTTGTTCTTCGACGGCATCGAGTTCAGGCAACGCTGCCGTGCCAGACCCCGCCTGTGTCTTGTGCAGGAATTGAATATAGAGATCGGCGGGGCGGTTCATGCGCGAAGGATTCCCTCTCGGGCGTATACGTGACCAGGGAAATGGCCTGCGGAATGGCGCGACGGCGAACGGACGACGCAGTCAAGCAATGACCACGGCGATAGTATATCAGTGGTATTTTAATGCGTGCGCGGTTTTCCGCGATGCCTGCGGCTGGCGTCGAGGGAGGGCGGGGAGGGGCGCGCCAGGCGCCCCCCTGATCAGGCGGCTACACTCTTTGTCAAATCCCAACCGAACTGCGCGTTCCCCTTGGGAGTGCCGTCCGGTTTCTGTTGCGTGAATACGCAGGTCAGTTTCGTGAAGTTCAGCGAAAAGGTGTCCGATCCTCCGCCAGGGTGGCCCGCTGTCCGAATGGACGAAATCATGGCGTTTGCCATGGTGTATTTGATCAGTGACATGTACTTTCCCTTGTCGGTGCGCCCCATGTCCAGTACCACGTCGCCGAGATTCGTGCCGCTGGCGCACGCAGCCAGCAGCGCCGGCGTGGAAACATCGGTCGTTTTGGAGAAGGACATTTCCGAAAATGTCGGGCGACCGATCGTCCGATCACTGTTTCCGGCGTCGGCATATAGCGGCAGTGATACGCCGTGAGAAAAAGACTCGACAATGATCTTGTCGGCATAACCTGCGATGATCGAATTGCCCTTGATGCTTTTGATCGAGAGGAAAAGCGATTCCATGATGTTTCCCGCGTTGATGGATTATGGGGCGGTGGGAAAAAAGGGGGCTATGCGACCGCTTGTTCAGGCTGCCGCTGCGGGAAGTTCCGCAACGAGTCGCATCGAGGCCGTCAAGGTTTCCATCTGGAAATGCGGCTTCAAGAAGCACGTGGCGTTGTAAGCGCCTGGTTTGCCTGGGACTTCCGTCACATCAACGCGTGCCTCGCTAAGCGGAAAGCGTGCCTTGGCGGCCTGCGGCGCGGACGTATTGAGCAGGACGTAGTCCGCTATCCAGTTGTTCAGATACCCTTCCACCTCCTCTCGTGTCTGGAAACTGCCCACCTTGTCGCGCATGATGACCTTCAAATAATGCGCGAAACGTGAGGCCGCCATGATGTAGGGCAACCGTGCGGACAGCAGCGCGTTTGCGTTCGCTTCGTCTTTTGAATAGGTTTTCGGTTTGTTGACGGTCTGGCCACCAAAAAACGTGGCGGAGTTGGAACCTTTTGCATTGACGACGGCAATAAAGCCCAGGTCGTTCAATTCTTTTTCACGGCGATCGGTGATTGTCACTTCGGTAGGGCACTTCAGCGCAAAATCGCCTTCATTGGTACGGAACATATGGGTCGGCAGACCTTCGATCTTGCCTCCGCCTTCGACGCCCCGTATGGCGGTGGTCCAGCTATATTGGGCAAAAGCCGCGGTGATACGCAGACCCAACTGATAGGCGGAATTGGCCCACAAGTATTTCGTATGGTCGGTACCGTCGACGGCCTCTTCGAAACGGAACGACTCCACCGGACTCGTAGTGGCGCCATACGGCAGCCGGGCGGCGTAACTTGGCAAGACCAGTGCGACGTAACGGGAATCTTCCGCTTCACGGAAATTGCGCCATGGTGCCAGTTCGGCACTTTCAAACAGTTTTGAGAGATCCCGCGGCACGCCCAGGTCCGCAAAGGACTTCATGTCGAACAGCGCAGGAGAGGCGGCACTGATAAAAGGTGCGTGTGCGGCAGCGGCCACTTTCGAGATACGATCTAGCAGTGCGATGTCCTGTGGATGTCGGCCAAACGTGAAGTCACCGATCAACAATGAAAACGGGCTGCCGCCAAATGTGCCGTACTCGTCTTCGTACACTTTCTTGAAAAGCACACTCATGTCGTGATCGACTGCCGTTTCCAAATCCTTCAGCAGTTCAGACTTGGACACGTTGAGAAGCCGTAGTTTCAGCCTCGAACTGGTTTCTGTCCCCTGCACCATATCTGAAAGACCACGCCAGGACGCCTCCAACGCCTGAAATGTCTGATCGTGCAGGACCGTATTCAACTGGTCGCTTAGAAGGCGATCGATCTCCGCCACACGGTCGTTGATCATTGCGACAACGCCTTTGTCCGGGCTCGTTCGCATGCCTTCATCCAGGATTTGCGAGGCCAACTGCCCAATCAGTTTTTTTGCATACGTATTTTGGGATGGCTCGATGGCCATATTCCCTTCCTGAACGATCTTATCGAGCAGCGTGGCATTGGCGGCGGGCGCATCCGCGGTTGCCATGTCCGAATCCGCTTCGACTGCGCTCGCCGCAGCCTTTGCTTTGTTTGCCATGATAGGTGTCTTCGTTACGTACGTGAATGGATAGACGATAAGCCGCGCGTGCGGGAGTCCGGGGGCATGTCAGGACGGATCGCCGGCAGTCGGTTCAGGCGTGGCCGGGGCGAAGGCATCGCCCGTGGGATCAACTTTGTTGGTGGGCGCGCCGGCGTCCGCGTCGCTTACAGCGCCCGCTTCTTGTTTCAGTTGTTCCAGTTCCGTCGTGTCTTGCACGATCTGTTCGAGCATCGCGTCTAATTCGTCGTTGCCGTCCAGCTTCGCCAGCAAATCGCGCAGTTGCTGTCGTGCTTCGAGCAGTTTTGCGAGCGGGGCGATCTGGCGGACCAGGTTATCCGGATGGAAATCGGCCATCGTGGAAAAAGACAGCGAAATCGGCAACGTGCCGTCGCCGGATAGCGTGTTCGGAACGCTGAGTTTTAATCGTGGTTTGATCTGACCCATTACGTCGCTGAAGTTGTCGCGATCGATTTCGACCAGGCGTCGGTCTTTCAGTTTAGGCAGAGGGTTGATGGGATGACCCGAGAGGTCCGCCATGATGCCAACGACCATTGGCAGTTCGCGCTTCTCGACGGCATCACCGACCTCCACGTCGTAGGTGATCTGTACACGCGGTGGCCGGTTGCGGCCCACCCAGTTTTGCAAGCTGTCTGACATCCCATTCTCCCAAGCAAATTTTTCTTGCCGTGTCCGTGTTTCGGGCTGACCCGATTTTTGTCGGTGGCGTGCTCCAATCCGCTTTCAAGCTGTACGCGGGCGCACGGTCGTGATCAATGCACGCTCGCTTCGTGTCAAAAAAGCGAATGCTGGTTCCACGATACGAAGCAAATTAACCTCGGCGGGAGGGCACGAATTGCATTGGGGCGTCACCCAAGGCTCAGTGGCGTGTACGGGCCTATTGCACCGTCGCGTCTTGTCGCAATGTCGATGGATTTCGTGAGGCCGCTGCCATGTCCACCGTGCCGGGTTTGTATCAAAACGTGATGACGTATATACAGTGGGATGCCGGGACGGGAATCAGTGACGGCTTGTTCGGGCGCCGGCAGAAGTCAGGCCTTGGCCAGGTGGATGCAGCTATGTACGCGTTCGATAATCATCGGAACGCGGCAACCTTCCAACGGTTACGCGATGCCTTCAATGCATGGCGTTCGACGGTAGGGCCGAATTGGGAGCGCGATCCTGCGAATCGGTCGATGTGTATCAGCGCCCTCGCCAGGCAATTGGCGCAATCGGACGACGTTGACAACGCAGGTGCGTCGCCGATTCCCATATCGGATCGCATCCACGCCAGGCTCGGCGTTATCTATCTATTTTCGCAACTGCATGTCGACTCGACCGTGGCCGAAGTGGCGGTGGGCGCGGCCTTTTCAGCTGCCGATATTGGATTGAGCTTTGCAAACGATCTCGAACTGCTAGGCCGCGTCTCGGAGGAAGCAAGGCAGCGTGCCGGGCCTGCCGGGGCGGCTTTTAACGACTCCGTCAGTCAAACAATGCAACGCGTAGCGTTGGCCCGCAACATTGTTGGAAAAGCCGGCGTGGTTGCGACGCCCGTTTCCGGTCTGGTTGAAAAGACGGTGCTGACACGGCCCAGGCCCGGAAGACCCTCGATTCCCGCCCCGGCGCCGGTGGCCACGCCGCCGGAAAGCTGGCAAGAGGCGGCAACGCGGCATTATCAACGCGGAAAATATCTTGTGTCACATGCTGTTCCGCTAACAGCGGAAGCTATTTCGCAGGGGATCGACCATGTCTCGCTGACCGCGCACGAAATCGTGGCCAAGATCCGTGCCGCGCTCAACGCCGCCAAGGACGCCGTATGCCAATACATTACGAATCAACTGCTTCCCAATTTAAGGCTCTATAAACATACGATTCTGCCGAATATCCTGCCAACTGTATTGCCTAAACTAACATCACTGGCGAGTGCCCTGGTCGATGGTTTGCTGGTGAAATTCTGTGCTGAAGCGGTACCGTTTCTAGGGGGCAGCCGGGATGTCCTCAAGGGACTTGTCAATGCTATCGACGCCAGCGTGGATCGGTTCAAGATGTGGTCGAATCGCTCGGTGCGGATCGCCGCCGGGCATCCCTCGACGATCTTTAACACCATCAAGTCGACCATGGAAATCAGCTTGGCGGAAGGATTGCTGACCGCGATGGGGGGCGCGGCCCGGGTCGCGGTGGAAGCATTGGCGCCTGGCTTTGGCATCATCGCGACCGCGGTGACGAAGCTTGTTGAACTGGTAGTCCGCGGCGTGATCCGGATTTTCGAACTCCTTCAATTTCGCGCGCTGATCGACGAAGCCAAAATACTGTGGAACAACCGGGAGGCACCGGACGCACTGCACAAGCGGCCAAGGGCGTTCAACGCATGGTATGGCGCGTACGCATCGACATCGCCGATCGTCGCGATACTGACCCTCAATACCGGGATCACGGGCAGCAAAATGCAGTTCATGGACATGATGACGTCCGATGGCAAGGTGATCAACGAAGATGGCTTCCAGAAGGGTGTCGCATTCATCGACGCGATGAAGGGCTGGGGCACCCAATATCTCAATGGATGCGGCATTGCAGTATCCTCGACAACGGCTGACGTCAAGGCATATTTGGCGCAGGCTAAATCGTGTAGTACGAATCGGACGCTCGGCGAGAAAGTCTGGGCGGCGGGTGTCGCATTCTTGAACGGCAGCGATTTTCCTGTCGATCCGGAGTTTGAGCACGTCAATGCGCCGCATCGGCCGCTGGCCCCGCTCCCCCCGCCTGTTGCTTCCGGTGCGCCACCCGTGCCGAGACGTCCCGCGACCTTTCCCGGAGCCGGCGCGCGCAGAGCGCCAGCGAGGCCATTGCGTGGCCCGGGCGAATGAGATGTCGTCAGATATCTCAAAAAAATCCCCTATGATATTTTTTTTTCATTAATATGCGTCGAATGAAAATTCACCATCAATGACGTTTTCGTCATTGACACGATGCATTCGATGCCTGAAAACGACGACAACCCACCCATTACGACCCGGATCAACCGGGCGCGGCTGACGTTGACTAGCGCACATCAGCGGCTGGCGGACTATGTCCTGTCGCATCCGCTGCAAGTGGCGACGATGCCGATCGACGAGCTTGCGAGCGCCGTTGGCGTGTCGATCGCCACGGCGAACCGCTTTGCCCGCGCGATCGGGCTCGATGGTTACCCCATGCTTCGTGCCGAGCTGGTTCGCGGTTTTGAGACGATGCTTGCGCCGCTGGAGAAGATGCGCGTCAAGCTCGAAAAGCCCAGCAGCATCGTCGATGTGTTTGCCACGGCGTTGGAGGAAAGTCAGCGTAACATCGCCGCTACCCTTGACGCGCTGGATGCGGCGTCATGCGAGGCGGCGGTTGCGGCCATTCTCAAGGCGCGTCGGATTTACCTTGCCGGCTTCGGTGCCAGCGGTTGGTTGGCAGGCTTGCTGCAGCGCGGCCTTGACCCGTTTTGCGAAAACGTGCAATTGCTGGCCGGCGTGGGCGGAGCCTCTTATGGGGCGCGGCTCCTCGCGGCGGCGCGTCAGGATGATCTCCTGATCGCCATCGCCTACCCACGCTACCTGGCGGATACCGTCTTGCTTGCCGAGACGGCCGCCGCCCGCAATATGCAGGTGCTCGCGTTGACGGATGGGCGACATTCTCCGCTGGTGCCGCACGCCAATATCTGCCTTTTCGCGCAAACAGACAATCATTTCGGTCCAAACGCCGATGCGGTCGGCCTTGCCTTGATCGAGGCGTTGTCTGGTGCCGTCGCATATCAATCGCAGGAAACGATGCGGAGCGCTGCGCGGATCACGGACGCCGTGCTTCCCTGGCTGCATAAGGGGTCGCGCGATAGAAAACGCTAGCGGCTGTTGCCGCGTGCCACCCGAAACGCATGATGTGCGAGTGACATACGAATTACGACGTGAGCGGACTGGCATGATCCGGCATGGGGAATTATTTCGTGCTTTCCGCACCGGCATCACGCGCCAAGCGCTGGTGTTGCTTTATCAAGATATCAATGAGTTTTGCCATGTCGACCTATTTCGCAGGACCTTCGAATGCGCGTATCCCGGTGATCGCGATCCACGGTGGTGCTGGAACGATGAGCCGCGCCTTGATCAGGGAAGAGAACACGCGGGCGTATCACCAGGCGTTGCATGACATTGTTGCCGGAGGACAGGACGTACTCGCGCGTGGGGGAAGCGCCATGGATGCCGTGTGCCATGCCGTTTCACTATTGGAGGATTGCCCGCTGTTTAACGCTGGCCACGGCGCGGTGTACACCGCCGCCGGCACGCATGAACTCGATGCGGCGGTGATGGATGGGGCGACGCGTGCGGCGGGTGCGGTAACGGGCATCAATCATGTCCGCAACCCGGTCCTGGCAGCGCGTGCGGTGATGACGCTTACGAACCATGTACTGATCGGTGGTGCGAGCGCCGAAGCGCTTGCGCGCGAAGCAGGACTGCAGATGGTCGAGCCGGCGTATTTCGAGACGGCAGCGCGTCTGGCGCAACTGCGCGCGGCGCAGGCGGCCAAGTCGGGCGCCGTGCTGGACCACGACGGCGCCGCCGCGTTGCAACAGCGACCATTGGACGAAAGCAAGAAATTCGGGACGGTCGGCGCGGTAGCGTTGGATATGCATGGCCATCTGGCGGCGGCGACATCGACCGGTGGCATGACGAACAAGCGCGTCGGCCGCATCGGAGACAGCCCCCAGATCGGCGCCGGTACATTTGCCGATGATCGGCAGGCTGCGGTGTCATGTACGGGCCACGGTGAATCGTTTATCCGGACCGTGGCGGCACATCACGTCTGCATGCGGATGGCTTATGGCGGCGAGTCCTTGCAGCAGGCGAGCGAGGCGGTGGTTCACCAGGTGTTGAAAGAGATCGACGGACGTGGCGGGCTGATTGCCATCGACGCGCAAGGCAATGTTAGCCTGCCATTCAATACCGAAGGCATGTATCGCGGTTATGGCCGTGTCGGCGGGACGCCCAGCGTCGCGATCTTCAATTGATGTGTCTATTCTGATATGAGTTCGATTCGTTCCAACGCGACCGCGCGGCACGCCGCGGACCTCTTGCCGCAGCGCGTGCTTGAAGTCGATGACTTGACCGTTCGATTCTCGACCTCTGAGCGTACCGTCGATGCGGTGCGTCAGTTGTCGTTCCACGTCGACCGGGGCGAAACGCTGGCAATCGTCGGCGAATCGGGATCCGGGAAATCGGTCACATCGCTCGCGTTGATGCGGCTGATCGAGCATGGCGGCGGCCGTATTCTGAACGGCAGCATGCATCTGCGTCAGCGCAATGGCCAGATCCTGCGTCTGCAGGATGCCTCGGCGGCAACAATGCGCAACGTCCGCGGCGCCGATATGGCGATGATCTTCCAGGAGCCAATGACCTCGCTGAATCCGGTCTTCACGGCCGGGGAGCAGATCGCCGAGTCGATCAGGCGCCATCAAGGGATGGATCGCGCGGCGGCGCGTGCGGAAGCTTTGCGGATGCTGGCGTTGGTGCGCATTCCTGAGGCGCGTAACGTGCTGGACCGCTATCCGCACCAATTGTCTGGCGGCATGCGTCAGCGCGTCATGATCGCAATGGCGTTGTCATGCAAGCCGCAGTTATTGATCGCCGATGAGCCGACGACGGCGCTGGACGTGACCATACAAGCGCAAATCCTGCAACTGATCCGTCAGTTGCAGGAGGAAATGCATATGGGCGTGATCTTCATCACCCACGACATGGGAGTGGTGGCCGAGGTCGCCGATCGCGTGCTGGTGATGTTCCGTGGCAACAAGGTTGAAGAGGGCGCGTCGAATGCGCTCTTTGCGGCACCATCGCATGCCTACACGCAGGCATTGTTGTCCGCGGTGCCGAAATTGGGCGCGATGCGCGGCACGGATCTTCCGCGCCATTTCGCATTGTTGAAACCCGACGAAGCAAGCGCCGACGTGGGGTCCACCGTGGCTGGTGCGTCTATCCCCGATAGCCGGTACATTGCGCCGATCGACACCCGCACCGCGGGAGCTCCGCCGATTCTGCGGGTCAAGAACCTTGTCACGCGTTTCGACCTGCGCTCCGGACTGTTCAACCGTACAACGCGACGGGTACATGCCGTCGAACGGGTGAGTTTCGACCTGTATCCAGGTGAAACGCTCGCGCTGGTCGGGGAGTCCGGCTGCGGCAAATCGACGACGGGCCGTTCCCTGCTGCGCCTAGTCGACAGCCAGAGCGGTGCGATCGAATTCGGTGGCCGCAATATCCTGAACCTGCCGACCCGGCAGGTGCAATCGCTGCGACGCGACATCCAGTTTATTTTCCAAGATCCTTTCGCCTCGCTGGATCCGCGCCTGACGGTGGGGTATTCGATCATGGAGCCGCTGCTGGTCCACAAGGCCGTTAAGGACCAGAGAGCGGCACAGGAGCGAGTTGATTGGCTGCTGGAAAAAGTGGGGTTGCCGACCGAATACGCGCAACGCTATCCGCACGAATTTTCTGGCGGTCAACGCCAGCGGATTGCGATTGCACGGGCGTTGGCGTTGAACCCGAAGGTGGTGGTGGCGGACGAGTCGGTGTCGGCACTGGACGTATCCATTCAGGCGCAGATCGTCAATCTGATGATGGATTTGCAGCGGGATCTCGGGGTGGCATTTCTGTTTATCTCGCATGACATGGCGGTGGTGGAGCGCATCAGTCACCGGGTGGCGGTGATGTTCCTCGGACAGATCGTCGAAATCGGACCGCGCCGGGCAATTTTTGAGAATCCGCAGCACCCTTACACACGCAAATTGATGGCGGCCGTACCCATCGCGGACCCGACGCGTCGCCACTTGAAGCGTGCGTTGCTCGAAGGAGAAATACCCAGTCCGATCCGCAAGGTAGGCGACGAACCCGAGGTCAGTCCACTGGTGGAGGTAGGGCCAGGCCACTTCGTCGCACGGCATACGGTAGCAGGTTTGTATTGATAGGTTCCGTCGTTACGGTCGCGTGCCGATGTCGGCGACGAACGTTGAAAGTAGAGAAGGGCCTCGGCCAACGTGGTGAACGTGATGTGTACGGCATGGAGCGTGCGGTGAGAGCCGGCCGCCATGGCATGTCTTTTTGATCCTGGAGTGTTTTTGATGAACTACGTCTCTTCCAATGCACGTTTCGCGTTGCGTGCGATCGCTGGCGTGCTGGCGGCATCGGCACTGTGTGCAAGCGGCGCGGCATTCGCCGCGGCGAATCCGGTTCTGGCCATTTGGCAGGAGCCGGACTCGCTTGATCCGTACAACACCAACATGACGCTTACGCTCGCTATCACGAAGTCCTTCTACGAAGGCCTGTTCCGCTTCGACAAGGACTTGAAGATCGTGCCGGTGCTGGCGACCGGCTATGAAATGTCGAAAGACGGCACCGTCTACACGTTCAAGTTGCGCAAGGGCGTCAAGTTCCAGGACGGCACGGACTTCAACGCCGATGCCGTGAAGTTCAATCTCGACCGTGCGATGGCGCCGGAGAATCATTTGCTGCGCTCGCCGCAATTCAATCGCATTACGAAGATCGAGGTCCTCGATCCATTGACGTTGCGCATCACGCTCAAGGAGTCGTTTGCGCCGTTCATCAATTCGCTGGCGCACCCGTGCGCCGCCATGATCTCGCCGACTGCATTGAAGAAGTATGGCAGCAAGGACATCGCTTTTCATCCCGTGGGAACGGGCGAATTCGAGCTGGTGCGATTCGATCAGAAAGACGGTGTTGTGCTGAAGAAGTTTGATGGGTATTGGAACAAGGGCTTTCCGAAAGTCGACGGCCTGACGTGGAAGCCGGTGCCGGAAAATGCTACGCGTGCCGCCATGTTGCAAACGGGCGAAGCGGATTTCGCCTTTCCGCTGCCGTATGAACAAGCGGCGCAGCTGAAAGCGGACAGCAAACTGGACGTTGTGGCATCGAAGTCGATCATTACGCGTTTCCTCGGCTTCAATATGCTGCAAAAGCCTTTCACCGATGTCCGTGTCCGCCAGGCCATCGCATTGGCGATCAACAAGCAAGCGCTGGCAAAGGTCGCGTTCAACGGTTATGCGGTACCGGCGGAAGGCTTTATTCCGCAGGGCGTTCCATTCGCGGAAAAGATGGCGCCCATCCCATACAACCCGGCAAAGGCGCGTGAACTGCTGAAGGAAGCGGGTTATCCGAACGGCTTCGAATCCACGCTGTGGTCGGCCTACACGACGACAACCGCCCGCAAGACGATCGAATTCATCCAGCAGCAGTTGGCGCAAGTCGGAATCAAGCTCCAGATCGAAGCATTGGAGACGGGCAAGCGCGTGCAATTGGTGGATTCCTGGCCGGAGCCGACGACGGCAAAGATGCGGATGTACTACACCGGATGGTCGTCGTCCACGGGGGAGGCCGACTGGGCCCTCCGGCCATTGTTCGCTTCAGAGGCGTGGTCGCCCAAGTTGAATAACGTGACCTACTACAAGAACGATCTGGTGGATAAGGACATTGCAAAAGCGCTGACCTCTACCGACGACACCGAGAAAGCCACGTTGTACAAGGCGGTGCAGGACCAGTTGGCGAAGGATCTGCCGCGCGTGCCGCTGGTGACGGAAGAGAATGTATCGGGTAACTCGAAGCGGTTGAGCGGTGTCTACGTGCAGCCGGATGGCAATATCGATATCTACAACATGTCGGTATCGAAGTAAGTAAGGAGACGCCGCGCAAGCGGCAAGAGCAATGCTGAACTACTTCCTGAAACGGCTCCTGGGTCTGATTCCCACGTTGCTGATCGTTGCCGTACTGGTGTTCCTGTTCGTGCACTTGTTGCCTGGTGATCCGGCACGGCTTGCCGCGGGGCAAGATGCCGATGACGTCACCGTCGCGATGGTGCGCCATGAGCTGGGCCTGGACTTGCCACTGCCACAGCAGTTCATCGCGTTTTTCTCGCGCATGCTGCACGGTGATTTTGGTGTCTCGATCCGGACCAGCCGGGCGGTAACGGAGGAGATCGGTGTGCGGTTCATGCCGACGTTCCTCCTGACGGTGACCAGCATGGTGTGGTCGACCCTGTTCGGCCTTGTCATCGGCATCGTCTCGGCCGTGTATCGCAACCGTTGGCCCGATCGCATCGGGATGACGATCGCGGTATCGGGCATCTCGTTTCCCGCCTTCGCGTTGGGCATGATGCTGATGCAGCTTTTCTCCGTCAAACTGGGCTGGTTTCCCACGGTCGGTGCCGATACCTGGCGCCACTATGTGTTGCCGTCGCTTACGTTGGGCGCCGGTGTGGCCGCGGTGATGGCCCGGTTTACCCGTGCATCGTTCGTCGAAGTCGTGCAAGAGGACTTTGTCCGAACGGCGCGGGCGAAAGGCCTGAGCGAGCCGATCGTGGTGCTCAAGCATTGCTTGCGCAATGCGTTGATTCCGGTGGTGACGATGATGGGCCTGCAGTTCGGGTTCTTGTTGGGCGGCTCGATCGTGGTGGAGGCTGTATTCAACTGGCCGGGTCTCGGCCGCTTATTGGTGGATTCCGTCAGCGCGCGAGACTACCCGGTGATTCAGACGCTGGTGTTGCTGTTCTCGCTCGAATTCATCCTAATCAACCTCGTCGTCGACATGTTGTATGGCCTGATCAATCCGACCATTCGCTACAAGTAATCTCGACCGCTAAACAGAACATCATCATGACGGCATCCTCGACCCCTGTTTCCGGCACGCCCGCACACTCGCCCGCGCCGCCGCCGGTGCCCACGGGACCCGCTCCGGTCAGCGGCACCGTACGTACGCCGTGGCGGGAGTTCTGGCGCAAATTCAAGAAACAAAAGGTAGCGGTGATCGCGCTGGTGTTTATCGCGGCGTTGGTCGCGGCCGCGATCCTGGCACCGCATTTGACCCCGTACGACGCCGAGCATTACGCGGACTACGATCACATAGACGAGGGGCCATCGGCGTTGCATTGGTTCGGCGTGGATGCGATGGGGCGTGACATATTGAGCCGTATTCTGATGGGCGCGCGCATTTCGCTGGCCGCCGGGTTTTTATCGGTGGTGCTGGGCTGCGTGATTGGTACCCTGTTCGGTCTGCTGGCCGGTTATTACGAGGGCTGGTGGGATCGCGTGACCATGCGGGTGTGTGACGTGCTGTTTGCGTTCCCGGGAATCCTTCTCGCCCTGGGCGTGGTAGCAATCCTGGGCAGCAGCATGACGAACGTCGTGGTGGCGGTTTCCGTCTTCAGCTTCCCGGCGTTCGCGCGATTGGTACGCGGTAATACGCTGGTACTGAAGCAATTGACGTATATCGAGTCCGCGCGCAGCATTGGTGCAAGCGACTGGACGATCATGATTCGGCATATCCTGCCAGGCACGATTTCATCGATTGTCGTGTATTTCACGATGCGTGTAGGCACGTCCATCATTACCGCGGCCAGCTTGTCGTTTCTGGGGATGGGCGCGCAACCGCCCACGCCGGAGTGGGGCGCCATGCTGAACGATGCGCGTGCTGATATGGTCAATGCGCCCCATGTGGCGATTTTTCCTAGCTTGGCGATCTTTCTGACCGTGCTCGCGTTCAACCTCCTGGGTGATGGGTTGCGCGACGCGCTGGACCCGAAGATCGATCGGCAATAAGTGCGACAGGGCGTGACGCGGACATGACGTGCGTGTACATCGCTCCGCGCCCATGCCGACAAGGCCGGAGAGACGATGAACGAATATCCTGAAATCGCAGTGCCGCACGTGCGCGATCCAGGTGCACGGCGGATACCGGTGGTGGGTCTGTTGCCGGCGGGGGCGCGCAACGCCATCACGGATGTGGCGGGTATCCGCGTAGGCCACGTCACGCTGGCCGATGGGCCGGTGCAGACTGGCGTGACGGTGATCCATCCGCACGGAGACGATCCGTACCGCAACAAGGTGCCGGCTGCCTCAGCCGTGATCAACGGCTTTGGCAAAAGCGTCGGGCTGATCCAGCTCGACGAGTTGGGCCAGTTGGAAACGCCGATTGCGTTGACCAATACGTTTTCCGTCGGCGCGGTCGCGCAGGCACAGATCCGGCAGGCGCTCGCGCGGAATCCGGACATAGGACGGTCATTGCCCACGGTGAATCCGCTGGTGCTCGAATGCAATGACGGGTTCCTCAATGACATCCAGAAAATGCACGTCAGCGAGGCCGATTACAGGTCGGCCAGTGACAGTGCGGGCCACGATCTCGCACAAGGCGCGGTGGGCGCAGGACGTGGCATGTCGAGCTTTCAGATGAAAGGTGGTATCGGCACGGCCTCGCGTGAGGTATCGATATCTTCGGTGCGGGCGGGTGCCGGTGGCATGATCGAGGATGTCATGCACCGCTACACCGTCGGTGCCCTGGTCTTGTCGAACTATGGGCTGATGCCAAACCTGATATGGGGCGGCGAGATCATCGGGCCCCGCATCATGTCTTTGCTGGAAGAAGAATCGCGCCAGGCGTTCACGTATGTCGATCATCCTGAAAAAGGCTCGATCATCATGATCCTCGCCACCGATGCACCGCTTGACGCCCGGCAGCTACGCCGCCTGGCGGGGCGAGCGGCAGCGGGGCTGGCGCGGACAGGTTCGATCTATGGTCATGGCAGCGGTGATATCGCGGTGGCATTCAGCACCGCTTATACGGTGCCCCACACTGCCGATCGGCCGATGCCGCCGGTCACCACGTTGCACGAGACCCGGATCGACGCGCTGTTTCAAGCCGCTGCCGACACGGTCGAACAAGCCATTATTCACGCCTTGTGGCACGCGGAACCGGTTACCGGGCGGGATGGCAACCATCGGCCCGCGCTGCGTGACCTGTTGACCCGGCTGGATGTACGCGCAGCCTGACACCGTATCCGAACCCAAGCGACAACGATGAAGATATTGATTTCCGCCGATATAGAAGGCGTGGCGGGTGTGTACCACAACGAACAGGTTCGTCCCGGCAATCCGGAATATGAGCGTGCCCGCCGCCTGATGGCAGCGGAGGCCAGCGCGGCCGTGGCCGGTGCGTTCGATGGCGGCGCCACCGACGTGTTTCTAAACGATTCGCATGGTGGTTTTCGGAACATGCCACCGGATCTGCTGGATGAGCGCGCACAGGTCATCCAGGGCAAGCCGCGCTATCTCGGAATGGTGGCCGGTGTTGAACTGGGCATCGACGGCGTCTGCTTGCTTGGCTATCACTCGCGGGCGCAAGGCCGCGGCATTCTGGCCCATACCATTAATAGCTTTGCCTTCGCCGAGGTCTGCATCAATGGACAGGCGTTGGGCGAGGCGGGCCTGTATGGCGCACTTGCCGGTGCATACGGCGCCCCGGTGATCATGGCGAGCGGTGATGATGAATTCATCGACGAGAACCGCGCGTTGTTCCCGCACGCGGTGTTCGTCCAGACGAAGCGCGCCACCGGCCAGTTGAGCGGCATCAGCCTGTCGCCAGCGCGATCGTGCGCGGCAATCCAGGCGGGCGCCCGGCAGGCGGTAAGTGACATGCGTGCCGGACAATCGGTCGGCCCGCAACCGCTGCGGCTGGGCGCGCCGCTGCTTGTTGCATTGCAGACGCAGACGCCCGCACAGGCCGATCTGTTCTGCCAATGGCCCACGTTGAAGCGCACCGCCGGTAATGCGCTTGCGTTCGACGCCCCTGACATCGAAGCCGCGGTTCGGATGCTCAATTGCCTTTCCGCAATGTCGTCCATGCTGCGCTGACAGTAAGGGCGGCCATCGCCGGCGAGGGTGGAGGCAGACGCATGGCGGATGAAGGATGGTGCTCGCTCTCGGCGGCCACCTTGGTCCCCAAACGCGTTAATCGGTTCAGTGTGTGGAAATTGGATATGATGCTTGCTCGATCTCTATTCCCTCTATTGCACACCCATGCCCGCTCTCGATGATCACCGCCTCGACTTTTTTGATACGCCCCGCCCGGCGTCCGTAGTGACAAACCGGAGGCGTGCCGTGCCTCATGGATCACGTCGGTCACGGATGTTTCCGGCCGTGGTGGCCGGGGTTTGCCTTTCTGTCGGCGTGTGTACCGTGCACGCCCAGTCGACTTCCGAATCCGCTTCGGGAACGACAGCGGCAACAACGTCGAGCGCCGCCAGTAGTTCGGCGTCCGCGGGAGGCGGCGGTTCCGTATGGTCCCAACTTTGGGGTGATCATGCGGATGTCAACGTGGGCCTGGGTCTGGGACTTGACCAGCGTTACATGGGGGCGCGTGACTATCGCCCGATGATCGTCCCGATGTTTTCCGTTACGCGGGGCGTGTTCCTCGCGGATGCTGTGAAAGGGGTGGGGGTGCAGTACCAGTCATCCGGCGGTTTTTATGTCGGCGATACGTTCAACTACGACCCGGGTCGCGACGACCGCAATGACTGGCTGCGCCCCGGTGGGGACAATTTGCGTAATATGGGTAGCGTCAAGGGCACGGTGACGAACACGGTGACGGTCGCGCAGCAGATCGTGCCCTGGCTGTCGGTCAATGCGCAGGCTGAATTCGGGTTGGACGGGCACCGTCGCGGCAATCAATATCAGCTTGGACTGGAAAGCGTTGCCTACAAGCAGGGCGTCGATACGCTAACGCTCGATTTGAACGCGAAGATCGGGGATAGCCAGTATAACCAGACCTATTTCGGCGTAACGAACGCCCAGCAGAACGCATCGGGCTACCACGCCTACCATCCGGGTTTCGGTATTTATGCCTATGCGTTGACAGCGACGTGGGATCGTAAATTCGACAAGCATTGGGCGGGCGAGCTGATTGTAAGTGGCAGCTACTATCCGTCGAAGGCGGCTGCCAGCCCGATCGTGCAACGTCGGTTCGGGTTGACGATCCTGCCGTCCGTCAGTTACGCGTTCTAGTTCTATATCCACCGCTTCGTGCCGCCGGACGCACTGTCTTGAAATACACGGCGGCAGCGATGGTGCAGCATAGCATCATCAGCCCGCTCATCACCACTGCGGGCAGTGTATTGAACCAGACCAGCAACAGGCCTTCCACATAGCTGGTGCAGGCGCCCAACCCGGTCGCGATGGCGTTCATCAGCGCGGAAGCGGTGCCCGCGAATTCCCCCGCGTTTTCCATTGCGCCCTGTTGGGCGCTGGGCGTCAGCAATCCGATGCAGAGTGCATTGGTCGATAGCAGCACCGAGAGCACCGGCACGGCCAGCAAGTGCGTGGACGCCAGAATCAGCATGGTCAGCGCCGAAACCACGGAAATGCAAAGCGATACGCCAATCACGACGTCGCCGGGGATCTCCCGTTTCGACAACTGGCCACTTAGAAAGGAGCCGAGCATCAGGCACAAGGCGGTGATGCCGAACAGCAGTCCATATTTCGCCGTGGAGACATGCAGAACGTTGACGAAGACATAGAGTGAGCCGGTCACGTAGGAAAAATGACTTGAAAATGTCAGCGCGATAATGAGCACATAGGCAAAGCTTACCCTGTCCGACAGGAACAACCTGTAATCCTTCAGTACCGAGCGGCGTGGCGCATGTGTTGCCTCCAAACCGGCCGTCGAAGCCCGATCTGCTCGTGCGGCGACGGCCGCCAGCTTCGTACGCGACGATTCCGGCAAGCCAAGCGCCACCATCAGTGACATCATGATGCCGCCGAACGCCATGAAGCCGTAGATCCAGCGCCAGCTTCCCAGCAACAACAGCACATTTCCGATCGATGGCGCGGTGGTCGGCCCAATGATCCGCACCACCGCGGCATAAGACAGCAGACGACGCGCGCTGGCACCTTGCCGATGATCGCGGATCACCGTTATCGCCAGCACGGATGCCGCACCGGCACCGGCGCCTTGCAGCAGGCGCCAGAACAGCAGCGCACCGAACGCCGACGTTATCGTCGCCATCACACTAGCGAGGGCATAGACGAAACAGGCCGAAAGCAGCACGGGGCGGCGACCTACCCGATCCGACAGTGGCCCGTAGATCAGCGGCGACGCCGAAAAGCCGAAGAAAAAGATGCTGAGGGTTTGTGAGACGTGCTCGACGGACACATTGAAGGTTGCCGCCATATTGGCGAAACCGGGCAGTCCCATGTCGATGGACATCGAGGGAAACGCCGTGAGTACGCCGCAAATCACCACCAGCCGTAATGAAGACGATTTCATGAGCGACGACTTCGACGGCATTTCAATAAGCATGCATTTTATTTTGGCACAAAGGCCGCGAGACGGCTTACGTGCATAAGCATCAAGCGTCTATCTGATGCTACCCGATTTTATATATCAATGATCCCATGATAGCGTGTTGGCGCCGCATGGCAAAATCCGTTGCGCCTTAATTTAAGGTTTTCAAGCAATAAAATTGAGAAATTCGTTTTTAAAGTGCTATGTCCCCGTTCTCAAAGCGATTTCGCGTCATCCGTCCTGCCACGCAATCTCGTAATATCGTTGCATTTTCGAGATATAAGATCGTTTAATCTTTCCACAAAACCGTTTATTTGATAAGAATATTGGGACCCCATATGAAACCGCCGCAATCCGGGTTTGCCACGCTGTGCGGCAGGCGTGCCTATATAGGTAGACATCATGACGCGCTGGCCCAGGCTATATCGCACCCTATCCCGGCGGCGACTTGATACGCATTTGACGCTGGTGTTTGGCCTGACCGCGGTCTTTGTGCTATTGAGTATCGTGTTGTTTGTCAATAATCGAACCATGTCAATCGTCGATGGGGCATCGCAGACCCTTTTCGCTCATATGGCTGGTGAAAGCGGCGCGGCTATCGACAAGAGCCTGACATCCATCGATGCACTAAGTATGTTGGTGGCGGCGGACCCCCAGGCCGTAGCGTATCGCGATGCGGTGCAACCGTCGTTTATCAAGCGGATGCGGGTGGTGTTGGATGCCATGCCCGTGGTATCGGCAGTGTATATCGGCTATGAGAACGGGGGCTTTGTCCTGTCGCGGCGCCTCTCGTCGGATGCGGTGCGCCGTCACCTCGCAGCACCTGATGAGGCGCGCTTCCTGTTGGAGCGCATTGCGCCGGAGGCTGATGAAAAATCGTCCCATGTCAGCGTGACGGCGGCCACGCTGACGTTCCTCGATGATGGTTTGCATCCGATCCTCATTTCACCGCCATCGTCGCTCGGTTACGATCCGCGCGCGCGGGACTGGTATCGTCACGCTCGCGCGCAGTCAAAGCCGATCTTGACAGACCCTTATTGGTTTTACGCGACCGGGGAACGCGGCATCACCTTTGCGCGGCGCCTGCCTCATGGCGACGGCGTATTAGGTATTGACCTCGGCCTTGCCGATTTGTCCATGAAGTTGATGCGATTGCGCAATACGGCCAGCACCGCGTTGCTGATCGCCAACGCACGCGGCGACGTGTTGGCGACAACGGCGGAAGCGGTTACGCCAGCCTGCGACGTGGCGCTGCATGCACACGGTGCGGCGCCGGAGCCCATATCGCCAGCGACGCAGGAGGGTCTGACCGCCTCGCCAATCATGCATCGCATGATGCGCGCGTCGCGTGACACTGTGTCGTCCACCGGACCACAACGCATTACGGTGGAGGGCCATCGCTGGACGATGCGTGTGATGCCCGTAAGCGCTTCCGGCTGGCTGTTTCGGGTCGTATTGGCCACGCCGGATGACGAGGTGCTGGCCGAGGAGCGACGCATGGTCGCCATTTTGGAGATGATCAGTCTGCTGGCGGTGTTCGTGATGCTGATTGTCATCCGCTTCACCGCGCGCCGGGTGAGCCGGCCATTGGTCGCCATCTCCAGACAGGCAGAGGCGCTGAACGCGTTCGATTTTTCCGGCGCGATGCGCAAGCAGCATTCGCCGGTGACCGAAATTGAGACGCTCTCCGGGGCATTGCATGCGGCAGGGGCAACGCTGCAGCGGTTCGTTGAAATTGGCCGGACACTGGCCGCCGAGCGTGATCCGGATCGGCTGCTGGCCCGACTGCTGGATGAAACGGTGCACGCCACGCGGTCGAATGGTGGCGTCATCGTGTTGACCGAGGATGACGGCGTGCATTTCCGTATCGGCGCACGGACAAACGCGGGATCGAACGACCCAGGGACATCCGAGGCAACGGATCGACAGCGCAATGCGTCGATGACGACCGCGCGGGTGTTCGGGACCGAGGGCATGGCCGTGGACACGCGCGCCGGTGGCCTGGGAGAACGAATTCGCGATGCATTGCAACGCCACGCCGCCACCCAGTTAAGCTGGCCGATAGCGGGGGGCGTATCCGCCGGGAGCGTGCCGGGTGAAACCTTGCTTGCTGCGTTGACGGCAGGTCGTACCCCCGAGAACCACGGCGGGGCGCCGACATCGCGGCTGCAAGTGATTGCCTTGCGCAATCGCGCAAATGAGTTGATTGGCGGCATGCTGTTGTTGATGCACGGCGACGATATCGCTGCAAACGTGAGCGGCCAATCGCCTCGCACCGTGCCGGGCGATCTCGATCTGGCTCGCGCGCTCGCAGGCAATGCCGCCATCGCACTGGAGACCGCATTGCTGCTTAAATCCCGAAAGGCGTTGCTCGATGGCGTCGTACGGATGATCGCGGAGGCGATCGATGCGAAGTCTCCGCATACCAGCGGGCATTGCCAGCGCGTACCGGTCTTGATGCAGGCACTGGTTCAAGCGGCATGCGAGGCAAAGCACGGCCCGTATGCATCCTTCTCCCTGACACCGGACGATTGGGAGGCGGTGGAGGTGGCAAGCTGGCTGCACGACTGCGGCAAGCTGACGACGGCGGAATATGTCATCGACAAGGCAACCAAGCTCGAGACCTTGGCGAATCGCATTCACGAGATTCGCATGCGCTTCGAGGTACTGAAGGCGCACGCACATATCGATTACTGGCGCGCTGTCGCCACGGGGGCATTGGAGACTGAGGCCCGGGCAACCCGGGATCAGGCGTTACGCTCGCTTGACGACGACTTCGCGTTCGTGGCCCATTGCAACGAAGGCGGCGAATCAATGCAGCCAGAACATGTAGACCGTTTGCGCACCATCGCTCGGCGAAGGTGGACGCGCACGCTCGACGACATGCTGGGCACCTCACGCGATGAACGCGCGCGCATGGCGCACTGTCGCGCGGATCATACGCCCGCAATCGGTTTGCCGAGGGAGGAGCCATTGCTTGCCGATCGCGAGGAGCACATCATCGGGCATGAACCGAATGCATTGAGCGAGCGGGAAGCACGTTTCGGCTTCCGTATGAAACCGCTCCCAGATCGGATGAATCTTGGAGAGCTGCACAACTTGTCCATCGAGCGGGGCACCCTGACGCCGGAAGAACGGTTTGAAATAAATCGCCATATCACCCGAACCATTGTGATGCTGGAAGGGCTGCCGCTGAACGGTGCCTTGAAAAACGTTCCGGAATACGCCGGTGGTCACCACGAGAAAATGGATGGCGGCGGCTATCCGCGCGGCTTGACGCGTAACCAGATGAGCCCGATCGCACGAATGATGGCCGTCGCGGACGTCTTCGAGGCGCTTACCGCGGGCGATCGGCCATATAAAAAAGCCAAACCCCTGAGTGAGGCGTTCAAGATCATGGGAAAAATGAAACGCGATAACCATCTTGATCCGGACTCGCTTGACCTTTTCGTGTCATCTGGCGTCTGGCGCAGCTACGCATCGCGGTTCCTGATGCCCTGGCAAGACGACAACCCGGATATTGCCGACATCTTGGCGATTACGCCGCGTGAGCGCAGCGCAACGTAACGTAACGGGTTTCCCACCCATTCTTGCGCTATTTGTCACGCGAAAACATAAGATGTCTGATCACGTAGTCATTCTTTTAAGCGCGAGTGGTGCTCGCTGGTTATTTGAATGATTTCCCCCGATTTCTGCTTTTTTTCATAAGGGTTTATCGGGAAGTAACGGTCCTGGCACGCCTCGGAATGCGCCAAAACGACGTTGCGAGGGTTTACATTGATAGTAGGCATTTTCCCCGGCCATTAGGATTCGACATCAGATAACCTATCTCTAAGACAGCGTCTTAGGTCTGAAGCCGCAAGCGTGCATGCCGCATTGATCGAGGCGCGGGTGCATGACCTGTTGCATACGCTTGATTAAAAGGCGTAAGGCAACGGCAGCGGGATGGACGATATCGATAATAAAGGAAGGGGACAGATGATGGTGAACGTTGCAAAGCGCCGGACTTCTCTCACGGCAATCTGTGCTGGCGTGTTGTTAAGCCTGGGTATCGTTGCCGGAGGAATGGGCCATGCCCACGCAGCACCGGTATCGATCAATATCGTCGACGCCGCGGGAAATCTCCAACTCACGCAAAAGAGCTTCGAAGCGTTCAAGGCCAAGTACCCGGATCTGGTTTCGTCCATCACATTCACCAATTCTCCCGCGCCGCAACTGCCCGGCAAGATCAAGGCAATGCAGAACGCCGGCCGGTCCGATATCGACTTGATTCTGATTGGGACCGACGTGTTAGCCGCGGGCATTCAGCAAAAGCTGTTCGAGGCAATCTTGCCGGAGCACCAGGCGGCATTCCCGGGCTTGCTGGACAAGTACGCGCCAGGGCCGCGCAAGATGCAGGACATTGCACAAAACCAGGCGGTGGAAGTCACGTACATGCCGGCTGGCCCACTGCTCGAATTCAATCCCGCGAAAGTACCCCATCCGCCGAAAACACCCGCCGAACTGCTGGCATGGTGTAAAGCCAATCCGAATCGCCTGATCTACGCACGCCCCGCGAACTCGGGGCCGGGCCGGACGTTTTTGATGGGCTTGCCCTATCTGCTGGGCGACAAGGATCCGCGGGACCCGATCAACGGTTGGGACAAGACCTGGGCGTTCTTGAAGGAGCTCGACAGCTGTATTCCGTATTACCCGGGTGGCACGTCGGCGGTGATGAAGGAGTTGGGTGAAGGTACCCGCGACATGACGGTCACGGTCACCGGATGGGATATCAATCCGCGCGCATTGGGCATCGTCCCGGCGGAGTTCAAGGTGCAGGCGTTCGACAACATGACATGGGTCAACGACGCGCACTATATGGCCATTCCGAAGGGCGTGCCGAAAGAGAAGCTGGATACGCTGTTCAAGCTGATGAACTTCATGCTCGAACCGGAACAGCAGGCGCGCACGTATGACGATGGTTATTTCTACCCAGGCCCGGCCGTGAAAGGTGTGACGCTGGAGATGGCGCCGCAACAGAGCCAGGATGTCATCAAGAAGTTTGGCCGCCCGGAATACAGCGCGTGGATTGCGCAACGTCCTAACGTCGTGCCGTTGGATGCCACGGCGATGGTGGCGGCGTTCCAGAAATGGGACCGGGACATCGGCGCGCTGAAGTCGAAATAAGGTTGTCTCTTTCCCTCCCACAGCGCGCCTGATGGCGCGCTGATTGCGTCTTAAAAGTCTCGATAGGTGCCACGATGAACCATTCGTTCCGTCAATTGCGTTTGGACGGGGTATCGCGCAGTTTCACCAATGCCGAAGGCCAGCAGTTGAATGCGCTGCGAGAGCTCGATCTCGATATTGCGCGCGGCGAGTTCATCGCTTTGCTCGGACCGTCCGGCTGTGGTAAATCCACGGCCTTGAACTGCATTGCGGGATTGCAGCCGCTGACTGGTGGCGGCATCTGGCTTGATGACGAACGGATCGATATCCTGCCGCCGGAGCAACGTGGTTTCGGCATGGTATTTCAGAACTATGCGCTCTTTCCGCACATGTCCGTTCTGGACAATGTCGCGTTCGGTTTGAAGATGCGTGGTGTTGCAAAAGCGGAAGCCATGCGGCGAGCACGGGCCGCGCTTGAACTGGTCCAGTTGGTGGGTCACGAGAAAAAACTGCCTGGCCAATTGTCGGGCGGGCAACAGCAACGCGTTGCCATCGCCCGGGCGATTGTCATCGAGCCGCCGTTGATCCTGATGGACGAACCATTGTCGAATCTCGACACGAAGCTGCGTATTGAAATGCGCGCGGAGATTCGGCGGATTCACTCCGAGTTGGACCGGGCGACGATCTATGTCACGCATGACCAGGATGAAGCATTGTCGATGGCCGATCGCATCGTCGTCATGAAGGAAGGGCAAGTGCAGCAGGTGGGCAGCCCGAAGGAAGTCTATGGTCGTCCGTCGAATCTCCATGTCGCGCGTTTCATGGGGTATCGAAATGTATTCCCGTTCACATTGGACGGCATGCGTGGCGATAGCGTTGTTGTCAATGCTGGCGGCGTTACCTTGACCGGTATCGCGATGGCTGCATTCGAACGCAAGGCGGTAAGCCTGGCCATCCGTCCGGAGGATTTGACGATCGCCACGTCCGAAGACGACAATGTGTTCGACGTCGACGTGCAAACGGTCGAGTATGGCGGTCACAATTCGCTCGTTTTCGCGCGTGCGGAATTCGGTACGCTGTGGGCGCGTCTGCCTGGTGACGTGCGCGAGGGTGAACGTATCCGTTTGAGCGTACCCACCGATCGCACCTTGGTTTATGCGGGAGAAAATGCATGAATGCGTCCGCGTTGCCAACCCCACCGGTGAGGATGCCGCGTGACTTGAAGGCCTGGCTCGTCGTACCGGCCTTGCTGTTTATCGCGGCGATGTTCATTTACCCATTCTTCTATGGCTTGATGTTGTCGTTCCAGCCGATGAACGGCGGCAGCGTCTGGGCTAACTATTTGACGTTCTTCAGTGACCGGTCGATGTGGCCGACCGTGTTCGTCACGATGAAACTGGCAATTCCCGCGACCATCATCAATGTCGGGCTGTCCGTGCCCGTGGCGTTCGCGCTGCGGCGGAAATCGGCGTATCAGAAACTCGTCACGACATTGCTGGTGATCCCGGTGACGTTGGGAACCGTATTGATTGCGGATGGCATGTTGAGTTACTTCGGCCCGAACGGCTGGTTCTCCCAGGCGGTGCATGCGCTGCACCTGTATGACGATGAAGTTCGCCTGACCCATAACTACTGGGGCGTGTTGATCTCGCTAGTGGTGTCCGGTTTCCCGTTTGCATTCCTGCTGACCTTGTCTTATGTCACAGGCATCGATCCGACGCTAGCCCGTGCCGCCGCAACACTTGGCGCGACGCCCTGGCAGCAATTCCGGCAAATCTATCTGCCGCTGCTGGTGCCCGGATTGACGATGGCGGCTTGCCTGTCATTCGTGCAGGCATTCTCCGTGTTTCCATCCGCCATTCTGCTTGGGTCGCCGGCGGGGCCGACGCGGGTGATCTCGATTGCCGCATCGGAGGCCGCTTTCGAAAGCTACGACTACGGATTGGCATCGACGATCGCGATCATCATGGGCTTTGCCCAGTTACTGGTCGTGGCTGCAATGCTGGGTGCACGCCGCTTTTTCTATCGCGGTCCGGTCACGGGAGGCAAAGGCTGATGAATACGCGCAAAAGACTGGCAGTAGTAGGCGACACGCGCGCGAATGCCGGCGCGTTCGCGATTGCCGATGGCCATGATGGGAACCGATACGGCTCCGGCGAGCAAGACAAGGTGGTCGACCGTGTCAGCGAGGGCAAGAAAAGCGCCGACGTGCTGCAACGTCGGCAACCCCGTCCACCGTCCAACCTGGGCGACCGTCTGTGGAAGACGGTGGTCTGGGGAGCGATGATCTTTTTCCTGGTGAACGTGCTGTTGCTCATCGCTACGGTGGCGGTGAATTCAACGGCCACGCGCTGGTTCGGCACGCTATTGCCGCAGGGATTCACGCTGCACTGGTATGCACAGGCCTGGTCCGATTTCCAGTTGGGCAGCGTGTTGTGGGTGACGACGATCGTCGTCGGTGCCACCGTGCTGTTGTCCGTGCTTCTGGGCGTTCCCGCGGCGTATGCATTGGCGCGCGTTGAATTCCCCGGCAAGCGTTGGGCGATGCTGGTGTTTCTCCTGCCGATGATGGTGCCACCGGTCACCTACGGGATTCCGCTAGCAACGGTGATGTATAAATTCGGGATGGCGGGCACGCTGACCGGCGTGATCATGGCGAACCTGGTGCCTGCACTCCCGTTCGTGATCCTGGTAATGACGCCGTTCATCGAACAGATCGATCCGAACCTTGAATCGGCCGCGCGCATCTTCGGCGCAAACACGTTACGCTATTTCCGGTATGTGCTGCTGCCTTTGCTGGTTCCGGGGATGCTAGCGGCAGGCTTGTTGGTGCTCGTTCGCACAATCGGCATGTTCGAGCTTACTTATTTCACCGCGGGACCCAGCACCCAGACACTCGTGGTCGCGTTGTACTACGCGGTATTTTCCACCGGCGTACGCGCACCGCAATCGATCGATGCCATGGCGATGATCTATATGGCCATCACGCTGCTGTGGGTGTTGATCGCGCTGCAGTTCGTGAGTCCGACGCAGTTGGTGTCGCGGGTCAAGGAGCAGCGCTAAGCGGTGAGAGGAAGCACACGGGTTGCGTGTTTCCGGAGGGGGAGCGCGTGAGAGTCATGCATGAAGCATCGCTCTCACGCCCGCCATTTGATTTTTGACAAGGCGTCGCAATGACAGACACAATGACACAATCCGGCATCGCCGCCGCGGTGGACGGAGAACGTAAGCCGGTGGTTCTGACCGGAGCGGGCGGGGCCATCGGCCGCGTGCTGCGCGCGCATTTTATTGAGACAGGTCGATTGGGCCGCTATACCGACATCAAGCCGCTCGCCGACGACGCGACGGTCGCCCCTCACGCCGCGGAAAGCGGAGGGTTCCGGCAGGGTGATCTAGGTGATCCGGCCTTTTGTCGCAGCCTCTTCGACGGTGCCGGCGCGATTGTTCATATGGCTGGAATCTCGGTGGAGCAGCCGTTCGATATTCTGCTGCAGCACAACTACGTTGCACTGTTCCATGTGTACGAAGCGGCGCGGCAGTGTGGCGTGCGGCGCATTGTCTATGCCAGCAGCAATCACGCCACGGGCATGTACGCATGCGATATGGCGCTGAACCCGTCGATGCCGGTTAATCCGGATAGCCTGTACGGACTGAGCAAGGTGTGGGGCGAAGGGCTGGCACGTTTATATTGGGAAAAGCACGGCATCGAGACAGTGTGCCTGCGGATAGGCTCCTTCCAGCCGCGGCCGGTGTCGATACGCCACCTGAGTACCTGGTTGTCGCATCGCGACGCGTGCGCGCTCGTGGACGCCAGCCTGGACACCCCGGACGTTGGTTTTGATATCGTGTACGGGATGTCGGGGAATACGCGTGCGTGGTGGGACAATAGCCGTATCCGGGTAGCCTACCATCCACAAGACAATGCCGAGGACTACGCGGAGCAGATCCTGGCGGATGCGAAGCCGGTGGACGCCCTGGAGTCGCGCTTTCAAGGGGCGGATTTCGCGGCGACGGACTTCAGCCGGACGCCCCCACGCGAATCGTGAACATCGTTGCCGTCCGTCTGACGCATGACTTAGCGGGCAGGGCATTGGTGCCGGTGCCGGCAGTATGCGGTAACGTCATCTGACAAGGAGGGCATGACAGGAGGCGCCACGCCGTGACCCGGCGTGGCGCTTTTCCTTAGCGTGCCAGTGACGCCATGTCGATGACGAAACGGTACTTCACGTCGCTCTTCAACATGCGGCCGTACGCTTCTTCGATTTGGTCCATGCGAATCATCTCGACATCGGAAACGATGTTGTGCTTGCCGCAGAAATCCAGCATTTCCTGTGTTTCGGCAATGCCACCAATCAGCGAGCCGGCCAACGTACGACGCTTGAAGATCAAGTTTGCGACCGACGGCGACGGGTGCGCATGTTCCGGCACGCCTACCAGTGTCAGCACGCCATCGCGCTTCAGCAGGGCGGTGAACTGATCCAGATTATGCGATGCCGCGACCGTATTCAGGATGAAGTCGAAAGAATTCGCATGCGCGGCCATTTGCGCTTCGTCCTTCGATATGACGACTTCGTGCGCACCCAGGCGCTTCGCATCGTCCACCTTGCTGGCGGAGGTCGTGAATAGCACGACCTTGGCACCCATCGCGACCGCGAGCTTCACGCCCATGTGCCCAAGGCCGCCTAGCCCGACGACGCCCACCTTTTGACCTGGGCCGACCTTCCAATGACGCAGCGGCGAATAGGTAGTGATGCCGGCGCACAGCAGGGGCGCGGCGGCGGCCGGGTCGAGGTTGTCCGGCAAACGCAGCGTGAAAGCCTCATCGACGACGATTGACGACGAATAACCGCCATACGTCACGCCGTTCGTATGCTTGTCCGGTGCATTGTAGGTGCCGATAAAACCGCCGGGGCCTTCGCAGTACTGTTCCAATCCTTCATTGCATGCAGCACACGCGCGGCAGGAGTCGACCATGCAGCCGACGCCGACCATGTCGCCCACCTTGAACTTCGTGACGTCCTTGCCGACCTCGGCGACGCGGCCGACGATTTCGTGGCCTGGGACGTTCGGGTAGACCGTACCCGCCCATTCACCACGAGCAGTGTGAAGATCCGAGTGGCAGACGCCGCAGAATTGAATGTCGATGCGCACATCGTTCGGACCCGTATCACGACGTTGGAAGTCGAACGGGGCGAACGGCGTCGTGGGGGATTGCACTGCATAACCGTAAGCTTTGTACATGGTTTGACTCTCTCTTTGTCCTGGGGAAACGCAAATGCGAGATATACGGGGAAGCAGCGCCGCGGCTCATTTTGCAGGGGGCTGAACCACGTGACCTCACGCGGCAATTACTTCATGTTGCCATGCGCGCGCGAAGCGTGCTTGTAACGTATCTAAATACGCCGGCATCCAACGGTCGGTGCCGGCCGCAACCATCGTGCCGGTGTGCCCATGGTAAGAAATCCACGCTATGCAAAGCAATGGAAATGTTACGATTTCACAATTCCACTTTATGGCATTGTCACGATTCGATCGATGCAAAACAAAATCGAAATGCTGCGCATTTTCTGCGCGGCGGTGGATGCGGGCAGTTTCAAGGGTGCGGCGGCGCGGCTTGCCATTTCGCCCCAGGCCGTCACGCGCGCAGTGCATGAGGCGGAGCGCGCCACCGGAGAAGTGCTGTTTCATCGTAATACCCGGCGCGTCAACGTCACACAGGCGGGCGCTGCTTTTGCGCAGCAGGCTCGTGACCTTGTGTCGCAGGTTGACCGGCTACTGGGTGTCAGGGATACGCGCGCCGCCGCGGACATAGTCGGCATCGTGCGTATGGCTGCGCCGAAATTGCTGGGTGATGCCTTGCTGTTGCGTGTCGTGACGGCGCTCGCCGTGCAATATCCCCGGTTGACGATCGATCTTCGCCTTTCCGATACCATCGTCGACCCCGTTGCGGAACAGATCGATGTCGGCGTGCGCATCGGGTTTTTGCGGGACAGCCGCTTCGTTGCGCGCGAGGTGGCGCAGGTCGATTTCGTTATTGTTGGCGCGCCTGCATTGATCGCGCGCGTTGGGATGCCGGGTAATATCGGACACATGGCGGACATGCCCATGACCGGTTACATCGATCGGCGCACCGGGCGGCTCTGGCCATGGGAGCTGGCCGGCGGTCAGCAATTCACGCCGGCGCATCCGGTATTCCAAAGCGATGATGTCGATGCCGAGTGTCGCGCGGTGGTTGCGGGGCTGGGCTTCACGCAAATGCCGCGTTATCTCGCACGTCCTTATATCGCAGAGGGGAAATTGCTGACGGTCCTCGACGACATTGCGCCCACGTCCTGGCCGGTATGTGTCTATCGTCCCCAACGCGGTCCCGTACCCGCGCGAGTAAGGGTGGTATTCGATGCAGCCGTGGCCATGCTGACCAACGTCGTGCTGTAGTTGGCGCGGTGTCGGGCCAATTGGCACTACGCCTGGTGACGAGTGGAGGACGGCCCCAGCCACTCGCGGACGTGTGACGCGCGTGGGGGCCTTTGCACCGGAGTCGCGGCATCGCGCCGTGTGCCGACGAAAAGGAAACCGGCCAATTTCTCGGTCTCGGTAAAGCCCAGTGCGTGATGCACGTTGCGGTCATAGGTGTCGGGACCGGTGGCCCAGAAGCCACCGAAGCCGAGCAGGTGGATGGCGTTCAGCATATTCATCGCCGCCGCGCCCACCGCCATCATCTGTTCGATTTCAGGCACCTTGGTGGCCGTCGTGGTGGCGGTTGCCATTGCGATGATCAAGGGCGCCGCGAGTGCCTTCTGACGTCGGCCTTCATGTACGGCCGTGCCGGCATCGGGATGCCGTCCGGCTGCGGCGTCGACGAGCACCTGGCCGAGCGCATGCCGCGCTTCGCCTCGAATCACGACAAAGCGCCAAGGCCGTAATCTACCGTGATCTGGTGCACGCAAAGCCATGTCGAAAATGATCCCCAACGCCGCGTCGTCGGGTGCCGGCGCGTCAAGTGGCCACGCCGACTGACGCGCCAGCAACCGGGACAAGGCATCATGCGATGCAATCGATGGAACGGTAGGAGAGGGCGCCAGCGTCGTGGCGGCACTCTCGCTTGGCATCCCGGAAGGTGACAGTAGCGCGTCAGGGCGATCCATGCGGTTCTCCACAAAAACCTTATCTTCAAACAAAATCCGATTAAATGCAAATGAGTCTTATTAACATGATTTTTTTAGAGGGGTGATAAATGCCCTCGCGTCGATGCCGTGAATCGATCGTTATCTCGAAAAATCGCGCGGTATCAACGAAAACGCGCGCTTGACACCGGCAGCGCCGGCACCGTATCGTCGCACTCGCGAAGAAGAATGATTCTCATTAAGTGGGTGATGAATTAGAAAGTCCGGTATCGATGACCAATCGCCTACGTCGGGATCGTCGCGCGGCACGGTGATGCAGGTCCGGACAGGCTTCACGAGGAACACCATGCTGATCCTTTTACGTCTGGTCCATCAATCCCGCGGCGTGCTGGTGTTCGCAACGTTGTGTGGCTTTATCGGCGGTTTTGGCAATGCGGGTCTGCTGGCACTGATCAATCAGGCGCTTGCCGCGGACGCTGAAGGGCTACCGCATCTGGGCGGTATGTTTTTGATGCTCGGCATCGTTGTCCTGGTCACGCGCACACTGGCACAGACATTGTTCATGCGCCTCGGGCAGCAGGTCAAGGCGCGATTACGGATGAGCACGATTCACCGCATTGGTGGTGCATCGTTTCTTTCGCTGGAGCGGCAGGGCGCGGCGAAATCGATGGCAGTCCTCACGCAGGATCTCGATACGATTGTTGCCTTGTTCATCGGCTTGCCGGCGCTGGCCACGCAAGGCGCGCTGATTGTCGGGTGCCTGGCGTACCTGGCATATTTATCGTGGGGCATTTTTGTCGTCGCCTTTTTAACAATTGTTTTAGGCACGTTTGGATATCGGCTTGCGCATACGCAGGCCCTGTTTCACTTGCGGGCTTCACGGGTGCGAGAGGACGAATTGATTCGGCATTTCCGATCGCTCTTCGATGGCGCCAAGGAATTGAAGCTGCATCGTGCGCGCCGTCGCGCATTCATCGACGGTACGCTCGCGGGAAATGTAGAGGCGGTGCGCGCGCAGCGCACGCGCGGTTATCTGTTTTATGCGGCGGCGAACAGCTGGGGCAACTTCATTCTGTTTGCTTTTATCGGTTTGACATTGTTTGTGTTCGGGCAACATCTGGGCGCCAGCAAGCAGGTGCTCTCTGGTTATGCGATCGTGTTTGTTTACATGATCATGCCGATCGAGGCGGTGTTGTCATCCATGCCGATGGTCAGTGCCGCCCGCGTCGCCCTGGAGCGGATCGAGCATGTCAACGGTGAATTGGTACAGGAAACAGGGGACGATGAGATAACACGGACATCTGCCAGAGTCCGCGTGAACCATCATGTCAATGGTTCCTCCGACACATGCGATAGCGCCCATGATGGCACCGCCGTCGAAGGATGTGATACGCCAGTACGCGGCTTCAGAGAGATCGTTCTGGAGGGTGTCGCGCATCGTTATTTTCGGGAAAAGGACAATGGTACGTTCACATTGGGTCCGGTCAGCACGGTGTTTACGCCCGGCGAGATTGTCTATCTGATTGGCGGCAATGGCAGTGGCAAGACGACCCTGGCCAAGATGCTGGTGGGACTGTATCCGCCCGAAGAGGGGCGCATTGTCGTTGATGGTCTGCCGGTTGGCGCTGGCGATCGGGACGCGTATCGACAACACTTTTCGGTCGTCTTCAGTGATTTCTTCTTGTTCGATAATCTGCTGGGCTTACGCGCTGCGATGGCCATCAACGCCGCGCAATCGGCTGGCGACCTCGACGCCGACGCACAGCGCCTTTTGCACGAACTGCAATTAGATCACAAGGTCAGCATCACGCAAGGCGTCTTCTCGACGTTGGCACTGTCGCAAGGGCAGCGCAAGCGCCTAGCGTTGCTGGTCGCCTATCTGGAAGACCGCCCGTTCTATGTGTTTGACGAGTGGGCAGCCGATCAGGACCCGCTGTTCAAGGACTTGTTTTATCGGCGTCTATTGCCGGCATTGAAAGCACGCGGAAAAACGGTCCTGGTGATCACGCATGACGATCGCTACTTCGGGCTCGCGGATCGCTATCTGAAGCTGGAGTACGGACAAGTGATGGAGCAAGGCGACGGCGCGGCATTGCAGCAGGCCGCGCTTGCCGCGAGTGTCGATTAAGGAACCTGGGCGCGGTAATTGCTCTGCGAAACGGCCTGTTGGCCGAATCACGTGTCCCGCGATGTATCGGTCAGGTCAGTAGCATGAGTGACAAGTTGCTTTCAATAAAGGAATAAAACGATGACCATCGATATGACAATCCTTGCCTGGGTCCTGGTACTGACTTTGGTACAGGTAATATTGCCCGCGATGTGGCGCAACCGGGAGACGGGCTTGCAATATAACGCAGGGCCGCGGGATGAACCCGGGCCACCCGTCGGACCCGTGACAGGACGATTGAAACGGGCGCAGCAGAACCTCATGGAGACGTTGCCTGTTTTCATTGCCGCGGTATTGATTGTTCATCTGGCGGGTAAAGCCGGCACGCTGAGTCATATCGGTGCGATGGTTTACCTGATAGCGCGCATTGTCTATGTACCCCTTTATGCGTTTGGCGTACCGTATGTTCGCTCTTACTGCTGGCTGGCATCGATTGGCGGGATTGTCTTGTTGTTGCTGGCCATGCTTTAAAACGGGCATGCGGTGGAAATACATCATGCTTTGACTGCGTTTTGTTTGCGCGAACATGGTCGCCCCTGGCACGTTCACATATATCTGATCGAGCCTCGCCCCATGGCGACAATCTGTCCGCGACCTGTTCCGGCGTGCCGGAAAAGCTGGGGCGGAGCGTTGCTGCCTTGATAACGGCTTCCCGCTATATCAGCCCGCGCGCATAGGCATTACGTTTGATCGGTTCCGCTGTGCTCCGGAACGGGTCCAGGCGGCAATCCATAAAAATGGCCGTATGGGGCAAGCATGTCTGCTGCATTCAAAAAATTGACTTAATAGACAGTTCGAAAACGAACATCAAATATCATTTGTGTTGAGTCATCTGATAACGTAAAAAGAATCAACGTAAATAATCCAAATATAGAGTAAAAACAGAGCCATATCCGCGTTTACCCTGATTTTCTCATCCTTTGCGCACGGTAGGATGTCCGATAACGACAAGCGTGTCGTTCGACAGCGAACATTCTGGCGATGCAAGCGAAAACGCTTGCTGAACGGAACGGGGAAGCACGTGAAAAAGATCGTTGGCTTGCGATGGTGGATCATTGCACTTGTGTGTGCCGGCACCATTGTGAATTACCTTTCCCGCAATGCTCTGGGTGTATTAGCGCCGGAGTTGAAGACGGTGCTGCATATGAGTACCCAACAGTACTCCTATGTGGTGGGCGCCTTCCAGGTGGGATACACGATCATGCAGCCGGTATGCGGCGTAATCATCGATCTGATCGGGCTGCGCATTGGCTTCACGTTATTTGCCTGCTTATGGTCGGTGATAGGGTGCCTTCATGGCTTCGCCGGCAGTTGGCTTTCCCTTGCGGCAATGCGTGGCTTCATGGGCCTTGCTGAAGCGGTCGCCATTCCCGCGGGGATGAAGGTGGTTGCTGAATGGTTTCCAAATCGGGAAAAGTCCATCGCCGTGGGCTATTTCAATGCGGGAACCTCCTTAGGTTCAGTATTGGCGCCGCCTTTGGTCATACTCGTATCACTTCATTATGGATGGCAGGCTGCCTTTCTGGTAACCGGTGCGCTAGGCTTTATTTGGGCTGCGTGTTGGTACGCGTTTTATCGCACGCCCACGGAACATCCCCGGATTTCTCGCGAAGAGCAGGAGCAGATCACCAGTGGACAAAGTATCGCGACAGAGACGGTGCGAGATACATACCGCATTCGAGATGTCATCACCACGCGGCGTTTTTGGGCGATCGCTCAGGCGCGTTTCTTTGCCGAGCCCGCGTGGCAGACGTTCAGTTTCTGGATTCCGCTGTATCTTGCCACGGAACGGCACATGGATCTGAAAGAGATCGCTTTGTTTGCATGGGTGCCCTTTCTGGCCGCCGACTTAGGCGGTTTGTTCGGGGGATATCTTTCGCCCTTCCTGATGAAGCATCTGCGCATCTCACTGATCTGGTCGCGCATTGCCGGCGTCGTGCTCGGCGCGGTGATGATGATCGGACCCGCGTGCATTGGCCTGGTCGCTTCTCCGTATGAAGCCATTGCACTGTTCTGCGTGGGCGGATTCGCGCATCAGATGATTTCGGCGTTGGTCAATACACTGAGCGCGGATGTCTTTGTGCCTGGGGAAGTCGGCACCGCCGCAGGCTTCGCCGGCATGGCGGCCTGGATCGGCGGCCTGGGATTCTCTCTCGTCGTCGGGGCGTTGGCTGACTCGATTGGCTACAAACCGCTTTTCGCCGCATTGGGCCTGTTCGACCTGATAGGCGCTACGCTCCTTGTCATCCTGATGCGTGGCCATGCCGCCGTGCGCTAGCCACCGTGCGGCAAAAGCAGTGCTCAAGATGCCGCTTGATAAAGACACGAGATCTGATATGGCTTCATTGAACGTTAAACCGCAATTCACGTTGTCGCACAACACCGACAATCACCTCATCCTGGCGTCGGACACGGGAAGCCTGATCGAACTGTTCGTTCTCGCCGATGACATCATTCGCGTGCTTGTTCTCCCCGACGGGCAGCTACATGGACCGAATACGTGGGCCATCGCGCCAGGCATGGAAGACACCCCGATCGAAGGTCGGGATCGGCGCGACATGAGTGGTTTCACGCCACCGTCTTTCTCCGTCGTGAATACCGCGGGTCATCTCGTCGTCGAAACAGCGTGTATTCGTTTGACCGTCGACTATGCGGGAGGATTTTGTTCGTGGGACTTACGCGAGAACGGCGAATGGCATCGTGTTTTGCGGGATCGCCAGACGCAGGCGTACAACTTCTCGTGGTGGGACGCCAGGGTCTATCACTACGTCGAACGCGAGCGCGGTGAAATGTATGTTGGCCTGGGCGAGCGTGCCGGATCGGTTGATCGTGCGGGCCAAAGCTATGAAATGCGCAATATCGATGCGATGGGCTATAGCGCGCGCACTACCGACCCGCTCTATAAACACATTCCTTTTTATGTGACGTGGCGGCCGGACACACAGCGCGGCTTTGGCCTCTTCTACGATACGCTGTCCGACTGCCGGTTCGATATGGGTCGCGAGTTGGACAACTATCATGGCGCCTACCGTCATTTCATCGCCGAACATGGTGATCTCGACTATTACTTCATCGCATCGCCGAGTACGCCCCTCGCCGCGGTACGCCGCTTCACGTGGCTTACGGGAAAACCGGCTTGGATGCCGAAGTGGGGTTTGGGCTACTCCGGCTCGACGATGCGTTATACCGACGCCCCGAACGCACAGGAACAAATGGGCGAGTTCATCGAGCGTTGTGCCGAACACGACATCCTGTGTGACTCATTTCATTTGTCCTCAGGCTACACTTCGATTGGTGCAAAGCGCTACGTTTTCAACTGGAATCGCGAGAAATTTCCTGACATCAAAGGGTTCGTCGACAGTTATCTCGAAAAGGGCGTCCGCTTATGCGCCAACATCAAACCGTGCCTCCTTCGTGATCATCCTGCTTTCAAGGAAGTCGATGAAGCGGGACTTCTTATCCGTGCCGGCGATGGCGGCCCCGCATGGATTCAATTCTGGGATGAGGTGGGCGCTTATCTCGACTTCACGAATCCCGCGACAATCGATTGGTGGAAGGGAAAGGTAAAGGATAGCCTCCTCGCCTACGGTATCGCGGCGACGTGGAATGACAACAATGAGTTTGAAATCTGGACGCCTGATGCGATTGCGAACGGTTTTGGACGTTCGTTTGTGGCGCAACAGGCGAAGGTATTGCAAACGCAGTTGATGATGCAGGCATCACATGCCGCACAGCGTGAATCTGCGCCGACGACGCGACCGTTCCTGGTCTCGCGGTCAGGAGGTGTGGGCATGCATCGTTATGTTCAAACGTGGTCGGGCGACAATTACACGTCCTGGGAGACGCTACGCTATAACCTGAAGATGGGTTTGGGCCTTGCCATGTCCGGCGTGTCGAACACGGGGCATGATATCGGGGGGTTTTCCGGGCCAGCCCCGGACCCGGAGTTGTTCATGCGCTGGGTGGCTTTTGGTGTCTTCCTGCCGCGCTTCAGTATCCATTCATGGAACGACGATGGCAGCGTGAATGAGCCGTGGATGTTTCCGGAGCATACCCATCACATATCCGCGCTTATCAAATTGCGGTATCGCTTGATCCCCTATCTTTACGCCTTGTTATGGCAGTCGCACAGTTGTTACGAACCGGTTCTAAGGCCTCTTTTTGCTGAGTTTCCAAGCGACGGGCGTTGTCTCGACGATGGCGACGACATGATGCTGGGGCCGCATATGCTGGTAGCGCCGGTGGTCGAGGCACACCAGACGGCGCGCGAAATCTATCTGCCTTCCGGCGCGCGCTGGTTCTCGTATTGGAGCGGCGAAGCGTTCGATGGAGGCAACACGGTCTGTTTGCCTGCCCCTTTCGATCAGCCAATCATGCTGATTCGCGAGGGTGGTGTGATTGCCTTGAATGTAGCCGATCAACATTTTGCCTCACCCGCGGATGAAAGGGCGTTCATGGTGGCACCCTTTAAGACGGAAGGCGTCGCTCAGGGGGGATCCGTGGAGGACGACGGTGAAACGGAAGCATGGCGTAGTGGTAAGCAAGGCCGGTGGGATATCAGGCTCGAGTCCACGCGACGAAATCTGGTGCTCTCGGTTACCCGTCTTGGGCACATGCCAGGCAGGCAGAATCAGTTGCAGATATTGATTCCACGCAGCGAGACGAGACCAGTTGTTTTCCAAAATGTTGCGTTGATATCGGATAACGCGGCTGGCCCGTGGCGTAGCTTGACTGTACGAGTGTCGTGAGGCATCCGGTTATTTGAAGATATAAGCTAACCGTGTGCAGCAAGTCTGGCGGCCGCGCGTGCAACAATCTCCGTCCGTTTCGCGACGTTCGCCGCGGTACGTTGACGAGCGACTTCAAGGACGGACGGGGGCGCGGTGTCAGGGCTGCCCGCGGCGAATGGCGGTGCCGGCGCATATTCGATTTGCAGTTGAATGGCTTGTGCTTCGTCGACCCCGACAAGTTCCCCGACCAATGTCAGTGCGAAATCGATTCCCGCAGTGACACCGCCGCCAGTCAGCAGGTTCCCGTCACGAACGACGCGTTCCTGGACCGGCTGTGCGCCAAACCGCGACAACAATGCATGGTAGGCCCAGTGCGTCGTCGCGCGACGCCCATGAAGCAGTCCGGCGGCGCCCAGTACCAATGCACCTGTGCAAACAGAGGTGATAAAAGTAGCCTGGGCCGCCTGTTCGCGGATGAATGCAAGCGTGACGTTGTCTTCCATTACCTCGCCCACGCCTGCGCCTCCAGGAATGCAAATGACATCCAACGTAGGGCAATCGTCGAATGTCGTGTCAGGTGCCAACGGTAATCCGTTGCTGGCTTTCACGGTCGCCAACGCTTTCCAGATCAGATGAATGCGCACATCCGCCAACGATGCAAAGACATCGTATGGACCTGCGAGGTCGAGGTGTTGCACGCCAGGAAAAACGAGGAAGCCGATGCGAATGGTCATGTCGATATCGTAGGAGCAGGAGGGAATGACCGCCATGTTGCATGGCGCGTCGATGAGTATTGGACAGATGCACTGTACACGTGTAGCGTATGGCGTAAAGGCCAATCAGGCCGCAATTTACGCCATTCTCTCGTGTCCGATACGCTTCGAACCGTCAACATACTGGCTTTTGACGACGTACAACTTCTCGATGTCTCCGGGCCCATGCAGGTGTTCGCGTCAGCGAACGAGCTCTGCCTGGAACGCGGCAAACAGCGCCCGTACGAGGTTCGTGTGGTATCGGCGTCCGGTAAAGTGGTGTCTTCCGCAGGTTTAGGACTTGACACCTTTCCGCTACCCGTCGCAGGCGCGGGTGCCGATACGTTCATCGTAGCGGGTGGGCGCGGCGTACATGCCGCGTCGAAAGACCTCACGCTTTTGAGATGGGTGCGTGAACACACTGAAGCAGTGAGAAGGATTGCATCGGTGTGTACTGGCGCCTTTCTACTGGCGGCGGCGGGACTGCTTGATCAGCGACGCGTTGTAACGCATTGGGCGCATTGTCAGGCGCTTGGTCATCGCTATCCGATGCTGCGCATTGAGCCAGATCCCATTTATATACGGGACGGCGAGGTATGGACCTCGGCAGGTGTTACCGCCGGCATCGATCTTGCCCTCGCGTTCGTGGAGGCGGATTGCGGTCGCGGGCTGGCCTTGGACGTGGCCCGAGAGCTCGTTGTATTTCTTAAACGGCCTGGCGGCCAGGCACAGTTCAGTGCCACATTGCTACTGCAGAACGCCAGCGATGATTTCGAAGCGCTTCACGCATGGATCGCAGAGAACCTCACATCCGATATGTCGGTGCCGGCGCTCGCGAGACGGGCTGGCATGAGTGAGAGAAGCTTCGTGCGTCACTATCGCGACAAAACCGGCAATACACCGGCACGGGCAATCGAATTGTTTCGCACGGAAGCGGCCCTGCGGCTACTTGTCGATACGGCATTGCCAGTCAAACGCATCGCGTTGAAGTGTGGTTTTGGGAGCGAAGATTCCCTGCGGCGAAGTGTCATGAAGGTATGCGCGGTCACGCCGCAAGCCTACCGTGAACGCTTTGGTGGGCAAACGACGTCGCGGTAGCGCGGCAGCGTGCGAAAGCCGGTAACCTTCATTGCCATGCACGAAATGGGTGCGGTCGGCTTCGGACACATTCCTGTAACCCTCTTCCCATGATGATTTCCGATATTCCGCATTAGCACATACGGAAATATTGGTTCGGCCACCGCCGTCCTTTTGCTAACGTCATGCCGATTATTCCGTGAGCGCCGCCTGCTTATCACGCGGCGCTGCCTAAACGAGGTGTCGACATGATGGGAAATCACGCACGGGGCCGAATCGACGGCCGGAGGATAGGAGGAGCGACCGTCCGATGAATGTCTTTTGGTTCATTCCTACCCACGGAGACAGTCGCTACCTGGGGACTTCCGAGGGCGCTCGCGCCGCGGATTTCGACTATTTTCGTCAGATTGCCGTTGCGGCCGACACGCTCGGTTACGAAGGGGTGTTGCTGCCGACGGGGCGATCCTGCGAGGACGCATGGGTTGTCGCATCGTCGCTCATGCCGTTCACGCAGCGTCTTAAATTCCTCGTCGCAATCCGGCCGGGGCTATCTTCTCCTGCCTTGTCGGCGCGAATGGCATCCACGTTCGATCGACTGTCGAAAGGGCGGCTATTGATCAATATCGTAACGGGCGGCGACCCGGCCGAGCTCGCCGGAGACGGCATTTTTACGGATCATGATACGCGTTACGAAGTGACCGACGAATTCCTGCATATCTGGCGTGGCCTCCTCGCTGCCTCCCATGCGGGCGAGACAATCGAATTCGACGGGAAACACCTGCAAAGCAAAGGCGGGAAGATATTGTATCCGCCGATACAATCGGCGCATCCGCCATTGTGGTTTGGCGGTTCGTCACCGGCGGCGCATGCGATTGCCGCCGATCATATCGATACCTATCTGACTTGGGGCGAAACACCCGACGCCGTTGCCAGAAAGATTGCCGATATACGACAACGGGCGAAGGCGAAAGGGCGAAAGATTACATTCGGCATCCGGCTGCATGTGATCGTGCGCGAGACGGAGGCGGAGGCATGGTCCGATGCGGACAAGCTGATCAGTCGATTGGATGACGATACCATTGCGCGTGCGCAAGCATCGTTTGCAAAGATGGATTCGGAAGGGCAGCGGCGGATGGCGGCACTGCATAATGGCCGACGTGACAAGTTGCAGATTTATCCCCACCTTTGGGCGGGGGTTGGCTTGGTACGTGGCGGTGCGGGGACGGCTCTGGTCGGGAATCCGGAGCAGGTCGCGGCATTGATGAAAGAGTATGCGGCGCTGGGCGTGGAAACCTTCATTCTCTCTGGATATCCGCATCTGGAGGAATCTTACCGCTTCGCGGAGCTGGTATTTCCATTGCTGCCACGGGAGCAGAAAACCCGGTCAGGTGGTCTGTTATCCGGCCCATTTGGTGAAGTCGTCGGCGCGGGCTTGCTGCCGCGTGCCGCGGCATAGCGTGGTACACCCGTTCAGACTTCTTAAAAAACCATATCAAAAGCAGAAATGCTTGGTTTTGCCTGGCTGTCGTGCGAGATAAGCTCCATCAAATTCTACCAGCGATAATTTGGTGAGCCATATGTCCATTTCAGATGACTTTCGGGTTGAAGTCAGGCTTGCACAGACGAGCCCGATGATGTACGCGGATGATTTACGGAATATATGTGCCGCAGCGGCGATGACGTTCTTCGTGATTGTCACTCGCTGTTCATCCGCACATCACGTCTTTGCCGATTCCTTGCTCTGAGCTTTCGACCATGGCTTATTCCCAATCTGAATCATCGCAGCCACACGTGGTCGGATCGCGCGATCCGGGAACCTATCGCGCGTCACATGCCGCGCTACCTTCGCCGGATGCGCGGGCGAAAAGCAAGGGGCAATTCAACCGACGCGTTGCGTTTGTGGGTGCCGTGGCCACCGCGGCGTGGACCGCATTGGCAGCGATCGTCGGCATCTGGCCGAATTACGACGACTTCCCCGAAACAAGCACACTGGCTTGGCTGTCAGTGGTGCTCGCAGCCGTATTGTTCTTCGCGACGATATCGGGATCGCGCAGGCATGCCGAGGCGCTTGCCGATGCGCGCATTGGTGCGATAACGCGCGTGTTCCCGTGGGCAATCGCGCTGGCTGTCGTGTTGTCCGGATGGGAGGTCGTGACAGCAAAGCTGGGTCTCTTGCCCCGGCCGTTTTTCGCGCCGCCGCAGGCCTTGCTGGACGTATTCCGTAACGACTACATCAAGTTGGGAACAAGCCTCCTGTATTCACTGCGGTTATTGTTCCTTGGTTATGTGGCAGGCGCGATGACCGGGTTTGTGGTTGGCGTTGGCGTGGGGTGGTCGCGGATCGTCGGGTATTGGGTCCATCCCATCCTGCGGATCATCGGGCCGTTACCTGCCACCGCGTGGTTGCCACTGGCATTTTTCTTTTTCCCATCCAGCTTCTCCGCGAGCATCTTCCTGATCGCGCTCGCCAGTGGGTTTCCTGTTGCCGTGCTGACATGGTCGGGCGTGGCGAGTGTCAATCCGGCTTTTTACGATATCGCGCGCACGCTGGGTGGAAAGCCTTGGTTCCTGGTCTTGCGTGTTGCCGTGCCAGCGGCGTTGCCATCGGTATTCGTCGGTTTGTTCATGGGACTTGGGGCATCCTTTTCGGTATTGGTCGTCGCCGAGATGATGGGCGTGAAGGCGGGATTGGGCTTCTATCTGCAATGGGCGCAAGGATGGGCCGCGTACGCGAATATGTATGCGGCGTTATTGGTGATGGCGTTGATGTGCTCAGGCCTGATCACGTTGCTATTTGCCGTTCGCGGAAGATTACTTGTATGGCAGAAGGGGCTTCTCAAATGGTAACGATCGTCGAAAACCAGGCGGTATCGGCACATGCATCCATCGGCCCTGCGGTGGGCTATCTGGATATTCGCGATGTCAGCCATGCCTTTGTATTGGATGGCACTTCGTTGCCGGTGTTGGATAACGTACGATTTTCCGCTGAACCGGGCGATTTTGTCGCATTGCTGGGGCCAAGCGGCTGCGGAAAGTCGACGCTGTTACGATTGGTTGCGGGCCTTGAAGCCCCGCGTGAAGGCGCCATCTATTACAACAACGACCGTGTTGCCGGCCCGGATCCGCATCGGGTTGTTGTATTTCAAGACCCAACGCTTTATCCCTGGTTGACCATCCGTCGCAACGTCGGTTTGGGGCCGGCCGCGCAGGGTCGACGCGATGCGGACCGTCGCATCGACGAAGCGTTGGAGACGGTGGGTCTTGCCGCGTTCGCCAATGCCTACCCGCACCAATTGTCAGGTGGCATGGCACAGCGTGCCGCGTTGGCGCGTGCCCTTGTCAATGACCCATCGCTGCTGATCCTGGACGAACCTTTCGGCAAGTTGGATTCGCTGACGCGTTTGAACATGCAAAGTGAGTTATTGGCATTGTGGCATCGGATCCGTTTTACAACGCTTTTGGTGACGCACGATGTGGAAGAGGCATTGTTCATGGCCACGCGCGTGATCGTATTCAGCGACCGCCCTGCGTGCATCATTGCCGATATCCCGAATGATCGACCCTATCCGCGACATCGCGATGATCCGCACCTCGTTGCCTTGCGCCAGCATGTGCTGGGACAACTTGGCGTGGCCGTATCGTGAGCGTGACGTGAAGGATTTCCCTGTCTTTGTAGTATCGGCGGCCCCGGCTGTTGTGAGGCGAAGTACGCCGCCGTTGCACGGGAACTGCTTCGTTATGAAATAAGTAATGACATTAAATTGGTTCCCTGTCTGGTGATTCGAATGCAAAGTGGCGAAGCCAGATCGCGGCGCGGGGCAGAGATGCCCCTGGTCTTGCCGCGTCGTTTCTTGCTGCAAGCGTATTCCGCTAAAACCGATGACCGGAGGGGAATTCATCATGCTAATTGCCTTGGAAGACGAGACCTTCGCTGAGACTGTACTGGGTTACGCCCGCGAAACCGCGCGCGAAAGCAGGCTGGCCTATGCCGGGGGCGTGAGTCCTGCCGACGCCTGGACCTTGGTGTCGCGCGGCGAGGCGCTGCTGGTCGACGTCCGTACCGCCGAAGAACGGAAATTCGTTGGCCATGTGCCCGACACCGTGCATGTGCCGTGGGCGACCGGAACCAGCTTGACACGGAATCCCCGTTTCGTTCGCGAGCTGGAGGCCAAGGCGGGCGGCAAGGACGCCGTGATACTGCTGCTCTGCCGTAGCGGCAACCGCTCGGCACAGGCCGCGGATGCCGCCGCGAAAGCCGGTTTTTCGCACGTGTTCAATGTCCTGGAAGGTTTCGAAGGCGATCTGGATGCCGCGCAGCATCGCGGGGGCGTCAACGGTTGGCGTTTCCGCCAGCTACCTTGGATTCAAGATTAGTTTTGCTTATAAGGGGCACCAACGTGGCCGCATTCGACATCGACGGGATCGTTCGTTCCCTGCATACTGCCCGGCATGATTGGCGTAAGCGTCAGCAGCGCGCCATCGAAGCGGGCGGCCGCGATCTTCCCTCGCCGGACGCACTGAAAGCGATCGTCGATGCCTTGAAAGGCGTGTTGTTTCCCATGCGCCTGGGTCCGCCCGATCTACGCCAGGAAAGTGAAGACCTGTACGTCGCGCACAGCCTGGACGCAGCGTTGAACGCCTTGTTGATTCAGGCGCGGCTCGAGTTGCGCTATTCCGCGCGGTACCGTGACGATGGCGAGTTGGCCAAGGTCGACGCTCACGACATCGTGCAGACATTCGCGTCGCGGTTGCCGGATATCCGCTCACGTCTTGATGCCGATGTGCTTGCGGCGTTCCAAGGCGATCCCGCGGCGGGCAGCGTCGATGAAGTGCTGCTTTGCTATCCAGGGATTCTTGCAATTATTCACCACCGGCTTGCACACGAATTGTTCACGCTGGGCTTGCCTTTGCTAGCGCGAATGCTTGCCGAGCGCGCGCATGGCGAGACCGGTGTGGATATTCATCCAGGGGCGCGCATAGGTCAAGGCTGTTTCATTGATCATGGGACGGGCGTGGTGATTGGTGAAACGGCGATCATCGGCGAGCGAGTTCGTATCTATCAGGCTGTCACGCTAGGTGCGAAACGCTTTCCACGGGACGCGGCAGGTAATCTCGAAAAAGGTCTCGCACGTCATCCAATCGTCGAGGACGACGTCGTTATTTACGCAGGGGCGACAATACTCGGTCGTATCACGATTGGCCGCGGCGCGGTGATCGGCGGAAACGTCTGGCTGACGCAGGATGTGGCGCCAGGCAGTCACGTGACCCAGGCCGTGGCCTCTACCGCTGTATCCCGTCCGGTGGCCGCACCCGTGCCGTCGGCGCTCCCTACCCGCGCGACGGCATGACACCCTTGATCAGGCAATTCGGTGTGACTGTGAGACGCTACCGCGAAGCGCGGCGATGGTCGCAGGAGCAGCTTGCGGAACATGCCGGCCTCAATCGTTCCTATGTGGGCGAAGTCGAGCGCGGCGAGGTGATCGCGTCCATATTGACCGCGGAGAAACTGGCGAACGCGCTCGATCAACCTATCACATCGCTATTGCGGCAGACAGAACGCCGCCATATTGGCACGCTCAGTAGCGCGGTCGATTGATATTTCATAGGAATATCGGAGTGATGGCTATAGCCTGTTGAGGGCGGCGCGTTCCACTCGTCATAATCTCCGCGCGTTATAAGCTTTCCCGTTTTTCTTCTAACCCGGAGCCCGATATGTCGACCGTAGCAAATGGTCCGACCACGCTGAGCGATCAGGCAGCGCGCCAGCTTGCGAATGCCACGAAGACCGTCCCCCAGCTCGCCACCATTACGCCCCGCTGGCTGACCCACCTCCTTCAATGGGTGCCGGTGGAAGCCGGCATCTACCGATTGAATCAGGTCAAGAATCCTGAGGCAGTGAAGGCCGCATGTACGCAGCGCGAAGACGAACAGGTACTGCCCCAGACGTTCGTGCCCTACGAAGAAGCGCCACGGGAATACTTTCTTAATGCGGTCAGTACCGTTCTGGATGTACATACGCGTATCTCGGACTTGTATAGCAGTCCGCACGATCAGATCAAGGAACAACTGCGCCTGACGATTGAAACAATCAAGGAGTTGCAGGAAAGCCAACTAATCAATAACGCCGAATACGGCCTGCTGGCCAATGTCACCGACGAGCAGCGCGTGTATCCGTTGACGGGTGCGCCAACACCGGACGATATGGACGAGTTGTTGAGCAAGGTATGGAAGGAGCCGGCATTTTTCCTGTCCCATCCATTGGCGATTGCCGCATTCGGCCGTGAATGCACTCGCCGCGGTGTGCCCCCGCCGACAGTGAGCCTGTTCGGATCGCAGTTCATCACCTGGCGCGGTATCCCGCTGATTCCGTCGGACAAGGTGCCGGTTGCCGATGGCAAGACGTCGATCCTGCTGCTGCGCGTGGGCGATAAACGCCAAGGCGTGGTTGGTCTTTACCAGCCCGGCGTGGCCGGCGAACAAGGTCCCGGTTTGTCGGTACGGTTCATGGGGATCAACAATCAGGCGATTGCTTCTTACTTGATTTCGCTATATTGCTCACTCGCGGTCCATTCACCGGATGCACTCGCGGTTCTCGAAGACGTGGAGATCGGCAAGTACCATGACTACCCCGACACCTACCGCTGATATCGCCAATCCGGGGGCGCAGGCACCGGCGGGATTGCCCGATCCGGGCACACTCGCGCGGCTTGCGACGGCGTTCTTTACGGCATTGCCGGGACAATCGCCCGCATCGTCGCTGGTGCCGGGAAGCGGTGCGCCAGGGGGCGTGACGATAGTATTGCCACAGGCTGTTACCGCATTGAACGTCGCCGCGAATCCCGCCCCCGGGGGCTCGCCGTTCGCAGGGCCCGGCGGCACCGGCGCTTCTTCTTCCGGCGTTCCAGTAGGGGCACTTCCTGGAACAAACCTGTTATCGTCGGCACCCACGCAGGTGCTGACACTCGGAAATCGCGCACCGTCGCTTGCACCACATGCATCCGCCGGGAATGATATACCCGATACCGTGGTGACAACCGCACCGACCATCGAGCCGCGTACGGGAGGAACCGCGCTGGGTGGCACACCGGGCATCACTTCCTCTCTTTTCTACTTTATCGACAGCGCATCACATGGATGGCGTGCCCAGCCCGCTGCCGTCGTGCCCCCCGCACGCGCGACGGTGGCACCTGAGGCGTTCGGCCTGCCGGACGCCAACAGCTTGCGTGATTTGCTGTCATCGAACCATCGGCATGCATCCCAGAGCGGTTCGGAAGCGCCCCCACGGTACTTCCTCGACGAGCCGGATGCTCCGGACTACTCGAGCAGACCCATCACCTCGGATCGGTTTGACGGTGAACGCCGTTTTACGTCAACGCACGCGACATTCGATGTCGATGCCGTGCGCCGCGATTTCCCGATCCTGCGCGAGCGCGTAAACGGCAAGCCGCTTGTGTGGCTGGATAACGCGGCCACCACGCATAAGCCGCAAGCGGTCATCGATCGTCTTGCGTATTTTTATTCGCATGAGAACTCGAATATCCATCGCGCGGCGCATGCGTTGGCCGGGCGTGCCACCGATGCATACGAGCATGCTCGCGATACCGTACGGCGTTTCATCGGAGCCGCGTCGTCCGACGAGATTATCTTCGTTCGGGGCACGACCGAAGGGATCAACCTGGTGGCAAAGACATGGGGCGAACAGAACGTCGAAGCCGGAGACGATATCATCGTCTCGCATCTCGAACATCACGCGAATATCGTCCCGTGGCAGCAACTGGCTTCGCGGAAGGGCGCGACCTTGAAGGTGATTCCGGTCGACGATTCCGGGCAGGTCAAATTGGATGCATTCCGCCAATTATTGACTCACCGAACCAAGATCGTCTCCGTCACGCAGGTCTCGAATGCACTCGGTACCGTAGTGCCGGTAAAGGAGATTGTCACGCTCGCGCATAGCGTAGGCGCCGTGGCGCTCGTCGACGGTGCGCAATCGATTTCGCATATGCCGGTGAACGTGCAGGCGATCGATGCTGACTTCTTCGTGTTTTCAGGACACAAGATCTACGGTCCGACGGGCATTGGCGCGGTCTATGGAAAGCGTCATTTGCTCGACGCCATGCCGCCTTGGCAGGGCGGTGGCAATATGATTGCCGATGTGACCTTCGAACGGACTGTTTTCCAAGCGCCTCCTAACCGTTTCGAAGCGGGCACCGGTAACATTGCGGACGCGGTGGGGCTCGGGGCGGCACTCGAATACGTCGATCGCATCGGGACCGAGCGCATTGCACGGTACGAGCATGATCTGCTTGCGTATGCGACCGAACGACTTGGGCGAGTGCCGGGGGTGAGATTGGTTGGTACCGCCAATGAGAAGGCGAGCGTGCTGTCGTTCGTCCTGAAAGGCTATGAAACCGAAGAAGTCGGCCGGGCCCTGAATGATGAAGGGGTCGCCGTGCGGTCTGGTCATCACTGCGCCCAGCCCATATTGCGTCGGTTTGGCCTTGAGGCGACGGTTCGACCTTCGCTGGCGTTCTACAACACACGCGACGAGGTCGATCTCCTGACGTCAGTCGTACGGCGTTTGTCGGGACGGCGCTAAGGAGCGGGCAGCGGCTTAAAACACGAATAAAGCATAAGATAAGCCCAAAAAAATGGTTTTGGCCGTTGCCCTACGACGATAGTCTGGTAATCGTCGTTCCCCTCACCGGGATTGTGGCTCGCTCATCGACCAGTCGTCATCGCGCTCCACAATGCCCTTTACGTCAAAGGATGCTTGCGATGAGTGCAGTGATCAAGGAAGTGGCCGCGAACAGTGTGAAGGTCAAGCCGATATCCGCCCATATCGGTGCCCAAATCGAGGGCGTCGATCTCTCCGTGCCACTACGACCCGAGCAGGTTGTCGCGATCCGAGCGGCATTGCTGAAGTGGCGCGTGATCTTCTTTCGCGACCAACCGCTGACGCATGCGCAGCAGGTTGCATTTTCCGCGCAGTTTGGTGCGTTGACGCTCGGCCACCCGGTGTTTGGACACGTACCGGGGCATCCCGAGGTGTATTCCATCGACAAGTTCCGTCAAGCAACGCGCTTTAGCGGCCACGGTGTCCAGCGTCCGTGGACCGGCTGGCATACGGACGTGACGGCGGCCGTCAATCCGCCATTTGCTTCCATCCTCCGGGGCGTGACCATCCCGCCGTATGGTGGTGATACCCAATGGACAAATCTGGTAGCGGCATATGAAGCGCTTTCCGCGCCCTTGCGCGCGTTTGTCGACGGCCTGCGCGGGGTACATCGTTTTGCGCCGCCAGCGGGTGTGCATGCCAGCCATGATTACAAGCAGGCCGTGGAGCAACGCATCCTTGTCACCGAGCATCCTCTCGTGCGAGTGCATCCCGAGACCGGGGAGCGGGCACTGTATGTCAGTCCGAGCTTCTTGAAGCATATCGTCGGATTAACGCCGCGCGAGAGTCAGGCGGTGCTCGAATTATTGTGGGAGCATGTGACGCAGCCGCGCTTCACGGTGCGCTTCAAATGGGAAGCCGGCAGCCTCGCATTCTGGGATAACAGATCAACCGCGCACTTGGCTCCCACCGATATTTTCGACCTCGACTTTGATCGGCAGCTTTATCGCACGACCTTGGTGGGGGACATACCGGTGGGACCGGACGGTCGGCCATCTGAAGCATTGGAAGGCTCCCCCGTCAACGCCGCCGCCGCATTGGCGTTGAATTGAGTGCGGGTGTTGACCGTTGACCAGACGGCAGGAGCGCGCCGTCATTGTCCAGGTCGGTGCTTCGAAAGCAGGACGCGATTTCGCGACGCGTCACGCCGGATTGCCTTCACCGCCGCACTGAACCTCAATGCCGCCGTGGCGTTCTATCGCGATCGGAAGCGTTGCATGTCGTCAGTATTTACGCATTTGTTCGTCTGAACCTGATCGGTACGCCTGAGTCTATCGCAAGGGACTTCATGGAATCGTCCGAACAGGACGCTGCGGATGGCTTCGTGCTGAAAGGAACCAACGCCTTTTGCACCGTTGCGAATGAAGTGTTTCCGATCTTGCGGGAAAGAGGCATTTTGCGCCGCCTGCCAGCAAGGGATGGACGTTCCCGCAGGCGCTGTACCGCGGGTCGTCTGCGCTCATACGCTAGTGTGGGCATAGATTTACGCCGATCGGTTTGTCTATTTGCTATTGCAAAAATAAAAAATATCATCGCCCGTCTCACAACTTGCTCAAAAAATGTCATTTGATACGGGCGTGGTCTGAACATTGCTATGTTACCGTTGCCGGTGATTCACTAATTCATAAAGGAATGGCAATGACGACAACGACAAAGATTTTGAACGGCCTGATTGAAACTTCAATTGATGGTGAAAAAGGGTTCCGCAAGGCTGCTGAGGATACGCAAGATAGTGGCCTTAAAGCGCTGTTTATTGAACGGGCGGGGGAGTGCGCGGCAGCGGTAACCGAACTCCAGGCAGAAGTAGGCAGATTAGGTGCATCGCCGGAAGATGAAGGCTCGTTTGCCGGCACGTTGCATCGTGGTTGGCTTTCGGTGAAAGCGGCCGTGGCGTCGCATGACGATCTGGCGGTCCTTGAGGAAGTCGAGCGTGGGGAAGATGCCGCCAAGAAGAATTATCGTGAAGCACTTGCCCAAGATCTTCCGCCGGAAGTGCGTACGTTGATCGAAAAACAAAATCAAGGTGTCATTCGTAACCACGATCGTATTCGCGATCTGCGTAACGAGCGGCGCGCGGCTGAATAATAGAGCGGGAGTGACTGCGGCCGCGTCAATGGCATGCTATGTCTCATCTGAATCGGCGTGATCCTTGAAGCGGCGCATGAAGGACAGAATAATTAGCGCCAGGATGGCGCTCGTGACCGCTGTCGCTTCTCGCCCCATGCCGGCCGCTACACCAACCGCCGCGGTCAGCCAGAGACTCGCTGCGGTGGTCAAGCCATGAATGGCGCGATCCTTGTCAATTTTGATAATGGCCCCTGCCCCTAAAAAACCAATGCCCGCGATAAGTCCTTGGAGCACGCGGCTCATATCGACAATGGTCATCCCGCTTTGCAGCGGAATAAGCACGAACATGGCCGCCCCGAGTCCCACGAGCATATGTGTTCTCAGTCCGGCCGCGGATTGGCGGCTCTCCCGCTCATAACCAATGGCGCCGCTCAGCGCGATGGCGACCAACAGGCGAATCAGAAGCTCGGTCCATTGCGAAGCGTCATGGAGATCAGAGAACTCCTTCACGATGACCTGACCTATTTCGTGTAATACGGATGGCATAACGCATACTCCATGACAAATTGGAGTAACTATAGCGTGAAATGAGGTAGAAAATTACCGGGTGAAGGGACTGACCGACAATGTTGGTCAACCATCCGTGTCCGTTCCGAATTCGTCCTTGTAGCGATGATCCGTTACGCTTTTCTCGCCCATCGGAACATCCGCACGACAGATTAACCGACATCCGTGTCGTTCGCCGTTTCAGAGAACGGTCTGGATCTGCTCGGGTGCCCCATCGACTATTACGTCGGCTGATCTTCCAGCACCAGTAAATTGTCGTGAGAAAAACTCAGTGAAATCGGCTGTCCCCGCTCGGGTAGTCGACGGTTCGGATCGTTGAAGATATCCAACGAGATGGCAGCGTTATTGACACTGGTTTTGACGCGCACCACCGCGCCCAGGAATTGTACGTCCTGTACGGTAGCGCGCAGTGCATTGCGCCCCGCCACGGGCGCGTCTATGGAAATCGCTTCCGGGCGCAGTGCCAACGCGCGCTGCTTGCCGATGTCGCTGTGTTGCAAAGGGTGTGTGGTGACCAGCTCCTGATCTCCGAGCATCATGCGGCCACTGCGTGCGTCCACCACTTGTGCCGATAAAATATTCAAAGTACCAACGAAGGACGCGACAAAACGGGTACGCGGGTAGTTATAGATTTCCGATGGGGTCCCGATATGTTCGATCCGGCCCTCGTTCATGACGACGATGCGGTCCGAGATCGACAACGCTTCTTCTTGATCATGAGTAACAAAGATCGAGGTGATACCCAAGTCCCGCTGCAACGCGCGGATATCTTGACGCAATGACACGCGGATTTTTGCGTCGAGGGCGGATAGCGGTTCGTCCAACAGCAGGACTTGCGGCTTGCTCGCCAACGCTCGGGCCAAGGCCACGCGTTGTTGTTGGCCACCGGAAAGCTGCCACGGATAGCGTTGTCCAAGTAGCGGCAATTTGATCAGTTCCAGCATCTCGCCCACACGAGTTTTGATGGCGGCTTTCGAGGCGCCGGCGATCCGCAAGCTGAAGCCGATATTCTCGGCAACGGTCATATTGGGGAACAGCGCGTACGACTGGAACACCATGCCAATATTGCGTTGCCGCGGTCGGAGGTGTGTCACGTCGCGCCCGTCCATATGAATCGTCCCGCTGGTCGGCGATTCAAAGCCGGCGATCATCCGTAAAACCGTGGTCTTGCCGCAGCCCGATGGTCCCAAGAAGGTAATGAATTCGCCGCGCTCGATGCTGATTGCGAAATGATGCAAGGCGACGTTCGTCCCGAACGATTTGAGCAGATCTTTGATATCGAGAAAAGCCATGATGCGATGCCTCGTGCCATTCAGGCTTTACGGGTGGCAGACTGCTTCAGCGAGCCGAACAGTTGAATCAATCCCATCGAGGCCCAGGTTACGGCAAACGCAATGATCGCCAGGGCAGATGGTTCGTAAGCGCGGTTGGCGCCGATCAATTGCAGATACGGTCCGAACGCCGGGCGGTCGAGAAGACTGGCGAACGTGAATTCACCGATCACGATAGCGAAGGTAAGGAAAGCGCCGGACAATAGTGCCGTGCGAATATTGGGCAGAATCACCCGCAATAGGATAGTGGTCCAACCGGCGCCCAGACATTCAGCTGCTTCGGTGAGCGAGCGCACGTCGATGGCCCGCAGTCCGGTATCGATCGAACGATACATATAGGGTAGCGATAGCGTCACGTAGCCGAAAATCAGCAAGATATTGGTACGACCCGCACTACCGGTCAAGGGCAGCCAGCTGCTGCTGTTATAAATACGCAAATAGCCGAAGACGATGACAATGGCGGGAATCACCAGTGGCAATAGGGTGATTGACTCGATTACGGGCGCCAGTTTTGGCAAACGAAGCTGTACCCAGAATGCGGTAGGCGCGACCAGAAAGATGCCTGTGACAATCGTCAAGATGGCCATCAAGACCGAATAACCGAAGGAAGCCTGGAAATTCGGGTCGCTTAGCACGACACGGTAAGCATCAAAACTATAAGTGCCGCGCCGCATTCGCAAACTGAATTCAAATGTGGCGATCAAAGGAATCATGAAGTAGAGCGCGCCGACAACCATAGCGATCCAGGCGCCGACGCGTGAAGGCTTCTTTTGCATGTTCATCAGCGTCCTCGTGCGGCACGTGCTCGCAGCCAGATATAACCGCCGTTAGACAGACCGGTGATTATTACCATGCCCACTGCCAATGCATAACCTAAATTCGGGTTATGCAATACATCGCCACGAATTTGCGCAAATAGCAAGATAGGCACGATATTCAGCGAACTGCCGGTGAGTGCATAAGCGGTAGCCACCGCACCGAAAGCGTTCGCGAAGAGCAGTAAAGATGCGCCGAGCACGGTAGGCCAAAGTACCGGCAGCGCAACGTGGCGCCAATAATGCCATGCGCTGCCGCCCAGACATTCGCATGCTTCACGCCATTCGCGTTTCAATCCGTCTAGCGCTGGCGTGACGATCAAGATCATCAAAGGCATCTGAAAGTATAAATACGTCAGCGTCAAGCCGGCAAAACTCAGGATGCTGAAACCCGTAGAATACAGATTGAAATCGAAGTACTTGCGGAGCATCACGGTCACCAGACCCATGCGACCCAATGTACAGATGAAGGCGAATGCCAGTGGCACCCCGGCGAAGTTTGACGCCACGCCGGAGAAGGTGCTTAGTGTCGGCCTGATCCACGCAGGCAATCCACCTTGTGCGGCTGCCCACGCCAGCAAAGTGCCAAAGATACCACCAATGAAGGCCGACGCCGCGCTGACCTTGATGCTGATCCGGTATGCGTTCAGCACTTCCGGGGTCAGCAGCGAGCGAAAATTTGCCAATGTGAAATGTCCGCTCTGATCGCGAAACGCGTCGATCACGAGTGAAGCCGTCGGCAATATCAAAAAAAACAGCGCAAACGCCAGAAATGGCAAGACGCCAAGCCAACTGAACAGGTTTTTTCCAAACGCCCGTCCGCGCGCATTCGGCGCGTGCTGATGCGTAGGGGGCGTCATCAGTTCGGCCTGCACCGATCCGGCTTTCGAGGGGACACTCATCGGCAGATTCGTGAAGTAATGCGACTCGGGCACCCGCGCGAGTCGGCTGGCTAGGCTAGGGAGCGGGGGCGGTGTGGCGTGCGTACTGGAACGGTGCCCTGCGTACGTTCCAAGCACGACGTTACCGCCTGGCGTTGCTGCATGATGTCCACGGCACGAATGCAGCGAACTACTTCAGTGCATCAGCTCACCGATTTACATCACCGCGCTACTTCACACTCGCGCCCACGGTAGTGTCCCATTGTTTGGTGATGGCTTCCTTATAGGCATTTTGATCGGCCAGCGTCGGGAACAGGGCGCGTTTATACGCGTCGGCTGCCGGAAGCTTGGCCAACAGAGCTTGCGGGACTTTGTTCGCTGCAACCAGGCTGTTGTAGCGGATCGGGTGGCAATAACCGCTCAGCCATGCCAACTGACCTTCGTCCGAATACAAGTATTCCATCCATAATTTGGCGGCATTCGGATGCGGTGCGAACGCACTAATCGCTTGCACGTAAACGCCTGCAACCACGCCTGTCTTTGGCACGATTACTTGCACATTCGGATTGCCCTTGAGCGTGTCGCGGTCGGCCAAGGCGTTGTAGTCCCAGCGCATGATGATCGGCGTGGTGCCTTGTGCCAAGGATGCTGCTTTGCCGATTACCGGCACGAAGTTGCCGCGCTTGTTCAGTTCGGAAAAGAATTGCATGCCGGCTTGTGCCGATTTCACCGGGTCGCCGCCAGCGGTCGGCTTGCCTGCCGCATATACCGCTTGAATGGCTTCGTTCGCCGAGCGGGGGTCGCCCGCCAGGGCTACCGCGTTCTTATAATCAGCATGCAGCAGATCACTCCAATCGGTCGGAGCCTTGGAGACCATGTCCATGTTCACTTCAAAGGACATGACACCGTAATAATCGCCGTACCAATAACCGGCTGCGTCTTTGGCCGTCTCTGGAATCTCGCTCCACTCGGAAACCTTGTACGGCTGCAACAGACCTTGCGCCTTTGCCGTCGGTCCGAATGACAGCCCGACGTCGATGACGTCGGGCGCTTGCGGCCCCGTGTTGCCCTTGTTCGCCTTGATGGCTTCCACTTCATCGCCCGAACCTGCATCCGGGTTCAATTCGTTGATCTTGATGCCGTACTTCTTTTCAAAGCCAGCGATCATCGAACCGTAGCCGCACCATGTATGCGGCAACGCGATCACCGTCAATTGGCCTTCTTTCTTCGCTGCCGCCAATAGCCCTTCCGGCAATGCCGCATGGGCGGCCATCGACAAGCCGGTAAGGGTGGAGATGGAGAGGACGTGTGCCAGCCAATTGCGATTCATCGTGTTCCCTGACCTTTAGTAGGATGTAATGCTTGAGGTGCGCCCCGCACCATGCCGTTTGTAAGCACGTTTCGTTCGAAAATCATCCAGGCGTGCACGAGTGCCACCCATTCCGAATCAGGCATCATCATGCAATTGTCATGTGACAAACATGTGTTAAAGATCGTTCATGGAGTAGTATGTTTCTTTTTTTGAAGGGGCGGCTGTATTTAGCGCTTCAGCTTGTTCTGAATAAATGGTAAGCATAACGAAATAAATAAATTGCTTTACCACTTGTGCGTGCGGACGGCCGCGATGATGTCATTCTTGAGCGCACGCCCAGCTCGTGCGCCGCATGCATCCGGCACAGAATCGAGCTGAAAATACGTATGTAATACGCGTTCAGAACATTGCATGGTGAGCGCCGAGCAGACGAAGCTTACTCAGGTGAGCGCTGCTGCACAAGGTAAGTCCGATCGATGTGCCCTTGCACCACTGCACTTAGCGCTAGGCTAATATTAAATACCTATATTTGCAAGTACGCAAAAATATGCAATGCATGTTCAGGTGATGTTATCCGTTTGTAATGATAGTATCGGTGCGCGTCCATCGGGTGCGGACGCCACCACGCTGCCTTGTTGCAATGTGGGCCGACGCCTTTGCGTCTGTCTTATCTCAATAAGAGACCGTTTCAAAAAGACCGCGAGGGGGGCTGTTAACCTTTTCGGCAAACTGCTAACCTTGGTCATCTGAACAACTGGAACCAAGGTGATGGGTGCACCGATCATTGATGACGAACTGTGGGCATTGATAGAACCTTTGCTGCCTCCGCCAAAGCCACGCCGCAAGAAATACCCAGGACGACTCCCGGTTTCCAACCGGGCTGCACTGAACGGCATCTTGTTCGTATTCAAGACCGGGATACGCTGGTGTGACCTCTCGACCAAACTCGGATTCGGCTCCGGGCCGACCTGCTGGAGGCGTTTGCGCGACTGGCAAAGGGTCGGCGTGTGGGGCGCGTTGCACGCACTGCTGCTCGCGAAGTTACGCGAGGTCGGCGAACTCGATTTCTCACGGGCGGTGGCCGATTCATCTTCGGTGCGAGCCGTTGGGGCGGGCGAAAAACTGGCCCGAACCCCACCGATCGCTCGCGACCAGGTTCGAAGCATCACATCCTCGTCGATGCCACTGGCGTCCCCGTCAGTGCCATCCTGACTGGCGCGAATCGCAACGACGTTACCCAGTTGCTGCCGCTCATCGACGCGATCCCGCCTATTCGCGGCGTACGCGGTCGACCGCTTCGCAAGCCCAAAGTCATCTACGCAGATCGTGGATACGACTCTGAGCCGCATCGCGAGCGGCTTCGTGCGCGCGATATCGAACCGGTGATCGCTAGGCGCCGTACGGAACACGGCAGCGGACTCGGCAAATTCCGCTGGGTAGTCGAGCGTACGCATGCATGGCTGCACAATTTTCGTCGTCTTCGCATTCGCTTCGAGCGTCGAGCCGACATTCACGAGGCATTCCTTAAACTTGGTTGCGCGCTCGTCTGCTGGAACATCTTCAGACGTGCCGAGCAGTCTTTTTGAAACGGCCTCTAAGGATCGAGTAAATGTGGCAGGAAGAGCGGCATCAACGTATTCGTGCATTGCTGTCGACGCTGGAGCGAGTGTCGACCGAACGCATCATGGCGGATTTGGAGGTGTCGCGCGAAACCGTGCGGCGCGATTTACTCGATCTGGAGGCGCTTGGTGCCTTGCGCCGCGTGCACGGTGGCGCCGTGGCGGCGCAAGTGGCCGGCGATAGCGAGGCGCCTATCGCCGAGCGCGCGCGCATGCGGGTGAAGGCCAAGGTCGCTCTGGCGCGTGCGGCCACCGGGATCATCAAAAGCGGCCAGACAATCTTTGTCGATGCCGGTACCACGACGGCGTTGCTGGCAGATGAATTGGCGAAGCTGGCCAATTTATTCATCGTGACGAATTCGGTCGACGTGGCCAGTCGTTTTCGCGGTGATGGACAGCAGAGTCGCAGTGCCAATGAAGTGCTGCTGCTAGGCGGGGGCTTGAGTCACCGTGCTTTGGCCACAGTCGGCGCGGCGACCATCCTCGACATCCAGCGTTATCGCGCCGACCTCGCCCTATTGTCACCGGTATCCGTCGATGAACACCAGGGTGCGAGTAATTTCGATCAGGAAGAAGCGGATGTCGCACGTGCCATGGTGGCCCATGCCGCGCGCGTGGTGATTCTGGCGGACTACAGCAAGATCGGTCAGCGCAGCCGCATCAGTTATTGCTTGCCTAAGCATATCGATGTGCTGATTACGAATGAAAAAGCGCGCGAAGCCGCATCGTTCGCCGCGCTCAAGCGTAAAGTGGGTGACGTCGTTCTCGCTTGAGCTGCCTGTTGGCAGGGTCCGCGAAGCCGCTTCAGGCACCTTGCCATATTGCCTTGGCATCATCCTCGCGTCGATTGGTCGTGCCGCCAGATCGCTTGAAAGTAGCGTTCCATCGCAGCTATTCGTTTTTCTCCGCGCTGCTGATCTTCTCTTCGCCCGCACGAGATAACACAATCAAAAGTCGGTTCGGTGACACTGCTTCATCATGTCCGGCAAAAACGGACTTGCAGTGCCTTCGCCAACACCTGTTTTATCGCTTGCACATTTTAGGCATATTGTACTTGTGTGTATTCGGTGATAGCGTGCATGATGCTGCCGACGACACGGATTTGCTTCGGGCAGCATGCAGCGCGAATGGCCTTGCCGCACTAGCAAACGCAGAGGAGTTCTGTATGGATCGACGTTTGGCTTTGTTCGACCTTGATCACACGCTTATCCCATTGGACAGCGATCAAGCGTGGGCGCAATTCATGATCCGCTTGGGTGTGGACGGCAGTGTTGCGCATGCGGCGGCCATCGATGAGTATTACCTGCGCTATGTTGCTGGCGAACGCGATATGGACGGCTATCTTGAATTGTCCTTGGCGCCCTTGGCGCGATTCTCCCGTGCGCAACTGCGAGATTGGCATCGGCAATTTATGGAGGCGGTGATATCTCCCGCCATTTTGCCTGCCGCGCGGGCCTTGCTGGCTGAGCATCAGCAGGCTGGCGACCTATGTTGCATCGTCACGGCGACCAATCGCTTTGTGACTGAACCGATTGCGGCCGCCTTGGGCGTCGCGCATTTACTGGCGATTGATTTGCGCACCGAAAACGACGATCCTGACGGCCCCTATACAGGTGAGATTCATGGCGTACCGACGTTTCGCGAAGGTAAAGTGATTCGTACGGAAGCATGGTTGGCAAGCCTGGGGCATCGCTTAAGTGATTTCTCCAGAAGCTATTTTTATAGTGATTCGATTAACGATTTGCCATTGCTCGAGCGTGTGACGGATCCGATCGCGAGCAATCCCGACGCGAGGTTGCGCGAGGTTGCGTTGCAGCGGCAGTGGCCCATCATCGAGCTGTTCCCTTGATTATTTTCACTACCTGCTTTTATTAAGAGACGGTACTGTAGGAGGCTAGCGTGATGCGGATTTCATTTCATCCCGTTAAGTGATGTATTAAGGTATGGAAAATAAAAGCGTTGCATGAATATTACCAATGCTTTCTGTTGGTTTTGAGATATTACCTCGTGCATAAGTTGTTTCACCTTCCTGCGTTTCCACAAAACTAGATAAGGATAACGAATGAAAAAGTTAGCAAATGTCGCGGCTGCCTTGACGGTGATATCTGTGACTGGCGCCGCTCATGCGCAAAGTTCAGTGACGTTGTACGGCCTGATCGATACCGGCATTACCTACACGCACAATAGCGGCGGCCATTCGACGCAAATTGCGATGACTTCCGGTAACGAGTCCGGTTCGCGCTGGGGGTTGAAGGGTTCGGAAGATTTGGGTGATGGCATGAAGGCCATCTTTACGTTGGAGAACGGTTTTAATTCCACCACCGGCACCTTGGGGCAGGGTAGTCGTGAATTCGGTCGTCAGGCTTTCGTCGGTTTGGTGACATCCGGTGCTGGCACGTTCACCCTGGGTCGCCAATACGATCCGTTGATAGATTTGGTACAGCCGGTGCAGGGTGATAATTACCTGGGCGGCATTTTCACTTCACCAGGCGATGTCGACAACGCCGATAATAGCGCGCGTTTCAACAACGCGATCAAGTGGGCCAGCCCGAACTGGGGTGGTTTGAAGGCGTCAGCCATGTACGCGGTGGGTGGGGTAGCGGGCTCGGTGTCGAACGGCCAGACTTATGCCGCCTCGTTGGCGTATAACAATGGCCCCTTGGCGATGGCCGGCGGCTATATGCACATCGACAACGGGACCGCCGCAAGGCGCGGCACCAGCACGTCTACGTCCACGTCGGACTCCCTGTTCAATACGAATATCAATTCGCATTACAGCACGGCAAAGGCAATCGATATTGCGCGTATCGGCGCAAGCTATCAGATTGGTGCGGTGACGGTCGGCGCCTACGGCAGTTACTCAGAATACAAGGCCGATGGCAGCTCGATTTTCCAGACCAGCGAAAAGTACAAGGTCGGTTCGGCCTACGCCGTGTGGCAGATCAGTACGCCGTTGAGCGCGGAATTGGGTTACGTGTATATGAAGTCCAGCGGCGATTCTTCCGCGACCTACAATCAGTTCGGCGTGGCAGCGGATTACGCGTTGAGCAAGCGGACGGATGTGTACACTTTTGCCGGTTATACGCACGCCAGCGGTTCGAACGGCATTGGCGCAGCGGACGCGGTGGTGGGCTCGACGGATACGGACTCAGGGCGCAGCTCTCAGGCATTGTTGACCGTTGGCGTGCGTCATAGGTTTTAAACCGCAATGCGGCATGGCGACGTTCGCCGGGTGATGGGAAGCCGGGCGAATGAACATGCCTGTCTACCGTAATGTTCGGCTCTTGCATGCCATTATCAACCGCGCTGTGCAATGTCGCTTGCCGCTGCGCTTTCGCAATATCCAAGTGCAGCGGCCCGAGCAGGGTGTTATCCTCAGGTACGAATCGACCAGCATCGGCGGAATGCATTTGGCGCATATTTTCACGCCATGCATAGGTCGCACCGCGCATGACTACAACGCGGCATCTGCATAAGATGTCTATGCGTTCGCTCGGCGAGCCTTACTGGTTGAGCGACGGCCTCGCACATCCCCGCTAACATTTCAATACCTTTACAGTATGGGTGCTCAGGCGCTTGCTACCGAGCATTGACATCAATGTACTGAGCGCTTCGCATCACTGCGTCAGGCCACGCTAGCCTGTCAAAATCCTCTTGTTTTTAATATTAACGGCGATAAGATTTTTTCGTCTCTCTTGCTGAAATGACAATACCGCGTCGTTATCTCGACACGTAATAATAAGATGGTGCACAAACACGATTCTATTTTTTACAGTTCACCGTCACGTTATTACTGTAGCCTTCATTCACTGCTTGCTGTCCCGTGACCTTATTATTAAAACGCCTCGGCGGCTAAATCCGATTAGGGGGATGCGCTGATTTATAGGGTTTTCCCTCGGAACGATAAATAATTTTGAGAAATTGCCGTTAAATCGCGTTGGTTATTCCTGTTGCGAGCACTATTAATGAGTCGGCCCTGAACAATTGGTAGAGCCGCGTGACGTAAGGCTTTGATGCTGTATCAGGGTTGAGGGATTTGCAAGGAACGGGCATATTACGTGTTGAATCCTGCAAATTCTGACGAGGTTTGAATGG
>Ga0308167_1000111_pt1 | contig 197704 bp, 170 predicted proteins | sample PhyCR1_2_FD_202138 | JGI IMG/M metagenome (GOLD analysis project Ga0308167, IMG submission 202138) | Phyllosphere microbial communities from UC Gill Tract Community Farm, Albany, California, United States - DLSLRC.R1 | ecosystem: Host-associated > Plants > Phyllosphere > Unclassified | place...
CTGGGCAGTCAACGTGCGCGTAGTGGCGAGACGGGGTGTCATACTCAACGTGAGAGGTGTTGATGGTGATACCACGAGCTTTTTCTTCTGGCGCGTTATCGATCTGATCGAAAGCACGTGCAGAACCGCCGTAGGTTTTAGCCAGAACGGTAGTGATTGCTGCAGTCAGGGTAGTTTTACCGTGGTCAACGTGGCCGATAGTACCAACGTTAACGTGCGGTTTGTTACGTTCAAATTTTTCTTTAGACACGGCTATATTCCTTACTCTTATGCTCTCCCCTCAAGGAGAGAGCATGGGATCATTGTTTTAAAACCTGGGCTTATTTACCACGGGCTTCGATTACGGCCTGAGCAACGTTGTTCGGCGCATCATCATACTTCAGGAACTCCATGGAGTAAGAAGCACGACCTTTGGTCAGAGAACGCAATTGAGTTGCGTACCCGAACATTTCAGACAACGGAACTTCAGCGTGAATCTGAACGCCGGTAGCGTTGGATTCTTGACCTTTCAGTTGACCACGACGACGGCTAAGGTCACCGATAACGTCACCAGTGTTCTCTTCTGGCGTTTCAACTTCAACCTTCATGATAGGCTCAAGCAGAACGGGTTTCGCTTTCTTAAAGCCATCTTTGAAGGCGATAGAAGCTGCCAGTTTAAACGCCAATTCGGAGGAGTCAACGTCATGGTAAGAACCGAAGTGCAGACGCACACCGAGATCAACAACCGGATAGCCAGCCAGCGGACCTGCTTTCAGCTGCTCCTGGAGACCTTTATCAACGGCAGGGATGTATTCAGTTGGAATCACACCGCCTTTAATGTCGTTGACGAACTCGTAGCCTTTCGGATTCGAGCCCGGCTCCAGTGGGTACATGTCGATCACAACGTGACCATACTGACCACGACCACCAGACTGCTTGGCGTGTTTACCTTCGATATCGGTAACCTTGGAGCGAATCGCTTCGCGGTAAGCAACCTGAGGTTTACCGACGTTCGCTTCAACGTTGAATTCACGCTTCATACGGTCAACGATGATGTCGAGGTGCAGTTCACCCATACCAGCGATGATGGTCTGGTTAGATTCTTCATCAGTCCATACGCGGAATGACGGGTCTTCTTTAGCCAGACGGCCCAGAGCCAGACCCATTTTTTCCTGGTCAGCTTTGGTTTTCGGTTCAACGGCGATGGAAATTACCGGTTCAGGGAATTCCATACGCTCCAGAATGATCACGTTGTCCGGATCACAGATGGTGTCACCTGTAGTCACGTCTTTCAGGCCGATTGCCGCAGCAATGTCGCCCGCGCGAACTTCTTTGATCTCTTCACGTTTGTTAGCGTGCATCTGAACGATACGGCCAAAACGCTCACGAGCCGACTTCACCGGGTTGTATACGGTATCACCGGAGTTAACCACACCAGAATACACGCGGAAGAAGGTCAGGTTACCGACGAACGGGTCAGTAGCGATTTTGAACGCCAGTGCAGCGAACGGCTCGCTATCGTCTGCGTGACGCTCGGCTGGAGTATCTTTACCGTCGTCCAGCATACCGTTGATTGCCGGTACGTCTGTTGGCGCTGGCAGGTAATCGATTACCGCATCCAGCATCGCCTGCACGCCTTTGTTCTTGAACGCAGAACCACAGGTAACCAGAATGATTTCGTTGTTCAGCACGCGCTGACGCAGAGCTTGCTTGATTTCTGCCTCGGTCAGCTCTTCGCCGCCCAGGTATTTTTCCATCAGCTCTTCTGAAGCTTCGGCAGCAGACTCAACCAGATTCTGGTGCCATTCTTCAGCCAGTTCCTGCATGTCAGCCGGGATATCTTCGTATTCGAAGGTCACGCCTGCATCGGCTTCGTTCCAGTTGATGGCTTTCATCTTCACCAGGTCAACAACACCGGTGAATTTCTCTTCTGCGCCGATAGCCAGCTGCAGAGGAACCGGGTTTGCACCCAGGCGAGATTTGATCTGGCCTACAACTTTCAGGAAGTTCGCGCCCATGCGGTCCATTTTGTTAACGAACGCGATGCGTGGAACCTTGTATTTGTTAGCCTGACGCCATACGGTTTCAGACTGTGGCTGAACACCACCAACAGCACAGTAAACCATTACCGCGCCATCAAGCACACGCATGGAACGTTCAACTTCGATGGTGAAGTCAACGTGCCCTGGGGTGTCGATGATGTTTACGCGATGCGGTTCATACTGCTTGGCCATACCTGACCAGAATGCAGTAGTTGCAGCGGAGGTAATGGTAATACCACGCTCCTGCTCCTGCTCCATCCAGTCCATGGTAGCTGCGCCGTCATGAACTTCACCGATTTTGTGGTTTACACCGGTGTAGAACAGAATACGTTCGGTAGTGGTGGTTTTACCGGCGTCGATGTGTGCGCTGATACCGATATTACGGTAGCGCTCAATGGGTGTTGTACGAGCCATTTGATTCCTCTATTCCTAGGGCGTTCATTCAGTTAACCCAAGCGGGCTGGCTTCTTGAAGCGCCCGCTTGGTTAGCATAACTACTGCGTGGCAATTACCAGCGGTAGTGGGCGAACGCCTTGTTGGCTTCGGCCATACGGTGAACGTCTTCACGCTTCTTAACAGCAGAACCTTTGTTCTCTGCTGCGTCAGACAGCTCGTTCGCCAGGCGCAGAGCCATGGATTTATCACCGCGTTTACGAGCAGCATCAACGATCCAGCGCATTGCCAGGGCATTACGACGAACCGGACGAACTTCAACTGGTACCTGATAAGTAGAACCACCAACGCGGCGAGACTTGACTTCGACAGTCGGGCGCACGTTGTCCAGAGCTACTTCGAAAGCTTCCAGGTGATCTTTACCAGAACGCTGAGCCAGGGTCTCCAGCGCGGTATAGACGATTGCTTCAGCAGTAGATTTTTTACCATCTACCATCAGGATATTTACAAATTTGGCCAGCAGCTCGGATCCGAACTTAGGATCCGGCAAAATTTTACGTTGACCAATGACGCGACGACGTGGCATGGAAATACTCCGTTGTTAATTCAGGATTGTCCAAAACTCTACGAGTTTATTTTGACATTAAAGTGAAAATGTTTGGCCTTACTTAACGGAGAACCATTAAGCCTTTGGCTTCTTCACGCCGTACTTGGAACGAGCTTGCTTACGGTCTTTAACACCGGAGCAGTCAAGTGCGCCGCGAACGGTGTGGTAACGCACACCTGGCAGGTCTTTTACACGACCGCCGCGGATCAGGATCACGGAGTGTTCCTGCAGGTTGTGACCTTCACCACCGATGTAGGAAGTCACTTCGAAACCGTTAGTCAAACGCACACGGCATACTTTACGCAGTGCGGAGTTTGGTTTTTTCGGGGTGGTGGTATATACGCGGGTACATACACCACGTTTTTGCGGGCAGGCTTCCAGCGCTGGAACGTTGCTTTTAGCAGCCTTCACAGAGCGTGGTTTGCGTACCAGCTGGTTAATCGTTGCCATTCAAAAAGCTCCTGGTTTGTGCTTCGTTTCTTGCTTCGTAAACATGTGATAAATCCCCCCGCATGCACTACTGGCAAAATACGAGGACGCAGAATTTTATGGCTGAGTGATTAAGGTGTCAAGAAATATACAACATCAGCATTATCACCACGCCATTTGGCTATGGTGTTTTTCGGTTAATTCAACGAATTGATTATAGCCGATGACGGTGATGCTGTGTGAAATATAACCAGACAGACCGCGAGCGCTCAGGTCATCTTCCAGCGCATACAGGGATATGGGGGCGTTCAGCAGTAAATCAAGCGGCGCACTGCCGGCCAGCGCGGCCAGCACGCCGTCCTGCAGCAGCAGCAGCGCGTCGCCCGGGGCAGCCAGGCGCAGCAGTGCAGGCAGATCGCATTGTAGCGGGGAGCGGCTCAGGGTAAACAGCATGGCTAATTCCTAAAATGTCAGTACCACATCGTAGTCGGCGAGCCGCTGGCGCAGCACGTCCGGCGCCAACACCTCGGCGTCCAGCACGCCGCCATCGATCTGCGTAAAGCCACGCTGTTGCAGTGACGCGGCGCACAGATAGCAGCGATCGACATCGTACAGGGGCAATACACCAAAGGTGGCAATATAATTTCGCGCAAGGATCTTTTCCGGCTGTTGGCCGGGCAGCAGTTGCAGCACCCCGTCGCCGACAAAGAACACGCCCAGCTCCTCGCTCAGCGCGGAGGTCGCCAATAGGGCATCCAGTCCTTCGCGACCGGCGGCACTGCCGTGTGGCCCCTGGGTGAAAACAAACGCGACTCTTTTCATGATGATCTCTTAAAACTGCACGGTGCGGTCGCAGCTCAGTGTCGCTTCCGCCAGCGCACCCAGCCCGCTGAGAGTGAATCCCGGCTGCAGGTTGGCGGCCGGCAGCCCTTGCTGCTGCGCTTCCTGTTGGTCAGTAACGCCTCGGCGCAGCGCAGCCGCCACGCAGACGTTCAGCGCAATAGCGTGCTGCTGCGCCAGCGCAGCCCACGCGCGCACCAGATCGAACTCGTCGCTGGCCGGCGACGTCAGCTGATTGGCATTCAGCACACCTTCGCGATAAAAGAACACGCTGGTCAGTTGATGCCCCGCCGCCAATAACGACTGAGCGAACAGATACGCGCTGCTGGCCTGTTGCGTGCCATACGCCGGGCCGGTGACCACCAGGCAATAACTCAGGCTCAACGTTCGCTTCCCAGCAGATCGCCGCTTTTGAACTGGCGAATATACAGATAGACGGTGTGTTTGGAGATATTCAGCCGCTCAGCCACCTGATTGATGGCGTCCTTGATATCGAAAATCCCCTTTTCATACAGGTTCAGCACCACCTGACGATTTTTGGCGTTGTTGGATACGTTACGGTCGGCATTCACCTCTTCAATGGTGAATTCCAGCGTTTGCGCCACCAAATCGTCAACGGACGAGGCGAAGTTAACCGAAGAAGGCACTTCCTGCGTTTCCGGCGGCATAAAGGTTTGCATGATCTGTGAGAACGGCACATCCAGGTTCATATTGATGCACAACAACCCGATGACCCGCTGTTCACGATTACGAATGGCGATGGTCACCGACTTCATCAGCACGCCGCTTTTGGCACGGGTAAAGTACGCTCTGGACACGCTGCTGTCGTCGCCGGCCATATCGTGCAGCATGCGCAGTGCCAGATCGGTAATCGGCGAGCCTATCTGACGCCCGGTATGTTCACCGTTGGCAATCCGCACCGCGGAGCATTTCAGATCCTCCAGCGAGTGCAGTACGATTTCGCAGTGACCGCCGATCAGCATCGCCAGTCCGTCGACCACGGCTTCATAAGACTTCAGGATTTCATGGTCCGTTTGGCTAAACGGACGTTCATTCAGCAAATCGAGTTCGCTGGCTTCGCTGGATAAAAGCGAATTAGACATCGAAGATACCACCCTCATAGATCGCCTGTGCCAGGGGGCGCAGCTAAAACGGCTCTTGGCGGCCGGGAACGGTTTTAGATACACGCCCTAAGGGGCAGGCGTATGACTCATTAGTCAGAACCCAGGTTTGGCGATATGGCCAAAACCAAGCCCTGGCATTTACGCGTGGTATTGACGTTAAGCCGATGCCCGGCAGGCGTCAAGTAATCCGTAAGGAGAGGGGAGAAAAGTTGCGTTGCAGATCAGGCTGACGGAGCTGAAATAAAAACCGCCGCGATAAACGCGGCGGTGATGCATCGGCAAGGCTTATTTTGCTTTGCTGCCTGCGGCTTCCGCTGGCTTTTCAGCTTTGGCATCGGCTTTTGGCGCCGCTTTCACGTCCAGCAGCTCAACGTCAAACACCAGGGTCGAGTTGGCCGGGATGCCAGGAACGCCGGTTTTACCGTAGGCCAGCGCCGGTGGGATAACCAGCTTGATCTTGCCGCCCTTCTTGATGTGTTTCAGGCCTTCGGTCCAGCCCGGGATCACGCCGTCCAGACGGAACGACAGCGGTTCGCCGCGCGTGTAGGAGTTGTCAAACTCGGTGCCGTCGGTCAGGGTACCCTTGTAGTTCACCACCACGGTGTCGCTGTCCTTCGGCGCTTCACCGGCACCTGGTTTTTCTACCTGGTACAGCAGACCTGATTCGGTTTTCTTCACGCCTTTTTCTTTGGCGAAGGTATCACGATATTTGGCGCCTTTCGCTTCGTTGTCTTTGGCATCCTGCTCCATCTTCGCCTGAGCGGAAGACTTCACGCGTGCTTCAAAGCCCTGCAGGGTCTTTTCGATATCGGCATCGTTCAGCTTGCTCTTGTTGGCAAAAGCGTCCTGAACACCGGCGATCAGCTGATCCTTGTCCAGTTTGATGCCCAGTTTTTCTTGCTCTTTCAGCGAGTTGTCCATGTAACGGCCCAAAGACGCACCCAGTGCGTAAGCCGCTTGTTCGTCATCGTTCTTGAACTTGCCGGTGCTTGGCGCTGCCGCTGCATCAGCCGCTTTGGCGGCCTCGGCCGGTTTCGCTGCATCGGCGGCCATAACCTGAGTCGTATTCAGAGCAAAAGCCATGGTGGTTGCCAGAAGCGTGACTTTAAACAAAGATTTCATCCATTTCTCCAGTGTCTGAAGCGGTGCCCCAAACAATCATTAGGTAAGATAACCGGGCTACTATAGCTGGCTGAAACAAAACAAAACAGTCGCACAGGTAACCAATCGAGTCAAAGTGTGACTCCGTATCCCGAGAGAAGTTTCCTCTGATTTATTACCCGCATGATAAATCAGACTTTTCTGTGCCAATGACGCCATATTGACGTAAAAAAGCCGCCCCTTGCGCGCTTTTTTACCGACTTTTACACCGGGTACCGAACTTTTCGGCTATACCCTAGGCTGAATGCGTCCAAATAGCACAGCGCAAAGCCCGCGCCACCTGTTACCATAACGCCAGCAATCGGGATTTAACAGTGTCAGAGGTAGTATTATGCACAACGTCGACAATCAGGGCCTGCTACAGCGGCTGGAGGAACTGGAAAGCCGTCAGGCGTTCCAGGAATTGACAATTGAAGAGCTGAATCAAACAGTTGTCCAACATCAGCTTGAATTATTAAAACTGCGGGAACACCTGCATATGTTGACCGACAAACTGCGTGCCACGCAAACCTCGATGATCGCCTCGCAATCGGAAGAGACGCCGCCACCGCACTATTGACCGGCCAACGCGCTGCGCCAATAAAAAAGGCCGCCGAGGCGACCTTTTTCTGGCAGTAGACTGCGCTTAGTGGCAACCGCAACCACCGTTGCCGCAACCGCCTTTCTTGCCATGGTCGTGGTCATGATCGTGAGCATGGTCATGATCGTGACCGCCGCAGCAGCCGTCACCGTGTTCGTGATGATGATCGTGCTCACCGTGAACGTGGCCATGAGCCAGTTCTTCAGCGGTTGCTTCACGAATGGCCACGACTTCGACATTGAAGTTGAGGTTCTGGCCAGCCAGCATGTGGTTACCGTCAACCACCACGTGGTCACCGTCCACTTCGGTGATTTCTACCGGTACCGGCCCCTGATCGGTGTCAGCCAGGAAACGCATGCCAACCTGCAGTTCGTCAACGCCCATGAATACATCTTTTGGTACGCGCTGAACCAGGTTTTCGTCATAGTTGCCGTATGCGTCGTTAGCGCCAACGTGAACGTCGAAACGATCGCCCACCGCGTGGCCTTCAAGCGCTTTTTCCAGACCTGCGATCAGAGAGCCATGCCCGTGCAGATAGTCCAGCGGTGCACTCACCGGAGACTCATCAACCAAAACACCGTCTTCTGTACGTACTTGGTAAGCCAGGCTGACCACCGAGTCTTTTGCTACTTTCATGATATCTCCTACCGTTGGATACTTTAAGCTGCCCCCTTGTGGCACCTTAGTACCGTACGGACACAACCTATACCGTGCAGATTGTAACGGAAATCTGCATCGCTGTACCCTTCAGCATAAAAAATCGCGGCAAATAACGCTACTCCGGGTGGAAAATCCCGATGACCTGCTCCTGCGGACGCACGTGCTTTTCCACCTGTTGTTCGGTCTGGCGCTGGTGATGACCGCACTTGACGCACTCCACCACTTCAACCCGATCTTCGCGCCAAACGGCCAGCGTATCCATCGCGCTACAGCTCGGGCAGACCGCCCCGGCGATAAACCGCTTACGTGTTGCAGACATGCTCTTGCTCCTATTCATATTCATCCCAGCCGTCAAACTGGCGACTCTCTTTTTGCATTTCGCGATGGAACAGCTCTTCCAGCTCGCGCCGCGCCTCTTTGACGCGTGAGATTTGCGCCACGTCGCCCTGATGCGGCGGCATCAGCTCACGCAGCATACGCATATCCAGCCGGCGGAAGTGCTGCTGAGCGCGAAACGCCTGATGCGGATGCATACCAAGCGTCATCAGCGCCTTGCGCCCCAGTTCCAGCGCGCTGGAGAACGTCTCGCGGCTGAAATACTGTACCCCGGCCTGCAACAGCTCGTGCGCCTCCACCCTGCCCCGCGCCCGCGCCAAAATGGCCAGATTGGGAAAATGCTGCTGGCACAGGTGAACGATCGCCAGGGTATCTTCCGGCTCGTTACAGGTGATGACGATCGACTTGGCTTTTTCGGCACCGGCGGCGCGCAGCAGTTCCAGCTCGGTGGCATCACCGTAATACACCTTGTAGCCATAGCGGCGCAACACGCCGACCGCACTGACGTCGCGTTCCAGCACCGTGATACGCATTTTGTTGGCCATCAGCAGACGGCCAATCACCTGGCCGAAGCGGCCAAAACCGACGATGATCACCTGCGGATCGTCATCTTCGACGTACGGTGTTTCCTCGTCTTCGTCTTTGGCGTTATAGCGGCGCGCCAGCATGCGATCGATGATCTGCATCAGCAGCGGCGTGGTCATCATCGACAGCGTCACGATAACCAATAACAAGGCCAGTTGGTCGCTTTTCAACAGTTTTTGCGACGCCGCCGCCGAAAACAGCACGAAGGCGAATTCGCCGCCCTGACTCAGCACGCCAGCGAACTGCAGGCGCACCGAGCGCCGCAGGCCGAAAATGCGCGCCAGCGTATACAACACGCCGGACTTGATGGTCACCAGCAGCAGCACGCCGATCAGCACTTCCGCCAGATGGGTATACAACACGCCGATATTCAGCGCCATGCCCACCGAGATAAAGAACAACCCCAGCAGCAGCCCCTTGAACGGTTCGATGGCGATTTCCAGCTCGTGACGATACTCGCTTTCCGCCAGCAATACGCCGGCGATAAAGGTGCCCAACGCCATCGACAGCCCAAGCGCATCCATAAACAGCGCCGCCCCCAGCACCACCAATAACGCGGCGGCGGTAAAGATTTCACGCACGCCGGACGCGGCGATATAGCGGAACAGCGGCCGCAACAGGAAACGGCCGCCAACCAGCATGCCGCCGAATGCCGCTACCTTATAGCCAATCTCCGCCCAGTCGTCGCTGGTGCCGGCGCCGCCGGCCAAAATCGGGATCAGCGCCAATGCCGGGATCACCGCCATATCCTGAAACAGCAACACCGAGAAGCCGAGCTGGCCCCCTTCGTTGCGGTTCATGCCCTTTTCGCGCATCAGTTGCAGCGCCATGGCGGTGGATGACATCGCCAGCCCAATGCCGCCAATCACCGCCGCCTGCCAGGCAAACTGGGTCAGATACAGCAGCACGCCCAGCACCGCCGCGGTGAGCACCACCTGACCGGCACCGACGCCGAAGATCGAGCGGCGCAGTTCCCATAGCTTGGAGGGGTTCAGCTCCAGGCCAATGATAAACATCAAAAACACTACGCCCAGTTCGGAAAAGTGCAGAATTTCCTCTACGTCGCGGATAAACCCCAGCCCCCAGGGGCCGATGGCGATGCCGGCGAACAGGTACCCCAGCACCGCACCGATCCCCAGACGCCGAGCGATCGGTACCGTCACCACGGCGGAGAACAGGAACAGCAGTACGGCGGTCAGTAAGGTTGAACTTTCCATGTTTATCGCCCTCGTTGCGGCAGCGGGTTTTGCAGCCAGTCGCCATAGGCGTCGGCGTGACCGGCCAGCACCTCCGGCTTTTGGCGGCGCGCCCAGTAAACGATAATCGGCGACAGCCAATGCATATGACACATGCCGGCGGTCAGCTCAAACGGACGCAGAATGTCTTCCATCGGATAACGGTTGTAACCGCCGGTGCGGTACGCGCCTTCCGGTTCGCCGGTGGTGATCACCGAACGCCAATACTTGCCCGCCAGCGCATTGCCGCCAACGCCGCTGGCAAAACCACGCGACAGCACGCGGTCGAGCCACTCTTTCAGCAGCGCCGGGCAGCTGTAGGTATATAAAGGATGTTGGAAGACGATGATCTGATGCTCGCGCAGCAACTGTTGCTCATGGTGAATATCAATAAAAAAATCAGGATAGTGCGCGTATAAATCGTGCACGGTGACGTGGTCCATCTGCTGTGCCGGCTTGAGCAAAACCCGGTTGGCGACCGAGTCATGAGATTCCGGATGGGCATACAGCAGCAAAACCTTGGGCGGCTGCGACATCATTCCCCTCCAAAGCGTCGTCAGGGTAGCGGTTTTCCGTTACCATGCAGCGCAAAGTTTAAAACAGCACGCGTACTGCGGTCTGTTACATTAAAGATAATTTAACATACTCTGAACAAACGGCGCTTTATGATTGTATTCTCCTCGCTACAAATTCGACGCGGTACCCGTGTCTTGCTGGACAACGCCACGGCGACGGTTAATCCAGGTCAAAAGGTCGGCCTGGTGGGCAAAAACGGCTGCGGCAAGTCTACGCTGCTGGCGCTGCTGAAGGGCGAAATCGCCGCAGACGGCGGCAGTTACAGCTTTCCGAGCAACTGGGCGCTGGCCTGGGTCAACCAGGAAACGCCGGCGCTCGACGTGCCGGCACTGGAGTATGTCATCGATGGCGATCGCGAGTTCCGCCAGCTCGAAGCCGAGCTGCAACAGGCCAACGATCGCAATGACGGCAACGCCATCGCCACGCTGCACGGCAAGCTGGACGCCATCGACGCCTGGACGGTGCGCGCCCGCGCTTCCAGCCTGTTGCATGGACTGGGCTTTTCCAATGAACAGCTGCAAAAGCCGGTGCGCGCCTTTTCCGGCGGCTGGCGGATGCGTCTCAACCTGGCACAGGCGCTGCTCTGCCGTTCCGACCTGCTGCTGCTCGACGAACCCACCAACCACCTGGATCTGGACGCGGTGATCTGGCTGGAACGCTGGCTGAAAGGCTACGCGGGTACGCTGGTGCTGATCTCGCATGACCGAGACTTCCTTGACCCGATCGTTGACAAGATCCTGCATATCGAACAGCAAACCATCAACGAATACACCGGCAATTACTCCTCGTTCGAACGCCAGCGTTCGACCAAGTTGGCGCAGCAGCAGTCGATGTATCAGCATCAGCAGGAGAAGGTGGCGCATCTGCAGAGCTTTATCGATCGCTTTAAAGCCAAGGCGTCCAAGGCCAAACAGGCGCAAAGCCGCATCAAGATGCTGGAACGGATGGAGCTGATCGCCCCGGCGCACGTCGACAACCCGTTCAGCTTCAGCTTCCGCGAGCCGGAAAGCCTGCCGAACCCGCTGCTGCGTATGGAAAAGGTCAGCGCCGGCTATGGCGATAACATCATTTTGCAATCCATCAAGCTGAATCTGGTGCCCGGCTCACGCATCGGCCTGCTGGGGCGCAACGGCGCCGGCAAATCAACGCTGATCAAACTGCTGGCCGGTACGCTGGATCCGCTGAGCGGTGAAATCGGTCTGGCAAAGGGCATCAAGCTCGGTTATTTCGCACAGCATCAGTTGGAGTTTTTACGCGCCGACGAATCGCCATTGCAGCACCTGAGCCGCATCGCGCCACGAGTGCTGGAACAACAACTGCGTGACTATCTCGGTGGCTTCGGCTTCCAGGGCGATAAGGTCACCGAACAAACCGAACGCTTCTCGGGCGGTGAAAAAGCACGCCTGGTGCTGGCGCTGATCGTCTGGCAGCGTCCTAACCTGCTGCTGCTTGATGAACCGACCAACCACCTGGATCTGGACATGCGCCAGGCGCTGACCGAAGCGCTAATCGATTTCGAGGGTGCGTTGGTGGTGGTGTCGCACGACCGACACCTGCTACGCTCCACCACCGACGATCTGTATCTGGTGCATGACGGCCAGGTCGAACCGTTCGAAGGCGATCTGGACGATTACCAGCAGTGGCTGAGCGACTTACAAAAACAGCAGGCGCAGCAGGACGCGGCACCGAAACAGGACAGCGGCAACAGCGCGCAAGCGCGTAAAGATCAAAAGCGTCGCGAAGCCGAGTTCCGCAGCCAGACTCAACCGCTGCGCAAACAAATCGCCAAACTGGAACAGCAGATGGACAAGCTGGCAGCCGAACTGGCCACGACAGAGGAAAAGCTGGCGGACTCCACGCTGTACGACATCAGCCGCAAGGCCGAACTGACCGAATGCCTGCAACAGCAAAGCCAGGCCAAAAGCGCGTTGGAAGCAACGGAACTGACCTGGCTGGATGCCCAGGAGCAGTTGGAACAGCTGACCCAGGCGTTTGAATCAGAGAGTTGACGGTGGCGGTTGCGACGCATGCGCCAGCAACCGCGCCGCAGCCTACACAGGCGGTGCTACCCTTTATAAAACGGCTTATCGCCCAGTACCGTCGCGCGGTGCATAATGCGCCGCTGCGGCAGATAGTCGGCGTTGGCATAGTGCTGCGTCACGCGATTATCCCAAATGGCGATGTCGTTTTCCTGCCAGCGCCAACGCACCTGGAACTCCGGTTTGGTAATATGGGCAAACAAAAAGCCGAGTAACGCGTCGCTTTCCTTTGGTGACAAGTCAACGATGCGCGTGGTAAACCCTTCGTTGACGAACAGCGCCTGCTTGCCGCTGACCGGATGGGTACGCACCACCGGGTGCAGCAACGGCGGATTGTTCTGCACCGCCTGTCGCCAGCGCTGGTGCTGTTCTTCACTGCCACGATGCTTGTACTCCGGAAAGGATTTGGTGAAGTCATGCTCGGCCCGCAACCCGCTCAACAACTGTTTGAACGGCGTCGACAACGCGTCAAAGGCGGCAATACCGCTGGCCCATAGCGTATCACCGCCGGTGCTCGGCAGGCGTTTGGCGGCCAGAATCGCCCCCAGCGGGGGATTGTCGATAAACGTCACGTCGGTATGCCAGTTGTCATTGTCCGGCGGATTGTTGTCATCGGTATCCAGTACGATGATCTCCTCCACGTCACTGGCGTGCGGATAGACGGGATGAATGTGCAGATCGCCAAAGCGCCCGGCCAAATCACGCTGTTGCAGCGGCGTGATCGGCTGATTGCGGAAGAACAGCACCTGATGCTTCAGCAACGCGTGATAAAGCTGCTCGAACTGGCCATCGCCAAGCGGTCGCGCCAACGTGACGTTTTCCACCAAAGCACCGATATGCGGCCCCAACGGGGTAATCACCAAACGTTCGTTCATTGTTGTACTCCATGCCACGGGGTTAATCGGCGCTGCAAGGCGCGTAGCCCCAGCTCCAGCCCAAATGCAATAATCGCAATCACGCTGATGCCGGCGATCACCACATCGGTCGCCAGAAACTCACCGGCAGATTGCACCATAAAACCCAGCCCGCGCGTGGCGGCGATCAATTCGGCGGCCACCAGCGTAGACCACCCCACGCCGAGTCCGATGCGAATACCGGTCAGAATTTCCGGCAACGCATTCGGCAGCACCACGAAACGCAGCACTTGCCAACGATTGGCCCCCAAGGCACGGGCAGCACGCAATCGAACCTGTGCTACGCTGCGCACCCCGGCCACGGTAGACAACGTCACCGGCGCAAAGATTGCCAGGTAAATCAACAGGATTTTTGATGTTTCCCCGATGCCGAACCAGATCACCATCAGCGGCAGGTAGGCTAACGGCGGTACCGGACGATAAATTTCTATCAGCGGGTCGAGAATACCGCGCACCGTGTCATTCAACCCCATGGCGATACCAACCGGAACGCCGATCATCACCGCCGCCAGCAGCGCCAGCAGAATACGCCCCAGACTGGCCGCCAGATGCTGCCATAACGTGGCGTCCATAAACCCTTGCGGACTGGCGATAGTCAGCAATTGATGCAGCACCTGCTGTGGTGACGGCAGAAACAGCGGGCTGATCAATCCCAGCGCGGTGATCCCCCACCAGACCGCCAAGGTTACCAGTAAGGTGGCCGCACTCAGCCAGAGGTTGCGCGGCAGCGTGAGACGGCGGGCCGGCGCGCGCGCTGTCTGCCCGACGCTGGATTTCAAAATGGAATGCAGACTCATGACAGCGCCTCGCGTTCAAAGACCTTGCCGAGCACGTATTCGCGCCGGGCGATAAATTCCGGGTCGGACTTGATGGCGCGACAGGCTTCACCGGCGGCGTAGCGACGACCAAAATCCAGCGACAGCCGTTCAACCACCTGGCCAGGCCCCGGCGATAGCAGCAACAGCTCGCTGGCCAGGAATACCGCCTCTTCGATGTCATGGGTAATCAGCAGCACCTGCTTACCGGTATCGCGCCAAATGGTCAGCAACAGCTCCTGCATCTGCTCACGGGTAAAAGCATCCAGCGCGCCAAACGGCTCATCCAACAGTAACAGCCGCGGGTCGGCCGCCAGTGCACGAGCAATCCCCACCCGTTGGCGCATGCCGCCGGACAGTTGCCAGATAAAATGCTGCTCATAGCCGGCCAGTCCGACGCGTTGCAGCATCTGCTGCGCCACCGCGCGGCGCGACGCTTTGCCGACGCCGGCCAGTTGCAAGCCAAACTCGACGTTATCTACCACGTTGCGCCACGGCAGCAAGCCTTCATGCTGGAATACCACGCCCCGCTCGGCACCCGGGCCGTTAACCGGTTTTTCATCAAGCGTGATGCTGCCCGCTGAAGGCGCGATAAATCCGGCAATCAGGTTCAACAGCGTGGTCTTGCCGCAACCTGACGGCCCGAGCACCACCACCAGTTCCCCACTGGCAATCTGGAATGACACATCGCGCAGCGCGGGGCGTCCCTGATATTCGGCTGAAAGACCACTGACGTTTAACATGCCGACCTCCTTAAGGCTGCGGTGCAGCCTGCACCTGCTTGACGAAACGGTCGGTCACATAGGCGCTGTAATCGTTGTCGACCTGCGGGATTTTGCCCTGCTGCTTGAGGAAGAGCGCGGTATCATGGATCGCCTTTTCCACCGGCTGACCAAGCTGGCTGATTTGTTCGGCCACCGGCAGATAGCGATTACCCTTCACCAGTGGCGGGATCTGCGCTACCGGCACGCCGCTCAGGCGAGACAGGGTATTGAGATTGTTCTGGTCTTGCAGCCAGGCATCCGGCGCGGCCAGATAGGCCTGCTGCGCGCTGAGTGCGCTGGCGGCAAAGGCGGTGACCACCTCGGGATGCTGTTCGGCAAAATCCTTGCGCACCACCCACACGTCCAGCGTTGGCGATCCCCATTGCCCCACTTGCTCAGAATCGGCCAGTACCCTGCCCTGCTTGGCCAGCTCGCTGACTACCGGTGCCCAGACGTAAGCGCCGTCAATGTCGCCACGCTGCCAGGCGGCAGCGATCGCCGGCGGTTGCAGATTGAGGATCTTCACCTGTTCGGGCTTGATGTCCCAATGCCTGAGCGCAGCCAGCAGGCTGTAATGAGTGGTGGAAATAAACGGCACCGCAATGCGCTTGCCAATCAGATCTTTTGGCGACTGGATGTCATTCTTGACCACCAGCGCTTCAGAATTTCCCAGTTGCGAGGCGATCAGGAATACTTCAATCGGCAGTTTCTGGCTAGCGGCAACCGCTAACGGGCTGGAGCCGATATTACCCATCTGCACGTCGCCAGACGCCAGGGCACGCAACACGCTGGAGCCGCTGTCGAACTTGCGCCAGTCGACCTGGGCGCCAGAGCGTTTGGCAAAGCTGTTTTCCGCCTGCGCGACCTTGGCAGGCTCCGCCGAGGTTTGATACGCCACGGTTACGTCCACCGCCTGCGCACTGGCCGCCGCCAGCGATAGCATCAGCAGCGCTGCGCCGCGTAAAGAAAAGAGTGTGCCCGCCATGATCCGCTCCGTTGATAAACTGCTATTCAGTTATCTGTAGTTTTATCCGAGCGTCAGCGGGCATTGAAGGAATAAAAAAATATTCTTTATTACTTATGGAACTATAAGCGTCGTCCATTGGCCGCCGGCGTCATGGCTGCGTCGGGCGGTTTCGATAAACGCCATGCCTTGCAATCCGCTTTCAATTCCCGGCAACAGCGGCGCGGCACCAGGCCCATGGCGCAAACGCTGCGCCGCCTCACGATAAATCTGGCCAAACCCTTCCAGATACCCTTCCGGGTGACCAGCCGGCACCCGTGCCAACGCGCGGTTTTCCGCATATTGAGAGGCTGCACCACGGGTCAAACAATACGCCGGTGCCGAATGGGGACGCATCCACAGCTGATTGGGGTTTTCCTGATTGAATTCCAGGCTGCCTGCGCTGCCGTAAATCCGCAACCGCAAGCCGTTCTCATGGCCACAGGCCACCTGGCTGGCCCACAAACGGCCGCGTGCGCCGTTGGCATAACGCATCTGCACCCGCACGTCATCATCCAGCCGACGGCCGGGAATAATGCTGCTCAGCTCGGCGCTGATGGTGACGGGCAGTTGACCGCAAACGAACTGCGCCAGTTGCCAGGCGTGAGTACCAACGTCGCCAATGCAGCCCGCCCCCGCCTTTTCCGGCTCGGCACGCCAGCCCGCCTGTTTGTTACCGCTTTGTTCCAGCGGCTGCGCCAGCCATTCCTGCAAATATTCTACCTCGACGAAGCGCAGCTCCCCCAGTTCCCCGGCCAGCACCCGACTGCGCGCTTCGCGGATCAGCGGGTAGGCGCTGTAATTATGGGTCAAGATCAGCTGTCGGCCGCTGCGACGCACGGTTTCAGCCAGTTGCAGCGCATCCTGGTACGAGGTGCACAACGGCTTATCGCAGATCACATCGATGCCGGCGGTGAGAAACGCCGTCGCCGCCGGCGCGTGCAGGTGGTTTGGCGTCACGATCGCCACCACCTGAATGCCGTCCTCGCGCGCCGCTTCCTGCTGCGCCATCTGCTGGAAATCACCATAGCAGCGCTGCGCATCCAGCTGTAGCGACGCTCCGGTGCGCCGACAATTGTCCCAGTCCGAGGAAAACGCGCCGGCCACCAGGATAAATTCGTCATCCATGCGTGCCGCCAAACGATGCACTGCGCCAATGAAAGCCCCTTCGCCGCCGCCGACCATACCCAAACGTAACCTCATTCCTTGCCCTCCAGTCCGAGCATGGTTCTTACCGCAGCGCGATCGCTGCTGCCGGCGGCGAAATCGTCGAACGCCCGTTCAGCCACCGGTATGATATGCCGGGCAATAAATGCCGCCCCTTCGCGTGCGCCCACCTCCGGCGCCTTCAGGCAGCATTCCCACTCCAGCGTCGCGGTACCGGGGAAATCGTACTGCGCCAGTTTGCTGAAAATGGCAGCGAAATCAATCTGGCCGTCCCCCAGCGAGCGGAAACGCCCCGGCCGCTCCAGCCACGGCTGATAACCGCCGTAAACGCCGCTACGCGCGCTCGGCCGGAACTCGGCGTCCTTGACGTGGAAGGCGCGAATGCGGTGGTGGTAGCGATCGATAAAACCAAGGTAATCCATCTGCTGCAAATGCAGATGACTCGGATCGTAAAGAATATGGCAGCGCGGATGGTTGCCGACCAAGCGCAGAAAACGCTCAAAGGTCACGCCGTCGTGCAGATCCTCCCCCGGATGCAGTTCGTAGCAAACGTCGACGCCGACCTGGTCAAACGCATCGAGGATTGGACGCCAGCGCTGCGCCAGTTGGCCGAACGCCTCCTCCAGCAACAACGCATTATGCGGCGGCCATGGATAAAAGTAGGGCCAGGCCAGCGCACCGGAAAACGTCACGTGCGCACTCAGGCCCAAGCGTTGCGAAGCCTGCGCCGCCAGCATCAGCTGATCGCAGGCCCACGCCTGGCGCGCACGCGGATTACCACGCACCGCCTCGGGCGCAAAGCCCTCGAACGCGGCATCATAGGCCGGATGCACCGCCACCAATTGGCCTTGCAGATGGGTCGACAGTTCGCTGATGCTCAGCCCATGCTGCGCCAAGCGTGCGCGTATCTGGTCGCAATAGGCCTGGCTGCGCGCCGCCTGTGCCAAATCAAAAATCGCCGCATCGCCGGTCGGCAGTTGCAGGCTGCGAAACCCCAGCCCCGCCGCCCATTGCGCCAGCCCATCCAGCGAATTGAACGGCGCCTGCGGACCGATAAACTGTGCCAGAAACACCCCCGGCCCGTTAATGGTTTTCATTGCTCACCCCCTAACATTACCGTGCTCTGACTGCGTACCGCCTGGTCCGCCGCCAGTACCACCCGCAGGCTGTTAATCGCATCGCGCCAATGGTCGTTGAGATCGCCACCCTGCCGGATCGCCTGCAGGAAAAACTGCTGTTCGCGGCGGCATAACGCCAGATGATCGGGCTCGTCCCGACAATCAATCCATTCGTCCGCGTCGGTGAACCGGTTATCGGCGTCAAGGGTCGCATGATGCACCCGCAGCGATTCGGTGCGGGTATGGGCATCGACATTGTCCGACGCTCCCACGGCTGCGGCCTGTCGCGCCACGATCGATACCGCGCCACGCGGGCCGATCACATCCTTGATAAAGAATGCCGTCTCGCTGATCATCGGCCCCCAGCCCGCCTCGTACCAGCCGACCGAACCGTCGGCAAAGCGCACCTGCAGCTGACCGTAGTTGTACATGTCCGCCGGCAGCGCATCGCTCAGCCGGGCGCCGATCGCGCTGACGCTGACCGGCTCCGCCTGTGTCATTTGGCACATCACGTCAAGGTAATGCACCCCGCAATCGACGATCGGCGACAGCGACTGCATCAGATTGCGATGCACATTCCACATCTGGCCATGGCTCTGCTGGTTAAGGTTCATGCGCATCACCAACGGTTTGCCCAGGCCGCGTGCCAGGGTGACAAAGCGCTGCCATGACGGGTGGTGGCGCAGAATGTACCCCACCACCACCTGCCGCCGCGCGGCGCGAGCGGCGGCAATGACCCTTTCGGCACCCGCCACGCTGGTGGCCAGCGGTTTTTCGATAAACAGGTGGCAACCGGCCGCCAACGCCTGCAATGCATAGGCTTCATGGGTGTCGGGGTAGGTCGTCAGACACACCGCATCCGGCCGGGTTTGCGCCAGCGCGCTGGCAAAATCGGCAAACAGCGCATAGCCGCCGCCCAGTTGCCGATTGAGCGCATGGCGCGAATCGCCACGCGCCACCAGTCCGCATATCGTCACGCCGTCCATCGCCTGGTAGGCCGCTGCATGCGACGCCCCCATGTTGCCGCAACCCACCACCAATACGCGCAAATCAGCCATCGTTGCTGTCTCCTTTTGGCGTTTCGCGGTAGTTGAAGGTGAAGAAGAACAGCAGCGCAATTACCAACGCGCCAATCGCCGGATACCACCAGAAACTTTGCCATTGCGGCAACGCAGCCGCCCCCTGCGCCGTCACCATACGGTTGAACAATGCGCCGCTGAGCTGCGAGCCGATCAACATGCCAAGGCCGTAGGTAAACAGCACCAGCAGGCTTTGCGCCTGCCCCTTGACCTTGTCGCCCGCCACTTTGTCGGTATAGATAAAACCGATGACGAAGAAAAAGTCATAACACATGCCGTGCAGGATAATGCCGAGGTAAATCATCCAGCGCAGCTCTTCGGTGATGCCAAGCGCAAACATCACGTAACGCAGGCACCATGACAGCATGCCGATCAACAGCATCATCTTGATGCCCAACCGAACGAACAGCAGCGGGATCAGCAGCATGAAGAACAGCTCGGACATTTGCCCCAGCGACATCACACCGCCGACGTTGCTAAAGCCGGTAGCCGCCACGAACGGCGCTGCATAGGCGTAATACGCCGCCAGCGGAATCGAGATCAGCGTGGCGCAGATGATAAACACCAGAAAATGGCGCTGCTTGAGCATCGCGAAAGCGTCAGCGCACAGCAGATCGCGCATCTGCACCGGTTTACCGCGCTCCGGTGCCGGGGTATGCGGCAAGGTGAAGCTGTAGATAGCCAATACCAGCGAAGCCACCGCCGCCAGGGTGAAAATGCCGGTACTGTCAGACAAACCGCTGGCGCCGACGATCAGCCCGGCCACAATCCACCCCAGCGTACCGAACGCCCGTACCACCGGGAAGGCCTTTTCGCTGTTGCTGAGACTGTAAAACGCCACGTTATTACTCAGCGCAATGGTCGGCATATAACACAGCATATAGCCGAAGATGACCCACAGCAGACCGCTTTGCTGATCGGCAAAAAAGCCCGGCATCCACCACAGCAACGCCGCGCCCACCAGATGCAGCAACCCCAGTACCTTTTGCGAGGCAAAGAAGCGATCCACCACCATGCCCAGAACGAACGGCGACAGAATCGAGGCAATCGGCCCGGTGGAATAAGCATCGCCGATGATCGCCGCCATGCCGTACTTGCCCATCACCACCCCGAGGGTGACGTACCACGCGCCCCAGACGAAGAATTGCAGGAACATCATCAGCGCCAGCCGCGGCACCACCCATTTGAATGTGACACTTTTGGCCCCCAGGGCCACGCTGTCGGTTTGCATAACTCCCCCATCGTTCTGTGTTGTTGTGGTTAACTGCTGTGTGTTTATCCGCTTTCAGGCAGAAAGGACGGCATGACCACGCCGCCGGGACGTTGTGCCTCGCCCTTCGCCTGCGCCAGATGCAATTCGCAAATCCGTCCCCCCCAGCGCAACAGCGCTCGACTAAGCGCCGAGGACTGCGCCGGCACCAATACCACCGCCGTATGGCCGCGATGATGTCGGTCGAGCATCCAGCCCAGCAGCTCCAGCGCCATCTCTTCGCGCTGGCAGCATCCCGGCCCCAGCATGCGTGACGCCGGATGGGCAACCGATGCCAGGTAGCCGCCGATAATGCCGTCCTGCTCCCACACGGCCGTGCGCCAATATCCACTGCCGTCGCCAAGCAAGAATTCGATATCCCGTCGCCGGGCGATGCCCAGCAGTTGACGCTCCAGCTGCATGATGGCGGGCAAATCCGCTGGCTGAGCCTGACGAACCCGAACGTGTGACGACGGCGAAAGGTCAAGACCCCGTGGCGGCACCGCGATCGCCATATCCTGATAGACCGCATACGGCGCAAAACCGGCGCGATGATAAAGCGCGTAAGAATCCAGATTCAGCGCGCTGGACAACAGCCGCTGCGGCAGCCCGCCCGCCAGCTCATCGCCCTTGTGCAATAGCTGCGCCGCAATGCCACGACCAAAATAGTCGGGATGGACGTTCATGATGCCCAGTCCAAGGTGTGTTTCGCGCGGATGAAAGAAGCAGGAGCCGCACAGCACGCCGCGTTGATCCTGCGCAACCCAGTGGTGGCCGGCATCCAGTTGTTGATACACATCGACAAACAGCCCGCAGCTTTCCGCCATGTCCGGGAAAATCGCCGCCATACCGTGCCGCTGGTACCAGGCATTGGTTGAATGGTGAATCAGTTGGGCAATCGCCAGGCGATCGCTGGGCTGCGCCAGGCGTAATTGAATTTGCATCGGCCACCTCGATACCGTCAGGAACCGGGCAAGATACTGCGAAATCGTCAAATGAAATCGATTTCATTCAAGCCATGAGCAAAATGTAATCGATTTCTTTTTTTCGGCAACCTGATTAAGCTGGTGATTGATGATGGCGAGTGAAATTTGCAAGCAACATCACAATGCTGGCGGTAAACCCGCTTTTTTAGCCACGTTACCGCATACTGGCGGTGGCAAATCAGCACAAGGAACAGCGATTCATGTCGATAGAAAAAGTGGCGAAAATCGCCGGCGTGTCGCCGGCGACGGTATCACGGGTGCTGAACGGCCAGCAGATCGTCAAACCAGCGACGCGCGATAGGGTATTGGCGGCCATCCGCGAATGCGATTACCAGCCCAACCTGCTGGCGCGCCAGTTACGCACCGCGCGCAGCCGCATGCTGCTGGTGTTGGTGTCCAACATTACCAACCCGTTCTGCTCATTGGTGGTGCGCGGTATAGAGGAAGAAGCCGAACGCCACGGCTACCATATTCTGCTGTGTAATTCCGAATCCAACCCGACGCGCGAATCGGCCTATCTCAAACTGTTGAGCGGGAAAGTGGTGGACGGGGTGATCACCATGGATGCCGTCAGCTGCCTGCCGGGACTGACGGCAATGATCGGTGACTTTCCGTGGGTACAGTGTGGCGAAGGAGATCCGGAGTTTCGCGCCTCGTCGGTGACCATAGACAACCACCAGGCGGCGTTTGCCGGCGTACGGCTGCTGGCGGACAAGGGGCGTCAACGCATCGCCTTGATTAACAGCGATATGCGCTATCTCTATTCGCAACAGCGTGAACAGGGCTATCTGCGGGCGCTGGCGGATTTTGGCCTGAGTTACCATCGGGTGGAATACGTTGACGGGCTGGAGTATGCCGCCGGTGCGCAGGCGATGAATCGCCTGCTGGCCGACGCGCAGCCGCCGGATGCGGTATTTGCCATTTCCGACGTGGTTGCCGGCGGGGCGATGAGCGCCTTGCATCAGCGCGGACTGCGTATCCCGCAAGACGTGGCGATCATCGGCTTTGACGGCGTGCCGTTCGGCGCTATCACCACGCCGCCGCTGTCGACCATCGAGCAGCCGATGCACCAGTTCGGCATTCGCAGCGTGCAACTGCTGTTGGCAAAAATCAAGGATCCGCAGTTGGCGCCCAGCAATGAAGTACTGGACTGGCGGCTGGTGGAGCGCGGCACCACCTGATTAGGCGGTAATTGATCCGCGCAGGAATATATTGGCATAGCCGCCGAGCAACGTACGCTCGCCCTGCAACTGGCAAAACAGCTCGCCACCGCGCGGCGAGATCTGCCGGGCATGCAATGCGCTACGGCCCAGCCTGGCGCTCCAGTACGGCATCAGACTGCAGTGGGCCGAGCCGGTCACCGGATCCTCGCCGCCATCCAGCGTAAAGTAGCGAGAAACGAAATCCACCTCGTCACCCGGTGCGGTGACGATCACCCCACGACCCACCGCCGCGATCAACGCCGGTATCGCCGGTTGCAGCGCCCTGACCTGCGCCTCATTGTCCAGTACCACCATTAGCGCATTGGCCTGCCACACCGCCTGCGGCTGCACGCCCAACAGCGCGGCCAGGCCTGCCGGCTCGGCGATCGGGTGCGGGGCGCGTGTCGGGAAGTCCAGAATCAGGCGTTGACCGTCCGCCGCGTCGCGTTTGACATACAGCTCTCCACTGGCGGAACGCAGGCGCACATCGTTCAGCCCCGGGTTCAGCACATTGAGCATCACATGCGCCGCCGCCAGCGTGCCATGGCCGCATAAGTCCACTTCGCGGTATGGCGTGAACCAGCGGATGGCGGCCATGTCGCCGTCCTGCCACACAAAGCTGGTTTCCGGCAGGTTCAATTCATTGGCGATCGCCTGCATCTGCACGGCGTCCGGTGGCGCTTTCAACACATATACGCCCGCCGGATTGCCGCGCAATCCCTGGCCAACAAAGGCGTCAACGTGGAAATAATCTTCGGTCATCTGCAATCCCTTAATGCCAAATCAACAACACGCAGGCTGCGGTCAGCAACCCCATAGAAACGTTAAAGATAACCCAGGCTTTCTTGCTGCGCAGCAAACGGCCAATCACGCTGCCGAAACCGAGCCAGACGATGCCGGTGGCCAGATTCATGCCGGAAAGCCCCGCCGAGATCGCCAGAATCGAGTGATTATACCCTTCGCCGTTCAGGCTGAAGCTGGCCACCGCGCCCAGCGCCATCAGCCAGGCCTTGGGGTTGAGAAACTGCAACAGCCAACCCTGATACAGACGAATCGGCTTGGGTGGCGCGGTATCGGTGTCGAGCTTTTCATAACGGGCGGTCGCCACCTTCCACGCCAGCCACAGCAGATACAGGCTGCCAAGAATTTTCAGTGCCAGGTGCAGCGAGGGATAGACCACAATCAGGCTGCCAACGCCGAACGCCACCAGCAATAAAATGCTTTGCATGCCGAGTATGATGCCCAGCATCAGCCACAGCGAACGCATAAAGCCAAAGTTGGCGCCGGAGGTGGTTAACAACAGGTTATTCGGACCGGGCGTAATAGCGGCAACAAACAGGAAGCCGAGCATTGAAAGAAATAAACTTGATTCCATGAAACGGGTGCTCCCCACCCAAATGCGTGTGTGCGTTTACCCGTCATGCTGCAAGCTGCTTACTGGCTGGCTACGCATCCTGAGCCGAAGCACCGGGTTTGCGTAGGCGCATCGGGATGCATTCACTTGCCGCCTCGATGCAACTCGAATTATTTGGGGTATATTATTAATCATATCCCGAATCGTTGGTATGGCAGCCAAGAAGCCCGCGTGAGCATACCAGGCACTGACCGGTCAGTGATGGTCGCTGCCACTACAACGAATAAGGAAATAGTGGTATTGAAGCTAACAGTGCTCTACCGATCAGACAATAGCCGCCAATAAGAATTTTATTCACGTTATGTATGAAACCTTCCGCCCTCTCACCGGGGCCAGTAATCCGCACCTGCAAACGCTGCTGCCACGCCTGGTACGTCGTCGCGTACGACTGAAACCGCATTGGCAACGGCTGAACCTGCCTGATGGCGACTTTCTCGATCTCGCCTGGAGCGAAGACCCGCGCCTGGCGCGCGACAAACCGCGGGTAGTGCTGTTTCACGGTCTGGAAGGCAACTTCTACAGTCCGTATGCCCACGGCCTGTTGCACGCCTGGCAGCAAAAGGGCTGGCTCGGCGTGGTGATGCATTTTCGCGGTTGCAGCGGCGTGCCAAACCGCCAGCAACGCATTTACCATTCCGGTGAAACCGAAGACGCCCGCTTCTTCCTGCAATGGTTGCGCGACAGCTATGGCACTGCGCCAACCGCGGCAGTCGGCGTTTCACTCGGCGGCAATATGCTCGCCTGCTATCTGGCACAGCAGGAAGGCAATAGCCTGCTGGACGCGGCGGTGGTGGTCTCGGCACCGTTAATGCTCGAACCCTGCTCGTGGCGTATGGATCAGGGATTCTCCCGCGTATATCAGCATTACCTGCTGGGTCAGTTGAAGCAGAACGCCACGCGAAAACTGCTGCATTATCCCGGCACCCTGCCGCTGAAATTGCCGCAGTTGCAGGGCTTGCGCCGCATTCGCGATTTCGACGATCTGATTACCTCGCGCATTCACGGCTTCAGCGACGCCACGGATTATTACCGCCGTTGCAGCGCCTTGCCGCTGCTGCCGAAGATCCAGACACCGTTGCTGATCATCCATGCCAAGGACGATCCGTTCATGACCGACGAGGTGATCCCTGACCTCGCCAGCCTGCCGCACAATATCGAATATCAACTGACGGAATGCGGTGGCCACGTCGGCTTCGTCGGCGGCTCACTAAAAAAACCCTACATGTGGCTGGAATACCGCATTCCCTCCTGGCTTACCCCTTATCTGGAACAGAACACGTGATAATCCCCTGGAAAGAACTGGACAGCGAAACGCTGAATAATCTGATCGAATCCTTTGTACTGCGCGAAGGCACTGACTACGGCGAGCATGAACGTTCGCTGACGCAGAAAGTGGAGGACGTTCGCCGGCAATTGCAAAGCGGCGAAGTGCTGCTGGTGTGGTCGGAACTGCATGAAACCGTCAATATCATGCCACGTGGCCAGTTCCGTGCCGGTCAGGAAGAAATGTAATCCGCCCTATGACTGACGGGAAAAATCAGGTATCAATGTGCCATACCCTACAGCACTCGAGTTGCATCGAGGCGGCCTACAGCAAAGCAGCTGAGGTACGACGGATAAAACACGCATTTTAGACGGAGTAACATATCGTATGTCTGCCAAACATCCCGTTATCGCGGTAACCGGCTCCAGCGGAGCCGGCACCACCACTACCAGCGTGGCGTTCCGCAAAATATTCCAGCAGTTGAATATTCGCGCCGCACAGTTGGAAGGCGACAGCTTCCACCGCTACACCCGGCCGGAAATGGACGCGGCGATCCGCAAGGCGCGCGACCTCGGCCGTCATATCAGCTATTTTGGCCCCGAAGCCAACGACTTCGGCCTGCTGGAGCAGAGCTTCCGTGAATATGGCAACGGCGGCAGCGGCCGTTCACGTAAATATCTGCACACCTATGACGAAGCCGTGCCGTACAACCAGGTTCCTGGCACCTTTACACCGTGGGAAGCCCTGCCGGAACCCACCGACGTGCTGTTCTACGAAGGGCTGCACGGCGGCGTCGTCACCGATCAGCATGACGTGGCACAGCAGGTCGATCTGCTGGTCGGCGTGGTGCCAATCGTCAACCTGGAGTGGATCCAGAAGCTGATCCGCGATACTGGCGAACGCGGCCATTCTCGCGAAGCGGTGATGGATTCGGTAGTGCGTTCGATGGAAGACTATATCAACTACATCACACCGCAGTTTTCACGCACCCACATCAACTTCCAGCGCGTGCCAACGGTGGATACCTCCAACCCGTTTGCCGCCAAGGCCATCCCGTCGCTGGACGAAAGCTTTGTGGTGATCCACTTCCGCGGGCTGGATCAGATTGATTTCCCTTATCTGCTGGCGATGCTGCAAGGCTCGTTTATTTCGCACATCAATACGCTGGTGGTGCCCGGCGGCAAAATGGGACTGGCGATGGAGTTGATCATGGCACCGCTGGTGCAGCGGCTGCTGGAAGGCAAAAAGATTGAGTAGCCAGGCGACACCGGACGGGCGCGGGGAGGATTAGGCCACCGCGCCACATGCCATTAGGCCACTTCCCGGACTTCAAAGCTGTGGGTAACGCTGGCGGCCTTGCCGAGCATCAGCGCTACCGAACAGTATTTGTCGGCAGACAGATCCACCGCACGCTCCACCGCCTTGTCGCCAAGCCCTTTACCGCTGACGATAAAATGCAGGTTGATATGGGTAAATACCCGTGGTGCCTCTTCGCGACGTTCAGAGGTCAGTTTTACCTCACAATCACGCACGTCGTGACGGCCTTTTTGCAAAATCGACACCACGTCAATCGCGCTGCATCCCCCCACGGACATCAGCACCATTTCCATCGGACTTGGCGCCTTGTCACCGGCATTGCCGTCCATCAATACCTGATGGCCAGACGCCGATTCGCCAAGAAACGTTAACCCTTCAACCCATTTGACTCTTGCCTGCATGCTCATGACTCCGATTGATTCTTTGTCATCAGACTACGCGTTAGCAGCAAAACTGGCAACGGAACCTGATACTGGTCATGTGTGAGCGAGACAACACAAGACACCCGCGTCACTCTGTGCTACAAACAGAGCCGCAATAACGCTTTCTGGACAGCGCTTTCAGGGAAATGCCCACGGAAAGGCACCTTAATGTGTATGTTAACAGAATGTAGCTTGCAGCTCTCACTGCAAGTTAATATGCTAGGGCAATAGCGTATTTTTACGTCACGCCTCAAAAACGGTTAATGGTCGCCGCTCATGGACAGCCATAACACGTTTGACAGGGAACTCTGACCCCTGTGATACAGGCAGATTACAACAGAGGATAACAGCGAATGGTTCTCGGCAAACCGCAAACAGACCCTACTCTCGAATGGTTCCTGTCTCATTGCCATATCCACAAATATCCATCGAAAAGTACGCTGATTCACCAAGGTGAAAAGGCCGAAACGCTTTACTACATCGTGAAAGGCTCCGTTGCGGTGCTGATCAAGGATGAAGAAGGCAAAGAGATGATCCTGTCCTATCTCAATCAGGGCGATTTCATCGGCGAACTTGGATTATTTGAAGAAGGCCAGGAACGCAGCGCCTGGGTTAGGGCTAAAACCGCCTGTGAAGTGGCTGAAATTTCCTATAAGAAATTCCGTCAGCTGATCCAGGTGAACCCTGACATTCTGATGCGCCTGTCGGCGCAGATGGCAAGCCGCCTACAGATCACCTCAGAGAAAGTGGGTAACCTCGCCTTCCTAGACGTTACCGGCCGCATTGCGCAAACCCTGCTCAATCTGGCCAAACAGCCGGATGCCATGACTCACCCGGACGGCATGCAAATTAAAATCACCCGTCAGGAAATTGGTCAAATCGTCGGTTGTTCACGCGAAACGGTTGGCCGTATTCTGAAAATGCTCGAAGATCAAAACCTGATTTCCGCACACGGCAAAACCATCGTCGTCTACGGTACCCGTTAATCCATTAAAACGGCACGCTTCAAAAAATGCCGGTCAGTTAACGCTGACCGGCATTTTTATGCGCCGTTTACCGTGGGCACAGTCGGACATCCGATACCGTCTGCCGACCGCCAGTGGGTAGCTACCCGGCGTTGATCACGTCCTGAACCGCCAGCTCAAACAACGCCATACCGTCGGCAATATCTTGCGGCTCAACGACCAGCGACGGCGCAAATCGGATCACGTTCGGCCCGGCATTTAAAATCATCAGGCCACGCGCGGCGGCCGCGGTGAGGAAATCACGTGCCTTGCCGTGGTAAGGCGCCGTCAGTTCGGCGCCGATCAACAGCCCCATACCGCGAATCTCGCTGAAAATACGGTATTTTTCGCCAATGTCCCGCAACGCCGCAACATACAGCGTATGACGCTGTTCGACGCCGCTCAACACTTCGGCGGTATTGATCACGTCCAACGCCGCCTCCGCCACCGCGCAGGCCAGCGGATTGCCGCCATAGGTGGTGCCGTGGGTACCGACCTGCATCACCGAAGCAATCTCCTCGGTGGTCAGCATGGCGCTGACCGGGAAACCGCCGCCCAACGCTTTGGCGGTGGTCAGAATATCCGGCGTCACACCGTAGTGCATATAGGCGAACAGCTTGCCGCTGCGCCCCATACCGCTTTGCACTTCATCAAATACCAACAGCGCCTGGTGGCGATCGCACAGTTCACGCACACCTTGCAGGAACTGCGCATCCACCGGAGTAATACCGCCTTCGCCCTGAATCGGCTCCATCACCACCGCGCAGGTGTGATCGTCCATCACCGCCTTGACCGCCGCCAGATCGTTGAACGGTACATGCACGATGTCGGCCGGCTTTGGCCCGAAGCCGTCGGAATACTTCGCCTGGCCGCCAACCGAGACGGTAAACAGCGTACGGCCATGGAACGCGTTATAAAACGCGATGATTTTGGTTTTGTACGGGCTGTGGCGGGTAATGGCATAGTGGCGCGCCAGCTTGAATGCCGCTTCGTTGGCTTCGGCGCCGGAATTGGCGAAGAACACCCGATCGGCGAAAGTCGCGGCGATAAGCTTGCTGGCCAGGCGCAGCGACGGCTCGTTGGTAAAGACATTGCTGGTGTGCCACAGGGTTTCACCCTGCTGCTTCAGCGCCGCCACCAATGCCGGGTGGCAATGCCCCAGCGCAGTCACCGCAATACCGCCAGAGAAATCAATATACTCCTTGCCGTTGCTGTCCCACACTCGGCTGCCCTTGCCCTTGACGGGGACAAACTGGGCAGGTGCATAAACAGGCAGAATAACCTGGTCGAACGTATTGCGGCTGACTGGGTATTTTTCGGTCATTATTGGGTCCACCCTGAACGTGATCGGATTTTCAATGTTGCCATTAAGTGAAAATATAATCACAAAATATGCATAAAAAACCAATCAAGGGCAAACCTAAATCGCCAAAAAAGGAAAAAAACTCATAACCGGTTAACTTTTAAGGAAATTATCCAGCAGTTGGTGCCCCTGCTCGCTGAGAATGCTTTCCGGGTGAAACTGCACCCCTTCCAGCGCCAGCTGACGATGGCGGATCCCCATGATTTCGTCAGGTTCGCCGTCGCGCTCACTCCAGGCGGTTACCTCAAAGCAGTCTGGCAACGTGGCGGCTTCCAGCACCAGCGAGTGGTAACGGGTTACGGTCAACGGATTGTTCAGCCCAGCAAAAACGCCGCCGTTATGGTGCCGAATGGCAGAGGTCTTGCCATGCATCACCTGACGGGCGCGTACCACCGTGGCGCCAAACGCCTGCCCCAACGCCTGATGGCCGAGGCATACGCCCAAAATGGGCAGCCTGCCGGCAAAGTGGCGAATGGCAGCAAGAGAAATGCCCGCCTCATTCGGCGTGCACGGGCCGGGTGAAATCACCAGTCGCTGTGGCGCAAGCCGTTCAATATCGGCCAGTTGCAATTCATCGTTGCGCTTGACCAACACTTCGGCGCCCAACTGGCAGAAGTATTGGTACAGGTTGTAGGTGAAAGAGTCGTAGTTATCAATCAGCAGCAGCATGACATGTCCAGGCAGAAAAAAGCTGCGCTAGTTTACTGCCGCTGACGAAATTTTCCGCTTACTTTTTACGGCCGCCCATAATCGATCCCAAAACGCCGCGCAAAATCTGCTTGCCGAGGTCGCGAGCCATGCTCTTGGCCGCCGTTTGAACAATACCATCGCGCTTGCCGCCGCGTGGACCGGTAGAGCCGAACAGCAGATCGTTCAACCCGCCCATCAGGCCACCACCGGCTGCATCCGCCGCCGGTTTCTGTGCCGGTTGCCCCGGCGGTGGCGTGCCTACGGTGGCAAAACCTTCCGAAGACAGTTTTTCATAGGCGGACTCGCGATCGACCATATCTTCATAGCGACCATACAGCGGCGATTTATTGATCGCGCTGTTGAGCCCGTCGGCACCCAGCATGCCCATCTTCGATTCCGGCGCGATGACCATTGCCCGCTCCACCACGTTGGGCCGCCCTTTTTCATCCAGGAACGACACCAGCGCTTCACCGACGCCCAGTTCGGTAATCGCCGTTTCCGCATCAAAGTCGGGGTTGGCGCGCATGGTCTGCGCCGCCGCCTTCACCGCTTTCTGATCGCGTGGCGTAAAGGCACGCAGCGCGTGTTGCACACGGTTGCCCAACTGGCCCAGCACGCTGTCGGGAATATCCAGCGGGTTTTGCGTAACAAAATAGATGCCGACGCCTTTTGAGCGGATCAGACGTACCACCTGCTCAATCTTGGTCAGCAGTGCCGGCGGCGCGTCGTTGAACAACAGATGCGCCTCATCAAAGAAAAATACCAGCTTCGGCTGTTCCGGATCGCCCACTTCCGGCAAATGTTCAAACAGCTCGGCCAGCAGCCACAGCAGAAAGACCGAGTACAGTTTTGGCTGGTTGATCAGTTTGTCTGCCGCCAACAGGTTGATGTTGCCGTGGCCATTGGCATCGGTTTTCATCAGATCGTTAATGTCGAGCATCGGTTCGCCAAAGAACTGATTGGCACCCTGCTCTTCCAGCGTCAATAGCCCGCGCTGAATGGCGCCGACCGAAGCGGAGGAGATATTGCCGTATTGGGTCTGGAACTGCTTGGCGTTGTCGCCGACGTACTGCACCATGGCACGCAGATCTTTCATATCCAGCAGCAGCAAGGCGTTGTCATCGGCGATTTTGAACACCAACTGCAACACACCGCTTTGCACCTCGTTCAGATCCAGCAGACGCGCCAGCAGCAGTGGGCCAAGATCGGATACGGTGGCGCGGATCGGGTGGCCTTTTTCACCGTAAATATCCCACGGAATAATGGTACAGGCTTGCGGTTGCCAATCGGTGACGCCGATCGCCGCCAGCCGCGCCTGCAGTTTTTCATTCGGCACCGCCTCGGTGCCGATACCCGACAGATCGCCTTTAACGTCCGACAAAAAGACCGGCACACCGAGGCGCGAGAACTGCTCGGCCATTTTTTGCAGCGTCACGGTTTTACCGGTACCGGTCGCGCCGGTGATCAGACCGTGGCGGTTGGCCAAGGCCGGTAAAATCACCAGATCCTGCACTGGTTTTCCGTCTTTCATCGCTTTGGCGATAATCCGTGCTTCACTCATTTTCTTTTCCTTTGACGCTGACGCGGCGCAAACGCGCCTGTAGATGCCATAAAGCTATAAGCGCGGCCCGATCGCGTCAAGGGCAAACGAAACGATGTGTCGGCAAGCGTGACGTGACGCCAGCCCGCTATTATCCCCGCAGCCCCAGTTCCTCTTTCAGCGACTTAAGATAGCGGCGGCTGACCGGCACCGGGTCGCCGACCGGCATGATCATTTCTGCCGCGCCGCTGTCGTCAAAGCGTATTTCCCGTACCTGCTCCAGATTGACCAGATATTGCCGATGGCAACGCACCAGCGGCGTGCGATTTTCCAGCGTACGCAGCGTCAGTTCGGTAAAGCACTCCATACCGTCATTGCGCACCACGTAGACGCCGCTTGAGCGCGAACGAATGGCGACCACCTCCTCGAAACGCAGCAGGTAAATACGGCTATGGCCGGTGCAGGGGATGTATTTCAGGTATCCCTCGCTTTCCGGCAGTGCCGCAATGTCCTGCGGTACACGGCGCTGTTGCAGTCGTTGCAAGGTTTTGTTCAAACGTTGCGGCTCGGCCGGTTTTAGCAGGTAGTCGAAGGCATGCTGCTCAAACGCCTGCAAGGCGTATTCATCATAAGCGGTGAGAAATACAATGTACGGCATTCGGTTCGGGTCGAGCATACCGACCAACTCCAGCCCGCTGATACGCGGCATCTGAATATCCAGAAACACCACGTCCGGTTGCAGGCGATGGATCTGGCTGATGGCCTCTATCGCATTGGCGCTTTCGCCGACGATGGTTACGCCATCCTCCGCGTCCAGTAAATGGCGCAGGTTGTCACGGGCCGAGGGTTCATCGTCGACAATCAATACATTCAGCATCAGGCCGCCCTCGTCATCGGTAGGTGAAGCGTGATACAGGTATAGGTTTCCGGTTCGCAACAGACCTGTACGCCATAGTCCTCGCCATAACGCACGCGAATACGTTTATCCACCAGATTCATCCCCAGGCCGTTTCCTGGCGTTTTCGCCTGAAACAAACCGGCGTTATCGGTGATCTGCAATAACAGCCTGTCCCCTTCACAACGGGCGCCGATGTCGATCCTGCCGATCCCCAGCAAATGCGATGTGCCGTGTTTGATGGCGTTTTCTACGATCGGCTGCAACGAAAAGGCCGGCAGGCGCACCGCCAGCAATGCCTCCGGCAACGACACGGCAATTTCCAGCCGATCGGCAAACCGCGCCTTTTCAATTTGCAGATAGGCATTTACATGTTCAATTTCATCCGCCAACGTCACCTCGTCGTCCGAACGCTTAAGGTTCTTGCGGAAAAACGTAGACAGATATTGCACCAGTTCACAGGCGCGATCGCCGTCACGGCGGATCACCGCCACCAGCGTATTGAGCGCGTTAAACAGAAAGTGTGGGTTGACCTGCGCATGCAGCAGCTTGATTTCCGACTGCGCCAGCAACTGCTTGTGGCGCTCATACTGGCCGGCCATGATCTGCGCCGACAGCAGGCTGGCGATGCCTTCACCCAGCGTGCGGTTGATGGTGCTGAATAACCTGCTTTTCGGCTCATACAGTTTGATGGTGCCGATTACCCGCTGATTTTCGCCGCGTAGCGGGATCACCAGCGTAGAGCCCAGCTTGCAATTGCTGCTGATCGAACAACTGTACGACAGCTCGTTGCCGTCGGCATACACCACTTCGTTATTGTCGATGGCGCGGTGAGAATGCGCGGAAGAGATCGGCGTCCCCGGCAGATGGTGATCGTCGCCAATGCCGATGAACGCCAGCAATCGATCGCGATCGGTAATCGCCACTGCGCCGATGCCCAGCTCCTGGTAGATAATTCGAGCCACTTTCATGCTGTTTTCCCGGTCAAATCCCTGGCGCAGAATGCCTTCGGTACGTTCAGCCAGCTTCAGCGCCTTGGAGGAAAAGGCGCTGGTGTATTTTTCGAACATGGCGCGCCGATCCAGCAGGATTTGCATGAACATCGCCGCTCCCACGGTATTGGCGATCAGCATCGGCAAGGCAATGTGCTCCACCAGCCGCAGCGCTTCACCGAACGGCCGGGCAATGGCCAGAATAATCGCCATTTGCAGCACTTCGGTAGCAAAGGTGACGCCGGCGACAAACAGCGGATTGAACAGCAAATCGATCCGGCCGCGACGCATCGCCGCGCTGTGCACCAGTCCCCCCACCAGGCCTTCGGCAATGGTGGATACCGCACAGGCAACATCGGTCATGCCTCCCAGCGTGTAGCGGTGCAGCCCACCGGTCAGCCCTACCAGAAAGCCGACCGACGGCCCGCCCAACAGACCGCCCAGCACCGCGCCAATGGCGCGCGTATTGGCGATCGAGTCTTGGATATGCAAACCGAAATAGGTGCCCATGATGCAAAACACCGAAAAGATGACGTAGCACAGCAACTTATGCGGCAAACGGATCGTCACCTGCATCAGCGGGATAAACAGCGGGGTCTTGCTTAATAAATAGGCAATAACGAGGTAAACGCACATTTGCTGCAGTAGCAGCAAAACCTGGTTGAATTCAAACATAACAGCGGCTCATCCTGAACAAGAACAGCAGATAAACGCCGGGTATCCGGTCTGGTTATAGGATGGCGATTAAAGCATGTACGAATGAATAAAACAGTGATGCAGGCAAAGCTTCGAACGGGAAGGGCAACGCACGCCGGATCCCGAGAGGGAACCGGCACAAAAAGCTTAAGGCAGGACTTTGGCCGACAAAATGACTACCGGTTTGGTAGGGACATTCTGATAAGGTCCGACGTTGCCAGTCGGCACCTGAGAAATCTTGTCTACCACTTCCATGCCCTTCACCACTTTGCCAAAGACCGCGTAGCCAAAATCACGCTGGCCGTGATCGAGGAAGGCGTTGTCCGCCACGTTGAGGAAGAACTGGCTGGTGGCGCTGTCTTTATCTGCCGTACGCGCCATGGAGATGGTGCCACGCAGGTTGCGCAGGCCGTTGTCCGCTTCATTCTTGATCGGTGCCTTTGTCGTTTTCTGCTGCATGTCTGAGGTGAAACCGCCGCCCTGCACCATAAAACCAGGAATGACACGGTGGAAAATGGTGTTGTTGTAAAAACCGCTGTTCACGTAATCAACGAAGTTTTGGGTTGATACCGGTGCTTTCTGACTGTCGAGCGCCAATTCGATATTCCCGGCCGAGGTGGTCAGCATGACGTGGGTTTCACCAGCGGCGAAGGCGGCAGGTGCCATTGCTGTCAGGGAACACAGCGCAACGAAGGTCACTAAAGTACGTTTGAACATGAATGGGTCCTTTCTCTGAGAGACAAACAACGGAAAAGCGCATTGATTCTAAAGAGCTGTACCGGTGAGTGCCAGCCATTTACTTATATTTACTCAAATGTGGGACCTTTCTGACGCCGTCCCGCTTTTCTTGCCAAAAGTATGATCGTCTCACTCATTTTTGCCAAGCCGGTCACGCATTATTTACCTGCTTGGCGGCTTCGATGATTTTTGCGAGCCACCTCCCGTTTTGATTTTTGGTTCCCGCTACCCTTAGCAAAATGAGAGCGCTCTCATTTAGCCGGAGCCAATAAAAATGACGTCTTCAACGGAGAGTAATGATGAAAAGAATAGTGCTGTGCTGTGCGGCGGGAATGTCCACCAGCATGCTGGTCAAACGCATGCAGGACGAAGCGGTGAAACGCGAACTGGCCATTGAAATCAAGGCGGTGCCCGCCGCCGAGTTTGAGGCCGAACTGCCCACCGCAGACGTCGTCCTGCTGGGGCCGCAGGTCAAATACGAACTGGCACGCTTTAACAAAATCGCAGAGCCGTACGGCTTGCCCGTCGCGGTGATCGACATGATGGATTACGGCACCATGCGTGGCGACAAAGTGCTGGATCACGCCCTCAACCTGATCGCCTGACGCGGCGGCGGAGAACATCATGAGCCTGTATGCATCCCTTATGCGCGTGGTGGAAAACCATATCGCGCCGTTGGCCGGCAGGATCGGCAGCCAGCGCCATATCATTGCCATTCGCGACGGTTTTATCTGTGCCATGCCGTTTCTGATTGTCGGCAGCATCATGCTGATCGTCGCCAACCCGCCGTTTGACGCCAACACCACCTCCAGCTTCGGCCGCGCCTGGCTCGGTTTTGCCAAAAGCCATTGGAACACCATCACCATGCCGTTCTTTATGACCATGGGCCTGATGAGCGTGTTTGTTGCCGTTGGCACCGCCTACAGTCTGGCAAAGCACTATGGTCTGGACGCGCTGACCGCAGGTTTGCTGTCGCTGATGGCATTCCTGCTGACCGCAGCGCCGCAGGTCGACAACAAGATGTCGCTCGATTTCCTGGGCGGCCAGGGGGTGTTCACCGCCCTACTGTGCGCCATCTGGTCGGTGGAACTGATCCGTTTGTTAAAGAAATACAACATCACGCTGCGTATGCCGGAACAGGTGCCACCGGCGATTGCCCGTTCATTTGAGCTGCTGTATCCGGTGGTCGGCATTTTGTTGACGGTATACCCGCTAAGCATTCTGATGCAGAGCGAATTCCAGCTGCTGCTGCCGGCTGCAATCATGCAGCTGTTCCAGCCGCTGATCGCCGTCGGCGATACGCTGCCGGCCATTCTGCTGGCGGTGTTGATCGCCAACCTGCTGTGGTTCGCCGGCATTCATGGTGACAATATCGTTACCGGTCTGCTCAACCCGATTTTTATGGCCAATCTGGCCACCAACGCCGCGCTGGTGGCGCATGGCGATCCGACCAGCCAAACGCTGACCGCGCCCTTTTGGTCATTTTACGTCTGCATCGGCGGCTCAGGCTCCACGCTGGTGCTGGCCTTGCTGTATCTCCGCAGCCGCTCCGTTCATTTACGCACCATCGGCAAACTGAGCGTGGTGCCGGCGGCGTTCAACATCAACGAACCGCTGCTGTTTGGTTCACCGGTGGTGATGAACCCGACGCTGTTTATCCCGTTGATGGTGGTGCCGGTGATCAACGCCACCCTGGCCTATTTCGCCCTGCACTGGGATTTGGTGGAAAAAATGGTCGCCATGGCGCCGTGGACCGCACCTGCCCCGCTCGGCGCCATGATTTCTGCCTCGTGGGACATTCGCGCCGCGCTGCTGGTGTTGCTGCTGATGGCGATCGATCTCGCCATTTGGCTGCCGTTCTTCAAAGTCTATGAAAAACAGTTGCTGGCGCAGGAGCAGCAACAGGCCAAAACCGAGCGCGCCGCGTCCGATGCGGCGGCCGCACAATAACAGGAGAGTCGCGTGAGTGAAGCCATGGCTGCAGACAGCCCTGATTTTGAAAGCACGATTATGGAGCTGCTGGTATTGGCCGGCAGCGCACGCAGCAGTGCATTGATGGCGCTGCAACAGGCGCGGGCCGGCGAGTTCAACGCCTCCGCCGCGCATATGGCCGACTCGAAAGAGGCGGTACAGCAGGCGCATCGCATTCAGACCCGGCTTATCAGCCTGGATGAAGGCTGCGGCAAACTGCCGATTAATCTGATTACCGTCCACGCCCAGGACCATTTGATGAATGCCATGGTGATTCAGGATCTGGCCGACGACATGATTGAACTTTTTCGCCGTCAGGCGCAACGGGAGACCGCTTTATGAATTCGCTGAAAATCGCCATTATCGGTGGTGGCAGCAGCTACACGCCGGAGCTGGTTGAAGGCCTGATCCAGCGCATTGACCAACTGCCGGTCAGCGAACTGGCGCTGGTTGACGTCGAGCCGGGTCGTGAAAAAGTGGCAATCATCGCCGCGCTCACCCAACGTATGTTGGCGCGCCATGGCTTGGCACAGGTGAAAGTCAGCGTGCATTTTGCGCTGGACGAAGCGATTCGCGGCGCACGGTTCGTATTAACCCAGTTCCGCGTCGGCCAGTTGCCGGCACGCGCCGCCGATGAACGCCTGGGGCTGAAGTATCACCTGATCGGCCAGGAAACCACCGGCGTCGGCGGCTTCGCCAAGGCGCTGCGCACCATTCCGGTGATGCTGGACATTGCACGCAAGGTTGAGCAATTGGCACCGGACGCCTGGATCATCAATTTTACCAACCCGGCAGGCATGGTAACCGAAGCCGTTTCCCGTTATACCAAGGCAAAAATCATTGGCTTGTGCAATGTACCCATCAGCATGCATCACATGATAGCCAACATGCTGCAGGCACCGTATCAAGATCTTCAACTGCGCTTCGCCGGGTTGAATCATATGGTCTGGGTGCATCAGGTACTGCAAAACGGTCGCGACATGACCGGCAAAGTGATTGATATGCTGTGCGACGGCGCGGCGCTGACCATGAATAATATCAAGGAGGAACCATGGCCGCCCGAGTTCCTACGGGCTCTGAAGGCAATCCCCTGCCCGTACCACCGCTATTTCTACCAGACGCAGGAGATGCTGGACGAAGAGATCGCCGCCGCCGCCGACCGCGGCACCCGCGCCGAACAGGTGATGCAGGTGGAAAAAGAGCTGTTTTCCCTGTATGCCGATCCGCATCTCGATAGCAAACCGGAACAGCTCAGCTTTCGCGGCGGCGCCTTCTACTCTGAAGTGGCGCTGGAGCTGATTCGTGCGATCCATAATAATCTCGGCACGCAATTGGTGGTCAATACCGCAAACCGTGGCGCCATTCGCGGTTTGCCAGACGACGCCGTGATAGAAACCAACTGCGTGATTGATGCACAAGGCGCTCACCCGCTGGCCTTCGGCCCGATGCCGGATACCATGCAGGCGCTCACCCAGCAGGTAAAGGCCTACGAGCGACTGACTATCGAGGCCGCAGTGCATGGCGATCGCCGCAGCGGCTTGCTGGCACTGGTGACACACCCGCTGATTGCCAGCGCCAGGATCGCGCAGCCGCTGCTGAACGACGTACTGGCGGCCAATAAGGCGCATTTACCGCAGTTTGATGATTAAATGGACGTCGCAGCGGCAAGCATAAGAAGCCCGGGGAGCTTGGCCGTACCACGTGACCAGGGTTCACGTGTACAAACAACAACGAGGCAGCTCGAGAAAACCGGGGGGATACCCAATGGATGTCGAGTTGCATCTAGGCGGCAAGCATAAGAAGCCCGGGGAGCTTGGCCGTACCAAGTGACCAGGGTTCGCGTGCGCAGCCAACAACGAGGCAGCTCGAGAAAACCAGGGGGATACCCAATGGATTTCGAGTTGCATCTAGGCGGCAAGCATAAGAAGCCCGGGGAGCTTGGCCGTACCACGTGACCAGGGTTCACGTGTACAAACAACAACGAGGCAGCTCGAGAAAACCGGGGGGATACCCAATGGATGTCGAGTTGCATCTAGGCGGCAAGCATAAGAAGCCCGGGGAGCTTGGCCGTACCAAGTGACCAGGGTTCGCGTGCGCAGCCAACAACGAGGCAGCTCGAAAGACGAAGGGTATATGGTGACACTGGAAGATGTAGCCGCTCTGGCGGGCGTATCCCGCGCCACGGTATCGCGCGTGGTCAATGGCGACAGCAACGTCAAGGCGCCGACGCGCGAAAAGGTTGAACAGGCGATCGCACAGTTGGGGTATACCCCCAATCCCGCCGCGCGTGCGCTGGCGTCCAGCCACAGCAATACGCTGGGCTTGGTAACCACTTCTTATCGTGGCGGCTTTTTTGGCATGCTGATGGATTTTGTGCAAGGTGAAGCCGAAAGCCACGGCAAGCAGCTGTTGGTGACACAGGGGCGCAACAGTGCGCAAAACGAGCTGCACGCCATCCAGCGGTTATTCAGTCTGCGCTGCGACGGGGTGATTTTGCATGTGCGTTACCTCAGCGACCAGCGCTTACGCCAGTTGGCGGATGAGCGGCATCGCTTTGTACTGCTCGACCGTCTGGTGCCCGGGCTGGAAGATCGCTGTGTGACCTTTGACCATGCGCGCGCCAGCCGCATGGCGACGCAGCAGTTGATTGATGCAGGTCACCGGCGCATCGCCTGCATCAGTGGGCCGCGCCAGCGCGCCTCCAGCCGGTTACGCATACTGGGGTTTGAGCTGGCGATGCAGGCGGCGATGCTGACCCCGCTGGCGTGTCTGGAAGGCGCGTACGACCTGGAAAGCGGCTATCGGTGTGCCGATCGGCTGTTACGCGCAGCCCCCCTGCCAACGGCGATATATTGCTGCAACGAAGAAATGGCCATCGGCGCGCTGTTAGCGATTAACGAGCATCGCCTGAGCGTGCCACAGGATATTGCGCTGATCAGTTATGACAGCGGCGAACGGGCACAATTTATGCGTCCGGCGTTGACCAGCGTGCACTTCCCTATTGCCGAAATGGCGCAATTCGCAACCCGTTTGCTGATCGCACCGGAAACGCCGGCGGTGACGTTCACGCCCATCGTGATTCCACGTGATTCAATTGCCGCGCCAGCGGCATAAGTCACGAGATCCCCGACGGCAATTACATTCATTGCACCAAAAATAAAACAAGCATCACATAAAATGCCCTGAGCTATGCTAGGATCCGCCTCCTGGCAGCCGGATCGAACGTTTACTGCGTAGACCCAGAAAACGCGGCATCCCCCTGTCCATAGACCAATCCACATACCAATCAGGCTTATTCAATGAATGATAGCAACCGTATCCGGCTTACCTGGATCAGCTTTTTTTCCTATGCGCTGACCGGTGCTTTAGTGATCGTCACAGGGATGGTGATGGGAAACATTGCAGAATATTTTAACCTGCCGGTTTCCAGCATGAGCAACACCTTCACCTTCCTGAATGCAGGCATTTTAATCTCGATTTTTCTTAACGCCTGGCTAATGGAAATCATCCCGCTCAAGCGTCAGTTGATCTTTGGTTTTCTGCTGATGGTACTGGCGGTTATCGGCCTGATGGTCGGCAAAAGCCTGACCATGTTCTCCATCTGCATGTTCATTCTTGGCGTGGTCAGCGGCATTACCATGTCGATCGGTACCTTCCTGATCACCCATATGTACTCCGGTCGCCAACGCGGTTCACGCCTGCTGTTTACTGACTCATTCTTCAGCATGGCCGGGATGATTTTCCCCATCGTCGCCGCCATGCTATTGGCGCGTCATATCGGTTGGTATTGGGTGTACGCCTGTATCGGCCTGCTGTACGTGGCAATTTTCGTGCTGACCCTGTGCTCCGACTTCCCGGTTCTGGGCCACAAGGGCGATGAGAGCGGCGCCCCGCTCGCCAAAGAAAAATGGGGGGTTGGCGTGCTGTTCCTGTCGATCGCCGCGCTGTGCTATATCCTCGGCCAGTTGGGCTTTATTCAATGGGTACCCGAATACGCCACCAAATCCTTCGGTATGGACATCAACCAGGCCGGCAAACTGGTCAGCGACTTTTGGACGTCTTACATGATTGGCATGTGGGTGTTCAGTTTCGTGCTGCGCTTCTTTGACCTGCAACGCATTGTCACCGTGCTGGCGGCACTGGCTACCGGTGCCATGTACCTGTTTGTCAGCAGCGATAACCCGCAGCATCTGGCTTACTACATCATGGCTCTGGGCTTCGTTTCCAGCGCTATCTACACCACGCTTATCACCCTCGGTTCTCTGCAGACCAAGGTGTCTTCGCCGAAACTGGTCAACTTCATCCTGACCTGCGGCACCATCGGCACCATGCTGACCTTTGTCGTCACCGGCCCAATCGTGGCCAAGGGTGGCGCGCATGCCGCACTGACGACCGCCAACGGTCTGTATCTGGCGGTATTCGTGATGTGTCTGCTGTTGGGCTTTGTGACCAAACATCGCAGCCACGGTCACGTCACCAACTGATATCCTCACAGAGCCGGTGGGACAGAAGACACACCCACCGGCAGACTCTGCCCACGCCCTACCCTTATCAACAGCCAAAAAGGGCGCTTATCGCGCCCTTTTTTTTAACCTGTCAGCCGATTAGCGTCGGAAATCGACCTTTTCTTCGCTGGACAGATATAGCGTGGTTTCCGCTGGGCGCGTTTCGGCTATTACCGCACCCTGGCGAATGGAGTAGCGCACCGGCGTCTGGCGACGTACCGCGTCAAAGCCGCTTTCCGCCGGTAAAATCACCAGGTTGGCACTGTTGCCCGCCGTCAGGCCGTAATCCTGCAAATGCAGCGTACGGGCGCTGTGGCTGGTAATCAGCTTCAGCCCGTCATCAATCTGACCGTAGCCCATCAATTGACACACGTGCAGCCCCATATGCAGCACCTGCAACATATTGGCGGTGCCCAGCGGATACCACGGATCGAATACGTCGTCGTGGCCGAAGCAAACGTTAATCCCTGCCTCGAGCATCTCTTTTACCCGCGTGATACCACGACGTTTGGGATAACTGTCGAAACGCCCCTGCAGATGAATATTGACCAGCGGGTTGGCGACGAAATTGATGCCGGACAGCTTCAGCAGGCGGAACAACCGTGAGGTATAGGCGCCGTTGTAAGAGTGCATCGCCGTGGTATGGCTGGCGGTGACCTTGTCGCCCATTTCCAGCTTCAGCGCCAGCGCCGCGACGGTTTCCACAAAGCGTGACTGCTCATCGTCAATTTCATCGCAGTGCACATCCACCAGCCGATGGTATTTTTGCGCCAGTGCGAAGGTTTTATGCAGCGACTCCACGCCGTATTCGCGGGTGAACTCAAAGTGCGGAATGGCGCCGACCACGTCCGCGCCGAGGCGCAGTGCCTCTTCCAGCAACGCTTCGCCGTTGGGATAGGACAGAATACCTTCCTGCGGGAAGGCGACGATCTGCAGCGTGACCCACGGCGCGACTTCCTGTTTCACCTCCAGCATGGCTCGCAGCGCGGTCAACGTGGGATCCGACACATCGACGTGAGTGCGCACATACTGGATGCCATTGGCGATTTGCCATTTCAGCGTTTGCCAGGCGCGCTGTTTGACGTCTTCATGACTCAGCAACGCCTTGCGTTCCGCCCAACGCTCAATACCTTCAAACAGCGTGCCAGACTGATTCCAGGCCGGCTGCCCGGCGGTCTGGGTGGTGTCCAGATGGATATGCGGCTCGACGAATGCCGGCAGCGCCAGCCCGCCCTCGGCATCCAGCGTATCGCTGCGCCACTCCTGCCCTTGCGGTTGCGGAATGATATGGGCGATGCGCCCCTGCTCGATCGCCAGCTGCCACAGCCCTTCGTGCCCGCCGAGGCGCAGGTTATCGATATATTTCAAATTATTCACCGGCATGCTGCTCCTTGATATGTTGTATGAACTGGCGGTTTGCCAGCGGGTTCAGTACGGCATAGCTCAACGCCGCGCCCAGTACCGCATTGATCGGCACGATGCCCGGCAACCAGTGCCCCGCCGCAACGCCAATCGCCACCGCCAGAATCGCCACCCAGTTGACGTTCATCATCCGCGCCTGTGCAAACGCCAGATAACGCTGCCGGTTAGCCAGATAATCGACAATGATCACACCGCCAATCGGCGGAATGGCCGCCGACAGAAACGTCAGCCAGCCAACGAAGTTATTATACAGCCACAGTGCGCTGAGCGTGCCGATGGCGCCGTTGATCATCGACAGGGTTTTGCTCGACCAGCCGGTAATGTTGGCGAATCCCAACCCGGAAGCGTACAGCGCGTTGTCGTTGGTGGTCCAGATATTCAGTCCCAGCACCACGATTGCCGGCAACAATAGGCCCTGCGCAAACATCACATCGGAAATGTCGGCCATGCCGAGCGTCGCGGCGCCGGCGGCGCCAAAAATGAACATCAGCGAATTACCGAGGAAGAAGGCCACCAGAGCCACCAGCACCGCCATTTTGGCGCTGCGGCCAAAACGCACGAAGTCTGCGGTCAAGGTACCGGCGCTGATAAACGAACCGATCACCATCGCCAGCGCAACGTTAAAATCCAGCGGCTGCGCCGGCATGATGTGGCGCACCGCATCCATACCGCCAGCGTGCTGCACCGCCAGCCACACCGAATAGCTGCCGAGCAAGGCAATAGCCGGCACCGCAATGGCAGAGAGAATGGTCAACGCAGAAATGCCGAAAAACACCGTGATGGTCATCAACACGCCAGACAGCGCAATCAGCCAGTTGACGTCCCAGCCGGTGGCCTTGCCGACCGGGATGGCAAACATCGCCACGCCAACGCCGAACCAGCCGACCTGCGTCCCACCCAGCAACAGCGAAGGCAGCCACGAGCCGCGCACGCCAAAAGAAAAACGCGCCAGCAGGTGGGTGGTCAGCCCGGTCTTTGCACCAATATAGCCCAGGCAGGCGGTGTATACGCCCAGCAGCAGGTTGCCGATCAGCACCGCCAAAAAGAAATCGTGATAGTTCAGCCCGGTGCCCAACGCGCCGCCGGTCCACATACTGGCAGAGAAAAAAGTCAGCCCCAGCATCACAAACGTCAATGCCATCGCCCCTTTACGCGCCGCTGCCGGCACTTGCTGCTGACTGAAATTATTATCCGGTGTCATGCGTGGTGTTCCTCCCCTGTGCTGATAAAAAAACCGCCGCAGTTTATAACGCGACGCGTCGAAAGCAATCGTTTTCGTCAAGCAATGGCTGTGCCAGCTTCGGCGGTAGAGCGAAATACTTCAGCGCTACTCCAGAATAAGTACGACTACCTTCAACTGGCACGATTCAGCCAAAGTTGAATAAAAACCGCAACTTATCAATTATCGATAAAAATCATCGATATAACACCTTAGAGGTATATGAAACTACTCTTGATTTACATCAATAAGTCGCCGAGCGGGAGGAATAAGGTAACGCTAGGAAATCAGAATTTTGAGGCAATAATGAGCAGAGTCAAACTTGCTATCATCGGTAATGGCATGGTCGGCCACCGGTTTATCGAAGACCTGCTGGATAAAGCAGGCCCTGACCACTTCGACATCACCGTTTTTTGCGAAGAACCCCGCATCGCTTACGATCGCGTACACCTGTCGTCCTATTTCTCGCACCATACCGCCGAAGAGCTTTCGCTGGTGCGCGAGGGATTTTACCAAAAGCATAACGTCAACGTGCTGGTGGGCGAACGCGCCATCACCATCAACCGCGGCGAAAAGGTGATTCACTCCAATACCGGCCGCACGGTGTACTATGACAAACTGATCATGGCCACCGGCTCCTATCCCTGGATCCCGCCGATCAAAGGCGCCGAAGGCCAGGACTGTTTCGTTTACCGCACCATTGAAGATCTTAACGCCATTGAAGCCTGCGCGCGCCGCAGCAAGCGCGGTGCGGTGGTCGGTGGTGGGCTGCTCGGTCTGGAGGCCGCCGGTGCACTGAAAAGTCTGGGCGTCGAAACCCACGTGATCGAGTTTGCGCCGGTGCTGATGGCCGAACAGCTCGATCCGATGGGCGGCGATCAACTGCGTCGCAAGATTGAACGCATGGGAGTCAAAGTCCACACCGGCAAAAACACCGAGGAGATCGTCCACAGCGGCCAGAACGCACGCAAAACCATGCAGTTTGCCGACGGCAGCGCGCTGGAAGTCGATTTTATCGTGTTCTCCACCGGTATCCGCGCCCAAGACAAGCTGGCGCACCAGTGCGGGTTGGCAACCGCGCGCCGCGGCGGCATCGTTATTAACGACAGTTGCCAGACGTCCGATCCGGACGTGTATGCCATCGGCGAATGCGCCTCATGGCAGGAGCGCACTTTTGGCCTGGTGGCGCCAGGCTACAAAATGGCTCAGGTGGCGGCCGATCACCTGCTGAACCGTGAAAATACCTTCTGTGGCGCCGACATGAGCGCCAAGCTGAAACTGTTGGGCGTCGACGTCGGCGGCATCGGCGACGCGCACGGCCGCACCGAAGGCGCCCGCAGCTACGTCTACCTGGATGAAAGCAAAGAGGTTTACAAACGCATCGTGGTCAGCGCCGATAACAAAACGCTGATCGGCGCGGTACTGGTCGGCGACACCAGCGACTACGGTAATCTGCTGCAACTGGCACTGAACCGCATCGAACTGCCGGAAAACCCCGACAGTCTGATCCTGCCTGCGCACGCTGGCAGCAAGCCGGCCATCGGCGTCGACTCCCTGCCGGAAAGCGCGCAGATTTGTTCCTGTTTCGACGTCAGCAAGGGCGACATCATCAACGCGGTAGCCATGGGCTGTCATACCGTGGCAGCCATCAAGGCCGAAACCAAGGCCGGCACCGGCTGCGGCGGCTGTATCCCGTTGGTTACCCAAGTGCTGAATGCCGAGCTGAGCAAGCAGGGCATTGAAGTCAACCATCACCTGTGCGAACACTTCGCCTATTCTCGCCAGGAGCTATACCACCTGATTCGCGTCGAGGGCATCAAGTCCTACGACGCATTGCTGGCAAAATACGGCAAAGGCTACGGTTGTGAAGTCTGCAAGCCGACCATCGGCTCGCTGCTGGCCTCCTGCTGGAACGAGTACATTCTCAAACCGCAGCATACGCCGCTACAGGATACCAACGACAACTTCCTCGGCAATATTCAGAAGGACGGCACCTACTCGGTGATCCCGCGCTCCGCCGGCGGCGAGATCACGCCAGACGGCCTGGTGGCGATCGGCAAGATAGCCAAGGAATACAACCTCTACACCAAAATGACCGGTTCACAGCGTATCGGCATGTTCGGCGCACAGAAAAACGATCTGCCGGCCATCTGGGCCAGGCTGATTGACGCCGGTTTTGAAACCGGCCACGCCTATGCCAAAGCGCTGCGAATGGCGAAAACCTGCGTTGGCAGCACCTGGTGCCGTTACGGCGTTGGCGACAGCGTCGGCTTTGGCGTGACGCTGGAGCACCGCTACAAAGGCATTCGTACCCCGCACAAAATGAAGTTCGGCGTTTCCGGCTGTACTCGCGAATGCGCGGAAGCACAGGGTAAGGACGTCGGTATTATCGCCACCGAAAACGGCTGGAACCTGTACGTCTGCGGCAACGGCGGCATGAAACCACGCCATGCCGATTTGCTGGCGGCCGACCTCGATCGCGAAACGCTGGTACGTTACCTCGACCGTTTCATGATGTTCTACATTCGCACCGCCGATAAGCTGCAACGTACCTCGGTATGGCTGGAAAGCCTCGATGGCGGCATCGATTATCTGCGCAAGGTGATCGTCGACGACAAGCTGGCTATCAACGCACAGCTGGAAGCGGAAATTGCCCGCCTGCGCGAAGCGGTGATCTGCGAGTGGAACGAAACCGTACAGCACCCTGAATCTCAGGGACGTTTTGCCCACTTTATCAACAGCAGCCAGCGCGACCCGAATGTACAAATGGTCGCCGAGCGCCAACAGCACCGTCCGGCTCGCCCTGACGAACGCATCCCGGTCACGCTGCTTGAAACCGAGGAGAACATTGCATGAGCCAGTGGATTAACGTTTGCTCAATCGCCGATATCCTGCCCGCTACCGGCGTGTGCGCCCTGATCGGCGAACAGCAGGTGGCGGTGTTCCGCCCCTACGCCGACGAGCAGCTGTTCGCCATCAGCAACATCGACCCATTTGCCCAGTCGAGCGTGCTGTCACGCGGCCTGATCGCCGAACACCAGGGGGAGTTATGGGTGGCCAGCCCGCTGAAAAAACAGCACTTTCGCCTACACGACGGCTTCTGCATGGAAGATGAAAGCCGCTCGGTAATGGCGTTCCCCTGCCGCGTGGTCGACGGCGTGGTGCAGGTTGCCAGCGCTGGCCGGTAAGCGCTGGCCAGGCAAGAATCATTTAAACTTTAGGGAAAAACCATGTTTACCGACACCATCAACAAATGCGCCGCCAACGCGGCGCGCATTGTCAAACTGGCGAAAGAGAGCCCGCTCGGATTCTGGATCGGTTCGGCGATGGCCGGCGCCTACGTCGGCCTCGGCATCATTCTGATTTTTACCCTGGGCAATCTGGTGGATCCGTCGATTCGGCCGCTGGTGATGGGTGCCACCTTCGGCATCGCGCTGACGCTGGTGATCATTGCCGGTTCAGAGCTGTTCACCGGCCACACCATGTTTCTGACGCTCGGCGTCAAGGCCGGCACCATCAGCCATAGCCAAATGTGGGCGGTGTTACCGCAGACCTGGCTGGGTAACCTGCTTGGCTCGGTGTTGGTGGCGTTGATGTATTATTACGGCGGTGGCAGCCTGCTGCCGGTGGATACCAGCCTGGTACATAGCGTAGCGCTGGCGAAAACCACCGCGCCGGCGAGCGTACTGTTCTTCAAGGGCGTACTGTGTAACTGGCTGGTGTGTCTGGCGATCTGGATGGCGCTGCGCGTTGAAGGCGCAGCAAAATTCATTGCCATCTGGTGGTGTCTGCTGGCCTTCATCGCCTCCGGCTATGAGCACTCGGTCGCCAACATGACGCTGTTCGCCCTTTCCTGGTTTGGTCAGCACGGCGATGCCTATACGCTGGGCGGCATCGGCCACAACCTGCTGTGGGTGACACTGGGCAATACGGTTTCCGGCGCCGTATTCATGGGCCTCGGCTATTGGTACGCCACGCCGCGCGCCCAGCGCCCGCAGGCCGAGAGCGCCAACGCACGTCAAACCGCGTAATATCGGGGGTCTGGCGCCCCCTTTTGTGCCTTCCCTGAGGATTGCTGATGGATTACCTACCGATATTTTGCCAACTGCAACACAAGGCTTGCCTGCTGGTGGGCGGCGGTGAAGTCGCCGAGCGTAAAGCGCGTCTGTTGCTGGATGCTGGCGCAGCGCTGACCGTCAACGCCAGCCAATTCAATTCGCAATTTCGGCAATGGGCCACTGAAGGCCGGCTGACGCTGGTGGTTGGGGAATTCAACGCTGATTTGCTGGTGGGAAAATGGCTGGCGATCGCCGCTACGGACCGCGTGGAAGTCAACGCCCTGGTCTATCAGTGCGCCAATCAGCAACGGGTTTTCTGCAATGTGGTGGACGATCCGAAACGTGCCAGTTTCATTATGCCGTCGATTATCGACCGGTCGCCGATCATGGTTGCCGTCTCCTCCGGTGGTAAAGCGCCGGTGCTGGCACGCCTGCTGCGAGAAAAACTCGAGGCGATGCTGCCACAGCATCTCGGCCGCCTGGCGCATTGGGGCGGAGCCCTGCGCCAGCGCGTGAAACAGCACTTTGCCGATCCGGCCGATCGCCGCCGTTTTTGGGAAAGACTGTTCAGCCACCATCGTCTGGCACAATCGCTGGCCAACAACGATGCCGCGCTGGCGGCGCAGCAGACCGAAGAGCTATTCGACACGCCGCAGCGCGCGCGCGGTGAAGTGGTGCTGGTGGGCGCCGGACCCGGTGATGCCGGCCTGCTGACGCTAAAAGGTCTGCAGCAGATGCAGCAGGCCGATGTGGTGGTGTATGACCGACTGGTGTCCGACGAAGTGATGGCATTGGTACGGCGCGACGCCGAACGCATTTTCGTTGGCAAGCGCGCCGGACAGCATTGCGTACCGCAGGAGCAGATCAACCGCATCCTGCTTGAACAAGCGCAGCGTGGCAAACGCGTTGTTCGGCTGAAAGGTGGCGATCCGTTTATCTTCGGCCGCGGAGGCGAGGAATTGGAAACGCTGGCCGATGGCGGTATTCCGTTCTCGGTAGTGCCCGGCATTACCGCCGCATCGGGCTGTTCAGCCTACAGCGGCATTCCCCTCACCCACCGCGACCATGCGCAAAGCGTCCGGCTGGTAACCGGCCACGCCAAGGCCGATGGCGGCCTGGACTGGGCAACGCTGGCCGCAGACCGGCAGACGCTGGTATTTTACATGGGATTGACGCAGGCAGCTGAAATCCAATGCCAATTGCAGGCACACGGCATGGCCGCTACAACGCCGGTCGCGCTGGTGGAAAACGGCACCTCTTGCCGTCAGCGGGTTATCGAAGGAGAACTGGCCCAGTTGGCATTATTGGCACAGCAGGCCGCCAGTCCAAGCCTGATTATCGTCGGCAGCGTGGTGAGTCTGCGCAGCAAATTGAACTGGTTCGCCAGCCACAGCGCCTCGCCGGATCTGGCAAAAATGGCATAACAAAAGGCCGGGCAAGCCCGGCCTGATACACAGAGCGCGGCAGCCGCGCCCGGCGGTAACGTCACGCTTACGGCTGTGTCACAAAGCCGATGGCCTGATAGACCTTGCTCAGCGTTTCCTGCGCCCGTGCACGCGCCTTGGCCGCACCGTCACGCATCACCTGTTGCAGATAGGCTTCGTCGTTACGGAACTGATGGTAACGCACCTGCAACTCGCTCAGCATGCCGGAAACCGCGTCGGCAACCGCCCCTTTCAGGTGGCCGTACATTTGCCCTTCAAACTCGGCTTCCAGCTCTGCGATAGGCTTGCCGGTGACGCCTGACAGAATATCCAGCAGATTGGATACCCCGGCCTTGTTCGCCACGTCGTAACGAATAACCGGCGGCTCATCGGAGTCGGTCATCGCACGTTTGATCTTTTTGGTCACCGCTTTCGGATCTTCCAGCAGGCCGATCACATTGTTGCGGTTATCGTCCGACTTGGACATTTTCTTGGTCGGTTCCTGCAACGACATCACGCGCGCGCCGGACTTGGGAATAAACGGCTCAGGGACCTTAAAGATCTCGCCGTACAGCGCGTTGAAGCGGGAGGCCACGTCACGGCTCAGCTCCAGGTGCTGTTTCTGATCCTCACCCACCGGTACCTGATTGGTTTGATACAGCAGGATGTCCGCCGCCATCAATACCGGATAGCTGAACAGGCCGGCGTTGATGTTCTCTGCATAGCGGCTGGACTTGTCCTTGAACTGGGTCATGCGGCTCAGTTCGCCGAAATAGGTGTAGCAGTTCAGCGCCCAGCTCAACTGGGTGTGTTCCGGCACGTGCGACTGCACAAAGATGGTGCTCTTGTTCGGATCGATGCCGCAGGCCAGATACAGTGCCAGCGTATCCAGCGTGGCCTTGCGCAGGGTTTCCGCGTCCTGACGCACGGTAATCGCATGCAAATCAACGATGCAGTATATGCAGTCGTAATCGTCCTGCAAATGTACCCACTGACGCAGTGCACCCATGTAGTTGCCAATGGTCAGTTCGCCGGACGGCTGTGCGCCGCTAAATACGATGGGCTTACTCATGTTTACATTTCCTGATTCTCTAAAGATGACAGCCCAAGGGCGGGCAACAAATCGGCAAAGCGCTCCAACACCCGATCTGGATGACTCAGGGCAATCGCTTCACCGTAGTTATAACCGTAAGTCAGGCCAACGCTCGGGCAACCTGCCGCCTGTGCCGCCTGAATATCATTGCGCGAATCACCGACGAACAGCAGTTGACTGGCATGCAGGCCAAGCTTGCCGAGCACCAGATACAACGGCGCCGGGTGCGGTTTTTTCTCGATAACATCATCGCCGCCGATAATCAGCGAAAAATAGTCAAAGATCCCTAGCGTCTGCAATAGCGGGGCAACAAACGGCGTCGGCTTGTTGGTCACCAACGCCATCGGGTAACCCGCGGCCGCCAACTGCGCCAGCGTGGACTGCACCTGCGGGAACAGGCGGCTGCCGCTGCTGACGGTTTGTGCATAAAAATGATCGAAGCGGGCGCGCATTTGTTGGTCGAGCTCCGGATTGGCGTCACGTTCCGCCCAGCGCAGAGCGCGTTGCACCAGCACGTCGGCGCCATTGCCAATCCAGGTGCCTACGCGAGCCTCGCCGGCCGGTGAACAGCCCAACTCCAGCAACGCCATGTCAATGGCGGCAGCCAGGCCCGGTGCGCTGTCCACCAGCGTACCATCGAGATCAAAAGCCAGACCGCGAATGGCCGAAAAATCAGCCATGCGTCACCTTCGCCAACTCGCTGCGCATCTCGTCGATTACCGCACGGTAATCTGGCTTGCCGAAAATCGCCGAGCCGGCGACAAACATGTCAGCGCCTGCGGCGGCGATTTCCGCGATATTATCCACCTTGACCCCGCCGTCGACTTCCAGACGGATATCACGACCGCTGTCGTCGATCAGCTTACGAACCTGACGCAGCTTGTCGAGCGTGCCGTGAATGAACGATTGGCCGCCGAAGCCCGGGTTGACCGACATCAGCAGGATCACGTCGATTTTATCCATCACGTAATCCAGATAGCTCAACGGGGTCGCCGGGTTGAAGACCAGCCCGGCCTTGCAGCCGTGCTCTTTGATCAATTGAATGGTGCGATCGACGTGTTCAGAGGCTTCAGGGTGGAAAGAGATGTAGCTGGCACCGGCCTTGGCAAAATCCGGGATGATACGGTCAACCGGCTTCACCATCAGGTGTACGTCAATCGGCGCGGTGATACCGTAATTGCGCAGCGCCTGACACACCATCGGGCCGATAGTCAGGTTGGGCACGTAATGGTTGTCCATCACGTCGAAATGCACCACATCGGCGCCTGCTGCCAGCACGTTGGCCGTGTCCTCACCTAACCGGGCAAAATCTGCCGACAGAATGGACGGGGCAATCAAAAACTTTTTCATCCGCTTCTCCAAACGTAGGGGTAATTATTATACGCCGGGGTGCCTGCCTGTTCCCGACTTAGCGATACAGCGCCAAAAGCTCGTTGACCTTGCTACGGCCCAAAATATTGCGGCTGATGGTACGACGCGCCTTCACCACATACAGTGAGGCGTGCTGATACCAGTCACGGGTCAATTCGGTATCGTGATTGGAGATCAATACCGGCACCCGGCTTTCCACCGACAACTGATGCGCTATCTGCGCCAGTCCCTGCTGATCGGCAAGGCTGAAACTGTTGGTGTGGTAGGCGGTAAAGTTCGCCGTGGCCGACAGCGGCGCGTACGGCGGATCGCAGTACACCACCGCACCGCTGGACGCTTTCAACATGGTATCGCGGTAATGCTCACAGACAAAAGTGGCATTGCGTGATTTTTCAGCGAACCAGTACAGTTCTTCCTCGGGGAAGTAAGGCTTTTTGTAGCGGCCAAACGGCACGTTGAATTCACCACGCAGATTGTAACGACACAGGCCGTTGTAACAGTGGCGATTCAGATAGAGAAACAGCAGCGCCCGACGGTAAGCGTCCTGGCTAGTATTGAACTCTTCGCGCAGCAGGTAAAACTGGTCTGAGTTATTGAATTCATCGGTGAACAGAGTGCGGGCATCACGCACGAAGTCATCCGTACGCAGTTTAACGATATTATACAGGTTGATAAGATCGCTGTTGATGTCGGCGAGAATATAGGCGTCGTATTCCGTGTTCAGAAAGACTGAACCCGCACCCACGAAGGGCTCGATTAAGCAGTCGCCCGCCGGCAGATGACGACGGATCTCGTCAACCAGCGGGTATTTTCCACCAGCCCATTTTAAAAAAGCGCGGTTTTTCTTCATGCCGTCAGTTAGCTACTTATACAATTCAGAGCGGCGGATTGTACTCTGTTTCAGACAGCACATCAGCGCACAAATTAAAATGATTTACGCCCGTCATACCTGAAGCCGCATCTGGGCTGGCTGCACACACTGCTCCGAATCCTTTACCGTGTAAGCTGATCGGAATGCGTTTAGCTGCCGCCTTGATGCCATGGCCAGTCATTCAGGGCCTACACCCCGCCAATTTCAACCGGCTGGCGCGGCGAGTCGGCGGGGCGTAGCGCACTACGCCCCTGTCGCTCTCGTCCGGCTGCCTGGCCGTCACTTGAAATCTGTCGGGTTACTTTTTCAGATCCTGCTGTACCTGACGTACCGAGCGGACCCAGGGTTTTTTCGCCTGCACATCTGCCGGCAGCGTGGCTATCGCCCGTTTTGCCTCAGCGGAAGACGCATAGTTGCCGCTGACCAACACAAACCACTGCTTGCCGTTACGCCTGGTTTCGTAGACGAAATAATGCGGCAGCTTTTGCTGCTTGGCATAGGCGTTCAGCGTATCGGAACGGGAGGCACTGCTCAGCTGCAGCGTATAGTGACCGCCCGGCGCAGAGGCGATGGCGCCACCGTTGCCGCTGGTCGCAGCAGGTTTGCTCGATGCCGGTGGCGTTGTTTTATGCTGGTTGGCGGTTGCCGGTTTGCTGGCGGTTTTCGCCGGTGTCTTATGCGTTTGTGCCGGCGTGTGGCCTTGTACCGGACGGGTAGTTTCCCCCGGCGCTGCGCCACCCATCACCGTCGCCGGTGCCGTCGGCAAACTGGACACCGCACCGTTGGTCCCCTGGGTTGCAGCATCGACCTGGCCTTGCTGCGACGACAGGGCATCAGCCATGTTGCCCGGCAGCTCTACGCGCTGCTGCGCGCCACCCTGCGGTGGTTGCTGCTGTGCTTCGGTTGGCGTAGCAGAAATCGGCGGAACGCTGATGTTTTGCGGCTGCTGCGTTTGCTGCTGCGGCGTTGAAAGGTTGACGCCGTTGGCATCGTTGGCATCGTTGGTGCCACCCGGCACGCCCTGATTATTCGCCGTCAGCGACGAAGAGCCCGCCAGATTGATATCACGTGCCGCTCCCGGCTGGGTGCCCTGCTGGGCAGCCTCATGCTTGGTGGGTGCCTTCAGCGCCGAACCGATGCCGATGATCAGCAACAGCAGCACCAAAATGCCGATGCCAATCATCATGTGCTGACGTGAAACGGCAAAACGCGGCCCCGGAGCTGGCTTGCGCGAACGTGCAGGACGACGATCGCTGCTGTCAGGTCTGAGATCGTCTTCCGGTTTAAACTCATCCATCTGAAACCCTCCCACTAGAGGCAAAGGCCTGCCACCGTCATCTGCGGTGAGGCAAACCGATTAACCCAAATCATGACTCACGGGATGACCCCGTTCGCTCGTTATTAATATAGCCGTTAGCTGGCAACTGCCTTGCCGGTTAGTCAGGCAGGCAATCGGCGATCGACGCCAGTACCTGCTCGTGCGACACGCCGCTGCGAACTTCCGCCGCGCCGATCGCCGTCGGCAATACCAGTCGCAGTTCGCCGGCCAGTACTTTTTTATCACGCATCATATGCGGTAAATAGGCTGCCGGCGCCATTTCCTGCGGCCCGTTCACCGGCAGGCCGGCGCGTAACAGCAGTTGACGAACGCGTGCGATGTCGTCGGCGGAAAACTGGCCGAGACGATGTGCGGTATAGGCCGCCATCATCATGCCGGCGGCAACGGCTTCGCCGTGCAGCCAGACGCCATAGCCCATTTCAGCCTCGATGGCATGGCCGTAAGTATGGCCCAGATTCAGCAAAGCGCGCAGCCCGCTTTCTCGTTCATCGGCGGCGACCACCTCGGCTTTCAGCTCACAGCAGCGACGAATGCAGTACGCCAGCGCCTGCATATCCAGCGCCACCAGCTTGTCGATGTTGTTTTCCAGCCAGGTAAAGAAATTCGCGTCGAGAATAATGCCGTATTTGATTACTTCGGCCAGACCGGAGGAGAGTTCACGCGCCGGCAGCGTCTTCAGGCAGTCCAGATCAATCACCACCGAAGCGGGTTGATAGAATGCGCCGATCATGTTTTTGCCGAGCGGATGGTTGACGGCGGTTTTGCCGCCAACGGAAGAATCCACCTGCGAAAGCAGGGTGGTAGGCACCTGAATGAACCGCACGCCGCGTTGGTAACACGCGGCAGCAAATCCAGTCAGGTCACCGATCACGCCGCCGCCCAGGGCGATCAGCGTGGTATCACGGCCGTGTGGTTTTTCGAGCAGCGCCGAGAACACCTGATCCAGCACGGTCAGGGATTTATACTGTTCGCCATCAGGCAAAATCACCTGATCCACCACCACGCCGCCTTGCTCCAGCACCTTCCGAACAGCGTCCAGATACAGCGGTGCCAGCGTTTGGTTGGTGACCAGCATCACCTGTTCACCCGCCTTCAGCGGCATAAAAGAAGCCGGATCGTCAAACAATCCGGCAGCAATGGTAATCGGGTAGCTTCGCTCCCCAAGCGTTACAGTAATTCTCTCCATGTCGCGCTCAGTTCTCATTGTGGTGGTGGTTTATCCCCACGTTAGGGGGAACACAATCAGTCTTCCGCCTCTGCCCAAAGCCGAACACGGAAACCGCAATCAGTTGCTTTCCAGCATGTTGATGATCTGGTTGGCAACTACTTTAGCGCTTTGATCGTCGGTGCGGATAGTCACATCGGCAATTTCTTCGTACAACGGGTTACGTTCTTTGGCCAGTGCTTCCAGCACTTCGCGCGGAGGCGAATCAACCTGTAGCAGCGGACGCTTTTTATCACGCTGGGTACGGGCCAATTGCTTCTCGATGGTAGTTTCCAAGTAGACAACGACGCCACGCGCCGACAGACGGTTACGCGTTTCACGCGATTTAACCGATCCACCGCCGGTAGCCAGCACGATCCCTTGCTTTTCCGTCAGTTCATTAATGACTTTTTCTTCACGATCGCGGAAACCTTCTTCGCCTTCCACGTCGAATACCCAGCCCACGTCAGCTCCGGTACGTCGCTCAATTTCTTGATCGGAGTCGAAAAACTCCATATTGAGTTGCTGAGCTAACTGACGGCCAATAGTGCTTTTGCCGGCACCCATAGGCCCAACCAGAAAGATATTGCGTTTCTCTGCCATGTTTTTCGGTATTACTAAGACTATTCGTTAATGTTAACCCGCCCCGCCAATCAAATCAGCGGCGGGACCTAAACTGAAACCTCATGAGCGATAGTGCGAGATCAGACAAAAAATTATCTCAACACTCTTGGTAGTTTGGCAACCGAATAAATCGCCCTACCCCGTATCTTTCAAGCAAGCCTGCCGTTGACTGCCTTACTCACCCCGGTTTGCGCGGGATTCGTTCAGTTGCCGCCGTGATGCAACTTGAAATCTATTGGGTATATCTACGCCGCAGGAGGGAAACCATACGTTTTTAGCGGCGTCTTGGCGTTAACAAAAAAACCTCGGAGCTCAATTCGGTAACCCTTGTAAGCTAAATCGGTCGCAGCGTCAAACGCAGATGCCCTCAAGATGACAAAAAAGTGCATCTGCTCATCAACTTCAGCAGATTTTCGTCCGGCGAGTGTCCACCTGTTCAGACCTTAATCAGGGTTGGTGTGATGAATATCACTAACTCGCGCTTTTTGTGCTGTTTGCTGCTTTGTTTGAATAACGATCCCAGCAGCGGCACATCCCCCAGCCCCGGCACCTTATCGGCGCCATGGCTGCGTTGCCGCTGGAAGATACCGCCCAATACCACGGTTTCGCCGTTTTTCACCGTCACCTGGGTTTTTATTTCCTGCTTGTCGATCGCCAGCGCTTCACCGCTGCCCTGCCGAACGGCACGGCCGGGCATGTTCTGGCTGATATGCAGCGTCAGGGTGATCAGGCCGTTGGGTAAAATTCTGGGCGTCACCTCCATGCCCAGCACCGCCTCCCGAAACTGTATCGCGGTGGATCCACTGGCACCGCTGGACACTTCATAGGGAATTTCCGTCCCCTGTTTGATGCTGGCGGTCTGCTGATTGGCCGTCAGCAAGCGTGGGCTGGCGATGATCTCCACCGCGTTTTCCTGCTCCAGCGCCATCAGTTCCAGATCCAACAGGCGCCCACTGACGCGCGCCAGATGAAAACCGACGTTTATCGCGCTGCGTTCCAGCGGCAGACCGACGCTGAAATTGTCGATACGCAGGCGTTTGGCCGCCCGCTGATCTGCCGTCAATCCCCAGCGAACGCCAAGTTCGCGTAAGTCTTCACGGCTGATGGTGACAATGTGCGCCGCCAACTGCACCTGCTCCAGCGGTTTATCCAGCTCGCGCAGCCAGCCCTGCAACGCCGACAGCGCCGGTGCAGCATCGCGGATCATCAGGGCATTGGTGCGTTTATCCACCACCACGCTGCCACGCTCGCTCAGCAGGGTGCCGCGCTGAGCCTGCAAACTTGCAGCGATGGTCTCGGCATCGGCGTGCTGCAACGCCAGCGTCAACGCCTGTAACGGTTGCTGACGTGCCAATGCCTGTCGTTGCTGTTCATCCGGCTGCGCAACCACCATCATCACCGAACCGTCCTGGGTCATCGACAGTTTGCCAATACGCAAGATCAGCGCCAGCGCCTGCCGCCATGGCACGTTGTCCAGCTGCAGCGTCACATTGCCGCCGATGCCCGCCGCCGCAACCAGGTTCAACCCCTGATAATCCGCCAGCGCCTGCAAGACCACCGTGGCGGGCGTATCGTGGAACGCCAGTGAAATCGGTTTGTCGTCCTGCGCCATGGCGCTCGCCGCTGTAGCAGCGCTCCACAACAGCAGCACCGCAGCTTTGCATCCCTTCATTTTTCTTCCTTATGGTTATCCAGCGTCAACCTGAGGTCGTCGGCTGCCGGCGGGCAAAGCGGGTCGTTGGCGATGGCATGCAATACCAGCATCCGAGCTGAAATCGCCCCCACCCGCCAACCGTCAGCCAACACCGTTTGCTGCGCGATCAACCGTAGCCACTGCCCGTTCGGCGTTAATACCCAGCCATGACGCCGCGCCGGTTGCCCGACGATGCCCTTCAACTGCCAGCCGGCCGGCGATAGCGAGGGCGCACTGCATGGCGCCAACAACGGCGGCTGAAAGGGATTGCGTGCCGGTTCAGCCCATAACGCAGGCGACAGCAGCAGCCATAGCCAGTTAACGCGCGTCGTCATCGTCGCCTCGCGCCTGCAGCACCAACTCGGCAACCAGCCCCTCCGCCCGCGCATCTACCCCCAGACGCTCAATGCGCAAGGTCGTGGGCAATGCGTTCAATACGCGCAGCAGGCCAGCGTAATCTACCCGCATGTTCAGCGTTTGCCGCAATGACGGTTGCTGCTGCCAGCGCAGTAGCACTACGCCGGCCTGTTGCAGGCTGGACGACAGGTCGCCATCGGCCGGTTGTGCCGCCCGCACGGCCAGCCGCCGTTGCAGTTCATACAGCGCAGGCTGCTGCGACAGTTGCTGTTGCAGTTGGTCGATACTTACCGCCTGCTGTCGCATTTCGGATTGCAGCCGCACGTGCTGCTGCCATTCGGCCTGCACCCACAGCGCGCAGGGTAACGACGTCAGCCCCGTCAGCAACAGCCACTGTCCGGCCAGCAGTTGCCAGGCCGGACGACTCAGCCACGGCGTCAACCAGGACGGCAGGGATTTATTCATCATCTCCCCACGGCGCCGTCAGGACAAAGGTCAGCAAACCGTCCTGCCGCTGGATCACCTCGGCCAACCGATGGCCCGGCAATAGCGCCTGCGCCGTTAAATTGTGCGTCAGTTCGACTATCGCCGGGTAATGTGGACTTAGGCCACGCAAGGTTACACGCTGGTGGTGTTCCTCCAGCGCCACCAGCCACAGTGGCTGCGGTAACGCCTCCGCCAACTGCCGCAACAGTCGGGGATAACGTTGGTTATGCGTTTGATTGCGTCGACGCTGTGCATCCAGTGCGGTCAACTGCGTCCATTGCGCCAGCGCCGCCTGGGTTTGCCGGTAGCGCTGCGCCAGCTCGTCATACTGCCGTTCCCGCCCTTGCAGCGTGTCGCGCAGTTGCTGCTGCTGATAACGCAAGCCACCCAACATCAGCGCCGGGATGGTCAATGCCACCATCAGATGTAGCATCAACAGGCGCAACCAGAACATGCCGCGCCGCCGCAGCACACGCTCACGCCAGGGCAACAGATTCACTTGATACATCAGCCATCCTCCGCACGTAACGCCAGCCCGCCGGCCAGAACGAAGGCCTGTGGCCAGGCAGGCAGCGGCGGCTGCAAGTGGCTGAAGGCGCTTAACGGCGACCAGCGCAGCGCGCCGTCCGGCAATGGTTCTTCAAACACGCTGCTGTAATAGATTTCCTTGTCACCCAGCGACGGACAGGCAGCGCGTACCGCCCGCAACGCCTGCGCCACATCGGCCTTGTTATCCACCGGCAGCAAACCACAGGCAAACGCCTCGCTGCGTGGCGCTGCCCATAGCCATTGATCGTCCAGCCGATGCAGCAGCGCGGCCTGCGGCGCCACCCCGGCCTGGGCCGCCATCGACAACAGGGCGCAAGGGGTGATGTCCACCACCTGAGGATGCAGATCGGCCTGTTGCAGGCAGTGCAACCACTGCTGCAGCTCCTGTTGACGCGCGGCGGTCAACAGCAGCGTTGCCGACTGAGCCGACGGCGCACGGTAGTCGAGCACCAGTGTCTGACCGTCGAGCGGAAACTGTTTCAGCCCCTGGCTGGTGACATAATCGTTGCGTGCCGACGCCTGTAAACGGCTATCGGGCATGGGGATCTGTTGTTGCAAAACACGTTGCACCGGCAAGGCAATGCGTAAGGAAATATGTCTCGGCAAACGGCTACGCCATTGTCGTAACACCGGAACTAAACTTTCGGATTGATCCAGATAACCGTCACGCAGGATCGGCCGTGGCAAGCTTTGTTGCCACCAATGACGCAGTTGCCAACCGCCGCGACGCCGCTGTGCCGCCAGCGCGCGCACGCTGCTGCTTTGTATATCGAGCCCCACCGTCCATGCTTGTGAGAACATATTTTGACCAGCCTCCATACAGCAAGATGATAAAAGAACATATCCATGTCGCAGGCTTGCCTTTATACTACCGCGCGGTTGTTTATAAACTGCCCAAATGACATGAAAATGGGAAATCTCAGGTGAAGTTCGTAAAGTATTTTTTAATCCTTGCAGTGTGTTGCATCGTGCTGGGAGCAGCCTCGATTTTTGGCTTGTACAAATATGTCGAGCCACAGCTGCCCGACGTAGCAACGCTGAAAGATGTTCGGCTGCAAATCCCGATGCAGGTTTACAGTGCCGATGGCGAACTGATCGCCCAATACGGTGAAAAACGCCGTATCCCGCTTAAACTGGCGCAAATCCCGCCGGTGATGGTGCATGCGTTTATCGCTACCGAAGACAGCCGCTTCTATGAGCACCATGGCGTCGATCCGGTAGGTATCTTCCGCGCGGCCTCCATTGCCCTGGTTTCCGGCCATGCCTCACAGGGTGCGAGTACCATCACCCAGCAACTGGCGAGAAACTTTTTCTTGAGCCCGGAGCGCACCCTGACGCGCAAGATCAAGGAAGCCTTCCTGGCGGTACGCATCGAGCAGATGCTGTCGAAAGATGAAATTCTTGAGTTGTATCTGAACAAGATTTATCTGGGTTACCGTGCCTACGGCGTGGGCGCCGCCGCACAGGTCTATTTCGGCAAAGACGTCAGCCAGCTCAGCCTAAGCGAAATGGCCACCATCGCCGGCCTGCCCAAGGCGCCGTCGACCTTTAATCCGCTGTATTCGCACGATCGTGCCGTAGCGCGCCGCAATGTCGTGCTGTCGCGTATGCTGGACGAGCATTACATCACCCAGGCGCAGTACGATCAGGCGCGCAGCGAAACGCTGGTTGCCAATTACCATGCACCGCAGATCAGCTTCTCAGCGCCGTATCTGGCCGAAATGGTGCGCCAGGAGATGATCAAGCGTTACGGTGAGAACGCCTATACCGATGGCTATAAGGTTTACACCACCATCACCAAAAAATTGCAGTTGGCCGCACAGAAATCGGTGCGCGACAACGTGCTGGCTTATGATATGCGCCACGGTTATCGCGGCCCATCCAACGTGCTGTGGAAAGTGGGCGAAGCCGCCTGGGATCAGAAGCAGATCGTTGATTCGCTGAAGAACCTGCCGAACTATGGCCCGCTGGCGCCGGCGGTGATCACCCAGGCCGACGCCGAACAGGCGACCGCCCTGCTGGCCGACGGCAGCAGCATCGCCTTGCCGATGGCCGGCATGCGCTGGGCACGCCCATACAAGTCCGACACGCAGCAGGGGCCGACACCGAAACGCGTTACCGATGTGGTTCAGGCCGGCCAGCAAGTGTGGGTGCGTAAAGTGGACGATGCCTGGTGGCTGTCGCAGGTCCCGGATGTCAACTCGTCGCTGGTTTCGCTCAATCCGCATGACGGCGCGGTGAAAGCACTGGTCGGCGGTTTCGACTTCAATCAGAGCAAGTTCAACCGCGCAACCCAGGCGCTGCGTCAGGTGGGCTCCAATATCAAGCCGTTCCTGTATACCGCGGCGATGGACAAGGGGCTGACGCTGGCCACCATTCTTAACGACCTGCCGGTCACCCGTTGGGATGCCGGTTCCGGCACCGAATGGCGTCCGAAGAACTCGCCGCCGACCTATGTCGGGCCAATCCGCCTGCGTCAAGGGCTGGGGCAGTCGAAGAACGTGGTCATGGTTCGCGCCATGCGCGCCATGGGCGTCGACTACGCTGCAGAATATCTGCAACGTTTCGGCTTCCCGGCGCAGAATATCGTGCATTCGGAGTCGCTGGCGCTCGGTTCGGCGTCGTTCACCCCAATGCAACTGGTCCGCGGCTATGCGGTACTGGCCAACGGCGGTTATCTGGTCGACCCGTATTTCATTACGCGCATTGACGACGAAACCGGCAATACCATCTTCGAAACCAAACCGAAAGTGGTGTGCAACAGCTGCAACCTGCCGGTGATTTACGGTGATACCCATCGCTCTGCGGTATTGTCTGACGATAACGTCGAGAATGTGGCGGTATCGCAGGAAGGCAACAATGCCGGCGTGCCAATGCCAAAACTGGAGCAGGTGACCCCGGCCCAGGTATTGCAGGACGGCGATCAGCAGTATGCGCCGCACGTCATCAGCACCCCGCTGGCCTTCCTGATCCACGATGCGCTGAACAGCAACATCTATGGCGAGCCGGGCTGGATGGGCACCGGCTGGCGTGCCGGTCGCGATCTGAAACGTCATGACATCGGCGGCAAGACCGGTACCACCAACAGTTCGAAAGACGCCTGGTTCTCCGGCTACGGCCCGGACACCGTGACCACCGTATGGATTGGCTTTGACGATCATCGCCGCGATCTCGGCCGTTCCACGGCGTCAGGGGCGATTGACGATCAGGTCTCCGGCGGCGAAGGCGGCGCGAAGAGTGCGCAACCGGCCTGGGACGAATTTATGAAAGTCGCGTTGGACGGTATCCCGGAGCAGAAGGTTACTCCGCCACCGGGCATTATCAGCGTCACCATCGACAAGGCTACCGGCAAGCTGTCGAAAGGCGGCGCGGGCAGCCGGTCCGAGTATTTCATTGAAGGCACCCAGCCGACCGAGTACCCCACATACGACGCCGGCACCACGCTAATGGATGCCGGCGGCGAGAGCCACGAACTGTTCTAAACCAAAAGGGCCAGAATCATCTGGCCCTTTTTCTTTGTCTCGACGAACAGCGAGCCCGCATTGTGCATACCAGCCTCAGCGTGAGCCGCGCAAAAACGCCTCGGTCAGGAACAGCGCGCTAACGTTGCGCGCCTCGCGAAAATCCGGCTCCGCCAGCAGCGCCATCATATTGGCAATTGGCCAGCGCACCTGCGGCAACGGTTCCGGCTCGTCGCCCTCCAGACGTTGCGGGTAAAGATCGTGCGCCAGCACGATGTTCATTTTGCTGGAAAAGTACGACGGCGCCATCGTCAGTTTGCTGAGAAAATCAAAGCGCTCAGCGCCGTAGCCCACCTCTTCCATCAGTTCGCGGTTGGCCGCTTCCAACACGCCTTCACCCGGATCGATAAGCCCCTTCGGAAAGCCCAGTTCGTAAGATTCGGTGCCGACGGCATATTCGCGGATCAGCAACAGATCGTCGCCGATGACCGGCACAATCATCACCGCTTCGCGATCGGAGGGCCGCATGCGCTCATACACCCGCCGCACACCGTTACTGAACTCCAGATCGACCGACTCTACGTGAAATAAACGCGAACGCGCGACCGTTTCTACTTTCAGGATGTTGGGTTTTTGCAGGTGTTTATCCATGATGGCCTCAAATTGGTTGACGCGGCTAGCCCCATCGTCTTGGCGTAGCCCGCAGTCAACCAGGATAATGGTGGGCGCCGTGGGCTGCTTCGGCCGGTTTAAACGCTCACCCGATTCGATCTTGATCACATTGTGCGTTAATGAGAACCTTGGCCGCAACGCGCACCGTCTGTAATTTACTTTTTTTTAACAAGCGCCGCCAGCGCCAGCGGTTTTTTTGCGCTAATTCAGTAAACAAAGCATGATAAAATAGGATAATGCCGATATTAGCACTGCATGCCGATTGCTAGCATTATGGGAGGCTGGCATATTTTTTCACCGCAATTTCAAAGCCTGCCGATGTATTGGATGCTTAGCGGATAATTATTGCCTATAATATGCAACTTTTATTCTGGTTGGTGAGGTTCACGGCATAAGATGGGGATAGCATGAGCACAATAGTGTTGATATTGGCCTTAGTGCTTGCCTGCCTGATTGCCGCCGGCCTGTATTTTTGGTTCAGGGCACGCAACCGGCCGGTATTGGCGCGTTCACTGCCATTTATCAAGCCCACGCACCGTAAACTGACGACGGAAGAGCGCGCGGCTGTCGAACATTATCTCGGCCAGCAAAATCGCCTGGGCAATAAATTATTGCCCAGCAGTTCGGCGTTGTCCTCCGCCAAACTGGCGCTGACGCCGCAAAGCGATAACGTTTACCCAATCACCCATGCCATTACCCGCTATGGCCTCGCCAGCGATGAACCCAACAAGTGGCGCTATTATCTGGATTCCGAAGAGGTGCATTTGCCACCGTTCTGGGAACAGTACATCAGTGCCGACAACCACGTTGAAATCATCAAGACGCAAACCCTGCCGCTGGTGATCTCGCTCAACGGCCATTCGCTGCTTGACCATATCCACGATCGGCCGCAGCCGCCGACGGTCAGCGCGACGCCGGCGCGTAACGCGTCGATCCGCAAGGAAGAAAGCGAACACGTCGAACTGCTCAACATCCGCAAGGAAACGCCCGAAGAGCATATGCTGCATCGCCCGAACGGCATCAAGGAGGCCGGCATCATTTCTGCCGCCCTGCTGCTGTTGTTCTTTAGCCTGATAAGCCCGGTACTGGTGATCCCGTGGATGATTTTTGTCGCGGCACTGATGATTGCCTGGGGATGCTGGAACCTGCTACGACGCCCTGCCGAGCACGAACTGAACGAAGTGCACAGCCTGCGCGGTACGCCAAAGCGCTGGGGATTGTTTGGTGAATCCAATCAGGGTCAGATCAGCAATATTTCTCTCGGCATCATTGACCTGATTTATCCACCGCACTGGCAGCCATTCATTGGCGCCGATCTGGGCAAGACCACTGACGTCGACATTTATTTAAACCGTCAGGTGGTGCGCCAGGGGCGTTACCTGTCCCTGCACGATGAAGTGAAACACTTCCCGCTGCAACAATGGGGCAAGAACGCCATGCTGATGGCAAGTTCGCTGCTGGTATTGCTGCTGCTGATCACCTACGTGCCGCTCAGCCTGCCGCTGAAACTGAGCGTAGCCTGGCTGCAAGGCGCACAAAAAACCGATGTCAGCACCGTCCAGGCCCTGGAGGCCATACCGTTGCATATCGGCGATACCCTGCGCATTCAGGGCAACGGCATGTGCTATGTGCCGCCAACGCCGATCAACACGCCGTCCACCGGCTTTATGCCGTTCGACTGTTCGGGTATTTACTGGAACACCGCGGCCCCGTTGCCTCAGCCAGAATCTGACATTATCGATAAAGCTTCGGCGCTGCTGGCAACGGTCAACAGTCAGTTACACCCAAGCGGCACCGACCAGAAAATCAACCCGCAACTGGCCAGCGCCATCGAAAAGTCCGGCATGATCCTGCTGGATGATTTTTCCGATATTGTTTTGAAAACGCAGGACTTGTGCTCGGAAAATAACGAATGTGGCCGCTTAAAGAACGCGCTGGTTAACCTGGGTAACGCCAAAAACTGGAGCAGTCTGGTGAAACGCGCACGCTCCGGCGCGCTGAACGGCGTTAACGTACTGCTACGGCCGGTCAGTGCCGAATCGCTGGAAAACCTGACCAAATCGGCAACCTCGTCATTCGTCTATCAGGAAACACGTCAGGCCGCCGCGGCCCTCAACAGTCCGCCGCCGGGGGGCTTCCTGATTACCAGCGACGAAGGCAAACAGCTGGTCAGCCACCCGCTGCCAACCACGCCGCTGAATGACTTTAACGCCCTGGATCAGTGGAACGAACTGCAACGTCTGGCCAGCATCCTGCTGCATACGCCTTTCCAGGCGCATGGCGTAATCACCAATATCAGCGTGGACGCCAACGGCACCCGGCATATTGCGCTGCACAGCGAACCTGACATGATCACCCTATGGCGCTATCTGGGCACCAGCCTGCTGTTGATTGGCGTCGTGGTCAGCCTTGGCTACAACGCCTGGCGGGTGGTGCAACGTCAGCGCATGAACCGCCGCCGCCTGGCCGATATCCAGCGCTATTATGAGAGCTGCTTCAACCCGCAATTGACGCCAATGTCATTGCATCCGATAGCATAACCCACCGCATCGGGCCGGCAGAGCACGGCCCGTTATCACCTCCCGCCATCCGGTTATGCTACCCTAAGCCTATACCCTGTTTACCCTCTGCAAGCCGTGACGGCTTGCCCCTGGAGAACCGATGATCCCGGACATTGACTGGCGCAATATCGATACCGTTCTGCTGGATATGGACGGCACCCTGCTCGATCTGGAGTTCGACAGCCATTTCTGGCTAACGCTGGTGCCGCAGGCGTTAAGCGTACAACGCGCAATCCCCCTCGAACGGGCGCGTCAGCTGATTGAGGCGGAGTACCTGGCGGTGCAGCACACCATGAACTGGTACTGCTTTGATTACTGGAGCGAACGACTGGAGCTGGATATTTATGCCATGACCAGCGAGGTAGGCTATCGCGCGCGCCTGCGCGATGATACCGAGCCGTTTTTACAGGCATTGCGCAGCAGCGGCCGCCAAACCATCCTGCTGACCAATGCGCATCCTCACAGCCTGGCGGTAAAAATAGCGCACACCGGGTTGGATCGGCACCTTGATTTATTGCTTTCCACCCACACATTTGGTTATCCGAAGGAAGATCAGCGTCTGTGGCAGGCCGTTCAACAGCAGACCGGTTTCGATGCGCAGCGTACGCTGTTCGTTGATGACGGCGAGCCGATCCTTGATGCCGCCAGCCGCTTTGGCATCCGTTATTGCCTGGGCGTGCAGAATCCGGATTCCAGCACGGCGGAGAAAACCTTCCAGCGCCACCCGTCGATGCGCGATTATCGCCATTTGCTACCGGCGCTGGAACGGGAGCTTTCATGAAGGCAAAAGACACCGCAGACGACGCGGTCCGGCTGGATAAATGGCTGTGGGCCGCGCGCTTTTACAAAACCCGCGCACTGGCACGCGAAATGATCGACGGCGGCAAGGTGCACTATAACGGCCAGCGCAGCAAGCCCAGCAAAATCGTCGAGGTCAATGCCGAGATTAAACTGCGACAGGGCAACGAAGAGCGCACGGTGACAATACGGGCAGTAACCAGCCAACGCCGCAGCGCCAGCGAGGCGCAGCAGCTGTATCAGGAAACCGAAGCCAGCATCGTCAACCGTGAAAAAATGGCGCAGGCGCGCAAAATGAATGCCCTGACCATGCCGCATCCGGATCGCCGTCCGGACAAAAAAGAGCGGCGCGATCTGATTAAATTTAAATTTGGCGAGCCGGAATAAATCCCTCGCCTCAATGAGAGAAAATTATGTCCAACCATGACCAATTACACCGTTACCTGTTCGAAAACTACGCGGTGCGCGGTGAGCTGGTTACGATCAGCGAAACCTATCAGCAGATGCTGGCCAATCATGATTACCCTGCGCCGGTGCAAACCCTGCTGGGCGAGATGCTGGTAGCCACCAGTCTGCTGACCGCCACTCTGAAGTTCGAAGGCGACATCACCGTGCAATTGCAGGGCGACGGTCCGCTGAAACTGGCAGTGATCAACGGCAACAACCAGCAGGAAATGCGCGGCGTTGCGCGCCTGCAGGGTGAAATTGCCGACGACAGCACGTTGCATCAGATGATCGGCAACGGCGTGATGGTCATTACCATTACGCCGGCCGAAGGCGAACGCTATCAGGGCATCGTAGCGCTGGAAGGCGCAACGCTGGCGGCCTGCCTGGAAAACTATTTCCAGCAGTCCGAACAGCTGCCTACCCGCCTGTTCATTCGCACCGGCGAAGCCGCGGACAAACCGGCAGCGGGCGGTATGTTACTGCAGGTACTGCCGGCGCAGGACGATAAAAACGCGGACGATTTCGACCATCTGGTGCAGTTGACTCACACCATCAAGAGCGAAGAGTTGTTCACCCTGCCGGCCAACGAGGTGCTGTATCGCCTGTACCATCAGGAAGAAGTGACGCTGTATGAGCCGCAGCCGGTAGTGTTCCGCTGCAGCTGCTCACGCCAACGCTGCGCCGACGCGCTGCTGACCCTGCCGGCAGACGAAGTGGCCGAGATGTTGGAACAGGATGGCAACATCGACATGAACTGTGATTACTGCGGTAGCCACTACCTGTTCACGCCAACCGACGTTGCTGCGCTCTATACCGGCAATACCGATGAAAGCGATCGGTTGCACTAAGTTGCACTCTTGACTGGCGGGCCCATCCGGCGCCCGCCTGCCCACGCCGTTTGCACGCTTGCTTTTTTCCGTGTGCTATCTCTCAGTTCGTAACGAAAAACAGTGTAAATCGTTAAATATTTGATACCTATCGCGGTTAACGCGCTGCGAATCCCTACAATTGGCGCCCAGAAATTCTGTGACCAAGGAGTAGTGACATGCGTGCTAAAGGTATCACCCACCAGGATCTCGCCGCTTATGGAATTCATGACATCGGCGAAATCATCCACAACCCCAGTTATGACCTGCTGTTCGAGGAAGAAACCGATCCTTCCCTGACAGGCTATGAGCGTGGGGTAGTGACCAAACTGGGCGCGGTAGCCGTCGACACCGGGATTTTTACCGGCCGTTCCCCCAAGGATAAATACATTGTTCGTGACGACACCACCCGCGACACCGTGTGGTGGGCCGATCAGGGCAAAGGCAAAAACGACAACAAACCGATGAGCCCGGAAGTATGGGCTTCGCTGAAAACCCTCGTTACCGAACAGCTTTCCGGCAAACGCCTGTTTGTGGTAGATACCTTCTGTGGCGCCAACGCAGATTCCCGCCTGAAAGTCCGCTTCATTACCGAAGTCGCCTGGCAGGCACATTTCGTTAAAAACATGTTCATTCGCCCCAGCGACGACGAGCTGGCAGACTTTGAACCGGACTTCGTGGTGATGAATGGCGCCAAATGCACCAACCCCGATTGGCAGCAGCAGGGGCTGAACTCGGAAAACTTCGTGGCGTTCAACCTGACCGAACGCATGCAGTTGATCGGCGGTACCTGGTACGGCGGCGAAATGAAGAAAGGTATGTTCTCGATCATGAACTACCTGCTGCCGTTAAAGGGCATCGCCTCGATGCACTGCTCGGCCAACGTCGGTGAGCAAGGCGACGTGGCGATCTTCTTCGGGCTGTCCGGCACTGGCAAGACCACGCTGTCTACCGACCCGAAACGCCAACTGATCGGCGATGACGAACACGGTTGGGATGACGACGGGGTATTCAACTTCGAAGGCGGTTGCTACGCCAAGACCATCAAACTGTCTGAACAGGCTGAGCCTGACATTTACCGCGCCATCAAACGTGATGCGCTGTTGGAAAACGTCACCGTACTGGCCGACGGCAGCGTAGACTTCAACGACGGTTCGAAAACCGAAAACACCCGCGTTTCCTATCCGATCTACCACATTCAGAACATCGTCAAGCCGGTATCCAAAGCCGGTCATGCCACCAAGGTGATCTTCCTGACTGCCGACGCCTTCGGCGTGCTGCCGCCGGTATCACGCCTGACCGCCGATCAGACACAGTATCACTTCCTGTCCGGCTTCACCGCCAAGCTGGCAGGCACCGAACGCGGCGTAACCGAGCCAACGCCGACCTTCTCTGCCTGTTTCGGCGCGGCATTCCTGTCGCTGCACCCAACCCAGTACGCCGAAGTGCTGGTCAAGCGCATGCAGGCCGCCGGCGCCCAGGCCTATCTGGTCAACACCGGCTGGAACGGCAGCGGCAAGCGTATCTCAATTCAGGACACGCGCGGCATTATCGACGCCATTCTTAGCGGCGAGATCGATAACGCTGAAACCATTACCCTGCCGATCTTTGATTTGGCCGTGCCGACCGCGCTGCCAGGCGTCAACCCGGCCATCCTCGACCCACGCGCGACCTATCAGAGCGAAGCGCAATGGGAAGACAAGGCCAAAGATCTGGCGCAGCGCTTTATCACCAATTTCGACAAATATACCGATACCCCAGCCGGTGAAGCGCTGATTGGCGCCGGTCCGAAGCTGTAATTTTCTCGCATTACCTCTTCAATCAAGGCGCGGATCCCGCGCCTTTTTTATTGGCATTGATTGCATTTTAACCGGTGAGGCAAGACAATGCAGCAATGCAATCATTGCTAGCAAAGGAGGTTTTAATGGCAACGATCACCGTCAGGAATCTGGATGATGAAGTCAAAGAGCTGCTGCGTATCTCCGCGGCCAAAAACGGCCATTCCATGGAAGAAGAAGCACGCATGATCCTGAAACAGGCGCTGGTGAAGAAGCCGCCACGCTATGGGTTGGGTACCTGGATGCACCAGCAATTTGCCGAATTCGGTGGCGTTGAGCTGGAGATCCCGCCGCGCGATGCCGAGTCGCCGCGCATAGCCACCTTTGGCGATGAAGACGGCAAAGCATGATTATTCTCGATACCGACGTCATTTCAGAAACGCTGCGCCCTCATCCGCACTATAACGTGATCAATTGGCTAAATGAAAAAGACAATGATGAGCTCTACTTATGCGCCATTGTCCTTGCCGAGCTGTTCAGCGGCGTCGCCTGCCTGCCTGACGGCAAACGACAGCGCACTCTTCAGCTTAAATTGGCCGAGGCGTTGCAGATAAGATTTGATGGGCAAATTTTGCCGTTTGATGCGCTGTGTGCGATGCAGTACGCGCAATTGACCACGAAGAACCGCCTACAGGGCAAGGCGATGAGCATGGCGGACAGCCAGATTGCCGCCATCTGTCTGCAGTATGGCGCTACTCTGGCCACGCGCAATACCAAAGACTTTGCCTATTGCGGCATCGAACTGATCGATCCCTGGCAGGCGACAACCGGCCGCCGCCTGCATGAAGAGGCGGCGGAATACTACGTCATGAGCCGCAAAACCTGAGCGAGAGCCGCGCCGGAGGAAACGGCGCCGCAGTCAGCAGCGCTGCGCTACTACGGCCGTCGCCTCAGGCTTTTTCTTTCGGCGTGGCATGGCCGTTGGCGGCTTCGCGCTTTTCGATTGGCAATGGAATGTAAGCGCGGATACGCAAACCGCCGCGTTCACTGGAGCCGAACTCCAACGCCCCGGCATGACCATCGATAATGCGCTGTACGATAGCCAAGCCCAGGCCAGTGCCGCTGGTACTGCGTGCGCTGTCGCCACGGACAAACGGTTGCAGCAGATGCTTCAGCTCTTCCGGCTTGATACCGGGGCCGTCGTCCTCGACCTGGAACCAGCCGCGTTGCAGTTCGCGTCCGCTGCTGACCTTGATCCAGCCGTTGCCATAGCGAGCCGCATTAATCACCATATTCACTGCGGCACGTTTGATCGACAACGGGTTGACGTTCATCATCAATTCACCCGCCAGCAGTTCTGAATCAATCACGCGTTCGTAGCCGCTTTCCGCCGCCACAACTTCACCCAGAATGGAATTCAGATCGCAAAATTCGGTCTGCATTTCCTGCCCGGTACGCAAATAGTCAATAAACTGCTCGATGATGGCATTGCATTCCTCAATGTCTTTATTGATCGACTCCGCCAGATAGCCATCTTCGGCGCTCATCATTTCGGTTGCCAGACGAATGCGCGTCAGCGGCGTACGCAAATCATGGCTCACGCCGGCCATCAGCAACGTACGATCGTCGGCCAACTGTTTGACGCCGGACGCCATCTGGTTAAACGCCCGCGTTACCGAACGCACCTCGGAAGCGCCATACTCACGCAGCGGCGGTGGAATATTGCCCTTGCCCACCTGCAGTGCAGCATGTTCCAGCTCCACCAACGGTCGGTTCTGAATGCGAATAAACAGCCAGGCGCCGCCTATCGCCAATAGCATAATCGCCAGCGTATAGCGGAACAGCGGCGAAAAATCGCCCTGATGGATTTCGGTCAGCGGTACGCGCACCCAGATATCCGGTGACAGCCAGGTTTTCAGCCACACCACCGGAGAATTCTTGTTCACTTCTACACGCACGTCGGTCGGACCACCCAACTGTTGCGCCATCTGCTGGCTCAGAAACTCGTAGTGCTGCGCCCAGCGCAGACCACTCTCTTCCGCCGCCGCATTGGTATACAGCGAAATGCCCAGTTCGCGATAGATTTCCCGCCGAAACGCCGGCGGTACTTCCAGCAACGTACCATCTTCCAATTGCAGCCGGTCAGTCATCAACATACGCACTTCGTACGCCAACACCTTATTAAACTGCTGCAAACTGGGCAAAATGGCGAAGTTGAGCACCACCAGATAGGTGGTCACCAGGCTGACGAACAGCAAGGTGACGATCAACAACAGGGTTCGGGCAAACGAGCTACGCGGTGAAAAGCGCAATCGCCTCATGCCTTACTGCCGTCCGGCACAAAGACGTAGCCCAAACCCCAAACGGTCTGAATATAACGTGGGTGCGCCGGATCTTCTTCAACCATGCGCCGTAAGCGGGATATCTGCACGTCGATGGAACGTTCCATCGCGCTGTATTCACGCCCGCGAGCCAGGTTCATCAGCTTATCGCGCGACAACGGCTCGCGTGGGTGGCTTACCAGCGCCTTCAGCACCGCAAATTCGCCGCTGGTCAATGGCATCGGCTCATCTTCACGGAACATTTCGCGCGTACCGAGATTCAGCTTGAACTTGCCGAAGGCGATCACCGCTTCTTCCTGCGAAGGCGCGCCTGGCAGCTCGTTAGCCTGACGGCGCAGCACCGCACGGATGCGCGCCAACAGCTCGCGCGGGTTAAACGGTTTGGGGATGTAGTCATCGGCACCGATTTCCAGCCCGACAATGCGATCGACCTCTTCGCCTTTGGCGGTCACCATGATAATCGGCATCGGGTTGCTCTGGCTGCGCAGGCGGCGGCAAATCGACAGGCCGTCTTCGCCAGGCAGCATCAGGTCCAGCACCATTAAGTGGAAGGATTCCCGTGTCAGCAAGCGATCCATTTGCTCAGCGTTGGCCACGCTGCGAACCTGAAAACCCTGTTCGGTTAAATAGCGTTCTAATAGCGCACGCAGACGCATATCGTCATCGACGACCAGAATCTTATGATTCTCTTGCATTGTATTACTCCCAAAGGCTGTATTGCCTGACGCCAATATTGTTAAAAAACCCTGTCATTTCGGACAGCGATTATTGGTATATATTCTAGACGAAATTGTTACAAAGCTTATTCTTTTGCCCATTTATCAATAATTTTCGCTGAATGTCGATGGCAAGCCGTCAAAATTTCGCCGCTTTTCGGCGCCAGGTGGGACAACGGCCCAATTTAAGGCCATTCTGCCACCGGCGGTAGCGCACGGTGGCAGTGGGGCGCCAGATTATGAGGTGTGCAGGAAACGCGCCAACTGCCGGCGCAGCCGTTGGTTTTCTTTCTGCAGCGCGTCGACCCGATCCAGCAGCGTCAACGCCATGGCGATCCCCGGCCAGTCCAGATCCAGCTCGGCACGCAGCCGCCGTGCGCGCTGCAGATGGCTCAGCGCCGGGTAATCAAACAGCCAGCTCGACGGCGCCGACTCCAGAGGCGCGATCACGCCAAGTTCGACGATCTCGATCAGCTCATCCTGCGAAATATCCACCTGCTGGCACAGTTCTACCACGGTAAAAGTGATCTCTTGTCTCATCATGATGCTTACTCCCATTCCGTGCGAGGGTTGAACGCCGCCTGCTCGGCCAGCTCACGCCACAGGGCGCTGGCTCGTTCATTCGGCTTCGGCGGCATCACTACCTTGAGAATGACATACAGATCGCCGGTCTCTTTCTTGCCGGCCAACCCCTTACCTTTGACCCGCAGCCGTTTGCCGCTCTGGCTGCCGGCGGGAACGGTCAGCGCGATTTTACCGGTCAGCGTCGGCACCTCGATGCTGGTGCCCAATGCCGCTTCCCAGGGTGCCAACGGCGCCACGATATGCAGGTTATGACCATCGACCTCAAACAGCGGATGCGGCGCGAGGCGGATAATCAGATACAGATCGCCGTTCTGGCCACCACCGATGCCGGCAACCCCCTGCCCCTTGAGACGGATACGCTCGCCGTCGCTCATGCCCGCCGGAATTTTCACGTTCAACGTCTTGCCGGCTTCGCTGACCTGCCGTCCCAGTTCGTCGTAGACCGGCAGCGTATAGGAAATCTCCCGGCTCTGATCGTGCAACGTCTCTTCAAGGAACAGCGGCACTTCCATTTCGAGGTCCTGACCACGCAAACCCTGGCCGCCACGCGACGAAGAACGCTGTCCCGCAGCGGTTCGCCCACCGAACATGCTGTCGAAAAACTCGGAAAAGTCTTGCGTCCCGCCGTGCCATGCGGCGTTCTGCTGGCGTTCGCCAGCTCCGCCACGCGCACGCTGGCCAAAGTTCGGGTCGTTGCGATGCAGTCGAATCTGATCGTACTCGGCACGACGCTGTTCATCCTTCAGCACTTCATAGGCTTCGGCCAGCGCCTTGAACTTGCTCTCGGCGTCGTCTTCACTGCTGACGTCAGGATGATATTTACGCGCCAGTCGGCGATAAGCGGTTTTGATGGTTTTCAGATCGGCGCTGGGCTCGACGCCCATCGTCGCGTAATAATCTTTAAATTCCATACGGTAATACCTTCAATGTGATGTGCGCCAAAAATCCTTCTTTCTGCTGCCAGATAGTCCCTCCTTTTCGTCACCTTCCTTCTCCGGTATCGAGGTTAGCGGCGTACCGCTATGCTAAGCATACTCCCGATTGTCAAAAGCTGCGCAGACTGATAAAAACCGTACGACGACACGCAGACTGGCGGCCATTTTTAAAGCCCCTTGCATTCACGTACACTGTGCCGGTGGCTCCCTACAAGATAAATCACCATGAGAACGCAACTGATAACCCGTGAAGGGTATGACAAGCTCAAACAGGAACTGGATTACCTGTGGCGTGAAGAACGCCCGGAGGTCACCAAAAAAGTCACCTGGGCTGCCAGCCTTGGCGATCGCAGTGAAAACGCCGACTACCAGTATAATAAAAAGCGCCTGCGCGAAATCGATCGCCGGGTGCGCTATCTCACCAAGTGCCTGGAACAGCTGAAAATCGTCGATTATTCGCCACAGCAGGAAGGCAAAGTGTTCTTCGGCGCCTGGGTGGAAGTAGAAAATGACGATGGCGATCTCAAGCGTTTTCGTATTGTCGGCTACGACGAGATTTTTGGCCGCAAAGATTACATCTCCATCGACTCACCGATGGCCCGTGCCCTGCTGAAAAAGCAGGTCGGCGACACCGCCATGGTCAACACGCCGGCAGGCGAAGCGCTGTGGTACGTCAACCAGATTGAATACGTTAAATAAGTTTCAGCTTATTCCGAACGGCGAGGATCGCCGGGCAACGCGGCGCTTACGGCGATTGCCCGGCACAACCCTGGCCAGCCGTACTGGCAATTTCCCGGGGCAATACGTATAACTGTCCCCCTGATTATTTACCGTTCCTAACAGATACCAGACATATGAATGACCCACTGAGCCGCATTATTGCAACAGAATTGCAGGCCCGGCCGGAGCAAGTTGACTCCGCCATCCGCCTGTTGGATGAAGGTAATACCGTGCCGTTTATCGCACGCTATCGCAAGGAAGTCACCGGGGGCCTGGACGATACCCAACTGCGCCAGCTGGAAACCCGCCTGGGTTATCTGCGTGAACTGGAAGACCGTCGTCAGACCATCCTCAAGTCGATTGAGGAACAGGGAAAACTCACCGAGCAATTGGCCGGCGCCATCAACGGCACACTCAGCAAGACCGAACTCGAAGACCTGTATCTCCCTTACAAACCCAAACGCCGCACCCGAGGTCAGATCGCCATCGAAGCCGGTCTGGCACCGTTGGCCGACACCCTGTGGGCCGATCCGCAGCAGCAGCCAGAGTCACTGGCCGAACGCTTTGTTGATGCCGACAAGGGCGTGGCGGACGTCAAGGCGGCGCTGGACGGCGCGCGCTACATCCTGATGGAACGCTTTGCCGAAGATGCCGGCCTGCTGGCAAAAGTGCGTGACTATTTATGGAAGCATGCGCATCTGGTGTCCAAGGTCGTGGAAGGCAAAGAGCAGGAAGGCGCCAAATTCCGCGATTACTTCGATCACCACGAGCCGATTTCCCAGGTCCCTTCACACCGCGCGCTGGCGATGTTCCGCGGCCGCAACGAAGGCGTTCTGCAACTGGCCCTGAACCCCGATCCGCAATTTGAGGAAGCGCCGCGCGAAAGCCAGGGCGAACAGATTATTATCCAGCACCTCAGTCTGCGGCTGAACAACGCGCCGGCTGACGCCTGGCGTAAAGCGGTGGTCAACTGGACCTGGCGCATCAAGGTGCTGTTGCATCTGGAAACCGAACTGATGGGTACGGTGCGCGAGCGCGCCGAAGATGAAGCGATCAACGTATTCGCCCGCAATCTGCACGATCTGCTGATGGCTGCGCCAGCCGGCATGCGCGCCACCATGGGTCTCGATCCGGGTCTGCGCACCGGGGTAAAAGTGGCGGTGGTAGACGCCACCGGCAAACTGGTCGCAACCGACACCGTGTATCCGCACACCGGACAGGCCGCCAAGGCCGCCGCCCTGGTCGCCGCGCTGTGCATCAGGCACAACGTGGAACTGGTAGCGATCGGTAACGGTACGGCATCACGCGAAACCGAACGCTTCTTTATCGATCTGCAAAAGCAATTCCCAGAGGTCAAGGCGCAGAAAGTGATCGTCAGCGAAGCCGGCGCCTCGGTGTATTCCGCCTCGGAACTGGCGGCGCTGGAGTTCCCGAACCTCGACGTTTCACTGCGCGGCGCGGTGTCGATCGCACGCCGTCTGCAGGATCCGCTGGCCGAACTGGTGAAGATTGATCCAAAATCCATCGGTGTCGGCCAGTATCAGCATGACGTCAGCCAGAGCCAGTTGGCGAAGAAACTGGATTCGGTGGTCGAGGACTGTGTGAACGCCGTCGGCGTCGATCTGAACACCGCGTCGGTACCGTTGCTGACCCGCGTTGCCGGCCTGACGCGCATGATGGCGCAAAACATCGTGAACTGGCGCGACGAAAACGGCCGTTTCAGCAACCGTGAACAGTTGTTGAAAGTCAGCCGCCTGGGACCAAAAGCGTTTGAACAGTGCGCCGGCTTCCTGCGCATCAACCACGGCGATAACCCGCTGGATGCCTCGACCGTTCACCCAGAAACCTACCCGGTAGTGGAGCGTATTCTGGCCGCCACCCAGCAGGCATTGCAGGATCTGATGGGCAACCCGAGCATGGTTCGCAGCCTGAAAGCCAGCGACTTTACCGACCAGCAGTTCGGCGTACCAACGGTTACCGACATCCTCAAGGAACTGGAAAAACCGGGCCGCGATCCGCGTCCGGAATTCAAGACCGCCACCTTCGCCGACGGTGTGGAAACGCTCAACGACCTGCAACCGGGCATGATTCTGGAAGGTGCCGTCACCAACGTCACCAACTTCGGGGCGTTCGTTGACATCGGCGTCCATCAGGACGGTCTGGTGCACATCTCCTCGCTGGCAGATAAATTCGTTGAAGATCCGCACAGCGTGGTGAAAGCCGGTGATATCGTTAAAGTGAAAGTGATGGAAGTGGACCTGCAGCGCAAGCGCATTGCATTGACCATGCGTCTTGACGAGCAGCCGGGCGAAGGACCCGCGCGCCGCGGCGGTACCCCGCCAGCACGTGACAACGCGACCCGTCCAGCCGCCGGCAAGCCGAAAGCGCGCACCAGTACGCCGGCTGGCAACAGCGCCATGGGCGATGCGCTGGCCGCAGCGTTTGGAAAAAAACGTTAATCCCTGCGGGCGAGGCATCCGCTTCGCCCGTTTTACACCGGCGTTTTTTGATTTATCGCAATTGTTTGCCATTTTTATTTCAACCGGCGTTTATAAATAACTTACCGGCATCTAGCATTAGATATATTAATTAAACTTTCGCGTTAACATGTTCATTAACATTTAATAGCCGCGGCTATTTTTTGGCAGGTAACACAATCGGTTGGTAGCGTTATTTTACGCAGAGTTTGTTAGCGAAAAATGTGGGTTGTTAGCGGTATGGAAAACTAACGCAAACATATTTATTAAATGATTTCTAAACAGAAAATACTGCCACAATCCATTAACCTATTTAACCTAAACCACGCATTTGCAGCCTATCTTGCTTAGTGGTAATAATAGCAGCCATGTTATTTCCGTAGAAATATGTGTCGATATTTACCAATAGTTACCAATACCCCTATTTTTTGTATTGAATACGATAATCATTCTCACTATTATTCCCTTACGTATTCAACGTAATCCTCGCCCGCCGCAATGGGGGCCATGCACGTAAATAGCCTGATGGCATCGGCTCTAGGAAGGTAATATGCATCTTCTGCCTAAACAGTCTTATAAAATTACCGGCTTCGCCAGCGATATCAGCCCTGCCTATCGCCAGAAACTGCTGTCGCTTGGCATGCTGCCGGGAGCGTCGTTTGAAGTCATACGCATTGCCCCGTTCGGCGACCCCATAGAAATAAAAACCCAACGCGTCAGTCTGGTGCTGCGTAAAAAAGATATCGCCCTGATCGCGTTGGAAGGCCAGCCGTAAGCCTGACCGTTCACCCGGGGCCTTTGCCGCGCTGCATTGCGTGGTGCCGATATACTCTATTGAACTCATGTTGAATGATGAAAAAATTAACGATTGGCTTAATAGGTAATCCAAATTCGGGGAAAACCACCCTGTTCAATCAGCTCACCGGGGCACGTCAGCGCGTCGGCAACTGGGCAGGCGTCACGGTTGAGCGTAAAGAGGGGCATTTCACCACGCCGCAGGCGCAGGTCACGCTGGTGGACCTGCCCGGCACCTATTCCCTGACCACCATTTCAGAGCAAACCTCGCTAGACGAACAGATCGCCTGCCATTATATCCTCAGTGGCGATGCCGACGTGTTGATCAACGTGATCGACGCCTCGAACCTTGAACGCAACCTCTACCTGACGCTGCAGCTACTCGAGCTCGGCATTCCGTGCATTGTCGCGCTGAACATGCTGGATATCGCCCACAGCCAGCATATCCAGATCGACGTTGCCACCCTGTCGGCACGCCTCGGCTGCCCGGTGGTGCCGATGGTGTCGACCAAGGCGGACGGGATCGGCGTGCTCAAGCAGATGATTGATAATCATCAAACCAACCAATTGACCGCGCTGGTGGCCTACCCGCCTTTACTGCTCAAGGAAGTCGACACGCTCAGCGCCGCAATGCCTGCCAGCCTGCCGTGCGAACAGCGCCGCTGGCTGGCGCTGCAAATGCTCGAGGGCGATATCTATAGCCACCAGTTGGCGGGCGACGCCCTCCCACTGTTGCCGGCGGCCAAAACGGCGCTGGAACAGCAGCAGCAGGAAGACCCGGCGCTGGTGATTGCCGATGCGCGCTATCGGTCAATTGCCACCATTTGTGCCGACGCCAGCAACGCACAGCAGGCACAGCCGAACCGGCTGACGGCGATCCTCGATAGCGTGATCCTCAACCGCTGGCTGGGGGTGCCGATCTTCCTGCTGGTGATGTATCTGATGTTCCTGCTGGCCATCAACATCGGCGGCGCGCTGCAACCGATTTTCGATCTCGGTTCCGCCGCGATTTTCATTCAAGGTATTCAGTGGCTCGGCTATACCCTGCACTTCCCGCAGTGGCTGACAATTTTCCTGGCACAGGGCGTCGGCGGCGGTATCAATACGGTACTGCCGCTGGTGCCGCAGATCGGCATGATGTACCTGTTCCTGTCGTTCCTGGAAGATTCCGGCTATATGGCACGGGCGGCGTTTGTGATGGATCGCCTGATGCAGGCGCTTGGCCTGCCTGGCAAATCCTTCGTCCCATTGATCGTCGGCTTTGGTTGCAACGTACCGTCTATCATGGGCGCGCGAACCCTGGACGCGCAGCGTGAACGGCTGATCACCATCATGATGGCACCGTTTATGTCCTGTGGCGCACGGTTGGCGATCTTCGCCGTGTTTGCCGCTGCCTTCTTTGGTCAGGATGGCGCAAGCGTCGTGTTCTCGCTGTATATGCTCGGTATCGTGGTCGCCATTCTGACCGGGCTGGTGCTGAAGTACACCATCATGCGCGGCGAAGCCTCGCCGTTCGTGATGGAATTGCCGGTATACCATGTGCCGCACCTGAAAAGCCTGCTGCTACAAACCTGGCAGCGGCTGAAAGGCTTTGTGCTGCGCGCCGGCAAGGTGATCGTCATTGCCAGCATCTTTATTGGTGGGCTGAACAGTTTCTCCTTCAGCGGCAAACCGGTAGACAGCATCAACGACTCGGCGCTGGCCTCGGTCAGCAAGCTGCTGACACCGTTGCTACAACCGATGGGCGTCCACGCCGACAACTGGCAGGCGACCGTCGGCCTGGTCACCGGCGCGATGGCCAAAGAAGTGGTGGTCGGCACGCTCAATACCCTTTACACCGCCGAACAGATCGCCAATGCGCCTTTTGACGCCGCCGAATTCGACCTGCCGGCAGCGCTGGGCGACGCGCTACACGAGACCTGGCAAGGCCTGAAAGACACTTTCAGCCTGAGCGTCCTGTCCAACCCGATAGAAGCCAGCAAGGGTGATGGCGAAATGAACGCCAGTTCGATGGGCACCATGAGCAGCAAGTTCGGCACCTCGATTTCCGCCTACAGTTACCTGATCTTCGTGCTGCTGTATGTGCCGTGCGTATCGGTGATGGGGGCCATTGCCCGCGAATCCAGCCGTGGCTGGATGACATTTTCGATACTGTGGGGGCTGAACGTCGCCTACTCGCTGGCCACGCTGTTTTATCAGGCCGTCACCTTCCAGCAACATCCGCAGTACAGCCTGATCTGCATACTGGTGGTACTGGTGTTTAACGCGCTGGTTCTGTTGGGGCTGCGCAAGGCGCGCAACCGTGTCACGGTGCGCCTGCATCGCGCTACGCCGACCGGCTGCTGCCAAAGCCCACAGGGAGAGTGTCACTGATGGCCAGCCTGCTGCAGTTACGTGATGCGTTGGCGCTGAACGGCAGCCTGCAGGCGCAGCAGCTTAGCCGTCAGTTGGCGACGCCGTTGCCGCTGGTGCAGGCGATGCTGGAACGTTTGGCCGCGATGGGCAAAATAGAGTGCATTGAACAGGACGACAGCGCCTGCCTGAGCGGCAGTTGCAAACATTGCCCGGAAAGCCGTAAGTGCAATACCGTACTTTATCGGCTGAAACAGTAAATACGTGCCGGCCAGAAACCCACCGTGTGGCGTGTGGGCGGCCGCATAAAATCAGAGGCGCTGTTCAGCGCCTCTTTTATCGACTTTATTACTTGTCTTTATACACTTCAGCAGTAGCGCTGAATTTGCCGTGCTCGCGCCCGGCGATAACTACGTAATACTGCCCGCCTTTTTCATCGGCCAGTTTGGACAGTTCCTGTTTGGCATCCATAGGCGACGTGGTTTCTGCCGTGGTGCTCACCGTGCCGACTTTCTCGTATTTGCCCGGATCTTTTGCCAAATCTTCTTTGGTTAATTCCGTTGCCGCCATGGTGCCAAAAGAAACGGAACCGACAACTAACGCTGCAACGATCATCTTCAATGATTTCATGACTCAACCTCTCAATGGATAATTTATATGTTTTGAAAGCCGTCAAGATTAAATACGCGTAGTTTCAGGTTGCTGCGCTACCCATGAACCTCGTTGCTTTCCCTGACGAGGTTCATCCCAGAGACGGCACGCCAAAGTGAAAAGACCGGGATACGGTCTTTTCATTTTGCACCCCACGTATTTACTCATTAAGTATCGAACAGGTTTGGTTTTTATCCACTTATCGGCAATTTTTTTTACGCAGATTTGAGCTAGGTCAATGGGTTGAGTTATCGACAAACTGTTTGATGACATCGGCAAATTCATCAGGATGAGAAATAAACGGCGCATGGGCAGCCTTGTCGATAATCACCGACCTGCTGGCCGGCAGCAGGTCGTCCACCAACGCCGCCACCTTGCGCGGCACCAGGCCATCGAGATAGCCGTAAATACGCAGTAGCGGCAGCGCCGGTGACAGCGAGGTCATGGCACGGCGTAAATCGACCGTGCGCAGCATTTCCAGTCCGCCGTTGAGCACCTCAACGCTGGGTATCGGCTGATTGAGCACCACCCCCTTCAACGTTCTGGCGTCCTGCCGGGCGCTGGCGGTGCCTAGTGTCTGCAAGGTCAGAAAACGCTCCACCGTACGCTGAAAATCTTGGCTCAGCTGCTGCTGGAAGCCACTCAATACGTTTGGGCGAATGCCAGGCCAATCTTCCTCGGCGTGGAAACAGGGAGACGAGGCGACGCTGATCAGACCGCAAGTCCGCTGCGGCTGCGTCAAGGCAATCTGGCTGGCCACCAGCCCGCCGAGTGACCAGCCCAGCCACCAGGCCTTGGCGGGAGCCTGTTCCAGGACGATCTCGGCCATCTGCTGCAGCGTCAGCGCAGCGTAACCCTGACTGCGGCCATACCCCGGCAAATCCAACAGGTGCAGGCGAAAATGCGGCGCCAATCGCGCCAGCGTACAACCCCAGACCTCGGCATTCAGCCCCCATCCGTGCAGCAGCACAAGATCGCGATCGCCTTCACCCATTGTTTTCCAGTACAGCGCACTCATCAGTTATTGTCCTTGTTGACCCGTCATGGAGGATCACTATGCTAGCAATCCACAGCCGTTGTTGGCTATGCCGACAACCCTTGCGTCTGGCGAAACAGGGAATTTGCAGCTGTTGCCAGCGCCAGTTACCGCGCATTCCGCTCTGCTGCCCACGCTGCGGTTTGCCGTCCGGCGACGCCCAACTGCCCTGCGGCCGCTGTTTGCTAACGCCGCCGCCGTGGCACGCGTTGGTGTTCGCCGGTGATTATGTCAGCCCATACCGCCAGTTGATTGGGCGTTTCAAATTCCGCCGTGCGCCCGAACTGGCGCCGGTGCTGGCTCGGTTATTGTTGTTGCGCTGGCTGCAAGCGCATCGAGAGCAATATCTGAACAGACCGGAGGTGATTTTAGCGGTACCCTTACACCATCAACGCTGCTGGCGTCGCGGGTATAATCAAGGCGATTTACTGGCTCGGCCGCTGGCACGCTGGCTAGGCTGCCAATACCGACCGGCAGCGCTGGATCGCGTGCGGGCCACCGCGCCACAGCGGCAGCTGAGCGCCCGCCGCCGCCGGCACAATCTGCGCGCCGCCTTTTGCTGCCACGAAGATCTGGCCGGCAGGCATGTCGCCTTGCTGGACGATGTGCTCACCACCGGCAGTACGGTGACGGCAATCGCTACGATGTTACAGGCGCAGGGCGTGGCGTCGTTGCAGATATGGTGTATTTGCCGCACATTGTAGTACCACGGCAATGGGCGTATTATAACCTACTATAGAAGTCAACTATTGAGCTAATGCTATGATTCGTATAACAGATACTGCACAGGAACACTTTGCCAAACTGCTGGCAAACCAAGAGGAAGGCACCCAAATCCGCGTATTCGTGATTAATCCGGGTACACCTACCGCCGAATGCGGTGTCTCTTATTGTCCGCCAGACGCCGTAGAAGCCACCGACACCGAACTGAAGTTCGACAAACTGTCGGCCTACGTTGACGAGCTGAGCGCACCGTATCTGGAAGACGCCGAAATCGACTTCGTGACCGATCAATTGGGTTCCCAGCTAACGCTGAAGGCACCCAACGCCAAAATGCGTAAAGTAGACGAAAACGCCCCGTTGATGGAGCGCGTGGAATACGTACTACAATCGCAGATCAATCCACAGTTGGCTGGTCATGGCGGCCGCGTCACCCTGATGGAAATTACCGAAGACGGTCTGGCGATCCTGCAATTCGGCGGTGGATGCAACGGTTGTTCGATGGTCGATGTGACCCTGAAGGAAGGGATCGAGAAAGAACTGCTGCAAAAATTCCCGGAACTGAAAGGGGTGCGCGATTTGACCGAGCACCAACGCGGCGAACATTCATATTACTGATGCGCCAACCGGCTCCCCCTGCCCGCCAGAGGGAGCCGTATCCGCTAGCCTACCGAGACTTTCCTGCGTCGCTTGTCCAAATCCTTTAACAGGCGATTCACCTGCCGATCGGCAAACATCTCCTCCAACGTATGGCTGAGCTTGCGCCGCCAGTTAGGGTATTGCGTACTGGTACCGGGGATATTCACCGGATCCGCCATGTCCAGCCAGTCTTCCGGTTGCAGACCCAACAACGCGCTGGCGCTGTCCGCCACGTAGCGCTGCAGGCCACGGTTTAACAACGGACTCATCTCCAGCAACGCCGCTTTCTTACCGACCTTCTGCGGCACGCAGCCGTAGTGATGCAACCCGTCCAGCAGACCCTGTTTGGCTCGTTCGCGATCGGCGTACAGTTCCGTCAGGATATCGGCGTCCGGATAAAGCCCCAGCGAAGCGCCCAACCGTAAATCCCCGCTCTGCCAATAACCGCGCAGGGTCGGCAAATCGTGAGTGGTTATGGTGGCCATTGCCTGCATTGGATAAGTCTGCGGCGCACGGAAACGGTTTTCGCCGTCGCGTTCGAAGTACAATACCTTGTAAGAATACACCCCGCTGTCGCGCAGTTTGCCAACGATTTCTACCGGCACGGTGCCTAAATCCTCGCCGATCACCATGCAGCGGTGGCGCTGACTTTCCAATGCCAGTACCGCCAACAGGTCGTCTACCGGGTATTGCACGTAGGCACCCCGATCGGCAGTTTCACCATACGGTATCCACCATAAGCGTAACAACGCCATGACGTGATCGATGCGCAGCGCGCCACAGCTGGTCATGTTGGCGCGCAGTAGATCGATAAACGGCTGATAGCCTCGCGCCGCCATCACGTGCGGATCCATCGGCGGTAAGCCCCAGTTTTGCCCCAGCGGACCGAGAATGTCCGGTGGAGCGCCAACCGATACCTGCAGGCAATACAGTTCGCGTTCACACCAGGTTTCCGCTCCCCCTTCCGCCACGCCAACCGCCAAATCACGGTACAGGCCAATCGGCATCCGCTGCTGCCGGCTCTGTTCGAAACATTCGGCAAACTGACTGGCGGCAAGCCATTGCAGCCACAGGTAAAAACTCACCTCATCCTGGTGCTGCTGGCAGAACTGCGCCACGGCGTCGCCGTTGCCCTGCCGATAGCGTTCCGGCCAGGCGGGCCAGCCCCACAGACCGTTGTCCTGTTGGCAAAGATGGGCATGCAGCGCATCAAATGACGCCTGCTGGTACAGGCTGCTGCCTCCTTCGACAACAAAGCTTTCAAACGCCTGTTTCTGCAGGTCTGCGGCGTTACGCGCCTGGAACAGCGGGAAGGCCAGTTTCAACGCCGCCAATTTCAAACGGGTCACCGTAGCGTAATCGACCCAATCACTGGCACGCGCTGTCGCCAGCTGCTGCTGGGTAGACGCGCTCTGCCACCATTGCTGTGCTGCGGCGCTGCGTTGGAAATCGTCTACCGCATTGACATCGATATACACCACATTCAGCCAGCGCCGCGATGACGGGCTGTACGGGCTGGCACTGTCCGGGCAGGCCGGATAAAGCGCATGAATCGGGTTCAAGCCGACAAACGCCCCGCCGCGTTCGCCTACTTCGGTCACCATGCGGCGCAAGTCGCCAAAATCGCCGATGCCCCAGTTACGATCGGAGCGCAGCGTGTAAAGCTGCACGCAGGCCCCCCACAGCTTCTTTCCTGTCAGCAGCGCATCAGGTTCGTAACAGCGTTTGGGAGCGACAATCAGACGGCAGGGCCAAGCCTTGTCTCCCTGACGCAACGTCAGTTGGTGATAACCCGTTGGCAGTTCTCCCGCCGGCAACGTCAACGTCTTACGCGCGCTGGCGCGCCCCTGCAAACGGCTGCCGTCTTCGCGTATCAGCTCCCAGTGATATTCGCCGCTGCCGGCCAGCGGCAGTACGATCGGACTGTCCTGATAAAACACTTTCACTACCGGCAGCGGCGCATCAGCCACCGGCACCACGGTACGGCTCATGGCATCCAGCAGTTTGCGCTTGGTTTCCTGCGCAATCGCCTGCCGCGTACCATGTGCATTAATGTAGTCGGCGGCGATGCCCGCCCGGGCCGCAGCCTGATCGATCCGTTTGCGCTCCATTCGCTCTCCTTAACGCTTGGCTTGCCAGATTCGCTGCTGATAATCGCGAATCGAACGATCCGAGCTGAACATTCCCACGCGCGCGGTATTCAGAATGGTGCGACGCGTCCATTCATCACTATCGCGGTAGAGTTCATCAACCCGCTGCTGCGCCTGGCAATACGAGGCGAAGTCCGCCAGCACCAGATACGGATCGCCGCCTTCCAGCAGACTGTGCAGCATCATGTCGAACGCCTTCTTGTCGCCATGGCTGAATGCGCCGCTGGCCAGTTCATCGAGTATCGCCTTCAGATGCTTGTCTTTTTTACGGTAACTCAGTGGGTTATAGCCCTGCGCCAACAGCGCCTTCACCTGTTCGACCGTGTTGCCAAAGATGAAAATGTTGTCTTCGCCGACCTGCTCGGCTATCTCCACGTTGGCACCGTCCAGCGTGCCGACCGTCAAGGCGCCGTTCAGCGCCAGTTTCATGTTGCCGGTACCGGAAGCCTCTTTGCCGGCGGTAGATATCTGCTCGGAGATATCGGCCGCCGGGATCATCAGTTCTGCCACCGAAACGCGATAATCAGGAATGAACGCCACCTTCAAACGATCCTTCACCAGCGGATCGTTGTTGATCTTCTCGGCGGCCTGGTTGATCGCATAAATAATGTTCTTGGCCAGATAGTAGCCCGGCGCCGCCTTGGCGCCAAACAGGAATACGCGCGGCACCATGTCCAGGTTCGGCTCATCGCGCAATTGGCGATACAGCGACAGGATGTGCAGCAGGTTGAGGTGCTGACGCTTGTATTCATGCAGCCGTTTGATCTGCACATCAAAAATGGCGTCCGGGTTGAGCGTCAACCCCATGACACCGTGCACGTAGTTTGCCAGCGCCACTTTATTATCGCGCTTGATCTGCCGGTATTTTTGCCGGAACGCCGCGTCGTCGGCGTATTTTTCCAACTCTTTCAACGCGTCCAGATCGTTTGCCCACTCAACCTTCAGGGTATCGTCAATCAGCCCCGACAGCGCCGGGTTGCACTGCTTGAGCCAGCGGCGCGGCGTAATACCGTTGGTGACGTTATGAAACTTGTTTGGCCACAGCTGGTAGTATTCCGGGAATAAATCCTTCACCACCAGATCCGAGTGCAGTTGGGCCACGCCGTTCACCGCAAAACCGCTAACCACGCACAGGTTCGCCATGCGCACCTGTTTGTTGTGATGCACTGCCAGTTTGGCCCATACCGCGTCGTCGCCCGGCCAGTGTTTGGCCACCAGCTTCTTGAAGTTGGCATTGATCTGCTTGATGATCGAAAAATGGCGTGGCAACAGGCTGCGAACCAGCTTTTCATCCCAGCATTCCAGTGCTTCCGGCATCAGCGTATGGTTGGTATAGGCAAAGGTGTTGCTGGTGATCGCCCAGGCGGCATCCCAGGACATCTGGTGTTCATCCAGCAGGATACGCAGCATTTCCGGAATGGCGATGGTGGGGTGGGTGTCATTCAGCTGAATCACTTCGTACTTCGGCAAGTCTTCAATTTTTCGTCCGGCCTGATGATGCCGACGCAGGATATCCGCCACCGAACAGGCACACTGGAAGTACTGCTGCATCAAACGCAGCCGTTTACCAGCCTGGTGGTTGTCATTCGGGTACAGCACCTTGGTCAGCTTGGCCGCCTCGCAGCCCTGTTTCTCCGCCTGCAGGAACTTGCCGTCGTTAAAGTCGCCCAGGTCGAACGGATGCGGATGGCTCGCCTGCCACAGGCGCAGCGGCTGGCTGACGCCGTTACGATAACCGAGTACCGGCAGATCCCAGGCTTCGCCGCGCAGGGTCAGCGCCGGATGCCACAGTTCGCGGCCATCGGCCAGTTTTTCCAGCTTGCCACCGACGCCGACATCCACTGCCAGTGCTGAGTTATGCTGGAACCACGGGTAACGTTCGCGCTGCCAGTCATCCGGGGCTTCCTGCTGCTTACCGTCCTGGAAGGACTGGCGGAACAGGCCGTATTGATAATTCAGACCATAGCCGGTCGCCGGCTGCTCTACCGTCGCCATTGAATCGAGGAAGCAGGCTGCCAAACGCCCCAGCCCACCGTTGCCCAATGCCGGATCGGTTTCTTGTTCCAGCAAATCGGCCAGCTGTACGCCCTGCTCCGCCAGCGCCCCGGCTACCGTGTCATACCAGCCCAGATTGATCAGATTGTTGGCGGTCAGACGTCCGATCAGAAATTCCATCGAAATATAATTCACATGGCGCATCGATGTAGCCTTACTGCGCGGTGCCGGCTGCGCGGCCAATCGTTCGGCCAGCGCGCGGCTGACCGCTTGCCACCATTGCTGCTGGGTCATCTGCTGGGCGGAACTCAGGCCGAATTGCTGCCACTGGCGGGTCAATGCTGCCAGGAAATCGTCCTTTTTAAGCGTAGACTGTGACATAAGAGAACTCTCTGCTCTGTAGAAGTGTGCCAATTTTTCGCTATCCTGCCGGGAGGAACACGTCAAGGCATCATCCCGCCTGGGGATTAGCTGGGGAGGAGAGTTGGGGCGTAGTCAGAAGTGTGATCTCAGGCACTTTTTACCCCTCAGCAAGCAATGAGGCGACCCTAGAACATCAACGTCGCCAGCGGCGATCAAAGTGTAGTCGCTGGTAACCCTCTTCCCGCAACGATGTGTTATTTCTCTTGCCAGGCGATTAAACCAGAACGGCATTTTTGCTTGTCGATTTATGCCGAACGCGATAACGCCTCCGATGTGTAAAAAAGTGTGATCGACTGCAACTTACCGCCAAGCGAAAGCGGAAGCTTGTTGCAATACGTCTGGCGTTGTCAGAAGTTAAACGGGGTGATTAATTACGAACCCTAAAATAATTAACCTCACCCCGTTCCCGACAGGTAAAAAGCAACGGTGCCTGCGGGCAGGTTTCGGCGGCAGGAACCGCGCTTTGACTCTGGAATACTATGCTTATCCCATCAAAATTGAGCCGCCCGGTACGGCTGCAAAATACCGTGGTACGCGATCGTCTGCTGGCCAAACTGAGCGGTGCGGCGAACTATCGCCTGACGCTGGTCAACTGCCCGGCGGGATACGGGAAAACCACGTTGATCGCCCAATGGGCGGCCGGCAAGGCGGATCTCGGCTGGTATTCCCTGGACGAAAGCGACAATCAACCGGAGCGTTTTGCCAGCTATCTGATTGCCGCCTTGCAGCAGGCGTCCGGCGGGCACTGCGTCAAAAGTGAAGCGCTGAGCCAAAAACATCAATACGCCAGCCTGTCGGCGCTGTTTGGTCAGGTGTTTATCGAACTGGCCGAATGGCATCAGCCGCTGTACCTGGTGATCGATGACTATCACCTGATCACCAATGACGTCATCCACGAAGCGATGCGTTTTTTCCTGCGCCACCAGCCGGAAAATCTGTCGCTGATCCTGCTGTCACGCACCCTGCCACCGCTAGGGATTGCCAATCTGCGCGTACGCGATCAACTGCTGGAACTCGGCACGCCGCTGCTGGCATTTACCCATCAGGAAGCCAAACAGTTCTTCGACTGCCGTCTGAGCGCACCGCTGGAACAGCATGACAGCAGCCGGTTATGTGACGAGGTCGAAGGTTGGGCCACCGCCTTACAACTGATCGCGCTTTCCGCACGCCAGTCCAGCTCCTCCGCACACCAGTCCGCCAAGCGACTGGCCGGGCTGAATGCCAGCCATCTATCAGACTATCTGGTCGATGAAGTGCTAGATCACGTGGACGCCGAAGCGCGCGCCTTCCTGCTGCGCTGTTCGGTGCTGCGCTCAATGAACGACGCGCTGATTGTGCGCCTGACCGGCGAAGACAACGGCCAGCAGCGACTGGAGGAGCTGGAACGCCAGGGTATGTTTATCCATCGCATGGATGATACCGGCGAATGGTTCTGCTTCCATCCGCTGTTTGCCACCTTTTTGCGGCAGCGTTGCCAGTGGGAACTGGCGCTGGAGCTGCCGGGTCTGCATCGTGCCGCCGCCGAAGGCTGGCTGGCGCTCGGTTACCCGGCCGAAGCTATCCACCATGCGCTGGCGGCCAGCGATGTCAGCATGCTGCGCGACATCCTGTTGCAACACGCCTGGGCGCTATTCCATCACAGCGAACTGGCGTTACTGGAAGAGTGCCTCAACGCGTTACCTTACGATCGGCTAATTCAAAACCCGAAACTGGCGCTGCTGCAAGCCTGGCTGGCGCAGAGCCAGCACCGTTACATCGAGGTAAATACTCAGCTCGAACGCGCCGAACAGGCCATGCGCGATCAGCAAATCACCGTCGACCAAACGCTGCGTGCCGAATTCGACGCGCTGCGCGCGCAGGTGGCGATCAACGCCGGCAAACCGGAGGAAGCGGAACGGCTAGCGACCGAAGCGCTGAAGTTCCTGCCGCTGTCGAGCTATTACAGCCGCATCGTCGCCACCTCGGTAACCGGTGAAATTCATCACTGCAAAGGTGAATTGGCACGTGCGCTGCCCATGATGCAACAAACCGAACAGATGGCGCGCCGACATCAGGCTTTCCACTACGCGCTGTGGGCACTGCTGCAACAGAGTGAAATCCTGATTGCGCAGGGCTTCTTGCAGGCGGCCTATGAAACGCAGGACAAGGCATTCGAACTGGTACGTGAGCAGCATCTGGAACAGTTGCCAATGCACGAATTCCTGCTGCGCATCCGCGCGCAGGTTTTATGGTCATGGTCGCGGCTTGACGAAGCCGAAGACGCAGCCCGTCAGGGGCTGTCGATTCTGGCCAACTATCAGCCGCAACAGCAGTTGCAGTGCATCGCCATGCTGGCGAAATGTTCACTGGCACGCGGCGATCTGGATAACGCCCATGCCCATTTGCAACGCTGCGAAGCCCTGCTGCATGGCACCCAATACCACCGCGACTGGCTGACCAACGCCGATAAGCCACGGGTGATGCTGTGGCAGATGACCGGAGATACCGCCGCCGCCGCCAACTGGCTGCGCCACGCGGAAAAACCGGGCATGGCGGATAACCACTTCCTGCAGGGCCAGTGGCGCAACATCGCCCGCGTGCAGATCCTGCTGGGTCAGTATGACGAAGCCGAAGTGGTGCTGGATGAACTGAATGACAATGCGCGTCGGCTGCGGCTGGTTAGCGACCTTAATCGCAACCTGTTGTTAAGCAACCAGCTTTATTGGCAAATGGAGCGTAAAGGCGACGCACAGCGCGTGTTGATCGAGGCCCTGTCGCTGGCCAATCGCACCGGTTTTATCAGCCATTTCGTGATTGAAGGCGAAGCCATGGCGCAGCAGTTGCGCCAACTGATCCAACTGAATACGCTGCCGGAACTGGAACAGCACCGTGCACAGCGTATCCTGCGTGATATCAACCAACATCATCGGCACAAGTTCGCGCATTTTGACGAGAACTTCGTCGATAAGCTGCTAACGCACCCACAGGTGCCGGAACTGATCCGCACCAGCCCGTTGACCCAGCGCGAATGGCAGGTGCTGGGGCTGATTTATTCCGGTTACAGTAACGATCAGATTGCCGGTGAACTGGCGGTTGCCGCCACCACCATCAAAACGCATATCCGCAACCTGTATCAGAAACTGGGCGTGGCTCATCGTCAGGAAGCGGTGCAACAGGCTCAGCAGTTACTGAAAATGATGGGTTATGGCGCCTGAAACTCCGCAAGACGGCCGGGTACCAGCGATGGGTATAAAACCTTAACAACGCTCTGGTCTTAAATGGCGCAGTTTTGGATACAATAGCAGCGTCCCCCCATTAAAAGGCAGTCGGAAGTCATGGAACAGTTTGAAGCGATCAATGTTGAGCAGGCCTACACGCGCTGGAAAGACGGCAGTGCGGCGCTGGTCGACATTCGCGATCCACAAAGTTTTGAAGCCGGCCATACGCCGGGCGCTTATCATCTGACCAACGCCACCCTGTCGGCATTTATGCAGCAGAATGATTTTGACCGGCCGGTCATGGTGATGTGCTACCACGGCAACAGCAGCCGCAGCGCAGCACAATATCTTCTTAATCAAGGATTTGATTCCGTTTACAGCATCGACGGCGGCTTTGAAGCCTGGCTACGTCAATATCCGCAAGAGGTAGAAACCTCCGTCTGACCACCGGCACTCCGAGGCTGTGACAACGCTGCTGGCTGCTACACCCCGCGGCGTTGATGGGATACCTCGGTGGATCCCAGCCGATGAGCCATGTCAGGGGGTAAGGCAACTTCCCCCCGGCAAATTTGTCAGCACCGCCAAGGGCGCGCTCGCGCTTCCTGCGGACTTTATCCCACACCCTCAAGGCACTACCGCACCCTTTTCTTTGTCACAACATCGATTGCCCTCTCCCGTTAACGCACAATGCGTTGCCGAAAGTTAAAGCATTGCCAATGCCCGGGGCTTCGACGTTATAATCAGCCGTCGATTGCCGCTGGTGGTGCAAACCGCGGCAGAAATCATCTACTTATCACGGATCCCCCTATTTATGGTTCGAGTGATCGCCGTATCCAACCCCCGTCTGGCGCAGGCCTTTGTCGATTACATGGCTACGCAGGGCATCACGCTTGAGGTGCATAACACCGGCGAGGCGGCGGAAATCTGGTTGGCCGACGACGGTCGCCTGGAGCAGGTACAGCATGAACTGCAGCAGTTTATGATTGACCCGCTTAACCGCCGTTACCAGGCCGCCAGTTGGCAAACCGGCACCACCGGCACCGATATGCCCTACGAGCACGTCTCCTACCTGCAGATCATCCGCAGCAAAGCCGGCCCGTTGACGTTAACGGTGATGGTGCTGTGTATTCTGGTCTACCTGCTGATGCAGGTATTGGGCGATGATAACGTGATGTACTGGCTGTCCTGGCCGCAAAATAGCGAACAATATAGCCAGCTGTGGCGCTGGGTCAGCCATGCCCTGCTGCATTTCTCGCTGCTGCACATTATCTTCAACCTGCTGTGGTGGTGGTATCTCGGTGGCCCAATGGAAAAACGCCTCGGTGCCGGTAAACTGTTCGTGCTGGCGGTGGTTTCCGCCTTCTTCAGCGGCTGGGCGCAATCGCTGTTCAGCGGTGCGCTGTTTGGCGGCCTGTCCGGCGTGGTTTATGCGCTGATGGGCTACAGCTGGCTGAGCGGCGAACGCGCGCCGGAACGCGGCCTGATGCTGCCACGCGGTCTGATGGTGTTTTCCGTGCTGTGGCTGGTGGCCGGCTACTTCGATATTTTAGGAATGTCGATCGCCAACGCGGCACACGTCGCCGGTTTAGTGTTAGGGTTACTGATGGCATTTTGGGATACGCGACATCGCGCAAGCCACCAACAATAACAGCCAGGTACATATATAGGGGATTATCGTGAAGCAAACACAGCGTCATGACGCAATTATCGAGCTGGTGCGACTACAGGGATATGTCAGCACGGAAGAACTGGTCGAACATTTTGACGTCAGTCCGCAAACGATTCGCCGCGATCTGAATGACCTGGCCGATCAGAACAAGATTCAGCGTCATCACGGCGGCGCGGCGCTGCCGTCCAGTTCGGTGAACGCCGCTTACCACGATCGCAAGGTGATGTGGTCAGAAGAAAAGGCGCGCATCGCCCAACGCGTCGCCAGCCAGATCCCGGATGGCGCCACGCTGTTCATTGATATCGGCACCACGCCAGAAGCGGTAGCTCACGCGTTGATGAACCACAAGAACCTGCGGGTAGTGACCAATAACCTCAACGTCGCCACGCTGCTGACCGCCAAAGAAGATTTTCGGCTGATTCTGGCCGGCGGCGAAGTGCGCACCCGCGACGGTGGCATTATGGGCGAAGCGACGCTGGATTTCATTTCCCAGTTCCGCCTGGACTACGGCATCCTCGGTATCAGCGGTATCGATATGGACGGCTCGTTGCTCGAATTCGACTATCACGAAGTGCGCACCAAACGCGCCATTATCGAAAACTCGCGCTGCGTCATGCTGGTCACCGACCATTCAAAATTCGGTCGCAACGCAATGGTTAATCTCGGCAACATGAATCTGATCGACTATCTGTTCACCGACCAGCTGCCACCGCCGAGCGTGATGAAAATCATCGAGCAATACGACGTCCAACTCGAACTGTGCTAATCCCCGCCCGTTATTAACCCTCTCTCCCTGCGGGAGAGAGTCGCCCTAATTCCCCTGCATTCTGTATAGGTATTATCACCAAACTGTTATCTCTATCACGCCAGAATGTTTTTGTTTGGTTAAGGCTTGGCTTGTTTGTTGGTTTTTGATTACAATCATGAGCGAAAACGAACATGAAAGAGCTATTTCGAACATCTGGAGGAAGGTGACGTGGAAACCAAAGACTTGATCGTTATCGGTGGCGGCATCAACGGTGCCGGCATCGCGGCGGATGCTGCCGGGCGCGGGCTGTCCGTACTGCTACTGGAAGCGCAAGACTTGGCCTGCGCTACGTCTTCCGCCAGCTCCAAACTGATCCATGGCGGCTTGCGCTACCTGGAACACTATGAATTCCGTCTGGTGAGCGAAGCGCTGGCCGAACGTGAAGTGCTGCTGCGACTGGCGCCGCACATCGCGTTCCCGATGCGCTTCCGCCTGCCGCACCAGCCGCACCTGCGCCCGGCCTGGATGATCCGCACCGGTCTGTTCCTGTACGATCACCTGGGCAAGCGTACCAGCCTGCCGGGCAGCAAAGGGTTGCGATTTGGACCAGAATCGGTACTTAAGCCGGAACTGAAGCGCGGTTTCGAATATTCTGACTGCTGGGTCGACGATGCCCGCCTGGTGGTACTGAACGCGCAGGAAGTGGTGGAACGCGGCGGCGAAGTGCGTACCCGCACCAAAGTGACCCGTGCATGGCGAGAAAACGGCCTGTGGATGGTTGAAGCCAGCGATATCGACAGCGGCAAAACCTTCACCTGGCGCGCCAAAGGTCTGGTGAATGCGACCGGCCCGTGGGTGAAGCACTTCTTCGACGACGGTCTGAAGCTCAAATCGCCGTACGGTATCCGTCTGATCAAGGGCAGCCACATAGTGGTGCCTAAAGCGCATAACCAGCCGCAATCATACATTCTGCAAAACGAAGACAACCGCATCGTGTTCGTCATCCCGTGGCTGGACGAGTTTTCAATTATCGGCACCACCGACGTGGAGTATCACGGCGATCCGAAAGACGTGAAAATCGACGACAATGAAATCGACTACCTGCTGAAGGTGTATAACGACCACTTCAAGAAGCAGCTGGGACGCGATGATATCGTCTGGACCTACTCCGGCGTGCGCCCACTGTGTGACGACGAGTCCGACTCGCCGCAGGCGGTCACTCGCGATTACACCCTGGACGTGCATGATGCTGCTGGCCAGGCGCCGCTGCTGTCTGTGTTCGGCGGCAAACTGACCACCTACCGCAAGCTGGCAGAACATGCGATGGAAAAACTGGCCCGTTACTACCCGGGAGCCGGTCCGGCGTGGACCAAGAACGGCGCATTGCCGGGCGGTGACATCGGCGGCGATCGCGACGGCTACGCGGCCAAACTGCGACGTGAACACGGCTGGCTGCCAGAGTCGCTGGCACGCCGTTACGCGCGCACCTACGGCAGCCATAGCGCACTGATCCTGGCCGATGCCAACAGCCTGGCTGAACTGGGCGAAGATTTCGGCCACGGTTTGTATGAGGCCGAACTGCGCTATCTGGTGGAAAAAGAGTGGGTGGTCGAGCTGGATGACGCCATCTGGCGGCGTACCAAACTCGGCATGTGGCTGGATCAGGCGCAACAGGCCCGCGTCAAAGCCTGGCTGGCAGAACACGCGAAAGCGAAAACGCTGTCGCTGGCCTCGTAACAACCGCGTACTCACCCCGTGAAACCAGGGCCGGATAATCCGGCCCTTTTTTATTACAGCTTCACCGGCTTGATGTGCCAGATCTGGTCGGCATATTCCTGAATGGTGCGATCGGACGAGAAGTAGCCCATGTTGGCGATGTTCAGCACCGCCCGCCGCGTCCACTCATCCTGATGGCGATACAGCTCGTCGACCCGGTCCTGGGTGTCAACATAGCTGCGATAATCCGCCAGCAGCTGATAATGGTCGCCGAGATTAACCAGCGAGTCGAACAGATTACTGTAGCGCTTGGGCTCCTCCGGGCTGAAGGCGCCAGTGGCGATCTGCGTCAGAGCCTGGTGCAGTTCGGCGTCCTGTTCATAATACTGGTGCGGGTTGTACCCGTTACGCCGCAGCTCCTCGACCTGTTCGGCGGTGTTACCAAAGATAAAGATATTGTCTTCGCCGACGTGCTCGCGCATTTCAACGTTGGCACCGTCCAGCGTGCCGATGGTTAGCGCACCGTTGAGCGCAAACTTCATGTTGCTGGTGCCGGACGCCTCGGTGCCGGCCAACGAGATCTGTTCGGACAGGTCTGCCGCCGGAATGATCATCTGCGCCAGGCTGACGCCATAGTTGGGAATAAACACCACTTTAAGCCGATCGTGCACGCGCGGATCGTGGTTGATCACCTTGGCCACATCATTGATCAAGCGGATAATCTGTTTGGCGGCGTAGTAGGCTGACGCCGCCTTGCCGGCAAAAATCACCACGCGCGGCACGCGTTCGGTTTCCGGATCTTGCAGTAGCCGGTTGTAGCGGGTGATGACGTGCAGCACATTCAGCAGCTGGCGTTTATATTCATGAATGCGTTTGATCTGTACATCAAACAACGCATCCGGGTTGACCACCACGTTCAGCTTGCGGGCGATGTAAGCCGCCAGCCGCTGTTTGTTTTGCTGCTTGGCCTCCTGTACTGCCAGTAGAAAACTGGGGTAATCGACGTTGGGTTTAATCTCGCTCAACTGGCTGAGATCGGTGCGCCAGGTGTGGCCAATGGCATCGTCCAGCACCGCCGACAGCGGGCGATTGGCCAGCCCCAGCCAGCGTCGCGGCGTGACGCCGTTGGTTTTATTGCAAAAGCGATCGGGGAAGATGCGGGCAAAATCGGCAAACAGCGATTGCACCATCAGTTCGGAATGCAGCGCAGAAACGCCGTTCACCTTGTGACTGACCACCACCGCCAGCCACGCCATACGCACTTTGCGGCCGTTCTGTTCGTCGATGATCGACAAACGCGCCAGCAGATCGTTGTCGCCCGGCGCCTCCTGTTGCACATACTTGAGGAAATGATCGTTGATTTCGAAGATCAGCTGCAGGTGGCGCGGCAGGATCTTGCCGATCATCTCCACCGGCCAGGTTTCCAGCGCTTCGCTCATCAGCGTGTGGTTGGTGTAGGAAAACACTTTTTCCACCACGCTCCAGGCGTCGAGCCAATTGAATTTGTGCTCGTCAATCAGCACCCGCATCAGTTCCGGGATCGACAGCACCGGGTGGGTATCGTTGAGGTGAATGGCGATCTTGTCTGCCAGATTATCAAAGGTCTTATGCATCGCCCAATGGCGGTTGAGGATATCCTGCACCGTCGCCGATACCAGGAAATACTCCTGCCGCAGCCGTAGCTCACGCCCGGAATAGGTCGAGTCATCCGGATACAGCACCCGCGATACGTTTTCAGAATGGTTTTTATCTTCCACCGCGGCAAAATAGTCGCCCTGATTAAACTTGCCCAGGTTGATTTCATTACTGGCCTGCGCACTCCACAGCCGCAGGGTATTGGTGGCGTCAGTGTCAAAGCCGGGGATCACCTGATCGTAGGCAATCGCCAGCACCTCTTCGGTTTCTACCCAGCGGGTTTTCGCCCCTTCCTGCTGGACTCGTCCGCCAAAACGCACTTTGTAACGGGTGTTATGGCGCGGGAACTCCCATGGATTACCGTACTCCAGCCAATAGTCGGGTGATTCCATCTGCTGGCCGTCCACGATGTTCTGTTTGAACATACCGTATTCGTAGCGGATGCCGTAACCGCGCCCCGGCAGCGCCAGCGTCGCCAGCGAATCCAGGAAACAGGCGGCTAACCGCCCCAAGCCGCCGTTGCCAAGCCCCGGGTCGTTCTCTTCTTCCAACAGCTCGCCGAGGCTCAGGCCCATCTCTTCCAGCGCGTCCTGCAGATCCTGATAAATGCCCATCGACAGCAGGGCGTTCGACAACGTGCGCCCAAGCAGGAACTCCATCGACAGGTAATACACCTGCCGCACGTCCTGCGACAGCTGGGCACGGTTGGAACGCAGCCAGCGTTCCACCATGCGATCGCGCACCGCAAACAGGGCGGCGTTAAGCCAGTCATGCTGGGTAGCAATGGCCGGATCCTTGCCAATGATAAACATCAGCTTATAGGCAATGGAATGTTTCAGCGCTTCGACACTGACCGTGGGTGAGGTGTAGCTAAACGGTGAAGTCATTTTTCAATCCCGAGTGCGTGATTACAACAAGCATGGATATACCCTACCGGGCAGGTGTTACACCCAGGCGGCGCGCTGTGAATCGGTAAGCAGCCGCCTGGGACGAACCAGACCAGGAGCCGCCTCAAAGCAGCCGGCTATACAGCGACAGGTATTCTTTTGCCGCTACCTGCCAGCCAAAGTCGAGACTCATGGCATGACGCTGTACGTGACGCCAGTGTTTCTGGCGGCTCCACAACACCATGGCACGCCGAATGGCATTGCCCAGCGCGACGGCATCACAGTCATCAAACACGAATCCACTGGCGGTGCCGTCGGCCAGATTTTCCAGCGCGCAGTCCACCACCGTGTCCGCCAGTCCACCGGTGCGCCGTACCAGTGGTAACGTGCCATACTTCAGGCCGTACAGTTGCGTCAGGCCGCAGGGCTCGAAGCGGCTCGGCACCATAATCACATCAGCCCCGCCGATAATGCGGTGGGAGAAGGCTTCGTGATAGCCGATCTGCACCCCGACCTGTTCCGGATAATCGGCGGCCGCCGCCAGAAACGCCTGTTGCAATACCGCATCGCCGGCACCGAGCAGCGCCAGTTGCCCGCCCTGCTCCAACAACGCTGGCAACGCCTCCAGCACCAGATCCAGCCCTTTTTGGCTGGTCAGCCGACTGACCACCGCAAACAGCGGCACCGACTCATCCATTTTCAGCCCCATGGCCTTTTGCAGATGCAGTTTGTTTTTCACTTTTTCTTTCAGATCGTCGGCGTCATAACGCGCCCGGAGCCGCGCGTCGTTGGCCGGATCCCAGATTTTTTCGTCGACGCCGTTCAGAATGCCGCTCAACCGCCCCTGATGCTGCCGCTCCTGCAATAGCCCTTCCATACCGTAGCCAAACTCCGGTCGGGTGATTTCACGCGCGTAGGTCGGGCTGACGGCGGTGATGTGATCGGCATAGAACAACCCAGCCTTCAGAAAGGACATCTGCCCGTGAAACTCGAGGCCGTAAATGTCATAGAACGACTGGGGAAGCCACAGCTCGGTGACGTGATGTGCGGAAAACATGCCCTGATAGGCCAGGTTGTGCACGGTAAACACCGAACGTGCCGGGTGACCGTTTGCCGCCAGATAGGCGCAGGTCAGCCCGGCGTGCCAGTCATGGGCATGTACCAGCGCTGGCCGCCAATAGCGATCCAGCCCTTTGGCCAGTTCACAGGCCATCCAGCCAAGCAGCGCAAAGCGCCGGTGGTTGTCGGGGTAGGCATACATCGACTGGTCGTGGTACGGGCTGCCGGGTCGATCGTAAAGCCAGGGCGCATCAATCAGATAGATGCCAACGCCATGATAGCTGCCGTAGCGCAGCCCGACGCGGCCGGCGAACGAGTCGATTTCCGCCACCAGTACGGTTTCGGCAATGCCGGTGCGCAGATCAGGGAAAGCGGGCAATAACACCCGCACGTCGGCGCCGGCGTCAATCTGCGCCGCCGGCAGCGCGCCGACCACGTCTGCAAGCCCGCCGGTTTTGAGCAGTGGGAACATCTCAGAACATACGTGTAATACCTGCATCGCTACTCCTGAAATTCGGCCCGCTAACGGGCGCTGGGAGACACGTAAGGACGCGACCAGCGCGCCCACGGGGTCAAGGACGACCCGCTATAACTTCGACAGCATGTCGCGCGTGACCAGCACGATGCCGCCTTCAGAGCGATAGAAACGCTTACTGTCTTCATCGGCATTTTCGCCAATCACCATGCCTTCCGGGATCTGACAGGCACGGTCGATGATGCAGCGCCGCAGTCGGCAGGAACGGCCGACGTTGACGTCCGGCAACAACACCGTGGAATCGATGGTACAGAAGGAGTTCACCCGCACACGCGGGAACAACACCGAATGCACCACCACCGAGCCGGAAACAATGCAGCCGCCGGACACCAGCGAGTTCATGGTCATGCCATGGCTGCCGGAGCGATCCTGTACGAACTTGGCCGGCGGCAACGGTTCCATGTGTGTGCGAATCGGCCAGGCGCGGTCGTACATATCCAGCTCCGGCGTCACCGACGCCAAATCCAGATTGGCGCGCCAATAGGCTTCCAACGTGCCAACGTCGCGCCAATACGGCGGCAGCTCCGGATTGGAGGTTACGCAGGACAGCGTAAAGGGATGCGCCCAGGCGGCGTGCTGCGCGGTAATCTTCGGTATCAGATCCTTGCCGAAGTCATGGCTGGAATCCGGCGTCGACATGTCCTCTTCCAATAGGGTGAACAGATAGTCCGCATTAAAGATATAAATGCCCATGCTGGCGAGCGCCATATCCGGGTTGTCCGGCATCGCCGGCGGCTGCGCGGGTTTTTCCAGAAATTCCAGCACTCGGTCGTTTTCATCCACTTTCATCACGCCGAACTCGCTGGCTTGCTGCAACGGCACCGGCAGGCAGGCCACGGTGCACTGCGCGCCCTTTTCGACGTGGTCGATCAGCATGCGCGAATAATCCATCTTGTAGATATGATCGCCGGCCAGAATCACCACGTATTCCGCATCGTAACGGCGGATGATATCCAGGTTCTGATACACCGCGTCGGCGGTGCCCTTGTACCAGTGTTCGGTGCTAAGCCGCTGCTGTGCCGGCAACAGATCGACAAACTCGTTCATTTCCTCATTGAGGAACGACCAGCCACGCTGAATGTGCTGTACCAGGGTGTGGGACTGGTATTGAGTGATCACCCCAATCCGTCGGATACCTGAATTCAGGCAGTTGGACAGGGCGAAATCGATAATGCGAAACTTGCCGCCAAAGTGCACCGCAGGCTTGGCGCGGGTCGAGGTTAAGTCTTTCAGGCGTGAGCCGCGGCCACCGGCCAGAATCAGGGCAACGGATTTGATCGGCAATTGCCGCGCCAACATCAAAGGGTCTTTGTTTTCAAATCTAACCATGATTGACTCCTTTTAATTATTGTCTGCCAGTACGCAAAGCGAGTGCGCAGGCTGGCGCCAGGCGGGCAAATCCGCCTGCGAGTCTTCCTGAACAAACGGGGTGACTAGCTGCCAATCGCCGGCAGGCAAGGTCATATCGACCGTCTCGGGGCCGGCATTAATCACCACCAGCCAACGTTGGGACAGCCGAATTTGCAGCTGTGGTGGCGCATGCTCCCACTGCGATGCGCCAAGCGGCTGGCCCTGCGCATTCAGCCATTGCACGCAGCCATCCCCCTCCTGCCACCAGCGATCCTGACGCAGGGCGGGAATTTGTCGCCGCAGGCGGATCAGTGCAGCGGTATAGTCGAGCAGCGCCCGATCCGCCGACTGCCAGTCCAGCCAGGTAGTGGCATTATCCTGGCAATAGGCGTTGTTGTTACCGTGCTGGCTGTGACCATGCTCGTCGCCAGCCAACAGCATCGGCGTGCCCTGCGACAGCAACAGCGTGGCAAGTAGCGCTCGTTGGCTGCGACCGCGGCGCTGCCTCACCTCGGCATCATCGGTTGGCCCTTCCACGCCGTGGTTATAGCTGTAATTACGCCCGTTGCCGTCACGGTTGTCTTCGCCGTTCGGCTGGTTGTGCCGCTGGTTGTAGCTCACCAGATCCTGCAGGGTAAAGCCGTCGTGGGCGGTGAGCATGTTGACGCTGGCATAGGGTGCCCGGCCACGCCGGTCAAACACCTCGCTGGAGGCGGCAAAGCGCTGGGCGAATGCGCCAAGCGGCAAGTCGCCCAGCAGCCAGAAACGCCGCATATCGTCACGATAGTGGTCGTTCCACTCGGCAAAACGACCGGGAAACCCCCCCACCTGATAGCCGCCCGGGCCGATATCCCACGGTTCGGCGATCAGCTTGCAGCGGGACAGGGTGTCGTCCGCCAGCATCGCCTGAAACAGCGGCGCGTCACGATCGAATGCTGGCCTGCGGCCCAAGACCGTGCCCAAATCGAAACGAAAGCCGTCGACGTGGCACTCGCGCGCCCAAAAACGCAGGCAATCCATCACCCATGCCACGCCCGACGGTTGGTCAAGCCGCAGCGTGTTGCCGCAGCCGGTGACGTTGGTATAGTCGCCGTCCGGGTTCAGCCAGTAATAGCTCGGGTTGTCGATACCGCGCAGCGACAGCGTCGGCCCGTCGATATCCAGCTCGGCGCTGTGGTTAAACACCACGTCCAGAATCACTTCAATACCGGCGCGATGCAGGGCTTTTACCGCGTCGCGGAACTCGCGCAACGGCGACGACTGGCTGGCATAGCGATGATCCGGCGCGTACGGCGCCAGCACGTTATAGCCCCAGTAGTTCTGTAGCCCGAGCTGCTGCAAGCGTGGCTCGGTGGTATGTTGCTGGACTGGCAACAGCTCTAGCGCAGTAATGCCCAAGTGAGTGAAGTAGGCGATCATCGCCGGGTGACCCAATGCCGCAAAGCTGCCGCGCAGCGCCGGCGGGATCGCCGGGTGTTGCAGCGTCAGACCGCGCACATGGGCTTCGTAAATTACCGTTTCTCCCCACGGCGTGGCCGGCGCGCGATCGTCCTGCCAATCGTAGGTCTCATCCACCACGATACATTTGGGCATCAGGGTCGCGCTGTCGTGTTCATCGGCCTGCTGATAACCACCGTGCAGCCGAGGATCGTCGTCAACCGGGCCTTCGACCGCGCGGGCGGCCGGATCCAGCAGCAGTTTTTGCGGATTGAAACGCAACCCCTGCGCCGGCGCAAACGGGCCGTGCACCCGATAAGCGTAACGCAGGCCCGGCCGACCTCCCGGCAGATAACCGTGCCAGATATCGCCGCTGCGCGCCGGTAACGGCAGGCGGGTTTCACGCTGCTCGGCATCAAACAGGCACAGCTCCACCCGCGTGGCATTGGCTGAAAACAGCACGAAGTTGACGCCACTGCCGTCGAAATGGGCGCCGTAAGGGGCGGCAACACCGGGTTGCAATTCCCTCATGGCGCCTCCCGCAGCAGGTACAGCGTTGCCAGTGGCGGGACGGTAATGTCGATCGAATGATCGCGGCCGTGGCTGCCGATCGCCTGCGATTGAACCCGGCCCTGATTACCGGTATTGCTGCCGTGGTAATGGTGCGAATCGGTATTGAGTATTTCCCGATAGGTGCCCGGTTGGGAAAGGCCGATGCGATACTGGTGGCGCGGCACCGGGGTAAAATTGCTGACGGCAATCAGTTGGTTACCGTCGGCGTCGTAGCGGGCAAAGGCAAAGACCGAGTTGTCGAAATCGTCTACCACCAGCCATTCAAAGCCGTCCGGCAGATAGTCGCGTTGGTACAGCGGCGGCGTGTTCTGGTAGCAATGGTTGAGATCGCGCACCAGCCGCTGAACGCCGTGGTGCCAACCGTCCAGTCCTTCCAGCAAATGCCAGTCCAGGCTGGTGTCGAAGTTCCATTCGCGTCCCTGGGCAAATTCACAGCCCATAAACAGCAGTTTTTTGCCGGGGTGCGCCCACATAAAACCGTAATAGGCGCGCAGATTGGCGAACTTCTGCCAGGCGTCGCCCGGCATCCGATCCAGCACCGAACGTTTGCCGTGCACTACTTCGTCATGGGAAATTGGTAGCACGAAGTTTTCGGTGTAGGCATACAGCATGCCGAAGGTCATTTGGTTATGGTGATATTTGCGATGCACCGGATCACACTGCATGTAGTTCAGCGTGTCGTGCATCCAGCCCAGGTTCCATTTGTAATGGAACCCCAGTCCGTTAGACTCCGGCGGCAACGTGACGCCGGGATAGTCGGTGGACTCTTCCGCCAGCGTTACCGCGCCTGGCCGCGCCTTGCCCAGCGTGTGGTTGGTGTACCGCAGGAAGGCGATAGCTTCGAGGTTTTCATTGCCGCCGTAGTAGTTCGGTACCCACTCGCCCTCGGCGCGGCTGTAGTCGCGATAGATCATCGAGGCGACCGCGTCCACCCGTAGCCCATCGATACCGTAGCGTTCCAGCCAAAAAAAGGCGTTTCCCGCCAGATAGTTGCGCACCTCATGGCGACCGTAGTTGTAGATCAGCGTGTTCCAGTCCTGGTGGAAACCTTCACGCGGGTCGGCATATTCATACAGCGCGGTACCGTCAAAATTGGCCAGTCCGTAGGCGTCGCTGGGGAAATGCCCAGGCACCCAGTCAAGGATCACGTTGATACCAGCCTGATGCGCCGCTGCCACAAAAGCCCTGAACTCCGCCGGCGTGCCAAAGCGACGGGTCGGAGCATACAGCCCCAGCGGTTGATAGCCCCAGCTGCCGTCGAACGGATGTTCGTTGATCGGCAGCAGTTCGAGATGGGTAAACCCCATCTGTTTCACATACGGGATCAGCTGTTCCGCCAGCTCCTGATAGCTGAGCCAGAAATTGTTGTCACTGTGCCGACGCCACGAACCAAGATGCACCTCGTAGATTGAAACCGGCCGATCGAAACCGTTGGCTTGCTGGCGCTGCGTCGTGTTTTCTACCACCTCGGGCAATAGGGCGACCAGCGAAGCGGTATCCGGGCGCATTTGCGCCTCAAACGCATAGGGATCGGCCTTGAGCTGGGTATTGCCGTAACAGTCGATGATTTCATATTTATACAGCTGACCTGCGCTCACCCCCGGCAGGAACAGTTCCCAGATGCCGTTCTCTTTGCGCAGACGCATCGGATGACGGCGGCCATCCCAAAAGTTGAACTCCCCCACCACCGAAACGCGCTGGGCATTTGGCGCCCATACCGCAAAGCTGACGCCAGCCACGCCGTCCAGTTCGCTCAGATGGGCTCCCAGGCGTTCATAGGGTCGCAAATGGGTGCCTTCAGCCAATAGCCAGCTGTCGATCTCCTGCAAAAGTGTGCCAAAACGGTAGGGATCTTCCAACAATTGTTGATGTTGTTGCCATTTAACCGAAAACTGGTAGTGAAAAGGATTTTTACGACGAGGAACGGTAGCGCAGAAGAAGCCTCTCGGTTCCAGGCAGTCGAGCTGCGTTACCCGACGACCGGTTTGTGCATCCACCAGCCATACCTCGCTGGCATCAGGGAATAACGCTCGCACCTGTAGGCCCGCTGCGGTGACATGCATGCCAAGCAGGGAGAACGGATCGGCATAATTACCGGAAATCAACTGATTAATCACGTCACGATCGGGAAGTACAGGCATGTTCTTCTCCCTTTGCTTAATAGCATGATCCCTAAGGGCTACATTTTTTAAACGTTCGCCGTTGTGTTTATCATGCAATTCATTCGATGACTAAAGCGTGATTGCGGTCGGTTATTGATTAAACTTTACGCGTCCGACCTGTAGATCGCTCTTTCTGCTTCTTTTTAGACATATTCCTAGCAGAGATGAAAATTCAATCATCTACACAGTAAGCATAGCCAAAGACGAATAAAAAAACGGCGATAGCGGTGAGGAAAATTTTTCAGCCACAATGGGGAAAACGGCAGAAATGGGGGCTTGATGGGGCTGGCTGGCACCAGCCCCGGTATGTGTCGGTTATTTTTACAGCAGAATGCGCAGCATGCGACGCAGCGGTTCCGCCGCCCCCCACAGCAACTGGTCGCCGACGGTGAAGGCCGACAGGTATTCCGGCCCCATGTTCAGCTTGCGCAAACGACCGACCGGGGTGTTCAGCGTGCCGGTCACTGCGGCAGGCGTCAGTTCACGCATCGTCAGTTCGCGGTCGTTCGGGATCACCCGCACCCAGTCATTATGGGTTGCCAGCAGCTGTTCGATTTCCGGCAGCGGCACGTCTTGCTTGAGTTTCAGGGTGAACGCCTGGCTGTGGCAGCGCAGCGCGCCAACGCGCACGCACAGGCCATCAACCGGGATAACGCTGGAGGTGGACAGGATCTTGTTGGTTTCCGCCTGGCCTTTCCACTCTTCACGACTCTGGCCGTTATCAAGCTGCTTGTCGATCCATGGGATCAGGCTGCCGGCCAACGGCACACCAAAATTGTCGGTCGGCAACACGCCGGAACGGGTGGCCCCGGTCACTTTACGTTCGATATCCAGAATGGCCGACGCCGGGTTTTGCAGCTCTTTTGCCACGTCGGCGTGCAGCATGCCCATTTGCACCAGCAGTTCGCGCATATGGCGCGCGCCGCCGCCGGATGCCGCCTGATAGGTGGAGACCGATGCCCACTCCACCAGATCGTTGGCAAACAGGCCGCCCAGCGACATCAGCATCAGGCTGACGGTGCAGTTACCACCGACAAAGGTTTTAATGCCTTTATCCAGCCCTTGCTGGATAACCGCGTGGTTGACCGGGTCCAGAATGATAATGGCGTCGTCCTGCATGCGCAGAGATGACGCGGCGTCAATCCAGTAACCCTGCCAGCCACTTTCACGCAGCTTGGGATAAACTTCGTTAGTGTAATCGCCGCCCTGGCAGGTGATGATAATATCAAGCGCGGCTAGCGCATCGATATCGTAAGCATCTTGCAGCGTGCCGTTCTGCTGGCCGCCGATGGCTGGCGCGGCGGAACCGTGCTGAGATGTAGAAAAGAATACCGGGCGGATGGCGTCAAAATCGCGCTCTTCTGCCATGCGTTGCATGAGCACAGAGCCGACCATACCGCGCCAACCGACTAAACCAACGTTTTTCATGATAACTGTCCTGCCTTGGAGGATGACGACAAATTTGTAGAGAGGGACACAATGTCCCCACCTTACAAAATGTCGGCGCAGGCGCAAAGTGAATTTAATCGATGGCTGGGCATTTCTCAGCAATCCTTCTTATAGGCGGGAGGGCAGGCAGCCATTTTACTGCCCCTGACCGCGGTTGAGGTAATGATGACAGAGATGATTTCAGCGACGGTGTTGCTGTTTTTAATTATGGATCCACTCGGTAATCTGCCGATTTTCATGTCGGTGCTCAAGCATCTGGAACCTCGCCGTCGGCGCATTGTGCTAATCCGCGAGCTGCTGATTGCGCTGATACTGATGCTGATATTTCTGTTTGCCGGCGAAAATATTCTGGCCTTCCTCAACCTGCGCACTGAAACGGTCTCCATTTCCGGCGGCATCATTCTGTTCCTGATTGCCATCAAGATGATTTTCCCGTCACAGGAAGGCAACAGCAGCGGTCTTTCCGCCGGTGAGGAGCCTTTTCTGGTGCCGCTGGCGATCCCGTTGGTGGCCGGGCCATCGATATTGGCAGCGCTGATGCTGCTGTCGCATCAATACCCTAACCAACTGGGACATCTGGTGGTCGCATTGCTGATTGCCTGGGGGATTTCTGCCGCCATCCTGCTGATGTCGAACCTGTTTTTGCGTCTATTGGGCAGCAAGGGCGTCAGCGCGCTGGAGCGTTTGATGGGACTGGTGCTGGTGATGCTGTCAACGCAGATGTTTCTGGACGGCGTGCGCGCCTATCTGAAACTGTAGCAAGGGGAAAGGAAGCGCGAACAATAGGGCCGGTCAGCATTCACTGACCGGCCCTGTCAGGCAAATATCGCAGCAGATTACATCATCGAGAATGCAATCATGCCGACAACGGCACCGGTGGTGCCAAGAATGGTTTCCATCACCGACCAGGTTTTCAGCGTCTGCGCTTCGGTGGCACCGGTAAACTTGCCAAACAGCCAGAAGCCGGAGTCATTCACATGGCTCAGTACGATAGAGCCACCGGCGATGCAAATCGACAGCGCCGCCATCTGCGCGCCAGAATACCCCAGTTCACCGATCACCGGCATCACCAGGCCGACGGTGGTCAGACACGCCACGGTGGCTGAACCCTGAATCACCCGAACTGCCGCAGACAGCACAAAGCAGGCAATGGCAATCGGCAAGCCGGCGCCAATCAGCGCGTTACCCAGCGCCGGACCAACGCCAGAATCGACCAGCACCTGCTTGAATACCCCACCGGCACCGGTCACCAACAGGATGATCCCCGCAGGCTGGATTGCCGCAGAGCAGACTTCCATCACCTTGTCTTTGCTCATGCCACGGCGAATCGCCAGGCCGTAAATCGCCACCAGACAGGCGATCAGAATCGCAGTGAACGGGTGGCCGATAAATTGCAGCCATTGATACAGCGAGCTGCCTTCAACGGTGAAGCGCGCGCCGATGGTTTTCATCCCTACCAGTACCAGCGGGAACAGCACCAACGCCAGGCTGAAGCCAAACGACGGCAGCTTGCTCTTGTCGATGCTGGGTTCTTCGATATCTTTTGGCAGTTCCAGCGTCACGTGCTTGCTGATGAACGAACCGAACAGCGGGCCGGCCAACAGCATACCCGGGATTGCCGCAGCCAGGCCAATCAGGATCATCCAGCCAAAGTCGGCATTCATTTGCGAAGCCAGCAGCATCGGCGTCGGCCCCGGCAGCAGGAAGGCGGCGGCGGCGGCAACGCCGGCAAACAGCGGAATCACCTGCTTGATCAGATTGCCGCCGGTGCGGCGGGCAACGGCGAACGCCACGCCAATCAACAGTACGATCGCCACGTCGAAGAACAGCGGCAAGGCACAGACCAGACCGGCAATACCCAGCGCGTAGTGCGCACGCTGCTCACCGAAACCCTTCAACAGTTTGACCGCGATCTGATCCAGCGCGCCAGTTTCATGCAGGATTTTGCCGAACATCGCGCCCAGCGCCACAACGATCGCCAGGAAGCCCAAGGTGCCGCCCATGCCTTTTTGCATGGTGTCGGTGATTTTTTCCAGCGACATGCCAGAGAACAGGCCCGCCCCCATCGACACCAGCATCAGGGCGATGAAAGCATGCATGCGCGCCTTCATCACCAGGAAGAGCAATAGCAACACCGAACCAACGGCGGTGAAAACCAGCGTTAACGTATCCATAATTATTCCTGAGCGGTTACTGTGGTTATCAGTTTAATAGTGTCAGCAACCACGCCTTCTAAAGGCTGGTTGATATCGATCGCATGAACATCGCCTTCATCGGCGCCTGGTTCTTCCAGTGCTTCAAACTGGGAAACCAGCATCTGCGGCTTGAAGAAATGCCCTTTACGCTGTTTCAAACGTTCTTCAATGATCGCTTTGGAACCTTGCAGGTAGATGAAATGCAGATTGCTGTTACCGGCACGCAGGCGGTCGCGATAACGCTTTTTCAGTGCAGAACATACCAACAGAGCAACATCATTGGTCCGCTGCATGGCAAAAATGGCATCATTCAACGCCGTCAGCCAAGGGGCACGGTCGTCGTCATTGAGCGCATGGCCATCGGCCATCTTGTTGATGTTGCTGCGTGGATGCAGATAATCGCCATCCAGCATCGCAGCGCTGATTTCATGAGCAACAGCATTAGCTACCGCTGATTTACCGCTGCCAGATACGCCCATTAAGATAAAAACGTGGTGTTGTGTATTACTCATAATATTACTGCCCTGTTGGGGTCGCCAGCCAAAATGTTACTGGTAACAAGTTATCGGTAACATTGTCTTTGTAGATGAAGTATTAAGCAACAAACACCTATGATGATTTTACATATCTGTGAAGGCCATCAAAAATCCATGCTGGGCTGAAAAACTAGGAATATGCTTAAGCGCGCGATGGCGACGCTACAGACTGCCGCCAAGCAGGAGGGTAAAACCGGTGTCAATCATACGCGGATTAACCGCTTCGCCACGCAGTTTCGCCAGTAGGCTTTGTGCGGCCACTTGCCCCATACGCTCACGCAATGTCAACACGCTGGCAAGTTTTGGCACCATCACCTGACCGATATCATGGCCGTGGAATCCGGCAATCGCCATGTCCTGTGGAATCGACAGCCCCTGACGCTGGCATTCAAGCATCGCGCCCACCGCCAGGTCATCGTTGGTACAAAATATGCTGTCTACCTGAGGATATTCTTTCTGCGCCAAACGTAGCAGCTCACCGCCAGAAGAATACGAAGAAGCCCGATCGGTCATGATACAATGCGGCTGTAACCCTGCATCCAGCATCGCCTGCTCATAACCCTGTTGTTTAATCAGGGTTCGTTCATCAAGGCGTGCGCCAAGATACACCACGTGCCGATGGCCATGAGCAATGATTTGTTGAGTCATTTGGCGCGCGGCTTCAAAATTATCAAAACCGACAGCCAGATCCAGACAGGGTGTGACGCAATCCATCAACTCCACGACGGGGATACCGGCCACTTCAATCATTTTTAACGTACGTGGCGTATGGTTACGTTCGGACAGGATCAAACCGTCAATATTGAAGGAAAGCAGCGAAGTCAGGCGTTCTTCTTCGCGCTCCGGCAAATAGCCATAGTGCGCCAGCATGGTTTGATAATTATGCGCATCGGTAACGCTTTCGATACCGCGCAGCACTTCGGCAAAGACCTGGTTGGTCAACGATGGCAACAGCACGCCGATCGCCCGGCTGGTGGCGTTGGAGAGAATGTCCGGCGCCCGGTTGGGGATATATCCCAGTTCATCCAGCGCCACCGCAATTTTTTGCTGCAAAGCGGCGGAAACCTGATCGGGATTGCGCAAATAGCGGCTCACCGTCATCTTGGTGACGCCTACCTTATTTGCCACATCTTGAAGTACCGGCCGTTTTTTCTTCATTATCAATGAACTGGCTAACCATGAATGGGTGCTCATTTTAGCAAAAAAAAAGCCGTGCTGATATTGCTGGTTAACGAGCGTCAGTCACAAAAAAGGCTCAACCCGCAGGTTGAGCCTTAATGGCGGTTACCGCGTCAATCAGACCGGCGGCAGATCAAACAGCAGGATTTCACTGTCTTCATCGGCATGAATCGACAACTCGGCTTCGTCCCATATCGCGAACGCATCGCTGGTCCCGGCCTTCTGCCCATTGATGGTCACCGTACCGCGTACCACCTGGATCCAGATGCGGCGCTCGGCCTCCACCTGATAGGCTGACTGCCGATCTTTTTCCAGCGCCCAACGCGACAGCGTCATGTCCTGGAACACTTTCAGCGAGCCTTCACGGGCATCGGGCGACAACACCAGTTGGCGACCCTGTGGCGCATCGAACATGCGCTGCTCGTAACGCGGCGGCAGACCGTTGGTATCTGGAATAATCCAGATCTGATACAGGTGCAGTGGCCGATCGCTATTGCCGTTGTATTCGGAGTGTCGCACACCGGTACCGGCACTCATGATCTGGAACTCACCGGCATGAATCTGTTCTTTATTGCCCATGCTGTCCTGATGCTCGACGGTACCGCTGAGCACGTAGGTCAGAATTTCCATATCTTTATGCGGATGGGTACCAAAACCCTGCCCCGCATCGATCACGTCTTCATTGATCACCCGCAGTGCGGAGAACCCCATAAAGTCGGGATCGTAGTAATTGGCAAATGAGAAGGTGTGCCAGCTGTCCAACCAACCATGATTGGCATGACCGCGGTCTTCTGCTTTACGTACATAAATCATATTCAACTCTCCTCAACGTTTTTTACAGTCTAGCCCTGCATGGGAAATAAGAAAGCGTAAAAAACTCACCCCTTTGTTCAAAAAATTCGATGGAATTGGCAGAGGAGCCGCAGAAGATTTGTGGTGCGTAAAGGTGGATGATTTTGGGCAAAAAAAAAGCCAGCACCCGAGCTGGCTAAGTAACACTGGAAGCAATGTGAGCAATGTCGTGCCTTCTAGCGAGAGTGGCAAGGGTTGCTACCCTCCCGAGAACGCATAGCAATAATAATCATTATCATTCGCATCTGTAAAGCGTTTTTTTGACCAAGGCGAAATATTATTGACTCGACACAATAAACCGATAATTTTAGAGGTTATTCAAACGCTAAGCCAAAGGAGAGCAAGCATGGGAGACATTACCATCCGCCACGTCGAGATAACCGATGCCGCAGCACTACAGCAGCTCTATGCTCATCCGGCGGTGTACCGCGACACGCTACAACTCCCCTTGCCTTCCGAAGCCCTGTGGCAACAGCGTCTGGCCGACAGGCCCGCGGGGAACAGTAATCTGGTGGCCTGCATGGGGGACAAAATCGTCGGGCAATTGACGCTGGAACTCAATCAACGCGTGCGCCGTCGACACGTTGCAACTTTTGGCCTTGGCGTAGACCCGGCTTATCATGGCCAGGGCGTCGGCAGTGCGCTGATGCACGCCATGATCGACATCTGTGATAACTGGGCGGCGATACAGCGCATCGAGCTGACGGTGTTCACCGATAACCAGGGGGCCATTGCGCTCTACCGCAAGTTTGGTTTTGACATTGAAGGCACCAGCCGGCACTTCGCCATGCGCGACGGCAAGCTGGTGGATGCCTATCATATGGCGCGTTTTCATGGTGTTTAAATAAAGCAAAAGGGCTATCGCCGATAGCCCTTGGTTTATCCGAGATACGGTGCCGCCGTCGCCGCTTAGATCCCCGCCGTTTCCTTGATATAGCGTCGGGCTTTTACCGCATATTCAAACGGGTTGGCGAGCGCCGGATCCTGTTCGGCTTCAACCACCATCCAGCCTTTATAGCCACGCTCGTCCAGCAGTTTGAACACCGGGCGGAAGTCAATCACGCCGTCGCCGGGTACGGTGAAGGTGCCTTTCTTCACCCCGTCCAGAAAACTCAGGCGCTGCGCCTTGACCTGCGCTACCACGTCGTCACGTACGTCTTTCAAATGGACATGATTGATACGCGGCAAGTATTTTTCCAGTATTGCCATCATCGCCTGCTGACTGCCCTCGGAATAATAGGCATGGCCGGTATCAAACAACAGGTAAACATCGTCGTTCACCATGCTCATGTAGCGATCGATTTCTTCAGTGGTTTGGATGCCGGTACCCATATGGTGATGCAGACACACCTGCATGCCCTTTTCGGCAGCGATTTGCGCCAGTTGGTTATAGCCGTCGGCTACGCGCTGCCACTCTTCATCGCTGAAATGCGGTTTTTCTTCCAGCACCGGCTTGCTGGTGCCCTGAATGCTCTTGCTCTGCTCTGAACAGCCAATCACCCTGGCCCCCATGGCGTGCAGGAAATTCATATGATTGACAAATTCGTCGATGGTTTTTTCTTTCTGGCCATCGGCAAAGAAGGTGCTGAACCAGGCATTGCAGATTTGAATGCCGCGAATATCCAGCATCGGTTTCAATACTTTTGGATCGCGTGGATACTTGCTGCCAACTTCACAGCCGGTAAACCCTGCCAGCGCCATTTCACTGACGCACTGCTGGAAGGTATTTTCCTTGCCCAATTCTGGCATGTCGTCGTTGGTCCAACCGATCGGCGCAATCGCCAGCTTTACATTATCTTTGTTCATCTTAAGCCTCTGTCGCATTTCGGTGCACCGGCGCATTCCCTGCCGGCGTTACCGACAAGGTTATTTGCCCAACAGCTCTTTTTCGATACGTTCGCGCGTAGCTACCGCCTGGGTTTTCATTTTTTCCGGGTAGCCGAACAGTGAGGTACAGATTATCGATTCGCCGCCGACCTTGAAGTTGCGATTGGCAAATTCCATATCGCGCAACGTCTGGAACAGCGCATCAAAATCGACTTCGCCTTCGCCAATACCAACGTGCTGATGCACCGCGGCATCCACGCCGGGTGGATTGACGATGTAACGGCAATGGCGGGTATGGTTCATGGTGTCGGCGATCAGCACATGGGAAAGATCGTCGCCGGCGTATTTGAGCATGTTCGCCACGTCGCCCTGCCCTTTGTCGTAATAGAACGAATGCGGCACGCTATACAGATATTTAACGTGATCGCTGCGCAGCGACTTCACCATATCGGCGGTTTCATTACTCAATTCGCAAAAGTCCCACGGATGAGACTGGATCTCCATGCGAATGCCTTCACGTTCGACGATCGGCAACAGCTCTTCCATCGACTTGTACCACAGCTCTTCGCAGATCTCCGGTTCATTGGGGTTGCCAGCCAGTTCGGTATTAATCACCTGCACCCCCATTTCAACGGCGATCTCAATCATGCGCCGCCAGTTCTTCACCGCCGCCTGCCGGCGATCCTCCCCTGGCCCCGACCAGCGATACACCACGATAAATGAAGAGATCTCCACGCCGGTGGCCTTCAGCGCGTTTTTATATTCCGCCATGACTTCGCGTGCGGCTTTCGGATGCTTGTAGAAAGGGTTGATCTGCGGGTGCGGCGACTGCTCGATATACTTGTAGCCCCAGTCGGCCACCTGCTGCACCATCCGTGTGATCCCCAAATCCTTGATCACATCCACATCAAAGGCGATTTTCATGGTTGCTCCTCATTCAATCGGGTTTGGAGTGGTTGATTAATGGCCGTAGAACGACGGGCGCGTCGGCAGCGTCACCGGCACGATCTCGCCGCTAAGTTGGGCGGCCACACAGGCGTCGGCGGTCACCGCAGCAGCATAGCCATCCCAGGCCGATGGCCCCTGTAGCTGACCCGCAAGTACGTCGTTGATAAAACCTTGCAGTTCGACGTCATAGGCATCGATAAAGCGCTCTTTCCAGTCCATCAGGATCTCGTTCGACAATTTTGCGCTACTGCGCAGCTGGATTGACGACGGTTCCGGCAATTTGGCAATACCGGTTTCACCCACTACTTCGCACTGGATGTCATAGCCGTACTGGCAGTTAACGAAGATTTCAACGTCAATGCGCGTGCCCTTGGCGGTTTCAAACAGCACGATTTGCGGATCCTTCAGGTGGGCGAACGCCTTGGAGGTCTTGCGTGGGAACACCACCTGCACCGAAACGTAATCGTCGTCCAGCAGCCAGCGCAGCACGTCGATTTCATGAATCAAGGTGTCGGTAATTGCCATGTCGGTGGTATAGGCTTCGCCGACCGTCGGGTTGCGGTGCGCGCAATGCAGCATCAGCGGTTCGCCAATCTGGCCACTGGTCAGCACCTGTTTCAGGGCGCGATAGCCCTGATCGTAAGGGCGCATAAAGCCGACCTGCACCAGGCGCTTGCCGTGCTTTGCTTCGGCCTCGACGATGTTTTTACACCCCTGGGCGGTGACCGCCAGCGGTTTCTCGCAGAATACCGGTTTGCCGGCAGCGATCGCAGACAGCACGAACTCCTCGTGGCTCGGCCCCCAGGAGGTGACCAGCACCGCCTGTACGTCGGCCGCGTTAATCAGATCGTGGCCGTTATCATAGACTTTTGCCTCCAGCTGCAGGTCGCTGACCACCTTGGCGGCATTGTCGCGATTGATATCATTGACCGCGACCACCCGCGCACCTTGCAATACCTTGCTGCAACGACGGATATGATCTCGGCCAATAGCGCCGGTGCCGATAACCCCAATGTTCAATGTCATTTCGCTATCCTCTAGATTTGCCCTTCATGTTTCGGGTTGCCTGTTGGGCTGCTGGCCTTCGCTGATCCTGGTTGCACGGCGAGCCATGCGCTCAGGGGATTACCGATTTGCCGCTCAAAGCCCCCGAATTAGGTTGGGCAGAAAGTGTAGGGCTGAGATAAAAGCCGGTGACGCTTAATAATCACGGGCCTGGTCAATGTTTTCCTGCAGTTTGCGCGCTACCTCGACGATCCTGTCGCTGTTCGCCACCTGTGCACCGCCAACGCGCCACCAGCTGAGATATTTATGCACCATGGTTTTTGGCAGCACTTTTATGTCCAGCAGGGTGGAAACCGTCTGCTGACGGGCATCATCCAACGCCTCAATCAGTTGTTGTTCGGTAGTAATGCTGTAGGTTTTGCAGCCGTACGCCGCCGCCAGCATGGCGAAGTTCACTGGCACCAGGCCACCGTCCAGCCGGTCACCCTGACGGAAGCGGAACTCGGTGGTATAGCTGTCCATACCGTGTTCCATCTGCAGGTTGTTGATACAGCCGTTGGTCATGTTGTCGAACAGCACCACGTTGATTTTGCAGCCTTCCTGAATCGACGTGACCAGCTCTGAATGCAGCATCATGAACGCGCCGTCGCCGACCATGGCGTAGACCTCACGCTGTGGCTCCGCCAGCTTGACGCCAAGGGCAGCGTTGACTTCGTAGCCCATGCAGGAATAGCCGTATTCCACGTGATAGCCGTGTTCATGGCGGTTGCGCCAGACACGTTGCAAATCCCCCGGCAGGCTGCCCGCCGCCGCGACAATAATGCTGTCTTGCGGCAGGTTGTGGTTCAGCACGCCCAGCACGCGGCTTTGGGTCAGTGCCGAACCGGTCTGTTCGATAAACTCGGCAAACACTCGCTCGCGGTCCAGGTGGTCGGCAATTTCCGGCACAAAATCGCCGCCGGTATAGGCGACGGAATACACCCGTTCGGTCTCTTTTTGCTGCTGCGCCAGCGCCTGGGTCACGGCGTCGCCCCAACCGGCACGATAGTCGGCGTGCGCCGCCTGTTCGGCGAGCGCGGTCAATGCATCGCGGGCATCCGCCAGCAGCTGTATGCCGTCCAGCTTGCCGGCATCAAATGCGCTGACGTTGATATTCAGGAACGCTACATCGGGATTCTGGAACAGCCATTTGGAAGAGGTGGTGAAATCGGTATAGCGTGTGCCGACGCCAATCACCAGATCGGCATCTTTGGCCAGGGTATTGGCGGCCAGACAGCCGGTTTCACCAATGCCGCCGACGTTGAACGGATGGCTGGACACTACCGCGCCCTTGCCGGCCTGCGTTTCAGCAAACGGGATATGGAAACGTTCGGCAAACTGTTGCAGTGCCTGCCCAGCCTGAGAATATTTAACTCCGCCACCGCAGATCAGCAGCGGTTTGCGCTTGCCCGTCAGCATCGCCAGCGCGTCCGCCAGCATACCCGGCGTCGCGGGGCGACGCTCCAGCCGATGAACGCGTTTCTGGAAGAAATAATCCGGGTAGTCGTAGGCCTCGCCCTGTACGTCCTGAGGCAGACACAGCGTCACCGCACCGGTTTCCGCCGGATCGGTCAGCACGCGCATCGCGCTGATACAGGCGCTCATCAGCTGCTCTGGCCGCACGATGCGATCCCAGTATTTGCTCACCGCGCGGAAGGCGTCGTTAGTGCTGATACTGAGATCGTAGGATTGTTCTATCTGTTGCAGCACCGGATCCGGCTGGCGTGAGGCGTAAACGTCGCCCGGCAACAGCAATAAGGGAATACGGTTGGCGGTGGCGGTGGCTGCAGCGGTGATCATATTGGCGGCACCGGGCCCGACGGAGGAGGTGCAGGCATAGATTTGCTGACGCAGTTTCTGCTTGGCGAAGCCGGTAGCGGCGTGGGCCATCCCCTGTTCATTACGCCCCTGATGAACAATCAGGCTGCCGCAATCCTGCTCCAGCGCCTGCCCCAGCCCCAGCACGTTGCCGTGGCCGAAAATGGCGAATATGCCCTTGACGAACTTGGTTTCGACACCGTCCACCAGCAAATACTGGTTGTCGAGGAATCTGACAAGCGCCTGCGCCATGGTCAATCTGATCTTACTCATGTTTCCCCCTTGTTGGCGGCGCGTCTTTAACCCGCCGGTTAATACTGTCGACAACCTGAAACGTGAAGCGATTATAAACAAATATATTTTCCATAAAATCACATTCCAGAAGAAACATTTCATTTTGCGATAAAGATCGCATTCTCATGAAAACACCGTTTCATCACGCCGGGTCAAACCAGGGCGTAGCCCGCGCCTGTAGCGGTATTATCACCGGGCGGTGTCTCTGCCGTCGCTCCCCCTGCCGTTGCCCCTACCGGTGACGCGGTGATTTTAAATGCATCACATTTTTGGGGTGTTAATTTCATTCTGCCTTGAATTTGAAATTTTTATTCCTCATACTGCCAATCATGCTTCCTGCGTATCTCCGCTTGCCGGGTGGCAGTCGGGTTTTGCTTAAACAGAAGGAAACGGGTATGGCTTCACAACAAAAACAGCTTGATGTCATCTGCCTCGGCCGCATCGCCGTCGATTTCTATGCACAACAAATCGGCGCTCGCCTCGAAGATGCCAGCTCATTCGCAAAATATCTGGGCGGATCGTCAGGCAACGTCGCTTACGGCACGGCGATCCAGGGCCTGAAATCCGGCATGCTGGCGCGTGTGGGTGACGAGCATATGGGGCGCTTCCTGCGTGAGGAGTTGCAGCGTGTGGGCGCAGATACCCGCAGCCTGATCACCGACAAACACCGGCTGACCGGCCTGGTGATCCTGGGGATTAAGGATCAGGAAACCTTCCCGCTGATTTTCTACCGTGACAACTGTGCCGATATGGCGCTGACCCCTGAGGATATCGATGAATCCTACATCGCCTCATCGCGTGCGCTGGCGATTACCGGCACCCATCTGTCGCACCCGAATACCCGTGCCGCAGTGTTGACGGCGTTGGAATATGCGCATAAGCATGGGCTGCGCACCGCGCTGGATATCGATTATCGCCCGGTGCTGTGGGGGCTGACGTCGCTCGGCGACGGTGAAACACGTTTCGTCGAGTCGGCGCAGGTCACCCGTGAACTGCAGGAGGTACTGCATCATTTTGATCTGATCGTCGGTACCGAAGAGGAATTCCACATCGCCGGCGGCAGTACCGATACCCTGACCGCACTGGCCAACGTACGCAAGGTCAGCCAGGCGACGCTGGTGTGCAAACGCGGTGCGCAGGGCTGCTCGGTGTTTGAAGGTGCCATCCCCGCCGATTGGCAGCAGGTGAAGCTGCATTCTGGCGTGCGGGTGGAAGTGCTTAACGTGTTGGGCGCCGGCGATGCCTTTATGTCCGGCCTGCTGCGCGGCTATTTAAATGACGAAGGCTGGGATCAGACCTGCCGTTATGCCAACGCCTGCGGTGCGCTGGTGGTTTCCCGCCACGGCTGCGCGCCGGCGATGCCGACCCGGCAAGAGCTGGATGATTATCTGGCACGCGAACAGCAGGTGAAACGGCCGGATCGGGACGCACGGCTTAACCATCTGCACCGCGTCACCACCCGTAAACGGCAATGGTCGGAGCTGTGCGTATTTGCCTTCGACCATCGCAAGCAGCTGGCAGATATGGCGCGCGAGGCCGGCGTTGGTGAAGAACGCATTCCGCAATTGAAGTCCCTGCTGCTGACCGCCGCCAGGCAGGCGGCAGCAGAAGCCGGACTGGACGGCAACAGCGGCATTCTGGCGGACACCACCTACGGCCAGGCGGCCTTGAATGAAATTACCGGTCAGGGCTGGTGGATAGGTCGCCCGATCGAACAACCGAGTTCACGACCGCTACGTTTGGAACACGGCAATATCGGCTCGCAGCTGATTGATTGGCCACAGGAGCACGTCGTTAAATGTCTGGTGTTCTATCATCCTCACGATGCCGAGGCGCTGCGTCGGCAGCAGGATGAGCTGATCGACGACGTCTACCGCGGCTGCTGTAAGTCGGGCCACGAGTTGCTGTTGGAGGTGATTCTGCCGGAAGACAATGCGGATAAGGACGAACGGTATTATCTCGACATTATTGCTCACTTCTATCAGATGGGCATTCAGCCGGACTGGTGGAAACTGCCGCCGCTCAGCGCGGAAAACTGGCAGAAGGTCGGCGCGTTGATTGAGGCCAACGATCCCTACTGTCGCGGTGCGGTGATCCTGGGGCTGGATTCACCAGAAGAAACGCTCAAAGCCGGCTTTGCCGCCGCTGCCGATGCCCGTTGGGTCAAAGGCTTCGCCGTCGGGCGCACCATCTTTGGCCAGCCGTCACGCCGTTGGTTGCAGGGTGAACTAGATGATTCTGCTTTGATCGCGCAGGTGAAACAGAAATATCTCACGCTGATCGGTTTCTGGCGTTTATATCGTCCGCAGCCAGACAGCGCTCACGGCAGCCGTTGATCGCTGCTCGGTAACGCAGAAACTTCCCCTTAAAGTGATTTTCGCGACTTTAAGGGGATTTTTTTGCCCATTTTCTGTGAACTAACGCAACTTGCGATGAAATAAATCGCTTTTTGAGGAAATGAAATTTCCGCTCCGTCTGTTAGAATGACGAGTCAACAATTCAGGCGTCAGAACCGCTGCGCCTCAGCCAATACTGCGAGCCGAATGGATGAATAACCCAACTCAACTTTCGCTGTTACAAGACGAAATTCGTCACCGCTATGAGACGCTCAGCAAACGTTTGAAGCAGGTCGCGCGTTATATTCTGGATAACAGTAACAGCATTGCTTTCGATACCGTCGCTTCCATCGCCGCACAGGCCAGCGTGCCGCCGTCGACCCTGATCCGCTTTGCCAATGCGTTCGGCTTCAGCGGCTTTAACGAAATGAAACAGGTTTTCCGTCAGCATCTGATGGAAGAAACCGTCAACTATACCGAACGGGCCCGCCTGTTCCGCCAAACCTCGACCGACGATAACGTCGCACCGGAAAAACCGGCCGAAATCCTCAACGTATTCACCATGGTGAACGCGCAGGCGTTGCAGCAGCTGGCGATGCAGATTAGCGCAGAGCAGTTGGACAAAGCGGTCGAGTTGCTCAACAACGCCGAAAATATCTATGTGATTGGCCTGCGACGTTCATTCAGCGTCGCCTCATACCTGACCTATGCGCTACGCCATCTGGAGCGCCGCGCATTTTTGATCGATGGCCTGGGCGGTATGTTCACCGAACAGCTGAGCATGGTGAAGCCGAAAGATGTGGTGATCGCCATCAGCTATTCGCCGTATGCCAAGGAGGCGCTGGAACTGGTGGAGTTGGGCGCCAAGCAGGGCGCGCAGCAGATTGCCATCACCGACAGTCAGGTGAGCCCACTGGCCGCCTTCAGCGACGTATGCTTTGTGGTGCGTGAAGCGCAGGTGGACGGCTTCCGTTCGCAGGTGGCGTCAATGTGTCTGGCGCAAACCCTGGCCGTTTCGCTGGCCTTGAACAACGCCAAAGAGGTCTAAAAGCAAAAGGGCGAATAGCAGATTCGCCCTTTTGTCCTCGATCGGCACGATCCTATGCCTTGGGATAATCGTCGCTGTTGATCCAGGCGTGATCCTGCTCCCAGGTGAACTTCCACAGGCGCACCGGCCCGGCCATCACGTTGAGGTAATAGTTGTCGTAGCCGGCCATGGTCGCCACCGGGTGATAACCGCGCGGCACTTTCACCACGTCACGGTTGTACACCGGCATACATTCGTCCAACGATCGATCGTCGGTGTAGACCCGTTGCAGGCAAAAACCCTGTTCCGGCTGGATGCGATGATAATAGGTTTCTTCCAGATAGGTTTCGTCGGCCGAATCCTCCTGGTCATGCTTGTGACTGGGATAAGAGCTGGTATTGCCCTCATCGGTATAGACTTCCACTACCAGCAGGCTATCCGCCGGTTCGCTATCCGGCAAAATGTTGTGCACCAGCCGCTGGTTGCGACCTTTGCCACGGCGTTCCACCCCCACCTCCGCCGGCGTGATCAAGCGCGAAGGCAGATGCCCGTGCCCCGGCGCGCTACACACCGCCAGTTCGAGATCGCTTTCCGCCCGCACCTGTACGCGATCATGATGTGGCACATAGACGGCATACGGCGGCGTGCGTTCGAACGGGCTCATGCGTTTACCGATATGCGGGTACTCCGCGCGCTGCGTTGCCACTGAAGCGATGCCGGCCACCAGCACCAGGCACAACTCCCTGTCCGCGCTTTCCAGTTGCAGCGTTTGCCCGGCCTCAAGGCGGTAAACATCAAAGCCGACGAAGCGCCAACCGGCGTTTTCCGGCGTGACATGCTGGACTCGGCCTTCGGCGTTCGGTTGCTGATATTTAGCGAGTAATGAAGACATGCAATCCTCCGATAAGCCCCAGCGTCATTCAGCTTGCCGGCCATTGCCTGTCTGGCGGCTGCCGTTGCCCGACGTTGCACAGGCTTATGCGACCACTGCCTTGACGCCGTTTGCATGCGCTGGGTGATGAATGTAACAGCGGCCGCGACCCCACTGGAGTAACGGCCACTGGCGACTGCCCGACGCAAATCAGCCGAGCGTCGGCATGCTGTATTCAGATACCGTTTGCTGACCGGAGGGCCAACGCGCGGTGGTGGTTTTCATCCGCGTATAGAAACGCACGCCGTCGGTGCCGTGCACATTCAGCGCACCAAACACCGAACGCTTCCAGCCGCCAAAGCTGTGGAAAGCCATCGGTACCGGCACCGGTACGTTGACCCCCACCATACCGGCCTGCACTTCATGCACAAACTGGCGTGCATAGTGACCATTGCTGGTAAAGATGGCGCTGCCGTTGCCAAACTCGTGGCCATTGACCGTGTCGATTGCCGTCTGGTAATCGGCGACGCGGACGATGCCCAATACCGGCCCGAAGATCTCTTCACGGTATATGCGCATGCTTGGCGTCACATGGTCAAACAGGGTGCCGCCAACATAATAGCCTTGCGGATGCCCTTCCACCTGATAGTTGCGACCGTCGGTTACCAGCGTAGCACCTTCTTCCACGCCCAGGCTGATGTAGCCCAGCACTTTTTTCTGGTGCGCCGAGGACACCAGCGGGCCCATTTCGTTTTCTTCGCCACCGTGCTGCAGGCCCGGCCCGACGCGCAACTGGGCAATCAGCGGCTTCAGTTTGGCGATCAGCTTATCGGCGGTATCGTCACCGACCACGACGGCGATCGGCAATGCCATGCAACGTTCGCCGGCCGAACCGAAGGCTCCGCCCATCAAGGCATTAACCGTCGCATCCAGATCGGCGTCCGGCATGATGATTGCCTGATTCTTGGCGGCGCCGAACGCCTGCACCCGCTTGCCGTGCGCGCTGGCGGTGGTGTAGATATGTTCCGCCACGGTAGAGGAACCCACGAAGCTGACCGCCTGAATACGTGGATCGGTGCACAACTGCGCGGCATTTTCATTGGCGCAGTGCACCACGTTGAACACGCCGTCCGGCAGGCCGGCTTCTTTCAGCAGTTCAGCCAGGCGCACGGAGGCGGAAGGCACCAATGCTGGTGGCTTCAGTACAAAGGTATTGCCGCAGGCGATGGCAATCGGGAACATCCACATCGGCACCATCGCCGGGAAGTTGAACGGGGTAATACCCGCAACCACACCCAGAGGCTGCATCAGAGAAAAACTGTCGACGCCGGTGCCGACGTCGGCGGAATACTCGCCTTTAATCAGATGCGGAATACCGCAGGCAAACTCCACCACTTCCATGCCGCGCGTCAGTTCGCCCAGCGCGTCAGAATAAACCTTGCCGTGTTCGCTGACGATCAGCGCCGCCAGCTCTTCACGATGCTGTTCCAGCAACGCCTTGAAGTTGAACATAACCCGTGCGCGGCGCAGCGGCGTGGTGCGTGACCAATCGGCAAACGCCTGATGGGCAACGTCAATCGCCTGCTTCACTTCGGCTGCGGTGCTCTGCGTGACAAGACGCTCAACCTGGCCCGTTGCCGGATTATGCACTTCAACGGTCTGGTTGCTGCTACTCAGGCAAACCTGCCCGCCAATAAAATTACCCACGGTTTTCATGTTTCACCCTCATTTCAAGTGCCGCTGACGCCAGGAAGTCTAGGCAGAATCCTGACCGGATGATGCAAACTCTATTTCATTGAAAAAAAAGTTTCAAATAAATTATTTTAGAAAATTTGTTTTTAGTGCGGGCGATCGCACTTTTCTGCCACAGCCTACCGAGCGCATTACATCGCACGATTGCTGCCGATGCCCTTGGAAACCACGGGATGTAACGATGATTAATCACTTTTATTCAGCATAAACCCTCCAAATCCTGCCACTACTCTGCATCCTGCATCGCAGGAAAATCCGGTCATTATTGCCGTTTCCGTTGATTTTTTTGAACTGGATCTAAAAATCAATATTTCATTATTCCATAGTTATGAAATAAATGTTCTTCTCCGTGACAGGATTCCAAGAATAGACACCGCCTTGTTGACAGGCACGGCTCACCTTGCTGCCCCCTCTCTCCATAGCGTCAGCCGCGGGCAGAAAAATGGATTAAAATCGGAGCGTTATATGTCACATCAGCGAAAGCACAATACAGGATACGTACTGCGGATCTGCGGTATTGCCGCCCTCGGCGGTATTCTGTTTGGGTATGATACCGCCGTGATTTCCGGCGCCATTGAAGCGTTGAAAAGCTATTTCGATCTCAGTCCGGCGCAAACCGGCTGGGCCGTTTCCAATGTGGTGCTCGGCTGCGTGCTCGGCGCGTTTGCCGCCGGGCCGCTGGCCGGTCGCTATGGCCGTAAAAAAGCACTGATTCTGGCCGCCGTGCTGTTCACCATTTCCGCCGTCGGCGCGGCGCTGGCGGCCAGCTTTACCGAATTTATCATTTATCGCATGATCGGCGGGTTGGCGGTGGGCATCGCGGCCACCGTGTCACCGATGTACATGTCTGAAGTCTCCCCAAAAGACATGCGCGGCCGTGCCCTCAGCATGCAGCAATTCGCCATTGTCTTCGGCCAGATCCTGATCTTTTACGTTAACTTCAAAATCGCCAGTTACGCGTCGGAAGCCTGGCTGGTTGAAATGGGCTGGCGCTGGATGCTCGGCTCGGAAGTGATCCCCTGCCTGCTGTTTTGCCTGCTGGTGTTTATCATTCCTGAATCACCGCGCTGGAACGTGATGGTCGGGCGGGAAGATCAGGCACTGGCAATGCTGACCCGCGTATCCAATGAAAGTCATGCGCGCAGCGTATTGCAGGAGATCAAGGACTCGCTGCAAGAAGATTTGAAAAGCGCCAAGCAAAAGCTCGATTACCACGACAAACGGGTGCGTTTCATTCTGTTTGTCGGCTGCATGATCGCCATGCTGCAGCAGGTGACCGGCGTCAACGTAATGATGTATTACGCGCCGGTGGTGCTGAAAACCGTGACCAGCAGCGCGCAGGAAGCGTTGTTCCAGACCATCTGGATCGGCGTGCTGCAACTGGTTGGCTCGGTGATCGGTGCCATGCTGATGGACCGCATCGGCCGACTGCCACTGATGCGCTACGGTACGCTGGGCACCATCGCCGGCCTGTTGATTACCTCTTACGCCCTGTATAGCGAAACCACCGGTTATCTCGCGCTGTTTGGCATGCTGTTCTTCATGCTGTTCTATGCCCTTTCCTGGGGCGTCGGCTGCTGGGTGCTGATCTCCGAAATTTTCCCGAACCGCATGCGTTCACAAGGGATGAGTATCGCGGTCGGCAGTATGTGGGTTGCCAACTTTGCCGTTTCGCAAACCTTCCCGATGATTAACGATAATCCGTACCTGTTCTCGACCTTCCACGGCGCCTTCCCAATGTGGGTGTTCGCCGCCTGCTGCGTGTTCAGCTACTGGTTTATCTGCCGTTTCATCCCGGAAACCAAAGGGGTTTCACTGGAGAAAATGGAGGGCGTGGTGATGGCGAAACGTTATCGCCAGCCGATCGTCGATGGCAAACCTCTGCCATTGTCTAATGAAAAACCGTAACCGTGACCAACCCAATAGCTTATGTACTCGGGAGTAATGCTCATGACAATTGCGCTAGACCGTTTCTGTATTAACCGCAAGATCGCCCCCAACCTCGATTTGGAACGTTTTTTCCAACTGGTGAACAGATGCGGGCTTCACAACGTCGAGCTGCGTAACGATATGCCCAGCGGCAAAGTATGCGATAACCTGAGCGATACGCAGGTCAATGCATTGGCGGCCAAGTACGGTATCAACATCGTGACCATCAATGCCCTCGGCATGTTTAATCTGCTGGACGACAAAACCCAGTTGCTGGATCGCGCTGAAGCACTGCTGGGTACGGCAAAGGCAATCCACAGCAAGGCGCTGGTGCTGTGCCCACACTGCAGCAGTGCCGACCAGCGCAACGACGCGCAAAAACAGTACGATACCCTGTCGGCATTAACGCTGCTGGCACCGTTATTGCAAAAATATGGCATTGAAGGATATGTGGAACCGCTCGGCTTCGGTATCAGCTCATTGCGTTCATCATTGCTGACCCAGGCGATCATCCGCGATTCCGGCGCACCGTATAAAATGGTGCTGGATACCTTCCATCATTATCTCAGCGACGTCGATCAGGCCGAATTCGACGGACAAATCCAGGTTGGGCAAATTGGCCTGGTGCATCTTTCCGGCGTGGAAGATCCTCGCGACAAAGGCACGCTGAGCGATGAGGAGCGCATTATGCTCAGCGCACAAGACCGGCTGGAAAGCAAAAAACAGGTGCAGAATCTGGAACGCCTTGGCTACCAAGGTATTTACGCGTTTGAGCCATTCTCTTCCCAATTGAATTCCTGGACAGAAGCGGACATTGAGCGGGAAATTCGCCAAAGCATTGCACTGTTGCAACAACCCTAACCCTCTGAAAACGGCCTCGCTAGAGGCCGTTTGGCGGTGGTGACAGAGTTGTCTGCTGGAACGAGATACTCGGGCCTAACGCACCTCGGGGCCCTTCGGCGGCTCACGCCGCTACGACCCCAACGGCACGCTCTCCCTAATATCCGACGTTGTCAGCCGTCTGAAAACGGTTTCTAGCGAGGCCGTTTGGCGGTTATTTCAGGTTGCTGACTATCAGTTGGTGCCGCGGGTTATAAAACTTGCGGTACGCCAGGTAGCAGGCAAGGATGGTCGACAAACTGGCCGTCGACAACATCATAAACGTCACCATGATTTGATATTTGATGGCTTTGACCGGATCGATACCAGCAAAAATCAGGCCGGACATCATGCCTGGCAGACTTACCAGACCCACCGTTTTCGCCGAGTCGACCGTCGGGATCAACGAGGCACGAATACTGTCGCGGATAAGCTGCGCCGAGGCGAATTTCGGTGATGCGCCCAGGCTCAGCATTTCCTGAATCTTCTGCTGTTCACCTTTAAACCGCTGACCAAGATTGTTGTAACACAACCCCACAGCGACCATCGCGTTGCCGGCAATCATGCCGGAGATCGGAATCACCTGCATGGGGGTAAATTCAATCGAGCCAGTCAATACCAGCACCAGCAGCGTGAGCACCGCCCCGGTGGTGATGGCAATAAACGAGATCACAAACGCGTGCTCGATATATTTACTGCGTTTTTTGGCGTTATACGCCGCGTTAAAGCAGATAAACAGCACCATTAGCACCGTCAGCATGGCGTTATTGATATCGAAAATATACTTCAGTACGTAACCGACGATAATCAACTGCACCACCGCCCGGCAAATACTCCAGATGATGTCTTTTTCCAGTGCCAGTTTTTCTTTATGACTGATGAGAATCGCCACCAGCACCAATATCATCGACAGGCCCAGGGATTCATTGGTGATGTTATGCTGACTCATGTAATGACTCCGATTGCGGTGCGTGATGCGCCTGCAGTTCAATGACATCATCTGCATGGGCAATTTCGTCTCTATCGTGCGTTACCCACAGCACGGCCACGCCCTGCCCAGCCACCAGTTGATGTATCATCTCGTTGACGTTGCGCTTGTTACTTTCATCCAGCGCGCTGGTAATTTCGTCCAATAGCAGCACCTTGGGTGTGAACTGCAAATTGCGAATCAGCGAAACACGCTGCTTTTCGCCGCCGGACAGTTCATTGATGCTTTTCGACAACAGGTTCTCCGGCAGCATCAGACGCGCCAAATCCTGCTTCATTTTTTGCTCATCGGGTTTTTGCTGGCGAATTTGATAGGGCAGTGCCAGATTGTCATATACCGTACTGCCGAATAGCGATGGCGTTTGGAAACAGTACGAAACCTGTTTGCGGTACTCTTCCGGCTGTATGTCGTTAATATTTTTACCATCAAAAACGATCTCGCCGCGCGTAGGGCCGATCAACGAAGAAACAATTTTCAATAATGTGCTTTTGCCGCAGCCTGAAGGCCCGGTGATCAATTTAAATTCCCCGACATTCAGGCTGAACGATACCGAGTCCAGAATAATCGCCTCATCTATTTGATAATTGATCTCATTTACTATCAGCAAATTACCGCCACTCATTACAACTCCGGTTATGGCTGGAAACTGGCCGCCAGTATATGACCGAATAAATGTGACTGGCAAATAGCCGGCGGCAGAGACAAAAAAACCCCGGCGATTAAGCCAGGGTCAGATTGTTGCCGGTTACTTTCCCGGCCGTCATAATTGTGGCGTAAGCGTTCATCGAACACTCCAACGTTACGCGGCCTAAGCACGACCATGGCACAACAGAAAAAAGTACGGCGAAAGAAAATGGGGCAATACGCTTTGCTGTTGGTCATCGACATTCGGGCTGGCGCCGAAAGATAAAGCAGAGGGTCAGACGGGGAGAGATTAATCCCGGCGTAAAACCGGGATTAACAAAGCGGGTGACGGTATCTTGACTGCTCCGGCTGACGCCATCTTCGCTATTGCAAGAACTCAGACCCGACTTTATATCTTACAGAACAACCACGTTGCCTGCAGATGGGCCTTTCTGACCATTTTCGATGGTGAATTCGACCTTTTGGCCTTCATCCAGCGTTTTGAAATCGTTGCTCTGGATAGCAGAGAAATGCACGAATACATCTTTGCTGCCGTCCGCAGGAGAAATGAAACCAAAACCTTTACCAGCGTCAAACCATTTTACTAAACCAGTCATTTTATTAGACATAGAAATTTCCTTCATTATTTATTGGCCGCCATAAGGCGATAGGGGCTTGTTTTCGGCGTTAACTTATGGGGGCACTAAATAAGAGAATTCACGGGAAAAGAAGTATCTGGAAGGATATCGCTAATACTGAGAACTGCTTTACTAAAACTGCTTTCATAAGGTCTGTACCACAAACCGGTGACGCTATTTACACATAGCCATGAGTTATTAGCAAACCTTTTTTATAATTATTTTAAATAAACCAGGGTTATTAGCAGCTTGGCTGCCGGCAAAATCGTCCTATAGCCAGTAACGCCACACTTCCATTACCGGCCACTCACTCGGCACCCGCTAGAAGCGGTATTACCGGGATGATTAGCCGCTTCAAGGCGAGAGCGCCGACGCTCATTACGAACCAGAACGTAACCATGGCGTGATGGTCACCGCGGTCAGCAACCCCTCAGGGCTCAGCAAACGCGTCACCGTCTGACCCCAGGGCTCTTCACGCTGCGGGACCAGCAACTGATAACCGCGATCGCGCAGGATACGGGTTGCCGCAGCAATATCCTCAACTTCAAATTCGATCCAGCCTTGAGGCACCGGAACATCATCAGGCCATTGCGCACTGCCAAAACAGGAGTATGCCGCCTGGGATAGCGGCCACAGTGCAAAATGCTTAACGCCGCCGAGCACGTCGGCCTCTGTCAGCAAATAATCGCTATTGCCATCCATAGACTTCAGCGGCAGTCCCAACGTTTCGAGATAGAATGTCTTGCTGGTTGGCGTATCTCGGGTTATCGGGCCAAACCCCGCGACAAACAGGACATTGATACCGCTTAATTCTGCTGCCATCGTTTACTCCTGTTAACCGGGTTTCATCGCTTAAGCGAACGCCTTAAGCACACAACGCCCGCAATAGGGTTTACTCAGCGCGCCAACCGCCTGTCAGCCGCGCGGCGCCGCCGCCAAGGCCTGTGCACAGGCCCAGGCAGAACTCCAGGCCCATTGGAAATTATAGCCGCCCAGCCAGCCAGTGACGTCCACCACTTCGCCAATAAAATAAAGGCCGGGCACACGACTGGCCTCCATGGTTTTGGAAGACAGCTCGCGAGTGTCTACGCCGCCCAGCGTCACTTCTGCGGTGCGATAGCCTTCGGTGCCATTTGGCTGCACGCGCCAATTTTGCAGGCTGTCCACCAGCGCCGCCTGCTGCGCAGGGGTAAGCTGCTTCAGCGTGGCTTCCGGTAATTGACCCAGCGTCTGCAGGCATTCGACCAACCGTTTCGGCAGATGCAACGCCAGCGTATTCTTCAGGCTCTGATTGGGGTGAGCCTGACGCTGTTGGTCAAGAAATCCCGCCAGATCTAGCTCAGGAAGTAAGTTAATACTCACAAACTCACCAGGTTGCCAGTAGCTGGAAATTTGCAGCACCGCCGGACCGGACAACCCGCGGTGGGTAAACAGAATTGCTTCGCGGAACAGGGTGCCGTTTTCGGCGGTGACGGTGGCCGGCACCGAAACCCCGGACAGCGTCTGTGAATGCTCCAGCAACGGTTTATGCAGGGTGAATGGTACCAATGCGGCGCGGGTCGGCAACACCTGCAAACCAAACTGTTGCGCCAGCTTGTAACCAAACGGCGAGGCGCCAAGCCCCGGCATCGACAGTCCACCGCTGGCCACCACAAGTGAGCGAGTGCTTACAACCTCACCATTCAGCGTCAGTTCGAAGCCGCCGTCGGTTTTTTCGACGCTCAGCACCTCGCTGCGCAATCGGGTAGTCACCTGGCCCAGCGCACATTCCTGTACCAGCATCTCCACTACCTGCTGCGCCGAATCGTCGCAGAACAGCTGGCCAAGAGTTTTCTCATGATAGGCGATGCCATAGCGGTTGATCAGGTCGATAAAGTCCCACTGGGTATAACGCGCCAGCGCGGATTTGCAAAAATGCGGATTATTGGACAGGTACGCTGCCGGTTCGGCGTACATATTGGTGAAGTTGCAGCGGCCTCCCCCCGACATCAGGATCTTGCGGCCCGGTTTTTTGCCGTTATCGAGCAGCAGCACCCGGCAGCCGAGTTGCCCTGCCTGCGCAGCACAAAACATGCCCGCCGCACCGGCACCGATTACTACGACATCAAACTGTTCCACCTTCGCCTCACTTGGATAAAATCACAATCACCGCAAAAGCGCGCCATTTTACGCGATTTCGCCGCCGGTCTCCGCTTATTTGCGACGGGCGATTGTAAAGGCTTGTGGCCGCCGGCACCATAGTAAGGAAATGTGATCATCGGTAAATTGGTGTAACACGCTGATATTTATTTAGTTTACACCATCAATATCGGCGTGCTGTCATCAGGAAATCAAAAAAACGTCATATTTTCCTTTTCCCCAACACCGGTTGTCGCAGATAATGCGCGGCGTTCATGTCCACAAACCTGGCGTAACGCTTATGCTGCATTTGTTCGCTGGCCTGGATTTCAATACCGGCCTGATGTTGATACTCGCATTGCTGTTCGTACTGATTTATGAAGCCATCAACGGCTTCCACGATACGGCCAATGCGGTTGCTACTGTAATCTATACCCGCGCCATGCGCTCGCAACTTGCGGTCGTGATGGCAGGCGTATTTAACTTCCTTGGCGTGATACTCGGTGGTTTGAGTGTTGCCTACGCCATTGTCCACCTGCTGCCAACCGATCTGCTGCTGAACGTCAGTTCCGCACATGGTTTAGCCATGGTCTTTTCCATGCTGCTGGCGGCGATTATCTGGAACCTCGGCACCTGGTATTTTGGTCTGCCGGCCTCCAGTTCCCACACGTTGATTGGCGCCATTATCGGTGTCGGCCTGACCAACGCCCTGATGACCAACACCTCGGTGGTGGATGCGCTCAATGTGCCGAAAATGATCAGCATTTTCCTGTCATTGATCTTCTCCCCGCTGGTCGGGATGATGGTGGCCGGGCTGATGGTCTTTGTGCTGCGTCGCTACTGGAGCGGCACCAAAAAACGCCAGCGTATTCACATGACGCCAGCGGAGCGTGAAAAGGTCGACGGTAAACGCAAGCCGCCGTTCTGGACGCGCATCGCGTTGATCCTGTCCGCCGTCGGCGTCAGTTTCTCGCACGGCGCCAACGACGGTCAGAAAGGCATCGGCCTGATTATGCTGGTACTGATCGGCGTCGCCCCGGCCGGCTTTGTGCTCAATATGAATGCAACCGGTTATGACATCACCCGTACGCGTGATGCCGTAAACCACCTGCAACAATATTATTTGCAGCACAGCGATTCACTGTCGCACGTGGTCGCCATGACACCGCTGGTGCCAACGCCGGAAGAGTCCGTTTCCGCCAATGAGCCGCCACAGTTCCATTGTGACAGCTCGCGCGCCATGCCGGCTATCCAGTTGGCTTCCGGGTTACTGAACGGTCTGCAAAGCTATGACCAGCTATCGGTCGAACAACGCAGCCATCTGCGTCGCTTGCTGATGTGCGTCACCGATACGGCCGATCGCGTCGCCAAGCTGCCAGAAACGCCTGCCGAAGATAAACGCTTCCTGAGTAACCTGCGTCAGGATCTGCTGCAAACCGTCGAGTATGCGCCGATCTGGATTATCGTTGCGGTAGCGCTGGCGCTGTCTCTCGGTACCATGGTTGGCTGGAAGCGCGTTGCCACCACCATCGGTGAGAAAATTGGCAAGAAAGGCATGACCTATGCCCAGGGCGTTTCTGCTCAGATGACTGCAGCGCTGTCGATTGGCGTTGCCAGCTACACCGGTATGCCGGTCTCCACCACGCACGTGCTGTCCTCGGCGGTTGCCGGGACGATGATCGTCGATGGCGGTGGCGTACAGAGTAAAACCGTGAAGAATATCCTGCTGGCCTGGGTATTAACCCTGCCGGTGGCGATTGTCCTGTCGGGCTCGCTGTACTGGTTGGCGTTGAAGCTGATTTAAATCGGCAAGTGACGAGAAGGCGGCCCTGGTGGCCGCCTTTTTTATGCCGTCAGTACCAGATAGCCATCGCCACCAGGCTGATGACCACCAGCCCACACAGCGCAGAAGTCAGCATGAACTGGCCTCGAACCCGCTCGCAACGGCGAATGAACTCTGGATCGTGGTGATCGGTATAGCGCTGAGCATAGATATAGCGCACCAGCCGTAGCTGCTTGCTGGGCTGGCCGTGGGCAGTAAAGAACCCGCCACCGTCAACGTATTGGTACAGCAAAGGATCGCAACCGCGCAACACCACCAGCAGCGCACGCAAAGAAGAGTAATACCGCACCATGTTTACCACACATACCACACACAAAGCCCAAAATAGCGCGACGGTACTGATCATGATTCCTCCTCAAGGCGTTGTGATCCACGGCAACCCACCGGGCCAACTGCCCTACTTCGCATCCAATACTCAGCCGGAGCCTGCTGCTCCTGTCCGCTTTACAACCCCACACAGGCCGCGATACCCGTAACTACTGGCGACGGGGCATCGATACGCAAATGCATATTGAACGCCGTCCGGCTCAAGGAAAAAGGGTGAGGCCTTATCATCATTGTAGAATAATCAAACGCAAACTGGCCCCGGTAAGCGAGAAAATTTACCCCAGTGCGTAAATCGGCCACAGGCCTGTGCCGCCGCGCGACACGGCATTACCCCGCTTTTCAACTATACTCACAGCAACAATGCTTATATTTCAAACGGTCAAATACAAATTAACCGCATAAAGAATAGGATTTTTTACGCTTCGGGTGTAAAACTGAAAGGGTAAACATGGCAAAACTTATTGATACGTTGCGGTGTGATCGGCCCAACATATCACCGCATTATCTGAATGATATTATGCAGGTAAACAAATGTGCCAGGCTGGTACGCTGATGCCTGCTAACCCTTTAATCGGCATTAAATGGAAGGAGTATTCTCATGGCTTACAAACACATTCTGATTGCGGTGGACCTGTCGCCGGAAAGCAAAGTCCTGGTGGAAAAAGCAGTATCAATGGCGCGACCGTACAATGCCAAAGTCTCCTTGATCCACGTTGATGTGAATTATTCGGATCTGTATACCGGCCTGATCGACGTTAACCTGGGCGACATGCAAAAACGCATTTCCGAAGAAACCCACCATGCGCTGACCGAACTGTCGCAAAACGCCGGCTACCCAATTACCGAAACCCTGAGCGGCAGCGGTGATTTGGCACAGGTATTGGTGGATGCCATCAAGAAATACGATATGGATCTGGTGCTGTGCGGCCACCATCAGGATTTCTGGAGCAAGCTGATGTCTTCCGCACGCCAACTGATCAACACCGTGCACATCGATATGCTGATTGTACCGCTGCGCGACGAAGACGATGAGGAAGAAGAAGCATAAAGTAAGCGCTTCCTAACATCGAATGCCTACGCCCGCGCCTGCGGGCGTTTTTTTTGCCCGTACCGTGCAGAATAGCGTGTTTAACACGCACCCCGCAGTGATATAGTCAAAAAAGACACAATATCTTCCCCCGTATTTTCAAACCGATAACCATAAAGGGGGCAACCACTATGCCACAGGAGTTCTCCATGGATCAGGCCGTATCTCTTGACGCTTTCCTCGCGACTTTACAGCAGCAAAATCCTTATCAACCCGAATACCTGCAAGCGGTGCGTGAAGTCTTCACCTCGCTTTGGCCGTTTATTGAGCAAAACCCGCGCTACCGCGAATATGCCCTGCTGGAACGGCTGGTCGAACCTGAGCGCACCATTCAATTCCGCGTCAGTTGGGTGAACGACGCCGGCCAGGTGCAGGTCAACCGCGCCTGGCGCGTACAGTTCAATTCCGCCATCGGACCGTATAAAGGCGGTATGCGTTTTCATCCATCGGTTAACCTGTCGATACTGAAGTTTCTCGGCTTCGAGCAAACCTTCAAGAACGCGTTGACCACGCTGCCAATGGGCGGTGGCAAAGGCGGTGCCGACTTCGACCCGAAAGGCAAAAGCCAAGGTGAAATCATGCGCTTCTGCCAGGCGCTGATGAGTGAACTGTATCGCCATCTTGGGCCGGATACCGACGTGCCAGCCGGTGATATCGGCGTTGGCGGGCGTGAAGTCGGTTTTATGGCCGGCATGATGAAGAAACTGTCCAACAATACCGCCTGCGTATTTACCGGCAAAGGTCTGTCCTTTGGCGGTAGCCTGATACGTCCGGAGGCCACCGGCTACGGCCTGGTGTATTTTACCCAGGCCATGCTGCAGCGCCACGGGCTCGGATTTGAAGGCATGCGCGTGGCGGTTTCCGGCGCTGGCAACGTGGCGCAGTTCGCCATTGAAAAAGCGCTGGCGATGGGCGCCCGCGTTGTCACCGCGTCCGATTCCGGTGGCACCGTGGTTGATGAAGCCGGTTTCACCAGCGAAAAGCTGGCGCACCTGGCCGAGATCAAAAACCAGCGTTACGGCCGTATAGAAGACTACGCCCGTGAGCGCGGCCTGATTTTCTTGTCAGGAGAGCAGCCGTGGAACCTGCCGGTGGATATCGCGCTGCCGTGTGCCACTCAAAATGAACTCGATCTGACCGCCGCTCGAACGCTGATTCAAAACGGCATCAAAGCCGTGGCCGAAGGTGCCAACATGCCAACCACCATTCAGGCCACCGATGCTTTCCTGGAGGCCGGCGTCCTGTTTGCGCCCGGCAAAGCGGCCAATGCCGGCGGGGTAGCCACCTCCGGGTTGGAAATGGCGCAAAATGCCGCGCGCATCGGCTGGAAGGCGGAGAAAGTTGATGTTCGTTTACAACATATCATGGCGGATATTCACCAGGCCTGCGTGGAACACGGCGGCAACAGCAAGCAGACGCACTACGTTCACGGTGCCAATATTGCCGGTTTCGTCAAGGTTGCGGACGCCATGCTGGCGCAAGGGGTACTGTAACCGCCACGGCGGGTGATCTGCCTCACAAAGCGGGTAAAACCTTTCATGCCGGCGTCAACGTCGGCATTTTTTTATTCTCGCCATCGCGAAAATGTTATTTATATGTATGTAAATTGATAATTATTTGGTTAATAACGGCTAACAAACTGTAGTAAAATTACCACGCCATATTTATTTAACTTATATTTAACATATTAAACCGCTAAATTTTACCTTAATCTGCACAGATCACATTTCTCCAACTTTGGCTACGCCCCCTCTTCCATTCCTTTGTAACCTGCAGCGGTGGAAAAACCGCCACCCCTACAGATAAGAAAAGGTACAGCTATGAAATTTAACCTCGCATTATTAAATGCATGTGTGGTTTCTGCGTGCATGTTATCAACACCGGGCTTTGCTGCTGAAAAATATGAAATCGCCGTGGTCGCCAAGGTCACCGGCATTCCGTGGTTCAACCGCATGGAAGTCGGCGTCAACGACGCGGCGAAAAAGCTCGACGTCAACGCCTATCAGACCGGTCCGTCAACGCCGGACCCCGCCGCGCAGGTCAAGGTGATTGAGGATCTGATCGCCAAAAACGTCAATGCCATTATCGTGGTGCCAAACGACGCCAAGGTGCTGGAGCCGGTGCTGAAGAAAGCGCGCGACAAAGGCATTGTGGTATTGACCCACGAATCGCCGGACCAGCAGATCGGTCAGTGGGATATCGAAACCATCGATAGCGAGAAATATGCGCAGGCCAATATCGATGAGCTGGCCAAGGATATGGGCGGCAAAGGCGGCTACGCCATCTATGTCGGTTCGCTGACCGTGCCGTTGCATAATGCCTGGGCCGATTCCGCGGTTAAATATCAAAAAGAAAAATACCCTGACATGTTCGAAGTCACCCAGCGTCTGCCGGTGGCCGAAAGCATCGACAAGTCCTATTCCACCACGCTGGATCTGATGAAAACCTACCCGCAAATGAAGGGCATCATCGGCTTCGGTTCATTGGGGCCAATCGGCGCCGGGCAGGCAGTGGCCAAGAAACGCGCCAAGAACAAGATCTCGGTGGTGGGCATCGCCATGCCAGCGCAGGCAGCGCCTTACCTGATGCGCGGCGACATTAAAAAAGCGCTGCTGTGGGATCCGAAAGACGCCGGCTATGCGCTGGTGACGGTGGCCGATCAATTGCTGCAAGGCAAGGCGGTGACCAAAGATTTGTCGATCGAAGGGCTGGGTAAAGCCGACGTCGATATGGACAACAAAGTGATTCGGTTTAATAAAATTCTGGAAGTTACCAAAGATAACGCCAAGTCACTGGGCTTTTGATTTTTAATATTCGCCACACCGGGAATTTATAAACGTAACGGCGCAGTTCTCGACCGGCTGCGCCCACGGTTTATACCGTCGCAACATAGGTTATTGCCATGACATCCTCTACCGCATTTATCACGCTGGAAAATATCAGTAAAAAGTTCCCCGGCGTGCTGGCATTGGACCAAATAAGCCTGACGCTCAATAAAGGCGAGGTGCATTGCCTGGCCGGGCAAAATGGCTGTGGTAAAAGTACCATTATCAAAGTTATTTCTGGCGTCTATCAGCCGGAAAAAGGTGCCAACATCTCACTGGAAGGAAAATTATTCCACGCCCTGACGCCACAGCTGTCCGGCCATTATGGCATTCAGGTGATTTATCAGGATCTCTCGTTATTTCCCAATCTGACGGTGGCGGAAAACATCGCCATTCACCTCTACCTGCCCGGCGGCCATTTCTGGGTCAAACGCAACCGCATGCGTCAGATGGCGCTGGACGCCATGGCACGGGTTGGCGTCAGCATCGATCCAGACAAAAAGGTCGAGAAACTGTCGATTGCCGATCGCCAACTGGTGGCCATCTGCCGCGCCATCGCCGCCGAAGCCCGGCTGGTGATCATGGATGAACCCACCGCCTCGCTGACGCGTCAGGAGGTTGACGGTCTGCTGCGCGTGGTCAATGAGTTGAAAGCCGCCGACATCTGCGTGGTTTTTGTCAGCCACCGACTGGATGAAGTGATGGAAGTTGCCGATCGCATCAGCGTGATGCGTGACGGCAAGCTGGTCGGCACCTACCCGGCGAGCGAATTGGACAGCCACGAACTGGCGTTCCTGATGACCGGCCAACGCTTCCACTACAGTCATTTGCCCGCGCGGCCACCGGTGGAGAGCACCCCGCTGCTGGAGATCAACAACCTTAGCCGCCGCGATAAATACCGCAATATCAACCTGGCACTGCGTGGCGGCGAAATCGTGTCGATCGTCGGTCTGTTGGGGGCCGGCCGTAGCGAACTGTGCCTGAGCCTGTTCGGCATGACGCAACCGGACAGCGGTGAAATACGCGTTGACGGCCAGCCGGTACGCCTACACAACAACCGCGAAGCGGTGCGCCACGGCATTGCCTACGTCTCGGAAGATCGCCTGACGCAAGGGCTGATCATGGAGCAATCGATTTACGATAACACCATCGTCACGGTGTTCGACCAGCTGCATACTCCACTCGGCCTGCTGGATCACCAAAAGGCTCGCCATTTGGTGAACTCGCTGATTCGCGAACTGAATATCAAAGTGTCCGACAGCGCGCTGCCGGTAAAAACCCTGTCCGGCGGCAACGCTCAGCGCATCGCCATCGCCAAATGGGTGGCGACCCAACCCAAGATCCTGATCCTCGACTCGCCGACCGTCGGCGTCGATATCGCCAACAAGGAAGGGATCTACCAGATCGCCAAAGATCTGGCCGAACGCGGCATGGCAGTACTGATGATCTGCGATGAGATCCCGGAAGCTTATTACAACAGTCATCGGGTACTGGTGATGCGCAAAGGCGAACTGGTCGCCGAATTTTCGCCGCATCACTGCACCGAACAACAGATCGCCGAGGTGGTGAATGGATAAGTCGTTTCTCGCTCGCCTGGCCGGGCGGCATGAATTCTATCTTGGCCTGCTGGTGTTGGTATTGGCGCTGGGGCTGAGTATCGGCACCGATGAATTTCTGACGCTGGGCAACCTGACCGACGTCGCCACCAGCTACGCCATTCTCGGCATTCTGGCCTGCGGCCTGTTTGTGGTGCTGATTGCCGGCGGAATTGATATTTCATTCCCGGCGATCACCGCCATCGCCCAGTACGTGATGGCCAGTTGGATCATTACTCACGGCGGCAGCTTTCCGCTGGCGTTCGCCATGGCCATCGGCGTCGGCCTGCTGCTCGGGCTGATGAACGGTTTCCTGGTGTACTGGCTGAAGGTACCGGCGATTATCATTACCATCGCCACGCTGAATCTGTTCTACGGCCTGCTGGTGTATGCCACCAATGGCACCTGGCTGTACGGTTTTCCAGACTGGTTCATGGATGGCATCAACTGGTTCTCGTTTACCGCCGGCGACGGCTATGACTACGGCCTGACGCTGCCGCTGCTGTGCCTGCTGGCGGTGATTATCGTTACCGGCGTCCTGATGAACTTCACCCGCCTCGGCCGCCAGATTTTCGCCATGGGCGGCAACCGCGACGCCGCATCGCGCCTGGGGTTGAATCTGCTGCGGCTGCATTTTTATGTCTATGGCTATATGGGCATTCTGGCAGGCATCGCCGCGGTAGTGCAGGCGCAAATCACCCAATCGGTGGCGCCAAACTCGCTGCTCGGCTTTGAACTGACGGTGCTGGCGGCGGTGGTGCTTGGCGGTACCAGCATGACCGGCGGACGCGGTTCGCTCACCGGCACCCTGCTTGGCGTGGTATTGCTGGCCTTCCTGCAAAATGGCCTGACGTTGCTCAGCGTGTCCTCATACTGGCACACGGTATTCAGCGGGCTGATTATTCTGATCAGCATCAGTAGCACCGCCTGGAATGAAAAACGTAAGCTGGCCAAGGAGATATGACATGACGCAATTAACCCGCATGATCCCACGCGATCGGATCATCCGCCTGCAAAGCGCGATCATTATCATCGTCGCCCTGCTGTTCGCCGGATTACTGGGATCGCGTTTCTTCAGCGCCGGCAATTTCCAGTCGATCGCCTCACAGTTGCCGATCCTCGGCATGTTGGCACTCGGCATGGGTATCACCATGCTGACCGGCGGTATCAATCTGTCGATTATTGCCGGCGCCAACGCCTGCTCGCTGGTGATGGCAGCCATCATCGTCAGCCACCCGGACCAACCGTTGTTCCTCGGACTGGCGCTGCTGGCCGGGCTGGCCGTTGCCGTCGCCATCGGTATGCTGAACGGCGCGCTGGTTGCCTGGATTGGCGTTTCGCCGATCCTCGCCACGCTCGGCACCATGACGCTGATAACCGGTCTGAATATCCTGCTGTCCAACGGCGCAGTGATTTCCGGCTTCCCGGCAGCGATCCAGTATCTTGGCAACGGCAGCCTGTTCGGCATTCCACTGGCGCTGTTGCTGTTTCTGCTGGTGGCGGCGGGGCTGTGGATTCTGCTAGAGCACACCACGCTTGGCCGCAGCCTGTATCTGCTGGGCTCCAACCAGCAGGCGACGCAGTTCAGCGGCGTCAACACCGCCCGGGTGCAGATCGCGGTTTATATTCTGTCCGCCCTGCTCGGCTGGGGTGCGGCGCTACTGATGATGGCAAAATTCAACTCGGCCAAGGCCGGCTATGGCGAATCCTACCTGCTGGTGACCATTCTGGCTTCGGTGCTCGGCGGCATCAATCCGGACGGCGGCTTTGGTCGTATTCTCGGTCTGGTGCTGGCGCTGATCGTGCTGCAAATGATCGAAAGCGGCCTCAACCTGCTCGGCGTCAGCAGTTATCTGACCATGGCGCTGTGGGGCGGCGTGCTGATCCTGTTTATCGCATTACAAAATCGAAAAGCCTAGGTTGTGCTGCGCACTGTTAACCGGTGCAATCTTATACGGAGAAAAATAATGGCGAGTTATTTTATTGGCGTAGACGTCGGAACCGGCAGTGCACGCGCAGGCGTTTTTGACCTGAACGGCCGGATGGTAAGCCAGGCCAGCCGCGAAATTGACATTTATCGGCCAAAGGCGGATTTTGTCGAGCAGTCTTCCGACAATATCTGGCAAGCGGTGTGCAACGCGGTGCGCGACGCCGTCAACCAGGCCGACATCAATCCGATTCAGGTGAAAGGACTCGGTTTTGACGCCACCTGTTCGCTGGTGGTGTTGGACAAGGAAGGCAAACCGCTGACCATCAGTCCGTCCGGCCGCAGCGAGCAAAACATCATCGTGTGGATGGATCACCGTGCCATTACCCAGGCCGAACGCATCAACGCCAGCAAACACCGGGTGCTGGACTTCGTTGGCGGCGTGATTTCCCCGGAAATGCAAACGCCGAAGATGTTGTGGCTCAAGCAGCATATGCCGACCACCTGGGCCAACGCCGGTTACCTGTTCGATCTGCCCGACTTCCTGACCTGGCGCGCGACCCAGGATGCGACCCGTTCGCTGTGTTCGACGGTCTGCAAATGGACCTATCTTGGTCACGAGCAACGCTGGGACAAGAGCTATTTCAAGCAGATCGGGCTGGAAGACCTGCTGGAGCACGACGCGGAAAAAATTGGCAGCGACGTCAAAATCATGGGTGAACCGCTCGGTCATGGCCTGACGCAACGTGCCGCCAGCGAAATGGGCCTGATGGCCGGCACCGCGGTCAGCGTGTCGATCATTGATGCCCACGCCGGCACGCTCGGCACCATTGGCGCCACCGGCGTTTCTGGCGAAGTGGCAGACTTCGATCGCCGCATCGCGTTAATTGGTGGTACCTCGACCGGCCATATGGCGATGTCGCGCACCGCGCGCTTTATCGGCGGCGTGTGGGGGCCATATTACTCTGCCATTCTGCCGGAATACTGGCTGAACGAAGGCGGCCAGTCCGCCACCGGCGCGCTGATCGATCACGTGATTCAGTCGCACCCGTGCTATGCAGAACTGCTGTCGCAGGCCAAAGCGCATAACCAGACGATATATGAAGTGCTGAACGCCTTGCTACGCCGCATGGCGGGCGAACCGGAGAAAATCGCCTTCCTGACCCAGGACATTCATATGCTGCCGTACTTCCACGGCAACCGTTCGCCACGCGCCAACCCGACGCTGACCGGCACGCTGACCGGCCTGAAGCTGTCACGCACGCCGGAAGACATGGCGCTGCACTATTTGGCGACCATTCAGGCCATCGCGCTGGGCACCCGCCATATCATCGAAACCATGAATCAGAGCGGTTATAGCATTGATACCATCATGGCCAGCGGCGGTGGCACCAAGAACCCGATTTTCGTGCAGGAACATGCCAACGCCACCGGCTGCGCCATGCTGCTGCCGGAGGAAAGCGAAGCGATGCTGCTGGGCGGCGCCATGATGGCTACCGTGGCGGCCGGGGTGTTCGATACCCTGCCGGAAGCGATGAATGCCATGAGCCGCATCGGCAAAACCGTGACGCCGCAAACCAATGACATCAAGCGCTACTACGATCGTAAATACCGCGTGTTCCACCAGCTGTATCACGATCATATGAAATATCGCCAATTGATGCAGGAGGACGCATGAGCCAACAGGAGTGGCAACGCGCTAGCGAGGCCTGGCAACTGTACAGTCGCGAGCTGGCGCAGCTCGATCAGCGCATCGACGCCGCCGATTGGCAACGCCTGATGACGCTGTTAAGCGGCTGCCGGGGCAAAATTGCGGTAACCGGCGTTGGCACCTCCGGCATTGCGGCGCGTAAAATCGCCCATATGCTGGCCTGCGTCGAACAGCCGGCCATTTTTCTGGACGCGACCGATGCGGCGCATGGCGATCTGGGGTTTTTACGTGCCGACGATCTGCTGATCATGATCTCGCGCGGCGGCAATTCCGAGGAGCTGACGCGCCTGCTGCCGACGCTGGCCGCCAAAGGTGTGACGCTGATCAGCGTCACGGAAAACCCGGACTCCGCCATCGCTCGCGCCGCGCAGCTGGTGATCGCCACCGGGGTGAAAAATGAGGTAGATCCGCTGAATATGCTGGCAACCACCTCGATCGTGCTGGTACTGGCGATTTTCGACGCCGCCTGCGCCTGTCTGATGGTGCGAAGCGGCTACGATAAGGACCGGCTGCTGGCGGTACATCCGGGCGGCAACGTCGGCAAAAGCCTGCGCGAAGAGCATTAACGCTGCCATAAGGCCCGGCACGCCGGGCCCATAGTCCATCAGGCTTTATTGATCGCCGCGATAATCACCAGCCGATCGTTCAACTGCCGCTTCAACTGCGGATCGTCGGTGCCGGCAATTTGCTGTTTTAGCATCGCTTCCTGCTGACGGCGCGCCTGCGGATCGCTGAACAGCAATCCTTTTACGTTAATCGACGCCACGTTGCTGTAACGTCCATCCGCCGTGGTCGGCACGCTGATTTTACCGTCATTCAGCAGTTTTTCGACGATGTGACGTTCACGGTCATAGCCCGTCAGCCCAACCAGTTGCCAGCGCTGCTGCGTACTTCCCTGGTATTGCCCTTGCTTGACCTCGGTCAGATAACGCAGGGTCAGATTACGTATGGTGCCGGCCTCTTCGCCGTACTGCGCCTTGCTGTCGGACAATACCGGAAACTGCATCCCCTCCAGCGCGCCGCCCTGCTGCGTCAGGTGTCCCATGCGGTAACTGTTCATCCCCAGGCGTATCGGCATCTCGTCGGTGACCGGCGTGCCGTCGTTCATTTTCAGCTCGATAATGCGCTGCCCCACCGGCTGGCGCAGATCGATTTTATAGGTGACGCCGTCGAAGAAATCATTGGTGGAGTATTTGGAGGCGCGCCGCTGCGGGTTGAAGCTGTATGTCACGTCGCCGTCGTGCAGTTGATTGAAATAGCCTGCCGACCATTCCATATACTTTTTCAGTTCCTTGCCGCTGAGCTGATAGACGGTAATTTCACCACCGGCGTACTGATAATTAAAGGCAATGTCCTTGGCGGTGATGGTACCGACGTTAAGCTTCGGCCGATCGTTGTCTATCTGCAACGCAATCACCTGCGCCTGTGGCGCGTAATAGCGGCTGGCCTGCTGATACAGCCGGCTGATGCCGGTATCCTGCACGTGAACCTGTGGAATGCCCTTCACCGCATCCGGCGGCACCAGATCCTGGCCGGACAGTTGGGCAATCGGCCGGTTGGCATTGGCGCGCAGGATAGTGTGGTACGGCTGATAGATTTGCTCCAGCTTTTTGTCCGACGCAACGCCCTTGATCGGGTAGGTGTAGCTGTCTTTGTTGACCAGCAGGTATTTGCCGTTGTGCTGCTCAAATTGCAGATCGATGCGCGACAGCGCGCGGCCGTACTTATCCGGTTCGGTGACAATCACGCCATTAATCACTTCCTTATCCACCTTGACGTGCATATGGCCGGCAACGATCGCCGCCAGCTCCGGGTTGGCGCGCGCGATATCGCCCACGCCGGTGCCCGGCCGCTGATTCTCGTTGTCGATACCCATATGCGCCACCAGCACGATGGCGTCCACTTGTCCCTGAATCTGCTGAATGACCTGCCTGACCGCCTGCACCGGATCGGTGAAGTTCAATCCCTTCACCCGATCGGTGCCCTTGGCGAATTCGGCGGTCATCGGCGTATCCATGCCGATAATGCCGATCTTCACCCCCTGACGTTCGATGATTTTATACGCCGGCAGATAAGGCTTGCCGCTGTCCCACAGGATATTGCCGGCCAATGCGGTGCCGGTGAACTGATTGAGCGAGGTCGCCAGCGGCTTGAGACCAAAGTCGAATTCGTGGTTGCCCATCACCCAGACGTCATACTCCAGCGCATTAAAACCGAGGATCATCGGGCTGGTTTTTTCGTTTTTAAACGTTTCGACAAAATTACCCTGAATGGTGTCGCCGGCGTCAACCAGGATCACGTTCGGCTGCTGGGCGCGGATCTGCTGGATCTGAGTGGCGATCTGGCTCAGGCTGCCGGCCAGATTTTCGGTGTCGGTGGAATAATCCCAGGGTACGAAGGTACCGTGCAGATCGGAAGTGCCGAGAAGGGTGATATTGACAGGTTCAGCGGCCATCGCGGAGGTTCCCAGGCAAAGCAATACGGCAAGCAGCGTGTTTTTCATTTTTTATCTAATTATAGGCGGGGGAAATGAAAGGGAATCATGCGATCCACTTTGCATTTTATCCAGAGTGTTTTCAGGTTGATTCAGAGAAATGGGAGGTAGCTCAATGAATACTCCTCCCGATATTCGTCAATGCTGTACCAGCGTCGCAAGTACCGGGAGCTCGCCGAAATAATTGGCCTGGCGGCAAGTTGGCGCAGCAGCGTCAAGTATGAGGGGGATCCGGCATATAGATGTCGAAACGGTGATTTTTGGTGGTCGTCGCCGCATGTGCTGGCACGTTCGCCAATGGCGGCGCGTAGTCCGGGCGCTTCACCACGATGCGTTTGGTCGCCAGGCGGCGCGCCGGTGCCAGCAGGCCATCGGCGTCGTCGTCGCTACCCACCAGCGACTGGAATACCCGCATCTCTTTCTTCACCAACGCACTTTTCTGTTTGTGCGGATACATCGGATCGAGGTAGACCACTTCCGGCCGCGGTTCGAGTTCCGCCAGCGCCGTCAGGCTGGAGGCATGCAGCAGCGTCAGGCGCTCACGCAGCCATGGACCGATTTCAGCGTCCTGATAGCCGCGCTGCAGGCCGTCGTCGAGCAGTGCCGCCACCACCGGATTGCGTTCCAGCATGCGTACGCGGCAACCGAGCGCCGCCAGCACGAAGGCGTCGCGCCCCAGCCCGGCGGTGGCGTCCACCACATCCGGTAAATAGTTGCCTTTGATGCCAACCGCCTTGGCTACCGCTTCACCCCGGCCGCCACCAAAGCGTCGCCGGTGCGCCATCGGACCGGTAACAAAATCGACGTAAATCGCCCCGAGCTTCGGCTCGTCGCGCTTGCGCAGCTCCAGCCGTTGCGGCGTCAACACTAACGCCATCAGCGCCTGGTCGTCCGATGTCAGTTGCCAACGATCGGCCAAAATAGACAAGGCGCCGGGATCGGCGCCTGCTTCACACAATAAACACACGCTCACGTGTCGAGTTACCCTTTGATTCCGTAATGGCGCAGCATAGCATCCAGCTGTGGCTCACGGCCACGGAAGCGTTTGAACAGCTCCATTGGCTCTTCCGAACCACCACGCGACAGAATGTTATCCAGGAACGACTGGCCGGTTTCAGCGTTGAAAATACCTTCTTCTTCAAAACGCGAATAGGCATCTGCCGACAGCACTTCCGCCCATAGATAGCTGTAATAACCTGCCGCATAGCCGCCGGCGAAGATATGGCTGAACGCGTGCGGGAAACGGCCCCAGCTCGGCGACGGCACCACCGCGACCATTTTCTTCACCTCGGCCAGCAGCGGCAGGATCTGCGCACCGGTTTGCGGATCGTATTCAAAGTGCATGCGGAAGTCGAACAGGCCAAATTCCAGCTGACGCAGAATGAACAGCGCCGCCTGATAGTTTTTAGCCTCCAGCAGCTTATCGAGCAGTGCGGTTGGCAGCGGCTCGCCGGTCTGATAATGACCGGAAATAAATGCCAGCGCTTCCGGCTCCCAGCACCAGTTTTCCATAAACTGGCTTGGCAGTTCGACCGCATCCCACGGCACCCCGCTGATGCCTGCGACGCCGGCGGTATCGATTTGCGTCAGCATATGGTGCAGGCCATGGCCAAACTCATGGAACAGCGTCGTCACTTCGTTATGGGTAAACAGCGCCGGCTGGTCGCCCAATGGACGGTTGAAGTTGCAGGTCAGGTAGGCCACCGGTTTTTGCAACTCGCCGTTGGCTTTGCGCAGGCTGCCAACGCAGTCATCCATCCAGGCACCGCCACGCTTGTTCTCGCGCGCATACAGATCCAGGTAGAAGCTGCCGCGCAGCGCGCCGCTCGCATCGAACAAATCAAAGAAGCGCACTTCCGGATGCCAGGTATCAACGTCTTTACGCTCTTTGGCGCTAATACCGTAAATGCGTGTTACCACTTCAAACAGCCCATCGACAACGCGCTGTTCCGGGAAGTACGGACGCAGCTGTTCGTCGCTGATCGAGAACAGGTGCTGTTTTTGCTTTTCGCCGTAATAGGTAATGTCCCACGCTTCCAGCTGATCGACGCCATAATGCTGTTGGGCAAAAGCACGTAGCTGGGCCAGTTCCTGCTCCGCCTGCGGGCGGGCGCGCTTGGCCAAATCGTTCAGGAAGCCAATGACCTGCTGCGGGGTTTCCGCCATTTTGGTGGCCAGTGATTTGTCGGCGTAGGTCGCGAAACCCAGCAGTTGCGCCAGTTCGTGACGCAGCGCCAGGGTTTCCGCCATCACTTCGCTGTTATCCCATTTGCCCGCATTCGGCCCCTGATCGGAGGCGCGGGTGGTGAACGCGCGGTACATTTCTTCGCGCAGCGCCTGATTGTCGGCGTAGGTCATCACCGGCAGGTAGCTCGGCATGTCCAGCGTCAGCAGCCATCCTTCCTGCTCTTTGGCCTGCGCCATCGCCTGTGCCTGTGCCAATGCGCTGGCAGGCAGACCGCTCAGTTCGGCTTCGTCGGTAATCAGTTTGCTCCAGCCCATGGTGGCGTCGAGCACGTTATTGCTGTAGGTCGAACCCAGTTCAGACAGCCGCGCGACGATCTCACCGTAACGACGCTGTTTTTCCGGCGACAGGCCAATGCCCGACAGCTCGAAATCACGCAGCGCGTTTTCTACCGCCTTGCGCTGCGGCAGGGTCAGTTGAGCGAACGCATCACCTTCCTTCAGATTGCGGTAGGCTTGATACAGCCCTTCGTGCTGGCCTACCCAGGTGCCGTACTCCGACAGCAGCGGCAATGCCTGCTCATAGGCTTCACGCAGTTCCGGGCTGTTTTTTACCGAATTAAGGTGGCCGATAGGCGACCAGATGCGCGACAGGCGATCGTCAGACTCCGCCAGTGGCTGCACCAGATTATCCCAGGTGAACGGCCCCGGCTGCGCGACCACGCGTTCTACCTCGGCGCGGCAATCGTTCAGCGCGGATTGCACCGCAGGCACGATATCTTCAGGGCGAATAGCGGAAAACGGCGGCAGGGAAAACGGTGTCAGCAACGGATTTGTCATAGGGCAGTCCTGATTAGCGTTGGGGCCCGCCGCAACCGACGGGCCTTAAAATGCGTATGATTAACTAACATGGAGCCAAGCGAGGCGAAAATCAATGGTCGGCATTGATGGATAGTGCCTTAAACCACGCGTTAATAGCGCTGTCCGACACCGCTGGAGATGCCGGGTTATCAGAGGGTGCGGCATGAACGCGCCCATCCTGATCCGACAGATAGCTGGCCAGGCGGTGGCCGCGCTGGCATAGCGACAGGCTATCCACCCGCGCGCAACCACCATCACGTTTTTGCCGATACCCCGAGGGTTGCCTTATTCCCTGCGCTAATGCAGTTCAGTTTTTCCCGGCCAGACAGTTTATACTGTGCAGATTATATGCCTTATTGAAAGCTCCTCTCATGGAGCACAAGGAACCGTCACCAGCCATGTTAAGTTATCGCCACAGTTTTCACGCCGGCAACCATGCCGACGTGCTGAAGCACACCGTTCAGAGCCTGATCATCGAGTCGCTGAAAGAAAAAGACAAACCGCTACTGTATCTGGACACCCACTCAGGTGCGGGGCGCTATCAGCTGAGCGGTGAGCACGCCGAACGGACCGGGGAATATCTCGAAGGTATTGGCCTGCTGTGGCAACGTGACGATATTCCGCCAGAAATGGCCGCCTACATGAGCGTGGTGCATAATTTTAACCGCAGCGGCACCTTGCGTTACTACCCGGGCTCACCGCTGATTGCCCGCCAGTTGCTGCGCCCACAGGACAAGATCCACCTGACCGAGCTGCACCCTAGCGACTACCCGTTGTTGCGCAGCGAGTTTCAAAAAGACGAGCGCGCCAAGGTACAGCGCGCCGACGGCTATCAGCAGTTGAAATCACAGTTGCCCCCGACATCGCGCCGCGGGCTGATCCTGATGGATCCGCCTTACGAACTGAAAACCGATTACCAGGACGTGGTTAAAGGCATTCAGGAAGGTTATAAGCGCTTTGCCACCGGCACCTACGCACTGTGGTATCCGGTGGTGCTGCGCCAGCAGATCAAGCGCATGCTGAAAGATCTGGAAGCCACCGGCATTCGCCGCATTCTGCAAATCGAGCTGGCGGTGAAGCCGGACAGCGATCAACGCGGCATGACCGCCTCCGGCATGATTGTCATTAACCCGCCGTGGAAGCTGGAACAGCAGATGAAAAACGTGCTGCCGTGGCTGCACAAGGTGTTGGTGCCATCGGGCATTGGTCACCATCTGGTGAACTGGGTGGTGCCGGAATAATCCTGCATGGCGCGCACTGCGCGCGCCTGATTCCTGCCTATCACAGCCATTGACGCAATCTTTGCGACAAACCCGCATCAGGCGTTAAACTCTTACGTTCTTCAAATTACACAACTCATGGAAAACCCAGATGACGAAACATTACGATTATCTAGCAATTGGCGGCGGCAGCGGCGGTATCGCATCGATCAACCGGGCAGCCATGTATGGCCAGAAATGCGCGCTGATTGAAGCCAAAGAACTGGGCGGCACCTGCGTTAACGTGGGTTGTGTACCGAAGAAGGTGATGTGGCACGCGGCGCAGATCGCCGAGGCCATTCATCAATATGGTCCGGATTATGGTTTCGATACCACCGTCAACGCGTTTGACTGGAAAAAACTGATCGCCAACCGTACCGCCTATATCGACCGTATCCATACCTCTTACGACAACGTATTGGGTAAAAACAAGGTTGATGTAATCAAAGGCTTCGCCCGCTTTGTTGACGCTCATACCGTGGAAGTCAACGGCGAAAAAATCACTGCCGATCATATCCTGATCGCCACCGGTGGCCGCCCAAGCCATCCGGATATTCCGGGGGCGGAATACGGCATTGATTCCGACGGTTTCTTCGAGCTGGACGCGCTGCCAAAACGCGTTGCCGTGGTCGGTGCTGGCTACATCGCGGTGGAAATCGCTGGCGTGCTGAATGCGCTTGGCGCTGAAACCCACCTGTTCGTGCGTAAGCACGCGCCGCTGCGCAGCTTCGATCCACTGATCGTGGAAACGCTGGTAGAAGTCATGAACACCGAAGGGCCGACCCTGCACACCGAATCGGTGCCGAAAGCCATCGTCAAGAACGCTGACGGCAGCCTGACGCTGCAACTGGAAAACGGCAAGGCATGTACCGTCGACAGCCTGGTATGGGCGATTGGCCGCGAGCCGGCTACCGACAACCTGAATCTGGCCGTGACCGGGGTGAAAACCAACGCTCAGGGCTACATCGAAGTGGACAAGTTCCAGAATACCAGTGTGAAAGGCATCTATGCGGTCGGCGATAACACCGGCGCGGTTGAACTGACGCCGGTTGCGGTCGCCGCCGGTCGCCGCCTGTCCGAACGCCTGTTCAACAACAAGCCGAACGAGCATCTGGATTACAGCAATATTCCAACCGTGGTGTTCAGCCACCCGCCAATCGGCACCATCGGCCTGACCGAGCCGGAAGCGAAAGAGAAATACGGCGAAGACCAGGTCAAAGTGTACCGTTCTGCGTTCACCGCCATGTACAGCGCCGTGACCCAGCATCGTCAGCCGTGCCGCATGAAGCTGGTATGCGTCGGCGCAGAAGAGAAGATTGTCGGGATCCACGGTATCGGCTTCGGCATGGATGAAATGCTGCAAGGCTTTGCCGTCGCAGTGAAAATGGGCGCCACCAAGCAGGACTTTGATAACACCGTGGCGATCCACCCAACCGCAGCGGAAGAGTTCGTCACCATGCGCTAACGCGGCAAAGCGGCCATCGGTCGCTGTCGGTGTCGGTGTCGGTGTCTCAACGGTGTGACACCGCTTTCTCTCTAGGCCAACGGCTACGGCAGTTGGCCTTTTTTATCAGCCTGTCCCGCCTAAAACCCGATAATAACTGATGTCAAACACTGCCAGCGGCAACAAGGTAATTATTGTGGTGATTAATAAAAACTTCATATAATAAAAATGACATTATAGAAAAATGAAAGAAATAATATTTATCGGCAAGCCAGTTTGATTTCAAATGCTTAAAGCGTTTTTTCTGTCTTTTACTTTTTGACCAGCGCTGAGGTTAATCCTAATCATTCGGTAACGTTACCTGATACGTTGACAATAAACGGTTGTTGGTTAAGTTTGTTGGTGAATATATCCACTCTCAAACAGGAAGAAAAATGGCAATCGATACTTTTTTAAAGGTTGAAGGTGTTACCGGTGAGTCCCATGATTCCAATCACAAAAACTGGACCGATGTACTGTCATTTACCTGGGGTGCCTCTCAGCCAGGCAATATGTCGGTTGGCGGGGGCGGCGGGAGTGGCAAAGTCAATTACCGCGATTTGGAAGTCCAGGCGCTGATCGATAAATCTACACCGGCCATTTTAAAATTCTGCTCCAGCGGCAAACACGTCAATAAAGTTGAAGTCTCTATTTGTAAGGCCGGTGGTAGCCAGGTGGAATATGCCCGCATTGTGCTGGAAGACGTGCTGGTGACATTGGCCGATTTTACCGGCGTCGGCCATACCGATAATATTCTGGTGAAATACCGCTTCCAGGCGTCGAAAGTCAACCTGCATTATTGGGAACAGACGGATAAAGGCACCAAGGGCGCGGAAACCAAAGCCGGTTGGGATATCAAACAAAACAAAGAAATATAACCTGACCACGGGGGGGTTCTATGGCAGACCCAACACTGGATATCGAATCCGTTTTAAAAGGCAGCCTGCTCAGCCAGGATGACCTGCGGATCATTCTCGCCTTTATTAACGAGCTGGACGAAGAGACGCTGGCGCAGTTCGAAAACGATACCGACTCCGGCATCATGAACAACTTCATGGAGTTACAGCGCGCCAACCAGCGGCGGGAATCGTTGGAGGATTACGGCGCGCCACGCGACGATGAAGCGAGCATCGGCTTGCGCAATATGAATGGCAACGTGTTGCAAGACAACCCGTCGGTTTTCAACAGATACAACACCGCGCTCAAGGGCTACGGCGGTAACGTCTATGACGATACGCAAAAAAGCAATTACTCCATGGCCGCCGCAGCGGTAGGTGCCATTGGCGCACTGTCAGGTTCCGGCGCCGTTTTTGCCGCCACCGCCGCCGCCCAGGCCGGCCAGACGCTGATGACCAATATCTATGTCCGTTACGCCATGACCGCCGTTGGCACGCTGGGAATTTCGAGCGGCTGCGTGCTGGCGGTACGCAACTTTCTGTCTGACCGCCAGGTAGGGCAAAATAAGAAGCTGATAGACGCGATGAAAAAGATGGCGAAAAGCAGAAACAAGCTCACCACCTTTTTCAATGAAACCCGCGTCAAAATCCTCAAAGATGAGGAAAAAGCAAAAAAAAGCGCCATGACCTATATGAGCCGGCGCCCACTCGATCTGGCCAACGGTGGGGATGTCAGAACGCGGATGGAACGGCTGTTTTCTACCGTATTGCTGACCGATACCGCGCCGATGAAGGCGAAAATCCTGTTGCTCAGCAATGAGCAGTACGTTTCTTTAACCGATGATAGCAATCGCCCGACCTATATCTCCAAAAGTGACCTGAAGCTGATGGGTGAGATTTCGGGTATGTTCTAAATCGTCCCTTGCCCTGCTGCATCGAATAGCACGCAAAAGGGTGCTATTCTAACAGCAGGATGCTGTGGATCCCGTCCCAATGGCCGGCTTTGCTGGCCGTTGTCTTTTCTGTGACATCCTCCGGCATGACTCGCTGTTTTTGTCGCCGTTTAGCCTGCTAAATTTATCCATTGACTCTTGCCTGCCGTTGCGGAGAACCCCCCGATGCTGTCAACCATAATCAGAACTATTACGTTGGCGTTATTGGCCCTGATCGCTAGCCAAACCTCCGCGTTGAGTTTTACCCTGGAAGTATCAGGCAATATCAGCCGATTCACCGACCCGGTGAACAAACGTTATGTGTTTACCGACCAAGAGCTGTTCGCCATGCCCATGAGCAGTATTGCCACCACCACTTCATGGACGCCAAAGCGCAAATTTGACGGCGTGGCGGTGGCGGATATTCTGGCCAAGGTCGGCGCCAGGGGGCAAACGCTATCCATGCATGCGCTCAATGATTACTACATTGATATCCCGCGTTCGGACGTGGAGAAATACCATATTATTCTCGCCTACAAAATGGACGGAGAAATGCTGAAGATCAGAAACTTCGGGCCCCTGTTTCTGGTCTATCCGCGCGACGCCGCCGGCGCCGAATTAAATTCGCCTTTATATAACTCGCGCTTTATCTGGCAGGTCAACAGGATTGTGATCAAATGAAGTTAACCCAGTTCAAAAGCGGCGGCCGTCTGGCTATTCCGGCCATCTTCGCCGCACTGTTTCTTGTCGCTTCAACCATCACGCTCTATTACTACAGCGCGACGTTGTCGAAGAAAGGGTTATATGCCATCGCCGGTACGCAGGAGAATTACTCGTGGTCGATCGCCAAATTCTCGATCAAGCTGGCAGAATTTGAAACCTTCGTCGAGCAACAGAAAAATTCGCCCAAGGTTGATATTGAGGCGCTCAGGCTGCGTTTCGAAATCCTGTATTCGCGTTTTTACGTGCTGGAAACGGTCTCCGAGTCCACCCAGCCGCTATATCGCGAACCGGGTTATCCGCAGGTCATTCAACACATGCTGAAAGAAATGGATCGACTTGATCGGCTCATCAGCGCCTCGCCGCTCGATCTGTCCAACATCTCCCAAGCCATGCAGCACATGAAACCCTACGCGATCGAAATGGCCAACCTGGCTGACCATGCGGAAGTGAAACAGCGCACCGTGGCGTATGATGATTACATCGAAAAAAGGCTGATCATTTTTTATGGCCTGGTGATTATCATGTTCTCGGTGATTGCCCTGGTTGCCATTACGCTTATCGTGCTGCGTCAGCAACGTATCACCATTGAGCAACAGGCGAAGGCTATCGAAGCGGAGAAAGCGACCCGCACCAAAAACGCCTTTCTGGGAGCCATCGGCCATGAATTGCGCACTTCGCTGCAAAGCATCATGTCGGCCATCGATGTGTTGATGAACACCAAGGTTTCAGCCGAGCACGTCGATACCTTCCAGCGCCTGGAAACGGCAGCCCAGCAGATTGAAAGTCAGATGAAAGATCTCACCGACTACGCGCATCTGGACAGCGGCATGATGGAGCTGCGCATCGTGCCGTTCAACGCCGAGCGCCTGATCCAGGAAACGGCAGATGAAATCGGTATGCTGACGCGCAAAGCGCATATCAAGCTGCTGTGCGAAGTGGATTTTAGCCACGCGCAGGTGTATTCCGACCCGCTGCGCATACGCCAGATTCTGGTCAATCTGCTGACCAACGCCTATAAATACACCGAAAACGGCTCTATCACCGTGCATGGCTGCCTGCGACGCCAGCCGGGCGGTAATGCGCTGATCATTGAAGTGACCGATACCGGCATCGGTATCGAAGAAGAAAAACTCGGGCAGATCTTCCAGCCGTTCACCCAGCTCGACCAGTCACATACCAAACAATACGGCGGCGTCGGCATGGGGTTGGCGATCGTGCAGGGCCTGGTCTCGCTGCTGCAGGGCAGCGTCACCGTTTACAGCGAACAGGCCAAAGGCAGCACCTTTATCGTCAGCATTCCGGTTGACCTCGGCGACGCGCAGCCGGATCAGGCGGAACACCCGTTGACGCCGGCGGCCACCCGACTGAAAGAGCAGCAGGTTCTGGTGGTGGATGACAATAAATCGGTGGGCGACGCCTTCGCCGCGCTGCTGGATAAGCTGGGTTATCGCCATGAACAGTGTGATTCACCGGAGCGCGCGCTGCAAAAGCTGCTGCGGCGCCCTTATGATGCGCTGTTGCTGGACTTGCAGATGCCCGGCATCGACGGCGCGGCGCTGGCGAAAAAGTTGCGTAACCAGCGCGGCCCGAATCGGCATATTCCGATCATCGGCATCAGCGCCTATACGCCGGAGTTGCTGACCGCCGAGCAACGGGCGATGTTTGATGACTATTTAATGAAGCCAGTACGCATGGACGCGCTGTCCAACGCACTGGCGGCGCTGTTCGCTAAAGGTTGAAACAGCGTTGCAATGCGGCTTCAATCACGTGAAGCCGCACCGGTTTCTCGTACGGCCCCAGTACGTCGTAATCACGCATCGCCTGCGCAATCTCGGATTCGCGCAGACCGGTGCCAAGCTGGCCGGTCAGCACCAATACCGGCGCGTCGGGGTTGTCGGAGGCACGAATGGCTTCGATGCACGGCACCGCCGTTTCCTGCCCTATCAGCCAATCCACCACGTAACCGTCGAACAGGCTTTTCGATAACGCCTGACAAAATGCCGCCACGTCATAGAACGCCACCGCATGGAAACCACGGCTATTGAGGTATTTTGTCAGCTCATCGGCCGCCTGATGGGAATCGTCCAATACCGCAATGCTCAGTCGCTCGTCATCGGCACTGTGCGGGCGGATCTCAATCAGCTCGACGCAATAACGGTTGCCGGTCGGCGCATCATCAACGCGATAAATCACCCATTGATCGTCATGCTGCAACGCCACGTAATCCGATAACCGCCCGCCATTCAGTTCGTGACCAATATAGGCGACGCAAGGCAGTTCGACGCCAGCCACAGAAAAGATGGCATCCCGTGCAATAGTTTGCGCAGGGGCGTCACTGTCCACATTCATATCGACGATTGCCGCCGGGGTTTCATCCAACGCCGCTGCCACGCTGTTGATCTGTTCCAGCGTCCAGGGGCTTTGCCCCTTCAGTTTGCGGTGCGCATGCGAAAAACTCAGCGCCAGAATGCGGCTGAGTTCTTTTGCCTGTTGACGCTTGCCTATCCCATGATGAAGAAAAAGCGCTCTGACCCGGTTTGCAATCGACTGTGAATCGAATTTCTGGTGATTGTTATCCATTTTTTCCTTCGATTTTTTTCTAATTTTTCAGTCGCTTTGGAGTAAATAGGTGTTCAAGCTTGATACAATGTTAGCATCATATGCAATCTTATTCTCAAAACATTGCTTGACATACCAACTTCGATAGTCAAACATGGTATCAGAAGCTACACACAGCAACACACTATAAAAATAATACAAGAAACACAGTTATAATAACCATAATGACACCAGGGAAATCTGTTCAGGTGGTCGGTTCTGAAGAAAAACACGACAGAACAACGACATACCGTCCGGAGTAAAAGCCTTTAGCGCTAATAATAAAGATGTACCCCCCATTTTAACCGGTCCCCGTCAGGGGACCGTTTTTTTTTGCCGTCTCAACGTCAGGAAAGATCGATCTGTAATGCAATGCAATGTTCTCGACCAATCGTCAGGCCAGGTCCCAAGCGCCGTATCACCAGCCCCAGGTGTCGCATCATACGTTCAACCCCGAGTGTCGTCACCGTCACATAGGCTGTTAATTGCTGCTGACGTCCATACGCCATCATCTGTTCGATCATCTGCCGCGTCACACTGGAAAATCCCAGCCCACGATCGTTGGGTGCACAGTTGATAAAACGTGACAGTTCCCACACCGCTTCACTGCACGGTGGCTGATGGCAGCCCAACAAAGAGGGGAAGGTATTTTTCAGCATATAGGGTCCGGTGGTGGGCAGCATTCGCCAGCAACCGTCGATCCGTTCACCGTCCTCATGCAGCAACAGCAGATAAAGGGGGTTCAACGCATCGTAAGCATCGATCTCCATACCATCGTATAGCACCACATCCCAACGCTTTTTATAATAGAAGGTGTCGGCACGTAATTGGTGCATATGCTGCAACAGGTTGGCATCGATAGCCGCTCGAGCCGCGATTAACGTTTTCATCATGATCCTGACTCTGGGATAAAGATAAAACTATTATCGATATTAGAATTAAGGAGAACTATCTGTTTAGATAGTTGACATTCCGATCATCATTATCGCGCCGTTATTATATATTCCCTGGTGTAACTCCGGGTATTATAAGGTCAACGACCCGCTGGCAATGGCTTTGATGATTGCCGCACCACGAGAACTGACGTTAAACTTTCGACGAATGTTTTTGAAATGAAAGTTCACGTTGGCCTCCGAGCAATTCAGTATGCGTGATATCTCCCACGTGGTTTTACCGATGGTGAACCATTTGCACACTTCTATTTCACGCGGGCTTAATACCGTGGCGGTCAATTTGTTTTTCTCATCAAGTAATCGAATGCAATGATGCAACAAAATATCCCGCAATATATAGAGCTCCCCCCATCGCTGCTGCATTAACTCGCGATAGTCGCGCTGACGTTGCCGACCCAGCGACAGGCTCAAGATCCCCTGTTCTCCCTGTACGCCATGCAGTGGAAACGATACGCCATGCGCCAGTCCATAATACGACGCCTCCTGCCAAAAAGGCGCCGTTTCCGCCGTTATCGGGCACGCCTGCCATTCCAGCGGAAACAGCCCGCCCAGGCAGTGTGCAACGGTCGGGTCGGTATTGATGTATCCCAACCGCGTATAGGTTTCGCGCCATGCCGGCGGATGGTTGGTCAACACCACCGCCTGGTTTATGTCGCGCCCGTGGCCAGTCACACCCAGCAAATACCCGTCAAAACCAATCGCCTGACATCGCTCTGCCAATACTTCATCAAGCTGACTAAAATTATCAATCCGAAAGCTGGCATAGCGATTGTATATTTCGTTCATTTTTCCTCCATAACGCTTAACATCAGACAATAAAGGACCTTCCCTTAGCATTATCCTTATGTTTGATCATGAATAATGAACATCGCTGCCGCAAAAGAGTGACGAAGGTAATAAAACAATATAAATAATTCTTCTTCCACCGACCGTGTCTGTTTGGTTAATAACCCTAGCGCATAAAAATTATATTGCTAGCTTCACCACCCTATCAAATTAGATAGTTGTTGGCTGCCGTAGACAAGTCAATAGTTAATTCGCTAATCGAGCACGTCAGATTATTCGCCACTGCCTATTTATTATGGCGTCGCAACGATCGCCGGCGTGAGCTTATCAATAAATATATCGAATTAACGACGGGAGTATATTATGAAAGTGTCTGCTATGGCGCTGGCGTTCAGCCTTGCCTTTTTCGGTATCTCTGCCAATAACGCGTTTGCCCTGGTGGAAACGCCAAGCAAAACCACCACGCCGGCAACGGCCTCAGACTTGACCAAACGTTATTACAACACCGCCAAAGATTGTGGCAGTGATTCAAAACCGGCATTTTTGTGTTCGGGGGTTATTTTTCGCGGCACCCAGCACTCTAACCAATACAAGTTTTGGCAACCCAGTCCCAAATCGGTACAGCAAGGCGGCGTATCATTTTCCTATCTACGCCAGGACGCCAAGTTTCAACGGCTGGCATATGGCTACAATAACGGCTTTATTCTTTACCCTATTTTTGGTGCGCCAAAAGAGCGACTAGACATTGAAGTCATGTGTGCCTTCCCAATCGATGCAGCAACCTTCGAACGCGACGCCAAAGGCTGCGGACAGAACCAGTATTCCCCGGTCACCAGCCGCGCCTGCCAGAGTCAGGGCATCCAAAGCGCTCAACAGTGGTTGCAGCACTATAACGCAACCGGCGTCAGCAACCGTCACCGCCATCAGTGTGGCTTTGACGTGAGCGATAATTCACGCAGCAACACCGCCGTGGCCTTTGATCAGACGCTAAAATCAATGAAACTGATCCAGGCCGAATCGATAACCCAGCAAAACGAACTGCGCTTGGCAACATGGACAGAACATGACCCGGCAAGACTGCCGATCGAAGCCCTGTTTTATATCAATGACGGTTTGAAGAACGCACAGCTTGATCAACAGGACTATAAAAACGCCACCGGCAAGTTCCTGCCGATCATTAAAATGACGCTGCCGCGCAGCGTCAATGAAGAAGCTACCTTCCACTTTGTGAAAACCGATCAGGTGGTTCAACCGTAATTCAGCGTATCGCAGGGGCTGCTAAGCGGCCCCTTGTTGTTCAATGTGGATTGCAGCCGGCTTTTTCCGTCGCTTCGTACCCGACGTCTTTACGGTAGGGATCCAAATTCCAGACCTGTTTTTTACGCGCGATGGAATAATGACAGGCGAACTGATCGCGCATTCCGCGGGTATTGCGCCAATATTTATCCTTGCCGAATTTATTCACCAGTTCGGCAAATGCCCGATCCGTTTCTCGTGAGTAAATACTGCGGCCACAATCGGTTGGGATCACCGCCAACGTCATTTCGCCGTAGCGTTCGATCCAGCTGGCAGATTTTATATACCGTTGGCAATTACGATATGGATAATCCGCGCTGGCCGGCCAGGCGAAGCAACTGGCCAATACGCCACTGAAAAACCATGCCCATTTTTTCATGCTGTGTTTCCTGTTTCGCCAAATAAAAACGGGGCCAGCTCGCTGACCCCGCCCAATCATGCCAATCAGAAACGCCAGGTAAAACCGGCGTTGACGCTGTTATCCTGGTAATGATCGGACAACAAGCCCCCATAGCCCAGCGATAGCGCGGCATTGGCGCTCACCGCCACTTCCGCACTGGCCTTGATCACCGCACCGTCGCGTGATGCCGACACGCTATTGACCACGAACGGCGCATTACTGCCGTTAAACTTCAGGCCTGTATCCCGATCCAGATCGCCGTACTGATGCTGCCAACCCAGCTCACCCCGTAATGCCACCGCCGTTTCACGACCGACCTGCCACTGATGGTCGGCGCGCAGACCGAGCGTCGACACCGTTGCATCGGTGTGTTGCTTGTCGCCATGCAATGCCGCGGCGCCGCCATCCTCGCTAATGCCGTTGTTCTGGAAGTTGATGTACGCCAGGTTGGCGAACGGCTCCAGATTGACCCAACCGGTTTTCACACTGTAACCGGCTTCGACGAACAGTTGCTCGGTACGTGCGCTGTATTTGGCGGTTTCACGATCGGACTGCAAGCCGTAATTCACCGAACGAGCGGTATCGAAGCGATGCCAGGTATATGCCCCGCCGGCACGCAGCGCAAAATCACCGAACTGTTTGCCGCCGTACGCCGCCAGATGATAATTGTCGCTGTCGGCGTTCGAGCCGTAGCCACCGTCGAGAGAGGTGCGGGTATAACCGGTCGCCACCCCTAAACGCCATTCGTCGGCATAGGCGCTATCGAGCCCCAGCAATACGCCGTAGGTCGAGGCCTGATAGCCGGTGGCATTGGCATCGCCGGACGCATGATCCCATGCTCCCAACAGTTGCGCCCAGGCACCGCCGTCGTCAGCCTTGATGTCCGGCGAGCTGGCCAACCCCTCAGCCTGGCGCAGGCGGCCGTTCAGCGCGTCACGCAGGTAGCGGCTGTCGTTGATCTGCGCCGCGGCAATATCGGCATGGATTTGCCCGGACAGCTGACGGAACGCCTGCCGCGCCCGATCGGTGCTGTCAGAAGACAGGATGCTTTGGTACACCGGGTTGCCCACCGCCAGGCCGTCAGCCGCCGAGGCGACCGCGCGCTCGTTGGCCGTTGCCGCCACGCTGGCGAAGGTGGTGGCATTACGTGCGACGCTGGCTGTCAACCGAGTGCCCTGCGTTGTCAGATTGGCATCCAGGAACGGAGAGGTGGTGCTTGCCGAGCTAAATTGACCGCTAATCCCATCGTCGGCCTGCAAAATGGTGTAGGAACCAAGCAGATTCGCTGCCGCGGTGCCCGACAGCAGGTTCTGCTGTTCCAACAGCAGTGCAACCTCGCCGCCGTTGAGGGTGGCCGATCCGCCGCTGTGGATGCGATCGCTGCTGCCGTCGGTGGCGGTTTCGACCAGATAGCGCGAGCCGGCTTCGAAGCTAACATCATTGGTGACATTCAATGTACCAATGGAATTGCCCGGTGCCACGGTAGCGCCACGGTTGGCGGTCAGGGAACCAATGCGGCCCGAGCCACCCAGCACACCACCGTTCTGCACCGAAACATCCGACACCACCGTGCCGTTGATCGCCAGCAGGCCCTGATTTACCAGCGTCGGGCCGGCGTAGCTGTTATTGCCAGTCAGCACCAGCGTACCAATCCCCTGCTTGGTCAGGCCGCCGTGGCCGGAGATGTCATTGCTCCACACGTCCAGGCCGCAATGCACGTCGTCACACACCCGCTCCGTCGGCTTGCCCTTATCGATAACCGCGCCAATACCCGGCAGGTCAGCAACGAACTGGCCCGAGCCGTACGCCACATCATCGCCAGCCGGCACGCGGAATTGCTGAGGAATATCGGCCGCGGTGTAGAACATTCCCGGGCCATTAATCGCTTTGCCCAGGTTGATCATCCCCCAACCATACAACGCATCAATACCCGGATCGCCCATATCGGTAGCGGTGGTTTTCAGTACCGAAGCGACCTGGGCACCGGTCATGTAGGGGAAACGTTCCATCAGCACCGCGATGCTGCCGGCCACATGCGGCGCCGCCATCGAGGTACCGCTGTATTTGGCATAACCGGTAGTGAGATTTTCCAGGCTATTGCCTTCGATTATCGAGCTGTAAACGCGGGTGCCTGGCGCCGAAACGCAGAAACTGGCGGTATAGCCGCAGCGCGAAGAAAAGGTGCTGATGCTGTAATCACCGTTGTTGGCCGGATCCTGCAAGCTGGCAACCGACAGCCAATTCGGCGCGATATCCGGCACGAAGTACGCCAGACCGGCCATGGCGTCGGGATTATTCAGATTGTCGTCATTGCCGGCGGCAAAGATGGTGACGATGCCGCTACGGGCCGCATCGATCGCCCCCTGGTAGGCACCGCCCTGCCTGGTGCCGAGGATTTTCCTGATCTGATCGAACTGTTTACCGGCATCATCCACCGTGAAGTGTGGGTAGGCCGGGTCCTTGCCGCCCTGCTCGAATTTTTCGGTGATGCCGATACCCCAGCTGTTGTTGATGATACGTGCGCCGCTGGCAATCAACGCATCCCAACCGGCCTGATAAACCGCGCCATCGTTGCCGAGGATAATGCCATCCTCAGGGCCGGGATCGCCGTTTTCCGCGCTGATGATCTGCGCATTGAACGCCACGCCATGCATTTCTCCGCCGTCACGGTTGCCAGCGGCAATACCGCCGACGTGGGTGCCATGCGACCCCAATTCGCCGTCGGAATCGACGCTCGGCGTTCCGTCGTAACGGAATGCATCGCCCTTTTTCACCGGAATATACGGATCGGTATATTCACGAATCCCGCTGGTCACCAAATTTATCACCTTGCCTGAGCTGGCAAACTCCGGGTGCTGGGCATACACCGGCTGGTCGAATATGCCCAGTTTTACCCCTTTGCCGGTATAGCCGGCAGCGTAGGCACTATCGGCATGAATAGCTGCCAGGCCCCATTCGGCGTTGAATTCATTGCTACGCCAGCTTGCCGCATCACCCGGCTTGCCATTTTCTACATATGACGCCGCCTGCGCCCCGCTGCCTATTACCGCCAGGCAGCAAGCCATCGCACTCAATTTCATTCGATGCTTCATCTGCGGAGCGGAGCGAGCAACGGCCGTTGTCGCGGATTTATTTCCTCTACGATTTCTGTCCATCCCAGATACCATCCATTGTTGGTTTGCAAATGTTTTATTGATTTAGTGTGTGACGATTTCGCGACACCAAATAAATAAAGCACAACAATGAAAATCTCGCCTATTGCCGACGAAGCACAATAAATATCCAGGAAAATTTCCGCGTAAAATAATAGATAACGCACGGGATAAGACATTGCAGGCGTGGATCGATTCTCAGATCGAGTTGCTGTTGATTTTTACGAATACATGAAAACGCAATCGATTGAATAATAACAATAAATTAATCCAGGAAGGCCGCAAAACCCTATTGTCTGCGGCCCATCGGAAAAAGCGGTTCCTGATACTATTATCAGTAAAAATTATAACTACATAAGCGCTTTGCTTAGTGAAATATGCTAGTTTTCGCGGCGGTTGGCGACGAAAAATGGATTATCCTGCTGGCTATTTTTTGCTGTTGCGCACGTCTTCTTCCGCCTGACGAATAATCGCTTTTGCCATCCATTGCGTGACATCCTGAATGCCATGCAAATCCAGTCCCCAAATATCCTTCAATACCAGAAAAACCTCAGAGCCATAAATCAACGAGAAGGAATGAATAACCCGCTGCAACGCCTCCGAGGGTAATTTATCTTGCAATGGCTCAACCGCAAGCTTCAGCAGACGCTTGCGGTTGCCGCGCACAAATTTTTCGCCCGGCGTCGCGTTCGCCCACTGTTGTAGCGAAAGTTGCAATGCCGCGCGTAAAGCGCCTTCGTGCCGTTCCATTTGCGGATAGGCAAAGGCCAGTAATTGCTGAATGCGTAGCAATGCGTCGTTGTCGCGTGGCTCCCATTGTAAAATCGGACCCAGGCTTTCCGCCACCACCGCGGCAATCAAGGCGCTTTGTGTCGGGAAATAGCGGTATGCGGTGGCACGGGAAACTTGCGCATGGGCGGCCAACTCGGTAATCGAGGGGAAAGCGCCGCCGTCGTAGAGTTCCATTGCGCTGGCAAGCAGCAACTTACGGGTTCTGGCCCGAGTATGCGTTAAAGATTCGTCCCGCGGCGCGGGGAAAGCGGTAAGTGGCACATCAACCTCGCACTTCTCATGCCTTCCAGCTCCGGAATCGACATGTTTATAAAACGAAACTGGCGGATCCTGGCTCCTCCAGCAGCGCAAAAGCGACTTTAAAAAACCCAAAATGAGACGGCAGTCTCACTTTTGATTAAATTAAGCTTGCATAAATGATACTACCGTCTCATTATGTATATAAATTCATCGGCTGTATCTAATTGTCTCAACACCAGGGTTCCAACTTTAATAATAAGTTATCATTAGAAACAAACAGTTCGGTCAACATCCGGACCTTTCCAGGAACAGACGATGAGAAATGCCCCAGCTTTTGTCTATATTGCTACCACAGCAGATACCAAAGGACAAGAGTTGGCGTATGTGCGTAGCTTGATTGACAACCTCGGTTTACCCACCATAACGGTCGATCTTTCTACATACAACATGCCAGCACGCTACCCGGCCGATATTTCTGCGGCCGACGTAGCCGCTTTTCACCCGCATGGTGCCGATGCCGTGTTTTGCCGCAACCGCGGCCAGGCCATTGCCGCCATGGCTATCGCTTTCGAACGCTTCATGCTGTCCCGTACCGACGTTGCCGCCCTGCTAGGCATGGGAGGTTCCGGCGGCACAGCCATGATCACTCCAGCCATGCAACAACTGCCCATCGGTCTGCCAAAGCTGATGGTGTCCAGCATGGCGGCGGGCGATGTTTCCGGTTATATCGGCGCCAGCGACATCGCAATGCTGTATTCCGTCACCGATATCGCCGGGCTGAACCGGATTTCACGTAAAGTACTCGGCAACGCCGCGCACCAGATTGCCGGCGCAGTGCGCTTTCATACCGACGACGAAGCGGCCAGTAAACCCGCCACTGGATTGACCATGTTTGGTGTGACCACGCCATGCATTCAGGCGGTGACTAGCGCCATTGAAGCACAGTGGGACTGCCTGGTGTTTCATGCTACCGGCAGCGGCGGCGGCGCCATGGAAAAACTGATCGACAGCCTGCTGCTAAACGCAGTGCTGGATCTGACCACCACCGAAGTGTGTGATTACCTGTTCGACGGGGTACTGGCCTGTGGTGAAGACCGCTTCGGCGCAATTGCGCGTACCGGCATTCCATGCGTGATGTCCTGCGGTGCGTTGGACATGATTAATTTTGGCCATCCGAAAACCGTGCCGGCGCGCTACGCCGATCGCACCTTTTACAACCACAATACCCAGGTGACGCTAATGCGCACCACGGCGGAAGAAAATGCACATATGGGGCGCTGGATCGGCGAAAAGCTCAACGCCTGCCAGGGAGAAGTGCGTTTGGTGATCCCGGAGGGCGGAGTATCAGCACTTGATGCGCCGGGGCAACCGTTTTGGGATCCGCATGCCTTGGCCGCGTTCGTCCGTGCATTGGAACGCACCATGATACAGACGGAAAAGCGTCGGCTAATCAAAACGCCGTATCATATTAACGATCCGGCTTTTGCTCAGGTGATAATTGAGCAGTTCCACGCGATTACCGCCATATCGTAATAATGTGCCGCGGCATATAAGAAAAAAGATAAAAAGCGGTCGTGTAGACCATAAAAAAGGCCGGATAATCATCCGGCCCATGGTTATGTATTCTTTTATGACGTTAATTATTCAGCAGTAGCCATCTTCTCTTTCATTGACTTCATATGCTCCATCATTTTCTGTTCGCGTTGCTGATAATTTTCGTTGTACTGTTTTTTCTGCTCTGGCGTCAGCAGGTTATACATTTTGTTTTCCGCTTTTGCGCGTTCCAGCATGCGTTCGGACTGCGCCTTGCTGATGGTATCAATCTGCGCCTTGGCTTTGGCTTCGTCAAAGTTGTCGGATGCCACCATGTTGTGCAGTGCCTGACGCTCTTCTTTCATGCCCTGGCCGCGCTTCTGGTGCGCCTGTTTCATAATGTCACGCATTTGCTGGCGTTGCTGTTCGGTCAGGTTCAGGCCGGCAAACGGGCCGCCCTTGCCAGGGCCATTATGGTGCATCATTTTCATTGGCGCGTTGTCGGCGGCCGGGGCGCTGGTGTCGGCGGCAAACGCCATGGAAGCAGACCCCAGGGCCAGAGTAGAAGCGACAAATAAAGCGGTCAGTTTACGCATAATATATTTCCTTAAAATTTCTTCATCAGGAGCGCTGTACTTAACAGGCTCATCGTGTCGTCGAAGATAATAATAGGCTTATAAATATAGAGAAATGCGAGGGAGTGTAAACTTTTTAAAATGCAAAAAATAATTATTAGGCAAATATGAATAAATTATGGAGGAAGCGTTTTTTTTGCGAAAAGCCAACTGCGATTCAGATAAATCTCCTATAAAAAATCTATTTCCCTTCCTGGAATAATGACAATTTATCACAGCGATTTCTTATCGTCGCGCAACATCACCACTTGGCGATAAAATTCTTCCAACACGCGGTTCTGTTTCTACACTTATAAGCATTCGCCGGGCAGGTAGCGTCGCCGGGCAAAATGAATCGTTGCATCTATAATAGTTTCATTGAATCATTATCTCACGCCAAAAAGCGTGTTATATGATGGGGATATATGCTGTAAGGCCGGACTGGCCTGAAACGGCCGCCGCGGCTTACCCCGCCGTGCCGTTGCTCTTTTGAGGACACATCATGTTTGCAGATCCGGGACCCGTGCTCCTTAACACCCTGTTTGGTACCAGCAGCCCTCACTGGCGGCTGTCTTTTGACAGCAACGCGCTGGAGCTGACCGCCGTGAAAGGCACCACGCATATTGCCGTCACCCTGACGGCCCTGCAGGCGGCAAAAATCCGTCGGCTGACCGGCGTGACCAGCAGCCTGGACATTGCCATCCAGTTATCCGGTGAACCGATCCATTTGCATCTGGTTGGCCGCCGAGTCAATAAATATGAGTGGGCCGGCACCGCTTCGGCCTATACCGATACCAAAGCCGTGGCGCGCGATCTGGTGCACGGTCTGTCGTTTGCCGAGCAGGTGGTATCGGAAGCCAATTCGGTGATTGTCATTGTCGATCAGCACGGCTACATCCAGCGCTTTAATCGCCTGAGCGAAGAATATACCGGGCTGCGCGAGCAGGACGTCATCGGCAAAAACGTCTTCAAGCTGTTTATGAGCCCGGAAGAAGCCGCCGCTTCGCGCCGTAATATTGCCGGTTTTTTCAAAAACGGCTCCTCGTACGAAGTGGAGCGCTGGATCAAAACCGTCAAAGGCGAGCGGCTGTTTCTGTTTCGCAATAAGTTCGTCCACAGCGGCAGCGGCAAGAACGAAGTCTTTTTAATCTGCTCCGGCACCGACATTACCGAAGAACGGCACGCGCAGGAACGGCTGCGGGTGCTGGCTAATACCGACATCATCACCGGGCTGCCCAACCGCAACGCCATTCAGGACAAGATTATCCAGGCGATCGAGGCACGTGCGACAAGCAGCGTGGGGCTGGTCTATCTCGACCTCGATAATTTCAAGAAAGTGAACGATGCCTATGGTCATATGTTCGGCGACCGCCTGCTGGTTGAAGTTTCACGGGCGATCCTCGACTGCCTGAACCACGGCGAAGTGCTGGCGCGGCTGGGCGGCGACGAGTTTCTGGTGCTGGTCTATCAGGCAGACCGCGTGATGCTTCAGGAACTGGCGCAGCGTATTATCGATCGGCTGAAAACGCCGTTTCGCATTGGTTTGATTGAGGTCTATACCGGCTGTTCCATTGGCATTGCCTTGTGCCCAGAACACGGTGACGATCTTGACGGGCTGATCCGCAGCGCCGATACCGCCATGTATGTTGCCAAGGAATTGGGTAAACGGACGTTTACCGTGTTTTCCCCGGAGATGAACCAACGGGTGGCTGAATACATGTGGCTCGACACCAATTTGCGCAAGGGATTGGAGCAGAACCAACTGGTGGTGTATTACCAGCCGAAAATCGATGCCTACAGCGGCGAGGTACACAGCGTGGAAGCGCTGGTGCGTTGGGATTCTCCCGAACGCGGGCTGATCCCGCCATTACAGTTTATTTCTTATGCGGAAGAGTCCGGGTTGATTACCCCCTTAGGTCAATGGGTGTTGAAGACCGCGGCCCGTCAAGCGGCCGACTGGCAACGGCAGGGGCTGAACCTGCGGGTGGCGGTCAATCTTTCCGCCCGACAGTTAGTGGATGATTCGGTGGTAGAGGATCTGCAACAGGTGTTGCAGGAAAACCACCTGACCCACTGCCCGCTGGATTTTGAACTGACCGAAAGCAGTCTGATCGAAGATGAAAACCGCGCGCGCACCGTCATCACACGGCTGCGACAGTTGGGAGCACAGGTTCACCTGGACGATTTCGGCACCGGTTATTCGTCGCTGGCGCAGCTGGCGCGCATTCCATTGGACGCCATCAAGCTGGATAAAAGTTTTGTGCGCGGCGTCAATCTGAACCCGGTGTCGCAATCGCTGGTGCGCGCCATTGTGGCGGCAGCCGAAGCGCTGCAGTTTCGCGTCATCGCCGAAGGCGTCGAAACCGAAAGCGAAAACCACTTCCTCGACTGCGTTGGGGTCGACGAAAAGCAGGGTTTTTTATTTGCACGCCCGATGCTACCGACGCAGCTTGAAGATTGGCTGCGTCGTTACCGCCCGCATCCAGCACCCCTGTAATGCGGGCGGGTGTTGGTCAGCCGGCACGCTGCAGGGTTTGCGTATGCCGATCTTGCAGCATCACCAAACGTTCAATGTATTGCCGATCCTTTGGCTCAATGGTGAACGCCGCATGTACCCAATCTTCGGTGATATCCATCAGCTCGGAACGGGTCAGTTGCAGCACTCGCTGCCGCGCTCGCAGCATGGCGCGCATGCCGTTCAGCTTGGGACGGATGGTGTCGATAAAGGTGCGCGTTGCCAGATACCCCTCCCCCGGCTGGAACAGCCGATCGACCAGTCCGCGGCTTTCGAACCATTCCGCGGTGTGTGCGTCGCCACTCCAGATAAGCTCCTCCGCCAGCCGCATGCCAGCTTTGCGCGCCACCAGCGAATAGCCACCCATACCGGGGAACAGATTGAAGGCAATCTCTGGGAATCCCATACGCGCATTGTTCTGCGCCAGCAAGAAATGGTGAGCCAATGCCGCTTCAAAACCGCCGCCCAGGGCGCTGCCCTCCACCATCGCGATGCTCACCGCTCCGGTATCGAAGCCGCGCGCCGCCGCGTGTACGCAGTCGATACAGGCTCGCGCGTAGGCGGTCATCGCCGCACGATTACGGGTTTTGATCGACTCGGCGAAGAAGTTCAAATCCCCGCCCACGTTGAACATATTTGGCACCAGTGAGCCGGTAACCCAAAAATCAAACTGCAGTGACGACTCTTTGGCCGCCTGCGCCAACGCCATAATGTCTTCGATTAACGCCTGATTGAAACACGGACGCGGCTCGGCGCGCAGCAACATCCACATAATGTTGCGCCCTTCTTCGTAATAGGCCGAAATCTGCGACAGATTGCCTGCCTCGGTGAACAGGCGGCAGGTGGGGTGATCGAGTAATTTCATAGAACCTTCCAATTTAACCAGTAACAACGATGAAACCGCTCCAGCCCTTACGGCTGTCGTTCGGTAGCGCAGTGGTAAACCACATGGCTACACCATCAGTAAACGCTTTCGTGGCGCTGAAAGAGAAAAATTGGCGGAAAAAATCGGCTGACTCGACGACAAGGAATCGGATTATTACCTATATGTGTGGCAGGAAAACCCTGGGAGTTAAACAGTTAGCCGGCAAACCAGAGAAATCCCCTAATTCACCGTTGCAACGGCCAAATCGACGGGCGGTTTAGCTATAATCAGTGACAGACCGTCTTTTTATCGTTAAGGAAATCGTGACGTAATGCCTATAGGATCAGATAAAGAACCTCGTCAGCCCGACAGTGAAACGCCAGCCAAGCCGCTGATCGACCTCAAAACCGGCAATCACAGCATTGACCAGGGCATCTCCGGGTTTTCCCGTCTGGTTGAGCGCATCAAGGCCTGGCCAAGCATTGCCCACCTGCTGCGTGCCACCGAACGTTTCAACGATCGGCTTGGCAGCCAGTTTGGTGCGGCCATTACCTACTTTTCGTTTTTATCGCTGATTCCGATCCTGATGGTGTCATTTGCCGCCGTCGGCTTCGTGTTAGCCTCCAACCCGGATTTGTTGGCTGAACTGATCAACAAAATCGTCGGCAGCATCAGTGACCCGACGCTGGCCAGTACGCTGAAAAACACCGTCAATACCGCCATTCAACAACGCACTACCGTCGGGCTTACCGGGCTGGCGCTGGCGCTGTACTCCGGTATCAGTTGGATGGGCAACCTGCGTGAAGCCATCCGCGCTCAGTCACGTGACGTTTGGGAGCGTAATCCGCAGGATCAGGAAAAAATCTATTTCAAATATACCCGCGATTTTATTTCGCTGATCGGCCTGGTAGTGGCGCTGATCATTACGCTGTCGCTGACGTCGATTGCCGGCTCCGCGCAGGCTGCCATCGTCAATGCGTTGGGGTTGGGCGATATAGAATGGCTGCGCCCGGCGATGACGCTGATCGCGCTGTCGATTTCCATTTTTGCCAACTATCTGTTGTTCTTATGGATATTCTGGATGCTGCCGCGCCATAAGCCAAAGAAGAAAGCGCTGCTGCGTGGCACCTTAATGGCGGCAATCGGTTTTGAAGTGATCAAGTTCGTCATGACCATGACATTGCCACAGGTGGCCAAATCGCCCTCCGGCGCGGCATTTGGCTCGGTAATTGGCCTGATGGCGTTCTTTTACTTTTTTGCCCGCCTGACGCTGTTCTGCGCCGCCTGGATCGCCACCGCACAGTACAAAGAGGATAAGACGCTACCCTCAACACGGTAGCCGGGCCACCTGGCAATGTGAATATACCGGCCTTTCGCATCAGGCTGGTATATTGCTTCAATAGAAAGGCAAAAAACCAGCATAAAATACCAATCAGAAAGCTATGGAACGGCTAAACCAGAATAACAAACTACCCAATAACTTTTCTTTGCCGGTTTTTCAGCGATAAACACTGCCTGAAAGTACATCTGCCACGTTAAAATCTACAAATCACCATACTAATAAAACATTAGTCTTATTAACCGGTTATCGTACACGCTGTACAAAGTTGCGCCGTTGAAAAGGCATTTTGCTGTGTCTAAGATGGCCTTTTAGATAATCAAAATATAAGAAACAACTATGCAAGCCTCCATCGCACCAACCGTCGACGCCGATGATGCGTCCACGCCAGTCAATTCTCGGGGAAAGGTGCTGGTCGCCTCTTTGATCGGCACTGCCATCGAGTTCTTTGATTTCTATATTTACGCCACCGCGGCCGTGCTGGTGTTCCCGCATATTTTCTTCCCTCAGGGCGATCCGACCACCGCGACACTACAATCGTTGGCTACCTTTGCCGTGGCCTTCGTGGCACGCCCTATCGGTTCAGCGCTGTTCGGCCACTTCGGCGATCGCGTCGGCCGCAAGGCCACGTTGGTCGCCTCGCTGCTGACCATGGGGATTTCCACCGTGTTAATCGGCCTGTTGCCGAGTTATGAAACCATCGGCATCCTGGCGCCTATGCTGCTGGCGTTGGCGCGTTTCGGCCAGGGGCTGGGACTGGGTGGCGAATGGGGCGGCGCGGCGCTACTGGCCACCGAAAACGCCCCACCGCGCAAACGCGCGCTGTACGGTTCATTCCCGCAGCTCGGCGCACCTATCGGTTTCTTCTTTGCCAACGGCACCTTCCTGCTGCTGTCCTGGTTGCTTACCGACCAGCAGTTTATGGATTGGGGCTGGCGCGTCCCGTTCGTGCTGTCAGCGGTCTTGGTATTGATCGGTCTGTATGTGCGGGTATCCCTGCATGAAACCCCGGTGTTCGCCAAAGTGGCCAAAGCTGGCAAACAGGTAAAAATCCCGCTTGGCACCCTGTTAAGCAAACATATGAAAGTCACCATCCTCGGTACCTTCATCATGTTGGCCACCTATACGTTGTTCTACCTGATGACGGTGTATTCCATGACCTACGGCACCACCGCACAACCGCTGGGGCTGGGTTATTCGCGTGAAAGCTTCCTGTGGATGCTGATGCTGGCGGTGATCGGCTTTGGCGTGATGGTGCCAATCGCCGGGCTGCTGGCCGATGCATTCGGGCGCCGCAAGACCATGATCGTCATTACCCTGCTGATGATCGGCTTCTCCTTCCTGTTCCCGGTGATGCTTGGCTCCGGCAACCAGGTGCTGGTGATGGCGTTCCTGCTGTGCGGCCTGAGCATCATGGGGCTGACGTTTGGCCCGATGGGCGCACTGCTGCCTGAACTGTTCCCGACCGAAGTGCGCTATACCGGCGCTTCGTTTTCGTATAATGTCGCCTCGATTCTCGGCGCCTCGGTAGCGCCGTACATCGCGACCTGGCTGAACGCCAATTACGGTCTGTTTTATGTCGGCATGTATCTGGCGGCGATGGCAAGCCTAACGCTGCTGGCCCTGCTGCTGATGAAAGAAACCCGCCACAAGTCGCTGTAAACCCCGCTCGGCCCCGCCGGTGTGCGGGGCCACTCTCCCTACCGCACTGTTTTTTGTCACAAAAGCCGTTTATCCTGCCATTCTGCTCAATAACGCGAGTGTTATCATGTCGCTGCGTCGCTGGTTTTTATTACTGTTCATGCTACTGGCACTGGCCGTTGTGGCGATCTACTGGTGGCTGAAGCCTTCACACCCGGATGCTCTGTGGCGCATCGTTAGTCAGCAATGCCTGCCGAACCAGCAACAACGACACCATCCCGCCCCCTGTACGCAGGTGGATCGGGCAGCCGGTTTTGTGGTGTTAAAAGATCGCAACGGCCCGTTGCAGTACCTGCTGATGCCGACAGCGAAAATCACCGGCATCGAAAGCCCGCAGTTGCTGGCAACCACTACCCCTAACTTTTTCCAGCAAGCCTGGCAGGCACGCCGGTTTATGGCGCAGAAATATGCCAAACCGATTGATGATGCAGATATTTCTCTGGCGATTAATTCCGAATATGGCCGCACGCAGAACCAGCTGCATATTCATATTTCCTGCCTGTCACCGGCGATAAAATCCCGGCTGACACAGTTGGCTCCCGGCGTCGGCCAACGCTGGCAATCGCTGCCCGGTGGCCTGCTGAATCATGATTATCTGGCGCGTCGGGTAACGCCAGAACAGTTGGCGCAACAGGGGGCATTCCGCCTGCTGGCCAGCGGAGTCGCCGACGCCGAGCAACATATGGGCCGCTTTGGGCTGGCGATGACCGCGCTGCCCGACGGCGATTTCCTGCTGCTGGCCACCGAACGCAATCTGCTGCGCCTCAATCTGGCCTCGGCGGAGGAGATTCAGGATCACCACTGCCGGCTATTGTCCCCGGCGCCCTGAGCGCCGTTATTTTTTTCCCTTCATTTGGCGCAGTATCTGCCCGCACTGGTTTTCATCGCCCCCGTCGCTGGGCGACACCAGCGCCAGCAGCGCGGCGGCAGGTGCCACTACCACGCCGAGCGCCACCGCGGCAGCACCACGGGCAATCAACGGTCCCGGCTTCACGCCGGCATCCGGGTTCTTGAAGGTTCCGCGCACATAGAGCGGCGAGCGCAACGTCAATACGCGCATACCCTTGCTTTCCGGATTGATGGACAGATCCATACGCTCGCTGGCGAAGTTGGCATTGCCGGTAATGTTGATAATCGCGTTTTCAGTATCGAATACAAATAGCCGTGGCGCAGCAACGCCGTTACGCACCTCAACGTCGGCCGCAGCACAGTTGATGCCCACCTCGTCGTCGCCGAATATCTGCGCCACCAGATAGTTGCCGACGTTCAATCCCAGGATCTCCATCAGGCTGCGGCTGATGACGCCGTCGTTAATCAACAGCCGCAAATCGCCACTGCTGCTGCCGAGCAATGCCGCCACCGAGTTACCGCTGCCGCGTAGTTTAGCGTCCCCGTTCAGTTCTCCCAGGCTGCGCTTCATCGACTCGACGTTCGGTAACAGCTGCTTAAGCTGGAATTTGCGCGCATGCATATCCACCCGTCCCTGCATGGGTTTTTTACTGCCGTCGAGCCGTACGGTGGAATTAAGATTGCCGCCGGCAACGCCAAAGCGCAGCGGATCCATCAGCAATACGCCGTTATCCAGTTTCAAATGGGTAGACAAATCGCTGAGCGGTAAAGAATTACCATGCTCGATACGCCTGGCGGAAAAACGCACGTCGGCATCCATCACATCCCAGCTGTTGCTGTCAAAGCGCTCTACCGGCAATACTCTGTCTGACGGTTGACGCGTTTTTTCACCACGATTGGCTTTTTCAGCGTTGGTATCGGCGCCGATCAACGGTGCCAGATCGGCAAAACGCAGCTGTTTGGAAACCACCTCTCCGGTCAGTTTCGGCCGAGGTTTACTGGCGACGTAGCGTAAATCGCCATGAATATCGCTGTCGCCGATTTTGCCGGCGAAGTTCTGGTACTGATATACCGCACCGCCCTTGTCATGCAGTTTGGCCGTCAGATGGCCGTCGGTGGCGTACGGCGGCGTGTTTGGCAGCAGTACGCCGGTCAGAGGATAAAGATTACCCAGGCTGTCGCCGGAGAATTTCAACTGCACATCCAGCCCTGCCAGCTTTAACGGATCGCTCAACGTGCCGGCCACCACCACGCGGGTCGAGCCGGAACGGACGTCGGCCTGCAACGGGAACGGCAGTTGCGCATTTTGCAGCGACAGCATGCCGCCGATCTTGCCGCTGCCGCTCAACGGCTCGCCGTTATATCTGCCCTGGACTTTCCAGCCAAAAACATAATCCGGCGTTACCGCTTCACCCTGCTGCTTTTTACCGGTCACTTCACTGAACGGCAGCGGCTTGCCAAGCGGATCGATCTGCGCACGGAAATCGGCCTTCAGCACGGCATCTTTATAATCAAGCTGGCCGCGATCGAACACGATATCGTGAATGTTCACCGACCAGTCGGAGGCCGCTGCCTGCGGGTCGCTGTCGCTATTCGCCAGATGGAATGTCCAGTTGTTTTCGCCATTGGCCAAGCGCTGCAATCGCGCGTTCGGTTGCTTCAACCAGATACGCGGGATCGACAGCTGCTTACCCAGCAGCGCCAGCGGCGCAATGCTGGCATCCACCCGCTGTAGCGTCACCATATGCTCGCCGGGAATCGCCGCCGGGTTGCCAAGCACAATATCTTCGGCGTGGATATGCGGCCACGGCACCCAGGCACGCCAACCGCCTTCGTCCTTGTTGCGCGTCCATGCGACGCCCAGGTCGCCGCGAATGGCAAACGGCCGTTGTAGTTCGGCAGAGACCTTCTCATTGATGGCGGGCTTAAGGCGGTTCCAGTCGAACGTGGCGATCAGCACGACCAAAGCTACCGCCACCACCATCACTACCCCGCCCAGCCAACTAAAAACTTTTCCTGTTTTGCTCATAACGGATTCCTGAACGCACTCGTCAATCGTTGGATTTGCCTGGCAGAATTGATTAATAACTCTTATCAAGCCTAGTTGATGACCAGTAAGAATTCACGCTGAAGGCGGCGGATGTAACATCGCCAACCGCCGATCGCGCGAATATGTTGGCCGCCGGTTTTAGCAGAAAAAAGAGATCGCGGGACATTTTACGACCACGATCAAAATAAACTAAAACACTGTTTTATTTGTATTGACTCACTGCCGCGTTGCCATGAGACTGAGGATATTGCTCAGTAACCAGACGTGTTTTTAACGCAGGGAATCCCATGAATCACAAAAATCTTGCCGTGATCGGTGAATGCATGATCGAACTGTCGCAGAAGGGCGACGATCTCAGCCGTGGTTTTGGCGGCGATACGTTGAATACCGCGGTCTATGTCGCCCGTCAGGTCGCGCAGCAGGCGCTGAATGTGCATTATGTCACCGCTCTGGGTAACGACAGCTTTAGCGACGAAATGCTGCGCACCTGGCAGCAGGAAAGGATCGGGACTTCACTTATCCAGCGCATGGACAACAAACTGCCGGGGCTTTACGTGATTGAAACCGATGAGACCGGCGAGCGCACCTTCTACTATTGGCGCAACGATGCCGCCGCACGCTACTGGCTGGAAGGCCCGCAGGCGGACAGTATTGTGTCGCAACTGGCGCGGTTTGATTATCTCTATCTCAGCGGCATCAGCGTGGCGATCCTCAATGCAGGCAGCCGGGCAAAACTGCTGACGTTGCTGCGCCAATGCCGCAGCAACGGCGGCAAGGTGATTTTCGACAATAACTATCGCCCGCGCCTATGGCAAAACAAGGAAGAAACCCGGCAGGCGTACCGCGATGTGCTATCTTGCACCGATATTGCGTTCCTGACGCTGGATGACGAGGATTTATTGTGGGGGCAGCAGCCGGTAGAACAGGTGGTGAGCCGCACCCGTGGCTTCGGCGTACAGGAAATCGTAATTAAACGCGGCCCAGAGTCGTGCCTGGTATTCAGCGCTGAAGGCGGCGAATACGACGTGCCGGCGGTGAAACTGGCCAAAGAGAAAGTGGTGGATACCACCGCCGCCGGAGACTCCTTCAGCGCCGGTTACCTCGCAGTGCGGCTGAACGGCGGCAGCGCACAACAGGCAGCACAGCGCGGACATCTGACAGCCAGTACGGTGATTCAGTATCGTGGGGCCATTATTCCGCTGGCGGCCATGCCAGCGTGATGCCAAAACGCGCATCAAGGCGATCGGCGGCCTTCTGAGGGGGCGCCGTAGCCATACTGCGACTGCGGGTCGGGGAGGATCGTTCGCCAAAGCACAGCCGTCTCCCTCACCATTAATTGTGCAAAATAGCATGAGAGAGATTGACTGTATCGTTTGATAGCGAAGATAATACTGCTAGATAAATTTTCCCTGGTGTTAGCCAATTGGCAACCTGATCTAAAAGGTCAGGTTTTTTTTCGAATCTTTATACTTTCATTTTATGAACGCAGTATATGTTTTCTTCATTCCGTCGGGTAGTTAGACTTAGGTCTAGGTTTGGGCTATACTTTTGTTAGTACAGGGACGTTATAGTTTCACTTGAGGTAATTAGATGGCTATTTTATTTTCCAATAATGACATCATCAATGACACGATAAAAAGTTATCTCGATCGCAAGCTGAAAATGTACGGTGATATAAAATATTCCTATCTGATTCTTAATAAGAAAAACCCCGCCGAGATAAATATAATTTCTAATTACCCTGATGAGTGGGTGAATATTTATAAAGAAAATAACTATCAGCACATTGATCCCGTGGTGATTATCGCGTTCAATAAAATAGCGCCATTCTCATGGGATGAGAACCTTGCTATCAATTCCAGTTTAAAACTTTCAAAAATATTCAACCTATCCAGGAAATATAATATTATTAACGGCTTTACCTTTGTCCTGCACGATCCTAATAATAATCTGGCCATGTTATCCATCATGTTGGATGAAGAAAAAAGCAACGAGATAGAAGAAAATATCGAAAGCAACAAAGAAAAACTGCAAATGCTGTTAATTTCCGCCCATGACAAGCTCATCTCTCTATACCGAGAGATGAGCCAGAATAAAGATGAGAAGATATATAACGATAAAGAAATATTCTCACATCGTGAGAATGAAATTCTTTATTGGGCCAGCATGGGGAAAACTTACCAGGAAATCGCACTTATACTGGGTATAAAAACTGGCACTGTAAAATTTCATATTGGCAACGTAGTCAAAAAACTCGGCGTATTGAATGCCAAGCACGCGATAAGACTCGGCATTGAGCTGCAGCTCATCAAACCGGTCATTCAGTGAAAGCCAACGATAACGGCCAATGTGTCAAGTTATTCTCGGCAAGGCTCTCATGCTGCTTTATTCGGTTAATCAGTTCCGCCTGGTTTTGGCTGTCGGTCGGTAGGAACAGCAGATAGATGGGCTTTTCCTTTTCTGACAGCCCTTGCTCAACCACAGAAATCCCCCAACCAGAACGTTTTAATATTGTCAGCATCGGATGACTGACGATGGTGAATATGCCTTCATAACCCGCATTGATTGAATAGTTAATCATGGCAAGAAACAGAATGGAACTGATAGGGAATCGACTATCAAACATCGATTTGACCCTTTTTTTATCCACAAAGAACCGGCTGGACTCCAGATAATTCCCTACTGGAATGTCGATCTTGTCAAAATAGCTGAAAAAGGTGCCGGTTATCATATTAGGATATTTCGTTTCTATAAATCTTACACTACAGATCACCGAACCATTATTGACGCCTAATAGATAATTGGTGTTATTATTATCATAATCGTCAAATTCCATACCATTATTGCAATTTACCGCCCAATCGAGACGATCTTTGAAGGTTTCTTTGCGCAGTGTAAATAATTCTTCCGATACGTCATTGGCCAACAAACTATAATTTACATCAAATATCTCTAACATATTCCCTCCGTTAACGGCATGTTTGCATGTCAAATACAACCACACAACAATTTTTCTTATATCCAGCGGCGTTAGTCGACTTCATTATATAATTTGACGTTTATGTTAGCTATTGTACAGGCACTTCGTATTGTAGGAGCACTGCACAACCAAAGCCGCAGCTGATTCGTCCGCAAGGGGGTTGATATTACATGATGCACATGGAAGGAAGAAGACAAGACGCGCATTGGCGCTATAAATGACAAAAGCCGGCAAATGCCGGCTTTTGATGTTTTTAGCCGGGCGTCAAACCACGCCCGGATGCTTTGGCTAGCAATTAGCCGGCCACGGCGATGCGCTTCATATCGGTCATGTAACCACGCAGTTTACGGCCCACCGATTCGATCGGATGGTTGCGAACCGCTTCGTTAACATCGCGCAGTTGCGCGTTGTCGACGCTGGTGCCGGCCACTGACTGGCCCAGATCGCCTGCCTGCAGGGTGTTCATAAAATCTTTCAGCAACGGTACCGCCGCGTAGGAGAACAGGTAGTTGCCATACTCTGCAGTATCGGAGATCACCACGTTCATTTCATACAGACGCTTGCGCGCAATGGTGTTGGCAATCAGCGGCAGCTCGTGCAGGGATTCATAGTACGCGGATTCTTCGATGATCCCGGAATCAACCATGGTTTCGAACGCCAGTTCAACGCCGGCTTTCACCATGGCCACCATCAGTACGCCGTTATCAAAGTATTCCTGCTCGCTGATTTTGCCTTCGAACTGCGGGGCGTTTTCGAATGCGGTTTTACCGGTCTCTTCACGCCAGGTCAGCAGTTTCACATCGTCTTCCGCCCAGTCCGCCATCATGCCGCTGGAGAATGCGCCAGAAATGATGTCGTCCATATGTTTTTGGAACAGCGGCGCCATGATCGCTTTCAGTTGCTCGGACAACGCATAGGCACGCAGTTTCGCCGGGTTGGACAGACGATCCATCATCAGGGTGATACCGCCCTGCTTCAGCGCTTCGGTAATGGTTTCCCAGCCGAACTGGATCAGTTTTTCGGCATAGGCCGGATCGCGACCTTCGGCCACCAGTTTGTCGAAGCACAGCAGCGAACCCGCCTGCAACATGCCGCACAGGATGGTCTGCTCGCCCATCAGGTCAGATTTCACTTCGGCAACGAAGGATGACTCCAGTACGCCAGCACGGTGGCCACCGGTAGCCGCAGCCCAAGCCTTGGCGATGGCCATGCCTTCGCCTTTTGGATCGTTTTCCGGGTGAACGGCGATCAGCGTCGGTACGCCAAAGCCGCGTTTGTACTCTTCACGTACTTCGGTGCCCGGGCACTTCGGCGCCACCATTACCACGGTGATGTCTTTACGTACCTGCTCGCCGACTTCAACGATATTGAAGCCGTGAGAATAGCCCAGTGCCGCGCCGTCTTTCATCAACGGCTGCACCGCACGCACCACCGCAGAGTGCTGTTTGTCCGGCGTCAGGTTAACCACCAGATCGGCCTGCGGGATCAGCTCTTCGTAAGTCCCAACCTTGAAGCCGTTTTCGCTCGCCTTACGCCAGGAAGCGCGTTTTTCTTCAATCGCTTCCTTACGCAGGGCATAGGCAACGTCCAGACCCGAATCACGCATGTTCAGGCCCTGGTTCAGCCCCTGGGCACCACAGCCGACGATCACCACTTTTTTCCCTTTCAGGTAGCCGGCTTCGTCAGCAAATTCGTCGCGCGCCATAAAACGGCATTTACCCAATTGCGCCAACTGCTGACGCAGGTTCAAGGTGTTGAAATAGTTAGCCATGGTGGTACTCCAGTTAGATGTTGTGTCTTGCATGTTATTTTCATTCCCCGCCCTGTCTGTGCGGAGATTCGTTAAACTCAATGTATAACAGGATCTGCGTTGCTCAAATTGATATATTAACAATGTCATATTGCAATTTATGCAACGTAATCACCGCGAGCGTACAACTATGGATTTACGTGATTTAAAGCTGTTTCTGCACCTGGCAGAAGGCCGTCATTTCGGTCGTACCGCCAAGGCGATGCACGTCAGCCCGTCCACGCTTTCGCGCCAGATACAGCGGCTGGAAGACGAACTGGGGCAGCCGCTGTTCCTGCGTGACAACCGCACCGTGCAGTTGACCGACGCCGGGGAACAGCTGAAAGTTTTTGCCCAGCAAACGCTGTTGCAATACCAGCAGCTGAAACATGCACTCGGCCAGCACGGCCCTTCGTTGAGCGGCGAGCTGCGGCTGTTCTGTTCGGTGACCGCGGCTTACAGCCACCTGCCGCCGATTCTGGATCGCTTCCGCGCGCAGCATCCGCTGGTCGAAATCAAACTGACCACCGGCGATGCCGCCGATGCGGTCGACAAAATTCAGTCGAACGAGGCCGACCTTGGCATCGCTGGCCGGCCGGAAAGTTTGCCCAACAGCGTGGAATTCACCAAAATCGGCGAAATTCCGCTGGTGCTGATCGCGCCGGCGTTGCCGTGCGCGGTGCGTGCCCAGGTATTTGCCGAACAGCCGGACTGGGCCAATATTCCGTTTATCCTGCCGGAGCACGGGCCTTCGCGTAAACGCATCGAGCTGTGGTTCCGCCGTCAGCGCCTGAGCAACCCGCTGATATACGCCACCGTCGGCGGCCATGAGGCCATCGTTTCCATGGTGGCGCTGGGTTGCGGCATCGCCCTGATCCCGAGCGTGGTCGTGGATAACAGCCCGGAGCCAGTGCGCAACCGCATCTCGCAGCTGGACAATATTTCGATGGTCGAGCCGTTCGAACTGGGCGTTTGCGTGCAGAAAAAGCGCCTCAGCGATCCGTTGATCGACGCGTTTTGGCGGCTGCTGTAAACGGTTAAAATTTACCGCCGCTCCTGACCCCGCCAGACGGCGGGCCAGTCAAAAACGCATTTATAGGTCCGCCGGATCGACCTGTTTCATCGCCTCCACCTTCATCAGCCACTGGTAGAGCGGTTCGAGTTGTTGAAACGCGTCGATCAGCAGCGGCACCATATTGGCGCTGAACAGTTTTTCGACCTGATTATCGCTGACCATCACGGCAAAGGACTTACGGTGATACCAGGTCGAGATTTCCGCCGCCAGATCCTTCACCAGCAACCGTTTATAGCGCTCGCCCACCAGTTCAAACGGCGGTTGGCAGCAGGCTGCCACCTCAAGAAACTGTTGCGGTTGGCGCCGTAGCGTATGGCGGAACAGATCCATGGTTTGCTTGTTGGCGCTGTAATAGCCCAGGCCGTAACGCAGCAGATCGGGCCCAATTTCGAAGAAATATACCGGCGCGTCTTTCCAGTCTTTGCTTGGCCGCTTGAACGTCAGCCACATCCGGCTGCGATAGCGTGATTTGTCATGGGAAAACCGGGTATCGCGATGAATGCGCGACAGCGTTTTACCGATCGCCGGGCGGATTTCGAACTGCGGATCAATCATCAGCATTGCAGGAGCCAGGTCGTTCACCAGCGTGCGAAACGGCGTCAGCAACTCCCGTTCATAGACATCGCGCTGTGCCTCAAACCAGTCTTTGTCGTTTTCAACCCGCACCTGTTGCAGGAAATTCAGCCCCTGCTGACTAAAACCGTTGAACCGCTGCGCCATATCTCTCCCCACCGTTTTCCGTTATCCGCCATTTGCCAGCGCCGCCAGTAACATGATCTCCAGCATGAAGTGGTAATTCATCATGCACCCCTAAACGCCATCAGTGTTGGCAGTATAGAAATGCACGACAAAATCACAATAACGACCCCCATCAACGGGCTTATGCGTCACGGTTACTGATCACGCCGACTTAGCCCTGCAAAAAGAAGCGAAATGCCGGGTTCGTGGTTTCATCATGACAATCGTAGCCCAGCGCCGCCAGGTGCTGTTCAAACTCCGGTTCGGTTTGCGACAGTTCAAAGCCCGCCAGCACGCGACCGAAATCAGTGCCATGGCTGCGATAATGGAACAGCGAGATATTCCAGTGGGTGCCCAGGGTATGAAGAAACTTCAGCAGCGCGCCCGGCGACTCCGGAAACTCGAAGCTGTACAGACGCTCGCGCAACGGCTTGGAGGGGCGCCCACCCACCATATAGCGCACGTGCAGCTTGGCCATTTCGTCGTCGGACAGATCCACCACCTGATAGCCACCGACCGCCAGTTCGCTGATGATTTCCTGGCGTTCCGCATGGCCGCGCGTCAAACGCACGCCAACGAAAATGCAGGCGTTATCAGCATCGGCATAGCGATAGTTGAACTCGGTCACCGCCCGGCCACCCAGCAGTTGGCAAAACTTGAGGAAGCTGCCCTTCTGCTCAGGGATAGTGACCGCCAACAGCGCTTCACGCTGCTCGCCCAGTTCGCAGCGTTCAGAGACGTAACGCAAACCGTGGAAGTTGAGATTGGCGCCGGACAGCACATGGGCCAGCCGTTCACCCTGGATGTCATGCTGCTGCACATACTTCTTCAAGCCGGCCAATGCCAGGGCGCCCGAAGGCTCGGCGATGGCGCGTACGTCCTCGAACAGATCCTTCACTGCCGCGCAGATGGCATCGCTGTCAACGGTGATGACATCGTCGAGATATTCGCGGCACAGCCGAAAGGTTTCATTGCCGATGCGTTTCACCGCCACGCCTTCGGCAAACAGCCCAACGCGTGGCAGATCGACCGGCTGCCCGGCGTCCAATGCCGCACGCAGGCAGGCGGAGTCTTCGGCTTCGACGCCAATCACCTTGATCTGCGGCATCAGCTGCTTGATCAACACCGCCACGCCAGCCGCCAGCCCACCGCCACCGACCGGCACGAACACGCGATCCAGGTGCGCGTCCTGCTGGAGCAATTCCATTGCCAGCGTTCCCTGACCGGCAATCACCGCCGGATGATCGAACGGTGGCACAAACGTCATGCCCTGCTGCTCGGAAAGTTCGATCGCCTTGGCTTTGGCTTCGTCAAAATTGGCGCCATGCAATAGCACTTCGCCGCCGAAACCGCGCACCGCGTCCACTTTGATATCGGCAGTCGACACCGGCATCACAATCAGCGTCTTGATGCCAAGGCGGCTGCCGGAAAGCGCCACGCCCTGCGCATGGTTTCCGGCCGACGCTGTCACCACGCCGCGCGCTTTTTGTTCTTCATCCAGCCCGGCGATCATCGCATACGCTCCACGCAGCTTGAAGCTGTGCACCGGCTGCCGATCTTCGCGCTTGACCAGCACGGTATTACCGAGGCGCGCGGAGATTTTATCCATCGCCTGCAACGGGGTGACTTGCGCCACCTCGTAAACCGGTGAACGGAGCACCGCGCGCAAATATTCGGCGCCGCAGGGGGCGTCGGGTAGGGGTTGTGATACCGCCATGGTGCTTAGCCTCCCAGCTTGCTCTTGTCGCGAACCGCACCCTTGTCGGCGCTGGTCGCCAGCGTCGCGTAAGCACGCAGTGCATAAGACACCTGGCGCTCACGGGATTTTGGCGTCCAGGCCGCATCACCACGCGCCAGTTCGGCTTCACGGCGGGCCGCCAGTTCGCGATCCGCCACATCCAGCACGATGCCACGGTTTGGAATGTCGATATCAATCATGTCGCCGTCCTGCACCAGCCCAATGATGCCGCCGCTTGCCGCTTCCGGCGACGCATGGCCGATAGACAGACCGGAAGTACCGCCGGAAAAACGCCCGTCGGTGATCAGCGCGCAGGACTTGCCCAGCCCCATGGACTTCAGATACGTGGTCGGATACAGCATTTCCTGCATCCCCGGCCCCCCCTTCGGCCCTTCATAGCGGATCACCACTACGTCGCCCGCCACCACGTTGCCGCCAAGGATCGCGTCCACCGCATCTTCCTGGCTTTCATACACTTTGGCCGGGCCGCGGAAGGTCAGGCTGTCCTTATCCACGCCAGCGGTTTTCACGATGCAGCCATCTTCGGCCAGATTGCCGTACAGCACCGCCAACCCGCCGTCCTGGCTATAGGCGTGCTCGCGGGTACGAATGCAGCCTTCCTGGCGGTCGGTGTCCAGCGAGTCCCAACGGCAGTCCTGCGAAAATGCCTGGGTGGTGCGGATACCCGCCGGGCCAGCCGAGTACATTTTCTTCACGCTTTCGTCGCTGGTCAGCATGACATCATAGGCATCCAGCGTTTGCGGCAGGTTAAGACCCAACACGTTGCTGACGTCGCGGTTCAGCAGTTCGGCGCGATCCAGCTCGCCCAGAATGCCGATCACCCCGCCGGCGCGGTGAACGTCTTCCATATGGTATTTTTGCGTGCTCGGTGCCACTTTGCACAGATGCGGTACCTTGCGAGACAGGCGATCGATGTCCGCCATGGTGAAATCGATTTCGCCTTCCTGCGCCGCCGCCAGCAGGTGCAGCACGGTATTGGTCGAGCCGCCCATGGCAATATCCAGCGTCATGGCGTTTTCGAACGCCGCCTTGTTGGCGATGTTACGCGGCAGGGCGGTTTCGTCATCTTGCTGATAATAACGTTTGGTCAGTTCGACGATGCGTTTGCCGGCGTTGAGGAACAGGTCTTTACGATCGGCGTGGGTCGCCAGCAGCGAGCCGTTACCGGGCTGCGACAGCCCCAGAGCCTCGGTCAGACAGTTCATCGAGTTGGCGGTGAACATGCCGGAACAGGAACCACAGGTTGGACAGGCAGAACGTTCAATCTGCTCACTGTCGGCATCGCTGACATTCGGGTTGGCCCCCTGAATCATCGCATCGATCAGATCCAGCTTGATGATCTTGTCTGACAGCTTGGTTTTACCGGCTTCCATCGGGCCGCCGGACACGAAAATCACCGGAATATTCAGGCGCAGCGACGCCATCAGCATCCCCGGGGTGATTTTGTCGCAGTTGGAAATGCACACCATCGCATCCGCGCAGTGCGCATTGACCATGTATTCCACCGAATCGGCAATCAGTTCGCGCGAAGGCAGCGAATAAAGCATGCCGCCGTGGCCCATGGCAATGCCGTCATCCACCGCAATGGTGTTGAACTCTTTCGCCACGCCGCCGGACGCTTCGATCTGTTCGGCAACCAGCTTGCCCAGATCGCGCAAATGCACGTGGCCTGGCACGAACTGGGTGAAGGAGTTGACCACCGCAATGATCGGCTTGCCGAAATCGGCGTCGGTCATGCCGGTCGCGCGCCATAATGCGCGGGCGCCCGCCATATTGCGGCCGTGGGTGGTGGTGGCTGAACGTAACTTAGGCATGCTCTTTTCACTCCAATATAGGCTGTTTTGTCCGAGCGGCGAACGAACCGCGCGGACATGATGTCTGTCTGTCTATCGTTATGGCTTATGCGTTGATTGGGTCTAACCAGCCGTATTTATCTTCGGTTTTACCGGTAAACAGGCCAAAGAATGCCTGCTGGATCTGTTTGGTGACTGGGCCGCACTTGCCAATACCGACCTGAATGCCGTCAACGCTGCGAACCGGCGTGATTTCCGCTGCGGTACCGGACATGAACACTTCGTCGGCCAGGTACAGCGACTCGCGTGACAGCACCTGCTCACGCACTTCAAAGCCCATGTCCTTCGCCAGCTTGATGATGGCGTCACGGGTGATGCCCGGCAGGGCCGATGAGGTGAACGGCGGGGTGAACAGTACGCCGTCTTTGACTTCAAACAGGTTTTCACCCGCACCTTCGGAGATATAGCCGTGCACGTCCAGCGCAATGCCTTCCTGATAACCGTGGCGGCGCGCTTCGCTACCCACCAGCAGCGAGGACAGATAGTTGCCGCCGGCTTTGGCGGCGGTTGGAATGGTGTTTGGTGCGACACGTTGCCAAGAAGAAACCATCGCATCGATGCCTTGATCCAGCGCTTCTTCACCCAGATATGCGCCCCAAGGAAACGCCGCGATAATCACGTCTGTCTTGTAGCCGGCCGGCGGATTCACCCCCATACCCACGTCGCCGACAAACACCAGCGGACGAATATAGGCGCTAACCAGATTATTTTTGCGCAGCGTGGCGCGGCAGGCTTCCATCAGTTCATCTACGCTTTGCGACACCGGCATGCGGTAAATTTTTGCCGAATCATGCAAACGCTGCATGTGTTCACGGTGGCGGAACACCACCGGGCCTTTGTGCGAATCGTAGCAACGCACCCCTTCAAACACCGAAGTGCCATAATGCAGCGCGTGTGACATCACGTGCACTTTGGCGTCAGCCCAAGGAACCATCTCACCATTGAACCAAATATAATCGGCTTTGCTCGTCATTGTTCTTTCCTTCTTTCGCTTTAGGCGCGTATTTGTTGTGATGTTTGCTGCTGGATATCGACTCGGGAGACATCCATCAGTTTGCTTAATTGTGATGACAGTAAGTCCACCGGACGCTGGCTGGCAACGGTCAATTCAATGTTGATATTGTCGCTATTCAGGCCCGCAGCCATATTCATAGCACAAACCTGAAAGCCGCGATGACGCACGACGCGCAATACGCGCTCTAACATTTCTGGGCGAAAGCGGGCCTGGATCGAGAGTTGATGCTGCATCATGATACTTTCTCCAACATGGTTTCGTTGCCTGCGCCCGGCGGTACCAACGGCCAGACATTTTCGAGTTCATCAATGGAAACCTGCAACAGATAAGGCCCTTCGCTGTTGAGCAAGGCGTCGAGTGCGTCTGCGACCTGGTCTTTACGGGTAATGCGCTGGCCGGGGATGCCGAAGGCGCTGGCCAGCATCAGGAAGTCAGGGTTATCGGACAGGTTGGTTTCACTGTAACGCCCGTCAAAGAACAGTTGCTGCCACTGGCGAACCATGCCCAACCGCTGGTTGTCCAGTAACACGATTTTCAGCGGTAACCCTTTGCGTTTTATGGTGCCCAGTTCCTGCACGTTCATCATGAAAGAACCATCCCCCGAGATGCAGATCACCATGTCGTCCGGGCGTGCAACCTGAGCCCCCACCGCCGCGGGAACGCCAAAGCCCATGGTGCCCAGGCCGCTGGAGGTGATGAAGTTCTCCGGGCGGTCGAAGCACATGTGCTGTGCGGTCCACATCTGATGCTGGCCGACGTCGGTTGTCACCACCGTGCTGGCCGGCATGCACTCGGACAGCTGCTTGAGCAACAGCGGCGCGTAGATCGGCTGGCCGGGATGATCGTAACGCCAGCGGTGCTCCTGTTTCAGTTCGGCGACCCGCTGTTGCCAACCGGCAATCTGCAGCGGTTGCTGCAACGCCGGCAACAGCGTTTTCAAATCCCCCTGCAGCGCCACGTGCGCCTGACGCAGTTTGTTCATTTCCGCCGGATCGATATCCATGTGGATTACCTTGGCATGCGGAGCAAAGGCATTCAGCTTGCCGGTAACGCGATCGTCAAAACGCGCGCCGACCGCCACCAGCAGATCGCATTCCTGCACCGCCAGGTTGGCCGCCTTGGTGCCATGCATGCCCAGCATGCCGAGGTAATACGGATGCCGGGCATCAGGAGCGCCCAGGCCCTTCAGCGTCGCGACTGCCGGGATGTGCGTCACGGCGATAAACTCGCGCAGCGCCGGAACCGCCTGCGCCATGCCAACGCCGCCGCCGACGTACAACACCGGCTTTTTCGCCTGCGCCAGCAGCGCGGCAGCCTGTGCCAATGCCTCGGCCGGGTGGGAAAACGCATCTTCGACCGGCATCAGGTGTGGCGGTAAATCGCCTTGCGCCAATTGAATGTCTTTTGGGATATCGATCAGAACCGGCCCGGGGCGGCCGCTGGCAGCGATAGCAAACGCCTCAGCCATGATGCCCGGCAAGGCCTCCAGCGACTCCACCAGGAAACTGTGCTTGGTGCAGGCCAACGACAGGCCCAGCACGTCGATCTCCTGGAAAGCATCGGTGCCGATCAGCTGCGAGCCTACCTGGCCGGTGATGGCGACAATCGGTACCGAGTCCAGCAGGGCATCGGCCAGACCGGTGATCAGATTGGTGGCTCCCGGGCCGGAGGTGGCGATACATACGCCGGTTTTACCGGTGGCGCGCGCATAACCGATGGCAGCCATGGCAGCGCCTTGCTCGTGGCGGCACAGCAGATGTTCCACCCCACCGTCATACAACGCATCGTAGACCGGCATGATGGCACCACCCGGATAGCCGAATACCGTATCAACACCCTGCGCACGCAACGCTTGAACCACCCACTGAGCACCATTCATGGTTATTCCCCCGCCATCTTGCGGGATTTGCAGGATTTTATTCTGTTGTACATTCTCTGCTCCTCACTTCACTTTTCTCTTGCCAATAAAAAACCCCCGGACCTGACGGTGCGGGGGTTCTCTTGCGATTCCGGCTTGTTTTCTAAGCCATTCTTCGTCCAAGTGCAGCCCCGCACGGTGGGATAATAATCACCACCACGCTAATCACGACTAGGCTAATCACTTGGGCAAAGGCTTTCATAATAGGGTTGTTCACTGTGCTCGTGTCGAACTAATACCTACAGAGGTACCATAGTCACGCGCGGCGTGACAACACTTTTTTTGCGTTATTATTCGACGCAGTCTGGTCATACCTCAAGCAAAGTGCTGCGTTTTCAAACGTTAGCGTGCACTTTCGGCGCGTCGACCGTACCGGCGATCGCTTTGCCGCGCGTGTCCCTGCCAAAAAACACCAGCACGGCAATCACGATAGCCACCGTACCGGCAATGATTGCCATCGCCATGCCGTAGTTATGGCCATGACGCTCGGCGATGGTGGCCTGTAAGGTCGCATTGACCGAAGCAATCAAATTACCCAACTGATAGACAAATCCAGGCAGCACGGCGCGCGTATTGCTCGGCACCAGCTCATTGAGATAGGTCGGCACCACGCCCCAGGCGCCCTGCACCATAAACTGCATCAGAAACGCCCCGATCCCCAGCATCAGAGAACCGCTGGAAAAAGCCCACAGCGGGATCACCGGTAGCGCCAACAGCGCAGCGATGATAATCGCCTTCTTGCGGCCGATTTTTTCCGACAGTACGCCAAACAGCACCCCACCGATAATTGACGCGATATTGTAGCTAATGGCGATGATACTGACGGTTTCAGGAGAGAAACCATGCTGAACTTTCAAAAACACCGGGTACATATCCTGCGTGCCGTGCGAGAAGAAATTAAACGCGGCCATCAGCAACACCAGATAAATACACAGCTTCCAATGGCTCTTGAGCACCGGCAGTAACGCGGTGCTTTCCTTGCGTTCTCGCGCCGCCAGCCACACCGGTGATTCCTGAACAAAATAATAAATAAACGGCAGCAGCAGAATCGGCAGCGCACCGATGACAAACATGCCACGCCAGCCAACCACGTCAAACAGCAGGCCGTAAACCACTGCCGCCAGCAAATAGCCAAACGGGTAGCCTGCCTGGAAAATACCCGACATCAGGCCCCGTGAGCGATCCGGAATGCTCTCCATCGCCAACGACGAGGCCACGCCCCAGATCCCTCCCATCGCGACCCCGTACAGCACGCGCAATATCAGGAATACCGTCAGCGATGGCGCAGCGGCAGAGAGCAGCTCAAAAATCGAGAAAAAGACGATATTGAGCATCAGAATCGGCTTGCGCCCGTACTTTTCCGCCGCGCGCCCAAACAGCAATGCGCCAATCGGCCGCACCGCCAGCGTCAATAAAATGGCCAGCGTGACTTCTTCCATACCGACGTGAAACGCCTGTGCGATATCACTGAGCAGGAAAACCAGTACGAAGAAATCAAAAGCATCGAGCGTCCAGCTGGAAAAGCTGGCGATGGCTGCATTACGTTGCAGCGAGGTCCAACCAAACATAACGTTATCCCTACCGTTGAGTACCAAGTCAGTGAGGTTCTGTGGCTGCCGCGTCTGAATGCGCGGCGGTCAGGCGCTGTTAAAAATATGAGTATTATTTTAAACAATTGTTAAATACACCCATTAACCCTCGGGTTGCAACTTGATTAGCATGCTAATTTGTTGCAGCGCTCATGTAAGTGTTAAGAGGTATTGCGATAGCCTGCGAGACAAAGCGCAAAAAACGCGCTTCTTATTGAAATTGATTAATTTTACTGGAAAAGACTCCGCAATCTTGGCCATAGGACACGGCATGCCGCAAGGTTAACTGGCACGCTATGACTCTCAGCAAGGAGAGCTCTATGTCGCTAGCGGTTGTCTATACCCGCGCCCTTTATGGCGTTCAGGCCCCATCGGTCACGGTGGAAGTGCATATCAGCAACGGGTTGCCCGCGCTGGCGTTGGTAGGATTGCCTGAAACTACGGTCAAGGAAGCGCGCGATCGGGTGCGCAGCGCGTTGCTCAATAACGGCTTCACCTTCCCGGCCAAGCGCATTACCGTCAATCTGGCACCGGCGGATTTACCCAAAGAAGGCGGACGCTACGATTTACCCATTGCGCTAGCGATCCTCGCCGCCTCCGAACAGCTGCCTGTCGATCGGCTGGCTGAATATGAATTCCTCGGCGAACTGGCGCTGTCCGGTGCACTACGGGCGGTCCACGGCGCCATTCCGGCGGCGCTGGCGGCAGAACAGGCCGGGCGAAGCCTGATCCTTGCCAGCGAAAACAGCGGTGAAGTGGGGTTGATTCCCGGCGGCAGGGCTCGGGTAGCCGGCCACCTGCTGGAGGCCTGCGCGTTTTTACAAGGCCAGGGCAATCTGCCGCCGGCTATCGCTCCACCGGCTGCTCCCGTCACCACGCACGGCGATCTCAGCGATATCATCGGCCAGCAGCAAGCCAAGCGTGCACTGGAGATCGCCGCTGCCGGCGGCCATAACCTGCTGTTGCTCGGGCCACCGGGCACCGGCAAAACCATGCTGGCCAGCCGATTGACCAGCTTACTGCCACCGTTGACCGATTGCGAGGCGCTGGAAAGCATCGCCGTTACCAGTCTGCTGCATCACCCTGCCTGCTCACTGCCGTGGCGGCAGCGGCCGTTTCGTGCGCCACACCACAGCGCGTCAATGGCGGCACTGGTCGGCGGTGGTTCGCTACCGCGCCCGGGCGAGATATCCATGGCGCACAACGGCGTGCTGTTTCTGGATGAACTGCCCGAATTTGAGCGACGGGTGCTGGATGCACTGCGCGAACCGCTCGAATCAGGCGAAATCGTGATTTCCCGCGCCAGCGCCAAAGTGCGTTTTCCTGCTCGCGTGCAGTTAATTGCCGCCATGAACCCAAGCCCTACCGGACATTATCAAGGGGTACACAACCGCACGCCACCCCAGCAGATATTGCGCTATCTGGGCCGGCTGTCCGGGCCGTTTCTCGACCGTTTCGATTTGTCGATAGAAGTGCCGCTGTTGCCGCCCGGCATGCTCAGCCAGCAACGCAGCGCCAGTGAAAGCAGCCATCAGGTGCGGGCGCGGGTGCTGCTGGCGCGTGAACGTCAATTACGTCGAGCGGGTAAAATCAATGCGTTGCTGAATAACCGTGAAGTGGATCGGGACTGTCGCCTGCGGCCCGAGGACGCCAGCTACCTTGAAGCGACGTTGATCGCATTGGGATTGTCGGTACGTGCCTGGCACCGCATTTTAAAAGTGGCGCGTACGCTGGCCGACCTGATGGATGACGACATCGTCACTCGCCGCCATGTCAGCGAAGCATTGGGCTATCGCTGTATGGATCGCCTGCTGATGCAATTACACCGCAGCCTGGAATAAAAAATGGGGCCGAAGCCCCATGATGTCTAATCGTCGCTGTCGGTATAATCTTCCACCGCATCCGCCTGCGGTTTGCCGCCAGACAGGGTATGGAATTTTTTCGGGCGGCGAGTGCGCGCCAGATATTTAGACCATACTTTTTCCTGCTCGGTTACCGGCTCGCGTTCACCGCGGCACACTGCGACGAACAGCTGTTCTTCTTCAGTGGCTGGCTGACGTTTTCCGGCGTCCAGCTCATTGAACGCATATCCAAAGCGCTCTAGCAATTGCGCTTCTTTAATGGTGAAATCGCCGTGACGGGAGAACCCGCGGGGATAGTGTTTATTATCAAAAAAACGATTGGTCGTGGTGAAGCTATCCGCCATCTGACACGCTCCTAATTCTCTCATGGCCGTGCTGTTTATGGCGCGGAGTATTAGATAGGCTTGACATTGTGTAAAACAAAACATTTAAATCTTAACGACAAAAATTTTTGGAGATAGCTGTGGATACCGAATTACTGAAAACCTTTTTGGAGGTCAGTAGAACGCGTCACTTTGGCCGGGCCGCAGAATCCTTGTACCTGACGCAGTCGGCGGTCAGTTTCCGTATCCGTCAGTTGGAAAATCAATTGGGTGCAAATTTGTTCACCCGTCATCGCAATAATATTCGTCTGACGCCGGCCGGAGAACGTCTGCTGCCGTATGCAGAAAGCCTGATGAGTACCTGGCAACTGGCAAAAAAAGAAGTGGTGCGATCGCTGCAACACAGCGAACTGTCGATCGGCGCCACCGCCTCATTGTGGGAGGCCTATCTGACGCCGTGGCTGCAATCGCTTTATCAACAGCGCGAAGCGTTACAGTTGGAAGCCAGAGTGGCGTTGCGACATTCGCTGGTAAAACAGCTACATGAACGGCAGCTCGACTTGCTGATTACCACCGAGCCGCCAAAAATGGATGAACTGGCAAGCCAGCTGCTGGGTAACTTCTCACTGCGACTGTTCGCGTCTTCGCAGCGCAATCGGCAAGCACCGATGCCCTACATCAAGCTAGAATGGGGCGCGGATTTCCATCAACAGGAAAATCGCATGCTGGACAGCGATACCATGCCGGTGCTGACCACCACGTCGGCACACCTGACGCGGCAGCTGTTGGAAACCACCGGCGGCTGCGCCTTTTTACCAAGCCAATGGGATAAGACCTATCCGCATCTGGAGGCGACTCCCGACGTGCCCACCATCGTCCGCCCGCTGTATGCCGTCTGGTTGCAAAACAGCGATCAGCAGCCGCTTATTCGCCAGCTGCTGAAAATACCTTTAAATACCGCAGCATAACGCGCTATGACGGCTTCAGCGTTGGATGACGGGGTCTTGAGCGCCTTGAGAGCCAAAACGCGCTCAATGCCTTCTGAAGGCCAATAAAGCAGAACAACAGGATGCCGATGACGATTTTGGTCCACCATGAGCTGAGCGTGCCGTCGAAGGTAATATAACTCTGGATCAATCCTTGTATCAGTACGCCGAACAGCGTACCAAGAATGGTGCCGACGCCGCCGGTCAGCAACGTACCACCAATCACCACCGCGGCAATGGCGTCCAGCTCTACGCCGCTGGCTGCCAACGCATAACCGGCCGAGGTATACAGCGAAAAGACAATCCCCGACAGCGCTGCCAAGGTGCCGGACAGCATATAAATCAGCACCGTCGTGCGTTGCACCGGCACGCCCATCAGCCCCGCGGATACCCGGTTGCCGCCAATCGCATACACGTTATGACCGAAACGGCTACGATGCGCCAGCACCATCCCCACGGCCACTACCAGCAGCATCACCAGCGCCAGCAGGGTAAAACGCCCACCGCCCGGTAACTTCCAGGCATAGTTGGCCAGCGTGGCATACAGCGGATGATCGATGGGGATCGATTCCTCGGAGACAATAAAGCTCATGCCACGCACAAAAAACATGCCAGCCAGCGTGATGATAAACGCCGGTAATTTCAGCGCATCAATGATCCACCCCATCAGCGCGCCAAACGATGCCCCCAGCAATAAAGCAATGGCAAACGCATACAACGGATCGATACCATAGCTGCCAATCAGCTTGGCAAGCAGTACGCCAGTAAAGGCAATGACCGAACCGACCGACAGATCGATACCGCCGGACAGGATAACAAACGTCATGCCCACCGCGACAATGCCGAGGAAAGCGTTGTCGGTCAGTAAATCGCACCACACGCGCGTCGAAGCAAAGCCGGGGAACTGGCTCAGACAAAAGCCGTAGCCCAGCAGAAATACCGCAATGGTGATCAATAACGGCAAATTGCGCTTCATCATGTCTTGGGTCTCCGCAGCAGGCGGCGCCACGACAGGCTGGGTGATTGCACCATCAGCACCGCCAACACCACCAACGCTTTCAGCACCAGGTTAAATTCCGGCCGATAACCAGATAACAGAATACCGGTGTTCATGCCCTGGATAATTAACGCACCGATGACCGACAACACCAGGTTGAAACGACCGCCAAGCAGCGAGCCGCCGCCTATCACCACCGCCAGTATCGCGTCCAGCTCCAGCCACAGGCCGGCGTTGTTGGCATCGGCACCGCGAATGTCCGCCGTCACGATCACCCCGGCCACCGCAGCGCACAGCCCGCAAATCACATATACCGCCATCACCACCCATTGGGTGCTGACACCGGCATGATGTGCCGAGCGCAGGTTGATACCCACCGATTCGATAAACAGACCAAGCGCGGTTTTACGCGTCAGCAGCCAAATCAATAACAGCATCAGCGCGGCAATGATAATCGGCATCGGCAAGTACATCAGCGAGCCGCTGCCCAACTGTGCCAGCCCGGCACGTTCAAAGGTGACAATCTGACCTTCGGTGATCAACTGGGCGATACCGCGTCCCGCGACCATCAGCATCAGCGTCGCCACAATCGGCTGGATCTTCAGTACCGCCACCAGAAAGCCGTTCCATAGTCCGCACAGCGCACCTGCGGCCAACGCCGCCGCCAGGACGTAACCCAACGGATACCCTGCGCTGGTCAGCGTTGCCGCCGTCGCACCGGCAATCGCCATCACCGCCCCGACCGACAAATCGATGCCACCGGTGGCGATCACCAGCGTCATGCCCAATGCCAGCAGGGCAACCGGCGCACCACGATTAAAAATATCTATCAGGCTGCCGAACAGCCGCCCGTCCTGGATATGAATAGAGAAAAAATGCGGGGCGACCAGGCTGTCGATCAACAGGATGGCCAACAGGGCGCCGACCTGCGTTGCGCCGGCCGGTAATACCCATCTGACTTTACGAGGCTCACCGGTCATGAAGAAGCTCCTTTGGTTCATATCGTCTCCTGCTGCACGGCGATCGCCTGCATAATGGCCGGCACGCTGATCGCCTCATGATCCAACTGGGCGACATGCCGTCTGTCGCGCAGGACGACGATCCGATCGGCATAGCCTGCCAGCTCTTCCAGTTCAGAAGAGATCACCAGCAGCGCCAGACCTTCGCTACACAACCGTTCGATCAAGCGAATGATTTCCGCATGCGCTCCCACATCGATGCCGCGGGTCGGCTCATCCAGAATCAAAAAACGCGGATTGGTCGCCAGCCAGCGGGACAGCAACACCTTCTGCTGATTGCCACCGGAAAGATATTGGATTTGCTGTTCCGGCCCTGGGGTACGAATGCCCAACAGTTGAATAAAGCTTTCGGCAATACGGGTTTGCTCGCGCAATGGGATCGGGCGCAGCCAGCCACGCTGCGCCTGTAAGGCCAGAATAATATTTTCGCGTACCGTCGCGGCTCCCACGATGCCATCGGTCTTGCGATCCTCCGGGCAATAGCCAAAACCGAGGCTGGCGGCTTTACGCGGTGAGCGAATAGCGGCGGCGCTACCTGCAACCTTTGCCGTACCGCTGTCCTGCGCCTTGATGCCGAAAATCAGCTGTGCGGTTTCGGTACGCCCCGATCCCAGTAATCCCGCCAGACCGACGATTTCGCCCGGGCGTATCGACAGATCAAACGGCTCCACCAGACCGCGCCGCCCATAACCGCTGAACTCGACCAACGGTGCCGCGGTTACCGCCTCGTGTTCGCCTCGCTTCAACAGCCCTTCATCGAAACTGTGGCCCAGCATCATTTGCACCAGTTCGATACGCGGCAGATCGGCGACGGCTTTGGTGCCGACCAGCTTGCCATTGCGCAGCACGGTAATGCGATCGCTAATGCGATATACCTGATCGAGGAAGTGGGTAACGAAGATCATGCCCAATCCCTGGGCTTTAAGCTGGCTCAGAATGGCCAACAGCATGGTGACTTCCTTCGCGTCCAGGCTGGCGGTCGGTTCATCGAGGATCAACACCTTGGCCGAAAGATCGACCGCCCGAGCGATCGCAACGATCTGCTGAATGGCGATCGAGTAGTTCCCCAGCGGCTGGCTGACGTCCAGCGGCAAACCATAGCCTTGCAGTAGTTGAACCGCCTGCTGTTGCAGCCGGCGTTGATCAACCAGCCCGAAACGCGTCGGCTCGCGGCCAAGAAACAAATTGGCGGCCACCGACAGGTTCGGCAACAGGTTTACTTCCTGATATACCGTACCGATACCTAATGATTGCGCCTGCGCGGTACTCTGCGGCGCAATCATCGTTCCATCCAGCCAGATGTCGCCGGCAGAACGTGAATAAACGCCGGTCAATGCCTTGATTAACGTTGACTTGCCGGCGCCATTCTCACCGAGCAATGCCATCACTTCACCACTGCGCACGGTCAGATCCACCTGATCCAGGGCTTTTACCCCCGGGAATTCGACGGAAAGTCCTTTAATCGCTAACAGATCGTTGGCCATCATTCACGCCCGCCGCTGGTTAGTAACCCATGCTCTTTTTCATGTCGAATTCCTGCTTGGCAGTATCCGGCTGCAGCAGCTTCGATTCGGTCTGGATGAATTTAGGCGGTTGAGTGCCGTCTTTTTTCATCGCCAGCAGTGCGTCAAATGCCGGGCCAGCCATGTTTGGCGTCAACTCTACCGTCGCATTGGCTTCACCGTTCATCATCGCTTTGAAGATATCCGGCACCCCGTCGATGGAAACAACCTTGATTTGTGAACCCGGCTTCAAGCCGGCTTCTTTGATCGCCTGGATGGCGCCAATGGCCATATCGTCGTTATGCGCATAAACCGCGCAAATGTTCTTGCCGTTCTGTTCCGCCTTGATAAAGCTTTCCATCACTTCTTTGCCCTTCGAGCGGGTAAAGTCACCGGATTGCGAACGGACAATCTTCACGTTGCTGGCCGCGGCGACCCCGTCGGCAAAACCTTTTTTACGGTTAATTGCCACGCTGGAACCAACCGTGCCTTGTAGTTCCACCACGTTGCAGGGGTTGCCGGCCACTTCTTTCACTAACCAATCACCTGCCACTTTGCCTTCATGTACGCTGTCAGAGGCAACCGCCGCGGTATACAGCGATGGGTCGCTCACTTCAATCATCCGATCCAGCAGAAATACCGGGATTTTGGCTTCCTTGGCTTCCTGCAATACCGGAGTCCAGCCGGTGGCGACCACTGGCGCAATGAAAATGGCGTCAACGCCCTGAGCGATAAACGATCTCACTGCCTTGATCTGGTTTTCCTGTTTTTGCTGTGCGTCGGCAATCTTCAGCGTAATCCCGCGTTTTTCCGCTTCCTGTTTAGAAACTTTAGTTTCTGCCGAGCGCCAGCCGGATTCTGAACCGATCTGGGAAAAGCCCACCACAAGAGGGGCTGCCTGAACGGTTCCCATCAAGATGCCGCTCACGGCGACCGCTAACAATAAACGCTTGTGCATGTTGTTCTCCTGGCTCCGCTCACGATGACTACACGGGCAGAGATGATGTTGTTGTTTTCACACTGGTGATGTTGAGCGCTAAATAATGCAGGCGCCCATTAGGTTTAGACCAAATTGACGCAGGAATAATGAGCGCCGTCACAACGCAGGAGAACAATCAATTTGTACATGAATTCAGCTAAAAAAGTCTAAATTGGGAACGTTTCCGAAAGGAGGATCAGGCAAGCTTTCAATGCGGTGGGCAAGATGGCAGGGAAGCAGAAAGCAAAAAAAACCCTTTGCTTTCGCAAAGGGTTCTTAATATGGCAGGGGCGGAGAGACTCGAACTCGCGACACCCGGTTTTGGAGACCGGTGCTCTACCAACTGAGCTACGCCCCTATATCACGCTTACCATTACGCCTGCTGGGTAAGCAGGCATAATGTAAATAAGTGGCGGAACGGACGGGGCTCGAACCCGCGACCCCCTGCGTGACAGGCAGGTATTCTAACCAACTGAACTACCGCTCCACCGGTTCTGTTACGTTGCTTCTTGCGAAGCCGGCAAACCTTCTGGGTTTTGCCATTATCAGGTGTCACTCTGATAACGTGTGTTTGATGCCTGGCAGTGTCCTACTCTCGCATGGGGAGACCCCACACTACCATCGGCGCTACGGCGTTTCACTTCTGAGTTCGGCATGGGGTCAGGTGGGACCACCGCGCTATTGCCGCCAGGCAA